>Ga0208016_100002_pt1 | contig 714153 bp, 688 predicted proteins | sample 28_taG_FD_184102 | JGI IMG/M metagenome (GOLD analysis project Ga0208016, IMG submission 184102) | Marine viral communities from Cariaco Basin, Caribbean Sea - 28_WHOI_OMZ (SPAdes) (version 2) | ecosystem: Environmental > Aquatic > Marine > Oceanic | place: Caribbean Sea: Cariaco Basin...
AAATCGGCCTCACTCTTCACTTGGCTATCAAACGCCATTGGAGTTTGCTGCTGCCAACCGACAAATTGATTCAAGAACCACGGGCATTACTAATTTAAAGTTGGACTAGATATTGGGGGCAGGTCACAGCGTGAAAAAATAGAGTTTAAAAAAGCTGGTACTTTCGAAATAACTCTAGACTGGCTTCACCATATATCTGCTGTAATTGACCAGAGAATCAGCCAGCAAACACAATCTAGTATGGTTGAGTTTAAGGCAGAACTTAAATATGAAGATGGTACTTCGAGAACTTTAACTACTTACGACAGTTTTTTACACTTCAATGAATTGAAAATGCTTGAGACAAGAAGTGTGAGGCTATCATTTATCTATCTAGTTCAATTTCCCAATAAGAATGTTCCAGAAAAACAAGAGATTTTCTTGTACTTTAATACAAAGTTAGAAGAGCAAGCAAATGGGTTTGTTCAATTGATAATTAACCATACTGAGCGAACGTGGGGGATGATTTAACTGAAATACTAAAAAGGGAGATTCTCTCTAAATTTGAAGAGCAACCTGGAATTACATTTCTAAAATTATTCGCTTGGGCATTGGCACTGTGTTTATTTATTTCAGGCTTACTTATGCCTGTATATATACAACAAATAATTCGGGATGGACAGATACAAGAGTTATACGAAAGTAGTTTGGCAGCAAATATGTCAATAGAAGACTTGAAGATGGAAGATAAAATGGATTTAATTCTTAGGTTAGTTGACCCATCAAATGAACTATTCTCAGTGGGTGGAATAACTAGATTCTTTGCTTTTATATTGGGTTGTTTTCTCGCAGCTTTTTCATTGGGCATCAGTGACGTATCCAAAGATTCACTGATAGTAATAACTAAGAAAGATAAGCAAAATTTAGATCAGCAAGAAGCTGGTGTAAGTCCTTTTTTCTTAAAAGTCTCTGGTTTTGTATTAGCTATAGTTGCAAGTGTATTAGCTAACTATGTTTACTATTACATGAATCTGTAACCAGATTTCAATTTCGTACAGTTATTGACAGAACTCCAAGTAAAATCAAAAGACGTCATTAGCCTTTGAAATTTTACACAGATGGGGGCGTATATTAAACAATGTGCCCTTTTACTCAAGTCCATAAACACTGGGCGCTTTAAGGCCACCATATTGATTAGGGGCTATTTCGCCCGTTGAGGTGTCCACTTCTGTCCAGTACACCATGCTAATAGGTCTATCAGTCAATGCCCTGTTAATCCCACCCATAGCGTGCTGATAACCTGCCCAGTCTGAATTATCTGCTGAGGCTCTGGTCTTCGAATAAGGGCGCATTATCATCGTCTGGCTTTAAGCGTCTCAGCTCTCGATAAACGCTCACAGGCGCACCGCCAATTTGCTGGAATTGTCTGATACCCCAGACAGACGCCCATCGCCCATGCAGTGACCTTTTGAGCAGCAAAGATGGGATTCTCACCATAAATACCCTGTTCTAAAACTTCACCAGTAATGTATTTAGCGATATAGCCCCGTGGCACTACCTTTAGTTGGGTCAATATCAACTATCTTTCAATAAATCAATGGGGTCAGTAATTCAATGGGGTCATAATTCAATGGGGTCAGACACCATTGATTTACATTTCAGAATATTTAGGAATATTTAAGGTCCGTGAAAAATAGCTTATTTTTCACTTTGAGACCTCGCTTTAGTCCAGTCACTCTTCGTCCCGTCAACATTTCAATCTCTTGTCTGAACTTATCATTGCCTAAAGCTAATGCAAAAACTGTATTGGTTTCTCTTCTCATGCTTTCAGTCCTACTTTGGGCAGTTAAGCTTGAAGTATTAATATCAACAAACAAACGCATCTCTCAGAAATTATATGCGGGTAATCATTTCGTGATGGTTAAACAGAAATAACAGGCATAAAAAAAGCGCTTAAATGCGCCTGATGTTGATTTGTTTATGTGAGATTGAAAAATGGAGGTGGGGTCTCAATCTAATTATTGCTCTATATGCGCAATATATCTACGTCGCAAAATACTTATTGTAAAAATTACCACCAAAGTTACCACCAAGTTTTTTATATTGTAATTTGATTTTTTATTGTAGATGAGTCTTACTCACTCAGGCTTAATGCCAAGTGTCTTTTTATCGAGATGAAACAATATGACCGAGATTGCCAACTACTGCACATGTTTTATTGACTTACTCGGCCAGCAAGCCAAATTACAAGGACAAGGCTTACTTCCAGAATTCAAAACACAAGAAGAAAAGGAACATTTTGATACTGTTCTTATGGGAACCATAGGGGCCATAGAGCGACTACAGCGATCATCTACAATAATGAGAAAGGCTTTAATTGAAAAAGATCCTTCTAAACCTAGGTATCAGGCTTTATCTGTTGATGAGAAAATCTTATTTGATGATATGACCAAGCATGTTGCTATAGAGCAGAGATGGTCTGATGGACTGGTATATTTCGCATCCTTAGCGGAGAGTCATTCTAAATGCCCCATGAATGCAGTAATAGACATATTCTTCTCGGCTGGCAGCTTATGCCTAATAGGCTTAGCCTGTGAAGTTCCCTTAAGAGGCGGTATAGATATAGCTTGGGGTGTCGAACTCAACCCAGGGGAGTTGTACGGTGCAGCATTAGCAAACGCCTACAATATTGAAAGCAAAGAAGCTAAATACCCGCGAGTAGTGGTGAGTCAACAGACTGTTGATTACCTTAAGGTTGTGATGGAGACTGAAGTCAACGGAGACAGAATTAATGCTCTTAACAGCCAGCTTGCTTTAAGATGTTTATCTTATTTAATCAAAGATTACGACGGTAATTATATTATCGATCACTTAGGGGATGCCTTTGTATCTTCATTCATGTCAACAGGGGCGGATTCAGAGCTATTTTTTTTAGCTGAGAAATTTATTAAAGCTCAAATAGCTATTCATTCAGAAAATAATAACGCAAAGCTTTTAAATAGATACCATCAACTAAATGATTATTTTAACTCTTACGCTTATCGTTATAGGCAGTAAAGGTTGGCTTATAGTCTTAGTGGGTTATTTCTATTTAATTCCCTGCCAGCATAAACAAGATTAGGGTGTCGGTCAGTTGAATGGTCAACCCTAGACATTTCATGCCCCCCTGCCCCCGCCAGGAAGTTGGCTGCTTATGAGTAAACCTATACCCCCCCACTCCAATTCTGCCATGACAAGAAATAAACTAGGGTGTCGGTCAGGAAGAACACCAGCCTAGAGAATTTGATACCCCCTACCTCATAGATAAAGCCGATACCCCCCCTTTGTAATTCCCGCTATTGCATGCAGTTAGGGAGTATCGGTCTAGGATTGAAGCACGTTAAACAATTGAGCACCCCCTGCCCCAAGCAACTGATAGCTGCAAATTATGTGCAAGCAGCAAGACAAAAAGGTATAACAACGTTCTATCCCATATTAGGCGCGATGTTTGAGGTTACCTAATAGACTGGATAGGGGGTGATACTGGTAAGGAAAATAAAAGGCGTGTGGAGAGTTTTAGACGTAGGTAGGGCTTCAGATTACTGACATAGATAGAAAGTTATCACAGACCATTCTAATAAGGCAATGAGCTAACCTTTTAGCATATCCAGAAAGTTAACCAGCCATGTATTGGCAACCCTTCTAGAAGTGCTATCTTTCACGTTCTCATTAGTCTCATTTGATTGGGCCTGATTAAATAGTTTCGAATACTGGGCCATTGCAGGTTCACGTTTGTTTAGCGGTAAAGACTGAAGTCTATCCACCAACCAAGCCCTATCACCCTCATGGTGGTCATAATTACAGATCATTGAATACAGGCCGCCAGCAGTTCTATATGTTCTTTTTTTTAACCAGGGTGCTTTCTGCTCATTCGTTTTAATGGATTGGTAAGAATGCTGACTTACTGGCTTATTGCTAAAAAGATTACCCAAACCACGATTAAACCGCTCAATATCATCATCTACGCTCATATATCCCCCATAAACCGCGACAGCGCGACAGGCAAAAACTCACTTTCTCTGTTTTGGTTTTAGTTGTGCACCCCGTCGCGGTGTCGCGATTCTCTATCTGTTCTCTAAACCGCGACAGCGCGACAGGCAAAAACTGACTTTCTCTGTTTTGGTTTTAGTTGTGTACCCCGTCGCGGTGTCGCGATTCTCTATTTATTCTCACCGTTATTAAACAATTCCGGATGTACTGAATAAATTGCAGCCCCTTTTTGAGTTTGGCCGGTCTGCTTCAACCATTGGTAAGGTGGCTCAGTCAGTACGCCCAACACATCCACAAGCTCTGTTTTAGTTAGCTTAGGCCGTGGGGCGCTTCTGCTAATCTCACGTGCTGTAATCTGCTTAAGGCTATTTCTCCTAAGCCAATCCAGCACCCGCTTTGCATGTCTGAGGTGATCACCTTCTTCAGCACATCGTTGAGACCGTATAGCCTCCCCCATAAAGAAACCGCCTAAAGCCTCGGCCTGTTGCCAGGTCTCTAAGCTGATCTCGCTGGTGGCATGGCTGATAAGTTCGGGATTGTTCGCAAGATGCAGAACTAAGGCTAACTTACAAACCTGAGAGGCTGACTTGGAAGCAATGTCTCTAACATCAGCTAGTGAGCCATCCTCAGCCATAGCAGTTTCAATTCTGTTTGCCATATCCAGCCGGGCCAATTTCGCACCTTCACCTAATAAGGCTTTATGCTTTACTACATCGCCTTGCTCATCCAAGCCCTGAACGGCATTTATAAAGTCGGTTACTTGTTGATAAAACGGTGTCAGCCTTTCCCACTCCAAACCAACCTCGTCAAGCGTTTCAAGTCGGGTACCAACCAATGAGGGCAACCATACAGGCCATAATCGGGCAATGAGTCCGGATGATCTCAGTTCTTTATGATTAGCTAAGGCTAGGTACTTATCAGGCTGGATCATAACGGTGACATTAAGGCAGGGTTTATACATCACCAATTCTTCACCGCCATCACCGCTGCCCACACGATCACGTGTAACCTTATCACCTGAAAATCCTGAAAGATAGAGATTGTCGCCGGTTCCCTCACCGCTGCGACTGCTCCCCATTAGGGACTCCATAAACTTGCGGCTTTCTGCTGACATCATGGCGTAAGTTTCGCTGCGTGCGTGCATCTTCTGAAATAGCTTTTCTTCGGTTGTGTCAGTGGTAAACAAAGAAGGTTTAACCAGTATGGGGCGCTTCTGATTTTCCAGATCAGCAACCTGTTGAGCGATTGCCTCCAGATTCGCCCCCTCTTTGGTGGCTGACTGCTTGGCTGCTTTAATAAGGTTATCTTTCAAATCATTATGATGCTTGGCTGCCAACACCTCTTGACGATAATCACGTTCTTGAAGCCTCTCCCAATCATCTAACGGCTTCACCATATAACTGAATACCGGGCTTTTTCGTTCGCCGGTACCAGCCACTAATACAAAAAAGAAAGTAGGATTATGTTCAAGTCCAGCACGCTCTTCTATTACTGCCTTTTTACCAATAGCAACCGCCAGCACCCCCAGCCCTGATATTGCAGGAGCCATTAACGGCACCTTACTAAAGCGTGCAACCTCTTCAGCAGCCTGAAACAATGCTGGTGGTAACACATCAAAAGGAAATCCATCAGAATTACCACTAGCTGTAATGTCCGGTAAAGGTTTGGGTGTCGGCCATATCTGCTCAATATTATTGGTCATTGACTTACCTTCATTCACAGCCTGGTTAATTTTGTCCTTCATGCTGCTTTACCCTCACTATTGAACACGTCCAGCCAATCAGTGCCCGGCTCGTCAGGAATAATTATTTTTACTTCCCTTCTAACCGAGTCTTTAAGTAAACGATTTGCCAACTCATATGCTGCGGTTTGGCCTGCTCTGTTTTCGTCATTGTCTGCACCAATAATTAGCCGCTTAATCTTGTCAGGCAATTGAACAGACTCTAAACCGCCAGCACTGACACATGCCCAACATGGCTTTTTTAACGCCAGATTAAGGGCTAATGCCGTCTCTATTCCCTCAGCCAGTATCAATTCATTGCCATATTCAAAAAGACGAATGGCCCCGCCTCGACTGCTGCCAGGTAGAACAGGTGACATCAGTTTTTTTACTGTAGGTAGGTTTGCTTTCTGGCCTGAATCATCCAAGTAAGTACGATGCAATGTAACTGGCTCGCCTTGTTTGCCTCTCACAACAGCAACAAGGGCAGGATGTAGCCCGTAATCTTTACCGTCATGCCAATAGCTCAAGCCAGCATGAAAAAACAGATCAGCCGGTAACTGGTTAAGGCAATCACCAAGCCCACGGTTAACCAGGTAATTTCGGGCTATTTCGGCGCGTTCATCTGATAACGGGATTAATCCAGCCCATGCAGCCCGTAACGCTTCCCGCTTCCACTTATCTTGGTTCGGTTTATTGGCTTGATTGCTATTAGCTGTCTGATGTTTTGCTGGCGGTTTAACCTCATTGGTACCGTTATCTAAACCAAGGCATACAGCAACAGCATTGAGCGTGTCCGGTAGCGTCCAGCCGTTAACCCATGACAGAAGAGCAAAACCATCTGGATAAGCACCGCAGGTATTACAGATACCACCGCCCGTATCATTAGCATTCTTATACAGCCTGAACCCATCACTACCACCATGAACAGGGCATGAGACGTGGCGTGGTATCTTTGCTACTGACTCAGACAACGCTGGTGCCAGCTGTTCTATGATCCATAACCATTTACCATAGGTATGCGGGCGAACATCATTAAAATTAATCGCCTTCATAATACTGCCCTGCTGTCATCAATAAGTCTTTTAACTGTTCAGGGGTGTGAACTATCAAACCTTTATCATTGGCTTTGAAATAAAAAACTGGCGGGACTCGTTTTGGCAGTTCAATCTTTACTAGGTTAACTCCTTCTGAACTTAGTAAGTCTAAGTATCGACTTATATCATCTAAGCCATAATCCACCTGTAAGTTGAGAGCTGTTAAATATGATTGTTTTTTTTGTATAAAATGCTCGTGTAATACATCACGAATATATAGATGTGAATTAGCATTATTCATTTCACGCCACCTCTTCAGCACGTGAGGCTTGTATACGTTCCTCTACCCATTGATTAACCTCTTCGGCTATCCATGCAGAAGAACGGCCGCCAGCAGTCAGTTTGATAGGTTTGGGAAATTCGCCGTTAGAAGCTAGGCGATAAACGCTAGAACTACTCAGCCCTGTTAATTTAATAACATCTGGTAATTTGATAAGTTGTGACATTGCTAAATACCCCCGTAATGATTGTGATAAGTCACGGGAGCAAGAATAATGGGAGGATAAATCTAATCTAAGGTAAACAGATGGGTGGTTGAATTACCCTAAATCAGTTTTTTTCTTTTTTGGTGAACCAGCGTCTATTGTTTCGTTTATGAATTTCCACACATCAGGCTTGTGTTGCTGGCCATATGAGTGAACTCTGACACTTCTTAGTATCTTATATCTGAAAGGCTCAACCTTTAGTCGAGCAAGAACCCTTTTATAAGCCTTTTTTACTGTCTCTTTTTGAGAAGTATTGACTCTGTTCTGCTCAATTGAGGCAGCGATATCATAAACATCATCCCACTCAGCGCCGTGTTCTCTGGCTTGCTGAACAGCTTCGTATAAACCATAGTCTTGAATATCTTTCTTATATCGTCGGCTCCATGCACTCCACTTATTTAAATACTCTTTGTCGCCTTTAAAAACGGCTTTCATCTGCAAATGGAGCTCTTTAGCTGCCCAATCGGGCAATGCTGCTGAATGATTATTACAATAAAAAAGGACATCATTCAAAGCTCCCAAGCAGCCCGCCTGATATGCCCTTTTCAAGCTATAAAGCTCTTTTTCTAGCCAGTCATCTATGGCCGCCATGCGTCGTTCCCCGCACCGTTCATAAAATTGCCAAGCCAAGCCGGTGAACGAACCGGCTTTTCGGGAGCTACCCTAGGCGTGACAAAAACAAATTAATTAATTAACCCATGATCCGCAAAACTAAAACACTCGCCACCGGCAATAATTAAATGATCCGGAACCTTAACCGCTATGAGTTCTAAGGCGTTTTTCAATACCCTGGTAATGACTCTATCCTGCACGCTGGGCAAGGGTGAGCCAGACGGATGATTATGTGCAAAAAACACAGTAGCAGCGTTTAACTCTATTGCCCGTCTCACCACCTCTCTTGGATAAACTGAAGATTCACCAATCGTGCCCTTAAACATTATCTCGCTCGTAATTAAACGGTTTTGAATATCACAAAATAAGCAGATAAAAACTTCATATTTATATTCTGAATAATGAGTGATCAGATAATCTTTTATAGCTCGTGAGCTGTTAAACGCATCAGAACGTAGAACCTTGTTAGCTAATAATACTTTAGCGGCTTTAATAATCTGAGCTTCACTTAGTCCACGCCTTGAAGAATAGCGGCCTGTTCGTTCGTTTACCTTGAAGTACGGCACTCTAAGAGTGTTAGTATTACCCACAGTCATCGTTAAAACTCCTGTTTAGTTTTGATGGTGATTAGTCGGTTTCTGGTGGTGCAAACACCAGTTACCGACGCAATTAATTTGCTTTTCATTGTTGCAATTATTTAGCTGAACGATGAAGCGGAATAACATCAGCCCCAACCGCCAGGCCATCCAGATAATCAGACCAGCTTTGCATCATGCGTTTACGCTCTGGCAGGTATTCGGCATAGTTATAAGCTGCTCTAACACCGTTCTTTTCACTATGTGCTAACTGTCGCTCAATTGCGTCAGTATTCCATCCTTGCTCATTCAGAATAGTTGAAGCCATACTTCTAAAACCGTGTGCTGTCATTTCCTCTTTGGTATAGCCGAGGCGACGTAAAGCAGCATTGAGCGTGTTGTCACTCATTGGCCTAGTTTTAGTCCGATTAGATGGGAAAAGATATTTACCACTACCTGTAAGAGGTTTTAAGTCGTTGAGAATAGCTAAAGCCTGACTTGATAAAGGGATTATGTGTAGCACGCCCATTTTCATTTTCTCGCCAGGTATTCGCCATTCAGCATTATCAAGATCAAACTCTCTCCATTCTGCTTGCCTTAATTCACCAGGTCTTACAAATACCAACGGGGCCAATCGTAAAGCACAACCTGTGACAAAAGAGCCGGAATAATGCTGTATAGACCGCATAAGGCCGCCAACCAGCTGCGGTTCAGTGATAGAGGAATGATGTTTAACTCTTACGGGGGGAAGTGCACCTTTAAGATCAGATGCAGGGTCACGCTCAGCCCTGCCAGTTGCAATGGCATAACGGAAAACTTGACTGGTTTGCTGGTGGATTCTGTGAGCTGTATCTAAAGCGCCGCGACTTTCAACTCGCCTCAATACGGCCAGCAATTCGGGTGCATTTATCTGATTGGCTTCTCTTGAGCCGATCCATGGGAATACGTCTTTTTCAAAGCGTGTTAGGGTTCGTTCAGCATGATCCTTTGACCAGTTAGCTTTAAGCTTTAGGTGCCACTCTCTCGTTACAGCTTCAAAGCTGTTTTCACTGTTAGAGCGTTTGCTCAGTTTGTCTATTTTTCGTTCATAGAGAGGATCTAACCCATCAGCAACCATTCGACGAATATCATCACGTTTAATTGATGCAGCTTTTAAGGTTACATCTGGATAAGTGCCAGCAGATAATTCTTTCTGTTTACCATCAAAACGATAACGAACACGCCACCACTTACCACCATTAGGGGCAACAATGAGATATAGGCCTTTACCAGCAGAAAGCTTGTATTGCTTGGCTTCGGGGCGTGCATTTCGGATCTGAATATCGGTGAGGGCCATTGTTACCACCAGCAGGTATTAAGTTACCACCGAAATTACCACCATTTTTGGTGGTATGTCTATAAGCTTTGTGGGACATAAGGGGAGTAAAACCCGAGTAAAACCCTTGAATTTAAAGGGCTGCGGGTTATTATGGGAGGTTGTGAGATGTGTAAATGGAGGCTGGGGTCGGAATCGAACCGGCGTACACGGAGTTGCAGTCCGCTGCATGACCACTCTGCCACCCAGCCATTTTTCATTGAGTCTAAGACTAAAAAGCCGCGATAGTGACTTGACTGACCGCGGCTTTTTATATTCTTGGAGCGGGAAACGAGATTCGAACTCGCGACCCCAACCTTGGCAAGGTTGTGCTCTACCAGCTGAGCTATTCCCGCTGAGGAAGTCGTGCATTATAGGCACTTCATTTTTTATGTCAACCCTTATTTCGCATCATTGGCCAGGCAGCTAAAAGATAGTAGTACATTGACTGTATCGTTAACCAGGCTGCCGCGTACAAGAGAGCTACACCAATTTCAAAAACTGGTAATCCAAATAAGGGCTTATAGTAAATCAAGCAGGCAATCGCCAGCATTTGGAAGGTGGTTTTCCATTTTCCCATTTGAGATACCTTAACGGCATTTCTCTGCCCTAATTCGGCCATCCATTCGCGTAATGCGGAAACAATTAATTCACGTGCGATGATTAAAGTGACGGGTATCAGGATGTACCAATCCGGACTTTTAAACAGCACCATAATGAGTGCCATCACGACGATAAGCTTGTCGGCTACCGGATCAAGAAATGCACCAAATGCTGAGGTTTGTTCCCACTTTCTCGCCAGATAACCATCGAGCCAGTCGGTAAATGCGGCAATGACAAATATCAACGCTGCCCAGCATGATGCTGATGGCATGGGTAAAAAATAAAACAGGATCAAAACGGGAACTAAAAGAATCCGTAAACAGCTTAAAATATTTGGCAAATTCAACATCTTGTGTCACTTAAAATTAGAATCATGGTTATGGTATCACTATGCAGACCTAATGATCGCCATGAAAAACATCGTAGATTTTTTGGGCCAGCGATTTGCTGATACCGTCTACCTTGGCTAAATCTTCCACACCAGCACGCTGGACTTCCTGCAAGCCACCAAATTGTTGTAACAGTTTTTGTCTGCGTTTAGGTCCTAAGCCTTCAATGTGCTCTAGTGTTGAGGTCTTACGCGCTTTAGCACGCCGCTGACGATGCCCTGTAATGGCGAAACGATGAGCCTCATCCCTGACTTGCTGAAGTAGATGTAAGGCCGGTGAATCGGCACTGAGAGTAACTTCCCCTTCTCTACCGACAAGAAATAATGTTTCTTCACCAGGTCGGCGCTCAGGCCCTTTTGCGATACCTAATATAGGTAGGTCAGATAAATTTAGTTCTTCAAGCACTTCCTGTGCTTCTTTAATCTGACCTTTACCACCATCAATTAATAAGAGGTCTGGTCTTTTGCCTTCGCCTTTTTGCAAACGCGTGAAACGACGGGTCAAGGCCTGATTCATGGCCGCATAATCATCACCGCCCGTAATGCCTTCAATATTAAATTTGCGATAGTCAGCCTTGATAGCGCCTTCAAGTCCAAATACGACGCATGATGCGACAGTGCGTTCACCACGGGTATGACTGATATCAAAGCATTCGATACGTTTGGGTAATTCATCAAGGCTTAGCGCATCTTGCAGCATTTCGAAACGCTGCAATAAATTGGAGCGGCTACTTAAGCGCTGTGTGAGGCTGATTTCTGCATTGGTTGAAGCCATTTGCATCCAGCGAACACCCTGACCACGTTGCGGCTTTCTCAAACTGACTTTATGTCCTGACTCAGTTTGTAGTACTTCCTGAAGCAGGCTTTGGTCTTCTGGTTCGTGGCTCAGCAAAATTTCTGTAGGAATATTTTTGCCGAGATAATATTGCGGCACAAAGGCAGACAATAATTCCTCTGGGCTACTATCTCCAGAACCTTTAGGGAAATAACTTTTACTGCCGAGGTTTCGACCGCCGCGTATAAAACAGACTTCAACCACAGCCATGCCATCTCTGACAATGGCGGCCAGTACATCAAACTCGCCCTGATCTGAACTGACATATTGGCGCTCTTGCACCCTACGTAATGCAATGACTTTGTCCCGAATAACCGCGGCTTGTTCAAAATCAAGCCGTTGTGATGCAGCATCCATTTCAGCACTGAGATCATCCATCACCTGTTTGTTTTTGCCTTCCAGAAACATGATCGTGTGTTCGACATCTTTCTTATATTCTTCTTCACTTATCAGGCCAACACAGGGCGCGGTACAGCGTTTTATCTGATACTGCAGACACGGCCGCGATCGGTTTTGATAATAACTGTCTTCACACTGTCTGACGGGGAAAAGCTTTTGTAATAAGTTGAGACTATCGCGAACAGCTCCGGCACTGGGGTATGGCCCGAAATAACGGCCAGCTTTGCGTTTTGCGCCACGGTGATAACTTAATCGGGGAAATTTATCACCTGAGATTAATAAATAAGGGTAGCTCTTATCATCGCGAAGTAAGATGTTGTAACGCGGCATTAATTCCTTAATAAGATTATTTTCAAGGATTAAGGCTTCGTTTTCGGTGTGGGTAACGGTGGTTTCGATGGACGCTATTTGAGCGACCATGACACGGGTTTTGGATGTTAAACCTGTTTTACGAAAGTAACTGGAAACCCGTTTTTTAAGGTTTTTGGCTTTACCGACATAAATCACCGTCCCGGTATCATCGATCATGCGATACACGCCGGGACGGCTGGTCAGATTTTTCAGGAATGAGGCTGAATCAAATTCGCTCGTTTTTGTTTGCTTAACTGCTTCAGCCATGTTTCATTTCAAGTTTGGTCGTTTTGTCTGGGTGCGTACTGACGTTGATAACATTTATGCGCTTGATAAAAGCTATTTGCTGACAGGCCCAGCAAAATAAAACCACCAATCAAGGCTGGCACATCAGTATAAAAAAAGTAAAACATCGCCAAGGCTGCCAACAACTCGGCACTTCCTATTGTTTTTAACAACACGACATTTTCAATTCGCTTCATTATTATTCTCCCGCACCTTTGCTAGTTTATTCAAGCATATAATCACTTATAAATTATAAGGGATAATGTGCCTTATTCAGGTCTTTGTGACAAGACTTCTTCGTTTTATGTGAAAATAGACGTTTTTGTAACGAATCCAGTCTAGTGAATCATACTCAGCCTAATCTGCTCAATCCCAAGTTACCGTCATCCAATAAAGAAGTCCTGTTTGCTGGCCAACTTTATGGCAGCGCACAAGGCCTGTTATTAGCAAAAGCGGCGCAGCAGCACGACGGCCCGCTATTGGTCATCACCGATGATATGAATAGTGCACATCGGCTGGAATTAGAAGCTAAATTTTTCCTTGGTGAAGATAAGCGGCCAGTTTTACATTTCCCCGATTGGGAAACGCTGCCTTACGATACCTTTTCTCCTCACCAGGATATCGTTTCAGAACGCTTAGAAACACTGCATCAATTACCTGACTTCAAGCAAGGTTTGTTGATGGTGCCCATCGCGACATTAATGCAGCGTATCGCGCCTCGCGCCTTCCTCGAAGGCAACACGCTGATTCTGAAGACGGGTGATCAGTTTGATATTGAAAGCTGGCGTTTAAAGCTGGAAAAAGCCGGCTATCGTAATGTTTCACAGGTGATGGAACATGGTGAGTTTACTGTTCGTGGGGCGATTATTGATTTGTACCCAATGGGTAGCAAACTCCCCTATCGTATTGATCTGTTTGATGATGAAATCGACACCCTCAGAACATTTGACCCGGAAACTCAGCGTTCAATAGATACCATTGATAGCATTCAGCTATTGCCTGCGCGCGAATTTCCGATGACCGAAGATGGCATTCAGTTATTCCGGCAACAATTCCGTCGCCATTTTGAAGGCGACCCACAGCGAAGCTTTATTTACCGTGAAGTGAGTGACGGTAATGTGCCAGGCGGCATTGAGTTTTATCTGCCCTTATTCTTTGAAGAAACCAATAGCCTGCTCGACTATTTGCCGGATAACACTTTGATTGTCAGTGTGGCTGATCCACATGTTGGTGCTGAACGCTACTGGCAGGAAATCAGTGACCGCTATCGTAATCATCGTGTGAATCCAGAACGGCCTTTGCTCGAACCTCAGCATGTTTTCATTCCTGTTGAAGAGTTATTTAGTCGTTTCAAATCCTATCAACGCCTACAACTGCAGAGCTTTGAACATCAGGATAAAGCCGGTCATATCAACTATGGCTCTGGCATGCCACCACAATTGACGATGAATGCGCGTAAGGACAAACCCTGCGAAGCCTTACAGCAATTTATCGATCAGTTTAAAGGACGAATCTTATTTGCCGCAGAGAGTGCCGGACGCCGGGAAACATTACTGGACATGCTGCGCCAGCACGATATCAAATGTCAGCCGGTCAGTAACTGGGATGCCTTTATTCAGAGTAATGACGCTTTAACGATTACGGTTGCGCCACTTGAACAAGGTTTATTGCTAGGTAATGAAAACCTGGCCGTTATTGCTGAAACGCAGTTGTTCGGCCAACAGGTCATGCAACGCCGTCGTCGCAGTCGTAAAAAGCGTGATACCGATGCCATTATCCGTAACCTTGCTGAGCTTTCCGTCGGTGATGCTGTTGTCCATGAGGATCATGGCGTCGGACGTTATCTCGGTCTACAAACACTGGATATCGGTGATGTGACTGCGGAATATGTCACGCTGGAATACGCCAAGGGCGATAAGCTCTATGTGCCTGTCGCGTCTCTGGATTTAATCAGTCGCTACTCTGGCGCGGCGCCTGAACTGGCCCCATTACACAAGCTGGGCACAGGCCAATGGGAAAAAGCCCGTAAACGCGCGGCTGAAAAAGCACGTGATGTGGCGGCAGAATTATTAGATATCTATGCTCGCCGGGCAGCGAATAAAAAACAACCGATGGGCATGCCCGATGAAGACTATGCGGCTTTCGCAGCAGCCTTCCCTTTTGAACCGACACCGGATCAACAAGACGCGATTGACGCTGTTATTAAAGACATGTTGTCTGAACAGCCGATGGACAGACTGGTGTGTGGTGACGTGGGTTTTGGTAAAACCGAAGTGGCTATGCGTGCGGCGTTTATGGCGGTGCATTCTGGTAAACAGGTCATGGTGTTGGTGCCGACCACCTTACTTGCTCAACAACATTATGAGAACTTCAAAGATCGCTTTGCTGACTGGCCAGTAAAAGTCGAAGTGTTATCGCGTTTCCAATCTAAAAAAGCGCTGGATAAAGTCAAAACAGGAATTAGTGAAGGTAATGCTGACATCATTATCGGTACACACAAATTATTGCAGCAAGATATCGATCCTAAACGTCTTGGCCTGTTTATTCTGGATGAAGAACATCGGTTTGGTGTCACTCAGAAAGAGCAGATAAAAAAATACCGGGCACATATTGATGTACTAACGCTGACGGCGACGCCTATTCCACGCACATTGAATATGTCGATTTCCGGTATTCGTGATTTGTCGATTATCGCCACCGCACCAGCACGTCGATTAGCTATTAAAACCTTTGTTTTACAATGGGATGCTGAGAAAATCCGTGAGGGTATGCTGCGTGAAATCAAACGTGGCGGCCAGGTTTATTTCTTACATAACAAAGTAGAAGATATTGATCGGGTCGCCAGGGAGATAGAAGCGATTCTGCCAGAAGCCAAAGTCGCTGTAGCGCATGGACAAATGCGTGAGCGGGAATTGGAACAAGTCATGCTCGACTTCTATCACCAGCGTTTTAATGTCTTAGTTTGTACCACCATTATTGAAACCGGTATTGATGTTCCCACTGCCAATACTATCTTTATTGATCGCGCGGATAAATTGGGGCTTGCTCAGTTGTATCAAATCCGTGGTCGCGTGGGTCGTTCTCATCATCGGGCCTATGCTTACCTCATCACGCCACCGCAAAAAGCCATGACCAAAGACGCGGTGAAACGTCTGGAAGCCATTGAGTCTATCGAAGACTTAGGCGCAGGCTTTACCTTAGCCACACACGATATGGAAATTCGTGGCGCGGGCGAGTTATTAGGTGATGAGCAAAGTGGCCAGATGCAGGAGATTGGTTTTAATCTGTATAACGAATTACTGGAACGCGCCGTCAGAGCATTGAAATCAGGTAAAGAACCAAGTCTGAATCAATCAGACCGTCACTTTGTCGAAATTGATTTGCACGTCCCCGCCCTGATTCCATCAGACTACTTACCTGATGTGCATACACGTTTGGTTTTGTATAAACGTATCTCTGCGGCGGCTGACAACGAAGCCTTACATGAATTACAAGTGGAAATGATCGACCGGTTTGGTTTATTACCCGATCAGGTCAAAACCTTGTTTGCTATTCACGAACTTCGCTTTAAGGCCAAACAAATCGGTATTCGTAAGATCGATGTCTACGATCAGGGTGGTCGTTTGTTATTTGAAGAATCGCCCAATGTTGATCCGATGACCATTATTAATCTCATTCAAAAACAACCGAAGAAGTTCAAATTGGATGGTCAGGATAAATTACGCTTCGTTGAAGACATGCCTGAAGCAGAGGATCGTATCGTGGCGCTTGATAACTTGTTAGATGCCTTACTGAACAAAAGCACATGACCATCAAACACGATCGTAATTTTGATGATTTATTCGACAGGTTCGATAGCAAAATCTACGACACGGTCAAAGGTGAGTGGCGACTACGATTGTTAAAAGAAGATCTGGCACAGTTTGTCAGCGCATCCCCGCTTGATGTGTGGGATGCAGGCTGTGGCCAGGGACAAATCAGCCTCTGGCTGGCAGAACAAGGTCATCAGCTGACCCTGTGTGATCTGTCTGAAAAAATGCTTAATACCGCTAAAGTCAATTTTGAACAGGCCAATATTACGGCCAACTTTTATCAACAATCAGCACAGTCACTCGCCACAGAGCTTCCTCAATTTGATTTGGTGATCTGTCATGCTGTTCTCGAGTGGTTAAGTGAACCGATATCGTCTTTGCAGACGGTTATGGATAAGGTTAAGCTCAACGGCTATTTGTCATTACTGTTCTACAACAGAAATGCTATGGTTTACAGCAATGTACTAAAGGGCGGCTGGCGCCTGCCACCTATTCTTAATGATAGTTATATTGGCAAAGGCAATAAGTTAACACCGCCGAATCCACAATTCCCGCATGAGATTATTGATGTTATTCATCATGCTGGATTTACTGTGGAGACGCACACGGGCGTGCGCATTTTCAACGACTATATGAGCCAACAAGCTAGAGACAATAGTGACCAGGCTGTGTTATTCGAACTTGAGCATAAGTATTGTCGTATGCCGGTCTATCGGGATATGGGACGTTACATCCATTTGCTGTTAAAACGCCAAATATAATCTTAAGATTTATTAATAGTCTGCTTATCAAAGCCACTGTGTCTGCTACAATAGCCGCTATTTTTTAGTGAATCTAATCAATTATCCTTACAAGGTTATTATGTCTAGACTATTCGTTCTGATTGCAACTTCAACTGTTTTTTTAAGCGCTTGTATTCAACAAGGCCCGCAAACCCCACCTGTTTCTGCTACCGAATTAACGGAATCGCTACATCAAACTGAATCGCGCCTGATTCAACAGATACAGCAGCAATGCGACGGCTTGAGCAAACAGGAAAAAGCACAAGCTGATGAGCTACAGAAAATCAGTAAGACACAACGTCAGTTTGAAGGCCGTATGGATGTCATTGAAGGTAAGATTGACACGGTCATCGTCAAACAACACAAAGGTGATGCGGCTCCCCCGCTGTGTCCTAAGCCTGCAGCAGCTGTCAGTACTAACAATATTGGTAATAAACTGGTTGTCGGTAAAACAGAATGGTTATGGATTGAAGCCGTTAACCGCGTTTATGAAGCCCGTGTTGATACCGGCGCCACCACCTCTTCTATCAGCGCTTTAGATATCACCCCCTTTGAAAAAGATGGCAAAAACTGGGTGCGTTTCCGTTTGGCACCTGATGATGGTGATGACAGCTTTATCGTAGAAGCACCTTTAGTTCGTTACGTGAAAATTCGCCAGGCTTCTGCCGATACTTTGGACAAAAGACCTGTTGCTTCGCTGACTGTGCGTCTGGGCAAAATGACGGAAGTAGCAGAGTTCACATTAAATGATCGTACCCAAATGACCTACCCGATTCTTTTAGGTCGTGAGTTCTTAAGAGATGTAGCTGTAGTTGATGTAGCGAAAGACAATGTTCAGCCAAAACCTGAGATTGTTCAAAACCAACCTCAAGCGCCATCTGTCAGCAAAACGAAGAAAAAATAAGGAATCCAGGCCGTGACATCTCGTAAAGCATTTTATCTGTTAGTGGGCTTGCTGATTGTCTCAGGCCTGGGATTAACCTTACATAGACACTACACTTTTGACATCCCTTGGCTTCCAGGGGAACAACGCCAAACCTGGTCGATTGAGGCCAAAGTCGAGTTTGATGCGCAAGATAAAGAAGTGCTGGCATCACTTGCCATCCCCGGCACACAACCTGGTTTCACCCAGCTGAGTCAACAAACCGCCAGCCCTGGTTATGGTCTTGCTTATACGAAACGAGATAGCGGTGGACACCGCGCTGAATGGTCAATCCGTCATGCGAATGGTGAACAAGCTCTGTATTACAAGGTCGACATGCTGTTAGATCCTTATGCTGTACCACCTGAACCCAGTCAGCCACCCGCATTAAAAGTCAGCATTGAAAAAGAACCTTATGCGACGTCAGCCAACCAGCTGCTTGATCGTGCACAAGAACGCTCTTCCACCCCTTACACGCTGGCAAGAGAGTTAATTCAGGAATTCAAAAACCAATCACAAAACGCCGAACTACTGGCGCAATTGAAAACACAAACCCAATGGATAGTTCAGTTATTACAACAAGCTGGTGTTCCGGCGCGCCAAGTTCACGCTCTGTTCCTTGAAGATGGTCGTAGAAGACAGGAATTAGTCACCTATATTCAAGTATTTGATGGTAACGACTATCAGTTATTCAACCCTGAAACCGGTGAACAAGGCCGGCCCGATAATTTATTACTGTGGGAATACCATTCAGGTCCGGTTCTTGAACTGATTGGTGGTACTAACTCACATGTGACTTTCTCGATGATTCAGCAAGAGCTGCCTTTTGGTGTGGCTCTGAACCAAAAATTTGCTGATGAGACCTTGATAAACTTCTCGCTTTATACCTTACCACTCGAAGAACAAGCCTTGTTTAAAGGTATTTTGTTGATACCGGTCGGTGTGCTGGTCGTGGTGTTGATGCGTATTTTGGTCGGTCTGAAAACATCCGGTACCTTTATGCCGGTATTAATTGCTCTGGCCTTTATTCAGACCAGCCTAGTGACTGGCCTTGTTGGTTTCTTACTGATTGTTGGTACTGGGTTATTAATTCGCTCATACCTGTCCTATCTCAACCTACTCCTTGTTGCCCGAATATCTGCGGTCATCATTATGGTTATAGGCATCATCGCGATATTCTCTATTCTTGCTTACAAGCTTGGTTTAACTGAGGGTATGAAAATCACCTTCTTCCCGATGATTATTCTGGCATGGACCATTGAACGGATGTCGGTGTTATGGGAAGAAGAAGGTCCACATCAAGTAGTGATTCAAGGTGGTGGTTCGCTGTTAGTGGCTGTGCTGGCTTACCTAGCCATGAATAATGAGTTAATTCGTCATCTAACGTTCAACTTCCTCGGCATCCAGCTTATTTTGATGGGACTAGTGTTAATGGCAGGTAATTACACCGGTTATCGCTTGCTGGAATTAAAACGCTTTAAACCCTTAACTGAGGATCACCTATGAGTCTGAATGTGCTGAATTGGCTGAAAGACGTCAAATCTCGGTACGTTCACCCAAACAAGCTTGCCAAGATTGGTGTGCTTGGAATGAACGAACGGAATATTGCTTATATCAGCCGCTATAATCCAAGACGACTCTATCCTCTGGTTGATGATAAGTTACAGACAAAAGAAATTGTGTTGGAAGCTGGCGTTAATGCGCCCGATCTTATTGGTACCATTACTGAACAACACCAGGTAGATGATCTGCTCGAGATTATCAAAAATACAGCCGGTTTTTGCATCAAACCCGCTCATGGTTCTGGTGGCAAAGGGATTTTAGTTGTCACAGGTTCTGATGATTTTGGTTATCACAAAGCGAATGGACAAATTTTAAAACTGGCCGATCTACAGCGTCATGTCTCTAACATTCTGGCCGGCTTATTTTCATTGGGCGGTCGAACTGATGTTGCCATTGTTGAAGCATTAATCCAATTTGATGATTGTTTCAATGGTTATACGTTTGAAGGTGTGCCTGATACACGCGTTATCGTTTTCAAGGGATTTCCTGTGATGGCGATGATGCGTCTATCAACAGCAGACTCTAACGGTAAAGCCAATCTTCACCAAGGCGCTGTTGGCGTGGGTCTGGACATTGGTAATGGCAGTGCCGTGCGAGCAGTACAGTTTGATCGCCCGGTTATGTTACATCCTGATACAGGTAGAAACCTGCTCGATCTTCAAGTACCACATTGGGATCAGTTACTGCATTTGTCTGCTTCCTGTTATGAAATGTCTGGCTTAGGTTATCTAGGTACAGATATTGTCCTGGATAGAACAAAAGGCCCCATGCTGCTTGAGCTCAATGCCCGTCCAGGACTGAGTATTCAAGTCGCAAATGGTTCAGGTTTATTACCCAGGCTGAAAAAAGTTGAAGCATTGACCAATACAAAGAAAATGACTATTGAACAGCGAATCGCATTTTCAAAAGAGCATTTTTCTCGTCGATCATAAGCGACTTTTGATTTACACTGCTGGTAAACATTTCCTTTTTTTGAGGGGCCTCTTATGTCATCGGTAAATAAAACCAGCAGTCTGATTCTTGGAATTGCTTTAGTTCTCGGTTTGAGCAGTTTAGGCTGGTTTCTCTCAAATGCTGCCATCAAATACAAAGAATATGAGCGAACCGTGACAGTGAAAGGCCTGGCTGAAAGAGAGTTCACTGCAGATGTGGTGATATGGCCTATCCAATTCACGTTGGCAAGCAATAATTTGCAAGCCTTATACAATGATGTTGATGCCAATACCAATACCATCATCTCCTTCCTGACTAAACTTGGAATCAAACGTGCTGATGTCACTATCAGTGCACCTGCCATTACAGATAAATCTGCCCAGCAATATGGGGGTAATGAGCGTGCTGAATTTCGTTATACGGCGGTTCAAACCGTCACGGTTTATTCGGATGCCATTGATACCGTCCGACAAGTGATGGGGCAACTTTCTGAACTGGGTAAGCAAGGTATCGTTTTAACAGGCAATAACTACGCTGCCCAACCTGAATATCTTTTTACTCGTCTTAATGAAGTCAAACCGCAAATGATTGAAGAAGCAACCAGAAAAGCACGTGAAGTTGCTGAAAAATTTGCGCAGGATTCAGATAGTACACTCGGCAAGATCCGTAAAGCTAGCCAAGGCCAGTTCAGCATTAGTGCACGCGATAATAATAATCCACAGATCAAAAACGTTCGTGTTGTGTCAACGATAGAGTATTACTTGTCTGACTAATGTCAGAAAACGCAAAAATACAAAAAGGCCGGGGAACGCTTAATAATATTGATGGCCGTTTCAATGAGTTTCAACGCACTGAAATTGATGATGGCTGGTTTCATGATGAACCAGCCAACAACTTAACAGAAGTAAGTGTAGAATCCCCTCGTAGTATTATTAGTAGAAACCAATCACCTGACCTTCCCTTTCAGCAATCAATTAATCCATATCGTGGCTGCGAGCATGGCTGTATCTACTGCTACGCCCGTCCTTCACATGCTTATCTGGGACTGTCACCAGGAATCGATTTTGAAATAAAGTTAACCATCAAACCCAATGCCGCAGAATTATTACGAGATGAGTTGATGGCAATAAACTATCGCTGTTCAACATTATCATTAGGCGCCAACACCGATCCCTATCAACCCATCGAATGCCACTACAACCTTACTCGGGAACTACTTCAGGTGATGATTGAGTTCAGTCATCCAGTTAATATTGTGACTAAATCTTCATTGATAGAACGTGATATTGATTTACTCAAACAGCTCGCTGAGAAGCAATTGGTAAATGTTCATCTATCCATTACAACACTGGATAAAACACTTGCCAGGAAACTCGAACCTCGTGCCAGCAGTCCACAACGTCGACTGCAAACAATAGAGACATTGAAGGCAAATGGAATACCTGTATCTGTTCTTATTGCCCCAGTCATTCCTGTTCTGACTGATACAGAACTAGAAAATATTATTGATGCTTCGGCACAAGCAGGGGCTGAAAATATAGACTATATTTTCGTTAGATTACCAAGAGAGGTCAGCCCCCTCTTTAATGATTGGCTACATACTCATTATCCTGACAAGGCAGAGCATGTCATGAATCGTATTAAAGACTCCAGAAATGGCAAAACAAATGATCCAAGGTTTGGTTACAGGCTTGAAGGTCAGGGGCTATATGCAGAAATGATCAAAAAACGATTCGAAGTTGCGGTCAAGAAATACCCATTAAACAAGTCTCCAGCGGTTCTGAGAACCGACTTATTTCATAAACCAACAAAGCAAATGAGCTTGTTTTAAAAAGAAAATATTTATTAGCCATAAAAAAGGGGAACCGAAGTTCCCCTTTCAATCTAACTAACAATTGTTAACTTGATTTTTTACTTCAAGTTTTATGCAGCTACTGCTGTTTTTCTACGCAGACCCAAGAAACCTAATAGGGCTGGTGCGAATAAAAACAATGCAGCAGGTACTGGTACTGCAGATACAGAGAGCGAATACTCCAGACGTCCTGAGTTTGCACCAAATATATCAATAGCGTATGCGCCAGCAGTTATGAATGCAGAGAAAACAAAACTTCCCGTAATGTTATAAAGATTTTCATACTCATAATCATAACCATTAGCCGCAAGCTTGGCTAATCTAAGCGTTGCACTTTCGAAATTATTAGACGGGTTAAACGTCCATTCGACTCTTATTCCTGTACTATCATCAGAAGTCAAATTAAACTCTGACTTCCAAGTATCTTGTTTTAACTCTTCAACCGCTCCATTTGCGATTACTAAACTACCATTATTAAAGACAGTACTCACCTTCTGGGTAACACCAGGAGTACTTGTAACCGTCTCTAATGATAAGGTAGCAGCATTAACCCCAACTGAAAATAAAAGAGCTACAACAAATAGCATCGCTTTTTTCATAATAAATTCCTATTTAGTATATGAAGCAATGCAACCCAGCCATCTCTAATCAAACCAGAGACCCGTGGCTTTCCGACCCCGCCTCACGACGAGTTTGGCTTTAAAAAAATAACACTATTAATATACACTAATAATGATCCTATCTGAACAATTTCAGACGATTCGATAATAAATTCAGTTTAATGTAAGCGTCTATTGGAAATAGCTATTTTTGCGATAGAACTCACACCATTAACCATTTCTGGTGATATTTATCACAATAATTATGTGCTCTATTCGACAGTTTTTACAACTCTATTTTCAGCGCCAATATATATCGCTTCATAAATTAACTACCAATACTGACTCAGCAAGGCCTTTAATGAGGCGGACATTAATTCTTGTTAATATTTGTAAAAATTATTGACATTAGCTATTCCTTAATAAATTTCTTCGGACTATGATTATGTGTGCTGATTTTATCATCAGCCACGTAATTATCGGAGCCAACCTTGGTGCGAGCCAAGTACGGAAAGCTACAGATCTCGGCTGATGTACTTAGTTGAGATGGCTGAGTTGCATTTTCACTTAATTATTAAAGGAAAATGTCATGCGTAGATATACGAAAACAATCATTCTGACAACCCTAGCTTTATGTTCAATCTCAACACAGTTATTGGCAGCTCCCCAACCTGTCGACTTATCATCCTGGCAAGCAAATGGAAATGGAAACTGGGTATTGCAGACGGGCAATAATGCGGTAAAGCAAACGCTTAATAACGCCCCTACTGTATTTCACAATAATAAAAATAGCCAAGGTACAGCATTATCAGGACAAATTACTGTTCAAACAACTTCTGACGATGATTTTATTGGATTTGTATTAGGCTATAACAATAACGATCTAACAAATTCATCGGCTGATTATCTGCTTATAGACTGGAAACAAGCTGATCAGTCTTATTTTGGTGCAGCAAAAAAAGGTCTTGCAATATCCAGTGTAAGTGGACAGTTAGGAGATAACTCAGGGGCTTGGGCTCACAATCCAACGAATAATGTCACCGAGTTAGCCCGTGCAACCAATCTAGGTAATACAGGTTGGTTAGATAACACCACATACGACTTTGATATTATATTTACATCCTCTTTAGTCGAAGTGTTCGTAAACGGTATTAAAGAATTAAGCATTGCAGGCACGTTTAGTAATGGTTCTTTTGGTTTTTACAACTACAGTCAACAAAGTGTTTTATACGCGGGGATTGAAGAAGTTAATGTTCCATCAGCAGTACCGGTTCCAGCTGCAGCATTTATGTTTGCACCAGCTCTCTTAGGTTTTATCGGCCTTCGCCGCAGAGTAAAATAAACTTGAACAATAAAAAAGCCGTGGTGTTCTCCCACGGCTTTTTTATTAATAACGGCCAAACGCTAACCAGATAAGTGAATTTTTTTTCCTTCTCTCACTGAAGCAAGCGCGGCACAAATCGCAGCACAATTATTTCTGGCATCAGCTAATGTCAGTTTGGGGGCTTTCCTCTCTAAGATGCAATCAGAGAAATACTCTATTTCCAAATTAAAGTGATTGGCTTTTGGGATTGATACGGTTTGTTCTTCATTCTCATTCCACCAGCTTATGGTGGCGTCTTCCGTTTCAGGTTGCCAAACGGTGTGACATTTAATGCCACCCTTGGTACCAATAATCTCATATTCGCTACGTCTGGCATGTTCAAAGCTCATTTCAAAGTGAGCAAACTTACCATCCGCAAAATCAAACACGCCACTTAAGCTGACATCAGCACCACTGTCATTAAGCTTAGCCATTGCCATAGCAGCGACAGGCTCATTATCAAACCACAATCTTGCCGTATGAATGGCGTAAGGACCAATATCCCACATAGCGCCGCCACCATCATTGATGTCACGGTCAATACGATACATTCGCGCCGGTTTCATAGGAAATGCAAACGCCGTTTTTACCGTACGCACGTCACCGACCTTGCCGTCATTAATTAACTGTCTTACATACTCATGCTGAGGATGGAAGATATACATAAAGCCTTCCATGACTGTTACATTATTTGCTTTTGCAGCGGCTTCAATGGCGTCAATATCGGCTACTGTCAGCGCCATAGGTTTTTCGATCAACACATGTTTACCATGATTGATGGCTTTGAGTGCCCACTCGGCATGTTCTTCATTCGACATCGGTAGATAGATGGCATCAATATTTGGATGAGAAAGTAATGCTTCCGGATCATCCAGCGTTTCTACCGACGTTTGTTGTGGTGCCAGTTTTTGCAACACTTCTGCCGCCGCCCCAGGACGACGACTGGCAATAGCTATCAGCTCCGCATTAGCTGCTTCAACAATAGCGGGCAGTAGTTTTTCGTTAACACGAGCAGCACCTAAAATTCCCCAGCGTAATTGTTTTTCAGCCATGTGTTTATATCCCTTTAATTCAATTTAGTGATCACCATGATATCGACTCGACAGCACAATTCCAAACTCATAAAACCGCATGTTTCATAGTGTTTTTATCTGTCAGCGATTGCCTTATGCTAGACACCCTGTAAATAAAAATAACGGATTAAGGAGCAATTATGACAATCGAAGTTGGACAGAAAATTCCCGCAGCGACACTTTCTGAGTGTGTTGATTTTTCGGCGAGCAGTGGCTGCCCTGTCAACCCTCAACCACAGAATGTTCAATCATTGACTGAAGGAAAAACCATTGTTCTTTTCGGTGTTCCGGGTGCATTCACCCCACTCTGCTCTGAAGAACATTTACCTGGCTTTATCCGATTAGCAGATGAGATCAAAGCGGCTGGCGCCGATGAAATCTGGTGCATGGCTGTTAACGATGCTTTTGTCATGGGCGCCTGGGGCCGACAAGTAAATAATGAAGGCAAGGTCAGAATGATGGCTGATGGTAGTGCCGAGCTGACCAAAGCCATGGGGTTAGATCGAGACTTAACTGCCGGAGGAATGGGTGTACGTTGTTATCGCTTTGCCTGCATCCTGAAAGATGGTGTGGTGACTTATATCGGCGTTGAAGGCTCAGGCGAGTTTGGTAAATCTAAAGCAGAAACCATTTTGGATGAACTAAAAAAATCCTAAGCACCATCACAAATATTTGGGTTGGGGGAGTTTCACTCCCCTTTCTCATTCACTGATGGCTAAGGTTATCGCCAGTGTTCTTCCACTTCAGATTCACCACCAATAAAAATGGCTGATGCGGTGTCACTGAAAATCCCATGCTCGACTATGCCGGGAATGGTATCGAGAATCATGGTTAGCTCTAAGCTATCCATTTGTTTAAATTGCATATCAAGCACCAGACTACCACTTGCTGTAACAGCAACATTATCCCCCGAGGCATTTAGTCGAAGCTGACCTTGACCACCTTGTTGTTTAAGCTGGGTCAGAACCAAACGCCATGCCTGAGGCATGACTTCCACCGGAATCGGAAAGTTTTGTCCGATATGCTCGACCAGTTTTGACTCATCAACTAAAACAAAAAATTGATCCGCTGCTGAAGCTAACAATTTTTCATTGACTAGATCCTGACCGCGACCTTTCAATAAAGTAAGATCCGGTGTGACCTCATCGGCACCATCCACATACATATCCAGCGCATCAAGTTCTGCAATAGACAGCACGGGCAATCCCGCTTCACGCGCTTTAATCTCACTAATCGCAGAACTACTCACGGTATGAATAGTTAGTTTTTCAGTCTTACAGCGTTTTGCCAGTGCTTCAATAAAGAAATTGGCGGTAGAACCAGTGCCCAATCCCACTATCATATTCTGCTCAACTAAATTGGCTGCATGCAGTGCTACTCGTTGTTTTGGATTCATAGCCATAGACAAACTCCTTATGCCATCCGTAAATACTGTTCAGCTTACATAGCAATGACAGATAAAAAAACGGACAATCCATATGGTTGATGGTTCTTTCATCGTTTTCTGCATGCAGTAGTCACAATTTAATAACGATAACGCGTGCTCAACCATGTAAAACTTGATGCCTCAGTGCTTAGCTCATATCCTTAGATATAGCAGCTAACTCTTTTTTCAAATCTGGTAAGGAAAAATAATGGCACAGCTCGACTCCATTGTTGAACATATTGAATCGACCACCAATCAGAGTCTTCAGCCATATCAACTGAACAGTATCGGTGGTGGTTGTATTAATAGCGCCTTTCAACTAAAAACAGAACAGCAAGCTTATTTTATAAAGGTGAATCAGCCTTCTTTATCGCTAATGTTTGAAGCCGAAGCACTTGGCTTGCAAGAGATGTCAGCGACTAAAAGCATTCGGGTTCCAGAGGTCATCTGCCAAGGAACAAATCATCAACACAGTTATTTGGTCTTGGAATACATTCCACTCAGAAGTTTACGCGGCGATGGCAATATCACACTGGGTGAACAGCTGGCCCACATGCACAAAGTAAAACATCCCTTTTTTGGCTGGCAAATGGATAATACGATTGGCAGCACACCACAAATCAATGATCAAAATCACCATTGGTTAGAGTTCTGGCGCGAACATCGTTTAGGGCAACAGCTGAAGTTTGCAGCTCAAAATGGTTACACAGGTCGTCTACAATCTCATGGTGAAAAACTCCTTGATAACCTGGACAAACTGCTTGAGAACCATCACCCGCAACCATCACTGTTGCATGGTGATTTATGGGGTGGAAATGCGGCAGCTGATGATCTTGGACAACCCGTTATTTTCGACCCCGCCTGCTATTATGGCGACCGTGAAACTGACTTGGCGATGACAGAATTATTTGGTGGCTTTGGCCGAGATTTTTTTGCTGCATACAATGCTATCTATCCTGTCGACTCAGGCTATGCAACACGTAAAACCTTGTATAACCTCTACCATATTCTGAATCACCTCAATTTATTTGGCGGTGGTTATATGGGTCAGGCTGAGTCAATGATAGACCAGCTTCTTTCTGAAATTTAAATCGATAATTGATTGATTTCATTAATCCTAAATCTGAATTTTTTCACTAGTTAAGCAAAAGAAATAAACAATGAATCAAATAAAAGTACTTTTTGTCTGCATGGGTAATATTTGTCGTTCACCAACCGCTGAAGGGGTATTCACAAAATTAACGGAAGATTTGGGCACGCGCGATCGTTTTCTGATTGACTCGGCGGGTACCCATGCTTATCACGTCGGTGAAGAACCTGACAGCCGGGCTCAACAAACAGCAAAACAACGTGGAATCGATCTGTCATACATCCGTGCCAGAAAATTTAATCAGGCAGATTTTGAAGAGTTTGATTACATCTTAGCTATGGATAGTAGTAATTATCAGATTTTGATAAATGCCTGTCCTGATGCTTACAAACACAAAGTCAAAATGTTTTTAGACTATGCGCCGCAACGTGAAGAATCTGATGTGCCCGATCCATACTACGGTGGTCAAAATGGCTTTAATCATGTTTTTGATCTGGTGGCAGATGCCTCTAAAGGATTTCACGATAGCGTCGTTAACTAATAAACATTTGTTCACGTTGTTTTCGGGCGTATTATTGCCGAGTCTCGTCATTCATAAGGATTTTAGTCGTGAAATCATTTCTTCAAGGACGCTCATGGCTCCTGCTTAGTTTTGCCACTTTTTTAATATTACCCCACTCTGCTTTTGCTGCAGAAAATGCCAAGCTGCTGGATCTGACCTCTCATTGGGTGGGTTATGTGTCTATCTTCTTATTTGTAGTTGCGTATGCGTTGGTCATCGTTGAAGAAGAAATTCATATGCGAAAATCCAAGCCTGTGATGGTGGCAGCGGGTGTCATATGGGGATTGATTGCACTTATTTACGCTCAACAACCCGACTCAGAATATCACCACACAGCAGGCTTAATGATTCGTCATAACCTGGAAGAATATGGCGAGTTATTATTGTTCTTGTTGGCAGCGATGACCTATATCAACACCATGGGAGAACGCGGCGTATTTAACAGTCTCCGCGCCTGGTTAATCAATAGAGGTTTTTCTTTACGAAGTATCTTCTGGATCACCGGACTATTTGCCTTCTTTATATCGCCAGTTGCAGATAACCTGACCACCGCCTTATTAATGGCGACGGTTGTTATGGCGGTCGGTGGTACCAATATCAAATTTGTGTCTGTCGCCTGTATCAATATTGTTGTTGCAGCCAATGCAGGCGGTGCTTTTAGTCCGTTTGGTGATATCACTACTTTAATGGTCTGGCAAAAAGGTGTGGTCGAATTTCAGGAGTTCTTTAAATTATTTATTCCCTCAGTAGTGAATTGGTTTATACCAGCATTTTTAATGTCTTTGGCGATAAAAAACGGACAACCCCAAGCTAATTCAGATGCGGCAGAACTCAAGGAAGGTGCTTTTGTTGTTATTGGCTTGTTTTTAGTCACCATCACAATGGCCGTCTGTGCACATAATTTCCTTCATTTACCGCCAGTTATTGGCATGATGACAGGCCTAGGTTTATTGAAACTCTATGGTTACACTCTAAAAATGCGTGACAGACGCACCTTTATCAATACGACATCAGATGCAGAAGGCTCAGCAGGTGTCAAAGTGGAAGGTTTAGATCGACGCAAACCATTTAATATTTTCCAACAGGTTGAACGAGCAGAATGGGACACGTTGATGTTTTTTTACGGCATCATTCTATGTGTCGGTGGCTTAGGAACAATTGGTTACCTAAACCTTGGTTCACAGCTGATGTATGGGGATTTAGGTCCAACTACCGCGAATATTTTAGTCGGTATTGTCTCAGCGATTGTTGATAACATTCCGGTGATGTTCGCCGTACTGTCAATGAATCCTGATATGAGTCAGGGACAATGGCTCTTAGTAACACTCACAGCTGGTGTCGGTGGCTCTCTGTTATCAATTGGCTCTGCAGCAGGTGTCGCTGTGATGGGTCAAGCCAGAGGCATTTACACATTCTTCTCCCATATCAAGTGGATATGGGCTATTGCTCTGGGTTATGCCGCTAGTATTTATGTTCATCTCTGGCTGAATAGTGCAATGTTCTGATCGAAATTACAGATCAGTAAAATAAAAAGGCGGTGATTGAAAACCGCCTTTTTTGTTATTCATATAAGCGTAATAACATTTCTGCTATACAGGCTGGTCGCTTACTATTTTCCACTTCAATTGTGACTTCACGCACTAATTCCAAACCACGCCTAAGCGGTGTTACAGCAATAATACGAGTTCGAGCCCGTATGCGCTTGCCAGCTCTGACTGGTGAAGGGAAAACTACTTTATTCATCCCATAATTGACCAGCATTCTGGCTTCAGGGTAGTCATTTTTTTCTGGGTTAACGGTATCGGTCAATTTCGGAATCAAGGATAGTGTCAAAAAGCCATGGGCAATAGTTGATTTAAACGGTGATTCATTTTTCGCTTTTTGTGGATCGGTGTGAATCCATTGATGATCGCCGGTGGCCTGTGCAAACTGGTCGATACAAGGTTGATCAACCAGAAACCACTCTCCGATGTAATTTTCAACACCCAGATTCGACTCAATGCGTCTGTGTAAATCGGTAAACTTCTCACTTAACTTAGGAGCCGTTTCGATATCATTGATAACAGGCTCTTCACTATCATGAAAGAAATGGAAGTATTGTGTCCATGGCAGGGAGAAGTTTCGGATATCAGAAACTTTTTTATTAATGGTTTCCGGCCAGCTTTTTAGTGTTGTTTCTACTCGATTCTTTATTTCTGAATTGATTGACTCAAGCTTTTCTTGACCCTGCTTAAATGACTCTACCAGCCGCATAGTTGATCCTTTCTTCCAAACCTTAACGCCATATATTTGACTTATTCCGTAGTCATAAGTTTTTCTGCATATAGTGTGCCACAGGTTCCGAACCCACGTTTGAAGGATCTCATCATTATTTGTTACATGCTTGAGATAGCACAAAACGCCTTCAGCGGTTACAATTCTGTGTTTATTTCATCGATACCATAGATACCATGCTCTACAGCACAGACGATCTGCGAATCACTGGCATTCAAGAAGTGATCCCACCGGCTCAACTTCATGAGGAATTACCCATTACCGATCAGGCATCGGAAACAGTTTTCCATGCTCGTAAAGCGACACAGGATATTTTGCACAAACGCGATGATCGCTTAACAGTCATCGTTGGTCCTTGCTCTATACACGATCCTCTTGCTGCTCGTGAGTATGCCACAAGACTCCAACCTTTAATCGAAGAACTTAAAGATGACTTACAAATTATCATGCGAGTTTATTTTGAAAAACCGCGCTCAGTCGTTGGTTGGAAAGGTTTGATCAACGATCCGTATCTTGATGGCAGCTTCAAGATCAACGATGGACTTCACATCGCCCGCAAGTTACTTCTGGATCTTGCTGAGATGGGAGTACCCTCAGCCACAGAATATCTTGACTTAATCAGTCCACAATATATCGCTGATCTAGTCTCTTGGGGAGCCATTGGCGCCAGAACCACTGAAAGTCAGGCTCATCGTGAACTTGCATCCGGTCTTTCCTGCCCTGTTGGCTTTAAAAATGCGACCGATGGTGGAGTGCAAATCGCTGTCGATGCCTGTCTTTCGGCATCAAAACCTCATCATTTCATGTCGTTGACTAAAGCGGGTCGTTCCGCCATTTTCTCCACTACTGGCAACCCTGACTGTCACATTATTTTACGTGGTGGCCGTGAACCCAATTTTGACAACGACAGTGTTAATGCTGCCGCCGATGTCATTACTCGTTCAGGTCAAGATGTCAGAATCATGATCGACTGTAGTCATGCCAATAGTGGCAAAAATCATATTCAACAAGAAACCGTGTGCCGTGAAGTCGCCAGCCAGATTGCCGCTGGAGAGAAACGAATCATCGGACTAATGTTAGAAAGTAACTTGGTCGCTGGCCGGCAAAATGCCGAGACAGGTAAAGAGTTAGTCTATGGACAAAGTATTACAGATGCTTGTATGGCTTGGGACAACACAGAAGATCTTCTCAGAGAGTTGGCTCAGGCAGTTCGGCAACGTCGAGAACAGTAAACCATATTGATGCGTAACATCATTGTTGATTTGTCTGATAAGTTGCTCACAGATAACGCATTAATATCATTGCTATAGCTTCGATATTCATGCTTTTTAAGCTATAATTACTGATTACCGTTTACAGCCGAAATAAATCCGTGCTGAAATGACAACTAATTTCTGAGAAAATCAGTAGGTTATTAAATGGCAGATTATGCCCTCATACTCATAAGTACGATACTGGTCAATAATATTGTCCTCGTCAAATTCCTGGGACTATGCCCTTTCATGGGGGTGTCACGTAAGCTTGAAACAGCGATGGGAATGGCGCTTGCCACAACCTTTGTGTTGACACTGTCATCGATCAGTAGCTATCTGATTAATGAATATCTACTTGCTCCATTCGGTATTGAATTCCTGCGTACCATCAGTTTTATTTTCGTTATTGCTGTAGTTGTTCAGTTCACTGAGATGGTCGTTCACAAAACAAGTCCTCTGCTTTATCAGGTACTGGGTATTTTCTTACCATTGATTACAACTAACTGTGCCGTACTGGGTGTTGCTTTGCTGAATGTTCAGGAAAAACATGGATTTATTGAATCAGCGCTGTATGGTTTTGGGGCGGCTTTAGGTTTTTCAATGGTGTTGATAATTTTCGCGGGTATGCGTGAACGTCTTGCTGCAGCCGATGTGCCTGTTCCTTTCCAAGGTGCTGCTATCGGGCTTATTACCGCAGGCCTGATGTCTATGGCCTTTATGGGTTTTACCGGACTGGTGAAAGGATAAGCCCATGTTGACTGCAGTAATTGCTTTAACGCTTCTGGCGTTGATTCTCGGTTTGCTATTAGGCTTTGCATCGGTCAAATTCAAAGTTGAAGGCGATCCAATTGTCGACCAGATCGATAAAATTCTTCCTCAAACTCAATGTGGTCAATGTAGTTTTGCTGGTTGCCGGCCTTATGCTGAAGCCATTGCTGCCGGTGAAGTGGATATTAACCGTTGCCCGCCTGGTGGCGAATCCACCATTCAAGCGCTTGCCGATCTATTGGATGTTGAACCAAAACCACTTGATGAAGAATGTGGCGTCGAAAAACCCAAAATGCTTGCGGTGATTGATGAACAACGTTGTATTGGCTGTACTTTATGTATTCAAGCCTGCCCTGTCGATGCGATTTTGGGTGCAGCAAAACATATGCACACGGTTATCGCCGATGAGTGTACGGGTTGTGAACTATGCTTAGAGCCTTGTCCGGTGGATTGTATTGATATGGTTGAAATGACACCTAATCCCAATACCTGGCGCTGGCCAGATCCTTCTCACGTCCAACTAGAGCGTGGAGAAAGAATATGACAAAAACGTTAGGTTCTTTTCCAGGTGGCTTGAAATTACCCGGTCACAAAAAGCGGTCAACGCAAACACCTATCCGTAAAACGCCTTTAGCTAAAAGGCTGACCTTACCGCTGCAACAGCATATTGGTAGTGCCGCCATTCCTATTGTCGAAGTGGGTGACAAGGTGCTTAAAGGTCAGCAAATTGCTCGCGCCGATGGTCATGTTTCGGTCTGTTTACATGCGCCAAGTTCAGGCACCATTATCGCTATTGAAGATCAGCCTATTCCGCATCCATCAGGTCTGACAGCACCCTGCATCACCATCGAAACAGATGGGGAAGATTGCTGGGTAGAACGTCATCCGGTAAAAGACTACCGCTCACTTTCTGCCCATGAGATTCGTCAAATTGTACGCGATGCTGGCATTGTGGGACTTGGCGGCGCGGGATTCCCTAGCTTTATCAAGCTCAACCCCGGCGTGCACCATACCGTCGAAACACTTCTACTGAACGGGGCAGAATGTGAGCCTTATATCAGCTGCGATGACATGCTGATGCGTGAACGGGCTGACGGCATTATAGATGGCGTCGAAATCATGCAATATGCACTTCGGGCTCGCGAAGTCATCCTGGCGATAGAAGATAATAAACCGCAAGCCATTTCAGCGATGGAACTGGCTTTAGCATCTCGACCACATTTGCAAAATACCCGGCTCGTTGTTGTTCCAACACGCTATCCAACCGGTGGTGAAAAGCAGCTTATTCAAGTGGTAACGGGTAAAGAAGTCCCCAGCAATGGTTTGCCTATCGATTTAGGTATTGTTAGCCACAATATGGGAACGGCTTATGCGGTGGGTCGTGCTATTCACCACGGTGAACCTTTAATTTCAAGAATCGTGACGGTCACCGGTAAGGATGTGACCCATGCCGGTAACTTTGAAACCCTGTTCGGTACCCCTATCTCAGAAGTTTTAGCTTACGCCGAAACGAAACGGGAACCGGATGAAGCCTTTATTCTTGGTGGGCCGATGATGGGCTTTAGCTTGTCAGGTGATAACCTGCCAGTGACAAAAACAGCAAACTGTATTCTTGCTGGTGTAGATGATGCTGCTCCGGCACAAGAACCCTTGCCATGCATTCGTTGTGGAGATTGTGCAAGTGCTTGCCCTGCCAGCTTACTGCCTCAGCAACTCTATTGGCATTCACGCGCAAAAGATTTTGACCAGACCCGCGATTACAATTTATTCGATTGTATTGAGTGTGGCTGCTGTGATTATGTCTGCCCAAGTAAAATTCCGCTTGTTTCTTATTTCCGCTTTGCCAAAACTGAGATTATGAATCAGGAGCGTGAACGCAAAAAATCAGATCTTGCCCGAGATCGTTTTGAAACGCGTCAGGCACGGTTAGAACGTGAACAACGCGAAAAAGAAGAACGTCAACGTCAGCGTAAAGCCGCTCTAGCAGCCTCAAAAGCCAAAAAAGAACAGGAAAAGACTGCAGAAACCGCTGACGCGGATAATAAGGAGACAGAGTAAAAATGGCGATATTCCGAATGAGCCCGCCATTTTTGGCAGGCACTAACCGCGTCACCATCCAAATGCTGCAAGTCATCTTTGCGATGATTCCAGCGATAGCCGCTATGGTCTATTTTTTTGGCCCAGCGGTTTTAATCAATATCAGTCTGGCGCTGACGGTCGCTTTATTAGCGGAAGCCATTTTATTAAAGCTTCGCAAACGTCCTGTTAAACCGTTTATTACGGATGGTAGTGCTGCCGTTACCGCCATACTGCTGGCCGTGGCTATTCCGCCATTGTCGCCATGGTGGCTGACTGTGACTGGCGTTTTGTTTGCGATCGTGTTTGCCAAACACCTATATGGCGGCCTGGGATATAACCCGTTTAATCCGGCGATGATAGGTTATGTATTGTTACTGGTCTCCTTCCCCCTTGAAATGACAACCTGGTTACCTGTTGATTCACTGACAGAGACTCCCCTTGACCTACATTCCGCTTTTCAGTTGATTTTTTATGGTCAGACCAATGCCGGTTGGGTTGCTGATACCGTGTCCGGTGCCACGCCACTGGATACCATGAAAACCCAGATAGGCCAATCGATTGCACCCGCTTATATTGTGAATCAGAACCTGTTTGGCAGCTTAGGTGGACTTGGCTGGGAATGGATCAATATCTGGTTTGCAGTTGGTGGGCTCTATCTTCTATATCGTCGCGTTATCAGCTGGCATGTGCCTGTTGCCATGATTGGTACGATGTTTGTGTTGAGCGGCGTTACCTATTTATTCGCACCGGAAATAACGGGGTCACCCCTGTTCCATTTGTTGAGCGGTGGCACCATGATTGGCGCTTTCTTTATTGCCACTGATCCTGTCTCCGGTTCCACCACAGTGAAAGGTCGATTAGTATTCGGCGCTGGAGTTGGCGCGTTGACCTACATTATTCGTGTCTGGGGTGGTTATCCTGATGGTGTTGCTTTTGCTGTTTTATTAATGAATATGCTGGCACCCTTGATCGATTATTACACACAACCCAAAGTCTACGGGGCCACGAAATAATGGCTGATTTTAAAAAACATGTATTAAGAGTAGGCGCCGTTCTTGGTCTTTTTGCTATCGTAGCGACCACAATGGTGGCTTTTACAGAGCAAAATACTCGCCAGCAAATCAAAGAAAATGAACGCCAGGCATTATTGGATGCGATAAACACCTTAATACCGCATGAGCAATACGATAATGCTATTTTGCAAGACACTCTAGCATTGCCTAAAACCGAAGAGCTTGGTACGGAAGAAACCACGCAAGTGTATCGTGCCCGTAAACAAAACCAACCGGTGGCGGTTGTGCTGACCGTGGTTGCACCTAATGGTTACTCAGGTCGAATTAAAATGTTAGTGGGGATTTATAACGATGGTACTCTGGCTGGTGTCCGTGTTATTAATCACAAAGAAACACCGGGACTGGGTGATAAAATTGATGCCAGTCGTTCAAACTGGATTAAGCAGTTTGAAGGTTTGTCATTAGAAAACCCTTCATCAGCGAAATGGAAAGTCAAAAAAGATGGCGGGGCTTTTGATCAATTCACCGGGGCCACCATTACACCAAGGGCCGTAGTCAAAGCTGTTAAAGCCTCACTAGAATATTTTAAAAATCATCGTGAAGCATTATTTGCCCAAAATGAGGAAAAATCATGAATCCTTATTACCAAATAGTTAAAGAAGGCTTGTGGAAGAATAATCCAGCGCTGGTACAGTTGCTGGGCTTATGTCCCCTTCTTGCCGTCACCAATACTGTCATCAACGGTTTAGGATTAGGCTTAGCGACGATATTAACCTTGGTTGCCTCCAACGGTTTTATCTCTTTATTGAGAAATCAGATTCCTGATGAAGCGCGACTCCCCGTGTTTGTGATGATCATTGCCTCGATTGTGACCATTATCGAATTATCAATGAATGCTTGGTTTCATGATCTGTACCTAATCCTGGGCATTTTTATTCCGTTAATCGTGACGAATTGTTCGATTATTGGTCGGGCTGAAGCCTTCGCTGCCAGAAACTCTGTGGGTCCCGCCCTGCTTGATGGCTTAATGATGGGCTTAGGATTCACTGCAGTATTAGTTGTATTAGGTGGCATGCGTGAACTTATCGGCCAGGGCACACTTTTCTCTCAGGCAGAGTTGATGTTTGGTGATGTAGCGAAAAATTTCAGTATTACGGTGATTGATGATTACCGCGGTTTTTTACTGGCCTTATTACCACCCGGTGCATTTATTGGTCTGGGATTAATCGTCGCATTAAAAAATGTCATTGATGCCAGACTCAGTAAACAACAAACAGCCCAAGTAGAAACTACGGCTGAAGTGGCTACGAGCAGCTAAAATGAATCAGGCTCAACGGCGTGACTTTTTTGCCACGCTAAAAGCACACAATCCGGCGCCTACCACTGAACTCAATTATTCTTCGCCTTTTGAGTTATTGATTGCGGTTATTTTGTCTGCTCAGGCCACCGATGTGGGTGTCAATAAGGCGACCGACAAACTCTACCCCGTCGCCAATACCCCCGAAAAAATTCTGGCCCTCGGCGTAGACGGTTTAAAGCAGTACATAAAAACCATTGGTTTATTCAATAGCAAAGCCGTAAATGTCATTAAAACCTGCAAAATACTGATTGAGCAGCATAACAGCCAGGTACCGGAAAACAGAGAAGCACTTGAAGCGTTACCAGGGGTTGGCCGTAAAACAGCAAACGTCATTCTGAATACCGTTTTTAAACACCCGGTTATTGCCGTTGATACACATATCTTCCGACTCTCCAACAGAACAGGTCTGGCTAAAGGTAAAACCGTTAAAGCCGTTGAAGATAAGCTGATGAAAGTCGTCCCCAAAGAATATCTGTTAGATGCGCATCACTGGCTGATTCTGCATGGTCGCTATGTTTGCCTGGCACGTAAACCAAAATGTGACACATGTTGCGTTACTCAATACTGTGACTACTATCGCGATCAGCAACGTCGTCAGTCACGCTCAGTGTCATGATGTTTGGACAAAACAGACAAGAAATCAGACAAGTCTATTTTGATGTCTGGGCAAAAAGTCACTCAGGCCAGCCTTTATCTGAGCTTGAGAAATACATCGCTCATATCATAGAACTACACCCAGAATATCACCCCCTATTTAACCAGCCAGAAAACATCCATCAGGACTATTTTGTGGAAGCAGGTGATACCAATCCATTTTTGCATATGGGATTACATCTGGCATTGCATGAGCAAATCCAAACGGACAGACCCTCTGGTATTCGTGAAATTTATCGTCAACTACTGGCTATCAAACAAGATCAGCACCACTGTGATCATCTGATGATGGACTGTCTGGCTGAATCCATATGGCAAGCACAACGAGATGGTATTCCACCATCAGAAGAAACCTATCTAAACGCGCTTAAACAATTATTGTCATAAACTCAGATTAACTTAATTCACTCTATCAGTTCATCAATGTCTTAATGCATCACGGAGAATAGCGATATGAAAGCCTACGGATTTTTCCAAGCCAATGGACAAGCACAACTTATCGAACGCGAAACACCAACAGCAAAAAGCCGCGATCTGTTGATTAAAATTGATGCGATTGCTGTCAACCCGGTTGATACAAAAATAAAAGCCAGTCTGGGTGATGGGGTTGAGCAAGCCAGAATCATTGGCTGGGATGCATGTGGCACCGTTATCGATACAGGCAGTGAGTGCGACTTATTCAAAACCGGTGATAAAGTCTTCTACTCAGGTGATGTGACCCGTGACGGCTGTTATGCTTCTCACCAGTTAGTGGATGAACGTATTGTTGGTAAAGCGCCTAAGAACTTAAGTGCAGAGCAAGCAGCAGCAATGCCTCTCACCAGTATTACCGCCTGGGAGGCATTATTCTCAAGAATGCGAATTCGAGCAGACTTGGATAAAGGCAAAACAATCCTGATTGTTGGCGGTGCCGGTGGTGTGGGCTCAATTGCGATTCAACTTGCTAAACAGCTAGGCCAGCTGAATGTGGTTGCTACAGCTTCACGTCAGGAATCCATCGACTGGTGTTATGAACTAGGCGCAGATCATGTGATTAATCACCAGCTATTAAGCGAACATTATTCAACATTAAATATTCCGGCTCCTGATTATATTTTATGTCTGGCTGACACTGATCCCTATTACGAGGAGTTAACTGACCTAATAGCCCCCCAAGGTCTGATTTGTTTTGTTGTCACCAGCCAGCAGCATCACAATATTGATAAATTAAAAAATAAAAGTGCAGGCATCGTATGGGAGTTTATGTTTGCCAGACCGATGTACCACACAGCCGATATGATCGAGCAACACCGTCTCCTCAATAAAGTCTCAGAAATGCTTGATAATAAAATACTCAAATGTACTCACAAACACACATTGGGGCCGATTTCTACCAGCAATATTGAGCGGGCTCATCAGTTATTATTGACGGCTAGAACGATAGGGAAAATAAGCCTTTCTGCTATAGAGGACTAATCCTTTCTGCCGCTTTTCGTAGCGCAGCGTGTTCGTTAACCGTATAATCATCGCCATTATTTAAAATCAGCAGAGGTTAGTAATGAATAAGAAATCTGGTCAATTTTTTATCGGTAGTATCGTCACCATATTGGCACTTTACGGTTTAGTGTTAATCATCCTGAATAACTCCCTCGAATTAGGAAAAGACGCTACAGCCCCTGCCAGTATGGAAGAAGATGCTGTTGCAGAGCGCATCAAACCTGTTGCTGAAGTTAATATCGGTGAACCGCCTGCAGTAGAGGCCCCAGCCGCTGAAGAAGAATCTGACACTGCCGGTGGACCTGGTCAGCAAATCGTGACTCAGGTTTGTGCGGCATGTCACGGTGCTGGATTAATGGGCTCGCCAAAAATCGGTAATGCTGCAGACTGGGCACCACGTATTGAAAAAGGTATGGAAACCTTGCATAAACATGCTATTGAAGGTTTCAATATGATGCCGGCAAAAGGCGGTCGTGCTGACCTGAGTGATGAGGCTGTTATGGCAGCTGTTGATTATATGGTGTCACAATCAAAATAACGTTTGGCCATTAATGAATAAAAAAAGCACTGTCGAGCACTGCTCGACAGTGCTTTTTCATGTATAAATACAGTAAACGAGCATCCGTTAGATAACAGGAAAATCAATGAATTTATTGACGTTCAACTTACCTTTAGTTGCTCTGATACCTTTTCTAGGCGCACCAATTGCCGCATGGGCTGCTAGGTTCAGTCGTGTCGCCTCAGCTTGGGTCGCGGGTGCTGTTACCTTTTTGTCTCTGCTGACATTAATGCCAGCTGTGCATATTCCTTTTAATAATGAAACCTTAATTCAAAGCTGGTCATGGCTACCTACGCTCGGATTAGATTTTGCATTCCGTCTTGATGGCCTCTCTTTACTGTTTAGCTTTTTGATCTTACTGATTGGCCTGCTAGTCATCTTGTATGCACGCTATTATTTATCGGCTCAGGACTCCATGGGCCGTTTTTTTGCCTATTTACTAATGTTTATGGGCTCAATGTTAGGCATTGTGCTGTCAGAAAATTTAATTCAGCTGGTCATTTTCTGGGAATTAACCTCGCTTACTTCGTTTTTATTGATTAGCTACTGGCAATACAGCCAGGATGCACGTGATGGCGCCCGAATGGCGCTGACGATCACCGGTGCCGGTGGCTTAGCTATGCTGGCTGGTGTGTTAATGATTGGCAATATGGTTGGTAGTTTTAATCTGACCGATGTCTTAGCCTCAGGCGACTTGATTCGTCAAAATGAACATTATCTGACAGCCTTGGTTTTAATTCTGTTAGGGGTCTTTACCAAATCAGCGCAGTTCCCATTTCATTTCTGGTTGCCACATGCCATGGCGGCCCCCACACCTGTATCAGCCTATTTACACTCAGCCACCATGGTCAAAGCCGGTATTTTTATTCTGGCAAGACTGTTTCCAGTACTGTCAGGCACTGAAGCGTGGGGTTGGCTGGTAGGTGGTGCCGGTATGATCACCATGGTACTAGGTGCTTACACAGCGCTTTTCAAACATGATCTAAAAGGCCTTTTAGCTTATTCAACCATAAGTCACCTAGGCTTGATTACCCTGTTATTTGGCTTTAGTACCAAACTGGCTGCTGTCGCCGCGATTTTCCATATTATCAATCACGCTACCTTTAAAGCGTCATTATTCATGGTGGCAGGTATTATTGATCATGAGTGTGGCACGCGTGATATGCGTAGAGTTAACGGCTTGTTAAAATATATGCCGCACACTGCCATACTGGCGATGATTGCAGCCTCTGCCATGGCAGGTGTTCCACTGTTGAACGGCTTTCTCAGTAAAGAAATGTTTTTCCAACAGGCATTAACGGCTACGGACCACCATACATTAAGCTGGGCCATCCCCATTATTGTAACCTTTGGTGCTGTGTTCTCAGTCGCTTACTCACTGCGTTTTATCCACGACGTCTTCTTTAATGGTGAACCTCAGGGATTAACTAAAACACCGCATGAGCCCCCCCGCTTTATGAGAATACCCGTCGATATTCTGGTACTGCTTTGTCTTGGGGTAGGAATGATGCCCGTATTAATCGTCGCCCCTATTTTGACTGTGGCTGTGGCAGCTAGTCTGCAAGGGGTACCGCCGGACTACAGTCTGGCTATCTGGCATGGCTTTAATATTCCGCTATTGATGAGTTTTATTGCTTTGGTTTTCGGCGCGATTGTTTATTTCTACCGTGAAAAATTATTCCGTTGGCATGATACAAACCTACCCCGTCTGGATGCGAAAACACTATTCAACCGGGTCACACATGGTTTATTAGTATCGAGCGGCAAGATCAGTCGTCTATTCGATCGTGGTTCCTTACAAAATGCCATTAGCTGGGTATTGTTATCCGGTGTCGCTGCGACCTTATATGGCTTTTTACAATTTGATAGTCCACTGTTTGGTGACAGAAACTTACTGGATGCTAACCTACTTACCATGATCCAAGTTGGTATTCTGGTTGTGGCGAGCATTCTAACGGCTGTGATGCACCATAACCGACTGGTAGCACTCATTATTATCGGTGTTATTGGTTTGATCGTATCTTTGGGTTTTGTGAAATTCTCAGCACCTGATTTAGCCTTAACTCAGTTATCAGTCGAAGTTGTCACCATTGTGCTTCTTTTATTGGCTCTGTTTTTCTTGCCTCAGCATAGTCCTCAGGAAAGAAGTCATAAACGTCTGACCCGTGATTTGGTTTTATCTGTGTCTGCCGGTGTCACGGTGATGTTATTAGCCATGGCGGTAATGACGCGTGACTACAGTACCATTTCAGGCTTCTTCCTTGAAAACAGTAAACCGGGTGGCGGTGGTACGAATGTGGTCAATGTCATTCTGGTCGATTTCCGTGGCTTTGATACATTAGGTGAAATCGTGGTACTGGCGCTTGCTGGCCTGGGTATTTTTGCTTTACTGGAAAACCTGAAACTTCCAGCACCACTACGTGATATAGACGGTCGTGAATGGAGCCATGATCCCCATCCTCCCATCATGCAAACACTGACCAGACTGCTGTTCCCATTAATGTTAATGGTGGCGGTGTTTATTTTCCTGCGTGGTCATAATTTGCCAGGGGGTGGCTTTATCGCAGGCTTAATCGCTGCTGTGGCTTTGATTTCACAATATCTTGCTAACGGTATAGCCTGGACCAATGCCAGAATTAAAGTGGATATGCATAAGGTGATTGCTGTCGGATTAACCGCTGCCTTTGTCACTGGTTTGGTCGCTATGTTCTTGTCTTACCCATTCCTGACCACCACCTTCACATATTTGACGTGGCCGATTGTCGGTAAATTTGAAATCGCCAGCGCCATGGTCTTTGACTTGGGGGTATTCCTCGTTGTGGTCGGCGCCACTGTCCTCATTCTGGTCGAACTGGGTAAGCTCAGTCATGCATCACACAGTTTAGCTCAACAGGAGAAAAAATAGATGGAGTGGTTAGTCGCCATCGCGATAGGTGTCATGACATCATGTGGTGTCTACCTTGTGCTTCGCGCCCGTACCTTTCCTTTGGTACTCGGGTTAACACTGATTTCCTACGCCGTGAATGTATTTTTATTCGTCATGGGCCGCTTACAGATTGGCGAAGCCGCCATTATTTCTGCTGAAACAACAAAATATACCGATCCACTACCTCAGGCACTGGTATTAACCGCGATTGTCATTGCCTTTGGTATGACGGCATTTCTTATTGTTCTGGCTTTAAAAGCGCGTAGCGAATTGGGTAATGACCATGTCGATGGCATGAGTTATGTGGCTGAGGAACAAGAGAAGAAAACAGCTGGAGGCCAATCAAAATGATGCTGTCTCAGCTTCCTATCCTGCTCATTCTATTACCTTTATTAGGCGGCATATTGACCTTATTTGCCCGCCCTAAAGGAATAGCCTTACAACGCCTACTCAGTTTGTTTTTTACTGCTGCCCTGCTGTTACTGAGTATTTATATGGTCTCCATTGCTAATAGTGGTGATTATTCTGTTTATTTACTGGGTAACTGGACAGCACCGTTTGGCATCGTGATGGTACTGGATAAACTGTCGGCCCTGATGGTATTGCTGACCTCTATTCTGGCCGTTGTTGCCCTCGCTTATGCCATCAGTCAGGATACCGACAAAAATGGGCAACACTTTCATGTCTTATATCAAATACAACTGTTTGGATTAAACGGCGCTTTTCTGACAGGTGATTTATTTAATCTGTTTGTCTTCTTTGAAGTATTGTTATTAGCTTCTTATGGTTTATTGCTGCACGGCGGCGGTCGCCTGCGTACCAAAGGCGGACTGCACTATGTAGTGATTAATCTGGTCGGTTCCAGCTTGTTTTTGTTTGCGGTTGGTACGTTATACGGCATTTTGGGTACACTCAATATTGCCGATATGTCTACACATATCGCTCAATTAGATTCGATGGATCAGGGTATTGTCGCAGCAGCTGGCCTACTACTTCTGGTGGTATTTGGCATCAAGGCGGCCATATTCCCACTCTATTTATGGCTGCCCGGAGCCTACGCAAATACGTCAGCTGCGGTAGCCGCTTTATTTGCCATTATGACCAAAGTGGGTCTATACGCCATTATTCGGGTTCACGGCACCTTATTTTCAGAGCAAGCAGGCGCTTTAGCCGGGCTGCATGCCGATGTGGTACTAACGCTTGGGCTGGTGACATTGGCTATGGCCGTTTTGGGTGTATATGCCGCTCGTTCATTAAAAGAACAAACCGCTTTTCTGATTCTCGCCTCGGTAGCCACTTTATTAATCGGTATTGGTATTAACACCACGGATGCTATGGCTGCAACTTTGTATTACCTCATTCATTCCACGCTGATTGGTGCTGGCTTATTCCTATTGGCAGACATCATAGCCAGAGCAAGAGGCTCTTATTCAGATAGATTACGGGCAGGCGCCCCTATCAAACAGGCTATTTTCCTGGGTTCTATCTTTTTCATTACCACGATCGCTATTGTCGGCATGCCACCGTTGTCGGGTTTCATTGGCAAAGTTATGATTTTGGAAGCCGCGATAAGCAGTGCTTTCAGTACCTGGATTTATGCCGTTATTCTGGTGGGTAGTTTATTGATGATTATGGCAATGGCGCGATCCGGCTCGATCCTGTTTTATCAGGTAGACAGCTCTCTGGATGACGATGGTGAGAAGTTAAATCTTCGTGCCACGGCTATGGCATTAATTTTAGTGTTCGCCAGTCCTGTGTTAGTCATCGCTGCCGGGCCCATCTCTGAATTTACCCAAAGCGTGGCTTCACAACTCAGCAATCATCAAAGCTATATCAATGCGGTGATGAGCCAGCCAGCCTATCAGGGAGGAAAATAAGATGTGGCGTAAATGCTTTCCTCATCCTTTTCTGACCTTAGCGTTATGGGTCATCTGGTTATTACTGAACAATACCCTTTCTGCTGGTCAGATGATTTTGGGAGGACTTCTCGCGATCTTTATTCCCTGGTTTAGTGCCGGATTTTGGGAAGAACGCATCAGTGTCCGTCGACCATGGCTAATGGTGAAGTTTTTTGCCTCCGTGCTCTGGCAAATCATTATTGCCAATATTCATGTCGCGCGCTTAATTCTGATGTCTTCAGACAGACTGAGACCAGGCTTTGTTGAAATCCCCCTGGATTTAACCTCACCGCTAGCTATCAGTATTCTCGCCAATACTATTTCACTGACACCTGGCACGGTGACCTTTGATTTGTCTCAAGATCAGAAAAGCCTGTTGATTCATGCCTTACATATTGATGATGCCCAAAGCACCATTGATGAAATCAAACAGCTCTTTGAAAAACCGTTAAAGGAGATTTTCAACTAATGCTGAATATCGCCATCATTACTGCCTGTGTTATGGTCTGTACAGCTCTTTTATTGAGCCTGTATCGTCTTCTTATCGGTCCTAGCGTGCCAGATAGAATCCTGGCTCTTGATACGCTTTATATCAATTCTATTGCGCTGCTTATCCTGCTGGGCATTTTTCTGCGAAGTAATCTTTATTATGAAGCCGCCTTGCTGATAGCCCTAATGGGCTTTATGGGCACACTCGCGCTCAGTAAATATCTGCTTCGCGGCGACATTATGGAATAAGCCATGTTAGAAATTTTATTATCTATTCTGATTATTCTGGGTGGTTTTTTCACACTGGTTGGCTCATTAGGTTTGTTTAAGCTACCTGATTTTTATATGCGTTTACATGGGCCCACCAAAGCCAGCACACTCGGCGTTGGTGCAGTGCTGGTCGCTTCGGCTATTCATTTCAGTGTGAAAACAGGTGATATCAGCCTGCATGAAATCCTTGTCACCTTATTCTTATTTATCACAGCCCCGGTCAGTGCACATTTGATGGCAAAGGCAGCACTTCATATTAAAGTCAGACAAGAAAAACGCACACTCAATAAATCTGATCAGGAGCAGTAATGCATATCTGGGTCGATGCCGACGCCTGTCCGGCTGTTATTAAAGAAATCCTGATTCGGGCATCAAGACGCACCTCGCTACCGCTTACCTTTATTGCAAACCACGCTATTAAGGTGCCGGCAGATAACCAGATCCAGTTTATTCAGGTCGCCTCCGGTTTTGATATGGCCGACAATGAAATTGCCAGCCGTGTCCAGACGAAAGACTTAGTCATTACGGCTGATATTCCACTTGCCAATGATGTCATCGACCGCGGTGGCATCTGTCTCAGCCCCCGTGGTGAGTTAATGGATAAAAGTAATATTGCCGCCCGTCTCACCATGCGTAATTTTATGGATACCATGCGTTCAAGTGGTGTGGATACCGGCGGTCAAAACGCATTTAATCATCGTGACAGAATGCAATTTGCCAACCAGCTAGACAAAATTATTCAATCGTCTCTTTAACAAAAAAACCGAATAATCGGAACATCCCTATTGATAATTCTGTCCTAGCGATGGTTTTCACAAAGGAGAGAGAAATGATAAATGATTCAATAGACCGTTACGGAAGTATCACCCGTTTTTTCCACTGGTTAGTGGCTGTTCTGGTTTTCCAGCAATTCTTCAAATTTGCTGACCGGATTAACGATGGTAAACATTGGCTGGGGGATACATTCGGTCCCTATCATGTCTCGATAGGTGCAATCATTATGATTCTCGCCATATTGCGTTTGTTATGGAGCATGAAACAAAAAAACCAACGGCCGATTATTGAAGGTGCCAACAGTAAACTGGTAAAAACGGTTCATGGCATCATGTACTTCTGCCTGATTGCCATGCCACCGCTCGGCGCACTCTATATTCATGGTCATGGTTATCCGGTGAAAGTATTTGGTCAGGTACTCATCGAAAAGCCAGCTGATAAAGTACAGTGGGCACATGACATCGGCGAGTTACACTCAATATTAGCTATCGTACTTGCCATTTTGGTGGTTGGTCATATTGGTGCCGCCCTTTATCACCACTTTATTCGAAAAGACGATACCCTGCGTCGTATGGCATAAAATAAAAAGCCCGGTTTGAAACCGGGCTTTTTTTATTTCAGCATCTGACGGATATTCGATAAGTGGGCTTTACCGCGCTCTTTGCGTTCTTCCGGATCCGCCTGTGTTTTTTCAGACATCCAGATCAGATCATCAGACGGTAGTTCACGAAGAAAACGACTTTCCTCACACTCCATCTTTTCGCCATAGCGTTTACGCGTATTGGCCATAGTCATGACCAGACTGCGTTGGGCTCGGGTAATGCCGACATAGGTCAGGCGGCGCTCTTCCTCAATGGTGCCTTCTTCGATGCTGGTGCGATGAGGCAGAATTTCTTCTTCCATGCCAATCATAAATACATGAGGAAACTCCAGACCTTTTGCTGCATGTAAGGTCATCAAGTGCACGGCGTCGGCCTGATTTTCGTCTTCCTGACGATCCAGAATATCCATCAATGTCAGTCTGGCTGCAATATCACCAATACTTTTCTCTTCTGTGTCGTTTTCGATAATACGTTCGATCCAGCTCAGTAACTCGAGCACATTATCCATGCGGCGTTCGGCTTTGTTTGGATCACCACTGGTTTCTTCCAACCAGCCGCGATATTCGATTTCTTCCACCATATCGCGAATGGCGCTCATTAAATCACCACGTTTTGCCCGGTCAGCAATATCGACTAGCCAATTAGCAAAATGCGTCAGGTTGATAATGGCTTTTTCAGGCAGCTTTTCTGCCAGGCCCATCTCAAAGCAGGCACCGAACAAGCTGGTCTTACGTTCAGAAGCATAATTACCCAGAGCTTGTAATGTACTTGAACCTATACCACGACGCGGGGTGTTAATGACCCGCAGAAAGGCATTGTCATCATCCTGATTGGCCAGCAGGCGCAGATAGGCCATGATGTCTTTGACTTCAATCCGTGAGAAAAACGACGTCCCGCCCGTTAGAAAATAAGGCACATTATGTTCACGTAATACACGTTCAATCGGTCTGGACTGATGATTACTACGATAAAGAATCGCGTAATCCTTGAAATTCGCCTGATGTTTCAGCTTGTGATAAAGCAGCTCAGAGACGACTTTTTCCGACTCATGATCATCATCACGACAACCAATAACCCGAATCGGATCGCCCTCACCTAACGCACTCCATAATTGCTTCTCGAACACATGGGGATTATTACGAATCAAGGTATTCGCGACACGCAGAATACGGCTCATGGAACGATAATTCTGTTCCAGTTTAATCAGCTTCAAACGCGGATAATCGGTCTGTAACTGCGCCAGATTTTCTGGCCTTGCACCACGCCATGAATACACCGACTGGTCATCATCCCCCACCACGGTCAGTGCTTCCCGTATACCGACCAGTTGTTTAACCAGCTCATACTGACAGCCATTGGTGTCCTGATACTCATCCACCAACAGATAGTGAATACGTGCCTGCCACTTTTTTAAAACATCATCATGTTCACGGAATAACACCACGGGTTTGAGGATCAGATCATCAAAATCAACCGCGTTGTATGCCTGCAAAGCAGCGGTATAAAGCGGGTACACTTTCGCCGCAGCCATCTGGGTACCGGCTTCGGCAATTTGCATCGCTTTCTCAGGCAGAATCAGCTGGTTTTTCCATTCTGAAATTTGCCACTGCACTTGCTCAGCGTGTTCACTATCGGCAGCAAAATCACGCCCCATCAGATCACGTAAAACCGCCAGACTGTCTTGCGCATCAAAAATAGAAAATCCACTGCGATAGCCCAGCGATTTATATTCACGGCGCAGAATATTTAATCCCAAGGTATGAAATGTCGACACCATCAAACCACGTGCTGCCGCGGAATTTTGGCGACTGGCCATGAGTTCAGAAACCCGGGTTTTCATTTCACGTGCGGCTTTATTGGTGAAAGTCACCGCAGCGATATTTTTTGCAGAAATGCCACATTGCTCGATCAAATAAGCAATTTTTCGGGTAATAACTCGCGTCTTACCACTACCGGCACCGGCTAAAACGAGAAGAGGTCCATCTATATGACGCGCAGCTTCCTGCTGCTGCGGATTAAGATCATTCAGCATCAACGCCTCTGAAAAACAACATGAGCAACCGAGTGTTGCCACTCAGTGATAACGTGAAACATATGGACATTAATAACCTACATCAAGCCGGCGATAGCTGATGGCTTCGCTAAGATGTTCAGTTTGTATTTGACGACTTCCGGCAAGGTCAGCAATCGTTCTGGCAACTTTTAAAATGCGATGATAGGCACGGGCTGATAAACCCAGACGAATAATCGCTTTTTCTACCAGTTGATAATCTTGTTCAGTCAACAGACAAACTTCCTCTATCTCTTTTTGTTCCAGCAAATTATTCGCTTTACCCTGCCTGTCGAGCTGTCTGTGGCGCGCCTTTTCTACTCGATGGCGAACCTGCTCAGAATGCTCTGCAGTAGCATCAGCCGCTTGATTCCGTAATAAACGTTTATCCACTGCAGGTACCTCGACCAGCATGTCGATTCGGTCCAGTAACGGGCCGGAGACTTTAGCACGATAGCGACGAACTTGCTCTTCTGTACATCGGCAACGCGACTCGCCAAGATAGCCGCAAGGGCAAGGGTTCATCGCTGCGACAAGTTGGAAACGCGCTGGAAACTCCGCCTGCTGTGCCGCTCTTGAAACCGAGATTTTGCCAGATTCTATCGGTTCGCGCAGTACTTCCAATACGCGGCGGTCAAACTCGGGCAGTTCATCTAAAAAAAGTACGCCATTATGCGCTAACGAAATCTCTCCCGGTCTGGGTTGACTGCCACCGCCCACCAATGCCACGGCTGATGCAGTGTGATGCGGTGATCGAAATGGCCGCTGACGCCATTGAGCCGGATCAAAACCATTCGAGGCGATAGAATGTATTGCGGCTGTTTCCATAGCTTCAGCTTCTGACATGGAGGTTAATATACCGGGCAGTCGGCTAGCCAGCATCGTTTTGCCGGTTCCTGGTGGTCCACAAAAAAGAAGACTGTGTGAACCGGCAGCTGCAATCTCTAAAGCACGACGCGCATGTGACTGCCCACGAATATCAATCAAATCCGGATACTCCGGTTCAGCTGATATATCATCCGGTATTTCGGCCAGATTCAGTAATTGTTGTCCATGCAAATGGGCGCATACAGCCAGCAAGCTATCCGCACCAAAACACTGACATTGCTCAATTAGCGCCGCTTCACTGGCATTGGCTGATGGTAAAATCAAAACACGTTGAGCTGCAGAAGTAGCCAGCGCTGTTGGCAAAACACCACGTACAGAACGACACTCTCCAGCCAGACCTAATTCACCAATAAACTCTTTGTCGGCAATCGCTTTTAAGGGAATCTGCCCCGATGCCGCGAGTATTCCTAACGCAATGGGCAAATCAAAGCGTCCGCCTTCTTTAGGTAAATCAGCGGGTGCTAAATTAATGGTGATGCGTTGCTGAGGAAAATTAAACTGTGAGTTCAAAATGGCAGAACGCACCCTGTCCTTACTTTCTTTGACTGCGGTTTCAGGCATCCCCACAATCGACAAACTGGGCAAACCATTCGATAAATGCACTTCTATGGTGACTGACTGGGCATGTATACCTGTCACCGCACGGCTATAGACCTTAGCGATACTCATATTCCATCCTTGGTTGAGCGTGTTTGAAAAATAATATTAGCCTATCTTTTTTTATATTGTCGTGAAACTTGTCGGATAAATAACGGACGAAAAAAGCGTAGATTTTTACGAAAGCGGTTGCTTATGTTAATTTAGTAGCGCACAACCCATCCAATACAAAACTCCGGAGTTTTTATGCACAAGCCTAGCTTGAGGACTATTTTTTTATTAATTTCAAGCACCTTCACCAATATCGCCATCGCTGACCAAGTCGTTCTGGACGATGGCAGTCTGCTGAAAGGGACTGTCAAACAAGTCGCAAATGGTCAGCTAATCATGGATACCGCCTTCGCCAACGAAGTAACCATTGATTATGCTCGGGTGAGTCAAATCACTACTGACAAAAAGTTTTTGGTTGAACTGGAAAGTCGTGATCGTATCGTAGGTAAACTCAGTGTGGATAGTAATGGCCAGTCGCAACTGAGCGATACCGCTTTTGGCTCCGTGAATATCGATCCCAAAAATATAAAAAATGTCTGGGCGACCGATGCCACCAAACCACAAATTCTTGCTGTACAACAAGAGTACCAAGATGAAATAAAAACACTGAAAGCGGACAAAGAAAAAGAAGTCGAAGATTTGAAATCATCTTATGAAACTGCTCTCACAGCGCTAAGAGAAGAACGTAATCGCTTACGTGATCCCTGGAGCGGCAGCATCGCGATGGGTATCACCGGTGCCTCAGGTAACACCAACCGTTTTGGCGCACATGGTCGGGGTGAATTAAACCGTGAAACTGATCAAGAGCGCATGAATATCTATATGGAAGTTAACTTCCAGAAAGAGGATGGCGAGCAGACAGCCAATCAGAAACTGGCTGGACTTTCATTGGAACGTGATATCAGCGAAATGTGGTTTGCCAGAGGCTCCGCCGACTTTGAAATTGATGATTTTGAAGAGCTGGATTTACGTGCTATCGCCGCAGCGAGTTTAGGTCGATTTTTCATTCGTGAAGATGATCTGAAATTCAAAGGTTTTGCTGGTCTCGGTTATCGTTTTGAGAGCTACTCAGACGGCACCAATGAAAAAGACCCAACGGGTGTGCTGGGTTACGATGTGAAATACAAAATGAATAGCAAACTGAGTCTATTCCACGACTTCACTTATTACCCCTCATTTAGCAGCCCAGGTAAAAACTACCTGATCGTGACTAACTTTGGTGGCGAAATGCCGATTACGGAAAAAGAAGACTGGAAAGTACGTGCTAGCCTACGTAGCAAATACAACAGCCAGCCAGCACAAGATGCTGAAAGCACAGACACCACCTACCAGATGAATCTGGTGTATGACTGGGACTAATTAAAGTAGTCTGAAATAAAAAGGCGCCCTGAGGCGCCTTTTTTATTATCGCTGATAGCGTATTAATCTAAATAGCTACAGCAGTAATCAACCAACTCTAAGATCTGGATATCAAATGATGAGTTAGCTGGCACATTGAATGACTCGCCAGCGCTTACATCAATCCATTGAGCATCGCCTTTCAGACGATAAGTCAATTTACCGGCCAGAATTTCCATCAATTCTGCTTTTTCTGTACCAAAGGTAAATTCACCCGGCATCATAATGCCTAATGTTTTGTAGCTGCCATCAGCAAATGTCACTTTACGGCTGGTCACATTACCATCGAAATAAACGTTTGCTTCACGTGTGACCGTGACATTAGTAAATTCAGACATATTGTTTTCTCTTATTTAGGTGGGTTTTCTAACTCGGCGACACGATGTTCCAGTGCCTCCAACTTTTCACGGGTACGTAACAACACTTGAGCTTGCACATCAAATTCTTCACGCGTGACCAGATCCAGTTTGGTAAATGTCGCGGTGAGGGCTGCACGGATATTCTTTTCAGCATCTTCCTGCATTTGTACTAAACCTGGTGGTAATGCTTTGCTGATGCTTTGTACAACTTCTTCAATTTTTTTGGTATCAATCATCATTTTTCCCCTTATATCTCAATGACTATTCTACGGCATTTAAAAACAGACTCAATTTGTTATTTTTTGCCTAACAAGGATCCTAAAATACCTCTGACAATTCGCCGACCTAATTGACTGCCAATAGCACGCATCGTACTTTTGGCAAAGGCTTCCAGGACAGTCTCACGCCTTCTTGCCGTTGTTTTTGGCACATCCGCTGGCTGACTCTGTTCAGCCTCCTGAGCTTTTAATGCACGTTCCGCCAGCACTTCATACGCCGACTCCCTATCTAATGTCTTGTCATAGACACCAGCCACCAAAGAAGTCCGTAGCAAGGTCTGCCTTTGCTGTTCAGTAACAGGACCAATCTGACTTTGTGGTGGTTTAATCAGTGTCTGCTGCACGATCTGCGGTCGGCCTTTTTCATCAAGCGTAGACACCAATGCTTCGCCCACTCCTAAACTGGTCAGTGTTTCCCGGGTATCAAACGCCGGATTATCACGGAAAGTCTCTGCTGCTGCCTTTAGGGCTTTTTGATCTTTTACCGTGTAGGCACGCAAGGCGTGTTGAATCCGGTTACCTAATTGTCCAAGCACACTATCCGGGATATCAGTGGGGTTTTGCGTCACGAAATAAACACCGACGCCTTTTGAACGAATCAGTCGAACCACTTGCTCAATTTTATTCAGCAGAACTTTGGGCGCGTCATCAAATAACAAATGGGCTTCATCAAAAAACAGTACCAACTTCGGCTTTTCCGGATCGCCCACTTCCGGTAATTGCTCAAATAACTCCGATAACAGCCATAACAAAAACGCACTATAAAGATTAGGAGACTGCATCAGACTATCAGCCGCCAGCAAATTAATAACACCGCGCCCCTGCTCATCTGTTTGCAACAGATCATCCAGGTTTAACATCGGCTCACCAAATAACTGGGCAGCGCCTTGCTCCTCAAGCCCTAATAAACGTCGCTGAATCGCGCCCACACTGGCGGAAGAAATATTACCGTACAGCGTTCTGAACTCAGCCGCATTCTCAGCAATAAACTGCAGCATAGCTCGCAGATCTTTTAAATCCAGCACCAACCAGCCGTTATCATCTGCCACCCGGAATACCAGATTTAGAATGCCCTGCTGGGTATCATTCAAATTCATCAAGCGGGATAACAGCAGTGGTCCCATATCAGAAATAGTCGCTCTGAGCGGATGCCCCTGTTTTCCATACACATCCCAGCAAGTGACCGGAAACCCAGTGAAGCCGAAATCTGACAGCCCCATTATTTCTACACGTTCGCTGATTTTCGGATGTGGTTTCCCCGCTTGGCTCACACCCGATAAGTCACCTTTAATATCTGCCGCAAAAACCGGTACACCGATCTGACTAAAGCTTTCCGCCAGCCCTTGTAAAGTGATGGTTTTCCCTGTTCCTGTCGCACCAGCGATCAAACCATGGCGATTGGCCATATTTGGTAATAAGGTCACTGCAGACGTTGACTGGCCTAAAAAGATAGGTGAAACCATGCTGTATCCTTTCTGTTATGGCGGAGATAAATGATGACGATGACTTATTAAATCATAAAATAAACACGATAAAGAAAACGGTTTGTCATGTGCTCTGCCAGTGGCTAGACTAGACCTTATTCACTATCTACTGGAAATAATTATGACCTCAACGGAAATCTGGGCACTCACTATTGTCATCGCTATTATTGCTGCATTAATCGGCTTTGCTGTGGGACGTCGCCAAGCTCCTGGCAGTGATCATCAAATGAAAGAAATCGCTGAGTCATACGACCGCCAACTGGCCGATAAACAAGCCGAACTCGACGCCTACAAACAAAAAGTGCACGCCCATTACGATAAAACAGCGCAAGCCTTCAAAGATATGGCCGGTTCATATAAAGAATTATTTGATCATCTGTCTCATGGTTATGAAGAACTGGGTAACTTTTCAGACCAACGCGTTTTACCAGAACGTGCCGGCGCACTTTTAGATGGGCCGGATACCCATACAGCAAAAGAATCGAACTTTATTCATCCAAACCATAAAGGTGATGAAGACGCGTTAACACGATAGAAAATCTTTATACTCGCATAAAAAAAGCCAGCTTAGAGCTGGCTTTTTTGTTTAACGGAAAAACGGTGTAATCAGGCTTTGCCTAACCCTTTGGCAATACGTTCACCAATATCACCATCAATATTTTTCCAGTACTCAATCACCCGTGACAATACGGGTTCTTCAACACCATCACTGACGTGACCTACTACGTTTGATACCAGACGATCACGTTGTGCATCGTCCATCACTTCACGGACTAAAATGCCGGCCTGACCAAAATCATCATCATCCTCACGTAAGGTATAAGCTTCACGTGTAAATTCACCACTGGCAGCCCAGGTAGTGTCTTCAGGATAGTTTTCAGGATCGGCTTTTGGCCCACCTTTCGAGTTCGGTGCATAAACCGGATCGGTCACATTTTGCACGCGCATCGCACCGTCTTTACTGTAGCTGTTCACAGGGCATTTCGGCGAATTCACCGGAATCTGCTTGTAGTTCACACCTAAACGGTGACGATGAGCATCGGCATAAGAAAACATCCGGCCCAGTAACATTTTGTCAGGGCTGATACCAATACCCGGCACTAAATTACTTGGCTCAAATGCGGCCTGTTCAATCTCAGTATGAAAATCAGTCGGATTACGGTTAAGCGTGAGTTGCCCAACTTCATGCAGTGGATAATCTTCATGAGGCCAGACCTTGGTTAAATCAAACGGATTCAGACGATAGGTTTTAGCCTCTTCAAACGGCATGATCTGCACCTTCATGGTCCAGCTTGGGTTATTCCCCTCTTTAATCGCATTAAATAAATCGCGTCTATGATAATCACCATCTTTACCCGCGAGCATGTCTGCGTCATCCTGAGTCAGAAAATCAATGCCCTGATTAGTTTTAAAGTGATATTTCACCCAAAACTTTTCCCCCTTATCATTCACCCATAAATAGGTATGACTCGAGTAACCATTCATATTGCGCCATGTTTTGGGAATCCCTCGGTCGCCCATTAACCATGTGACCTGATGAGCTGACTCTGGTGATAAGGTCCAAAAATCCCATTGCATATCATGGTCGCGCATCCCATTATCGGCACGACGCTTTTGTGAGCGAATAAAATGTTGAAACTTCAGTGGGTCACGGATGAAAAACACCGGTGTGTTATTGCCCACCATGTCGTAATTGCCTTCACTCGTGTAAAACTTAATGGAAAAACCACGCGGGTCACGCCAAGTATCAGGGCTTCCACGCTCACCCGCCACGCTGGAAAAACGCATCAAGGTCTCGGTTTCAGTACCAGGGTGAAACACCGCCGCCTTTGTGAACTGGCTGACATCATGTGTCACTTTAAAATGACCAAATGCACCAGAGCCCTTAGCATGCGGTTGTCGTTCTGGAATACGCTCACGATTAAAATTGGCCATTTGCTCAATTAAATATAAATCATGTAGCAAAATTGGCCCATCACGGCCAACGGTTAGCGAATGTTCATCACTGGAAACAGGCATCCCTGAATCAGTCGTTGTGCGATTGTTATCATTCCTGCTCATTTTTTTCTCCTCTCTTAAACCGTATTAAGAACACCTGAAGAACGGTGCGGCGGTGCTGAAACAAATCTGATAATTAGAATGGATAGGGTTTAGTCACCTTATACCTAGACTTTCCCCATATCAAAGATAAATAACTATTATTAAAAAACGTCACACCGGTGGTGGACTTTTAAACGAAAGTAATAACTTCTGAGCTAAAGACGGCTGAGCCTGAAACTCATGACCCGTCAATGGATAATTAAGAATATGGCTATAACCGGGAATGTGATGCTGTAACTCTTCATCCAGATTATTAAAGCCCATGGTCCAGTCATCAAACTCACGTTGCTGGATAAAACCTTCATCCAAGATGAGTATATTTTTATGACGCTTATCGCGGCAGATTTTCTCAAAGACGCGTTTCAATACCATTTCGTCGCCTTCCAAAACCTGCATAAACTCCCGGTCTTTATAAAGAAGCTGACCAGTGAGCTTATCCCTAAGATTATTTCTATGACACACCTCAAGCAAAGCTAATAGCTGAGCCTGAGAATAATCCTCTGTGGCTTTACTGACATAAGTAATGGAATACAAAGTGCCTCCTTACAGAAAGGCTTATCACCAGCAATTATTTGTTTGTCAGAAAATCACAGAGATAAGTTCAAAACGATAGTGAGGCAATATAACAACCCAGCAAAATGAATGGATTAATCTAAGTTAAAAATAGCGGTAAAAGTCAGAATGGTTTTATGAAATCGATATTGGATGGAGCCAATAGCTTTTCTAAGAATAACATGGAGGTCTGAATAGGTGTCTCAATAACTAATAAAATCCGACTTATAGCTTTTTCCTTTTATTCTAAGATGAATAGAAGACAAAACGCTTTGAGCCCAACTCCCAATTAACTAGTGAGCAAAGCTGCCACCAGCCCAAAACATGTGCCGTAATTACTAAAGCTGATTCAAAGCAAAACTGCCAAGCGTTGTGAATCCTTCTTCAAAGCTTGTTATACAATGTGCCAAAGTGACACATATATTGCTTATTTCACCTTTTAATACCATAATACTTGCGTGACATTTTGACACATTAGGAGATTACATTATGGCTACTACATTGCCTCGCATCACCGCTAGAGTAGATACCGAAACACAAGACTTACTCACAAAAGCTGCCGCGATTGCTGGCATGTCTAGCATTAACTCATTTGTTCTGAATGCAGCAATTGAAAAAGCCAAACAAGTGATCGAGCGTGAGCAATCGCTAAAACTGAGTAATGCTGACACGATGTTACTGATGGAGGCTCTAGACCGCCCACCTAGCTCGAATTCAAAACTGAAAGCTGCTTCTGAACGTTATGAAAACAAAACTCAATAATGAATACGGTACTTCTGGATAAAGCTAAACACGATAGAAACCGATTCAACTGTGGTGTAGCAGGGCTCAACAATTACTTAAAAGTAATGGCTAGTCAACAAGCAAAGAAAGACAACACCAGAACTTTCGTTTTAGAGGATGATAATGACAGTTCAGATATCATCGGCTTTTATACGCTAACAATGACACCAATTGACTTAGAGGCATTGCCCGATAAGTTACAAAAGAAACATCACTCATCTACTTCAGGAGGTCTGATTGCTCGTTTAGCCGTCGACGAGAGATACAAAGGAAAAGGCTTTGGCGAGTGGTTACTGGTAGACGCTCTTAGAAAGCTATTAGCAGCTAGTGATAGTGTGGCCTTTCCAGTCGTTATCGTTGACGCCAAAGACGGAGCAAAGCACTTCTATGAACGTTATGGCTTTCAAGCTTTTCAAGATGCTGAGCACAAACTCTTTATCACCATTGCCGATATTAGAGCGAGCTTAAGTGAGTAAAGCGCCAGCCTTGATAAACTCACCAGGATAATACTCTAAATAGTTTTAGTGATAGGAATCAATGGAGCTAAGTTCCTAACCCCATTGATTCCTATCTAATAAACTCTTTTAGTTATTCGGTTTTACTTCTTCCCATTGAGCGTTACCACCGCCCCAGTAAGCTCGGCAAGGATAGGGAGCGTTTGTGCCGTAACAGTTATTCGCTCTAAAACTACTAAAATCAAACTTATAGCCTTTTTCTTCCATACAAAGGTGAAGAGGAGCAATCTTGCTGTTAGGTAAATCTGCTCCACTCTGCACGTCTTTACCATATCCGCACTCTCTCATGTCTTTTATAGTTGTTTCCTTATCACTGCCTCGTTTATACCAAGCATCCCAGAGCGGGTCTGGAACAACCTGATATAGAGAACAGCCCGTCAAACTAAGCATAAAAAGAGTGAAAATAATTCTCGAAAAATAGGTCATCTGATACCTCCATGTATCGTGGTTTTGAAAAAGAAATTGCCTTAGCAAAGCCAGTAGTCAGATATCACAAAAATATAGCTTTGGATAAAGTTTACACTTTTCTGTATTCAAAATTCGTTCTCGGGATTGAGGCTGACATGCATCTACATAGGCCTTTTTTATGCAGTACTCACTATTAAGTCGTCTTTCCGTTTCTCGTTTAGGTACGGGTAAATCGCATGCTGGAATGGGATTACTCTCACATGGTGAAAAATCACCAAGGAAAGTGAAGCCATCATTCAACATGCAGCGTTTGATTAATAACAGTTTGCCGTTATATTCATCAGGAGTTAACGTCTTCATTAAGGCATAGTTTTTTGACATCCATATATCACTAGAGCCACATTCTAAAAGTGCCTCATCACGTTCTTGACGTGTTAAATCATCTTTTTGCCAATTGCTGGTCTTTATAATGCTTAGTTGATTTTTGTATAACTCAAGTGACGGGATATTGTATTTTCTGACATAGTCCTCATCAATCTTTGGTTGTATAAGAACATATCCACCAGCTCCGTTTTGGCATTCATTGTTTCCTTTTTTTTCACAATCTTGTTGTTGATATACAGAGCTACATGCAGTTACAAACATATAGCAGATCAGTATAACTATTAGTTTTTCTGTCATTTATTTAACACTTCCTTGTTATTACTTGCTGGTATTAAGATAAATTTAGCTTTCCCATCGGGACTATCCTGCCAATATTTCTTACTGGCACCATTAGGCTTTCCTTCCCCGTAGCTATTATGCACCGTGACATCAAAAAAGATTGATTTCAGTCCTTCAATAAAACTGGTACTACCCTCAGGAGTAGTGCCTCCAGTAGCCTCGTTACCACCAATGAAAGTACCAACAAAATCGTCTTTGTGAACTTGGGCATAAACATTACCATTTTGACCAGAATTTTTATTTAATAAATCTGCCATCTGTTGATTATTAAATGCTGAACCAACTGTATATATATCCATGTATTGAAGCATTGAACTATCGTTGGCATTTCTGCTATCTATTACCTCCAAAGCATTCCCTGTAGTCATCCCACCCCGACTATGTGCATCAATTATTAGTCCTTTATCACCGTATTTAGCCATCACCTTAATATTTTCTTTAACAGCATTAGTGAGTCCAAAACCTTCGCTTTCAAGAAATTTCTGGTAGCCGGCAACCATTAGCTCCGACAAGGCATTATTGGTTAATGGGAAATGAATCAAATAGTCTGATTGATGATTTTGTAGTGCCAGTTTTTTAGCCGCATCGACTGAATTAAACATCCCGTTATTAAAAATATGTACCTTATTATCTTTACCCGGTTTTAAATTTTGCTTTTCTTCCTCAGTTAATTTTTTCCATATCGCTTCATTATTTTCATCTTTGATCACTTCACCATTTTCATCACGCATCACTTGATAAAACTCGATCTTGGTAAGAAACATTTTTCTGAATGCTTCATCGGTAAACGCCGTCGCGGCCTCATAGAGTAATTGTTTAGAAAGTTGATCTGCTTCTGCCTCATCTTTGAGGAGTTCTATATCTGCTAGATTGAGTTTTCGATGGGTATTTTGAGTATTTCTATTGATATCGGAGATCGTTTCTTCTGCTGTTTTACCATACACCGCTAATTGTTCATCAGCATCGGTTATTGTGATCTCAGCAGGGGCGATGGCACTTAATGTTGAACTTGCATCATCCACACTGGCTTCGCCTTTATTACTTAAATTCTGAGACGCAGTTTTTAACAAGCCATATTTTCCCGAGAAGGCATCAGAACTAATATTAAAGCCTTGTTGGCTGACTTCAGCACTCATTGCGTTTTGTTTATCCGACGTATGCAAGGTGGCTGTAGTGATTTGGTTTTTATCTTCATGTGCCTGGCTATCAATAAGGGCAGCATCCAATTCGGTATGTCTGCCTACATTGATATCAAACCCCTCTTGTCCAGCCATAATGCCGGTTTGCTGATTTACACTAAGGTAATCGCTATTTGAATTTTGGACGTTGTGATAGAGATTAAATGACGAGGTAGCTGCCCCCACACCAATACCAACGCCACCACCAGAATTGGACTCTTTCCCCGTTAAATAATGACTGTCTTGCAGGCTAGACAGGGTTAAGTTATTACCCACATCGATAGAGACTTGATCGCCTTTGGCTTCTGCACCAATCAAGCTGAGATCATTACCTGTCGTCATGGATAAGTCTTTTGCAGCCGTGATATGGCTATTTTGATAAAACACACCCTCACTATTTGTTTTACCTTTTCCTTTACTCATCGCCATATCAAGACTGACGCCTGTATTCTCACCGATACCGAAAGACAGACCTATACTGGCACTACTTGATGCCATTTTGGTGTGTTGCTGTTGGGTATTTTGACTGGCTAAGATATCAATATTATTAGCAGCATTAATGGTAATATCGCCATCGGCTAAAATATCGCTACCTGTGACAACCACATCTTTATCTGTTGCTGTTAAACGCACATTTTGACCAGCCCGAATTGTGCTCGCCTGTGAGGTTTGTGATTTGGTCTCTGTCTGAGTTTTACTTTCTGACTTACCAATACTGATGCTTATTTTTAAACCTGAAGAAGATATCGCCTCATCTGCTTTGCCTTCATTAATGAGGTTTAGCGTGTTTTCCACCATCTCAGCGAGTTGCTTAGCTTGGACATAGGCTGTAATACCATTCAGAACACGGTTTTTCTTTTTATCTTCTTCTACACTCCCCAGAGCATGCTGATAAGCCTGAGTGGCAACTGAAATGGCTGGCGCTTTCAAAGATAGTGACAAACCGCTTTGTGAAAATTCGGTTACCTGCTTCGTCTCGCTCTTATCATAAAGGCTCGTAATATTGATATCTTTTGCTTTAACGTCGATATCACCTTTTACTGAAATCAGATCACTGTTTTTCTGATGAAAGGCTTCCCCAGCGACCACTGAAATATCCCCATTGAGTGCACCTATCGTCGATTTATTGTGAATCAGCTGCATGATCTCAGTTTGCATATTCATTGCTCGGGTGCCAATGCTGATACCAACACCGCCTGTACCTGAAAGTCCTGATTTTTTCTCTTTTATATAATGAGACTCAGTAAAAGACTGCTCTGCAGCCGTGATATTAATATCTTTCGTCGCATTTAATTGAATGCTCTCATCTGCCAGAATCTGGCTGCCTTTCACATTAATATCGGTAGCAGAATCAATTGAAATATTTTTAGCTGTTACTGATGATGCCACCGACGTTTGCTGGCTGAACATATCTCTTTGCTCTTTTTTTCGTGAGCTAAATCCGCTTGAACGTTTCGTATAGGTGGCAATATCTGATTGATAAGTCGCTTCACCATTTTCAATATTGATATGTCTGGCTGTCAGGTCTAGATGACCTTGTTGTAAGTTAATGTCGGCAGCTGTTAATTGAAGTGTATTACCAGCCTTCAAGCTGACATCACCGTTTGTCTTAATGGATGTGCCGCTGTCTTTTTGCTCATTCATCTTATTGAAATCACGAGCATTCAATATACTCAGGTTTGTTTCAGACTCTTTGACCATACCCAGTGTTAAATTTTGTCCAGCAGATATTTGCGTTTGGCTTTGTTCTCCTGACACATTGATATTCGCTGCATTAAGTGCAACATCACGCTCGGCATCAACTATTAATTTACCTGTTCTATCAGTCACATAGAGATTGGCGTATCGCTTAATATTATCGCGCTTGAAGTAACTATTAGCTTGATTCTGCTCGCTATGCGACATTGAGCTGCTTATGTTTATATCGTTATCAGCAGAGAGCGAAAGTGACTTATTGGCGGATAATGTGCCACCCTCTATTGAAATATCTGTCGCATTTACTGCAATAGATTGACTTTGAATATCACCGCCAGACTGTTGATAATATTCACTGTTCATCGAAACGGTATTTTTGCCTCTGATACTGGCAGCGTTAAATGTCTGCCCGTCGATCTCAAAGTTCACTTCATTACCAGCAAGTAAGCCTGTTTCTGGTATCAAGTCATCTTTTTCGGGTTTGATATATACCTTTGGAATCAGTGCGGTAATAAGCTCACCATTGTCCAATGTCACCTCTGTATTAACTAACCAAACGATATCAGTCGTTAATTGAGCGATTTGTTCAGCGCTGAGGGCAATACCTGGCGTTAACTGAAGTGTTTCTGCCATAGTCACACCCGCATCCATCAATCCCATAAACTGTGTTTGCTGGTCATTGTATTCACTCAGATACAGATGCCCGGTTAACTGGGCAATTTGGTCAGTGACTAATCGTTGCTCAATAAAACCGTCACCGAGTCGTTTCATAACCGTAGTGGGATCAAAAGCGAGTTGTTGCAACATATAGTCAGAACTCAACCAATCGCTGTAATCTAAAAACTGTGGATCGGTTTCAATATAAAATTGAGTCGGATTGTCCACTAGTTTAAACATAGCGCTGTTAATGATTGGCAGCGTCATAGTCTGAATGTTAGACAGATTTTGGATATCAGCATGACTATCCTCCAGTAGACTGATGCCTAAATTAAACTCTGTGTTTTTAGCTGCCGGACTGTAAGGTGCTATACCACCAAAATCGAGTTCTTCATCATTGCCATCCCAGTCTCTGAACTGGCGTGTACCGTTATAACTGACTCTTTTTTGTCCAGGTGTAGCTATGTTTTGCAAGCTTCCACCTGTCACAGTCAGCGTTTGTCCTGCCACAATTTGGCTATCGCTATTAAGCACATCACCTGTTATCTGAATATTCCCTGCCGCCATGATTTTTGCCGGGGAAGAACTGACAATGTGAGTACTTTGTGTTTTAGCCGTGTAGTCGTAATAGGTATAGTCTTCGAAGTAGCGAATGATATTGCCGTTCTCATTGGTGAAAGGCTGTTTTTCTACGTTATGGTTATTGATTAAGGGAAAACGGCTAACATCATATTTATGTGCCCATCCCTCAGGCTGTACTTCAATGATTCGCTCAACACTATCGGTTACCCATTCCGTGATCATCTCGGCATTAAGATTTTGAAGTTCATCAGCGTGTATCGATATATCACCTGAAGCTTCGATCCGGCCGCCTGAATTAATAACCTGCCTAGCTGATGTCAAAGCATCCCCGGAATAGCCTCCAGCAATATCTATATTGCCCTGGCTGAGAATCTCAGCATTCTGATCATTGAATACGGTTTCAGTCGATATCGACAAATTTTCTCTGGCCGCAATAACGGAATAATTATTGAGCGTTGTCGTGTTGAAGGTGGTGTTATCACCATAAATACGTGCACCTGGCTGATTGTTTAATCTCTCCGCATCGATAAGCAGCTGATTGACATTAATTAACCCCTTATTTTCTATCGTTGAATCAGCCAGTATGTGTAAATCATCAGAGACAATTTCACCAGAATCCATATTGTGAAGTTCAAGCGTTTCGATAGCACTCGCTGCTTCAGCTCTAATGGTTCCTGTATTTATCAGGCGGCCATCCGTTGTCAGTGTCAGACTCTGCTTAGCTTTTATCTCTCCAGATTGTTTAACACCGACGCCTTCTTCCGTGCCGATTAAACGAATTTTACCTGCATACATGCCGCCAATCTCACTGACATCCAAACTAAAGCTGGGTTGGTCAACATCCGTATCCAGTTTAGCTATGATGTCGTTGGTGGCACTAACACGGTTTTTTCCCGTAGTGACAGTGAGATTGTTTGCCCAAATATCGGCATTGACTAACACGGCTCTTGCCATCAGATCCGTATAGGCTGTAGCGCTATCATCCAAACCGGCCCCCTGAATACTGATGTTGCCTCTTTCCACCAAAAAACCGCTTAACTGGCCATTATTCATCAGAGCTCGACCGGTGGTTAATGTGCTTCTGTCGGCATTAATAAAACCACAACCATCGCAGCTGATACCAGCAGGATTAGCAATCACAAGCTGTGCTTTGCTTCCAGCAATTTCCATTGGTCCGTTCAGATAACTGGGATGTTGTGAATTCACTTCATTAAGAATAATTCGGGCTGTGCCACCTGCAAGCAAACTGTTTCCTTGCACCCATCCTGCTAATTGTGTCTGTACATTATTGGCACTGTTATTAAGAATCACACCGTTTTTGTCCACATCAAACTGGCTGTATTTATTTCTGGATACCCCAGCCGAACTCGGTGTCTGAATATTCACTTGTGGCAAACCATTTGCTGTTTGCGTAATGATGGCCTGTTGACTAGCCGGCGCAGATGGGTCAACAGCAATGCCAGCAGCTAATAAATTGTCCTGATAAAGTGATGCGCCACACAGTGCCACCGAAATCAAAATGCTTAAATATTTTCTGTTGAAACGATCTTCCATGATCATATCTCCTGAATCCGTTCAGTATTGATAGGTCAAATTAAATCCAAGATGCCGTCCATCCTCAAAGCCATCGGGTTTTGATAATGATTTCCCCGCAAACACATCATAAAAAAGGCCGTGCCACTGACCTCTTAAGCCAATCACAGCGCCAGCTAAAGTCTGTCCCAATAAATACTTCGCCGATTGACCACTGACATGACCAAAATCTATTCCCATATAAATTTGTTGTTGGTTTTGCAAAGGGAAACTAATCGTATTGCGGCTAAGCCAACCGTGCTCGGCAGATAAAGACTGTTCACCATCAAATCCCCTGACGGTATATCGCCCACCAATCGAGAATCTGTCCTGAGGAACCAATGGCGTTTTATTCCACTGCGCCCGCCACTCTGACTGCAACTGAATCTGATAGTCAGTGATCTGAACGGGCATGAACCAATTCAAATAAGCATTAAAAATTTTTGGTCTGGAAGTGCCCTCACCAAAGGCTTCCTCTGGTGCAGAAATGGCATCAAATGCACCTGTTCCCCGCTGATATGAAACACCCGCATCTATGGTTGCTGTGCCGATATAACGACGGTAATCAACACCGGCAATCCAGCCAGCACTTTTTCTGCGTTGAACCTCAATTTCGGTATCATCAATAAAGTTATGTGAACGTCGATGATAGCCAGTCAATGAAGTGGTTAATTTCGAAAACTGATCGCGATATAAAACCCGACTCATGGCAAGCTCTTGCCTTTCACTCTTACCCTGATAAACATAGGTCTGGTTGAGTCCGGCCACACGCTGGTCATATTCATATTCACTATTTGTAAATGAGAATAACCAGTAGCCGACAGGAATAGAAATATGGGCCGTTTCCCCATGGCTGCCGCCGACATTCTCCTTACCGCCAAAATCCTTGTTTTTACTCATATAAATAAGGTCATTAAGTCCCAAAATATTATCCAGAGACAAAGTAGCCGAACCTTGATAACGCCCTGTCGACTCATAACCACTATCATCAAATGCCAGAGTCAACCTGAAAGGCTTCGACTGTTGGTAATCCAATAAAAGCTGGCTATCCCCCGGTTGACTGTTTTCCGTATCATCAGGTTTGATATCAATATTGGTATCCACAGTTGGAATACGTTTCATATTTTCCATCGCTTGCTCGAGATCTCTCACATTGAGCAAATCACCTTCACCACTCGGTAAAGCTGACCATAGTGTTAACCTTGACACCGAATTATCAGTATCGACAATGCTAATTCGCCCGGGTATCAGGCTATAGCTTAATTCCCCAGAATTTAAATCTTGAGGTTCTATCAGCACGCGAGTCGTAATAAAGCCTTTCTTTATGATGCTGTTTTGAAGCACAGACTGAATCTGGTTGATAGCATTAATACCAAGACATTGGCCTAGTAAATCAGGATGTTGATGAAGCGTTTCTGAAATAGCGAAATGAAACCTAGCTGATTCATCACCCTCTAATGAAATCTGCTCAATGACAAAACATGGTTTCTCATCAAACGGGATAATATTGGCCTCGATTGGCTTGTCACTTTCTAATCTGACGTCCGGCTCATATTCCTGTTGTTTGCGTAGCGCATCTAACTGCTCTTGTCGACGCTGATCTTTGAGAGCATCAATTTCAGGCAATGTTTCAGAAACAACGGGAAAACTCAAAAACCACAAACACAGAAAAAAGCAGCATATGGCTATATGCCGTAAAGATTTTAATACTCGCATCGCGATTAAACGCGATGAATAGCAAATTGATAATTAAAGGTGAATTGATTCATTCTGACTGTCCTCCATGACGGTTTAGAAATGTTTTTTTGCGTGCATCCATGCACAGCGTGATCAATTTAATCAAATCAAAAAAATGATTTCTACTGCATAAGAGGACAAATATTGCAGTTTTGTGACACCACTCACAAGGATGGTTCTTTCCAGTAGTATTTTTGATCAGCTCGAAATAGCTTACTTTTCGTTATTCGACCACGGTTTGGTAAGGCTACTCTTATAAGTTTTGCCCCTGACCCAAAACATATTAGTTTACCAAAATCGTGGGCTATAAAGCATTATCGCAGTTCGAGATCCATTAAAGTCCCATCATCTGGTTTGGTTGTAACACCAGCCCGTACTCCAGATGCATTAGTAACAGCTTTAAATTTGAATACCTTGATAAAGGCGCCGACAACTAGACCCACTTCTAACTGACCAAGAAATTGACCCGGGCATACACGAGCTCCTAAACCAAACCCAAAATGGGTTAAATTTTTACGCGTTATGCCTCGACGCGTAAGCTCATCCCAGCGTAAAGGTGAAAACGTGTCTGCCGGATATCCAGAAATCTCCTTGCCCCAAAAAGCTTCGTTGCGGTTTGCATTCCAAATATCCAGTCGGATGGTGGTATTTTTGGGAATCATTATTTTTCTTGTATCGTCTAATTTGAGCCACGTATCGGCCGTGGCTTTCCGGGGAAAGAAATAAAGTGAGGGGGTTAAACGTAAGGTTTCATTCAAACACTGATTAAGTAATTTTGCTTCGGTTAAGCTTTCGGGGTCGTAAACATCAATGTCTTTTACTTCGCTATATATCTGCTCTTGCAACTCAGGTTGTCGTGACAAATGAGATAAGGTCCAAGTCGCAAACGAGGAGGTCGCTTCTAAAGCCCCGGCTAAAAATACTCTGATATTACTCCGCAATGCCTCTTCATCTTCAACTTTATCAATGAAGTTTTTCCAATGTCCTGACTTTTCACCTCTGCCAGAAAGTGCAATATCAGTTAAGTCCTCAAGGGCCTCCCGCCAACGCTTTACATCAGTTCCTTTACCCGAAATAAATTGATGAATAGCCGAAAGGTTAGGCGCCACGGTATTGGTAATCATGTAATCAATTAACGAAAGTAACGCAGGTACATAACGTTCGCGTAACTCCTTATACTCAACCGAACCACCAAAGAAATTATTCACTAACATTTCCAGCATAATAGGTTGAATTTCGTTCTCAATTTCGACACGAGAAATGTTTTTCTTACTCACCTTCTGCGCATCACGTAAAACGATTAATCGTTTCTCTATCGTTTTACGAAAGGTTTTCTCAAACTCATGAAACTCTTCAGGTTGGAACAGAGAGCCTTTTCCAAAAGGTCCCGCTGACATCTGTTTTTGTTTTCGCCATACTTTGCCGTTTGCATACAATAGAGAATTAACCCCGGTTACACGGGCAATTCCAGTCATTGGTGTCGTATCACGATCAAATTGCCCAGGCTTATCGCCTGTAGCAAGTAGAATAGCTCTAATGACGGCTGGATCACGGGTAATGAAAACCGGCGGCATACCCATCACATATAAATAGCGGTTATCACGCTCAAATAAATCAGATGATTTAGCGTTTGTATAAAAAGCATCGAAGAGTGCCAAAGGCGTTTTGTAGTTTAAAAGATGAGGAAAAGGGAGACATGGCCGCCCTCTCTCAAATAGATATACACGCGAAGGTAAAACATCACCTTTAAATGGATTAATATCCATAATTTGCTGCCAGATATTTTTTAATAAACGCATTTAAGTACCTTGATGAAAATGCAATGGGGTCTACTCAGAATTGCAATGTTAGTATGGAAAAATTTAAGAACCAATACGGTCAGCGTGTTTGATTTTTATAGGATAAATTTTTACTTCAAACCGCTCGGAGAAATCTTTGAACTTAACTAAATAGGCTGTGTAATGTTCATCAGAAAAGAAAATAGCTTGACTGTTATTGCCGCGTTGAATGAGATGTTGTGAACAATCTTTTATGAATAATCTTGGTAATCTGGTCATGAGCAATCCTTGCTTAAATGACTTTTAAAATTAATTTAATCTATATGTATAAAATCAAACGATATGACGCTATTGATTCCTTATCTACGTTGATTCTAATGGATTAAGACTTTTTCTTTAAACTCTCTCTTAGCATACACAACACACTTAACTCTTCTTCCGACAAATTTTGATTGTCTTTTATTAAGTGTTTCACTTGATCTAAGAAATAATGTGCTGTTTTACCCTCAATGTAATTATCAATGACTCTGGGATCAATATAAGCACTTTTTGCAACAGCGGGAGTATTACCCAACTGCTCAGAAACACTAACGACCACTGATTTGATATTCTTATCAAGCGATGCTTGGTCTTCTTTGCTGACTGTGCCGAGCTCATCGAAGGCCAATGCAGCGATCATAGTGCCCGCCCATGTCCTGAAATCTTTCGCTGAAAAATCCTCCCCCATACACTCATGAATGAAATCGTTAAGCTCACTGGCTTCAACTTCTTTTTTATTGTTATTTTCATCATAGTATTTAAACAGGCGATAACCAGGAATATCATCTAAGTTTTTAATAGCATTGGCTAACTTTTTATCTTCGACATGACGTTCCTGTTCCTGACCAGACTTACCCAGATACGAAAATATAATTTCGTCGTCATTAATTTCTACATGCTTTTTTCGTAGCGTGGTTAAACCATACGTATTGTTTTCTTCAGTATATCTAGGGCTACCAGGTCGAAAATACGCTTGGTCCATTAGACGTAGCATGGTGGATAATACTTTTTCTCTCGACATCTTACGTTGTCGTAAATGTTGGCCTGTGACACGCCGCATATGCTCTAATTGCTCAGCAAAACGAATGATACGGTCAAATTTTTCTTGGTTATGTTTTTCTTGAATATCAGGATTGTAAATATATTGTTTTCTATTTTTAGCATCCCTTCCAGTCGCTAAGATATCGGCTTTTTTATCCTCTGATATTTCAACATCAGTCCATGCAGGTGGTATTACCAAGCTGGTGAACCACTCTCTTATGGATTTATCTTTTACCGTTTTATTCTGTTCATCAATGTAGGTAAAACCCGTGCCATGTTTTCTTCTATAGTACATATCAGTTAATTTCAATCAAATAGTCAGGGGATAACCGTCTTTCACAAAGTCGAACAATGCCATTAATTCAAACGCATTCTTTCGACTTCAGGTATTTAGGTCAGTGTAAGAATAGCTTACTTCCGCTATTCAGCCTCGTTTAGTAAGGCTCATCTTAATAGTTTTTAACCTGACCCCACATAACCTTGAGCAATCCTGGCTTAAATAACTTTTTAATTTAATCTATATGGATAAAATCAAACGATTGACCCTATTGATTTTTTCATGTCTAACGCAGCCATAAGCGGAAGCTTTGGAGTTGATCGTTTTGTGGCAGCGTAGCGTTAAGCCACAGAGCCAGCGACAGCTGTCTGATTGATGGCCTTGTTATGTTTAAGCCAATGAGCCACAATGTGTACGATATCAACCAAAAATACACACAGGTGCAGTATGCGAACTAACATTGTTATAGACGATAAACTTATGGCTGACGCACTAAAGGCCACCGGCCTACATACCAAGAAAGAAGCCGTTGAAGAGGGATTGAAAGCTCTGATAAAGCTAAGAAAACAATCCAGCATTCGTAGCCTGAGAGGCAAACTTAACTGGGACGGTGATTTGGATGCCATGAGATCCACCAAATGATTATAGTCGACACTAGTGTTTGGATAGACTTCTTCAAAGGTCTAGACACACCAGAAACTTTGGCTTTGGATAGCGCCTTGGGTGACGAAGACGTAGCCATAGGCGACCTCATACTGCTAGAAATACTACAAGGCTTTAGAACAGACAAGGATTATAAAATAGCGAAGGATCACCTTAAGGCCTTGCATCAATTTAATATGCTTACTCCTGAGCTAGCCATCAAAGCCGCGGACAATTACCGCAAGCTAAGGAAACAAGGAATTACAATAAGAAAAACAGCTGACGTAATCATTGCCACATTCTGCATTGAAAATAGGATCCCTCTCTTATATACAGATAAAGACTTTATCCCCTTTACTAAACACCTAAAACTGCGCTCAGTTACAGAAAAAACATAACGCTGCATTAAGGTGTGAGCGGCGCTTGGCTATACTTGAGCGAAGCGAAACTGCCAAGCGTTGCGAATCACTCTTAAATGCTTTGTTAAGTGTCTGTTTGCACCAATGGACCAACCAAAGCTGCCCCATTAGGTAAAAGAACGCTGTCATAAACAAAGACAAAGCCATCATATTTGTCTGCTATCTGAAACAGGCTTTGCCAGATCTTGTGGTTATCTTCAAAGTCAGTATCAGAAACTAGTCCAAGCACAACTTTTGTATGACTAATTGCGTAACTAGTATCCTCTTTTCTATCGTCGCTGTTGTTCAAAGAAGCGATATACCCAAGAAAACCATCAAGATGATTAGGAATTTCTGAAGATTCCATAATATTGAATCGAACAACATCCTCGCCTAACTTGACATCATAGTACGTTGGCTTTCTAAATATACCTTTGTCACTTGTCACATCATCAAACACATCTTTTAGATCAACATTATCTCGTTGGATGTATATTGCTCCATTTGCTGCCATCATTTCCTCTTTTGACACTTAACAGTGTCTTTTATGAAGCCTGTGGCTTCATAATAAATATTAAAGAAGCCGCTTCATAATTCGTCTTTATATTTTCCAAGCATCTGTTTATTAATAAAAACGTGATTAATTTTTTTGGGAAATAGAGCCAAAGATATGAGTTGGGGTGGAAAAATCGAGCCAACTTGTTAGCATTCATGAAACCTTCCATTTTTTCTGAACCTGATTTAACTCTGATCTATTTTTTGTTCTCTGGCAATAATTTAAATGCTACTTTTTTCAATCTTCGATTGTGTCCAATCCAATGTCAGACACTATCATTGAAACAGGGCTTTAAATAACCTTTAATTCTTAGCAACTACTTTTTCAGATACCGCGCCACATCCACTTCATCAATCTGTTCAGGTGCCAGGAAATTTTCGGCATAAACTTTGTACGTTTCGGTGGTCAAAAATAATTCGAAGACATCTGCATCGATATGTTCTTCGGCTACCATTTTGGCCATAATATTAATGGCTTCACTGACTGTTTTGGCTTTTTTATAGGGTCTGTCTGCGGCAGTGAGTGCTTCAAAAATATCGGCTAATACCATGATGCGTTCTGGTATAGAAAGTTGGTCTTTTGTGAGTTTTCTGGGGTAGCCAGTGCCGTCCATTTTTTCATGATGGGTGGAGGCATAACGAGGCACACGGGCTAGTTCTTTGGGGAAGGGTAACGCATCCAGCATACGAATGGTGCTGATGATATGTTCGTTAATTTTAAAACGATCTTCGGCGGTTAGCGTGCCCCGCTCGACCTTGAGATTATAGAGCTCACCTTGATTGTACAGATACTCAGGGACCGTCATTTTTATGCCCAGATGGGGCTCATAAGTTGTCCCACTCTTACGGGAGATAATATGTTCTGGCTTGTCTGACAATAACTGTTCTTCACAAGGCAGACTTTCTTCTTCTGATGATATCCGTTCCTGATCGGCAGGTGATAAGCCGAGTCGGTTACTGAAATGCCGAAGCCATGTGGTTTGGGCAATAAAGTCGAGCCGTATTTTTTTATCTTCGCTTAACACTTCACCACCAACATTCATTTCGGCAACAAATGCAAAGTCTTCCTTAAGCTGCCGATGGGTTTGTTCAAGCTCGGCCTGATGTTGCACTTCGTTTTCAGGCGACTGTGTCATTTTCTGCCAATAGATGATTTCAGCATCACGCCATAAGACTTCAAAACGGGTGCGTATTTCATGAATACGGTTGTAGATGGTTTCGAGTTTGCTGCCTTTATCAACAATGTGTTCGGGTGTGGTTATTTTGCCGCAATCATGTAGCCAGGCAGCGACTTTGAATTCACGCCATTCTTCCTTAGAGTGGAAACGAAATTCACGGAAAGCTGGTGCCAGAGAGGTTTCAGCCTGCTCTGCCAACATGAAAGCTAATTCAGGAACACGTTCACAATGGCTGGCCGTGTAATGTGACTTGTCATCGATGGCTTGAGCAATTAGCTGAATAAAGGAATCCATCAACCGATCCTGATTTGCTTCATGCTGACGAATGGCTGCCAACATATCTTCCATAGAATGGCCCAGCTCATCGATTTCACGAATAAAGCTATCTGGAATATCCAGTTTATCGAATTGGCGTTCACGGATTTTCTGATTTTCTTCCGCTAACTTTTTAATCGGTGCCACAATCGGTGAAGCAAATAACCAGGGTGCAGGTAATAACAGCAACAGCACACCAATCGACATCCATAAAGACCATGTGACTTTTTCTTGTGCACCGCTCAATACTGCTTTAACTGGAATAACGATCCCAAGGTAGTCTTTTCTGGCGCCATAACTGCCAAATGGCGAGACATACACATAAAAATCCTGACCGTTTAGAGTGGTTTGTTTTAACTGACGTTGATCGCTTTGTTGATCTGCGTAATCCAATAGAGGTGAGTAAGGTACGCTCAATAAACCCTGCTGTTTACTGAGAAACCATTTATGTGCCAACGCTATTTTTTGCTCATCTGACACATGAGCTATGGCTTTATTAAAAATACTTAATAAGCCCTGATTTTTATCTGAAACCAATATTTTTAATGCACCGGGGAAAGGTGTCGGCGAGAAATCAATATCATCATGGTATTGCACGTCATTATAGAAAAACCGTTCTCCCACATAATGTAGAATCTCAGCTACATCAAGGCCAGCAAAGGCTTCGCCATCACTTACTGCTTCAAACACCGCCCGGGTTGATGGGACTTTTTTAATCGTTATTTCAGGGAAAGCCTGTTTGACGACCTGAATGATTGACCAGCCCTCAGGTATAGCAACGGTTTTACCATTTAGTTGTTGAATATGGGTAATGGGCGCATTGCCACTTTTTGTCACCAATGAATAAGGTAAATTTACAAAAGGATCGGTAAAGCGACCAGAATAGAGTGACTGACCGGTATCAAATACCGACTGCAAAATATCAATCTGACCAGCTTCATACTGTGCAACCAGCTCACTCCATGAATAGCCATTGATATAGTCAAACTTTAATCCTGTCATATCAGCGATGATGGAAAGATAATCAATGCTGTAACCTTTTGGTTGCCCAGAGCTGGAGAAATCAATGGGGGCCCAGTCTCGTTCATTCGAAACGGTTAAACGTTTCGATTCAGCAATCAGCGCTTTTTCTTCTTCTGTTAAATCAAGCGGTGTACGTGTTTCTGGAATCAAAATGGCTTCATTACTGGGCAAGTTAGAAGCTAATAACTCGCCCGTTGAACGGTATAAAAATACCTGACCATAATCACTGAGTTCATGCTGACTTAGATAATCAGACATGGAACTCAAAGCAATATCAACCGCTATCACTGCACCACTTTCAAGCTGCTTGGAATACGTCTGGCCGGGTGCTTGGATATTGTGGAATAAATACGGGTCTGTTTTTCTTATCGTTTCTTTATCGGCGTTCACGAACCAGGGTCGGATGGTAGATAAATAATTACTCGGTTCGCTACGTTTAAACCTGAGCTGAAAGTCGCTGGAATAATATTCAAACGTTCGGCTACGCTGAGCTTCGTCACCACGTATTGTCACCACCACCCAACGATCTTCAGGATCTGCATTGAGCTGCTTACGAACATCATCACCACTGTTCAGGTTAATGACTTCATAAAAATCACCATTCGGTAAACCAACATAAATCGCATACAACATATCGCGATTCAGCATCAGGGAGGAAAAAATGCCTCTGGCATCCTTAGTGACGTTATTGCCATTCACCAAGCCAGGATAACTGGCAAGAATTCGTGTGGTTTCGACTGCCTGGCTATCAATCGTGTTGAGTAATTGGCTGGTCTTATCTGCCAGATTATTGAATCGTTCTGTGGCATTTTCCGTGGCCATCTGCTGCATGAAAAAATATTGCAAAAGCAAAGCCGCAGAGGCTGTGAGCACGGTAGCAATGATAAAGGTCATCACCACGGTAATGCGTATCGTCAGTTTAAACCGACGGGGGTGTTGTCTGTGTTCTGCCATTCGCAGTGTCCGTATCGCTAAATGCTACATCACATCAAATTACCCGCACTTGTTGTCATGCGTGTAGGTCCAGGATTTGACTATACACCTTAAGTTATCGGTTAAAACACAGATTCATGAGAAATATGTGATGAGCGCCATATTCCCTTGGCAAAATTTATTTGCCTAAATTAGGTTTTCATCCATATTTTTTGTTAAAACAAACAAGTGTTCAGGACTGGTTAAGCTCACACCATTCACTATACTAAGTCCCTGTTGACCTCATAGCATATAGAAAAATAAAAAGGACACCGCATGAAATGGGCTAAGTTAGGCTTACTGAGTATCTGCCTTATAGGGATTATTGTTGGACTTGGCCTGTGGTGGCAGCACCAAAAAACCTATCCTTCTACCGACGATGCCTATGTCGAAGCGAATATATTAACCGTATCATCACAAGAGTCTGGTCGGGTAACTGAGCTTAATGCTACTGAAAATGCTTATGTTAAAGCCGGAGATGTGCTTCTTAAAATTGATGACAGTGATTTACAAAGTGCTGTTGATGAAGCCACCTCAGAGCTGGAAAAAACGATTCAAAAACACATGATGGCCGGTTCAGATGTCAGCGAAGCTATCGCTAATCTCAATGCTGTACAGGCCACATTACGCGATGCAGAACTTGAATTTGAACGTCAGCAAACCTTGTATGAACGCCGGATTATTTCTAAATCCACCTTAGATAAAACCCAAGCTAATCTCGATAAAATCAAAGCCGACAGAGACAGTGCCAGAGCAGCATTAAATACTGCTCAGACTCAGCTTGGTGGGAAAACCGATGAAGACCCGGCCGTGCGTGCTGCTCGTGCCACATTAAAACGTGCACAGATTGCACTCAGTCATGCCGTCATCTATGCCCCGGCTGACGGCTGGATTGCTAACCTGACTCTGCGCCCGGGAGATGTCATTACAGCAGGTCAGTCACTATTTTCCCTTGTTGAAAAAAACGATTGGTGGGTCACTGCCAATTTTAAAGAAACCGCCCTCTCTCGTATTCAGCCAGGTCAGCCCGCCAGCATTGAAGTTGATATGTACCCTGATCTGAAATTAAGCGGCAAAGTCGCCAGTTTGGGCATGGGCTCAGGGGCTATTTTTTCTTTGCTTCCTCCTGAAAATGCCACCGGAAACTGGGTGCATGTAACTCAGCGCTTTCCAATACGGATTCATTTAGACTATCAGCCTTCGCCAGACCAGCAACAACGTTTGCGAGCCGGCGCTAGTGTCACGGCTACAGTGGATACCACGAATTTAGATACAGCCAATGACTGAGGCAGAAAAACAGCCCGTTCAATGGTTAATCGTATTTGCGGTGGTGCTCACAGCCGTACTTGAAGTATTGGATACCACCATCGTCAATGTGGCTTTACCTCACATCAAAGCCGCATTTGGTATTACCAGCGATCAAACAGTGTGGATTGTCACCAGTTACATTGTCGCTTCCATTGCTGTCATGCCTCTGACGGGCTTGCTCTCACGTAAATTTGGTCGCCGACGTTTAATTATCACCGCCATTGTTGGCTTTGCATTTTTCTCAGCATTGGGAGGCATGGCTCAAAACTTCGAAATGCTGGTATTTTTTCGCTTAGGACAAGGCTTTTTTGGGGCTTTTTTGATCCCGCTTTCTCAAGCAATTCTGTTTACCAGCTTTCCAAGAGAAAAGCGTGGACAGGCGATGGCGATATTTGGCTTAGGTGTGATTGTCGCCCCCGTACTTGGCCCCACTCTCGGTGCAATCTTAACTGAACATTTTTCTTGGCGTGCGGTGTTTTACGTCAATATGCCAATCGCCTTTATCGCTTTGCTAATGGTCAGTGGCGAACTTGAAAAAGAAGAGACGCAGCATGTCGATATCGACTGGGTGGGGCTATTACTCATGGTTACCGCTATTGGTGCGTTACAAATGACGCTGGATTTGGGGGAAAGTCATGACTGGTTTGATTCTCACCTGATTCAAATCACAGCGATCACCTCGGCCGTTACCGGACTTATTTTCTTCACTCGTGGCATAGGCCGTAAGCTCAATATCATCGACTTCTCCTTACTGAAGGACAGAAGCTTTGCGGCGGGTAATGTCGCCATTGTCGGCTTTGGTGTATCGATGTTTGGCGCGATAGCTATTTTGCCGTTATTTGTTCAAGGCTTGTTAGATTATCCGGTATTGGAATCAGGTGAGCTGTTTATTCCACGAGGCATCGCTGCTGGTTTTTCCATGGTGGTGACCGGCTCATTTCTGGTGAATCGCTTTGATCCACGCATGTTATTAGCCATTGGATTAATTCTCACAGGCAGTGGCAACTTCATGCTAGCCAATCTGAATCTGGAGGTCAGTTTCTGGCAACTATCATGGCCAGGAGTGGTATCAGGTTTAGGCATGGGACTGTTTTTTGTACCCATGTCGACACTGGCTTTTCAGAATATTTCTAGAGAAAAACAAGATGAAGCCTCCGGTATCTACAGTGTGATGCGGTCACTGGGCTCATCCGTCGGTATTGCCATTATTGGCTGGCAATTGGCGCGAAGAACGAATCTTCACTACGCCATTCTCACTGAACAAATTACGCCTTTCAATCCTGCGGTTAGCGCCTACTTAGCGCCTCTGGGGCTCTCCCCGATGTCTGGACAAGGGGCAAAAGTATTAGCCAATGAAGTGTTAGCTCAAGCGTCGATGTTAGCGTTTCAGGATGCATTTTTGTTGTCTGGACTTGCGGCCTTTGCGATGCTGCCGATGGTGTTATTAATTCAAAAACCACAGAAATCAGACATCAAAGCGCCTGCCAGCGTACATTAATCTCAGCACAAAAGTCTTGTTATAAAAAATCCCGGGCCAGCATGCTGACCCGGGATTCATTAAACCTGAGTAATAGCGAAAGTTATTTATGAAATGAATAAAGACTTGGCATTCACAAATTCTTTCATACCAAAGCCACCGTGCTCACGGCCATAACCACTTTCTTTAACTCCACCGAAAGGCATATTGGCTTGAGGACCGGCGTAACCATTAATGTTAACCATGCCCGTGTCGAGTTCTTCACGAGCAATTCGGGTAGCACGTTTTTCATCCTTAGAAAATATGCCACCGCCAAGACCATATCGATGCGAATTGGCAAGCTCAATGGCTTCAGCTTCATCCGCCACTTTGAATAATGCTGCCACCGGACCAAATAATTCGTCCTCATAAGCTGGACTGCTTGGTTGAATATTTTCCAACACTGTGGCGGGGTAATAGGCCCCTTTCTGCTCTGGTATTTCACCACCACATAAACAGCTGGCCCCTTTCATTACAGATTGCTGAACCTGCTGATGCAGTTTGTCACGGAGATCGACACGAGCCAGTGGACCCATATCATTCTGACTGTCGGTGGGATCACCGAAAGTCACCTGCTTCATCGCAGCAACGTATTTATCTCTGAATTCTTCATAGACAGGCGCTTCAATAATAAAACGTTTAGCCGCAATACAGGTTTGACCACTATTCATCACCCGCCCCTGCACACAGGTTTTTACTGCCAGATCGATATCGGCATCGCGAAGAACGAGATAGGCATCACTACCACCCAATTCGAGTACATTTTTCTTAAGATGTTCGGCTGAAATTTTGGCAATCAAACGACCAATGCTGGCACTACCGGTAAACGTCACCCCACGGATATGTTGGTGAGCAATCAGTTCATCTGCTGTCTCACCATCGACAAATAGACAGCTAAATACGCCTTTAGGCAAACCGGCTTCTTCATAAATTTTTTGAATAGCTTCTGCTGTTTCAAAGCAGGACTCATCATGTTTAAACACCGTCGTGTTACCCGCCATGATGACAGCGATGCTGTAGCGGATGCATTGATAAAGTGGGAAATTCCAGGGCTGCATACCTAAAATCACACCTTCAGGCTGATAAGTAATAATGCCTTTTTTACCGCCTGAAATTTCACGCTCTTCATCGGCTAATGCATCAATGCCATGCTCAGCCGTATATTCACAAATAGCAGCACACTGCTCGGCTTCACCTTCACCTAAAGCTAAGGGTTTACCCATTTGTTTTGCCATCATTTGAGCTAAATTGGCTTTGTCTCGACGCAGTAATTCAGCAATTTTTTTGATGATGGTGGCGCGATGTTCCAGTGAGGTCTTTCTCCATTCCTGAAAAGCTTGGTGAGAATGTTCAATTAAGGCTTCTGCTTCCTGCTTTGTGTGCAGGTAGTAAGTTATATACACCTCTTCTGTAGCCGGGTTATAGGTATCAATCGTCTGACGAGAAATAGTGGTAGTTTTCAATTCTGCTTGTGTCATGTTTTATCCTCTTTGATAGTAAGAAAAATAACGCTTTTTGCAGATTGAAAATTAACGAGCATCCTCCATGAAGGGATAATCGGTGTATCCCTCAGCGCCACCGCCATAAAAGGTATTTTGATCGGGTGTGTTAAGTGCTGCACCGGCTTTCAGGCGTTCCATCAGATCCGGATTAGCAATGTATTGACGACCAAAGGCTACTGCGTCAGCACGTTGGCTTTTCACTGCATCTTGGGCCGTGAGGAGATTGTAGTCGCCATTGGCAATGTAAAAGCCCTGCCATTGCTGGATAAGTTGCTCAACGATGTGTAGATCTTTATTGCTGACATCAATGCCTGGAAAGCGTTCAACGATATGAACATAGGCTAGTTTGTATTGGTTAAGTTGTTTGATGAGTGCCATGTAGGTCGTCAACGGATCGCTATCACTAACATCATTAAAGATACCGGTTGGAGATAGTCGTATGCCTACCCGGCCAGCGTCCATCACCTCAAGCACGGCTTCGACCACTTCATTCACCAGGCGGATACGATTTTCAACTGAACCACCGTAATTATCAGTGCGATGATTACTGCCATCACAAATGAACTGGTTTAATAAATAACCATTGGCAGAGTGAATTTCGACACCATCAAAACCGGCTTTGTCGGCATTACGTGCAGCTGTTTTGTATTCTTCAATCAGATTGTTAATGTCATCTTTTGTCATCGCGCGTGGCTCTGACACATCGACCATTTGGCCGTCTACAAAGGTTTGTGCTTCAGCACGAATCGCTGAAGGAGCAAGCGGCTTCTCACCTTCAGGCAGAACAGAGTGATAACTGATTCGACCAACATGCCAGAGTTGCAGGAAAATCTTTCCACCTTTGCTATGCACTGCATCGGTGATTTCTTTCCATTTCGCCACTTGTTCATCAGAGTAAATACCAGGGGTTTTGATATAACCTTTGCCCATTTTGCTGATCTGAGTACCTTCAGCAATAATAAGACCGGCACTGGCACGTTGTGAGTAGTATTCGATGGCGAGATCGGTGGGCACATCCGTATCATCGTGAGCTCGGTTTCGTGTGAGTGGTGCCATAAAAATACGATTTTTGAGTTCCACTGAGCCCATCTTCACAGGGCTGAATAAATCATTCATACACTTCCTCCTTTGTTGTCCAGATAACTAGTTTGATGCACATACCAGTAAATAGTTCGTTGGCTAACTATAAGGTATATTCCGTCTTTTCTCTGTGAAGAGACATACCGATGCGGCTTGTTAAGCTCTTTTGTCTTTAATGTCAGCTAGATATAACTATTCATTGACTTCAAGTTAGACGAAGTCAATGCAAGCTATGCAGTTATTTTTTACAAACCTTTACAAAGATCGATGCGCCCAGCTGCACGCGGTTAACGCCTAACTTTGAGCTGATCTATCTCTATCTCATGTTGAATTTAGAAACAAAGCCGCTTTACTGAAGTCGTTACTTCATAAGGAAATGACTTTTAAAGCGAAGAAATCCAATAACACCCATCAGATAAATAGTCATTTCACACGACAAAGACACGTGCTTTGTTAGCTTTATCCATATTTGAATTTATAACTGTCAAGGAGATAACAGATGAGTAAAGATATTCGAAAAACCATGTGGGAAGCGATGAGTGACAGCCCATTTCTAATGATTGGGTTGGATAACACGCTCCAGCATAGTGAGCCCATGACAGCACAGTTAGATGAAAACGCTGATAGTGAATTCTGGTTTTACACCACAAAAACCAACCGTATAGCGAAAGGCGGCCCGGCCAAAGCCAATTTTGTCAGTAAAGATCATAAAGTGTTTGCTTCTATTCGAGGCACATTAAAACCAGAAACGGATGAGGCTGTGATCGATAAATACTGGTCAAAAATGGCGGCATCCTGGTATGAACAGGGTCGTGAAGATCCTTCATTGCTAATGATGCGTTTTGAGCTGGATGATGCGGAGGTATGGATCTCCGATCCGAGTATTAAAGGTTTATTTAAACTGTTCACCGACGGCAAAGTTGAGCCAGAGATGATGGGTGAACACAAAAAGCTTGGCCTATAAAGTCGGCACTGTCCCGTTGAAAATATGCAAAACCAGCCCTGCTCATACATCTGAGCAGGGCTTTTTTATTGACCCGAATTATTGGCTAGTCGAAATAAACAAAAGGTTCTTGTTCATGTGCAGGTAAGTCATGAATATAGTGTTTATCTGCATAATCCGTACATTTGAGATCAGCCAGCACCTGTTTATCTCTCACGACATAAATCCCGGCAAATTCACGTTTTTCTCTGACACCGGCCTCTGCATCAATCCATTCTCCATTGCTGATGCCGGAATAAACGATATAGTCATAACGCCCGTTTGAGAACCGCAAGCGTCCTTCTCCACCGCCACTGTAGGCTGTCGAACTGAATTGCACAGGAGCGTGGAGTTCCAGCTCAATCTGTTCCGGTTTACCAAAGCGATAGATTAACGTGTCCTCTGTGCTGACACAGACTGACACTGCTTTAGACTTTATATGACAACTAAAGGAAATCGTTTCCTGTTTGTGACATACATTTTCAGCGTAAAGACTGCTTGATAAAAACAGCAGTGATAAAACCCCAAGAAGTTTACTCTGCCCGTAAAGTCTAAGATGCTTCATCAGCTCGCTACATTAAATAATGATACTGCCAAGGCCAGACTCAACACGGCCACAACCAGATTAGCCAGCACGCCCCAGCGCGCTTTATAACCTTTCGGAATTTCAGCTTCGCTTAATTGCTTAAGTACCACGCCATACTGATAGGATGAGATAAGCGCACATACCGCACCAAGCAGGATAAAAGCTAGACCAAGTATAAAGGTTGATGATGTTGTATGAGGTGCCTGATGCCCTTGCATGACTGCAATTAACAGACCGGCCCGCTCAACAACAAAGCCAAAGGCAATCATGGCAAGACTGGTGCGGTTCCAGGCTAGTAACGTGCGTTCCGCAGCAAACAACACTCTCGGATCATCTAAATAAGACATATCAAATCGCTCTTCCACTCAAGATTTACAGTGAGGTTAAACCATAACGTCAAATGACCAAGATAACCACCAAGAAATTGAAAACATACCTCTACTTCACTTCAAACTGATTGCGGACAGTTTTTATGACTGCACGCTTAGCATCATCGCACATTGATAAAAACCTATTTTCACAAAACTATCGGTTGTAAAAATAGGTAAAACAACCAGGCATCGACTTGACTCAAACAGACTATCGCGTTTCACTGAAAGTCCAGCCAATTAAATAGGAGGTTGAAATGATTTCAACTGAAATTAAGGAAGCTCGGTCAATTCAAGATGTTGTTCAATTAATCGATCATGGTGGAACAAACAGTGACTCGCCGGAAGAAGTCGCTGGCACGTATGCGTATCTGGCGGTGATAGATTCAGACCACTTCAACAAAGAACATGCTAAATCCCAATTAGATGAACTTATCGAAGCAGGCGCAAAATTTGATTATGACCTTGCTTTGGAATATGCAGAATCGCATCTCATCGAATCACAACATTAATACTTAAAAACAAGCCCTATGCACGTCTGTGAAAAGCGGCATAGGGCTTGTTTTTACCTATACGGTTTGTATTTCTACTCCATGATTTATGTATCACAAGCCCCCTGACAAAAAAACAAACATCATGACTACATCACTGAATTAAAATAAGAAACTTGCAGTTATCGATAATTACTATATTCTGGCCTACTCTCGTTTTGTCATTTATCCCATATAACTGGCTCAGCTCCCATTGCTTTATCAGGATAAATGATGACCAAGCCCGTTCGTGTTCGTTACCAGACAATTGAAGTCGGTGACATGGATATTCACCTTTGTACTCTTCGTGACAAACAGCAATTTAGTGATCCCGAGGGTGAAGCGGATGATATGGGTATCTCTTCAGCTACCTGGCCCCTGTTTGGTGTTGTCTGGCCGTCCAGCATTGTGCTCGCCAATCATATGCTGGATTACGACATTAAAAATAAACGTATCCTTGAAATTGGCTGTGGTATGGCCTTATCCAGCTTATTACTCAATGAACGCATGGCCGATATCACCGCGACTGACTACCACCCTGAAGTGAATCATTTTCTTGATCGAAACACCGATCTCAACAGTGGAAAAAATATTGCTTTCGAACAAGTGGACTGGGCCAATGATGAAAGTGATTTAGGCAAGTTTGATTTAATTATCGGTAGTGATCTGCTTTATGAAGATGAGCATGTCCTGTTGCTGGCCAACTTCATCAATAACCATGCGAATCAGCACTGTGACATTATTCTGGTCGATCCCGACAGGGGCCGAAAAAACAAACTGGATAGGGAAATGATCGCATTTGGCTTTACCAGTAGTTACATAAAACCTGAACACACCGACTACTTAAAAGAGAGCTATAAAGGTTCTATCCTAAGATTCTCACGCTAAAACTATCTTTTTATTGCGGCGTAATACCGGCTACTTTCAACTTTCCTCGCCGCACTTTGGTCATCGCGATCGTCGACGAAATCAGTAATGGTGTCACCACCAAGAGAGTCGGTACGATGGCAATGCGTGTGAAGGCGATCATCATGATGGAACGTAATTGCGGATCTTTTTGAAACGATATCATTAGAGTACTGAGCAGCTCTATCGAAATCGAGATAGAGTAAGCAATCAAAACTATACGACACCGTTTCCAGACAATATGCCAGTGTGCATTGATTAGCGGGGTTTGATGTACATGTTTTGCTCGATACCAAATATAAAAAATCACTGATAATGAGCAAACGATGGCAATTGGTAACAGTAATATTTCCAATCCCATCAATAGAGAACCGATCGGCAATAACAGATTAAACACCAGCAGATTAAATACCAATAATTGATGAGGGATTACAGCCCTGGCTTGCTCGTTAAGCATATCAACACCTCCATTGTATTCCGCACAAAACATAGACTTTTTGCTGATGACCAACAGCGATAAGTGTAGCGCTATCAAATTAAAATTTGTTGACGATTACAAGCCAGTGAATTTCGCTAACCGTTTTACATCATAAAAGCACTTCACTTCTTTTGCGGTCAATGCATTAAGGGTTGTCAACAAACCACTGTAAATAGTCGCTACGTTGCTGCGTTTTTTCCAGAAGACAAGCGGTATAGATGCTACCAAAGCCAGTACCCGTCCTGGATTCATAGGTTTCAAAATCACAGCTTGTCTGACGATATTGATGCCAGGCATCCTGTGCTTTAGCGAGATAGTCTGTCTGTGATGGATTATCCATCAGCTCGGATGCATCCTCTTTATAACGCGTTTCCAGTCTGTCATAGACATGATTCAGCTTGGCTTCTGCTTGTTTAAGTTCTTGCTGCAAACAGTCGTACATGCTTTTTTCATCACTGGCAGATTGACATGGATGAGTCTCAGATTCAGCATGGGCTATAGATGAAATCAGTCCCATCCCCATCATAACTAATACTGTCTTTCGCATCCTTTTCAATTCATTTTATCCTTATGAAACTAGACTGCTCGTAACAAATGCATTGGTGGCACACTCGACACTTTTCTACTGGCGAACAAAATATTTAGGGTCCGTGTAAAAATAGCTTACTCTCTGTTGCTAGGCCACGTTGTCGTATGGCTACTATTAATATTTTATAACCTCACCCCAAATATCCTCTGTGCTGCAGTTGTGTTCGTCGCGCTTTTTTTTATTTGGAGAAGATACCATGGCAAGGCCACTTTTTAAGCTGATTAGCTTGCTAGGTTTGATTCAACAGAGCCTGATCATGATGAGACTTGTTGGCATAAACCAGCATCTGCGTAGAATGACATACAATTGTTCACTGAATCACTGAAAGACTTACGATGAAACGGTACTATTGCAATGATCTAATATATTATTTGGCACTAATGGTACTGGAGTCATAATTTGCTGTTACAAAATCAACAAACAAACCAAGCTAAAAAGTCTCTGACCTTTAGTCTCTTAGTAGTCTGTTTTATCACACTTTTCTCCGGTTCCGCTTTTTCAGATACGCTCAGAATCGCCACCGATGAATGGTGCCCTTACGACTGTGTCGCCAGTCAAAATCAAGGCAAAGTGGGTTACCTAGGTGATTTGCTGGTTGAAACCTTAGGAGCCAGAGGGCATAAGGTAGAGTTTGTGGAGGTGTCTTACTCTCGCGGTCTGCAATTGGTCAGAGAAGGCAAGCTCGACGGTACAATGGCTTGCTTTCGTGAAGATGCGCCCGACTTTGTGTTTCCAGACGTTGCTCTCGGCAAAAGCAATAGCACCTTCTTTAGTCATAAAGACTCAAACTGGCGCTACACTGGCAAAGAGTCCCTTGAACAGGCAAAGATGATTGGCATCATCAAAGGATACGACTACGTTGACCCAACAGTAATGGATTATTTCAATCAAAACCCAGACAACGTGATTGCGATTACTGGCGAGAAGCCTCTAGAAAGATTACTTGAAATGTTGGTCAATGGGCGCCTAACCGCTGTGATTGAAGACAAAAGCGTATTGGAATACAAAGCCCAGCAAATAGGTAAAGCCGACCAACTGAAGGTATCAGGCACCACCGATGTGGTGATCGATGTTTACAGCAGTTTTTCACCTAAAAATCCAAAATCCGCTGAGTACGCCAAAATAATGTCAGAAGAAACGCTGAAAATGCGTAAAGACGGGCGTTTAGCAAAACTATTAGAACGTTACGGCATTCAAGATTGGCAAGTCCAGTAAACGTTGCCCCTAAACAGCGAAGGGCTTTCACATGCAATCCTTGTTAAACCACTACCGTCGCTCCATTGCCCTGCACCTGCTACTAGTGATCTTTGGTGTGTATTTTTTGGTAGCGGTACTGGTGACAGTCGTACAGCTTTACAAAGAGTACGACAACACCAAAAAAGAATTTTATAACGAGATTCAAACCTTGCCCGCTACGTTCGGCAAGGGAATATCCGATTCGGTTTGGACCTATAATCAAGAATTGCTGCAATCCATTCTACAAGGTATGTACAACCTGCCCATCCTGGTCGGTATCAAAGTACAGTCGCTGGATGACAAAATGGACTTTAAAATCGGTGCTGTGTTCAATGAGCAAAATCAGGTTGAGTACTACAACTCAAAGGGCCAACCGACGGAACAAGCACTCACGGGGCTAGGCTCAAATGCCCTTTTCGAACACGAGTTTCCGATCTCTTACCAAGGTCCTGCATTTGACCAGAATATTCCCTTAGGTACGGTGACTCTCTACTCAAATGACCAACTGGTTTTCGAACGATTGAAATATGGCTTCATTCTTATTTTGGTCAACTCCATTATCAAAACCTTTATGCTGTGGTTTATTATTTATTTCTTTATTAATAAATACCTTGGCAAGCCTCTAAAAGAGTTCACCTTCAAGATACACCAACAAGACACTCAATCCCCTAAAACGATTGACCTAGACATTAATTGGACAGATAAAAACGAATTGATCATCTTAAAAGACAGTTACAATCAGATGATTGAGAGTGTGAATAAGCACCAGCGCGAACTGCTAGAACTCAACCAAGAGCTAGATGAGAAAATTAAATCTCGGACGCACGACCTCCAACTGGCCAAAGAAAAAGCAGAGCACTTAGCGTATAAAGATCCGCTGACTCACCTCTATAATCGCCGTGCATTTTTTGAGTATGGCCAGAAGTTAATCAATCAAACCGCACAGCACAGTGCATCCCTAAGTTTGATTATGATTGATATCGACTTCTTCAAAAAACTGAATGATCACTATAGCCATGCGCTTGGCGATCAAGCGCTCATAGCGTTCGCCAATACTCTTACAAGTAACCTGCGTCAGAGCGATATCATAGGCCGCTTAGGTGGTGAAGAATTTGCCGTTTTTCTACCGAATACTGACGAAGCAAACGCCATCACAATTGCCGAAACGCTGCGCATATTAATCAGCCAAATCACACTGCCACATGAGCAATCTATCGTTCAGTTTACAGCGAGTTTAGGCGTGGTTGAGGCGACTCAAGCTACACCAACGGTAGACTCAATATTGGCCCAAGCAGACAAAGCACTGTATTACTCTAAGCATAACGGACGCAATCGCGTGACGGCGTATTCAAACATTGTAGAGACAACGCAGCAATGATGAAAAAAGTAAATCAAGTTCAAGTTGGCTGACCCCTTGATTCCTCCAGCGAGCTTTCCTAAACTCTTTATAGGTAAAACATTTACTCTGGAAAGCACATAAATAATAAACGGCGATCCAAATAAAAAGAGCAGATACAGTATGGCTTCAATTCGCACAGTCTGAACACCTAACGCCCGTATAAGTGGCGCATAAAAGCTTGGCTATACTAAGCGAAGAATAAGCGCAGCCAAGCTTTTTGCGTCCACCCTTAATGCGATTGTTATATGTTGAGAAGCGCGGAAGCCAGCCCTTTGTAGTTTTCCCAGTCATAAATGTGTATTCGACCGCATATGACTACTTCTAATACAGGTTCAGCAGTGTGCTCACCCGAAAAGTAACGTCTTGCGGCTTCCTCCCAGTCAGATTGTGGCGCATCCAATTGCTTAGAATCGTAAACACCCATAGCAATTATGTCTCTAGCCTCAACAGCCACAATCTCTCTAGCATTATTCCACCAGTTAGCATTTGCTTTATTTGCATCGTCTTCGGAGACAAAACAATAAATAGCTCCTAATCTGCTCGGAGCATCTGGAAACTCAGCTTGTCTTACGCTTTCAAAAACACTTTCTTTATCTTGATGTCGGTTCGCAACCTGATACATGCTTACAGCACCAGAGATACCTGCTAGTGCATTTGTAAACGAAGCGGATGGGATCGTGCCTTTCATCACTTCCATGTTATTCAACAAAATAAAATCTGTTTTATCTATTGCATGGTACAACTTATTTTCCCTCTAGACTCAAACAAACATATAACGCCCGCAGCACGCGCGGCTTTGTAGTGAAGGCGAAGCCGTAACGAAAAAAGCCATCGCCGTGACTGTACTTGTTAGGGCTTTGTTGATTAAGGCTCCGCTCTAATATAGCGATCCTCATATAGCTTTTCCTTGATCAAGTTGTAATACACTTCAGGCACTTCAGGTGAAACGTCATAAAGATCTTCTAGCCGTTCATTCCGGTACCAGAATGAGCCATCTGAGATATAGCACTGGAACCTTATGTTTGAAAATGAGTTCGATCTGAGTGGCTTTTTTACCGAGTTAAAATGAGGCGTGACAGGCAAAAACATATAACCTACGATCAAAGGTAGATTTTTGCTTGTTTCTAGCAAAACCTTGAACGCCTTCTGAGAATGGAAGTGCGTATCAACGACCTCGATTGCTATGAAAGGAGACTTATCTGTTAAAGCCAAGCTTTCTTCGTCTCTTCCAAATATATCGAAAACAACATACTTTCCGTATATTAGTCCGAACCTTACCTCTTTATCCCATGTATAATTCTTGATCTTTATAAGGGATTCATACCCCTTGTCTTGCTTATCCCATGGACGCTCATAGTAACCAAGGTTATGTTTTTCATACTTGTTAAGAAAAGCGCATATCATTTTCTGCTGCTTATTATGCTCTTCGCTCTCCTTGATACCAGGCTGCAAATCAGTCCTAATGGGTTTTTTCTCAAAGAAATGTGGCGTTTTGGGGTGATTTCTGATTCCTAACTGAAAAAAACCTTGGGGCTTTTCCCTGAGATCCCTTTCACGCAAATCCGCTCTTCGCGCTTCGCTAGCCAGCTCTAAATAGGACACAAGTTCCCATTCATTCTGGTCGTTCAAATAAGAAGCTTCTTCGTACTTCGGCAATTTACTCTCCTTTTATTCTCCTTGCCCTAACGCCCGCATTTGCAGCTGGTTTGGAGCGCAGCGGAAAACCAACATGCGCTTATTAGGCATTTTTTAAGTACTCACTCTGAACTTTGTTTGTAAGTTCAACTCTCTGTATCTCACTTGGGGTAAATAAGAGCTGCACAAACCCCTCTTGTGCGGCATGCAAGTTCCCAGTGTCTTCTATTTTTCCTTCCGACTTCAACTTACCTTCTAAATCATGGATAAGCCGAACTAATTCTTTACCTCTGGAGGTCAGTGGCGCCATAAATGATGGCTGCATTTCGCGATCGTACCAATCAATCATGCAATCCGAGAAATCAACATCAGCTATACGCTGGTGTACGATGAACTTTATATAATCAAACAGGAAATTCTGCTCAGAGTCACCCACTCCGACCCCGAAGGGGGCGTTTTGATTATGCAATTCAACTTCTGCTACGGTCATCGCTACATCCATACCAAAGTATAAAGAGCGACAGATATTAGTTAGGCCTGAACAGAATAGGTTTAAATAGGAAACAGGAAATGATGCGTTACCACTATTGGCCTTAATCAAATAGTCCAAAACTTCTTCGACTGACATGAAATCTTGATCCATCACAGCAAACCCTTCAAAGAGAGTTCGAGCGCTAGTAGTTTGTAGGATATTTGACTTGGGTATACTAATGCCCTTTGCATCTGATGGCTTGGCAACCCTTAAGACCTGACGAGCATCTTGCCAGTAACTTAAATTGGTATCTGGATTGTGAATAATTATGAGTACAGGCAATGGGAACCGTTCCCAGTAAAATCGGTGTTTCTCCTCTGGGTGGAAAACCCAATCTCCTTTACTCTCTTTAAAAAATGATGGCCCAGATTTTATTTGAACAGCAATCATCCTTCCAGTAGCAAACCCTTCAGGACTAACATATTCAATCTGACCATCAATCCCAACGTCAGCCATTGGAGTTTCACGCCAAATCTGGCCAATTTTAGCCATAGCTTCAGCTACAGCATTTACTCCTAACCTTTCTTGAGAATTAGTCTGATTATATTTAGGGAAGCTCATATTTTCCTTGAGTGCCTAACAGTATGTTTTATAAGGCCGATGGCCTCATAATAAATATTAAACAGACGGCCTTATAAGTCATTTTCAATGACTTTAACATATTGATTATTAATGGAAGTAATTTCTTATCCATGGAGTTATGAGGCCAAAGTCTTGAACTGCTGATGAAAAATAGTGCCCGTCCTTTAGTATCTTCAGATACTGGTTTATACACATAAACTTGTTAGTTTAGTTCTTAATTACACTTCCCGTAACAAATGCATCGGTGGCACACTCGATACCTTTCTACTGGCGAACAGACCAATTGCTGAGATAATCACCACACCAATCAAAGGACCAAGACTCCATAACAGAGGGTGCCAGCTTGCTTCTGCTTTAAATAAAAATACCTGTAAACCATACAGGCAGGCTTCGGCACCGGCGGCGGCAATCAGTCCTGAAAACAATCCCAGTGCACCAAACTCAACAAACAGTGCCTGCTGTACCAGGGCTTTCTTGGCGCCAAGCACGCGTAATAAAGCGCCCTCCTCCAAACGTTCTTCCAATGTCGAGCGTACACTCGCTAATAACACGAGAGCACCGGCACTCAAGATGCAGAGAAGTACTAGTTGAATTGCCTGAGACAATTGCCCTATCACCGTTTGCACTTGTTTTAATAAATCACCGACATTTAACATCGACACGGTTGGAAACTGAGACATCGCCTTATAAAAGGGTTGGGCATTTTTCTGGCTAATAAACACACTACTGACAAAATTAGCGGGATAGTCCGCTATAGCATGCTTAGGCAATATCAGGTAAAAATTCGGCTGCATGGATCCCCAATCGACCTCGCGCACAGAAGTAATAGGTAAAGTAACCTCATTACCACCGATATTCAGGGTGAGATCATCCCCCATTTTCAAATTCGCTTCCTGCATCACCCGTTGCTCAATAGATAAGCCATCGGCATTAAAGTCACCTTCAATCAGCTTACTGCCTTTGCCTACTTCATCAGACCAGGTCAGGTTTAATTCACGTTCAAACAATTCCGGCTCAGGTTTATCTTCAGGATAAAGCGTCTGCACCGATGTGCCATTGATGGTGATGACTCGCCCGCGAACCATCGGGAACCAATCAGATCGTTTTATCCCCAAATCATCCGTAACCTGATCTATCTGCTTAATCTGGTCTACCTGAACGTTAAACAGATAATGGTTTGGCGCATCAGCAGGTAACTGCTGTTGCCAGTCTGAAATCAGGTTTGATTTCACACCCACTAATATCAAGCCCAGCATAATAATCAGCGTGAAGACCAATAACTGAAATAAGTTGGATAATAAGCGACGATACAAGGCGGCAAAGCCTATCTGCCAGCCACTCGTTGCCCCGGAGGTCAGCGAACGGCCTAAACTGAATACAGCATAACCCAGTAAAGCGACGACTATCCCAATCCCGATAATCGCTAACATCATGATGCTGGGCAGAATAAATCCCCCCGTGTATAGACACATCAGGCCATACATACCAATAAAGCCGATGCCATAAATGATGACGGTGTTTTGTTCTACTTTAAAACCCGGCTGCAACACTGACATCGGTGACACTTTGATCAGACGCTGCATCAGTGGCAAACAGAATGCCAGCATGGAAACAAACCCCGTCGCCACTCCCAACCATAAACGGCTGATGGAAGGCTCAGGCAATGCCGTTGACATCAATCCCGCCAGCAATGAGGAAATAATGAGTTGAAGTCCCCAGCCAATAGCGAGTCCAATCCCAGCCCCCAGTACAAATAAGACAATAAATTGAATTAAAAATACATGGATCAACTTTCTTGGCGTGGCACCTAGTGTTTTTAAGACAGCCACCTGCATTAAATGCCGTTTTACAAAACGTGATGAGGCCAGGGCCATCGCAATGCCAGACAGAATAACCGCTAGTGTCCCCGCTAATAAAAGGAATGATTGTGCTTTACTAATGGTGTCACCAATACGCTCGCCTTTCTGCGTTGGTGTCTGCCAGCGTTGGCCCTCATTAAGTTGGGGCGTTACCCAAGTTTCATAGTCATCCAATGCAGGTTTATCCCCCGCCAGCAATAGGCTGTAACGAACCCGACTGCCAGGGATAATCACCTTTGTTGCAGCCAGATCGGCCATATTAATCACTGCACGAGGTGACACAGCAAAAGCCGAACTGCTGGCATTAGGATCTCTGACCAGAAAGTGACTGACCGTTAAGGTTGTCTCACCCACTTCAACCTGATCACCAATAGTGACGCCCAATAAACTTGCCAAGCGTGAGGACAGCCATATTTTTCCCGGTTGCGGAGGTTTTGTGTAATCCGTGCCGGTACCAAATAAGGTATCGTCAACCAGATAGGCACCTCTTAACGGATAAAGATCCGTAACTGCACTGACCTGACTCAGTTGTAGATTGTCACCGGCAAATATCATCGTTCTGAATGAAGTCCGCTCAGCTTGTTTCAGCCCTAACTCATTTGCTTTAGTTTGCCAGTCTTGAGGAATCTCATCATCAGAACTAATCAGTCTGTCAGCGGCCATCAAACTGGCAGACTCGCTTTCAAATGATAGCTGCAAGCGGTCAATAAATAGCGTAATTGCTGTGACCGTACTCACTGCAATAATCAATGCAAAAATCAGGGTCAGAATATCGCCGCTACGCATATCGCGTAGTAATAATCGTAAGGCAAAACGCATCAGTTTTTTTCCACCAGCTGACCAGCAGACATGACTAATTGACGATCACACTTCTCTGCCAGATGGTTGTCGTGTGTGACCATCACCAGTGTGGTGCCTTGGGCTTTATTCAGCTCAAAAAGCTGTTCGATGATGATGCGTCCATTGCCTTCATCCAGATTACCAGTAGGTTCATCAGCAAACAGAATCTTCGGACTGGAAGCAAACGCTCTGGCAATGGCGACACGTTGTTGCTCACCACCCGATAACTGATTTGGATAATGCGTTAAGCGATGCGAAAGCCCCACCTTGTCCAACAAGGCTTCTGCCTTTTGTCGTGCGTCTTTATCACCTTTTAACTCCGCCGGTAACATCACGTTTTCAACCGCCTGCAAACTGGGTAACAAGTGAAACGATTGAAATATAAACCCCACATATTGCCCGCGTAATAACGCCCGCTGTTCTTCATCCATTGTTGAGAAAGCATGGTCGTAGAGATAAATCTCACCAGAAGTATTCACATCCAATCCTGCCAGTAAGCCCAGTAAGGTCGACTTACCCGAACCAGACGCGCCGACAATAGCGACTGACTCCCCTTCATTAATGTTTAAACTAATCCCTCTCAGTATGGTCAAATCGCCTGTATTTGCTGATACGGTATGAGTTAAATTGCTTACTTTGATTGCAGTTTTGACTGCCATGTTTTTCCACTCTTGAAGGTTTTTATGTTTTTAAAAAGACAATATTGGTTTGTGTTACTCATCAGTTTATTCATGAGTAACCTTGCATCTGCATCAACACTGCTGGTTATGGGGGACAGCCTCAGCGCTGCCTACAATCTACGACCCGAATTAGGTTGGGTTAGTTTACTGGAAAATCAACTTTCAGAGTCTCATCCGGAAATCACCATCGTCAATGCCAGTGTCAGTGGTGAAACCACACAGGGTGGTTTGTCCCGCTTTAAACAACTGCTTTCTGAGCATAAACCCAGTTGGGTGATCATAGAACTAGGTGCCAATGATGCCTTGCGAGGCTATCCACTTACTCAAACCAAAAACAATCTTGAATCCATGATTGAACAAGCACATCAGGCTGACGCCAAAGTGCTATTGCTGGGCAACCAGATTCCAAAGAATTACGGCAAACGTTATACCGAAATGTTTTTTAATTTATACAAAGAGTTGGCCGAGGAATATGAGCTGGCGTATGTGCCCTTTATGCTCAAAGGTGTCGCACTCAATAAAGCGTTGATGCAAGCCGATGGCCTACATCCAAACAAAGAGGGACAACCGGTTGTGTTACAGAATATTAAACCGGTGTTGTTACCACTTTTGGAAGAATCTAAATAAAAATAGTGTTATCACCGACGGTTGTCATAAGTGATGGCAGAAAAAAGGCTACTCAATTTATGAGTAGCCTTTTTTGATTAATGTCCAAAAACATTCTTGTCCGTTTGCTTGGCTTTTTTTGCTGCTTTCTTTTCTTTCGGTGTTAGCAACGGTGCCTTTTTCTTGTCCTTTTTAGTGTCCTGACCTTTACTCATGATATTTCCCTTTGGGTGAATGCATTAACCTCAACGGCTTGTTGGCTGATTTGAGGGCATGTTCTAGGTAGAAACATCAATGCCAATCAATGTTGGTACATAGACGCCCAGTATGGGCTCAATTATCAATAAGCGATAGTTTATTTACTGATTTCCCATCTCTTTATGGCATATCACATCACCAAGACTAAACCCGACTTATACCTTATTTGGGGTAAATGCTAATCGCCCTGACGGTACCATGATTCGAATGGGATGTTGTGCGCTTCCATAAACGGCATCAGACCAGCCGCTTTTTCACCACTAAAATGGCTTTCGAGTAATGTGATTATATGGCCGCCACCTAGTGCTTGTTGTAAGCTCGAAATATGCTCTGCTTTTACCGTCCAATACCACTCATATTCAGACGAACCTAACACCTTTTCAACACCTGGCCCTATGTCTTGACCATTAAAAACCAGATCGCCATTAGGCTGAATTTCTGCACCGAGAAATCGAAGGCCGTTCTTATCACGCTCATTTCTAAGCTCGGTTTTCTTCTTCCATCGTTCAAACATTTATCATCCCAACGTCCATTTTAATGAATGATCAAGGTAAATTCTTTTATGCTCTGACCCGTCCCACAAGAAGCCGCAGTTGTTTTTCCACTTCAATCACAACAAATAGCATCACTCCGATACCAACCACCAGAATGCCATCCCAAAAAGCAATACTTTCAGTGCCAAAAATGGCCTGAAGCCACGGCAGGTAAGTAATGGCAAACTGTGCACAGCTAATCACGAAAACGACACGCCAGATAACTTTTGTGCCACAGATCGCTTTCCAGGTGAGCGATGTGCCATGAATATTCCGAATAAAAAATAAGTGGAAAATTTCCATCACCACCAGCGTATTGACGGCCAATGTACGGGCAAGTTCAACCGAGTAGCCCTGATTAATAGCATAGTGATAAATACCGTAGACACCAGATAAAAAAAGCATAGAGACCAAGACAATATGCCACATCAGTTCGACGCTTAATAAAGACTCATCACGTGAACGTGGCGGCCGGCGCATGGTATTTTCTTCTGTCGGTTCAAAAGCCAGTGCAATCCCCAAAGTCACTGCTGTTATGAGGTTAACCCAGAGAATCTGAACCGGTGTAATAGGTAATGTCATGCCAAACAGCAGAGCCACAATGATTGTCATGGCTTCGCCCGCATTGGTCGGTAAGGTCCAGCTAATAATCTTTTTCAAATTGTCATAGACAGTGCGTCCTTCGCGGACGGCTGAGACGATCGTGGCAAAATTATCGTCTGCCAGTACCAGCTCGGCTGCTTCTTTTGCGGCTTCAGAACCTTTAAGGCCCATGGCAATACCGGCATCAGCACGTTTAAGAGCCGGTGCATCATTTACACCGTCCCCCGTCATCGCCACTGTCAGACCATGTGCCTGTATTGCCGTCACCAATCGTAACTTATGTTCAGGGCTGGTTCTGGCGAAAATATCACATTCAAGCACTTGGGCTTTTAACTGTTGCTCATCCAAGCCGTCCAGCTCCTTGCCGGTCAGCACGTTTTGTGAATTCTTCAAGCCAATTTGTTTGGCAATAGCCGCGGCTGTTTCAGCATGATCGCCCGTGATCATTTTCACCCTGATACCGGCCACATGACATTCAGCCACAGCCTTTATTGCTTCTGAGCGGGGAGGATCAATCAGACCAACTATACCCAACAAAATCAGCGAATGCTGCAGGTCATCCTGTTCCAGCACGCTGTAATTCGCATCAACAGGCTTCATAGCAAAAGCTAAAAGACGCTGGCCTTTGGCCGCCATCGTCAACATTTTTTGCTGCCAATGTTCCCTGTCTAAAGCTTCGTTTTGTCCGCTAGCATTGCGCTGACTATCACACATTTCCAGAATGCGTTCTGGTGCACCTTTTACAAAAATACAAGCGTGATGTTGGTGATCATGACTCAAGGTCGCCATATAACGGTGACGAGCATCAAAAGGAATGGCATCAGTTCGTTTCCATAAAGCCAGCTCAGTTCGAGCCTCCACATTCATCTTGGCTGAAAAAGAGAGTAAAGCCCCTTCCATGGGATCACCTTCGGTTCGCCATACACCTTCTCTTTCTATTAATGACGCGTCATTACACAGTATTGCTGCTCGGGCCATTTCCTCTAATACACTGTGCTCTGATGGCGAAATCTGCTGCTCGTTTAACTTCAACGCCCCTTTTGGTCTATAGCCTTCGCCTTCTATCGTAAACAGATGTTGCTGTGTCAGAACGGAGGCCACCATCATTTCATTACGTGTGAGTGTCCCGGTTTTATCAGAACAAATCACTGACACCGATCCTAATGTTTCAATCGCAGGTAAGCGACGAACGATGGCCTGACGTCTGGCCATGGCCTGCACACCAATGGCCAGCGTGATGGTGAGCACCGCGGGTAAACCTTCTGGGATAGCCGCTACAGACAAGCCCACGACAGACATAAACATCTCAGCAAAATCATGCTGAGCGGAGAAATAGCCAAACACCAGCAATATTGAAGCGAGCACTAAAATAACCAGTGTTAACCATTTAGCAAACACATTCATCTGTCTGATAAGTGGCGTCGTTAGCGTTTCCACCTCTGAAAGCAAACGACTGATACGGCCAATCTCAGTGTTGCCACCCGTAGCGATAACAATGCCTTTTCCCTGACCAGAGGACACCAGTGTCCCAGAAAATGCCATACACGTTCGGTCACCCAACGCCGCTTGCTCATCAACAGGGCTGGTCAGTTTCTCTACCGCCACCGATTCACCCGTCAAAATCGATTCTTGTATGGATAATCCATGTGCATCAAACAAGCGTAAATCAGCTGGCACTTTATCACCGGCTTCAATCAACACAATATCACCCGGCACCAGCTCTTCGCCGTCAATACTGACTCGCTCAGCATCGCGTATGACATGAGCAATGGGTGCCAGCATCTGTTGAATCGCCCCCATGGCCGATTCTGCTTTACCCTCCTGAATAAAGCTAATAATGGCATTAGCCATCACAACCGCAAGGATCACGCCCGTATCAATCCAGTGCGCAAGGGCTGCCGTAACCACAGCAGATCCCAGCAAAACATAAATAAGGATGTTATGAAAATGACTCAGAAATCGGATAAACGCACTGCGTTTTTTTGCTTTGGGCAGGCTATTCTTTCCATAGCGTTTGAGGCGCTCTTCAGCCACTTGCTGCTTCAATCCTGTCGCTGACGTATTGACTGTTTCAAATGAAGATTCGACACTCAAATTATGCCATGCAGAAACGCTGTTTTTTGATGTATTCATACTCAAGTGTCTCACATCATCCATCTCTCTGTGATCCGAGCAAATTTAGTCATTAATCTGCTGACAACATAAATCAATCATGCCGAGCTACTGTAATGCAAATAATCATAGAGCTAGTATGACAAAAAGATGAAAAACAAAAAAATGGGCCCCAAAGGACCCATTTTTAGCTCAATGTAATGATGATGGGATTACCAACGCATCATACGACGCACAATGCCATCATTACGGAAAGCATGATAAATAGCACCACTCACATGCACGGCAATAATGCCGAGTAGTGCCCATGCCGTCCACATATGTAACTCCCCCCAGAACTCGTTCAGCTCTTCACTGGGCGATGCAATACGTGGAAACTCAATCGTCCACCAGAATACGGTATCCCAACGTGTATGGGCGGATGACATATAACCGGTAATACACACGGCTAACACCAAACCATAGACTGCGACATGGGCCGCCACCGCTAACCAGTGCATCCATGGCGCCATATCACTTGAATCTGGTGGCGCTGGCCGATGTCTGAGACGGACATAAAGCAGCATCAGAATAATTATCACTAGAGTGATGCCAATGTTTTTATGTAACTGGAAGGGAAATGCCCGAAATTGTAATTCGGGTGATGGCAAAGGTAAGCCCATCATCCACCAGCTTGAGATAAATAAAAAGAAAATTGAAACAGCCAGCAACCAATGCAGGATTACCGCCGTTCTACTAAAACCTTGTCTTTGCATAACAGCTTCCGTTTATGTTTCGTTGCAATTTAGAAAATTAGGCACTGGCTTCACTGTGTCTGCCAGCTAATGCACCCACGACTAACATCAAATGCAGAATGAACCAGAGTAAAATACTGCCCAGATAGATTTCTCGCAGAGTTGGGCCGGTATTTACCACGGCAGCAAACTGCAATAAATCAATGGCGGCGAGACCGCTAAATACGACAACAGCGGCTTTTGATGCCCACGGCGTGTAATTCACCAATGCTCCGCCGATAATCACTGAGATAAACGCCAACACTGCCCCGATACCCGCCAAGGTCATTTGCACATTAGGGAACCAATCAGGTGCAGCAAGCGCTACGCCTTTAACATGCTCAATCAGGTATTCACATTCAGCTACTGTGATCCCCTCCTCTTCCAGTTCTTCCTCTGGACAGTCAGCTGCTGGCATCACACCATCCGTTGGCATATTGCTGGTCACCACGGCTTGTTTCATCGCCTCATTACCCTGCACAGCCGTTAAAAAAACGCCCAGCATAATGGCGACAACACCGAGGATACTTGCCCAGTGCGGCAGTGAAGTCTTGTTGTTTTCATTAGACATGCAACACGTTTCCTCTTGTTATAGTCAATAAAACTTCTCTCTCTTAAATTGAAATAAAGACGAATCGTTTTACCTTTTCAGCTTTTCTTTCAATAGATTAGATGGTTAAAGTCAATAAACCCGCACCATCAGTCTAGTGACAGGAAGAAAACCCAATGGTTCAAGGGAAAAATAAGAAGGTAGCTAAGCCGGCATTAAACTTAAAGTGACGACTACGGCATTATTAAGCATTGAAATGTATGCGGGTGCTGGCTTGCTGTTTCATTAATTCAATTAGCTCTTCTGCAGGTACGGGTTTGCTGTATAAATACCCTTGCAACTCATCACAGTTATGTTGACGGAAAAAATCCGCTTGTTCACGGCTCTCAACGCCTTCAGCGATGATGCGAAGATTAAGACGTCTGGCCAGCTCAATGATAGACAAGGTAATTTCCGCCGTACTTTTATGGCTTAAGTCCTGAGTAAAGCACTTATCTATTTTCAAACAGTCCAACGGAAACAACTGCAAGTGTTTCAGTGAGGAATAACCGGTACCAAAATCATCAATCGCCAGACTCATACCGTGTTTTTTAATATTCGTCATGGCCTCAACAGCGGTACTCATATTATTCATCAGCGTACTTTCCGTGACTTCCAACTCAAGTCTGGATGGTTCAATATCGGCATTTCGCAATGTCTCTGCAATTTCATCAGCAAGTGTCATATCCGAAAACTGCAGTGGCGATAAATTCACAGCAATTCTGATATGTTCCAAGCCTATCTCTTTCATTAACTTCAGATCTTCACAGGCTTTTCTGAGTACCCATTGGCCGATAGCATTAATCAATCCGGATTGCTCAGCAACGGGGATGAATGCTTCTGGGCCGACATCACCTAACTCCGGACTATGCCAGCGTAATAGTGCTTCAGCCCCAGCCAACCGACCGGTCAGTGCCTCAACTTGAGGCTGATAATAAATTTCAAATTCACCTCTCCCCAAAGCTCCACTCATTGCTCGCTCCAACTCAGCACGGGATTCGATCTCTTGCCCAATATCCGCAGTGTAAATGCAAATAGGCAGCGTCTTATCGAGGCGTGACTTAAACATCGCAGTGTGGGCTTTTCGGAGTAATTCTGTAGTGTCACGACTGTCTGTTGGCCAGATGCTGAGACCAATGTTGGGTGTCAGAACAATTTCTTCACCAAAGTCATCGATGGGTGTTTGCAAATGAAATAACAGCCTATTGGCTGCATATTGGATTGTGTCGATATCTTGCTGCTCGGTGAGCAAGACAGCAAAATCATCTTCATTTAAATGCGCAATAAACGCATCACAGTCCGTGGCTAGCTTTAACCGTTCAGAAATCGTTAGCAACAGAGAATCACTAATCGAACGATCAATAACACTGATGGCTGAATCAGGTCGAGTCACATGAATAACAAACAAGGCTGCCAATGAACTGGGTTGGCTTGGATTTTTTAATTTATGCAACTGTTCCTGTAACACACCATGATTCGGCAAACCTGTGATGATATGTTGCCGGGACTGTTTTTCTAGCTGAGACATGAGCTTTTTTGTAAAGCGATCGTTAAGCTGATATTGCCAGACAGTCCACAAAGGCCAGGATAATAGTGTCATCGTCAAAGCACTTGCCGGTGCAAACCAGAGTTTTGGCCATAGCAACAAGCCCAGTGAGCAGCCTGTGATAAGAAGCAATGCCAGGATCATAGTAACGAGTGAAAAACGCGGCGGCAGCCAAAACAATATCGTGACACTGAACACAATCAAGATGACCGTTAATACCGACTGAATCGGCTGTGCTAACTCATACAACCATTTATCCTGAAGTAATGTATTCATTTCCTGAGAGATCACTTCCACACCGGGCATTCGTTGATGAGAACGATCCGCCGGAGTTGAAATCATGTCACCGATACCAGCTGAAGTGGCCCCGATTAATACATACTTGTTTTCTATAGCAGTAGCAGCAACCCGACCAGCAAGGACATCTACATAAGAAATTCGCTGTGCTTTATTTTCTGGCGATGTAAATGAGAGCATCACCTTATGACGACGAAGCCAGCCAGTTCCTGTCTGTTTATCGGCTTTGTCTGCATAGGATGGTGGCATTCTGATGGGTCTGTCACCCTCCACATTCAACATTGCCAGCGCCATACTCGGCCAATGTGGATCAGCAATACCGCCATACAAATAAAAATGACGATTCACCCCATCAATATCCAATTCCACATCAACATGCCCCAAAGCCTCAGCAGCTAAGGCCAGAACAGGAATAGGTAATCGTTCTATAATAATGGAATCCGGCGTTTCCTGAATAGGTGCAACTACCAGAACAGTGCGATTATTCTCCGTCATCGCCCTGGCAAGAGACTGATCAGCATCACTATTATTTTCTGGTTCAGAAAATAACAAATCTATACCAATGGCCCGTGGTGACAGAGCCAATAACTTATCAAGCAATTCAGCATGATGCTGTCGGGTCCATGGCCATCTGCCTAAGGCATGGATAGTCGCATCATCAATGGCAATGATGACAATATCATCACTCATTGCCGGGGCCTGCAACGGCAGCATCAGGTCATAAATAAGTAAATCTAAACGCTGCAGTGATTTATTCGCAGAAAGAAAAAAACCAGCTAAAGCCAAACAGATAACTAAAAAAAAGCCAACAATCCAACTACGCTGATAGTCAGACATGCTCACGGCTATACTAAATTAAAATGATTGTGAAAATTGTCCATAAGCCTAAGGGCCAGAAATTAAATGGGTCCTTGGGCAACGGTTCAATGGTTTGTGTTGCCCCCCAGGGACCTTCATAACCATCCTGCTCAATACTTTTCACGCGTAAATATCGCGGAGTATCTTTAAACGGTTCAAATGCAAACTGTGGCTCTTTTACCGTTTTATCAATAATGATGTCGCTAAACGCCTTGTCATTAGCAATTTGCACCTGATAGTGCTGTTCAGTTGAACTGGCATTCCAGGTGGCCATTAACAGGCCGTCTTCTTCAGCAGACAGCGATGCATCTACTTTTTCTGGAATCGCTTTGATTTGATAGGAGCGTATCGGCCCTACAGGGCCCACTTCGCCATCATTTGCAATGCTGGATAAACGCCAATAATAATTTCCTAACGCTGACAAAGATGTTGTATCAAACTGTGTTTCTGTAACGGTCCGATCCAATAGTGACTGCGAGAAGTTTTTATCAGCGGCAATTTCCAGACGATAAGCCGAAGCTTCTTCAGCTGCAGTCCATTGCAATACGGGTGACTGTCCACGTAAGACCTGGGCTTCAACCGGCTTGAGTGCAATCGGTGGTTGTGGATGAGCATTAAGTCTCATCAGCACCTGTTGATCCATGCCTTCAAGCCCGAGTGTGTCAATCGCCCGAACTCGCACGGCATAATTGCCATCACTTAAATCAGGAAAGGCAATACGGTTATGCGGTGTCAGCTCTTGCCATAACAACGTTTCAAAATCATCACTGGCGGCCACTTCAACCCGATAACGGCTAGCACCGGCAATTTTTGACCAGGATAATCGCCAATTGATTTCTGTGATGGTATTCGGCACTGGCTCAAAAACCGGCGCAGGTAGTAGTTCACGAGGCGGAATAGGCGGTTTACCTGACACAACCTGAGTACCGAAACCTTTATTCACCAATAACTGTTTATTGGCACCGGAAACGGCCACTTTTCCACGAAGTACTTCTATATTTGAGACATCACCCTCTTCCATGACGAGTGCTCGGTAAATCGTGCCACGAACGGCACTGATAGCAGACGGCGTTTCAATTTCAAAGCGTGAACCAGGACCTACGGCCGGAGTCACTTTGGTATCCATTCGGCCTTTTAATAAGTTCAGCCTGGAATCGACCATACCAGTCACTCCATGTGCACTTAAATGATCGAAGTGAACGATGCTTTTTTCATGAAGGGATAGTATGGACTTATCAGCGAACTCAATGGCAACACTGCTGTTATCCGTCGTCATTAATTGATCACCAAGCTGCAATAAAGAGCCGACTTTTGCAGGCTCAGTGGAAGCGCTTCTGGCGCGCTGAATTTCAGCAATTCCGGTGATAGAAACAATCTTGGCGGCGACGGGGTTACTGCGAATCCAGGCTAGAGGTACACGTATCCTGGTGCCTGGCTGTAGATGCTTGGGATTTTCAATATTATTGAGTTTACGTAACTGCTCAAATCGAGTGACTTTATCAAGATGCTGTTCACTCAAATTCCAGAGATTATCTCCTTCGACGACGGTATAAATCCAATCCTGAGCATACACACCTGTCGAGACAAAAAACCAAATAACCGGCAACAAGAAAAATCGATAAATACCTATAAAAGACAAATACTTCACTGGCATCTCCAAGTGTTATTTGTGATTTTCATCCTTTTTCGTATAGTAGCACTCAACTCAACAAAAACGACACTGTTTTGCACAAAAAAAATCTGTATGGATAAAGCGTTATCAAACCAGCTATCAGTGATTTTGATGTTCATCCATCAAGTGCCTTTTCAAGCCACTCTCACGTTGATGTCGGGTTTGAATCGTGTGACGTAATGTCACTTCTTTACTGAGGATAAATACCTGCTGTTTAGCACGGGTAATCGCGGTGTAAAGTAGTTCACGATTAAGGATAGGACTGATTTCATCCGGCAATAAAATACTAACGCTATCAAACTCAGAGCCTTGGCTTTTATGCACCGTCATCGCATAGGCGGTTTCATGAGCAGGGAGTCGATTAATCGGCACCCAGCGCACTTCCTCATCAAAACAAAAACAGGCGCGAAGTTGTCCTGTCTCATCATGCAGAATGATGCCCGTGTCGCCATTAAACAGTCGTTGCCGGTAATCATTTTGCGTGATCATAACCGGCCTGCCAGCGTAAAACGGTAAGCTGGTTCGCCAGCCGCGTTGTGCTAATAAACGCATCAGCAAACGATTCACCGATAACACGGATTGTGGCCCTTGCTTTAATGCGGCCAGAATTCTAAACGTATCAAAGGCCTGTACTACTTGTTGTGGTGACTGTTTGGATTCCACCGCCTCAATAAAGCGTTGGTATCCAGCCATAAAGCATCTTTGCTGTTGCTTTTCATCACTATCCGACCAGATATCATTCACGCTTGGATTTAATAAAGCGAGCGCTGCCAGCACATCACCTTCATTCACCTGTTTGGCTAATTGGCCAATCGCACTGTCTTTATCAAAACGATAACTGTGTTGCAGACGCACAAAGCTATTTAGCAGTGTGGATGGCGTTGAGTTTTCTTTGACCGGAATGTCTAGTTCGGAGAATTGCTCACTGAACTCAGCCGAAAACTGACCTTGTTGTTCATCACTCAAATTCGCTAACACCGCACCAGACTCCACTGAGGCCAATTGTTGGCTGTCACCTAATAAAATCAGTCTGGCTGAAGGCGATAAAGCCCGCATTAATTTCGCCATCAAACTGATATCGATCATCGATGCTTCGTCAATGATCAACACATCTAACGGTAAATGACGCTCAGCATGATAACGCCCCTGGTCATTATGCTCAGTAATCCCCAATAAGCGGTGTAACGTTTTCACTTCATACGGATGATGAGCACTAATCGATTGCTGCAGTCTGGCAGCCGCTTTACCTGTGGGTGCCGCCAGCCCAATATGTAGATCTGGAAATTGCTGTTGCAAGCTATTAAGCATGCTTAACACAATCGTGGTTTTACCCGTGCCAGGGCCACCAGAGATAACCGCAAATTGTCTGGTTAATGCCACAGCAACAGCGACTTTTTGCCAGTCTGTACCGTCAATCACACTGGTCCAGCGCCCTAAATCAGCATTGAGTTGTTCTATATCGATGTTATCAATCGGCTGTAATCGTTGCTGAATCAGCCGGGCCACATCCTGCTCATCACGATAATAACGGTAAAGATAAACCAGGCCTTGTTCAGTCAAAATCAGTGGCGTGTAATCACCGGGCTGACCGACTGTTTTGGCCTGTGACAATATTTCCATCCAGTCAGCAACAGAATCAGGTAATACCGATTTTAAGGGCTGACAAAATGTGGGGAGTTGATGCAAATTCAGACACACATGTCCTTCAGCAATCGCTTCTGACAATATGGCTGCCGTCATGCTTACCACCGGACGCATGCCCTGTTCTTTGCGATCGATATAAGCGGCAAACTGACAGGCTAATTCGCTTAAACCGTGCTGGCGTAATAACTTCAGCAAATCAGACATCGTCCACCTCAGACATGCAACGGTCGAGCGCTTCTAATAAAGCAGTGGATGGACGTTCGAAATACACACCTGCTTGGCCCCAATCCGGATGCATACCGCGTATAAATAAGTAATACACACCGCCAAAATGCTGTTCGGGATCGTAATCAAGCAGACGCGTTTGCAGATAACGATGTAATGCCAAGCTGTAAATTAAATATTGCAGCGGATAGCTATGAGCCACCATGGCCTCATCTAACGCTGCCTGCTGATAATTATCAGGCTGTGTTCCTAACCAGTTGGATTTATAGTCAGCAATATAAAAACGCCCCTCATGCTCAAACACCAGATCGATAAAGCCTTTCATAAAGCCGCTAAGATCGACAAATTGTAATGACTTCACCACCGGACTGAGAATCGGGTAATCGTCGACAAAAGGCATTAATGTCTGTTTTAAACGTTTTGCTGTTAACTGCCTTACTGGAAAGAAAAATGCCATTTCATCTAAACGCTGCTGCGGCTGAATATCACGTAAAGTCAGCCCGGTTTGCTGATTTAATTTAGTACTGACCACGGCATCCAACCAGGATGAAACGACAGTAGACCACTCATTATCAATGCCAAACTGGCTTAAGGTTTTGTCTACCAAACTGCTGAGTTCTTCATTCTGCTGCTGAAAGTCCCAGTGTTCAAATAAGCTATGTAAACAGGTACCGGCATTAGCGCCTTTTGGAAACCCAAACCGATCCTGACGTGGTTCACTGCTTGGCATGTCTACTGGCAGCAAGGGTGCATCATGATCCGGTAACTCGATATGCTGCCCGTGGCTCAGGCCAGTAAAGCTTCCAATATGCCAGGGTGTTTGAATCTGTCCTGCAAACTGTCTCGCTTGTAATGTCTGTGCTGACACATCCGCCTGTTTGACAACCGGTGGTACATCCGCATCCCAGGTAATCACGTTCATATTGTCTTGCTGTGATGCCACCATCTGCTGCAAACTTTGTTGCATTTCACCAGCATTAACTTGTTCTAACTCAGGATGAAGCAACTGAAATAAGGCGCTTTGCTGAACGTTTTTCACAGGTGCCCACACAATCACACACTGTTCACGAGCACGGGTTAATGCCACATAAAGCAAACGTAAGTCTTCAGCTTGCTGCTCTTCAGCCATAATCGGTTGTGCTTCAGAAAAACCAGGCTCGCCAAAGGCAACACAGGCCTGATTATCGTCTGCTCGATGAAACGTCATCACTGTCGGCTGTTGATTGAACTGGCTTTGATGCCAGAGGAACGGACAAAACACAATCGGGTATTCCAGCCCTTTACTAGTGTGAATGGTAATCACTTTGACCAGTTGTTCATCACTTTCCAGCCGAATCTGAGCGGCATCGCCACTTTTATCAGCAGACTGTCGCTGTGAAGCTAACCACATCAAAATAGCTTCCATCGTATTATTGCGTCGCGTTGCATGCGCCTGAATCAATTCAGCCAAATGCAATAAATTGGTCAGTTGCCGTTCACCATCAGCTAAGGCTAACCAGTGACGTTGCACATCCAGTGCAGCCAGTAAGGCACGGAACATCACAATAAAACCGGCCTGCTGCCATTGCTCATGCAGCGAGACAAAAAAGTCTGTCTGCTTCAGCCACTGCTGTTCGTCTTGCTGAGCCTGATAAATGTCTAATGCACTTTTAGCAAATAAGGGGGTTGCTAAAGCCGTGGCAATCAGGCTGTCATTACTGGGTTGAGCAATCGCCATTAACACCCGTTCCAGCATCACCGCCTGCGGTGTTTCAAACACACTGTCACGTGACTGCTGCACACTGTTCACACCACGTGCCCGTAGTGCCTGCTGAATGGTTGTTGCCTGTTTATGGCTTCTGACTAAGACGGCAATATCACCGCCATTGAGCTGACGTTGACGGCCATCTTTATCGGTCAGCATTACCTCATCGCTGGCTGACTGATTTAACAAAGTTGCGATCTGATCGGCAGTCACATTTGCCGCATTTTGCATCATATCGCTAACATTAAATGGCGTGTCAGATGACATCCATACCCATGATAGCGGCGACAAAGCCTGGCCTGACACCGTTAAACACGCCTCATCAGCACGAGCCGCTTTCACTGGATAAAACGGAATATCGTCATACAAAAACGGCTGTGGCACGCGTTCGAACAAATGATTAACCGCCTTCACCAGACGTGGATGCGAGCGCCAGTTGGTATCCAGATTAAACTCATTGCTAGCCGCATGTTTTGCTTTCAGATAAGTAAAAATATCAGCGCCACGGAAACTGTAAATCGCCTGTTTTGGGTCGCCAACAAAAAACACCGGCTGCTCGGTGTTGGCAAAAATCGTATGAAAACAGTCGTATTGAATCGGATCGGTGTCCTGAAACTCATCAATCAATGCCGCCTGAAACTGCTCACGAATTTTAGCGATCAGCTTATCGGCTTGCGGGCCATGTAAGGCCTGTTGCAGATTAAGTAACAAATCATCAAAGGCCTGCAGTTTTAATTGCTGTTTACGTTTGGGTAACTCAGTGGCGAGATACTCTGATAATTGCTGACGTAGTTGCTGCAATTGTAACGAACGCGCCGTTTGCAGTTGTTGGTCGGTATCGAGCAAGACATCACATGCCCGCCATAAACTCAGTTCAGGTAGCTCCTGTCCCTTTTTCAGCGCCTGTGTCAGTTCAGCCTGACCAAACTTGGCAAACTTCTCAAACAATCCTGCTTGTTTTCCAGCCTGCATCAGGCTGTCCATTTCAGCTATCCAGCCACTGACACTGGCCGCACGATATTTATTACCGTTGAGCACGTTTTTATCCTGCAAAACCGCAATCGCTTCATCACGCTGTTGCCACCACAACGACTGAACGTGTTCAAACTGCTCATCATATAAAGCTTGTAATGGCTCCACCGCCATTTCCGGCAGCGGTATGACTTCAAGATAAGGTTTGCCAATCAAGCTGCTGACTGACTGCAATAACACTTCCGGGCTTTGGCGTTTTTGTAATAAATAACGGGCAAAAGCGTTATCTGCCGAGCTGACATAACGACGCCAGAAATCATCGGCAACCGCTTGTTTGAGTTCTTGTTCATCGGCCACCATTTCCATATCAAAGAAATGACCGCTTTCAAATGCAAAGTCCTGCAAAGCGCGTTGGCAAAAACCATGAATGGTGTAAATAGCGGCTTCATCAAAACTCTGAATCGCCAGTTGTAAACGTTTTATCGCCTGAGGATCTGCCTGCGCTTGTTGGCTCAGTTGTTTACGTTCATCAACCAGTCGTGCCCTTAAACGTCCGCGTAACTCTTCGGTAGCTGCACGGGTATAAGTCACCACCAGAATCTGGCTGACTTCCAGTTTCTGTTCCACCACCAGACGGCAATACAGCTCTGCCAGCGTAAAGGTTTTACCGGTGCCGGCACTGGCTTCAATTAGATTAATGCCTTTGAGTGCAACCGTGTCCACATTAAATTGGGCACTCATAATTGCCCTCCTTCAATGTGCTGCTGAATCGGCCCATAGACCTGCAAGGCAATCTCAGCAAAGTTTTCATCGAGAGGGTTTGCCGGGAAACAACATTGATAATAAGCATCGTCCTGTTCAGCCATCACAAACTCACCGGCGGGTGCCCAGGCTCTTTCAGCCGCTTGCTGGGCTTTCTCCGGTTTATCACTCAGTGCTTGTTTGGCATACGCCAGACTGGTTTTATCAAACAGTGGCAAAGGTTGTTGGCAGCCTTGCCAATATAAGTTGAGATATTGCTCCAGTAACTGACGCGCATTATCTACCGGTGTGAAACACAGCTCATCATCTTCAAAGACCAGTTGGGTGGTTAACCTCATGCCTGCTGGTTTCAGAATATTGAGGATCAAGTGTTCTAACCAGCCATTAATCAGATCGCGTCCTTTTTTACGTGATAAACGATAGCGCAATAGCCCTGCTTCACTGAGATTATCGAGCTGACCACTGATGTTGAACTCACCTATCTCAAGTTCAAAGGGTAAAGCCGGTAAACGTTCATCACCCAGATAGGGCATTAATGTCTCTACAAATGCCTCAACTTTACGGTTTTCCTGATGAAGCCATTCTTCGCCAAACTCACCTTGAGGTAACATGCCAGTGGCGTGTACTAGTTCAGAAATATGGGTTTCAGTGGTTTGGCTGAGTTTACTTTCCAGCAGCCATTGTCTGAGCTGCCAGGCTTCCAGCCCGTTTAACTCAAACGGTTCACGACTACTCAATTCATCTTCATCCAGTTCCAGTCTGACGCCTAAACGTTCACGGCAAAGAAACCGGGCCGGATGCATAAAAAACTGGCTGAGTTGCATCAAGCTAATGTCTCGCCATGACGCATCAGGTTCTGGTAATGGTTCTGCAAACCATAATGTAGATTCAGTTTTTGTGTCTGGTTTGGGACATTGCAAGGCATTAAAACTAAACAGCTTGTCATGCTGCTGATCAAAATAACGGCGACTAAAGGCTTGCAGTGGATGATGTGTCACCAGCTGTTTTATGACTGAATCGCCCTGCTCAGTGACAAACCGTTCATCCAGATAATCCAGCAAATCGCTAATCAACACAGACGGTGGAATCTCCGCATTATCGGTAATGCTGGCGCCGATATAACTGATATAAAGCGTTTGTTGAGCAGACAATAAGGCTTCCAGGAACAGATACCGATCATCATCACGACGTGAACGATCACCTTCGCGATGATGGTGCGCCAACAGATCAAAACCTAAACTCGGCTGACGACGTGGGAACACGTCATCATTCATACCAATCAGACAAACTACATCAAATGGAATACTACGCATCGGCACCATGCCGCAGAAGGTAACGCCATGCCCCATAAAACGATGACTATTATCTAAGGGTTCCAGATGGGATTGCTGCCAGCTTAAGATCACATCAATGCCAATCGTTTCCTCAAAGCCAGCTAAATCGGTACTTTCAATCAAGCGATCAAGTTGGCTACGGATGGAAATCAGCTCACGTTCGGCCAACGGATCATCCAGCTGTTCTGCCTCAAAGAAGGTATCCAGACAACGGTTTAAATGCTGTTGCCAATCATGGGGTGTTCGTGGACGGCTGAGCTGTTGTCGCCAGTCATCCAGTGCAGAAATAAACTGTGATACTGCCGCCACAATCCGGGCTTTATCACCAGTAATGCCATCCATAGCAAGTTGGCCGTCAAACAAGCGCCAGGGTTCGCCCTGCTCGGTCAGCGGCATAGCGTACCCCAGTAATAAACGGTCTAAGCCGGCACGCCAGGTATTGGCATCATTAGCTGGTAACTCCAATGCCATTTTATCTTTGGCATCGTGACCCCAACGAATCCGGGTTTGCTGACACCATTCGCGTAACCACAATAAAGCCGCTTCATCCAACTGAAAACGCTGTTGAATGGCCGGACACTCCAGCAAAGCCAGCACACTTTCCACATCAAACCGTGACTGTGGCAACGCTAAAATACTGAACCAGGCATTGAGTAAAATACTTTCTTGCTGACCGCTGCTATCAGCAATACTAAATGGAATCGCATGAGCCGGATCAGCCGCACCGAATACCGCTTCAATCCAGGGGGCATACACATCAATATCGGGCGTCATCACCACAATATCCGTAGGTGATAAATCGGGCTGCTGTTCAAACATCGCCAACAGCTGATCTTGCAGAATTTCCATTTCTCGCATCGAGCTATGACAGACTTGAATCAGGATAGAGTTATCATCAGCACTCACTGTTTGCTGCTGTCCAACATCCAGCTCAAACATATCGGCTTTCAACATGCCCAGCATGGTATCGGGGTGTGGCTCTGCAAAACAGGTTTCCGCCTCATGAGGCAGTTCCTGACACTGACGAAAGAACTCCTGCCCTTGTTTGCCCAGGCTCGCTAATAATGGATGACCTACATCTGCATTCAGCTCTGGTTCGGGCTCTTCCAGCATGAGTTCCAATTGCTGACGCTGTTGCTGTTTGGCATCAATTAAATCGCCCCAATAATGTTGACTGGGGGATAAATAAAACAGCGTGATATCGACAAATTTCGCCATTAAAGCAAAGGTCTGCAAATACACGGGTGGTAACGAGGAGATGCCAAAAATACTGAGTCGTTCAGGAAGGCCGGCCGGCTTTTCGATAGCCGATTGTAATAGATGATTAAGCTGGTTTAACAATCTGGCCCGATGCATAGGTTCGGGATCATCCGCCGTGATTTTTTGCCAGAGAAGCCCTTGCCAGTTATCGCTTTTTCCCTGCTCCCATTCTGCAATCCAGTCTGGTCGGTACATCAGGTACTGATCATAGGTATCCGCCAGCCGTTCGGCTAATTGAAAACGTTTTAATTCATCCGTTTGTTCACCTAAATAAGCGGCAATCGCACTAAATTCCGGCTCATCTGCTAACTCGGGCAACAGGGCAAATAAACGCCAGCTAATCGGTGCTTTGGCATAAGGTGAATGCAGAGGAATATCCGGCCAGATTTGCCGAAATAAACGCCAGATATAGGCAGAGGGAAAAGGAAACTCCGTATTGGCACTAATACCATGCTCATTGGCTAGATACAGTGACAACCAGCGAGCTAGCTCGTTACTCTGCACAATAATATTTTCCTGCTCAAACGGACTGAGCGGCGCGGACTGAAGCTGTTCAGCAAGCCAGGCAGCCAGTTGTCTGCTGTCATTACTGTAAACCATCTTCAGCATGTGGATTCCTTCACGTCAAAAGCCACATATTACGGGATGTTGCGGTTGAAACAAACTGCTTTGAATGTCAGAACAAGGGCTGAAGCTAACACCATTAAAAATAAGGGCTTATCTGCTTTATAAAAAACAGCTGAACAGCCAAGCCTCAGGTCATCCCGCCCATTCGAGCTTACTTAGCATTTTCTATGATGTTTGTTTGTGGCATACCTCACATTATTTTGAAAATTCATCACATTGTCATAATCCATCATTATCTTGAGCGTCATCTCTATTACCTGACTTGGAGTTAACGTGAAACATACACATAAACTACTGATTGCTTCGATATTAACCGCTTTATACAACGCACCCGTGCTGGCAGAAGATTGTGTTGCCGGTGGTACAACTGGCTCCCCTACCCTGACTTGTACTTCAGCTGACAGCAATAATATTGATGATAAGCGTGATAATTTGTCAGTGACCGTTGAAAATGGTGCAGAAATCGTCGATGAAAAAGATCGACCTGTGCAATTGAAAGGGTCAAACCAGACTGTCTATAACTATGGCCTTATCGAAAGCGGCGATGATGATGCTATTCGCGCTAAAGGTGCCAACCTGACCATTGATAACTCAGGCATGATTATTGGTGGTGATCGCGGTATTCGCCTGCAGGACAAAGCAAGCAATTTCACCTTAATTAATCGTGAAACAGGACAAATCTTCGCTGAAAATCAAGCCGTAAGATTAGATGATGACACCGAACTGAAAAATGCACACATTACTAACTATGGTCAGATCGAGAGTGAAAAAGGTCGTGCTATCCAGAGTCGTGGTGCAGGCACAACAGTCATTAACTACGGGACATTACGTGGTAATGAAGAAGTGGTTGAAGCACGCGAAGACTTCACCCTTGAAAATCACGGCACCATCGCCCTGAATGGTTTGTCATGGAACGCAGCAACAAAAACCTGGACAAATACTGGCGCCACGGATGATGAAGATGGTGTGCAATTTGCCAGTGGCACCGCAGATAACTATGGTGTGATTTTGGGCACCGATGACGGTATCGACATCGACGAAGGCAAAGTACACAACCATGCTACTGGTGTGATTGTTTCAACCGGTACAGAAAGTGACCCTTTAAATGGCGGTAATGGTATTGATATTGATCCACTTTTCGAACCGAATGTAGGTGATGTTCGCACAGCAGGTCCACTGACCATCATCAACGAAGGTTACATCGAAGGCGTTCATGCCATTGGTTCAGATGATGCCAGTACTTCTGAAGTTACCGTCACCAACAGTGGTACTTTAGTCGGTCGTTCAGGCACAGCTATCCATTTTGCGCCCAATCAAGGTAACAGCAGCCTGACACTGACAGGTAACAGTGAAATTATCGGTGATGTGATGTTTGGTAGCGGTGACGATATGGTGATCATTGACGGACTCACTGCCACAGGTGAACTGAGTTCAGGTATCTTCGATGGCAGCTTGGGTAATAACAGCATTATCTTCAAGGACTTTGAACTGTCAGATATTTTGTCATTTGAAATATCAGATGCACTTGTCTACCTGTCATTAGGCGTCGATAGTGGCGAGCTGTTATCAGGCAAGTTCAAAAACTTCTCATCATGGGGTTTTGGTGATGGCATGTTCTCTACTGAGTATCTTGCCAGCCAGTTCTCTAACCCAAGTGCCGTGCCATTACCTGCAGCACTGCCATTGTTTGCTTTTGGCCTGATTGGCATGTGGGCGGGTCGTTCACGTCTTACAGGTTCTAAAGCGGCCTAGTTCAGTTATGGTCAAACACTGACAGCAGCATAAGCAGTATTCAGGGCCAGTTTAAACATCTTTTTTCGTGTTTAAACTGGCCCTGAATTTTATCGGTTATGCTTACTTTATATGTGATGTTTATGCAACTAAACCCGCTCTACGACGTAACCCCAAAAAGCCGAATAAGACCGGTGCCAACAAGAAAAATGCGGCAGGAATAGGCACAGCACTCACAGCCTGACTTACAACAAGATTCGCAAAGGTATCGCCAAATACCACTTCAAAATTAAAACCACTTATCGCCGGTAAAATAATGCTGTCAAAACTACCAACAATGCTGGCAAAGGTCAGGAAGTTAAATGTACCTTCTTGCACATCATCACCAATAAACTCAAAGCTTAATAAACCAGCTAGTGAAGCGACACCCGAAATATCCAGCAGATCGGAGTGCGTTTCATCAAACTCCACAACCATCGAACCAAATTCACCTTGCGTGTAATTACCATTAATCGTCATCGTACCGATAGAGTTACCAGCGGTCAGACTGGCATAGTTGTCATACCCAGTACCATTTACCGTCACATGACTATTAATAGTGCCTGTTCCTGACAAGTTACCTCCATTAATATTGACGCTGGTTTGGCTTATCGTACCATTATTAATCGTTTTTCCTGCGGTTTGAGTGTAATCACCAACCCAGGCACCACTACCGACCAATTTCGCTTTTTCATTATTAATAAACGTGCCAGTGTTAACGAAGGCGTTCTGGTTATATATCGATTTATTATTCGTCATCACACCATTGTTCACCACGGTGTCATTAATAGCATTAGTCAAGACATAGTTATTCGTCATTGAACCCTGATTAATTAAGCGACCTGCGTTAGTGAATGTGCCCTCATTATTCAGCGTGCCATTATTCACCAGGGTAGAATCAATGTAGTTATTTAATTTACCGGCCCGGCTATTGGTCAAAATGCCATTATTAGTAACGGTCCCACCTCTGTAACTCGATAAAGTACCGGTATTGGTGAGAATATCGTTATTGGTCAACTGTCCGTTATTGCTAAAGGTGCCCTGGTTCAGAAATTCAGCCTGATTATCAATTTGGCCATCATTGATCCATCTGCCACTTTTATTCTCTATATAGCCTGTATTGGTAATCTGACCACTTGCTGCATTATTCAAATCACTGACATGCGTGGTCAGGCTTCCCGTGTTTAGCAAGACACCAGAATTATTTAAATCACTGTATTTACCATAAAAAGTACCATTATTAATAAAGGTCCCCTGATTAGCTAAAACAGGATCTACAGAAAAAGGCCAGCCTATCACTGACAACTCACTATCATTTTGAAACTGTGTTCCGGACACAATGCTTGTCGTGGCATCATCATCAATCGTTAAAGGCGAAGTGTTTATTCCAGATAAAACACCATCAGCACTGGCGGCAGCGCTTAATAGGAGTGATGATGTAAATAAGGTCGTGAATAAAGAACGTTTTAGAAATTGAGTATGCATGTTCTGAGTCTCTCTCGGTCTATGTAACTCAGCCACCTTAAGAGCTTAAGGTCTGTAGCTTTCCGTCCTCAGCTCACGCTGAGTTTGGCAATAATGATATGGGCATCCAACCCAGCCAGGATTGATGATATAGAGACAGCTACAACGGCACTATCCGATTTTCGCAAACGTATAAATTAATGAGAGACGGGCATTAAGGATAATATTTTCTGACTCGTATATGATGTGCTTTCACATACCTAAGATGGAATAATAAGGGATAGCTATTTTGGTTTTTCGTTACTTTATTTGCCTGCTTTTTTTGATATTACAGGCCTGCTCATCCATACCCACCACACAAAACCGCACTGATACGGCAGTTCGTTTAGCTCAGCTCAATGGCTGGCAATCCCAGATCATCACTACAGCCTCATTTAACTTGCAAAGCTTTATCCCTGAAAAAATCTCACCGTCCAAAGAGTTAACCATTTACATAGAAGGTGATGGTTTAGCCTGGTTGAGTCGACGAAAAAAGTCTTCAGATCCGACCCCTATCGATCCATTAACACTCAAGCTCGCACTCCTCGATAACCATGCCGTCTATCTGGCCCGCCCATGCCAATATGTGTGGTCTGGAGGCTGTGAACAGCGTCTGTGGACTTCAGCCCGCTTTTCTCCTGAGGTATTACAAGCGATGAATCAAGCCGTGGATAAGTTAAAAGCCCAATATCAGGCTTCTTCTTTACGGCTTATTGGTTACTCTGGGGGGGGTGCTGTCGCGACGTTATTAGCGGCTGAGCGAGACGATGTTTCTCAGTTAGTCACTGTGGCAGGTAATATTGATACTGATTACTGGACGACATTACAGCATATTTCTCCGTTAACAGGCTCATTAAATCCAGCAGACCAGTGGCCTTCATTACAGGCCATTCCACAAATTCATTTTGTGGGGAGTGAAGATAAGATCATGCCCGTTGCTGTGGCTAACGCATACCAGCAACATTTTCCTCAATCAAAGCGCCCCACTGTAAGAGTAATCACCGGTATGACTCATCATTGCTGCTGGGTTGAGCACTGGCCAGAGCTATTGCAGGAAATATCTGCCGCTAAGAAACCTGCCCCTTAATTAAATGCTCGACGTAATGTCGCTGACGGTAGCTCGCCAAATAACTGTAGATAATCATTGGAAAACCGCCCTAAATGCCAGAAGTGCCAGTCGCTGGCTACTTGCGTCACCGTCATATTAATATCTGTAGGCCTGAGCAATTGGGATCGCACTCGATTTAACCTCAAGCGATAAAGGTAGGCATTAGGGGTGATGCCCATTACTTTTTTAAAGTGATACTGCAAGTTACGCTGACTAATACAGACATCTTTACAAATATCGATAATGGTTGGGCAAATATGACTGTCCAGCTTAGCGTGAATATAGTCGATAGCTAATCTCACTGATTTAGCCGCTCTTCGCCGTGCCACGACATCAGTTTCTTGCCCATCAAAAAGTAAGGATGAATCTAATGACAGCAGCACATGTTCCATCACAGAAGTATTTAAATGTTTTTGCTGCTCTGGCTGACGGTCATCCGAAGACATCGCTGATAATTGATAAAGGTAATCAGTAAACAACTCTAACGGTTGTCGATTTACACCATCAAATACTAAAACACTGTCCACAGGCATTTCCCACTGCCGTGGATTCATCGCTCTGGCAGACTCAAGTAAGGCCGATTGTTCGAATCGAAAATAAACCGTTTCAGCATTTCCCTCAGCCTGGATATCGACTTCAACATTAGCTGGCAAGAAAAATAGTGAATTCTCAAACGCATTATATTCAGATACTCGTACCTGATTTTGTGTGGTACGTTCGAAGGAGATGGTACAAAAGTCTTTTTCGATGATGGCGCGTTTATGTACTACCTGATTTTGCTGCTCGAACACCACTCTGAACGCCTCATTACCCACTTCACGGTAGTGCCCATAAAACTGACCTGCGGATAACTGGGTAATCTCAATCGGTAACCAATCTTGCACAAGCTGCTGTTCATAAGCATCAAACAAAGGCTGATCACAATACACAAGCGCTTGTGTCGGTATCATATTAATGTGTTGGCACAGGTATATGAATTAAGCATTCGAAGAAAAAACCATAAAAGAAGATAGGCAATGAATATACCTTAATTCAATTACTTATGGCATATAAAACAAAAAAACGCCTCAACAGAGCACTGCTGAGGCGTTTCTTATTTCAGACAAAAATTAGCTTAGAACGACAAACGTAATTTCACAGAAGCCGTTTGATTTAAAAAGTCTTCACGACCTTCAACATCATATTGACCCGTGATATCGGTGTAGTCGTTTATGTTAACGGTGGCACCAACACCGGCTCTGGCTAACCACGGTGAAGGGTCAATACCTTCTGTTGTGAAGGCAGTACCACCACCGGTATACGATGCCGTCATACTGGTATCGTCATTGATGAGGTCATAACCGATACCCATATTCGCTAGTAAGGTGGTCTTATCATTTAACTGGTGGTCGATATCAGTTTGTGCCATTAAGATAAATTCATCGGTGTGCACACTATCCACATCAAGACTAATCGCCCCTGCGCCTTTTTCTGTATAACTTTCATCACGGATATACGCATAATCGGCACGAATGCTTGGCATTACCGTACTGTTTTCATTCAGCTCAAAACGTTTGCCAACTCCGACACCGATATGGGCGGTGTAGCTATCGTAAGCTGCTTCAGCAGTACGGCCAATAAAACTAATTTGGCGTTTGCTGTCGTTTTTATTCATGCCCACATCGGCTTGCCAGTTCAGTTCCACATTTTCAAACTGGGCTAAGTCGTGGCTACCGTAGGCAATCAACTGATAGGCATCAATATCGGCTTTATTACCGGATGACAAGCCATTACCATCAACGCGGGTGTTCATATATGACAAAGCAAGACCTAAACGGCTAGATTGGCTGACATCACCATCCATCCCCACCACAAAACCGTAAGAGTCGGCATCATAACCACTAACGCCATTACGTTCTTGTTGACGGGTCCAGCTACCCACTGGTTTTAACCACATATTTTTATCGGTCAGGAAAGCATCACCCGATGATAAACCACGAGTATTGGCCTGACGGCTTTGAATCACGCGGTTAGTACTGTGCAAAGTATTGGCAGCAAGTTTTGTAGTGCCGCCCACCAGTAAAGGCAGAGTTTCCGCTACCGCTTCTGTGATTTCCTGGTCATTGGAAAGACGCCCAAATGCTGTTGACACGTCTGCAATATCAGTATTTGTAGAGCCGCCGTTCACAAAACCATCTAATACGCGTGCTGCACCACGACCCGATTTAAAACCTTCACTGTTGACGCTCTGAACTACGCTGGTATTGCCGTCTCTTGTTACACGTAAGCCGACAGTATTCCCTGCTTTTTCTGCAGCAAATGAATACAGTAATGAATTATCCGTCACTTCAAAGCTGCCTGCATCCAAGGTGCCTGCGCTAATCACCTTGCTGAGAAGGCTCCCATTAGCGAGCGATGGTGCACCTTTAACATCTACGTCAAGCTTCGAACCATCGGCAAAAGTGGCTGTACCCGTCACATTTAACTTACCGTAATGACTTGCATCGATAAGTCCCAGCCTGAGAAGGCCATTCAACGTTTGAGTATAGTCCGCCGTTGCTCCAGCCTGACCGAGTGTTAACGGTTTATTAGCAGCAATCGATAAGGTGCCACCAACCACATTCACATTTCCTGAAAAGCCTTCCAGGTCACCGGTTAAAGTTGTAGAACCTGATAAAAAGTTAATAAACCCCTTACCGTTGGTATCTACAATTTCTTGGGAGAATACATAGTTAGTATTGTTATGGTTAAAGTTAATAATGCCATTGCCAGCACCCAGTTCAACAGATGATGCACCTAAGGTACCTGCTGTTACAACAGTATCGCCAGACGCTGCACCAATATTAAGTACCCCCGATCCAGTCGCCTGATCACCTAGAATGAGTGTGCCAGTGCCATTGTTTATATTGAAATTAGCACCTTCAGCTAGATTTAAAGTTCCTTCCCCCCTGTAACCAATTATCGCAGTCGCACCATCTGCTTGAACAGAAGTTCCAGTGCCCGTCACCTGCATATTGCCAATTGACCCATCATCATAGCCGAGAAGTAAGCTTGATGATTCTAATCTACCCCCATTTTTTACGATTAACGTACCTTCACCCATGAAACCGACTCGTAGATAATTAGCTGTCAATGCTGCACTTGATGAGTCGATTATTAATGTGCCGGTTGATCCTGATCCCACAGCAATGTTTGTCCAGCTTGTTGTGAGAGAACCATTTGTAATTGTCAGATTACCAGTAGACCCATCTGAGTTACCAAGATATAAATTACTAGTAAGACTTTGTGATGAACCATCGCTAATAGATACTGTACTGCCATTATCTATATTGGCAAGGTCAGTAGGTATTACACCACTGTCCCAATTCGTCGCTGTAGACCATTCGCCATCAGCACCAACCCAATTGTTTATCCCTGCTGCCTGCACTGCCAGCGGTGTTGTCGCCAGAAGTGCAGTTGATAACACAACGGCATGACCGACCCTTTTGCTCTGTACGTTGGTCTTTTGTGTTTTTGTTTTACCTTTAGCTGATGTGAACTCAGAGGCTACCATCCATGCTTGCCTGCTGACATTCCAAACGATGCGATATGCTAGGTTCATACTACTTTTCCATTCCTGTTCTAATTAAGGGGCTACCAAAAACGTTTCTTACTAAACGAAGTTTATGGTTTGTAAAAAAACGTTAAAAACAGATAAACACTAATCAATAGAAATGGTTTTTTTAAGCTTATTTTTGTATCAATTTGTATCAGAGAATCGCGATCGGTTTGGTCAGCTGATAACCGACGTTACGTATGGTTTTGATGGGAAATTGAAAGTCATTCGAACTGAAGCGTTGGCGCATCCGTGAGATGTGTAAATCCAGGCTTCGACTCTCAGGTGAATAGTTAGGATTACCCAGTGCACTATAAAGTGCCTCACGTGAGGTCGCTTTATCATGCATGGACTGTTTAGCTAATAGTGAAAGTATGGTCAGCTCACTATTGTTGAGTGGGTGCATTTCACCATCAGGTGTTATCAATAACCAATTTACCGTATCCAGTTGCCAGGCATGTGTTTGCTTATGCTGATGCGTTGTTAGTGCTTGAAAGCGATTGTTGATAACGGCCAGGAGTTCACGAATATCGACGGGTTTTGCCAAATAATAATCGGCACCAGAAGTAAGACCATTGACGCGATGCTCAACTTCACCCAATGCAGAAAGCATCACCACATCAATACGCCGGTTTTGCTTTAGACGACTAACAATATTGAGGCCACTGTCATCCGGCAAGTTAACATCGAGCAGCACCATATCGACATCAAAACCAGCCAAAATCTTTTCCATTTCTTGTGCCGAGGCGGCCTCTTCCACCTGCAGGCCTTCATTCATCAAAATGGCTTTTATCGGCGCACGAAAATCAGCATCATCATCGACAATCAATATCTTCGGCTTATGCATATTCCACCCTGCTCTTTGCTATCTTTACAGTGAATGTGGTGTATTGTTCACAATGAAGAGAGATGACCGCTTTATGCATTTCACATATACGTTTAGCAAAATATAAACCCAGCCCTGAGCCAGCCGTTGAATTGGCATTATCAACCCGAAAATACTTATCAAAGAGATACGGTTGATGCTGTATTGAAATACCGGGACCGTCATCCTTCACGTTAATGATGTATTCACCTTCTGTTTCCAACAGTTCCATAGAGACCGACGCTCTATGTTCAGCATATTTAAGTGCGTTTGCCACCAGGTTAGAAAACAGCACCTTGAGAAACATCGCATCGCCGGTAACTCTGGCATCAGTATTCAAAGCCCTGATAACAGGAATATCGTACTCAGCAGATATATTGTTCAACACGTCTGATAAGGAAAGGTCATATAACTCATGCTCACCTTGTTCAATCGAGTGAGCCATCCATTCATCATTTAAACAACGATCCACTAATGAGGTTAAGCGCTCCGTCACCTGCTTAATACGCTGCATGCTTTCATCAACGATAGGTGTTTTCTCTTTCGGCAGCATAAGTACAGCATCAGCATTGGCTTTAATGGCACCAATAGGCGCTTTGAACTCATGCGATAGCATAGAAAGAAAGTGCTGTTGTTCTTTGAGTGACTGTTGAGCGATATCACGAGCATAACTCGCTTGATTGACTTGATGGCGAAGCTGGCCATGTAATTTCTCAGAGGTCAGCACAATAAAACCGACGGTGATAACAAAACTACTGATAATCCCCATCAGAAAGATGGCATAACCCGAGTTGAAATCAAAAAATGTCATGTCGCCAACAGGGGTGTAAGTCATGCTCACTATCCGCCAGAAACTGATTATAGAAAGCAATAGAAAAGTCAGAGAGACGCCCAACCGGCCAGGCAGGTTTTGGGCATTTTTCCATAAGACATAGCTGGTAATAAAGGTCAGCGTCGACACACCTACCGATGAAACAATGATTCTCTCGGCAAGATAGTGACTGTCTTGCAGCCACCAAAAAAACGGGGATAAAACAATAACGACTGCAATGGGAAACGACCATGCAGGTTTTGAGTCAGTTAACTGTCTTGATGCCTGATAATAAAAAACAAACGCCAGGAAATAACTGATATTTGTCACCATAATCGATAAGGTGACATCAATACTCTCACGAAGCAGTAAAAAGAAAGAAGCAATGGCCTGAAAACCCGCACCTATAGCGGCATACTGTAAACCTTTTACATCTTTCAACAGCCGGTAGAATAAAAATAAAGCAATGGCAGAAATAAACGATGTAATAACCAGAACAAGGATGATAGTACGAAGATCAGGTAACAAAACACACTCACTGTTTAAAACTGACACAGATGATATGTCAGCGAACTCAATCGATATACGATGGTAGAAGGATATAAAGCAGATACAAATTATGGCAAATCTTGACGCTAAAATGAAAAAAGCGATCAGAATCAAACCGCATTTTAAATAAAATCATAAAGACTTGCCCAAAAAGATGACGCTTTATTCTTGGTTATTTCTGTTTATTTATGCCACTTTCACAGCCATTATGTGTCAATACACCTACAGCAAAATAATCAAAGGACGAATATGACGAAGATATATCATAAAAACGACGCGGCCATTTCTGAGCTTGATGAACTGCAATATCACGTCACTCAGCAATGTGGCACTGAACCCCCGTTTAACAATGCCTACTGGGATAATAAAGAACCGGGCCTCTATGTCGATGTGGTCTCTGGCGAGCCCTTATTTACCTCAATAGACAAATATGACTCAATGTCCGGTTGGCCCAGCTTTACCCGCCCATTGGATGCCAACCATATCACTGAACACAGTGATGACACACTAGGTATGGTCAGAACCGAAGTGCGTTCAAAATATGGTGACTCGCATCTGGGTCATGTATTCCCTGATGGCCCTGAAGAACATGGTGGCTTGCGTTACTGTATTAACTCGGCCAGCTTACGTTTTATTCCAAAAGACCAATTAGCCGCTGAAGGTTACGCTGACTACCTGCCCTTGTTTGATAATGACGAATCAACGGATACCGACACCATTGAGACCGCGATCTTAGCCGGTGGCTGCTTCTGGGGAATGGAAGAATTATTCCGTCATCAACCTGGCGTGATTAATACCCGCGTTGGCTACACTGGTGGCCATGTGCCCGATGTCACCTATAAAGATGTGAAACAAGGCAACACCGGACATGCTGAGGCGATTGAAGTGATGTTTGATGCTTCACAAACCAGCTACCGTGACATCCTAGAATTTTTCTTTATGGTGCATGACTCCACCACCAAAAACCGTCAGGGAAATGATATCGGTGACAGTTACCGCTCGGCTATTTTTGTGGAAAATAGTGAACAAGCCAAAGTCGCTAATGAGTTAATAAAAGAACTCGATGCCAGCGGCATTCTCCCCAGCCCCATCACTACCGAAGTCACCAAAGCCGGACCATTTTACGAGGCCGAACCCGAACACCAGGACTATTTACAACATTATCCGAATGGCTATACATGTCATTGGATTCGTAAAGACTGGAAGTTGAAAAAGTAAAGCTTAGATAAATCACACACTCGGGCATCCAATCTGGATGCCCTTTTTTATGCCTATCTATTTTCCAGACATTACGTATTACAACTAAGAGCTAGTCCACTAGCAATTGACCAAAAAATAAATTTGCTTAAAAACGTAGGTTGGGTTGAACCTGTGAAACCCAACATATCCCATACCTGAATATATGTTGGGTTTCGTACCTCAACCCAACCTACAGTGCTGGGTGCCCTTTTTATGCCCAACAATAAAGCATCTCCCTTCCTTTTCTTCGGCTCACAAAAAAACGCTAGTGAGTTTGTATTTAAGCTATTGCCAGAAAACACAAAATAAGTCAGAGTTAAACTTAATTCAGAAAATATGGAAGGTTTCATGAATACTAATAAGTTGGCTTTATTTTTCCAGCCAAGCTCACCATTCCGGCTCTATTTCCCAAAAAAATAATCGCGTTTTTATTAATAAACAGATACTTAAGAAATCTAAACCAGTATTACAGAGCGACTTCTTTAATATTTATTATGAAGCCAGAGGCTTCATAAAAGACACTGTTATAGCGAATGAAGAAATGAACACTTTCTCAGAGACGACAAGAAGGAATATTTTTGCGGTTGCTGTTGGCCCGCTGGCTCTTGTGCCTGCCATCGTTCTGGCAACGCTGGTTAATGTGCTATTCCAGGGTGCTGATTCAGACTGGCAGGGTGCCATTGTGTCTGCCCTGTTTGTTTCAGTTGTCGGCCTACTTATCGCATATCCGTTAGTCGTCGTTCTGGGTGTTCCTGCAGTTTTGGTTCTTCTGCGCTATCAAAGGCTGGGCTTTTTCCCACTGACAATTCTTGGCTTGCTTGGCGCACTGCCCGTAACATTGTGGCTTGCGCCGTCGTTGCAAAGCTTTCTGATGTTTGGCTATTGTTCAACTGCGGTTGTTTTAGGATGTTGGTGTGCATACAAATACGCAAAGCTATAAAACACACTGTTATAAGTACTGGTAGCTATGAAGTATTTTGTTTCTGTAATAGCCAACGCTCTGTTTCTTGGGCTTTCTTTAGCAGGGCTTTTGTCGACCTGTATGTGGGGCTGCCCAAACACCGGAATACAGTTGGTTTTTAAGATCTCTTCTATCTGCTTGTTGGTTAGCCTCTCGCTGATTATCTACCGTTGGGTAACGAGCAGGCGCGGCGGTGAAACTAGCAATGAGGGCTGATGTGCCAACCCCTTATAACAAGGCCATTAAATTCGTTACGGCCACGAAAAGCACGGCCTCCACCGGACTGCCTTCGCGTTGCTTCGGCAGCGTTTTATGGCGGAGTTAAAGGCTTTGAGAGTGGAGTTAAATTTGGGCATCGAAGAAAATGGATTTGAGATGCACTCTAGCTTTCTATGTAACGACTCTATTAATGAAATAACTACTGAGATTGAAGCGTTAGATTCAGACTTCCCGAAACATGGAATTCGCAACGCTGAGAAGAAACTCAGCTCTGTTAGAAATCTCGTCGAGTCAGACTTGCTTCTAGAAAAGGCCAGGATTTATCTCACAGGAAAACCTGAAGTAGTGCGAGTTATTGTCTTTGATAAAACGGCCGATAAGAACTGGCTTGTTACTTGGCATCAAGATAAGACAATTTCAGTTAGTGACAAGAAGGAGGTTGATGGTTGGGGGCCTTGGACTTTGAAAGATGGGGTTCACCATGTTCAACCTAAGCTAAATGTCTTGGAGGAAATGGTAACTTTCCGCATTCATCTAGATGATGCGAATGAGAGCAATGGCTGCCTAAAAGTAATACCTAAGAGTCATAAATTGGGCATTCTCAGCAAAAATGAACAAGATCGTATTGTTGCTGAATCAGAAGCATATATCTGCTCAGCTAAATCGGGAGACTTATTAGTGATGCGGCCACATTTACTGCATTCATCAAGCAAAGGCACAGAGCCAAATCACCGTCGTATTGTTCATATAGAGTACAGTAGCTTTCAGTTACCAATCGGGCTAGCATGGACTTAACACTGGCATGCTCCAAAATGGACACAGTCCTGATAAGGAATTAGATGAAATCATTAGAAAAGCTCAAATTTTGGTCCACTGTCGTTGCGATTATCTCAATCATTTTGATGGCAGTTTCTGTAATCGGTGCGGTTTGGACAGCTATGCCACTATCTGATGTATTCGTCAGGGTTGGGGCATCATTTTTTGTTATTTTTCTACTTTCTCTATCCATACAAAATTTAGCTAAAGGACTTTGTTCTGAAAATCAAAGTGACGATTAATTTTGAGTCTGAAAAAAGTTATAGGCATAAACAAGTGCCGTATTGATGAAGGAAGTGAACATAATGCATAACAAGGAATCAAATGACATCTGCACAAAAATTTAGATTTTGGTCTGCTATATCTGCGATTGTTTCTATCGTATTGGTGGCAGTTTGCGTCATTGGAGCAATTTGGGCATCTCCACCCGTGTTTGTCATCTTGAGCAAAATGGGAGCAACCTTTTTTGTAATTTTTCTTCTGTCTTTATTTATTCAGAATGTAGCAAAAGGTTATTGTTCTGATGATTAATAATCAAACATTCAAACACTATAAACCAATTGATTTCGACTTGAGGCAAGGCTGACATGTCAGACGATATACAAAATAACCACGCCATGCCAGCAGATGCCAGCCCCGAATTACTGTCAAACGATATACCTGCTACCACCATATTTAAGTCGAGTTCGCACTGGGCTGTAGTCGGTATATTTTTACTGCTGTTACTGGCCAGTATTGCTCACGCTCGTGATTTTCTCGTGCCGGTAGCGCTTGGTGTGTTATTGGCACTGGTATTTAGTCCGGTGCGACGTTTCCTTGAACGCAGACGGCTACCACCAGCTATCTCCGCTTTTATTATTGTATGCGGATTGATGACGCTAATAGGCTTGGGCTTAAGTACGCTCGCTGATCCTGTACAGCGTTGGATTAAAGAAGCCCCCACCATCGGCTTTAAAATAGAACAGAAATTGCGTGGTGCCAACCAGTCAGCAAAAGAAGTCATTGATGCTGGTAAACAGATTGAGCAGATCGCTTCACTAGAAAACGAGACAGAGCAAGTACAGAAAGTCTCACCACGCGAGCCAGGAGTGCTTGTCAAACTCGCTACTTCGGTGCCTGAAATTCTGGCGCAAATGGTATTCACCCTAGTGTTGCTGTTCTTTCTGCTGGCCTCAGGTGATATGTTTTACGAAAAGCTAGTACACATCATGCCGACGTTTAAAGATAAACGTAACGCGATCAAAATTAGCTATGACATTGAACGTAAGTTGTCGAATTACTTATTCACTATCACCCTTATTAATGCTGTGCTTGGTATAGCGGTTGGAGTATCAATGTGGCTACTGGGCATGCCAAATGCCATCTTATTCGGAGTGTTAGCGTTCGCCTTTAATTTTGTGCCTTACCTTGGTGCTATTGTCGGCGTTGTGATCGCGGCTCTCGTGGGATTGCTTACCTTTGACCATACCGGTACCGCACTGCTTCCGGCCCTCACTTATTTGATCCTAACTATTTTTGAAGGGCAGATTGCCACACCATATTTCGTTGGTCGGCGTTTAGAAATGAACCCCGTCGTGATTTTCCTCTCGGTCGCATTATGGGCCTGGCTGTGGTCGATTGTGGGTATGTTAGTAGCAGTGCCATTATTGGTTGCTGTTCGCACCTTTTGCGAACATATCCCCAGCTTACAGGCATTTGGTACTTTTCTCTCGGCACGGGGTAGTGAAAATTTTCATCCAGAAAATGCCGAGACAGAAACCTGATGTGAGACTAGAGGAAAAATAGAGATAGCGTCGGGAAAGAGAAGCTTGAAATCAAGAAACAAAATCAAACACTCTGACACTATTGGTTATAAGTCTTGGCAAAAGAATGTGTGTTTATCTGAGTTAATTTATACGCGAACAGAAGAAGGCCGCAGAAGACTATTAAAAGCAAAAATGAAATCTTTTTCGTCGGCATTCGAAAATGAAATAAAGAGACAAGATAGATGGCAATAAGGCTTGGAAACCATTTGTCTGATTATGCAAAAATCAAATGCTCTGACCCTATTGGTTCTATTAATTTTAATAGCTATTGATTCAAAAGAGAATCAGGAATTATGGAAACTACTCATCGCGAAATTGTTAATTATTGGATAGGTCACCAAAGCGAATGTGGTCTGTCCGTCGATTGGAGAGAAGCAGAAAAACTTTGTTGGCGTTGTGCGCATAAACGAATGCTTCAACGTTGCCATATTATTCCACGTTCCCTTGGTGGAGATGAAAGCCCTAGCAACCTAGTGCTCTTATGTGCTCAGTGTCATGCGGAAGCCCCAAATGTTAATGATCCTGAGTTCATGTGGGTATGGCTTCGAGCTCACGCTGTTAGCTTTTATGGCACTTATTGGCTTGAGCGCGGAATTCGCGAGTACGAATTTGTTTATGGTGAAAAACCGTTCTCTGGACTCACGAATACTGATGAGCTCATGAAAAAAGTTATGGACGTCGCTCAGCAAATATTTCAAAAGACCAGTACCCATTGGGGTCAAGGAAAGATCAACCCTGCTACTTGGGCATGGGTTTTTCGCCAGATCGATGAAGAAGCACGCGAGACAATTGATTAGAGAACTCTATGACTAAATGAACTATAAATATCAGAGGGTGCATGCACCAGCTTTATAGTTAAGAAACCAATGCGATCAGAGCGTTTGATTTTTTGAGAAATAATATAACTGGCAATATGAAGAATCAAACATACTTGTAGCATAAAAAGCTATTGGAATTAAGTTGAACCTCTCAGTACAAATCAGGACTTTGAAAAGCTCCTCTTCCCCCGTCTATTACCGCTAAAAATTTACTGTATTTTATGGGTTAAGTGGACACGTGTTTGAGCGAAGCGAGTTGGTGTTCACGCCATAAAATACAGTAAGTTTTTAGAGATAAGGCAATATCGGGTGCCCTTTTGTTTGGTTCGTTTATTTTGGGCATGCACAAATTCGTCTGGAACGAATTTGGACGCCAGAGGCGCCCGTAGGGTGAGTGACATGGATGTCACGAATCAAATTAAATGAACGCCTTGCGGCAGCTTGTCGTTTTAAACAAAGAAACTATTCGTTGGGTTTCGTTCCTCTACCCAACCTACATACCCCATAGTTTTTATTATAAAAATCAAACCATTATACAGATTAACATATTCTCTTATAGTTTAAAGAAGGGTGCGCTTGCGCGCACCCCGGATGAGTTAGGCTGCTTTAGAAGTGTCGGCTTTTTTATCTTCCACATCATGTTCCAAAGCTTTGTTAACCGTTTGATTAATCGGAATCGATTTAGGCTTCATCGCTTCAGGAATTTCTTTCACAAGGCTGATAGTCAGTAAGCCGTTGGAAAGATCAGCGCCAGTCACTTCGACGTAATCAGCAAGGTTGAACTTACGTTCAAATGAACGATAAGCAATACCTTGATGGAGGTATTTACGCTCTTCTTTAGCCGCTTTTTCACCTCTTACAGTCAGCACACCATTTTCAACCTGAATATCAAGCTCCTCTTGGGTAAAGCCGGCAACGGCTAGTGTGATGGCATAGCGGTTGTCCTCAATAAGCTCGATATTGTAGGGAGGGTATCCACTGGAAGTGGAGTCTGCAGTGAGTGCATGGTTAATCAGTGATCCCAAACGATCAAAACCAACACTACTACGATAAAGAGGGGTTAGGTCAATTGCATTCATGGTATATCCTCCGTTAGAAGCAATATAAAACAAAAACAATCAATGGTGAGGGCCCCTTCATGGCAGCCTCTCACGTTATTTTTAATAAGGTTTGACCCAGCAGAGTTCAAGTCTTTTTATGAAATTTTTATCTGGTCAATGTGAAAATGGCAATGCACTTGTCAGCACAAAGGGGATATGAAAAGCTTCCATTCTCCCGTCTATTGCCGCCAAAAATTAGGGTTGGTTGATGGATTAAGTGGTCGAGTGTCTGACCGAAGGGAGTTATCGACCACGCCATCAAACAAGGCTAATGTTTGGATCAAAGGCAATATTGGGTGCCCTTTTGTTTGGTTCGTTTATTTTGGGCAAGCAAAATAAATGAACGCCTCGCGGCAGCCTGTGATTTAAAAATAAGAAACTATCCATTTGGTTTCTTTTCTCAACCTAACCTACCGCATTTAGCTTATAAAAAAAGGGAGTTAGCTTCGGCTCACTCCCCTCTTTTATCATCCACTAATTCTTAAACCCTAGTGCTTAGTGCAACGTATTGGGTTCACTTGCTGAAGCGACGGTGTCATTAAATAACTTGGCGACATCGACTTTATCAAAGGTGTAATGCTGATTACAGAATTCACAGGCGACTTCGATCTCACCTTCGGTGACGATAATATCATCGGCCTCTTCCTGCCCTAACATGGCGATGGTTTCTTCTACGCGCTGACGTGAGCAGGTGCAGGAGAAACGTAAATCAGTTGGTTCGAACAGTCTGACTTGTTCCTCATGGAATAAACGATGTAATAAAGTTTCTGACTCTAATGTCAGCAATTCTTCATCGGTAATCGTGCTTGCCAGTTGACTGATACGGAACCAGTCTTCCTGAGCATCTTCACGTTGATTTTCTTCGCTGGGTAGCTGCTGCAAGAATAAGCCTGCGACATTATGTTCATTCGCTGACAGCCAGATTTTAGTGGCTAATTGCTCGGAGTTTTCGAAGTAGTTTTCCAGGGTTTCAGCTAAGTTAACACCTTGCAGACTGACTACGCCCTGATAAGGTTGTTTGGCTCCTTCCTGCTCAATGGTAATTGCTAAGGTACCGCCACCCATCATATCAGTCAGGCTGGCATCGTCGGCGATCTCCCCATCCCACTGAGCGAGTGCACGTAAGGTATCTTTACTGGTGCATTCCACCATCATCAATGAAACAGGGCCTTCAGAACGCACTTGTAATACCAGTCGGCCAGTGATTTTGACTGTGGCGGCTAACAGTGCTGCCGCCCCCATCATTTCACCTAAGACATTGCGTAAGGCTTGAGGGTAGTCACGGCGATTTAACACTTCCTGCCAACTTTCCTGCAAGTTGACCCACTCACCGCGAATCGCTGCATTGTCAAAAATAAAACGTTGTAAACAATCTGATTTCACTGCTGTGATACCTATTTCTTTAAGTTTGGGAATGGGTGTCATACGACAAATGGCTAAAACGAAATAATGACATTTCGCTCATCCAATAAAAAAGCCGGACAAATGTTTGCCCGGCTATTCTATCGCATCTGCGGTGTTTAACTAAGCAATCTTCAACAAAATCTCGTTGATACGTTTGACATAGGTGGCTGGATCTTCCAGTTGCCCACCTTCTGCCAATAATGCCTGGTCAAACAGAATCGATGTCCAGTCGGTAAAGCGACTTTCATCGGATTCATCTTTCAGTTTCACGACCATCGGATGCTCAGGGTTCAGCTCCATAATCGGTTTAGTCCCTGCCACATCCTGACCGGCTGCTTTTAACATACGCTCAAGATTCATACTCATATCGTAGTTATCAGCGACTAAACAGGCTGGAGAGTCTGTTAAACGATGCGTGATACGTACATCTTTGACTTTGTCTTCCAGTGATTTTTTCACTCTTTCCACTAAGTCTTCGAAGTTTTTATCGGTTTCTTCGTGCGCTTTTTTCTCTTCTTCGTCTTCCAGCTCACCTAAGTCCAGGTCACCTTTAGCGACTGATTGCAGGTGTTTATCATCAAACTCAGTCAGAGAATTCACTAACCATTCATCGACACGATCCGTCAGCAATAAGACTTCAATACCTTTCTTACGGAAAACTTCCAGATGCGGGCTGTTTTTCGCTGCCGCGTAGCTTTCTGCAGTGATGTAGTAAATCTTCTCTTGCTTGTCTTTCATCCGGCTGACGTAGTCTTCCAGAGAAACCGTTTGGTCTGACGAGCCAGATTCGGTAGTGGCAAAACGGAATAGTTTCGCCAATGTTTCTTTATTAGCAAAGTCTTCGCCCGGACCTTCTTTTAACACCTGACCAAATTCTTTCCAGAACTCAGCATATTGCTCAGGTTCGTTTTTCGCCAGTTTACTCAGTTCGCTCAGAACTTTTTTCACTAACGCGGCACGAATGGTGTCAATGGTTTTGCTGCTTTGCAGAATTTCACGTGACACATTCAGTGGCAAGTCATTGGTATCCACCACACCACGAATAAAGCGCAGGTAACGTGGCATCAATTGTTCGCTGTCTTCCATGATAAAGACGCGTTTTACATACAGCTTGATGCCGTGCATGCGGTCACGGTCCCACAAATCAAATGGGGCTTTTGACGGAATGTAGAGCAGTGAGGTGTATTCGATATTGCCTTCGACTTTGTTATGACTCCACAGCATGGGGTCCTGATAGTCGTGAGCGATTTGTTTGTAGAACTCTTTGTACTGATCATCGGTGATGTCATTTTTCGACAGAGACCATAAGGCTGTCGCTTTGTTGATGGTTTCATCACCTTTATCGGCTTCATCAATTTCGCCATCTTCGTTCGGTAATGGCTCTTTTGCCATCACAATCGGCAGGTTGATGTGGTCTGAGTACTTGGTGATGATATTACGCAGACGCCAGCCGTTAGCGAACTCTTCTTCACCTTCACGAAGATGCAGCACGATTTCTGTACCGCGTTGTGGTTTTTCGATGGTTTCAATGGTGAACTCACCTTCACCGGCAGATTCCCACTGCACACCGTGCTCAGCCGTCAGACCAGCACGGCGTGTTCGTAATGTCACTTTGTCAGCCACGATAAAGGCAGAATAGAAACCGACACCGAACTGACCAATTAATTGTGAATCTTTACTTTGATCGCCTGTGAGCTTTTCAAAAAACTTACGAGTACCACTGCGAGCAATGGTGCCGATATTTTCAATCACTTCTTCACGCGTCATACCAATACCGTTATCACTGATAGTGACGGTATTTTTATCTTTATCAAACTCGACACGAATTTTTAATTCCGCATCATCTTCATAAAGTGCATCGTCTGATAACGCTTCAAAACGCAATTTATCAGCTGCATCGGCCGCGTTTGAAACTAATTCACGTAAAAAGATCTCTTTATTGGAGTACAAAGAGTGAATCATCAGATTCAATAGTTGTTTGACTTCAGTTTGAAAACCTAGCGTTTCCTTATGTGCATCAACACTCATTGAAAAAATGCCTCCGTATGGCTATTTGTTTGGACATGGGAAGCAGATGGGGTCGGCTTTTTTAAAATCAAGAGCAAATGATGAATATCTGTCACTTGGATTTTTCTTCCCAGCCAACCATAATAGTGAATAATTTTCTAAAGCCGGATAGTGCTCGGTTGACACAAGTACATTGGATTCTACATACATGTCGAAAAACCAGCTCCGCATTCTGACCTACAATTTGCATAAAGGCTTTAACACCAGTAACCGCCAATTCACGTTGCATCCGATCCGAGATGCCTTGGTGGAAACCAATGCCGATATCATGCTGCTGCAGGAGATTCAGGGCGAGCACAGTAAACATGGTTTAACTCATGACGCTTGGCCGGAAGGTTTACACTCTGAGTTTTTGGCAAAAGATGTTTGGCCTCATCATGCTTACGGCAAGAATGCCATTTATGAAGTCGGCCACCATGGCAATGCTATTCTCAGCAAATATCCACTTGTCAGCTGGGAAAATATCAATGTCTCTCCATTCAGTTGGGCCAGCCGTAGTCTGTTACATGGCGAAATTCAATTGCCCTGGTCAGATGAGATTTTGCATATCATTTGTATTCACCTGGGTTTAACCGGTATAGAACGTCGCAAGCAATTTGGCTTGTTATGTGATCGTATACAGGCGCATGTACCGGATAGCGCACCACTCATTGTCGCCGGTGATTTTAATGACTGGACTGGTCAGGCTGAAAAGCGTCTGGCACAGCGTCTGGATTTAAAAGAAGCTTACCGTACCCTGCATAATCGCTATGCGCGAACCTGGCCCTCATGGATGCCAATGTTGAAAATGGATCGTATTTATTATCGGGGCATGGAGCCGACATTATGTGGCAGACCACCGCATTCGGCATGGAACCAATTATCCGATCACGCACCACTTATCGCTGCTTTTGACTTACCCTGAGTCGATAGCTTTAAGGATGAAAATCATCGAACAGCTCAGAAAATGGGCAACTGCATTAAAAACCCAAATTACCGCATTGTTTATCGCCTATCAGCGTCCAGATGTTCCGTTGCTGAGTAAAATCATTATTAGTCTTGTCATCGCTTATGCCGTCAGCCCGATTGATCTGATTCCTGATTTTATTCCCGTCTTAGGCTGGTTGGATGAAATTCTGCTGTTACCTCTCGGCTGTTGGCTGGCTATTCGATTAATGCCCTCTGCCATTTGGCTCGATTGTCAGGAAAAAGCACAACATCGTTCTATCCAACTGCCGCGTAACCGATGGATCGTGTGGGGTATTATCATCATTTGGTGTTTGCTGGCTGTTTGGCTACTCTCTTTAGCCTGGCCCTACTTTGAACAGTATTTTTAAGGCAGCATGAACTTGCAGAGATAAGGTAATTTTCATTTAATGATTCGGTTTATAACTCTATCAACGATTACTTTTCTTTGAAAAAAAACCGTCTTTATCTGAGGTGCCAATGTCTGAGTCAACAAAACTCGATAATCCGATTACCTTCACTATAGGCCACGAACAATTACAGATTCGTCGACGCTATGAAGTGGTTAGTATTCTCAATGATTTTCTGATTGCTATCTGGTTTTTGATCGGCAGTATTCTCTTTCTGTATCCCGAGTACGAAAATACCGCAGTATGGCTTTTCATTATTGGTAGTTTTCAGTTTTTATTACGGCCCACTTTACGTTTAGCTTCTCATATTCACCTGCAGCGTATTCCTGAGTCTGAGTGGCAAAAATAGTGGTTAACGAACAATAAGATTCTACGATGACCGATTATATCGGGCGATATGCCCCCTCTCCCACTGGACCACTACACTTTGGTTCACTGGTCACTGCTGTTGCCAGCTATCTTGAGGCTAAAACCCAGTCAGGCAAATGGCTATTGCGAATGGAGGATCTGGATAAACCCAGAGAAATGCCTGGCGCAGCAGATGAGATATTACGTACGCTGGAAAGTTATGGCTTTGAATGGGATGGAGAGGTTGTTTATCAAAGCCAACGTAGTGACTTATATCAATCTTATCTTGACCAACTCATTGATAAACAACGTGTCTATCCCTGTAATTGTAGCCGCCGCGAAATTGCCGACATTGCCCATGCAGGAATAGAAGGTCCTATCTACCCAGGCTCATGTAGACATGGTCTGTCATCACACCGGCAACAGATAGCCTGGCGACTTCGAGTAGATAGCGACAGACTGGTTTTTAGTGATCGGGTCTATGGTAACTTCCAGCATCATCTAAAGAATGATTTTGGTGACTTTATATTAAAACGCGCTGACGGGCTCTTTGCCTATCAGTTAGCCGTGGTAGTGGATGATGCCGAGCAAGGTATCACTCATGTTGTTCGAGGTGCAGATTTATTAAATTCGACCAGTCGCCAGATTTATCTGCAGCAGCAACTAGGTGTTTCGACACCAAGCTATACCCATATTCCTCTAGTAAAAAATGCTCAAGGTGAAAAGCTGAGTAAACAAACCGCTGCACCAGCAATCAAAGACAAGGAGGCAACTGCACAGTTAATTAACGCCCTATTTTTTTTGGGGCTTGATGTAACAGCGCTGTCTTCAGCGATGCCGGTTTCAACTTTATGGCAGTGGGCATTGCCCCATTGGCAACTCTCCGGAGTTCAGAAAAAAATCATCCAAAAAAACAGTGAAAAAAGCTAAGGAAAGTAAGCGCCTGTCCGCTAAGGTGAATAGCATTATCAATCAACATGACAACTTCATGTTTTTTTAAGGAAAACCGCATGCTTAATCAACTCACTGTGAAAAAGAAACTCTTCATTTTGTCAGTATTGGTCGGTGTGACAATATTAGTGATGATTATTCTCGGGCAGATATTCCTATCCAAAATTATTCACTTAGAAAATGCCGCTCATCAAGCTGTTAAGTTAGAAACGAATATGTTGATGTTACGTCGACATGAAAAAGACTTTCTCAAACGACTTGATTTGAAATATCAAGATGAGTTTCATCAAACACAACAGATTTTTCTCAGTAATCTTGAACAACTTTCTCAGTCACTGGATCAGCTGGGTCAGTCACACGAGTCACTCAATGCACTTCATGATGTGCTGATTGAATACGGCACAAAATTTGATGAAATTGCAGCCGTTGAACAAACCATAGGATTAACCCCTACCGATGGTTTATATGGCAACCTTCGAAAAGCAGTGCATCAGGTTGAGGAGACCATCAACACATTTAATGACGATACTTTACTTGCCGCCATGCTGATGCTGAGACGTCATGAAAAAGACTTTATGCTGCGTTCAGACATCAAATATGTCAGTAAATTTGAAGAATCCTATACTGATTTTAATCGCCGCCTGGATGACAGCTATATTTCCACGGATATGAAAAAACAGATTGGCAATGAAATAGAAAAGTATCGTGCTGATTTTTTATCTTTAGTGAAAGGTTATGAAACACGTGGGATGAATTCTGAGTCAGGATTGCTGGGAGAGTTACGTAGCACGATCCATCGAAGTGAAGGTGAACTTGATACGCTTGAACAACATATCAGTAATGAAATCCCTAAAGCGATACAAAATGCAAAAATCACTGTTTTTGTTATCGCATTGACACTGGCAGCACTGATTTTATGGCTTATCAGGCTATTAAGCCAAAGTATTATCATTCCACTTCATAAGCTGTCTGAGACCATGCAAGAAGTCGAAAAAAATCGTGATTTAAGTTTGCGTGTTGATGACTCGGGTAAGGATGAAATTGCCGAAATGGCACACTCCTTTAACCTAATGACGGCCTCATTTCAAAAGCTGATTCAACAGGTCATGACCTCTGCTCTCACCGTCAGTGCCGCAGCTGAGGAACTCTCTGTAGTGGCTGAACAAACCAAAAAAGGTGTTATCAACCAACAAAGCAGTAGTGAGCAAGTTGCTACAGCCATGAATGAAATGACCGCGACTGTGCAGGAAGTCGCACGTTATGCGGCTGAAGCAGCGAGTTTATCTAAAAGTTCTGATAGCGAGACCAGTCAGGGACAATTATTGGTCAAAGACACCATTGATTCCATCAAACAATTGGCTGTTCAGAGTTCAAGTAACGCAGATGCCATTAAAAACCTGCAGGCAGAAAGTGAAAACATTGGCACCGTATTAACCGTGATACAAAGTATTGCCGAACAAACCAACTTACTAGCGTTAAATGCAGCGATTGAAGCGGCACGCGCTGGCGAGTCTGGTCGAGGTTTTGCTGTTGTCGCAGATGAAGTCAGAACATTGGCACAACGCAGCAAAGAGTCAACAGAAGAAATTAAAACGATTATCGAGCGTTTGCAAAATGAAGCCAATCAATGTGTGACAGCTACAATGAAAGGTAAGGAATATGTAGAAGCCACCGTGACTAAAGTTGGCGCAGCTGGCGAAAGTCTGAGTATGATTTCAGAACGTGTCAGATCGATTATGGATATGAACACACATATTGCAAGTGCCGCCGAAGAACAGAGTGCCGTGGCTGAAGACATTAACCGTAATGTAAATCACATTGCACAAGTAGCCGAAGAAAATGCTGAAAGCACATCACAAACAACGGAAACCAGTCAGGGCCTTGCTGGACTGGCAGCAGACTTGCAAAAACTGATTACTCAGTTCAAAGTCTGACATAACAGAGCGTCATGGATGACGACTATCAGTGGTAGCAAGACAGTGCTGATTCACATTATGATGCATACTCAGGACTTATATTCAGGATGACATGTTATGCCCTTGTACCGTTTCTTCATATTTGTGTTAATCAGCCTGACGGTGGCTGCATGTGATTCTGACTCGGCGCAACGGACACTCAAGCAACAACAACTGAATATCAGTGGTCAGATCAGTTATCGCGAACGTATTGCACTCCCCAAAAATTCCCAACTCATTATTAAACTGGAAAATATCACCAGCGCACAAAAAAATGGCGAAATCATTGCCGAAAAAACGATATCCCTTGGCAACCGTCAAGTGCCCATCGATTTTCAGCTACAGGTGTTTAAAGATCAGCTGAATAAAGATGAAAATTATGCACTGCGTGCCTCTATTCAGGATAAAAGTGGGGAATTACTCTGGACCACCGATGAACTGAATCTGGTTCCTACAGATACCGATAAAGTTTCGCTCGGCCTACTTAATCTGGTGAAATTTCAACAGCCTGAGAATGATAATAGTCACACGGTACTGTTTCAATGTGGTGAACAACAGATCAGAACCGTCATCAAAAATGAGTCTATGCAGCTCAAGATGAACGATGATTTGTATATGCTATTTCAGGTGCCAACCGCTTCCGGTGCCAAATATCAGTCTAAAGATAAATTAGTCAGTTTCTGGAGTAAAGGTCATCAGGGGATTCTGACCATTGCTGATATGAGTTGGAGTCATTGTACTGCTGTTAATCAGGATCAACTGGAACAACTGCCTTTCCGGGCTCAAGGCCACGAGCCAGAATGGTCGCTTTCTGCAACGTATGACCAGGTGATTATGACGTGGGATAAAGGACAGAAACAGAGCGTGCTGGCTGAGACAGAACTGAATATTTACCACACCGGTTTTGAACTCAAAGCCTACTCTGACACCCGCTATATCAAAGTAGAAACCTTAGCTACTTTATGCCGTGATGATATGTCGGGATTACCCTACCCTTATCAGGTTAGCGTGCGATTGGACAATCTCGATTTTCAGGGCTGCGGGGGCCATAGTCGTGATTTACTCGTAGGTCAGGAATGGATAGTTCAGGACTTAAATCAACAAGGTGTGATTGATTTTTCACGCCTGACCATGACCTTTGATGATCAGGGGCGTTTATCAGGATTTACTTCATGTAACCAGTACAGTACGGCTTATGAATTTAATGAACGACTGGATATCGCTTCAGCGATTACCACACAAAAAGTGTGTCCGGTGGCTATTATGAATCAGGAAAAATTATTTTTGTCGATACTGACGGATGTGGAATCGCTGGATATCAGCATCAACGGCGCTTTGATTTTGAAAACAGCAGACGGGCGGACGATTACCGCCCGTCGCTGATAAAGCCGGGCTTTATTTCATTACCACATGATTGTGACTATGGTAACGGCGATTACCTTCCAGCTTCCGTAACATCACATAGAAAACTGGGGTAAAGAACAAGCCGAAGAATGTGACCCCGAGCATGCCTGAGAAAACGGTGACACCAATATCATTACGCATTTCTGAACCTGCACCGGTCGATAGCACCATCGGTACAACCCCCATAATAAACGCAAAGGATGTCATCAAAATCGGTCTTAAACGCATACGACTGGCTTTGATTGCCGCTTTTACTGTTTCCATGCCATCAATCTCAAGCTCGCGAGCGAACTCAACAATCAAAATGGCATTTTTACTGGCCAGTCCCGCCAGCACAAAGAAACTTATCTGCGTGAAGATATTGCTATCGCCATCGGTTAACCATACACCCGTCACTGCTGCCAGAATCGATAGCGGCACAATGGTAATCACCACCAGCGGCAAGATAAGACTTTCATATTGTGCAGCTAACACTAAGAAAACCAATAACAAACATAAAGGGAAAATGAATAACGCAGTATTCCCGCTAATCACTTGTTGATAGGTTAAATCAGTCCATTCAAATTCCATTCCCGAAGGCAAGGTTTTTTCCAGGATCTCACTAATCGCATCTTGGGCCTGGCCACTTGAGTAACCCGGTGCGGCATTACCATTCAAGTCAGCCGCCAGATAACCATTATAGTGAGCCGCACTTTCCGGACCATAGCTTTCTTGCATTTGTAATACGCTGCCTAATGGCACCATATCGCCATTGCTATTCCGTACTTTTAGATTCAACGCATCATCCGGAGCATTACGATAATCAGAATCTGCCTGAGCAATCACCTGATAGGTACGACCAAACTGATTGAAATCATTGATATAGAGTGAACCGAGATAAATCTGCATGGTGTCAAAAATATCTTTGATGTTCAGTCCAAGCTGTTTGGCTTTTGTCCGATCTAAATCAGCATAAAGCTGAGGCACATTAATTTTATAGTTCGAGTAAACGCTGGTAAGTGCAGGACTCTGCCATGCCTGACCTTGCACCTGAGAGACTACTTCAGCAAGTTTTTCATAACCCAGATCCGCACGGTCCTCAATCTGCAATTTAAAACCACCTGTCGTTCCCAAACCACGCACGGGTGGTGGCGGGAAAATGGCGATGAAGGCTTCTTCTACCTGAGCAAATTTCGCTTGCAAACGACCGGCAATAGCCGCAGCAGACAGGTCAGGTGACTTACGTTTATCAAATGAATCCAAAGTTACAAACACAATACCGGCGCTTGGGCTATTTGTGAAACCGTTGACGGATAATCCCGGGAACTGCACAGCACTCTGAACACCTGGTTCATTCAGTGCAATACGCCCCATTTCTTTGATAACGTCCTGTGTCCGCGCCAGAGATGCACCATCAGGTAACTGGGCAAAACTGATCAGGTATTGTTTATCCTGTGCTGGTACAAAGCCCTTTGGCAATATATTCAAACCATAGACCGTCATCCCTAATAAGATGATGTACACAAAAGACATGATGACTTTGTGTTTTAACAAACCACCGACTGAACCAGAATAATCATTTGATGCTTTCTTAAACGTCTTGTTGAAGATGTTAAAGAACCAGCCAAACAGAAAATCAATGATTCTGGTGAGTTTATCTTTTGGAGCATCATGCCCTTTCAACAATAACGCTGATAGAGCGGGACTCAAGGTCAAGGAGTTAACGGCTGAAATCACTGTAGAGATAGCGATAGTCAACGCAAATTGTTGGTAGAACTGCCCTGTTAAACCACTCACAAAAGCGATAGGTACAAACACGGCAACCAGCGTTAACGAAATCGCGACGATAGGCCCACTGACCTCTCGCATGGCTTGGTAACTTGCTTCAAGCGGAGATAAACCATTCTCAATATTACGTTCGACGTTTTCCACGACCACAATGGCATCATCCACCACGATGCCAATGGCCAGCACCAAACCGAATAAGGACAAAGTGTTGATAGAGAAACCAAACACATGCATCAATGCAAAAGTACCGATAATTGATACCGGTACGGCCAATAATGGAATTAATGAAGCACGCCAAGTCTGTAAGAACACGACCACGACAATAACAACCAAGACAAGCGCTTCCAGTAAAGTTTTAATAACCGCATGAATGGAGTCACGAACGAATACCGTCGGATCGTAAACCACACTGTAATCAACGCCTTCAGGGAAATTCTTTTTCAGCTTAGCCATGGTGCTGCGAATATTGTCGGAAATCTCGATGGCATTCGCACCCGGTGACTGGAAGATAGGAATCGCTACGGCAGGCTGATTATTTAACATTGAGTTCAAGCTGAACTCAGCCGCCTGTAATTCTACTCTGGCCACATCTTTCAGACGTGTTACCTGACCATCACTACCAGCTCTGATGATGATGTTTTCAAACTCTTCCGGTGATTCCAGACGACCTTTTGCATTGATCGGTAATTGCACATCAACTGGTTCGGTCATCGGCGCGCCGCCGATAATACCGGCAGCTACCTGAACGTTTTGCTCTCTGATCGCGTTGACCACATCCATCGCCGTCAATTGTCGTTCGGCAACTTTTTCAGGGTTGAGCCAAATACGCATGGCATAGTCACCTGAACCGAACAGACGAACTTGTCCGACACCTTCAACTTTGGCTAACTCATCTTTAACATGAAGAACGGCATAGTTACGCAGATATAACTCATCATAGCGTTTATCAGGAGAGGTTAAATGCACAACCATGGTCAGATCTGGAGAGCTTTTAACCACCGTCACACCAAGTTGACGAGTCACTTCTGGCAATCTAGGTGTTGCCTGCGTGACACGATTTTGCACCATCTGTTGAGCTAAATCCGGATCGGTGCCTATTTTAAAAGTCACAGTCAGTGTCATGCGACCATCTGAGGTAGCTTGTGAAAACATATAGATCATGTTTTCTACACCACTCAGCTGCTCTTCCAGTGGTCTGGCTACCGTCTCAGCAATGACTTTAGGGTTGGCACCCGGAAACTGAGCGTTGACGACAACTGAGGGTGGCGATACCTCAGGATATTCCGATATCGGCAGCTGAAACATCGACAGTAAGCCGGCAATAAAAATAAGAATGGATAAAACACCCGCAAAGATGGGTCTGTCCACAAAAAACTTGGAAATATTCATTGCGTTCCTTCGTTACGCTATTTAGCGACTTAACTTATTGTCAAAGCTATTTTTCTGACACCGGAGCATCTGTTTCAGCCACAGCTTTCGGTGAAACAACCATATTTGGTCTAATGTGAGACAGGCCATTTACAACGACTTTATCACCGGCTTTTAAGCCCGATAACACGATACGCTTGTCTTGGTGATGTCCACCTAACACAACTTCCTGATAAACCGCCTGATTCTCATCATTGATCACAAACACAAACTTCTTGTTTTGATTGGTGCCAATCGCTCTGCTAGGCATGAGCAATGCATCTTGTTTATCAGGTGAACCGACTTTTACATTGGCATACATACCCGGAGTCAACGCACCATCTTTATTATCAAAAATAGCGCGGGCACGAATGGTGCCGCTGGCAATATCCAAGCGGTTATCTAAAGAATAAATATCACCGTGATAGACAACGCTTTCATCTGCCGCCAGAGTCATATCAACGGGCATTTTTTGCTCTTTTTCCGTATTTCTCATCATTTTTATATACGTTTGCTCATCAACATCGAACTCAGCATAAAAACGATCATTGGCCACAATGGTGGTTAATACGGGCGCACTCGGTGTCGTTTCGATGATATTGCCTACCGTCAATTCAGCGCGGCTGAGACGACCAGCAAATGGCGCACGGATATAGCAATAATTCAGATTCAGTTTTGCCTGCGAGACAGCACTTTCTGCTTCGCGAATAGCCGCAATGGCAACCTGATTTTCATTTTTAGCGGCATCAAACACACTATCAGACACCAATTTATCTCTGACGAGTTTTTCTGTACGAGCGAGCTCATCTTTAGCCAGCGTCGCTTTCGATTTAGCAGATGCCAATTGCGCTTCGGCACTAGCTAAAGCGGCTTTGTATGGACGTGGGTCGATAACAAAAAGTAGCTCATTTTTCTCCACTAACTGGCCATCAGTGAACAATACCTGTTGAAGTTCGCCGCCGACGAGCGGTTTGATATCCGCTTTATCAACTGCACTCAAACGGCCAGAAAAGCTTGTCCAGATACGGACTTTCTCTGGTTGTACGGTAATCACCTCAGCGACAGGAGGTGGTGGCGTATTTGGTGCTGCGGCTTGTGCAGATTTCTCACCCTGCTGTGCAAACATCACATAGGCAACTCCCGCTGCGATGCACACAAGAATAAAAATAAGTAGCTTTAATCCACCGCGATTTTGACGGTTTGATGATACTTCAGACATGGAAATCTCCGTGAGCCAGATAAGCCTAGCAGGTCCTTGATAAAACTATCCTGTTCAGGATAAACTGCAATAGAATACATACCGACCGGTATGTTAGTCAATATGACCGAGAAAATAGTCAACTTTTCTACAAGATTCATATAAAACAATGATCTAAATCACCATCACGGTAACTCATCTTAATTAAAGTATGCTTTCATTTTGGATAGTTTCTTGTAAGAAACTTGTCACACAAACCGAGCGGTATCTATACTGTATTATTAGAATGAATGGTTTATAAAATATGTCTGTCACAGAAACTCGTGAAAAGCTATTGTCAACAGCACTGGAGCTGATCTGGCAAAGCAACTACAACTGCGTTGGCGTCAATGATATTTGTCGGCAGGCTGGCGTGACCAAAGGCGCGTTTTATCATCACTTTGATTCTAAAGCATCATTATTCTGTGAAGCCGCAAGCTATTACTGGCAAGTTATAAAAACCGACCTAGATGCTGTTTTTTCCCCTATCAACTCGCCTCTGCAACAACTTGAGAATCTCATCGAGTTTGTTTTTAAATCGAAAATAAGTACACGTAATAAACCGATACCAGGCTGTCCATTCTTTAACGCCGGAGCACAAATTGGTACGGATGATGAACAGGTATTGGAAGCCTTACGATCGCTGTCCCAAACAGCCATTAACTATGATATTGCTCTGGTTAAAGCGCTGTCATCAGCTGGCTATCTCAATTACAAGGCCGATCCAGAAAGTTTAGGCCGCATGATGTACACCTATATTCACGGTGTAATGAGCTTTGCTCACCTTCAGACTGATATTTCAACCGTAAGAAAAGATCTGCCTGAAGGCTTATACCGGCTTCTGGGTATCAAAGAAGAATATTGGTTTACGGAATCAGCTACCTGGAATAAGCAACCACTGCTAGCAAAATAGTGATGCTTATGCTTGTAGCTCCCAACTTTCTATTAGCCTGTATTCCACCCCTGATGCTAAAGAAACTGACTCAACCAAAGCAAATTTTTTTGCTCGCATTGAAATCGCGTTAAAGCAGATCTGAGGTCGATATTTTGCTTTTCTGGCCAACGTCATATGAGCACGAAATGGACGGCTTTCTTTATGGACAGGTAAATCCCGTATCAGCTGGTTTAAAGCATTGACCAATTGATATAAGGATAATGGCTGTTTCTGACAGGTTAAGCAGACTATTCGAGGTCTTGACCAGTAATCAATTTCATCAAATTGAAGTGTGACTGAAGATGACCTCAGTGTTCTTGCCCTCTGTCTTAATGTCAGAATAACGTCCTCTTCAACGTTCCCTAAAAAAGCTAATGTAACGTGTAAATTGGTCGACTTTAATTTTCTTAAACCCGGTTGTTCGAGACATTCAGATAATTGGCTAACCACACTGCGTGTGGCATCATCTGGCCAAAGTGCAAAAAATACCCTTCTCATCAAAATAGACTAAAAGACAATCGTTGTATTGCGACCAAGTTCTTTGGCTCGGTATAGCGCCATATCGGCCCTTTTTATGCAGTCATCAACTGCTTCATCTTCATTGTACTCAGTCACACCAAAGCTTGCCGTCACTTGCAGATCATCTAAGCCAAAATCAGTGTCCTCGATCAATCGTCTCATATGCTCGGCCACAGCCTTAGCTCCATGATTGTTGGTCTCAGGACAGACGATTAAAAATTCTTCGCCACCCCAACGGCCAACGATGTCTGTGTCTCTCAAATTCTCAGACAACATATCAGCAATTTTTTTTATAACCTGGTCACCAATGACATGACCATAGGTATCATTCACTTTCTTAAAATGGTCAATGTCCATAATGATGACCGAAAATTGATGTTGATATCGATGGTAAGTCTGCAATGCTTCCTGAAATGCCTCATGCAGATAGTAACGGTTGGGTAATCCGGTTAACTGGTCATTTTGTGACATATACACCAGTTTTTTATTGACCGCTTTCAACTCCCTATTATGTCGATGAACAACGCGATAACGATAAAGAGACAAGAGGAGAATGATGAATAAACCAGCAAGTAATTTCCATAACAAACTATAGTCAGCATCATATTCCAATTTGACCGATAGCCAATTATTCAAAATCTGTTGGCGTTGGGCTTCACTGGTTGCATTGATTGCTTTGTTATAAATCGACAATAACAAAGGAAGGTCTTTACGAATACCAACAGACATATTGTACTGTTCATTAAGCACACCACTGATTTTCAGATGAGAAATACCGTGTGCCAGCATTTGATAATTGATACTCGGCACGGTATCAATAAATGCGAACGCCATCCCGCGTTCTACCAGTTTCAGACCCTCAACAGCACTACCGGCTTCAATAATATTCAATCCAGGATAATTGTCCCTGATAAGTTTTATGGCAGCGTAGTCTCTAACCATAACAAATTTTTTATCTTTTACTTGAGACAAGTTAATAATAAATGGAATATCAGGGTGAGTCGCCAACGCAAGTGAATAGGTTATATAGGGTTTAGTAACGGTCAGATAATCGCGTCTTTCAGGGATATCCTGGGCACTGGATAACACATCACATTTTTTTTGCTGAATAAATTCGAGTGATTGATCCCAGCTGACCGTTTTCACCAGCACTACCGGCTTACCAATCATGCTTGACCATAATTGGTGAAAACTCGACATGATGCCAGTGTAATGGCCGCTTTTATCAATCCCTTCGTAAGGCATCCAATCTGGATCGGTACAAAGATGAATCTCGTCGATTTTATCAAGGAAGGCTTGCTCTGATACTGTCAGATTAAGTGTTTGTTGAGCAAACGAGGGAGCTTGAACCGAGATATAAACACAAAGTAACAGTAAAAACCGTAAGCTCAACTTCATCTTCCTTGATAGCCTCATATCACTTATAGCATCGAATCATTCATGGTCACGAATAAAAACCCACTCATCTTTTTTCGACATATCGGCGCTGTAACGATAACCATCCGTGTCAAAATTCTTAATTCTATCAGGATCTTGTATCTGATGTTCAATGATATATCGGCTCATCATGCCCCGTGCTTTTTTGGCATAAAAACTGATCATTTTGTACTGGCCATTTTTCCAGTCTTTAAATACGGGGGTAATAATTCGTGCAGTCAGCTTTTTTGCTTCAACAGCTTTGAAATATTCATTTGAGGCCAGGTTAATCAGCACTTCATCCTGCAGCGACTCTTCGGCCTGTAGTGATTCACGAATATCACTACCCCAGAAGGAATAAAGATCTTTACCTTGTGCATTCTCCAGCTTGGTGCCCATTTCAAGACGATATGGCTGAATCAGATCTAACGGTTTTAATACGCCATAAAGACCAGACAGAATTCTGAGATGCTTTTGAGCAAATGCCAGTTGTTTTTCGTCAAGTGTCTCAGCCTCTAAACCTGTGTAAACATCACCTTTGAACGCTAAAACGGCTTGTTTAGCATTATCCAAATCAAAAGGGGTATGCCACGACTCGTATCTCGCTACATTCAGTCCGGCTAATTTATCACTGAGTTTCATCAGACTGGCAATATCCGCCACATTTAACTTGCGCAATGTATCAATGAGTTGTTTTGACTGCGTCAAAAATCGCGGTTGAGAGTAAGTTTGTGTGATTGGCGGCGTATCAAAATCAAGAGTTTTCGCCGGTGAAATAACAGTCAGCATAAAATTTCCTGCATAAATTCAAAAAATAAAAACGTTAAATGCTTCAATTAACATCGCTATCATTGCGTGTCACATCTCTTAAAGAGCCACCACTTTTCCAGTCACTAAAGGGAAAGGGGCGATACTCGCTGGTATAAGTTAAAAACGCCACAATCCGATAGACATATTGGCTCAAATCCGCTGCAAAATCAGCAATATCCTGATGTGGTTTACCTGTTATTAATGCAAACAGTAATTGAACCAATACCACCAGCCAGACCACCATCATGCTCAAATAAAGAATGATCGCAAACAGAACCATATACAGGATCCGTGTCCATTGATTTTTATCACTCATATTTTGTTTAATTTGCTCGTTATCCATGCTCCCTCTCCTGAAATTATTCCAGAGACAACTTTATCACTTCCCTCTTTATATGAGTAAGAACATTGAAGGTCTATGACAGAAACTAGAGCTTAACTGTGATTTATGGGAAACTTGTTCGATTGTAGAGCACATAGACATATCGACATGAAAACACGCTTTGAGCCATTCATTTCCGTCATTGAAAATTTTATCGACCTGACTGGTCGAGCAGTATCATGGCTGATACTGGCCATGGTGTTACTCATTTGTTATGACGTAGCTATGCGCTATTTATTCAACTATGGTTCTGTCGCCTTGCAGGAACTGGAATGGCATTTATTTGCGCTGGTTTTTCTGCTCGGTGGAGCTTATACCCTTCGGCATGACGCACATGTCCGAGTTGATATTTTCTATCAAAGCCGGTTCGTTTCTGATTTAGGACGCGCCTGGATCTCTCTGTTAGGCACGCTCTTCTTTTTATTCCCGTTTTGCATGATGATTGTATTAACTGCCTGGCCATTTGCTGAAAATGCATTTTATTACAATGAAGGCTCACCTGACCCCGGCGGTCTGCCTTATCGCTTCATTCTCAAAGGAGCGATTTTAGTCGCCTTTGCACTTATTATGCTGCAAGGTATAGCTGACATACTTAAGAATCTGAAAATTATCTGCAATAAGGAGTCCAAATAATGGAGTATTGGGCTCTGGCCATGTTTCTGGTGTTATTTTTACTTTTATTAGTCGGCTACCCGGTGGCATTTACTTTAGGTGCTATTGCACTTGGTTTTGGCAGCGTATTTTTAGGCTTTGAATTTTTCAGTCTGTTACCACTGCGTATCTGGGGGGTAATGACCAACTTTACTTTACTCGCCGTCCCGCTATTTGTATTTATGGGCGTGATTCTGGAAAAGTCCGGTATCGCTGAAGAGTTGCTGGATACCATGGGTCGCTTGTTTGGCAGTCTTCGTGGTGGACTCGCCATTTCTGTTGTCGTGGTTGGTGCCCTACTGGCAGCAACAACAGGGGTTGTGGGCGCCTCAGTGGTAACCATGACGGTGATTGCCCTACCCTCGATGCTAAAGCGCGGTTATTCACCGGCTTTAGCCAGTGGCACCATTGCTGCTTCAGGCACATTAGGCCAAATTATTCCTCCCAGTATTATTCTGATTTTGTTGGGTGATGTAGTTGGCGTGCCTGAAGGTGAGTTATTTATGGCTGCCGCCGTCCCTGGCACCTTATTAATCCTTGCCTATATTCTTTATGTCATCTGGACCGCCTGGCGACATCCGGAAGCCGCACCAGCAATCACTAATTCGGCCGATGATTCTACGCATTTAGTTTTTAGTGTGATTAAAAGTCTCGTGCCACCGATGTTATTAATTCTCGCGGTATTAGGTTCTATTTTCTTTGGTATCGCGTCTCCAACAGAGTCAGCTGCTGTTGGCGCTCTGGGTGCGATTCTACTTGCTGCTATTCACCGACGGATGAACCTAGCGAATTTACGTGAAGCACTTCAACGCACAACCCGATTAACCAGTATGGTATTTATTATCTTTATCGGCGCCACCGCATTCGGCCTGGTTTTTGTTGGTATGGGTGGTGATAAACTGATTCTGGATTTATTCACAGGCCTACCGGGAGGAAAATGGACATTTCTGGTACTCAGTATGTTACTTATTTTCTTCTTAGGCTTTTTCCTGGACTTCATTGAAATTTGTTTTATTGTTGTACCGGTGATTGCTCCAGTAGCCATTCATATGGGCATTGATCCATTATGGTTTGCTTTATTGATAGCCTTAAACCTGCAAACCTCATTTTTAACACCCCCTTTTGGCTTTTCACTATTTTATCTAAAAGCCAGTGCGCCCCCTTCCTTAAAACTTGAATCAATCTACCGAGGCATTGTGCCTTTTGTAGCAATACAAATTGTGGTTTTGGCTTTAATCATCGCTTTTCCGCAAATCAGCCTCTGGTTGCCTGAGCTTATGTCCAAATAAGATCTATTGCAGAGCTGGAGTTTTGTTCTCCATCTCTGCACCGGCTTACGTTAACGGACTAAATCTTACTCAACAGCCACTGGATATCGTGATTTAAATTGTAAAGTTTCATTAAAAAACCTATCCTATATCGTTAATGATAACTATTAACATTTAGATTAAAATGAAACCAATTACTCCCTTTCTTTGCCTGAGCTGTAGCTTATTATCTTTTCAATCGGTGATGGCCGAAGATAATTCAGCCTCTTTATCCACCCTCGTCGTCACCGGTCAACAAACACCCTATATCCGACTCTCCGAAACAGCGACCAAAACCGATCAGGATTTATTAGACACACCGTTTAGCGTCAATATTGTTAACCAGAACTTTATTCAGGATTTGCAAGCTGAAACGCTAGCCGATGTTTATCCCTATATTGTCGGACTAAGTCAATCTGGCACCAATGCCAATAGTTTTACCTTACGGGGTTTATCTTCAAGCTTACAGAATGTGCAGATTGATGGCTTACCGGGCCTTGCCTCACGCTTTGGCTCTCCGTCTACAGCCAATATTGAACGCGTCGAAGTACTTAAGGGACCGGCTTCTGTACTTTATGGTTTGATGGAACCGGGCGGCCTTGTCAATATCGTCACTAAAAAACCACAGGCAGAGGCACAAACCAGTCTCAGCTTTAGTGGTCGCAGTTATGCATCAAGTGACTCAGGGTTTGGTTCTGATGTCGGCGGCACGTTTACCTATGACTCTACCGGTGCACTCACTGAGGATAAAGATTTACTCTACCGTTTTATTGGCAGTGTTGAAAACATTGATTCCTTCCGTGATGGCGTCAATGATAATAATCTCTATCTTTACCCCACCCTTTCTTATCAGATTAATCCGGATATGAATGCCACCATTGGCATGGAGTATATTCGTGAACGTCGTGATGCCGATGATGGCCTGGTCGCCGTCAATAACGATATTGATCAAACGGCTTCATTGTCGACTCGCTATCAAAGAGACGGTGATTCGGATAATGATGACGGATTAACGTTATTTGGTCGACTGGAAAACCAGATTAATGACAGCACCGTATTCCGCCTGAATCTGAGAAGTGTTTATCACGAAGATGAGCGCGAACTCTATGAAAATAATGCCGTGATAGATGCCACGAACATTGTGGACTCAACCTTGAGAAGACGTGACCGTTATCAGGTTAATAAACGCCAATATCATTTCTTTGATGCCAACTTATCGCATAAGTTTGAAACTGGTGAGTTATTCCATAACACCCTTATTGGTATCAATGGCGGTTTTGAACGTGCTGATTTTGACAGAAAACGTTTTGGTCCAACAAACCGTATTACACCTAACTTGAATGTGTTTAATCCCACATCAGACAGTGGAACCCCTCTCGCACAAGATTCCGGCAATCACCGGATTACCGATAATTACAATCTTGGTTTGTACGCTCAGGATACGGTAGATCTGAATGATTATATCTCTGTGATGCTGGGTGGACGCTTTGATACACAGCGAACACGTTTTGTGGAGAAAAATGTCGGTAAGGACGATGAATTTCAGAAACAAAATACCAAAAAATTCTTACCTCAAGCTGCCCTTGTTTTCAGAGCGACAGATGAAATCTCGCTCTACTTAAGTCATTCTGAATCATTTAATCCCAACAGCATTGAAAGTAGAAATGCCGATGGTAAAAGCTTTGATCCAGAGTTAGGTAAACAAAATGAGTTTGGTATTAAAGCGGCTTTATTCGATGACAAACTCAACTTCACCGCATCCAGTTTTAAAATCATCAAAACTAATATTACGGAAAAAGATAGCGTTACTGATGAAAACCGATTAGTAGGTGAACTGGAAAGCAAAGGCACAGAATTTGAAATACAAGCACTGCCCATCGAAAACTGGCAGATTCGTGTCGGTTACGCCAATGTTGACTCGTTCATCTCTCATAGCCTTGATAGCGAGACAGTGGGTAACAGAAATGCGTTTGCTCCCAAACATAATGGCTTTATCTGGACGCGCTATAACGTACCGCAACCTGTCTGGGGTGGAAAGGTCGGCACCTCATTGGGACTAAACTATCAATCCTCGCAGTACACCAGCTCGGATAAAGAAAAACGCGTTGAACTGCCAAGCCATACACGCGTCGATCTCGGCTTTTATTACGATATCAAACAGTATCGTTTCGCACTGAATATCGAAAACCTGTTTGATGAAACCTATTACACGGGTGGATCTAACGATAGTAAAATTTATCCAGGTGATCCGCGCTTAATCACCTTGTCATTTAAAACTACTTTATAAAGATAATCCTGAACGGCCTAAACAGGTTTGAGTTAAAGACTCCAAATCTGTTTAGGCTGCCTTGATACAATTACGGCCTGACTCTTTCGCACGATATAAGGCCTGGTCCACTTGTTCGACAAAATCGACAAGCTGATCGTGAGGACCTGGAACAATCGTACCGATGCCGATACTGATGGTCAGCAGCTGTGAAACCTCAGATTGCTGATGGCTAATTTGTAATTTCATCATTAATTGCTGGCAGCGCTCAGCGATTTTTACTGCAGCAGGATTATCAGTCTCCGGCAATAACATCACAAATTCCTCACCACCAAATCGGGCAAAAAAATCTCTGGATCGCGTAGCAGCTGAAGTGAGCGTCTGGGCAACCTGTTTTAAACAATCATCGCCCTGAATATGGCCATAACAATCGTTATATTGTTTGAAAAAATCAATATCCATGACTAGCAGAGACAGGGGTTGCTGGTGACGTTTAGCCGTCATCCATTCTTCTTCTAACACTTTGTCTAACATTCGTCGGTTAGGTATACCGGTCAGACCATCTTTAAAAGAAAGTTCTTCCAGCTCTTTTTGCAAATCCAGCAATTTTTGTTCGGTTTCTTTTCGTTCAGTAATATCAAACATAAAACCAATCAAAGCTTCGACTTCACCCTGCTCATCTCTGACCACATGAACAACATCACGAATCCACACATAATGCCCATCTTTGGTCATTGCCCGATAATCGGCTTCATGATCAACACCGGCTTTTGACTGGGCAACACAGAAATCGACCACCCATTGTTGATCTTCAGGATGCATTCTTTCAGCCCACTCATTGACCGTTTGCCAGCTTTCCGGCGACCAGCCTAATAACTTCTCTATTTGTGGTCCGATGTAGGAAAAACGCATGGTTTTCCAGTCAATACGCCAGGGAATAGCTTTTGTAGATTCTAATAATGTTTTATAAACATCATTATTCTGGGTAATAGAAGTATCCATATCGCCCATAGGTATGATCCTTTTATCAAAACTCACTAATAAACTCATCACCCAAGAAAATGTCGGGCATTAACTCTGCTCAAACCTAAAGCTGCTGACGGCATTTATATCATTTACACCGAGATTTAACATCAATAGTCTATCGACACCGATAGCCACACCAGTACAAGCAGGTAACCCTGCATTGACGGCCGCAATTAAATTCTGATCCATTGGCATCATAGCTTTACCTTGTCGCTGACGGATAAGATTATCTTTGGCAAACCGCTGACTCAGTTCGTTAGCATCCAGGCATTCGTCATAGCCATTCGCCAGTTCAAGTCCTCGCGCATAGACTTCAAATCTGGCGGCCACTACTGCTCCATCATCTGACCGATGTAACTTTGCTAATTGTGCCTGTGAGGCAGGAAAATCATAAATAATATAGGGCTGACCCGACAAGGCTAATTGTGGTTCGATCAGTTCACTCATCAACAGTTCCAGCCAACCATCTTTGTCAGCTTGCCAGTCATCAGGCAGACTCGTTATTTTGGATATAGCAAACTGTTTGAGTTGCTGTTCACTCACATCACTCACGTCAATAGCGAGATACTGAGAAAACACCTGTTGGTAGCTCAATTTAACCGCAGCCGGTAAGCCCACGACACTTTGTAATAAATCATCGACTTCAGCCATCAGCTGGTGATAATTCAGACTAGGACGATACCATTCCAGCATCGTAAATTCTGGAGAGTGGTGTCTACCCTGTTCACCATTACGAAACACTTTTGCGATCTGATAAATATCACCCAGACCAGCAGCTAACAGCCGTTTCATCGCAAATTCAGGTGAAGTATGTAAATAACATGAGGTTTTCTTTCCACCAGCGGCAATATATTCCGTAGTGAAACTATCAAGGTACGGTGCGGTAGGCGCCGCATGAGACAGAATGGGCGTATCAACTTCCAGCACATCTCGCTGATAAAAAAAACGACGGATCTCAGTCAGAAACTGAGCCCGTCGCTTTAAATGATCCAGACTTGCAGAAGGTTGCCAGTCTTTATCGTACATATGAGGATTTAGTCTTTTGCGCGTTCAACATAGGATGAAGAGCGAGTATCGACTCTGAGGACTTCACCAATTTCAATAAATAATGGCACACGCACAACCGCACCTGTTTCCAGTGTTGCGGGTTTACCGCCACCGCCTGAAGTATCACCACGTACACCCGGATCGGTTTCTACAACAGCGAGGTTAACGAAGTTAGGTGGTGTGACCAGTAATGGTGTGCCATTCCATAATGTCACAGTGTAGACATACTGTTCTTTCAACCAGTCTTTACTTTCACTGATAGCATTGGCATCGGCGCCATATTGTTCAAATGAAGTTGGATCCATGAAATACCAAAACTCACCATCGGTGTATGAATATTCCAAATCGACTTCAATAACGTCAGCGCTTTCCACTGTATCGCCAGACTTGAACGTCCGCTCATTCACTCGGCCAGTTTTCAAGTTACGGAACTTAACACGATTAAATGCTTGGCCTTTACCCGGTTTAACAAATTCGTTTTCAATGATGCTGCATGGATCACCATCAAGCATAAACTTCAGGCCGGATTTGAATTCATTTGTACTATAACTTGCCATCTTAACCTCTTTTAGGGGACGATCTTCGCTTGCTTCAAAATAAAAGCCACTATGATACCGCAAACCACCACCGTAAAGACAAAACAAAACTGGCAGCACTCACTTGCTAACGCCGTAAACAATGCCGACCAGTTATTAGCGCTATTAGGGCTTAGCGGCCAACTATCGGCGATTGATAAAGATAAAATACGCCAGTTTCCTGTTCGCGTTCCGCTCAGTTACATTAAAAAGATGCGCTACGGTGATGTGAACGATCCCCTACTTCGTCAGGTATTTCCTTTGCTTGATGAAGCTTATGAAATCGATGGATTTTATAGCGATCCGGTGGGTGATCATTTGGCGGTTAAGTCCCCCGGTATTTTGCAAAAATATCAGGGACGCGCTTTATTATTGATGACAGGTGCTTGTGCCATCCATTGTCGGTATTGTTTTCGTCGTCACTTTCCCTATTCAGAAAGCAATCCGCTGGCTGGTCAATGGCAGCAATCGCTGGATGTATTAAAAGCCGATACGTCAATTACTGAAGTTATCCTCAGTGGTGGCGATCCGCTCTCACTGAATGATGAAAAACTAAATAAGGCGATAAGCGATCTCAATAAAATCCCGCATTTAAAACGCCTTCGAATTCATACCCGGCTACCCGTAGTATTGCCAGAACGTATCACAGACTCGCTGTTGGACTGTCTGCAAAATACCCATCTGAAAGTGGTGATGGTGATTCATGCGAATCACGCCAATGAAATTGATGAGGAAGCGGCACAGGTGCTGTATGCCCTAAGGCAAGCTGATGTGCAATTACTGAATCAAACAGTGTTATTAAAAGGGATTAACGATTCTGTAGAGGCACTTGGAGACTTGAGTGAACGTTTAAATGAAGTCGATGTGCAGCCTTATTACCTGCATTTGCTGGATAAAGTAGCCGGTGCCCATCATTTTGATGTGGAAGAAGAAATAGCGGTTAATTTGATTGAGGCTTTGAGAAAACAATTGCCTGGCTACCTTGTGCCCCGTCTGGTACGTGAGCAACAAGGTGAAGCCAGTAAAACCGTGATTAGCTAGACTAACGCTTGTCTATTGGTGTGTAATCACGCATATCACTACCCACATAAATTTGTGTCGGTCTGTAAATGCGATTATCACAGATTTGTTCACGCCAGTGAGCCAACCAACCTGCAGAGCGAGCGACAGCAAATAAAGCGGTGAATTCGTCTTCAGGAATGCCCATTTCGCTATAAAGAATGCCTGAATAGAAATCGACATTAGGGTAAACACCTTTATGCCCTAAACGATCAGCACAGACTTCTTCCAGTTTTAATGCGGTATCAAACATATCGTCCAGATGACCACCACGTTCAGCCACTAACTGCTCAACCAGTTTATGCAAAATGGTGGCACGTGGGTCTTTGACCTTGTACTCACGGTGGCCCATTCCCCAGATAACTTCTTTGTTTTTCAGCTTCTGATCAACCCAGCTTTCGACATTCTTCGGTGAGCCTATCTCCTGCAACATGCCAACGACACGTTGATTGGCACCGCCATGTAATGGTCCAGATAAGGTACCAATAGCAGCTGAAATGACACTATATGGTGTAGCAAGTGTAGAACCTGCGACTAATGCCGCAAAAGTGGAAGCATTCAAGGTATGTTCAGCATGCAGAATCAAACACACATCCATAATTTTTGCCATTAATGGATCCGGTTCTTCACCGTTAAACATATATAACAAGTTTTCTGCAACGGAGAGATCGTGCTTTGGATTAACCGGGTCCCAGCCATTACGGATGTGTTCCCACATCGCCACCAGTGGTGCCATTTGAGCGATGATATTCACCGTCATATTACGCACGTAATCCAAGTCTTCACAGCTGTTAGCATCTGTCAGACATTCCGTGCCTGGATAGAACATTCCCAGACTGGATACAGCCGTTTGCAACATATCCATGGGATGACCGGTATGGGGAAAATGCCGCATCATCTGACGAATGTGATATTTGATGCGGTAATTATCTTTTAACTGTTGGGAAAAATCGTTTAATGCTTTTTTAGTAGGTAACTCGCCATCTAATAAAAGCAGGGTGGTCTCTTCAAATGTACTGTTTTCAGCAAGAGTTTCGAGTGGATAACCACGATAACTCAGTATGCCTTTTTCACCATCAATAAATGAAATGGCTGACTTTGTTGCGGGTACACCTTCCAGGCCTGGTAAAAAATCACTCATCTACAACCTCATAATTATCTTGATGGTGGAGATTATCGGAAAAGCTGGCATTATACTGCATTGCAGATTCAGCAGCATCACCGATGTTCTTAACTACTGATTTTACGGGGTTATCTAAGAATATCTGACCAGATATTATGTGCCCACGCATCGGCAAACTCGCCTTCTAACAACGTAGGTGTTGGTGTTATCCCCCCACCTGGCATCACCGCCATTTTTTCCGTCTTTGGATCATATCTGAACACAGCCGCGACATGGCCTGCTTTTTCTCCGTCAGTAAAACTATAGCAGGTATTACCAAATACCGGTTCAGGTTCAACATCCTGCTCATGCAATAATGCAATGACCGCCGCTGCACATACCTTTGCCTGCACATTCGCAATATGACCAGATTTGGGTAAGGTAGATGCTACTGCATCTCCTATCACATGAACATCCTTAACAGCGGTTGACTCATATGTTCTGAAATCAACCTCGCACCAGCGTTTATCCACATTAATCACGCCTGCCAGCTCAGCGACCTTACCCGCCCTTTGCGGTGGTATCACATTTAAAACATCTGCCTTAACACTATCAAATATGCTTTCTACCATCAGTGAATCGACATCGATATTTTCAACTGCATTGCTGGGCTGATACTCAATGATATCAGCATATAAATCATCCCATACCCCTTTGAATAAGGCTTTTTTTGAGATGATGTCACCATTAGCATCCAGAATAATTAATTTTGCCGTAGGATTGTGATGTTTCAAAAATAAAGCTATTTGGCAGGCACGTTCATAGGGGCCGGGAGGGCAGCGAAATGGCGCTTGTGGAATGGTCGTCACCACTTTTCCACCTTTAGGCATCGCTTTTAATTGTTCATGCAATAACTGGGTTTGTGGTCCGGCTTTCCAGGCATGAGGGATTTTGGTCTCAACAATCTCCGGCGTCAGCATACTCAGTTGGTCATAGATAAAATCAACGCCAGGCGCAACAATCAGACGATCATAGTCAACGACTGAACCATCGCTGAGCCGAACATTTTTCTTATCGACATCAACCGCATTTACTGTGGCCTGAATCATTTTAACGCCATAGTGAGAAGTCAGCGTGTGATAATCAAAGGTTAATTGTTGTAGAGTTCGGTGACCGCTTAGCACTAAATTACTCTGCGGGCAGGAGACAAAAGCGCTTTTCTTTTCGATCAGAATCACTTCCAGATCCGGTGACCACATGCGTAAATATTTGGCGGCAGTGGCACCCGCAAACCCGCCACCAATGATCACAACACGTTGAGGCTTTCTAGACGGAGTCATCATGGCTGAGCTTATATTCGGAAATGCGGCTAACGCAGATACCGTTATAGCTCTTTTCATCACTTGCCGGCGATTAATGGCCATAATAACTCCCCTACTTAATCAAGAAACGTGCTCACCCTGTGCCTGTAAATCGGCATGATAAGAAGAACGCACCATCGGACCACTGGCAACATGCTCAAAGCCCATTTGTTTACCTGTCACGGCAAGTTCATCAAACTCGGCTGGAGTAATAAAGCGCTCAACGGCTAAATGATGTCTGCTGGGTTGCAGGTATTGTCCCAAAGTCAGCATGCGACAACCATGGTCACGTAAGTCCTGCATGACCTGTTTAACTTCATCGATGGTTTCACCCAAGCCCAGCATCAAACCAGATTTGGTCGGCACATCGGGATGCATTTCCTGGAAACGTTTGATTAAATCCAAGGACCACTGATAATCAGAACCTGGTCTGACGGCCTTATACAATCGTGGAATACTTTCCAGATTATGATTAAAGATATCCGGCGGACTTTGTTTCAGAATATCGAGCGCCACATCCATGCGACCGCGAAAATCTGGCACCAATACTTCAATATTGGTTTGCGGTGACTGTTGACGAATTTCATCGATACAACGAACAAAATGGGCCGCTCCACCATCACGTAGATCATCACGATCGACTGAGGTCACCACAACATGCTTCAGTTGCATAGCAGCAATGGTTTTTGCCAGATGTGCTGGTTCGTTCTCATCTAATGGATCAGGACGACCATGCGCCACATCACAAAACGGGCAGCGTCGGGTACAGATATTGCCCATAATCAGAAACGTCGCTGTGCCATGCGAAAAACATTCCCCTAAATTAGGACATGCAGCCTCTTCGCAGACGGTATGCAGCTTGTGCTCACGTAACATATCTTTGATATGTTTTACTTTCGGATCACCGTGCGATTTGGCCCGAATCCACTCTGGTTTTCGTTTTGGCTCGCTCGGTTCAATTTTTATGGGAATACGGGAAACCTTTGATTCGCCCTTCAGAGCGCGAACATCTCGTCTTCCGTCTAGTATTTCAGTCATGTTTTATCCTAATTGCGTCTGCTGCTGAAAAGCAGACACAAATTGTTGTTTCGCTTCTGTCATTGTCATATCAATGCCCAGCGCTCTCATATCAATTACTTCCATGCCAGCATAACCGCATGGATTAATGTAGCTAAAGGGTGTTAAATCCATATCAATATTCAGACTGACGCCGTGATAGCAGGCCCCTCGTTTCACTCGTAAACCCAGCGAAGCGATTTTTCGCTCATCAACATAGACACCAGGCGCATCCTGTCTAGCATAGGCATCAACACCGTATTGCGCGAGCAGATTCACGACTGTCTGCTCAATATTCGTCACCATTTGTCTTACGCCAATCCCAGCTCGGCGCAAATCAATTAAGGTATACACAACCAGTTGTCCGGGACCATGATAGGTCACCTGGCCACCACGATCTGTGGATACAACGGGAATCGCAGAATCCATCAAAATATGGGCAGCATCACCATTTGCCCCTTGGGTAAATACGGGACTATGTTCCAGTAACCATAACTGATCTTCTGTGTCAGCCTGTCGTTCGAGCGTAAAAGACTGCATGGCATCAACTGTTGGCAGATAATCAACCAGCCCCAGATCTTTAATCTGCATGAACGTTAAAGTACGTACTTAATCGCGTCGTGATCACTCAAATCCTGATAAATGGCATCGAGCTGAGGTTTACTTGTCGCTCTTATTGTTACTGTGACCGAGGTAAACTTGCCACCAGAACTTTGTTTCTGGCTGACAGCTCCTTCAGCAATATCATCAACATGACGCCTGACGATTTCCACCACGATACTGTCGAGTTCTTCACTCGACTCCCCCATGGCTTTAATAGCAAAGTCACAAGGAAACTCTAATAATGTGTCTTGTTGTTCTTGTTCACTCATTGATTCGCCTCCAACTTATCACGTTGGTATAGTGCATCCAGTTTCTGCCAGAGGGGTCCAGGAATTCCATGCCCTACGGGCTTATCATCCAACGTCGTCACCGGTAATAACTCCCGCGTTGAGCTACTAATCCAAATCTCATCAGCCTGGGTAAGCCTGTCTGCTGTCACCGATTCTTCCTTGTAAGGAATATTGGCTTTAGCAGCCAGCTCTAACACGAAGTCACGGGTGATACCGGGTAGAACCGTATTATCTTTTGCTGCCGTATAGATCACACCATCAAAAACAGCATAGCTATTACTGGCTGAGCCTTCAGTCATCACACCATCGCGAATCAAAATGGCTTCTCCAGCTCCTTTCTCGTGCGCCTGCTGTCTCATCATCGTGTTTGGTAACAAAGCAATAGCTTTGATATCGCAGCGCTGCCAACGAATATCGTCGACAGTGATCGCTTTGATCCCCTGTTCTTTGTATGACTCAGGTACCGAATTAAGCGGATTACTCATCATAAAGACAGTCGGCTTACCCCCTTCCGGAAAGACATGTTCACGTGGAGCCACGCCCCGTGTTACCTGCAAATAAACCGCCTGATTATCACTGTCATTCTGCTCAATCAGCTGCGTGATTAATTGTGTCCAACGCTCATCATCAAACGGATTTGTTAGATGGATGCCATCCAGACTGCTTTGTAGTCGGGATAAATGTGCATTTAAACGAAAAGGTTGGCGACCATAGACAGGGATCACTTCGTAGACACCATCCCCAAATAAAAAACCCCGGTCATAAACAGATACCTTTGCCTGCTCAGCAGGCAAAAAGGTATCGTTTAAGAAAACCGTTGCCATGGACTGTTAACCCCAGATCCACAGCATGATTTCATCAATCAGACGACGCCACCAACTACCTTGCTCAACATCATTTAATGCAACTAATGGTTGTTTTGCTACCACTTCATCACCAAGACGAATATCGACTTCACCTAATACTGTACCGGCTTTAACAGGCGCAATAACCGGTTGCTGAATATTTGTCGTCGCTTGAAGCTGATCATACTGACCACGAGGTACGGTGACCGATAATGGCTTAGCCAGGCCCAGTGATAATTGATCCGTCGCGCCTTTCCATACTTTGGTATCGATAATGCCGGTGTTGGCTTTGTATAACTGATGTGTTTCAAAGAAACGGAAACCGTAGTTCAGTAATTTTTGTGTTTCCTGTGCACGCGCGTTTTCGCTTCGAGTGCCAAGTACCACAGAAATTAAACGCATATCACCACGCTTTGCAGAGGCAGCGAGACAAAAACCGGCTTCTTCTGTATGACCTGTTTTTAAGCCATCCACACTATTATCACGCCATAACAGTTTGTTACGGTTATGCTGAGTAATGCCATTGTAGGTATATTCTTTTTCTGAATACCATTCGTAATGTTCGGGGAAATCACGAATCAAAGCGGCTGATAAAATCGCAATATCATGAGCTGTTGTGTAGTGATCAGGGTCAGGCAAACCCGTGGCATTCATATAGTTGGTGTTGTACATGCCGAGTTGCTGAGCATACTGATTCATCATCTGAGCAAAGGTTTCTTCACTACCGGCAATATGCTCAGCTAAAGCGACAGCGGCATCATTACCTGACTGCACAATCATACCGCGCATTAAAGATTCCAGACTGACCTTAGTATTAACCTCCATAAAGCTGCGTGAACCTTGCATACGCCAGGCTTTCTCGCTAATCAACACTTCATCATCCAGATGAATATTGCCTGCATGCAGTTCATGAGACACGACATAAGAAGTCATCAGTTTGGTGATACTTGCCGGTGGTAATTTTTCATCGGCATTTTCTTCAGCAAGAATTCGACCGCTATCGTAATCCATCAAAATATAGGATTTTGCCGCGACACTCGGCGCAGACGGCTGAGGTGTGATTGCACCTGCAAAAACCTGGGTAAATGCAAATAAAAAGGACAGAAATAAAACAACTTTCGTGTTTTTCAGCATATTGAACTCTCTGAATCTAAATGTTTAATCGATAACGATGTGCGAATTGGGAAAGCCAAGACCAGCGACTTTCGTTGCAAGGCTATCACCTTGGTCAACGCTGCTTAATGGCCCTATACGCACACGATATAGGGTTCCCTGCGAACTTTTAAAAGGCGTGATCGTAATCACACCTGTAATTTCATGCTGTAATTTCCGTTTAACTTGCTCAGCACGGCTAAGGCTACTGAAGGCCCCCACTTGCAGGAACATTTCTGCTGAGCTTATTGACTTTACCGAAGCAGTCACCTCAGATGCTGGCTCCTTTACTACTGGAGTCACCGTATTGGCTTTGCCAGGTGTTGTCAGTGCACGGATTTCCACAAGTCCAGTACCTTTCGCAATGATACCGAGTTTGGTCGCTGCACTATATGATAAATCAATCAGACGGTTTTCGTGAAATGGACCGCGATCGTTGACCTTCACAATCGCTTTTTTACCATTTTCCAGATTAGTCACTTCGACATAAGTTGGCAACGGCAAAGTCTTGTGCGCAGCCGTCATTTTGTACATATCGTAAATTTCACCACTCGATGTTCTGCGTCCATGGAATTTGGTGCCATACCATGAAGCAATACCTTTCTCATGGTACCCCTCTGCACTACTTAGGGTGTAATAATTTTTACCTAATACTTTGTACTGACGTGGATTGCCATATTTACTTAAGGGTTCATTTTTAGGAACGGCATCAGGCACATTACTGAGATCCGGAACACGAGTCGGTGCACTATCCTGATCCTGTTTGACAACACCAACACCCCCACCGCAAGAAGTTAAAAAGCCGATCAGCAATAATATCGCTGACCGGTGTACCACTAACCTCATTTTGTATTATCCATTTTTTCTCGAATAGCTTGTGCTAATTGATACACAGCCATGGCATACATTCGGCTGTGATTGTAGCGGGTAATCGCATAAAAATTTTGACGTCCTAACCAATATTCTTCACCGTCTTGTTGAGTTAAACCAACAACGGATAACACGTCATCACCAGTTGGTACCTGTGACAGTGAGAAGCCAGCTTGCTCAAGCTGTTGCCGCGTAAATGCCGGTTTAAGATCATTGGCTAACATTGCTTCAGGAAGCGGTTTACTGGCTTGAGTTCGATGCACAATCGACTGACCGGGCACCCAACCATGTAACTTCAAATAATTGGCAATACTGCCGATGGCATCTGTTGGGTTCGTCCATATATCACGATGGCCATCACCATCAAAATCAACAGCATAGGCAAGGTAACTGCTTGGCATAAACTGTCCAAGCCCCATGGCACCGGCGTATGAACCTACTGGTTCAAGCTCTGATATTTTCTCTTCATGCGTCAAAACCAGAAACTTTTCTAGCTCACTACGGAAGAAAGGACTGCGTGGAGGATAACGGAAAGCCAAGGTCGATAAGGCATCAATTACTCTGTATCCCCCCATATGCTGACCATAGCGGGTTTCAACGCCTAATATCGCGATAATGATTTCTGCAGGCACGTCATATTGTTTTTCAGCCGCTTCCAGGGCTTCTTTATGCTGTTGCCAGAATTCATACCCGCCATTAATACGCGAGTCAGTGATAAAAATATTCCGGTACTCATACCAGGGTTTACTTTTTTCTGCCGGTCTGGAAATAGCTTTAAGAATGGCATCCTTCACTTCGACCTGATCAAAGACATTTTCTAACTCAGCACGATCAAAACCGTGTTTGACGACCATTTCATCGATAAATTGCTCGACATCTGGCAATTGGTCATTGGCTTGCAAATTAAGACTGGCAAGCAGCAGCAAAGAACTGAATAGCTTTTTTTTCACGGTGACATCATCCTTCGGTGAGTATGAATAGACATCAGGATACCGAAGCCTGCCAGCAGGGTCACCATAGACGTTCCCCCATAACTGATTAAGGGCAACGGCACCCCTACAACGGGTAACAATCCTGTTACCATCCCAACATTAACGAACACATAGACAAGGAAAGTAATAGAAATACTTCCTGCCAGTAATCTGGCAAAGCTGCTTTGCGCCTGACTGGCAATATACAGTCCTCTGCTGGCAACCAATAAATAAATGAATAATAAAATAGCCACCCCTACCAGACCGAATTCTTCCGAGATGACCGCAAAGATGAAGTCGGTGGATCGTTCAGGCAAAAATTCCAGATGCGATTGTGTTCCCTGCAACCAGCCTTGACCAAATAAACCACCTGAACCAATCGCAATTTTAGACTGAATAATGTGATAGCCGGCACCCAGAGGATCATTTTCCGGATTTAAAAAAGTCAGAACACGACGCCGCTGATAATCGTGCATGAAATACCATAAAACCGGCGCAGCTGATGCACAAGCCACTAAAAAACTAATGATAATCTTCCAGCTGATTCCAGCTAGAAACAACACAATCAGTCCCGAACTAGCAATCAGAATGGCTGTCCCCAAATCAGGCTGCTTGGCAATTAAGAATGACGGTAAACCGATCAGTATCAAGCCAGAAAGAATGCGCCAGGCTGATGGCGGCAAAGGCCGTTCAGCAATATAGGCTGCTATTAAAATAGGTACCGCTAACTTGATAATTTCAGAAGGCTGAAAACGGAAGAATCCTAAATTTAACCAACGTTGAGCACCTTTACCTTCATGACCGAATAGTAAAACCGCAATCAACAAAATCAAACCAAAGCCATATAGCCAATAAGCATTATCGCGCAGCCGATCCGGATCAATCTGTGCAATCACTATCATTACTGTTAAGGCCATACCTATCCTGACCAGCTGCCGCAGAATGATGCCAAAGTCCTGGCCTCCGGCACTAAACAACATCATCAAACCAGCCCCTATCAGAACCAGCAGCCCAAGAGATAATAAGGGATCGATATGAAAGCGTCTCAGCATCGAAGACAGTTGCCACTGATGTGATTTTCTTCTGTCTGTTAGCAGGCTACTCATCGACTTTAAGTCCAAAATATTGTTGAATTAATTTTCTGGCAATCGGTGCGGCCACTTTACTACCACTACCACCATTTTCGACTACAACAGCGACCGCAAACTCGGGTTTATCTGCAGGTGCGAAGGCAATAAATAAGGCATGATCATGTAGTTTTCGCTCCAAGGTTTCAGTATCGTATTCTTCATCTTGGGCAATACCGAAGACTTGAGCGGTGCCTGTTTTACCAGCCACTTTGAACGGCATATCTTTTCCCACCGATCTGGCTGTGCCCCGCGCGCCATGAATCACTTCTACCATCGCCTGCACCACATTTTCCCAGTTCTGACTATTTTGCATCGGCAAATTGTTCATGATCTCGCTATTTCTGAGATTCATATCGGTTTGCCCGGCAGGACGGGTTGCTCTGACTACCTGTGGCTGCATCGAAATACCACGCATAGCCAGTGTCGCAGTAGCATGAGCCAATTGTACGGGGGTGGTTTGATTAAAGCCTTGTCCAATACCTGAAATCAAGGTTTCCCCAGGAAACCAGGCTTGGTTACGGCTGGCTCGTTTCCACTCGCTGGAAGGTGACAAGCCTTCACTTTCATTAGGTAAATCAATCCCACTGCGATGCCCAAAGCCAAAATAGTCTAAAAAGTTATGTAAGCGATCAATGCCTAATGTATGCGCCAGGTCATAAAAATAAACATCACAGGACTGAGCAACAGCGTCCTTCATATCCACCATGCCATGGCCATAACTCTTCCAACAGCGATAGCGATGGCTACTGCCAGGCAAGCTATACCAGCCGGGACAATAGGTTTTTGAATGCTCATCCACAACGCCAAGTTCCAAGCCAGCAAGCGCAACAAATGGTTTCAGTGTTGAACCAGGGGGATAATGCCCACGAAGTGCCCTGTCAAATAAAGGACGGTCAGGCGAATCTCTCAATTCGCCATATTCCTTGCTACTGATACCTGAAACAAACGAATTTGGATTGTAGTCAGGCTTGCTGACCAAGGCTAAAACCCCACCATTTCGCGGATCAATAGCGACAATGGAGCCGTTGTAATCCCCCAGAGAATCAGCAGCCACTCGCTGCAAATTAATATCCAGATTCAGAAATAAATCATCACCCGATTGCGAAGGTACCGACATTAATTCCCGAACAATACGGCCCTGCACATTCGTTTCAACTTGACGATAACCAACGCTGCCATGCAAGGTATCTTCGTATTGTTTCTCAATACCTGTCTTACCTATTTGAGAAGTACCTTTGTAATCTTTCTGATCAATGAGTTCCATATCACGTTCATTGATACGGCCCACATAACCAACAGCATGGGCAAACAGATTATTTTGCGGATAGTGACGAATCAACCGGCCTTCGATGTCCACACCGGGAAATCGATAGCGGTTAGCAGAAAATCTAGCGACTTCCTCTTCTGTCAATCGCTGCCGAATAACCACGTGATGAAAACGGCGTTGACGTTTCATCCGGTCTTTAAAAGCATCAATATCCTCGTCAGATAAAGCTAAAAGCTGACTTAACTCTTTCAGTGTCTGGTCAATATCTGGGACTTTTTCCGGCACCATTTCCAGGCTGAACGTTGGAATATTCTCGGCAAGCAGTACACCGTTACGATCATAAATCAGTCCGCGCTGTGGTGGCAGCGGTTCGATATCAACACGATTGCGGTTTGATAAAGAATCAAAGTGTTCATATTCAAACACTTGCAGATAAACCAAACGAAAGATAACGATGCCAAAAATAATGACCGAGAGTAGGCCGGAAAATAATAAACGTCCGTTTACCAGGCGACTTTCACGAAAATGATCTTTAAGGGTGAACTTTGATGCCATATCAAGTTCACGTCACCTGAAATGTGCGACGAATTTTACGTAACACCGCATACATTAATGGCCACAGAAGTGTACTGGTTAACACTGGCATCCAGCTTTCCCAATGTAATGTTGCCCGCGCTACCGCCACATCAATAAATTCAACCAAAAATACAACAGATAGAATGGTCAAAGCCTGTTGCCATAGCGGATATTGACGTAATTGAAGATGGAAACGGGCTATTAAATAGATGGCCAATGCATAACTAAAAGCCATCACGCCTAATATACCGCCCATCGTCACATCCATTATGAATCCAGTACACCAGGCAACACCGATACTGACACGATGAGGTAAAGCCATTGCCCAGTAAATTAATGTCATGACGACCCATTCCGGACGAAAAAAACGCGCATAATCAGGTAATGGCACAAGCATCATTAAAATGGCAATAATGAGTGTAACAACGATCACAAAGCCGTTACGCGTTTTAATTGTCGTCGCCATGCTCTATCTCCGCTTTTGACGACTCAACATCAGCTTGTTTAGCTGGTAAACGCTCTGTTTGAATTTTTTCACCTGGCAGCACCAACATTACCTCACGACTGGTAGACAGCTTCGCCGCAGGTTCAACTTTAATATCCGCAAAAGGTTTACCTTGGGGAAATTCGACTGACACTACTTTACCCACTGGATAACCGACCGGAAAGCGTCCACCCAGGCCAGATGTCACTAATAAATCACCTTCACGGACATCCGCATTGTGAGGCAAAAAGTCCATCTGCAGATATTCACCTAATCCACGTCCTGTTACGACAGCTCGTAAACCATTACGGTTAATCTGTACAGGAATGCTGTGGCTGGGATCAGTTAACAGCACTACTCGGCTCGACACTTCTGATGTTTCCGTCACCTGTCCCATCACGCCGGTGGCATCTAATACCGGTTGACCAACATAGACACCATAATTCCTACCCTTATCAATCACCACCTGTTGAGAAAAGGGATCAAGGTCAATCGTCAACAATTCAGCAACCTGAACTCTCTCTTGGAGACGAAATGAAGAGCCTAACAACTCTTTCAATCGCATATTTTCTCGTTCTAAGGACTGTAGTTTCTGTAAACGAATACTCTGCAACATATTATTCGCTTCCATCACGGTAATTTTTTCACGCAGTTGCTTACGATCCAGAAAAAAGTCATTAACCCAATCCGTTAAATCTGTGGGTAAGGAGGCAGCCGCCTGCATTGGATAAACAGCCGTCGACAAAGCCGAACGAACTGGCTTGAAATAATCCAGACGTGTGTCGAGAAAAAACACCAGAATTGATGCGATAACAGCCAGCATCATCCGGGTATTTAAAGAAGGTGTATGGGCGAATAAAGGTTTAATAACTCAAAGTCCAAAAACTAAAAGACCTTCGCAAATGAATAACACTTGCAAAGGTCTTGCTACTCAATCTAGTCACAATTACTCAAAGGTAAATACGTCAGTACCTTTTTCATCAATCATCTCAAGTGCACGACCACCGCCACGAGCGACACAAGTAAGTGGATCTTCTGCAATTATTGCTGGTAAACCAGTTTCTTCGATAAGCAGTCTATCTAAGTCGCGCAATAATGCACCACCACCGGTTAACACGATACCACGCTCAGCGACATCAGCACCTAATTCTGGTGGCGTTTGTTCAAGCGCTGTCTTAACTGCTGCGACAATACCTGAAAGCGGATCTTGCAAGGCTTCCAGAATTTCATTGCTATTCAATGTGAAGCTTCTCGGCACACCTTCAGCCAAGTTACGTCCACGCACTTCCATTTCACGAACTTCGTTACCTGGATAGGCTGAACCAATTTCTTTTTTAATTTTTTCTGCGGTGGATTCACCAATGAGCGTGCCGTAATTACGACGAACGTAATTAACAATGGCTTCATCAAATAAATCACCACCGATACGTACAGAGGCTGAATAGACGATACCGTTTAATGAGATAACAGCGACTTCTGTAGTACCACCACCAATGTCTAATACCATTGAACCACTGGCTTCATCTACCGGCATGCCCGCACCAATCGCTGCGGCCATCGGTTCTTCAATCAAAAAGACATCCCGTGCCCCTGCACCTGCGGCAGATTCACGAATCGCGCGACGCTCAACCTGAGTTGAACCACAGGGTACACAAACTAAAACGCGCGGACTTGGTTTTAAGAAGCGTCCTTCATGCACTTTACGGATAAAATGCTGCAACATTTTTTCCGTTACCGTGAAATCAGCGATGACACCATCTTTTAATGGCCTGATTGCGGTGATATTACCCGGCGTTCGTCCCAGCATGCGTTTGGCTTCGACACCGACCGCAGCTATAGAACGAGGGCCTCCCGGACCTTTATCCTGACGAATAGCAACAACTGAAGGTTCGTCTAGTACGATACCTTTGCCGCGCACATAAATCAGCGTATTCGCTGTTCCAAGATCGATCGACAGATCGTTGGAGAAAATTCCACGTAAACGTTCAAACATTGAAGAAACCACACCTGAAAGGGGTAAAATAGATACTTTAGCAATGCTCTGGGCTGTTGGGCAAGCAACTAATCATTTAAACTTACTGCTTTGTTGAAGCAATTAACCTTTGGAACTGTCGATGAGTTTAGATAAACACGATGTAGAAAAAATCGCGCACCTCGCACGCCTGTCGATACAGGAAGATGACATCCCTCATTATGCACGGGATTTAAATAATATTCTCAATTTAGTTGACCAGTTGAGCGCAGCTGACACAAACGACATACTTCCTATGGCCCATCCTCTTGATGCACATCAACGTTTACGACCTGATGCGGTTACTGAAGTCAATCAGCGTGAAGCATTTCAGGCGATTGCTCCTAAAACTGAAGCCGGTGTCTATCTGGTTCCTAAAGTCATCGAATAAAGCAACACAGGCAAACACATGCATAACAAATCACTTTCAGAATTATCGGCAGCCCTGCACAACAGTGAAATAAGCAGTGTTGAACTCACACAGCATTATCTGAACCGTATCAATCAACACAACGGTACCTTAAATGCTTTCATCACGGTCACCGAAGAACGCGCGCTAGAACAAGCAAAAGCGGCAGATAAATTACTGGCAGAAAAAAAAGCCGGCGCGCTAACCGGGATTCCTCTCGCTCATAAAGATATTTTCTGCACAAAAGGTATCCGCACCAGCTGTGGTTCCAAAATGCTGGATAAATTTATTGCGCCTTATGATGCCACCATCGTTGAAAAGATTGATCAGGCAGGTATGGTGACCCTGGGTAAAACCAATATGGACGAATTTGCTATGGGTTCGTCTAATGAAACAAGTTGGTACGGCCCAGTAAAAAACCCATGGGATACTAACCGTGTGCCGGGTGGTTCATCAGGCGGCTCAGCAGCAGCCATGGCAGCGCGTTTAGCGCCTATCGCCACAGGTACTGATACCGGTGGTTCCATCCGTCAGCCGTCTTCTTTATGTAATCTTACTGGTCTGAAACCCACCTATGGACGTATTTCTCGCTACGGCATGATTGCCTTTGCTTCCAGTTTGGATCAAGCAGGGCCGATGGCTAACAGTGCTGAAGATGCGGCTTGGTTAATGAACGTTATGTCAGGATTTGATGAGAAAGATTCGACCAGTGTGGATCGTGATGTACCTGATTACACGGCCAGTTTGAATGATTCACTGGAAGGCCTGACCATTGGCCTGCCTAAAGAATATTTTGGCGAAGGTCTTGATCCTCGTGTAGCAGCAACTGTTGAAGCCGCTATCAAAACGTATGAAAAAATGGGCGCCACATTAAAGGAAATTACCTTACCGAATACCGGTTTGGCTGTGCCGACATACTATGTGGTTGCCCCTGCAGAGTGTTCATCAAATCTGTCCAGAATGGATGGTGTACGATTTGGTCACCGTGCCGAAGATCCGAAAGACTTAATGGATCTTTACACCCGTTCACGTGGCGAAGGCTTTGGTGAAGAAGTAAAACGTCGCATTATGATTGGTACTTATGCCCTATCAGCGGGTTACTACGATGCTTATTACTTAAAAGCACAGCAATGTCGTCGTCTTATCAGTAATGACTTCCAGGAAGCATTTAAAGAAGTCGATGTGATTATGGGACCGACAGCCACCAACCCCGCTTTCCGTTTTGGTGAAAAAACCGATGATCCGGTTGCCATGTATCTGGAAGATATCTACACCATCAATACCAATCTGGCGGGCTTACCCGGCATGTCAATTCCTGCTGGTTTTGTTGATAATTTACCCGTCGGTTTACAAATTATTGGTAACTATTTTGATGAGGCGAGATTATTAAATATTGGTCATCGTTACCAACAAGAAACAGATTGGCATCAACGTATACCGGATGCATTTAAATAAGAAATTAAAGGGGCTCATCGCCCCTTTTTTTCTACGCCTAAGCTAGGTCTATTTCTGTTATTCTTGCTTGAATAATCAATCTGGGTATGAGGAAACCGCTCGATGAAGGCAGCAGAGCTATTTGTCAAAGCACTTGAAAATGAAGGTGTTGAATATATTTTTGGTATTCCGGGAGAAGAAAACCTGGATGTGATGGATGCCTTGCTGGATTCACATATCCAATTTATTACGACTCGTCATGAGCAAGGTGCTGCTTTTATGGCGGATGTTTATGGTCGACTTACCGGTCGTGCTGGCGTCTGTATTGCTACCTTGGGTCCGGGAGCTACCAACCTGATCACCGGAGTTGCGGATGCGAATATGGATCACGCACCATTAATTGCTATAGCTGGTCAGGCATCCACTCACCGCCTGCACAAAGAATCTCATCAAGTATTAGATCTGGAAGCGATGTTTCGGCCGATTACTAAATACGCCTCGCGTATTGTCAGTCCTGAAGTCATTCCAGAAGTGGTTCGAAAAGCATTTAAAGTCGCTCAAACAGAAAAAACCGGAGCCTGCTTTATTGAATTTCCGGAAAATATTGCTGAGATGGAGATTGATGATGTTCCATTACGGGTCAAAAATGCCTCCGCTCCAGAACCTGCTGCAGAAGAAATTGAACGTGCGGCAGAAGTGATTTCCAATGCAAAAAGCCCGATCATTCTCGCTGGTAATGGTGTGATCCGTGCCGGTGCCTGTAATGAACTGGCCGAGTTTTCAGAGAAATTGGGCATTCCTATCGCCAATACCTTTATGGCGAAAGGGGTTGTTCCTTTTCGTCACCCAATGGCATTAGGTAGTGTTGGTCTGCAATCTAATGATTATGCTAACTGTGGTTTTGCTAATGCTGATGTCATTATCTGTATTGGTTACGATATTGTGGAATACCACCCTTATCTATGGCATCCATCACGTGACAGAACCATCATCCATATCGACACAACACATGCAGAAGTCGATGCACACTACAGTATCAGTCTGGCGGTTGTTGGTAATATTCGCCACAGTCTCAACCGAGTGGCTGCACTAACGACACCGCATCAGGGCAAGGCTATGCGTACCCTACGTGACAGCCTGATCACTGAGATGAATATTCACCGTGACGATATTGAGTTTCCGGTTAAACCACAAAAAATTATCTGGGATCTACGTACCGCGATGGATTTGCAGGATATTGTGATCTGTGATGTCGGTGCCCATAAAATGTGGATGTCTCGGATGTTCCGCTGTGAATACCCCAACACCTGCATCATATCCAATGGATTTGCCAGCATGGGTATTGCCGTACCGGGGGCGATTGCTGCTAAGTTAGCCAATCCACAACGCAAAGTTGTAGCCGTCACTGGTGACGCTGGCTTTTTGATGAACTCACAAGAAATCGAAACAGCCATGCGACTGAATATCGCCATTGTTATTCTGGTATGGAACGATGCCAGTTATGGCCTGATTGAGTGGAAACAACAAAATCAATTTGGCCGGACCAGTCATGTACAATTCACCAACCCGGATTTTGTTCAATACGCGCAATCTTTTGGTGCGGTTGGTGTCAGAGTTGAGAAGACAGAGCAATTAATGCCCATTCTAAAAGAAGCCTTAGACAGAAATACCGTGACGGTTATTGATTGCCCGGTTGATTATCGAGAGAACCTCAAACTAACAGAAGCATTAGGCCAACTAACGTTAACGATTTAATTTCACATGACACAGTTTATAAAACCCGCCATTGGCGTCATCGCTCTTGCGATCCTCGCAGTACTTATTTTTAATGTCGTCCAAACAAAACAAGGACTACCTGAGCAAACCTTTACGGATTTGGATGGAAAGACACATTCATTTGAGGTTTTTAAAGGGAAACCATTATTAGTTATTTTCTGGGCGACGGATTGTCCTGCCTGTGTCCAAGAGCTACCCGAACTCAAAGCGGTTTATAAAGAGTACGCGCCTAAAGGCTTAGGTGTTGTTAGTATTGCTTTAGCACATGATAAACCTGAACATTTACTGGCAATGCGGCTTGAAAAACAGATCCCTTATCTGATTAGCTGGGATAAAACTGGTGAACTGGCGGATGCTTTTAATAATGTGCGTGTTACCCCCACTCACTTTTTATACTCCGCTGATGGTGATGTTGTTATGCGCAAAATCGGTAGTGTGTCAAAAGAAATGCTCAGCGAGAAACTCAGCAGTATGGGGCTGTAGCAAATTCTAATACATTTACACTACACTTCTATAGTCTTATATGGTATAAAGTACGGCTTTGTAAATGCAGGCAGGGACCAAAATCGGCGCCCTGTGGTAAAAGTGTATCAGGAGCAGGTTTTAAAATGGCCAGAGTATGTCAGGTAACGGGCAAGCGCCCTATGAGCGGTAACAATGTTTCACACGCTCATAACAAAACAAAACGTCGTTTCTTACCCAACCTTCACTCACACCGTTTTTGGGTTGAGTCTGAAAATCGCTGGGTTAAGCTGCGTGTCAGCAACCATGGTCTGCGCATCATCGATAAGAGAGGGATTGATTCCGTTCTTACTGACATCCGCGCCCGTGGCGAAAAAATTTAGGAGTAAGACATGCGCGATAAAATTAAATTAGTCTCATCTGCGGGTACTGGTCACTACTACACCACAGACAAAAACAAACGTACTATGCCTGAAAAACTAGAGATCAAAAAGTTTGATCCAGTTGTGCGTAAACACGTTATGTACAAAGAAGCTAAAATCAAATAATGTTGTTCACAATATTATTTTAGAAAAACCCGCCTTCGCGGGTTTTTTTATGTCTGAAATCACACTATTATGGTTATTTCTTTATTATAAGTTCTGATACATGAGTGACGACGCTGATTTATCTTCTATCATTATCGCTAGGCAGCCTATATTTGATCGTCACTATAATACTTATGCTTATGAACTGTTATTCCGTAATAACCAAACATCACAATCAGCTGATTTAGATTATTACTCTGGCGATATCGCCACCACACGTGTTATCAATTACAGCTTTCTTGAACTGGGTATAGAGCGCGTTATCGGCAATCACCTGGCTTTCGTCAACTTGACCCGGAATTTTATACTAAGTGATGACCCAATACCTTTTGGTGGTGAGCGTGTTGTCCTGGAAGTGTTGGAGAATATTGAGGTTGATGAAGAACTGATTAATGCGGTTAAAAAACTAGCATTGAGTGGTTATCACATCGCACTTGATGATTTTATTTTCCATGAATCATTACAGCCACTTATTGAGTTAGCTTCCATCATCAAAGTCGATATACTTTCTTTATCAGAGTCTGAATTAAGGCATCATGTCGAGCGGCTTCGAGCGTTTCCAGTCAAGCTACTGGCAGAAAAAGTTGAAACCAAGGCTGAATTTGAACTGTGCATGGAATTGGGTTTTGACTATTTTCAGGGTTATTTTTTCTGTCGACCTGAAATCATTAAAGATAATCCCATCCCTGATAATAAGATTAAACTGCTCGAGTTATTAGGTAAACTACAAGATCCAGATATTGAATTTAAAACGATAGAAGCAATCATTCGTCAGGATTCTGGTCTCAGTTTAAAGCTGTTACGTTTACTCAACTCAGCTGCAATAGGGTTTCCAAGACAGATAAACTCATTGCGTGAAGGCCTCGTTATTTTAGGTTTAAAAGCAATAAAAACCTGGACAACTTTGATTGTGATGAGTGAAATGAGTTCTGGACCGGCAGAACTAATCCATATGACATTGGTCAGAGCAAAAATGGCAGAAAAGATAGCAGCTCAATTTGGCTGCTCACCGGATAGTGGCTTTTTATTAGGCTTGTTTTCAACCATTGACACCATATTGTCAAAACCGATGGACGAAATTATTAAATCAATCCCACTCAGTAATGAATCGAGCCTTGCACTGATTAGTCGTGGTGGTATAAAAGGTCAACTATTAAACTGTGTTACTGATTATTGTGAAGGACATTGGAATAAGGTAGCCGATAGTACCGGACCATCACTGGAAGTGATGAGCAGTGCCTATACTGAAGCCTGTCACTGGGCCACAATTACTCTCGATACGATTTAGTGTAAATGATTGATCCCATACTCTTACTCGAAGCGAAAGAACTATCCCGTTTTTTCGGCGATACTGCAGCTGTTAACAACGTCAGTTTTAATATCAAACAAGGTGAGGTGCTTGGTTTTTTGGGACCAAACGGCGCCGGAAAAAGTACCACCATGCGTATGCTAACCGGCAACCTTGCTCCTGATAATGGACAGATAATTATCAATGGCATTGATTTACTGGATAATCCCAAACAGGCAAAAGCCTGCATTGGCTATCTGCCCGAAACGCCACCACTATATAAAGAGCATACTGTCACCGAATTTTTACAGTTTTGTGCCCGCCTCAATGGCATAGCTAAAAAGCAGCAAAAAACCGCTGTCGACAGTGTGATTGAACGTTGTGGTCTGGCTGACGTCAGTAAGCGTTTAATTGCAAATCTATCAAAAGGGTTTCAACAACGTGTTGGTATCGCTCAAGCGATTATTCACTCACCAGCCGTAGTGATACTGGACGAACCGACATCGGGACTGGACCCCATACAAATTCGCGAAATACGTCAGCTTATCCGCGATATTGCCAATGAACACAGCGTTATCCTGTCTACCCATATTCTGCCTGAGGTGCAGATGTTATGCGACCGGGTGCAGATCATTTCAAAAGGCCAGTTATTATTTAATGACAGTCTGCAAAAGCTTACTGAGCAAATGCAATCTACCGCTATTGTTGTTGGTTTTTCGCAAAGTATTGGACAACAATCTCTGACTTCACTTCCTGGTGTGATCGATGTAGAAAAAATGGATAGTCATCGCTACAGAGTGGCGTATCTTCCTGAGCAAAACCCAACACAAGCCCTATTAAAAAGTGCTGTTGAAAATAACTGGCCGTTAACGTCATTAATACCAGAGCAGCATTCTTTAGAAGATGTCTTTATGAAAATTATTCGTGAAGAAGATGCCCATGCTTAACATTGCTCGTAATGAATTACATCGCTTGTTTTTATCACCACTGGCCTGGGTGATGTTAGCGTTGAGTCAGTTATTGCTGGCTTACCTGTTTTTAACGCATATGGATTATTTCAACAGTATCCAGAGTCGAATTTCTGCTATTCCAGGTGCTCCCGGTGTGACAGAACTTATTGCTATGCCTCTGTTGAGTAATGCCGCAATTATTGCATTGCTTATCAGCCCATTATTAACGATGCGCACCCTTGCTGAAGAAAGACGAAACGAGACCTTGCCTTTGCTTTCATCAGCGCCACTCAGCATGTTCGATATTGTGATTGGAAAATTCTTTGGTACCTTAACCTTTTTCCTATTAATGACATTGCTCACGGTATTCATGATTTGTTCATTGGCTGTTGGCACCACACTAGATTTTTATCAGTTAAGCGCCGGTGTACTAGGGCTTGTTTTATTAGTTGCCAGCTTTACCGCCGTTGGTATTTATATGTCCAGTCTGACCAGACAGCCAACTATCGCGGCCATCAGTACGTTTGCCATTCTCTTTTTATTCTGGATTATCGATTGGGTAAGCCACAGCACCACCGAATTCTCACTGTTTAGTTGGTTATCCCTGCTAAAGCACTTTGAACCGATGATGCAGGGACAAATCAATACACAAGATATCAGCTACTTTTTAATCATTATTGCGGCTTTTCTATTATTGACTGTACGTCGACTGGATAGAGAGCGTTTAGACTAATGAAAATCACCAAACGCGCACAACACCTGATTCGTTTTCAGCAAATCGTTTTCTATGCCTTATTAATTGCTGCTGTGGTCTTATTGAGTCAGCTGTCTATTTCAACTAATAAACAGTTTGACTGGACTCAGAATCATCGGCATACCTTATCTGACACCAGTTTAACTATTCTCCATAACTTAAAAGCCAGCATCACTATCCAGGTCTTTGTTAGCCCTGACTATGAGTACCGTTCAGCTATCGTTGAGTTGCTACAACGTTATCAAAAACACAGCGATAAACTGAAAATCCAGTTTGTTGATCCCAGCTTCTCACCGGATATCGTCAGACAATTTAATATTCAACAGCAAGGCGAAATGGTCATCAGCCGTGGTGAACAAAATCAGCATGTATTTGATCTCTCGGAACAATCACTGACCAATGCCATTGTCACTGTCTCCAGACAATCGCAACCCTGGTTAGTATTTATCGAAGGTCATGGTGAGAGAAGCCCTTATGACAAAAGTGATTTTGGCCTCGACACACTGGCGAAAAACTTGGAAAGTCAGGGTATAAAACTGCGGTCACAGAATCTTCTGGAAGCGCCCGAACTACCAGATAATACAGCGGCCTTAGTCATTGCCAGCCCAGAAAAAGACTGGCTACCAGGTGAAATCAAAATCGTTCGTGACTATTTAGATAAAGGCGGTAACCTCTTATGGTTAGCCGACCCGACTCAGACGAAATCATTAGCGCCTTTAGCTGAGCAGTTAGGCATTGAATTCGTGCCGGGCACGGTTCTCGATCCCAACTCCAGCATGCTGGGAATTCAAGATCCAAGATTTGTTCTGATTACTGATTATGCGAACCATCCTGTCGGGCAGGCAGTGAAAAGTGTGACCTTATTGGCAGAAGCGACAGCCATGCAAAAACGTGATGAAAACACAGAAAGTCCGTGGCACTACATTAATTTGCTCAACAGTCAGCCTAACGCCTGGGTAGAATCAACACCCATTACACAAGCCAATCTTAGCCAGCAAAAATATAACGAGGGTGCTGATGTATCAGGTCCAGTTTCACTCGGCATGCTAATTGACCGTGATACAGACAAGGATGATAGCCAGCAACAGCGCGTCGCTGTTATTGGTGATGCCGACTTTGTCGCCAATAGTTATATCGGTAACGCTGCCAATCTGGACTTAGGTATGGCGCTGATTAATTGGTTAGTTGAAGATGATGGTCTCATTTCTATTCCAATAAAAACCAGTATCGGCACGCAGCTTACCTTATCAAAAACACAATCTATTATTATTGGTTTTGGCTTTTTATTTGCTGTGCCATTACTCCTCCTCACTATCGGGCTGACCTTGTGGTGGCGGAGAAAACGTCGATGAAAAGCAGCTATTTTACAAACTTCATTTTATTGTTATTAGTTGTCGGGTTGTTCTGGTTTTCGCAACATAACACTAACAAGCAAGCTGACAACTCAGTTCAGTTATTAACCTCTTTAAATCCAGAAGATATCAACACGATTGATATCCAACAACCTCAAAAAGACGATATAAAACTAATACGCAATAATCAGTCCTGGCAACTGATGTCGCCTTACCCTGCCCCGGTGAGTCAAACTCGTATTAATCTTATTCTGAGCTTGTTAAAAACGCCGGTGCATGGCGAGTTTCAGCCAATGGACACTTCATCACTTGCCCAGTTTGGTCTGAATACACCCGCCGTCATTGTCAGCATGAATAATGAGAGTTTTGCTTTTGGTGATGTGGAATCAATCAGCAAACGACGTTATGTTCTATATCAGCATATGATTTATCTGATTGAGGATGATGTCACCCCTTTATTAACAGCAAGTGCTGATAGTTTTATTGATAACAGACTGATTACTGAAAATAATACGATTGAAAAACTCAGCCTTCCCCACTCACTGAGTAACTCAGATATAGTTCAGATTGATAATGTCGATGGGCAATGGCATAGCGATGATAAAAAACTCACGGCTGACCAATTAAAAATACTGATAGATGGCTGGCAGTTTGCCTACGCCACTCAGGTAAGAAAACTCGCGCCAGAGGCTTTAACTGCGTTGCCTAGTCCTCAAATACGCGTATGGCTCAAGGATCAGCAACAGCCTGTTTCTCTTATCCTGCAAACCACAGATAATAATCTTACTCTGATTAATCCAGACTCAGGTTTGGAATATATTTTCCCTATGGCAATGAGCACGCAATTGTTGCCGGACACACCGACTCAAACAAATTAATCGACTATGCCTGAACTACCTGAAGTAGAAACCACTCGGCGTGGTATTCAGCCCTTTATTGAAAACCAGTCCATTACCAAAATGGTGGTGCGTCATCGCGGATTACGCTGGCCGATTCCTGAAGGGCTGGAATCCATCGTAAAAGATCAAACTGTGCACACAATTGAGCGCCGAGCAAAATATTTACTCTTACACTGTGACACCGGCACCTTGATAATCCATCTAGGTATGTCCGGACGTTTACGTGTGCTCGATAATGATGACAACATCAATAAACATGATCATGTCGATATCTTTTTTCACAACGGTTACGTGTTGAGGTTTACCGACCCACGCCGCTTCGGTGCCGTTTTATGGACAGAGAAATCATATGAATACCATCCACTCATTGCCCATTTAGGGCCAGAGCCTTTGTCAGATGCCTTTGATCTTAACTATCTTCATCAGCGTGCCAAAAGTCGGACCAGCCCTATAAAAACATTTATCATGAATGGTGAAGTGGTGGTTGGCGTCGGCAATATCTATGCTAATGAAGCCCTCTTTATGGCGGGCATTCACCCGAGTACTGCTGCCGGTAAGATCAGCAAAAAACAACTTGCTGAATTAGTCGATGCCATCAAAAAAGTATTGGAAAAAGCCTTGCTCGCAGGAGGAACAACCTTACGTGATTTCAGAAAAAGTGATGGCAATCCGGGATATTTCGCACAAGAACTCCATGTCTATGGACGGGAAGGGCAAGCCTGCTTACGCTGCCACACCCCGATAAACAGTATCAGACAAGCGCAAAGAGCTACTTATTTCTGCCCCCAATGTCAGCCTCACTGATTATTTTTGCTCGGAAAAATACTGCGCCAGCAAACGAATCTCTTCCTCAGTATAGCCAGAAGCATGCTGTGTCATCACAGTCGCCTCTCGCTGCCCATGCTTGAAAGCCAGCATTTGCTGAACAAAATAATTTTTGTTTAAGCCAGCGAGGCTAGGTGTTCCTCCCTGACTATGACCATTGGTACCATGACAAACAGCACATGCAGATGCCAATAACGCGACATTACGGGGTTCAGCCTGTGCAGTATGAATTGAAATCAACATGATCCCAGCTACCATAAAATGAGAAAAACGCATTTTTGTCTCCATAATCCAACGCCAGTTATAAGCCTACGTTATAATGTCGCTTTAATCATCAGCTAAGTTTCCATGTCAGAAAAAATTCAATTAGAAGATATCATTCCGGATGAATTGATGGGTATGCGCATCGATCAGGCGCTCGCCAAAATGTTTCCCGAATATTCACGCGGACAACTGACAAAGTGGCTTAAAGCCGGTGATGTGCTGGTCAATGGGCAGTTACTTAAACCTAAGGAAAGTATTCAGGGTGGTGAGAAAGTCACTATCGGTACAGAACTGCAAGTCCAGGATGAAAGCTGGCTGGCTGAAACAATTGCTTTAGATATCATCTACGAAGATGACGATGTCATCATTATCAATAAACCAGCCGGTATGGTCGTACACCCCGGCGCTGGAAATCACCAAGGCACGCTGGTCAATGCGTTATTAGCCCATGCGCCACAACTGGCCAATATTCCTCGTGCCGGCATCGTGCATCGAATCGATAAAGCCACAACCGGCTTATTGATGATCGCCAAAACCTTAACTGCGCATAACTCACTGGTTTCCCAGCTTCAGGCTCGTAGCGTTAAACGTGAATATCTGGCTGTCGCCTGTGGTGTTTTCACCGCCGGAGGAACTGTTGATGAAGCAATTGGTCGTCATAGTATTGATCGCAAAAGAATGGCAGTCAGCGCAACAGGGAAACCTTCAGTGACCCACTATCGTGTTGAACAACGTTATCGTGCGCATACCTTGATTAAGTGCAAGCTTGAAACCGGTCGCACCCATCAGATCCGCGTACACATGGCTCATATCCGACACCCTCTTTTAGGAGATCCGGTTTACGGGGGCCGATTTAAACAGGCAAAAGGCATGACCGAGTCTTGCCGAGAAGTCATTCAGAATTTCCGCAGACAAGCGTTACATGCCGGTTTACTTGGCTTTATCCATCCAACGACTGGCGAAGAAGTGTCATGGCAAATCGATTTACCTGATGATATGCAACAGTTGGTGGATGCTCTGGCAGCTGATGCAGAAATGATTGACTGACTTTAACCTATGACATTGCATTGAATTCTCTGTCGTGGACAATACTTCACGGTCATGAGTCAATTCATACATCAGTTGGTACGCCATTAGTATTCAGATTATCTCATCAAGGAGACAATACAGCGTGATGACTGTGAATCATCTATATCCATCTCTATCTGCTCTCATTAAAGCAGGATTGTATGCTTTTTTGCTTTTCTTTAGCCTGTCCAGCCTGGCATCAGCTGAGAATGTCAAAGACGCAAAGTTCAGTCATCAAACAGTGCTTGATTTAGCCAAAAAATTAGCTAAGGAGCCCTATAAGCTTCCTAAACAAGCGCCCATTTCACTTACCCGCCTGGATGCCGAGACCTATCAGAAAATTCGCTTCCAGCAACATGCCGCTATTTGGGGTAACACACCCTCCCCCTTTTCTATCCAACTATTTGCTCCCGGTTTTTTATACAAGAACCTGGTGAATATTGATATTGTGGAAAGTGGAAAAAGTGTACCAATTAATGTCACCGAATCTTCCTTCAAAGTACCTAATCCAGAAATAGCCAAGGCGCTTGCTCAAGTAGGGAAGTATGCTGGATTCCGTCTGCACTACCCGCTTAATAATAGTCAGGATAAAAATGAGTTCATTATTTTTCAGGGTGCCAGCTATTTCAGAGCCGTCTCAAAAGGTCAGCTTTACGGTATTTCAGCCAGAGGTTTAGCCATTGATGTAGCAGAGCCCAAAGGTGAAGAACACCCTACGTTCACTCACTTCTGGATAGAACGTCCAGGCAGAGAGCAAAAAGCGATCGTTGTTCATGCCCTACTTAATAGTAAAAGTGTCACCGGCGCATACCGTTTTGGGATTTATCCTGATGATCCCACCCATATGGATGTCAAAGTTACTTTATTTCCACGTGCTGATATCCCACATATTGGTCTAGCACCGCTGACCTCAATGTTCTTACATGGCGGGATGGTGCCTGCGAAATCAACGGATTACCGGCCAGAAGTGCATAATTCACAAGCATTGGCCATCACCACAGGGAATAACGAACATTTATGGCGCCCCCTGAATAACCCTAGTTCACTACAGATCAGTGGCTTTATGGATGAACACACCAAAGGATTTGGACTGATTCAGCGTGATCGTCAGTTTGTGAATTATCAGGATTTAGAAGCACATTATGAACTTCGCCCTTCTTTATGGGTAGAGCCTATTGAAGACTGGGGTAAGGGTCAGGTTCAACTATTTGAAATCCCTTCTAATGCGGATAGCAACGACAATATTGTGGCTTACTGGCGCCCGGAAGGCGGATTAAAAAAAGGCCAGACCTTTAGTTACAACTACCGTCTTATCTGGTTAAACGATATCAATCCAATGCCCGGCAAAACAAAGATTGTGCGCAGTACCAAAGGACAATCGTCAGAAGATGGCAACAGAGTGATGATTATCGATTTTAGTCACATTAGTGCCGAACAATTGAAAACGCTGAGCATTAATGCATCCAGCAATCATGGAAAAGTTGTTAAAACAAAGCTGATAGCTAACCCTAATATCGACGGTGCTCGTGTGTTTTTGACCTTCAACCCGGAAAATGCAGATGTTGCCGAATTACGATTGCAATTAATGAATAAAAATATCCCTATCAGCGAAACATGGCTATATCGTTGGATTAAGCCAGGTCTATTTACAGGCGAATAATGAAAGCACATAAAGTTTTACCTGAACGCGCACCACTAGATATGCCACGTCACCGTGTTAATGAACGCGGTCAAGCCTTACGTCAAAATTCAGTCTCCTTTTTTTATTCATTAAGTACTGTTTTTTCACGGTTATTTATTTTATTGGTCACGGTTGGCTTATCGAGCTACGGTATTATCGAAATGCATGGCGTGCTCAGCACCAATAGCATTACGTCATTACAGTGGGTGTTTTTGTTTTTGTTCAGTCTGAACTTTATCTGGATATCATTTGCTTTCTCGCAGGCTTTATTGGGGTTTTTAATTAATCTCAAACCACGCCTTATTAAAAAAGCCGAGACAGACCCCGCATTCAAAACGGCCATTTTATTTCCCGTCTATAAAGAAGAACCCGGCCGAATTGTGGCAGCAATAAAAGCCATGCGTGAAGATTTATTAAAACAGGCACCCGGTAAATATGCTTTTTTTATATTAAGTGACACGAATCAAGCTAATGCCTGGCTGGCAGAAGAAAAAGCGTTTATTGAATTATTTGAAACGCAGGATGAAAACTGCCCGGTTTATTATCGCCGCCGTGCGAATAATCAGGAGCGTAAGGCCGGTAATATTGCGCATTGGGTCACTAACTGGGGTGGTGCATATGAAGCGATGATCGTGCTGGATGCAGATAGCCTGATGAGTGCACAAAGCATGCTCACATTATCTCGCAGACTGGCAGCAGCGCCCGGTGTTGGATTAATCCAGACGCTACCCACTTTAATTAGCGCCAGTAGCCTGTATGGCAAGTTACAACAATTTGCCAATCACTGTTTCGGTCCTATTTACGCTGAAGGCCTGGCCGCATGGCATGGATTGTCTTCCAACTTTTGGGGTCACAACGCCATTATTCGCACTCAAGCGTTTGCTGAATCATGCTCATTACCGATATTACCCGGTAAAGCCCCTTTTGGTGGTCATATCCTCAGTCATGACTTTATAGAAGCAGCGCTGCTTCGACGTGCAGGCTGGGGCGTCAGATTTGATACCGATATTCAACACTCTTATGAAGAAGCACCTCCGTCATTAACCGATGTGATTGTGCGTGACAGACGCTGGTGTCAGGGTAACTTACAGCATGGGCGCATTCTGCTTGCGCATGATCTGGCATTTCCAACCAGACTGCATATTTTCTCTGGCATGATGTCCTACCTCAGCGCTGTGCTCTGGTTATCGTTAATCATGGTCGGTTTGGCCATTGCTGTTCAGGCTCAGTTAGTTCGCCCCGAATATTTTGCAAACCCGTCACTGTTCCCTATCTGGCCAGTATTTGATGCTGAACGTGCACTGGAGCTGTTTATTGTGTCTATGGCGATTGTTCTGGCACCAAAACTGTTTGGCTGGTTTGCTGCTTTGGTGAATTGGCGCCGTTGCAGACAATTTGGCGGACCAATTTTATTAACCCTGAGTACGCTTTTTGAAACGTTAATGTCGGCACTCTATGCGCCTATTCTGATGGTTGCTCAGTTTGGTGTTGTCTGTCATATCCTTATGGGCAAAGACAGTGGCTGGAACCCTCAGTCGCGAGATGATGGTGCCCTGAGTTTAGGACAAGTTACCCGTGCCCACCGCGGCCATACCTTGTTTGGTTTTATCCTGGCAGGTATTTCTTACGGCTTAAGCATCGAAATGTTTTATTGGCTGTTACCCATATCCGGTGGACTGATGCTGTCTATTCCTCTTTCATGGTTAAGTGGAGGAGCAAAACGGGCGAGACCCTTTACGATTTTCGGCTTCCTAAGGGCACCAGAAGAAAAACGCCCTAGCGCCATTGTCAAAAGCCTACTTGAACAGATTAACAACACGCCTAAACAAGAGCCTATTGATACTCCGCTTATTTGTCTGGATCAACATGCCGGACTCTGTAAATGGCATCTGGCTCAGTTACCGTTAATTGATGCGCCAAAGCCTGACGAATTCCATGCACCAACAGTAACGGCCGAATGGAAAATTCGACATGCCTCCTCTCTGCAACAACTGGAGAAGACATTAGAACCCGTTGAGTTGATTGCCTTACTCTCACAAGAGTCAGCCGTGAAACAACTCAAAACACATGGCCTGGTCAAACATCATGACTAAACCGACAAGCTAGTAGTTAGCCTTCTATGACAACTCTTTTACATATATCCGACCTACACTTTGGACGTATTCTGACTGATGTTTTAGAAGGCTTAGAACGTAGTATTCGTGTTTTAGCACCCGAGATGATTATCATTAGTGGTGATCTGACCCAGCGTGCAACAGCCAAAGAATATCAGCAAGCCGCTGACTTTCTTAGCTCACTCAATACACCTTATTTTATCGTTCCCGGCAATCATGATCTCAGTACATTCCGAGTTGTCGAGCGATTTATCTGTCCATGGCGTAATTGGAAAAAGTGGATTCAGTCTGATTTAGAGCCCCAGTTTTCAACAGAAAACTATCAGCTTATGGGTATTAACACTGCCAGAAAAGCCGGTTTTTATATGGATTGGTCCAGAGGGCGAATCAGTCCTTCACAAATACAACAAATTACACAGCAGATGAGTCATGCACCGCAGCACCAACTTCAACTGCTTGTGGCACACCACCCTTTCTGGCTACCTCCGCAATATGAAGCCAGGCATCTCATCGGCGGTCGCGATGAAGCGTTAGCATCATTTAAAGGCACTGGTCTTGATTTAATACTCAGTGGTCATGTACATATTGATTATTGTCACGTGCTTGACGGCATGATCATCTCTCATGCTGGCACCACCACATCAGATAGACTTCTACCCGATACGCCAAATAGTTTTAACATGATTCAAGGTGATAAAAACCGTTTGACTATTGCCCGTCACCATTGGCAGCAAGGTGAATTTCAGTTATCTCAGTCACAGGCTTTTCATCGTAAAAACGGGCGATGGCATGAAGCCTAATCAAAACGCAAGGCCCGAAACCAAAATACCGGTTTTTGTGAATAAACACGCAGGTAGTGCTGAAGCCGTTATAAAGAGCTTAACAGCACATGACAGCATTACTCTCCACAGCTTATCTGCCAGCGATATGCAAACGGCTATTCAACATGCCATTGATGATGGTCATAAACGCATTATCGTATCAGGCGGTGATGGTACGCTGGCATTAGCTGCTGGGATAATCACCGGTACTGAAACTGAACTGGCCATTATTCCAGGTGGCACGCTCAACCATTTTGCCCAGCGCTTATCCATTCCGACCGACACCTCTTTAGCCATCGAACTGGCTATTCATGGTAAAGTGGTTAGCACACATGTCGCTTATGTTAATGATCAGATATTTCTCAACACAAGCTCTGTTGGCGCTTATGTGACTTTTGTTCGCACCCGTGAGTATCTGGAACGAAAGATGCGATATATGATGGCCAGCATATTGGCAGGTATCAGAAGACTCTACCATTTTCGCCATACTCACATTATTCTGAATGAACAAAAAATCAAAACGCCTCTGGTGTTTGTTGGCGTCGGTGAACGCGATCTTCAAATCCCATCAGCAGGACAAGTTAAAGCTGGTGGCCGTGAAGGTCTGCACCTTATTGTTATTCGCTGCAACAGTAGCTGGTCAGCTATCAAACTCATTTTTAGTGCGATGTTAATGGGAATTGATCCCTTAAAAAAAGCAAAGCTTGTCGATAATGCCATTATTGACGAGGTGAAAGTGACCCTGCGTTCACGTAAGAAATGGCTTACTGTCGCTGTTGATGGGGAGTTAATCAAACTCAAACCACCATTACACTATCGTTTCAAACGCGATAGCCTGAATGTTGTTGTTCCAGATGCGAAGGATGGAGATGCATGAGTAATCGAACACGGTTTATACACCGACTTAGTTGGTTTTTAGATGAATCGATCACCTTACCCGGTGGCTATAAAATCGGCGCTGACGGATTTCTAGGTCTTATTCCTGGCTTTGGTGACTTTATTGGTGGCCTGCTTTCTAGTGTGATTATTTATCAGGCTCATCAGCTAGGTGCACCAAAAACGATTCTGTTAAAAATGGCTATCAATATGTTAATTGATACCACACTAGGTGCTATTCCGGTCATTGGTGATGTCTTTGATTTTGTCTGGAAAGCTAACCGGAGAAATGTCGCTCTACTCAGCGAGTATGAGCAGCAACCCCGGCAGGTATATCGTAAAACACTGCTGGAAAATATCGCTATTATTCTTATCTTAATCACCATGATTGGCCTGGCGGTAGCCTTTGTCGGCTGGATTATCAGCTTAATCTGGACGGCATTGTTTCAATCATAGTAAGAAAAACAACTATCAATAAAAGGGAGTTATTATGGACTTAATACGAATTCTGATTGCTATTTTGTTACCACCGCTTGGCGTATTCTTACAAGTCGGCTTCGGTGGTGCTTTCTGGCTAAATATCCTGCTAACTATTCTCGGCTATATTCCAGGTATTGTTCACGCAGTATGGATCATTGCCAAGCGTTAATACCGAGTATGATGCCTTTTGTAATCAAGGCATCACGTCAAAATCGAAAATTTTTTGATGCCGGGACTCATCCCGGCATTTTTGTATTTGTCTATGATCAATAATGTTGCGATCATATAACGCTAGATCCTGCAAACCTCTCTAAGGTGAAAAATGAATAAAGTATTAATTTCTGTTCTGGGAAGTGATCAACCCGGAATCATGGCCGTTATTGCAGATGTGATTAATCAGCGCAATGGCAATATTGAGAATTTGAGTCAAACTCTGCTCAACTCTGTTTTTGGTGCGTTATTACTTGTTGATGTTCCGCATGAGGAAGTGGCTGAAGAACTTCAAACAGCATTAGAAAACGCCTGTAACAACATGGGGCTATTCATCCGTGTACATCCATGGAATGAAAAAGCATCAGACTGGTATCAAAATAAACCTGAGGTTCAACCCTATATTGTCACGGTTATTGGGCCAGATCGTCAGGGCATTGTGGCTGAAGTGGCTGGACAACTGTTTAAACACGGTGTGAATATCACCAATATGCAAGCCATTTTCAAGGGTGGTAAAAACCCGATGGATAATTTAATGGTATTTGAAATTGATGTACCTAAAGCCACGATCATGAATGATTTACGTGATGCGCTTGCAGAAATCTCAGAACGACTGGATCTGGAAGTCAGCGTGCAACATCGTAAAATTTTTGATTCCGTGAGCAATATACTTAATTAATCGCCGTTATATTCTTACCCATTCATATCAGGACATAAAATGATTAATCCCAAAGACATTATTTCTACCTTACAAATGGTACGTGAAGAAAATCTGGATTTACGCACTGTGACCGTAGGGATCAGTCTTGCTGATTGTGTCAGTGACGACATTAATACTTTTAAACGCAAAATCTACGACAAAATCACCCGTATCGCCGGCAATCTTGTCAGTACCTGTAACCGTATTGAAAGACGCTACGGCATCGAAGTGGCTAATAAACGCATTTCTATCAGCCCCATCGGAGTAGTGGCTGCCCCTTTTAACTCTGATCAAATGGTGGAAATTGCGCTCACACTTGATAAAGCTGCCTCGGAATTAGGTATCGACTTTATCGGTGGCTTCACCGCTCTAGTGGAAAAAGGCATGACACATGGTGACAGAGCACTCATCAATGCTATTCCACAAGCATTAACTGAAAGTCAGCGCGTCTGCTCTTCAGTCAATGTCGCCAGCACCCGTGCCGGTATTAATATGGATGCCATCAAAGATATGGGCGTCATCATCAAACAAGCGGCTGAGATGACAGCAAAAGACGATGGCCTGGCAGCAGCAAAACTGGTTGTGTTTGCCAATATCCCACAAGACGTGCCATTCATGGCCGGTGCTTATCTTGGCATTGGTGAAGCTGATGCCGTTGTCAGTGTCGGTGTTAGTGGCCCAGGTGTCGTCAAAGCGGCCCTGGAACGTGCTCTTGAAGAAGAAGACGGCATGGACTTAAGTCGTGCCGCAGATGTGATTAAACAGACAGCAGCGCGCCTTACAAGAGCGGGCGAATTAGTTGGCCGTGAAGTCGCTCAATTATTAGGGTTACCCTTTGGTATTGTTGACCTTTCACTCGCCCCTACGCCGAATAAAAACGATAGCGTCGGTGAAATTTTTGAGGCTATCGGTTTACCTGCGATAGGCGCACCGGGTAGTACGGCCTTTTTATCAATGTTGAATGATGCGGTTAAAAAAGGTGGTGCGTTTGCCAGTTCACACGTCGGCGGACTCAGTGGCGCCTTTATTCCGGTTTGTGAAGATTTGACGATTGCTGATTCCGCAGTGAATGGCACATTATCACTGGAAAAACTGGAAGCCATGACAGCCGTATGTTCTGTTGGCTTGGATATGGTCGCTATACCTGGTGACACCTCTGCAGAGATGATTTCAGCCATTATTGCAGATGAAATGGCCATTGGTGTTATCAACAAAAAAACCACGGCAGCACGTCTGATTCCTGCGCCAGGCAAGAAAGCCGGTGATCATGTTGTCTATGGTGGTTTATTAGGTGAAGGCCCTGTCATGGCTGTTAACATGGGTAGTCATGAGAACCGCTTTGTTCGACTAGGTGGGCGTATTCCATCTCCGATACAAAGTCTAGTTAACTAAATCTAAAGCATAAAAAAAGGGCTGATAAATCAGCCCTTTTTTATTTTCTCTAGAAATAATAACTTATTTCTTAGCAGCTTCACGCTCTTTAGTTTCTTTGATAACTTCATCAGCTACGTTACGTGGACATGGCATGTAGTGTAAGAACTCCATAGAGAACTGACCACGACCCGATGTCATTGTACGTAGTGAACCGATGTAACCAAACATTTCACTCAGTGGTACTTCAGCTTTAATACGGACACCCGTTGCACCCGCATCCTGAGACTTGATCATACCGCGACGACGGTTTAAGTCACCAATAACGTCACCGACATTATCTTCTGGTGTAAACACGTCAACTTTCATGATCGGCTCAAGTAACTGAGGACCCGCTTTAGGAATAGACTGACGGAAACCACCCATTGCGGCTAATTCAAACGCGATGGCAGATGAGTCAACGGCGTGGAATGAACCATCAAATAAATTCACTTTAACGTCCAGTAATGGGAAGCCGGCTAATACACCTCTACCCATCATTTTCTTAAAGCCACCTTCAACGGCAGGCCAGAATTCACGAGGAACTGTACCACCAGTTACTGTGGATTCAAAAGCAAAACCGCTACCTGGTTCACCTGGTTCAATGATGTAATCAATGCGACCGAACTGACCAGAACCACCTGATTGTTTCTTGTGCGTGTAGCTGTCTTCAACACGTTGCGTGATAGTTTCACGGTAAGCCACTTGCGGTTCACCGACAATAACGTCCACACCGTGAGTACGCTTCAGGATATCTACTTTGATATCCAAATGTAGCTCACCCATGCCTTTCATGATGGTTTCACCACTATCTTCATCGGTTTCAACACGGAATGAAGGATCTTCTTTAATCATTTTACCCAGAGCGATACCTAATTTCTCTGCCGCACCTTTATCTTTAGGTGCAATAGCGATTGAGATAACAGGATCAGGGAAGACCATTGGTTCAAGTGTTGCTGCGTTCTTCGGATCACATAATGTGTGACCTGTTTGAACATCTTTCATACCTACAATAGCGATGATGTCACCCGCGTGAGCGTAATCAAGTTCGTTACGGTCATTCGCATGCATTTCCACCATACGACCAACGCGTTCTGTTTTACCTGTGAAGGTATTCAGAATGGTGTCACCTTTGCGAATTTCACCAGAGTAGAGACGAACGAAGGTCAGTGCACCAAAACGGTCATCCATAATTTTGAATGCCAGTGCACGTAATGGACCGTTAATATCAACTGTAGCGACTTTACCAGTTTCGTTACCTTCTAAATCGACTTCTGGTTGTGGATCCACTTCGGTTGGATCAGGCAGGTAATCAACAACAGCATCTAATACTAATTGAAGACCTTTGTTTTTGAACGAGCTACCGCAGTAAGTTGGGAAGAACGCTAATTCTAATGTCCCTTTACGGATACATTTTTTCAGTTCATCAATAGAAGGCTCTTCACCTTCAAGATATTTTTCCATCAAATCATCGTCCTGCTCAACCGCAGTTTCAATGAGTTTTTCACGCCATTCTTCGATCTGGTCAGCCATCTCTGCAGGTGGCTCTTCGATGCTGTAGTTTTCAGGATCTTTTTCGTCAGGCCAGTACCATGCTTTACGCGTTAACAGGTCAACAACACCTTTGAACTCATCTTCGATACCGATAGGCAGAACCATAACTAAAGGTGTGGCAGCAAGAACATCTTCAACTTGTTTAACAACGCGGTAGAAGTCTGCGCCCATACGGTCAAGTTTGTTAACGTAGATCAGACGAGATACTTCTGATTCGTTAGCATAACGCCAGTTAGTTTCTGATTGAGGCTCAACACCACCACTACCACAGAAAACACCAATACCACCGTCAAGTACTTTTAATGAACGATATACTTCGATAGTGAAGTCAACGTGTCCCGGTGTATCGATAACATTTAAACGGTAACCTTTCCATGCACACGTGGTAGCAGCAGACTGAATGGTAATACCACGTTCAGCTTCCTGATCCATGAAGTCCATAGTTGATTCACCTTCGTGAACCTCACCAGTTTTATGAATTTTACCGGTCAGTTTCAGGATACGCTCAGTTGTTGTGGTTTTACCCGCATCAACGTGGGCGAAGATACCTATATTTCTGTACTTGGATAAATCAGAAGCCATAATCCTGTCTCTATTATTTAAATGAACAATTCGTGCATTTACACGGAGTTAAACCCGCCAATTCTAAACTAGAATCTTTGTATATGCACACATTTATAAGTAAAAAAGCGACAAAGACTGCTATGTCGCCATTCAATAAATCTACTATCGGGTAATGACAGCGTGATGTTAAATTATTTGCGGAATCTATAAAGGCTATTTAAACCTGTGTTGCATCGGTACCCATTGATAACGATATACAACCCCTGGTACCGACAGCACCAAAAACAAACTCAACACTGTCACAAAAAATTCCCAACCTTGTGAGTAAACATCTCCGGAAAAGCGGATTTCAAAAGCAATACCGATAAGCAGGCTGATAAAAAAATACACGACTAATTCAAGTAACCGTATCCAGTTGGATTTTTGTTCCAGTGCATAAACAAAAAATACACGTTCGCCTATCCACGGTAGATTTGCCAAGATAAAAAACAGCCCTAACATAAGCCAAATAGACATGTTGTTTCCTAAGAAAAAACGGTAGAACAAACCGACATTAATAATCCTGGAAATATCCCCATTGCTAGCACCAATAAAGTATTAATGCTCAATACAAAACCAGCTGAACCTGAGGTATTCGCTTCATGATGGTGTTCGGCATCATCAAAATACATGACTTTTATGACACGTAAATAATAAAAAGCACCAATCACTGACATCACCACCGCAACCAACGCAACGGCTAACATATCTGCATCTACCACCGCTTTAACTACACCTAATTTGGCATAAAAACCTGCTAATGGTGGTATGCCTGCCATTGAAAACATCAAAATCAGCATTAACAAAGCCAACCACGGATGTTGTTTGCTCAGTCCTTTAAAGTCATCAATATTATCTGCTTCAAAGCCGTAACGGCTCATCAACAAAATCACACCAAAACTGCCTAATGTCATGAGGGCATATACCAAGGTATAAAACATCGAAGCGGCATAACCCGCTTGCGTACCGGCAAGTACACCCATCAATAAAAAACCGACATGAGAAATCGTAGAATACGCCAGCATGCGTTTAATATTGGTCTGAGCGATAGCCACAACATTACCGATTATCATCGATAAAACAGCCATCAACATCAACATCGGTTGCCAATAGCTTTGTAAGTCTATCAGTCCATCGACTAATAATCGAATCAACAAAGCAAAAGCAGCAATTTTAGGTGCGGCGGCGATAAAAAGCGTCATCGCTGTCAGTGCACCATGATAGACATCCGGTAACCACATATGAAACGGCACCGCGCCAAACTTAAAGCCGATACCAATAATAATAAAAACCAGTGCAAAGCTTAGGATTGTGTCATTGCTGGACGATGAATACACAGCTGTAGCAATATCCTGCAACATCAAACTTCCTGTAATGCCATAGATAATAGACATGCCATATAACAACATTCCCGAAGCAATCGCACCGAGGATGAAATATTTCATCGCAGCTTCAGTCGCAATCGCCGAATCACGATGCATTGCCACCATGGCATAAAGACACAAGGACAATAACTCCAGTCCTAAATACAAAGTCAGAAAGTGATTCGCCGACACCATAATGAACATACCCAGCGTGGCGAACAAGGCTAAGACATAAAACTCGCCTTGAAGTAATTGGCGTACCCGTAAATATTCAACGGAATATAACAAGACACACATATTCACCAGACAGATGGCTATTTTTAATACATCACTCAGGCCATCTTTGACATAGGTGTCGGAAAAGGTCTTTCCGGCTTCGCCCCAGGAAGAAACCAGGATAATCAATACAGCAAGTAAACTTAACTGGCTGAGCCCATAGACCCAACTCACTTTTCTACTGCCGGTAAAAGCAACAAATAATAAGACAACACAAGCCATTGCCAGCATGACCATTTCAGGTAATGCAAACAACATATTTGGCACTTGGTAGTTCATTATGAGTTGTCCTTTTAGAGCTTGGATTGAGACACTTGTGTTAATAAATTTTCAACAGAAGCGTGCATCACGTCTAACAATGGATCAGGCCAGAGACCTAACACTAAAACAATCACCGCTAAACTCGCTAATAGCATAAATTCACGAGTATTAATATCTTCCAGTTCAGCAACGTGTTGATTTGCCACTTCACCAAAAAAGACCCGTTTCACCATCCACAAGGTATAGGCTGCACCAAGAATTAAGGTTGTCGCTGCCAGAAAAGCAAACCAGAAATTCGCCTGAAAAGCAGCCAGAATCACCATAAACTCACCCACAAAACCTGATGTGCCTGGAAGACCGGCATTTGCCATGGCAAAAAATACCGCAAACGCTGTGAATGTCGGCATGGTATTAATAACCCCACCATAAGCACTAATTTCACGGGTATGCATCCGGTCATACAACACACCGACAGCCAAAAACATCGCTGCGGAAATAAAGCCATGTGACACCATCTGCACCATGGCACCCTCCACTGCCAGCACTGCGCCACTACCTGTTGCTGAGTTGAAAAATATTCTGAAAACAATAAATAAGCCCAGCGTCACAAAGCCCATATGAGCAATACTCGAATAGGCAATTAATTTTTTCAGATCCCTCTGTACCAGTGCCACAAAACCAATATAAACCACAGCAATCAATGACAAGGTAATCAATAACCAGTCAAAAACCATACTGGCATCCGGTGTAATAGGTAAGGCGAATCGGATAAAACCATAACCGCCAATCTTTAAGGTAATAGCCGCCAAAATGACTGAACCGCCGGTAGGGGCTTCAACATGTGCATCTGGTAACCAGGTATGCACTGGCCACATCGGTACTTTGACTGCAAATGCAATCAAAAAGGCAAAAAACAGCCAGGTTTGCTCGGTCATGGATAAAGTGACCGCATGATAATCCAGCAATGAAAAACTGCCTGCAACGTGATGCAAATACAGCAGAGCAATTAATAAAAACACCGAACCAAAAAACGTATACAAAAAGAATTTGATCGTGGCATAAACGCGATTCGGCCCACCCCAGATGCCGATAATCAAAAACAATGGAATCAGCATGGCTTCAAAAAACACATAAAACAATATGGCGTCCAATGCTGAAAATACCGCCAGCATCAAACCTTCCATAATCAAAAAGGCTGCCAGGTAATGATTTAAGCGATATTCAATGACACGCCAGCCCGCCACTACAACCAGCAATGTCGAAATCGTTGTTAAAATGATTAATGGTAAAGAAAACCCATCAATACCAAGGTGATAATTAATAGCAAACGTCGCAATCCAAGGATGCAACTCCTCAAACTGCATTTGATATGAGGTATTGTCAAAACCGATATACAGAGCGATGGATAATAAAATAGTCAGTGACGCTGTCCCCACCGCGAGCCATTTACTCAGGCATTCCCGATCATTCAAAAACAGGCATAACAAGCCTGCAGCAATGGGGAACCAGATAATCAGACTTAACAATGGGAGTTGTGTCAGCATGGTTTCTATTCCGTCCCTGTCATGCTACAAAAAAGGTGAGTAACAGGCCCACACCAATAATCATTGCAAAGGCATAGTGATACAAATAGCCAGTCTGTATCTGTCTGGCTAAACGTGAACACCATGCCACCGTCTTGGCTGAACCATTCACCAGGGCACCATCAATTAGAATACGATCACCAACTCGCCATAAAAGCTGGCCTAGTTGACGGGAGCCACCAGCAATCACCGTCTGATTAAAGTCATCAAAACCATATTTATTGATCAGGATTTGATAAATAAACTGACCTTTATTCTGTAAAACAGCCGGTAAATCAGGTCGCCGTAAATATAAAAACCAAGCTATCACGATACCCGCCATGGCCAACCAGAACGGAGCCGCCGTGAGCCCGTGCAATATAAAGCTCAACACACCATGAAATTCTGTTGCCTGCTCAGCTAGAATTTCATGAGTTGCTGCCACATAAATAGCATCCGCAAAAAACTCACCGTAGACCACGCTACCGATCCAGTAACCAGCAATAACCGAAGGGATTGCCAGCAGTATCAATGGCAAGGTGACCACCCATGGAGACTCCTTAGGCTGATGTCCGTGCTCAGTGTTAAATCGTGGCTTACCATGGAACACCATAAAAAACAGGCGGAAACTATAAAGGGATGTGATTAATACGCCCGATAACACAGAAAAATAGGCAAAGCTATGACCGGGTATATTCGAAGCATGGACAGCCTCAATGATGGCATCTTTAGAAAAGAAGCCGGCAAAACCAGGGAAACCGATCAACGCTAAGGAACCAATCAGGCTGGTCCAGTAAGTTATCGGCATATACTTTTTCAGCCCGCCCATCTTGCGCATATCCTGCTCATGATGCATAGCGATAATCACCGAACCTGCCGCCAAGAAAAGTAAGGCTTTGAAAAAAGCATGCGTCAACAGGTGGAAGACACCAGCGGCATAGGCTGACACACCTAATGCCACCGTCATATAACCTAATTGTGACAAGGTCGAATAAGCGATAACACGCTTAATATCGTTTTGAACTAACCCCAGCAGCCCCATAAAAAAGGCAGTAATGGCGCCAATAATCAGTACAAATGACAATGCCGTTTCTGAAAGCTCAAACAAAGGTGACATACGCGCCACCATGAAAATACCGGCCGTCACCATGGTCGCCGCATGGATCAGTGCTGAAATAGGCGTCGGCCCTTCCATCGAATCTGGCAACCAAACATGTAATGGTACTTGTGCAGACTTACCCATAGCACCGATAAATAATAATATGCAGGTCAGTGTCATTACTGACCATGTCACATCAGGAAACAGGCTAATGGTTTCTTCTGCCATGTGTGGCGCTTGTTGGAAGACCGTCACATAATCCAGACTCCCGGCATACATCAGTACCGCAGCAATGCCCAGTAAAAAGCCAAAATCCCCGACTCTATTGACCAGAAAAGCCTTAAGATTGGCATAAATCGCCGTCGGTTTTTTATACCAAAAACCAATTAATAGGTAGGACACAAGCCCTACGGCTTCCCAACCAAAAAATAGCTGCATAAAGTTATTCGCCATCACCAGCATCAGCATGGCAAAGGTAAACAACGAAATATAACTAAAGAAACGACAATAACCATCGTCATCGTGCATATAACCAATGGTGTAGATATGCACCATCAGCGAAACAAAGGTCACCACGGTCATCATCACAGCACTTAAGCTATCAATCATAAAACCGACTTCAAGCTGCAATGAGCCAGCCTGTAACCATTGATAAACCATACCGTTATAGGTCAACCCATCAATAGTAACGAGCTTCAGTACCCAGGCAGATAAAAAGAAAGCAACGCCTACAGAAAAAATAGTAATCCGATGCGTCCAGCTTCGTCCCAAATGGCGACCAAACAAACCTGCAGCGATACTGCCAAACAAAGGCGCGATAACAATGGCAAGCAGCAAGCTCTGTGGCATTCGTTACCCCTTTAACCTATCAAGGTCAGACACATTAATGGTGCTGAGATTACGGAATAAAACCACCAAAATAGCCAGACCAATAGCCGCTTCCGCTGCTGCCACCGTTAAGATAAAGAACACAAACACCTGACCGGCGGGGTCTCCCAGAAAGTGTGAAAAAGCAATAAAGTTAAGATTTACCGCTAACAGCATCAATTCAATACACATCAATAAAATAATGATGTTTTTACGATTCAAAAAAATGCCCGCTAAAGACAAGCTGAACAATATGGCAGCGAGAATAAGATAGTCAGATAACACAATCATGGCTCTCTCCTCTCTCCTTCCTGTTTTTGCCGAAGATCCACCATTCTGAGCCGATCTGTCGATTTAACTGTCACCTGTTTAGCCGGATCCTGCAATTTACGGTGGTGTTCACGCAATGTCAGTGTGATGGCCGCCACAATGGCAACCGTTAAAATGACAGAGGCAATTTCAAACGGATACACATAAACGGTATACAGCAAACGTCCCAACATTTTGGTATTGCTGGCATCAGTCGCTGCAGCGGCGCTAATATTGAATTGTGGGGCATTCAACACAGCAATCATCTCCACCACAATCAACGCCGCCACAATAATGCCGAGTGGTAAATAACGCGTGAAACCTTCTTTGAGTGGAGCCAGATCAATATCCAGCATCATCACGACAAAGAGAAACAGCACCAACACAGCCCCCACGTAGACAAGGACCAGACTAATGGCAAGGAACTCTGCTTCTAGCATTAGCCAGATACCAGCACTGGTGAAAAAGGCTAACACCAGAAATAACGCTGCCCGCACAGGGTTACGTACTGTTATCACCATCGTTGCAGCAAACAATAAAATAGCCGCAAAGGTATAAAAGATAATGCTTTCCACTAGTCAGTCATCCTAACGATATGGTGCATCAGCCGCACGATCTGCAGCAATCTCTGGCTCATACTTATCCCCTATTGCCAGTAATTTATCTTTAGTCATAATTTGTTCGCCTCGATTTTCAAAGTGAAACTCAAAATGACGAGTTTCGACAATGGAATCGACCGGACAGGACTCTTCACAAAACCCACAATAAATACATTTAAACAAATCAATATCGTAACGTGTGGTGCGACGACTGCCGTCATCCCTGGGCTCGGTTTCGATAGTAATGGCTAATGCCGGACATACAGCCTCACATAATTTACAGCCAATACAGCGTTCCTCCCCATTCGGGTAACGCCTTAATGCATGAAGTCCTCTGAAACGGGGTGACTGAGGTGTTTTTTCTTCAGGGTATTGAACCGTCACCTTACCAGCAAATAAATAACGCCCAGTTAAACGAAGTCCCTGAATGAGCTCCCACAATAAAAAGCTCTTAAAAAAATGACGGAGACCTGACATCATCCCCCTCCCGCAGTTAATACTGCACTTTCTGTGAACCAAGGCCCGATATCCAGCACTTGAGCCGTCGATACAATCACCAACCAAACAAGTGTCACCGGGATAAATATTTTCCAGCCCAAACGCATAATCTGGTCATAACGATAACGCGGAAATGTTGCTCGAAACCACAGATACATAAATAAGAATATGGCTGTTTTTGCTAATAACCACACCAAACCAGGCACCCATGCAAAAGCCGTTTCCAACACAGGGATACCATCAAACGGTGATAACCAGCCGCCCATAAATAACGTCGCAGCCAGCATGGAAATCAAAATCATATCGGCGTATTCAGCGAGGAAAAAAATAGCAAACGCCATCCCGGAATATTCCACATGGAAACCGGCGACGATTTCAGACTCCCCTTCAGCAATATCAAACGGCGCCCGGTTGGTCTCGGCCACCCCGGAGATAAAATAAACAATAAACAACGGAAACAGCGGTATGAAATACCAGTGCCAGAAGCCACCTTGCTGAGCCAGCACAATCTCACCGAGATTCAGACTGCCAGCCGCAATGAGTACACCGACCAAAGCAAATCCCATAGCAATTTCATACGACACCACTTGTGCAGCACTACGTAATGCGCCTAAAAAGGCATAACGAGAATTAGATGCCCAACCTGCCACCACCACGCCATATACACTCATTGAAGTGATCGCTAAGATGTACAGAAGACCGGCATCAATGTCAGCCAGCACCATGCCATCATCAAACGGCATTACCGCCCAGGCCGCCAGCGCCGGACCAATCGCCAAAACAGGCGCTATCAGAAACAAATATAAATTGGATTTTGCTGGGAAAATCACTTCTTTAAGTAACAGTTTCAGGCCATCTGCTATCGGTTGTAATAATCCCCATGGACCGACTCTGTTAGGACCAATCCGAGTTTGTATATAACCAATCACTTTACGCTCGGCGTAAGTCAGATAAGCAACTGACAGCATTAAAGGCACAATAATTAATAAGATCTTCAGCAGATTCGGCAAGATATCCTGTAAAAACATATCGATCATGTGGCTGCCTCACTCTGAGAAACAAAGACCTGACCAAATAAGCTGACTAAGCGGTTAGCCGCATCTGTAGTGGCGGCGACATACACGCAGCCATCTGCAATATTGTCATCAATCTCTAATGGTAAGCGTACCACTTTGTCTTCTTGTGTCAGCGTCAACGGCGTTTGATGGTTCAAACCCCATTTTTCTGCTTCTTTTCTGTTGATACGGGCAAACTGGGCACGCTGAGTTTCAGGCGTTTTTTGTAATGCGTCACTGTGTCTTAGTAACACATCAGTCCGATACATTGGCACTTCAGAAATCATCATCAACTCTGATTCTGCCGTCAATGAATCAGGGATATAAGGTGAAATCGTCTTAGTCTGTATATCGGCCTGGCTTTGTCGAATCTCATCCACCACATCCTGTGACGAAATATAGTCAAATCCTTGTATTTGGCTGACATTGCCCAGTACACGCAGAACTTTCCAACCAGGCCGACTATCGCCTCTGGGTGCAACAGCACCAGCAAACTGCTGCCATTGTTTATCCATTCCGACAAACGTGCCTGATGTTTCAGTAAAACAGGCCGTGGGTAAAATCACATCGGCCGTTTGTCTTAAAAATTCACTGTCAAAACTATGCAGCCCCACCACAAAACTAGCGCGTTTTAATGCCTGTTTGGCTATTGCTGGCACCGCAGTATCCTGTAATGCATCAAAGTCCATCAGTACATAAGCCCGCAGACTCTGTTGCCACATTTGCAGACTATTCTTAGCTGCATCAGCGGGTAGCGTATTGGCAATTAAATGAGCCTGACTATTGGCTGATGGCATCACAACACAACGGCTGCCAGATAACTCGGCAATCTTCTGCACTAGAGCACGAATTTTCGCTGCATTGGGATGGTGATTGGCTAAATCTCCCACAATAAGTGTTGCATTAGTGGCATTGGATAATTGCATTGCCACATTTTGCTCAAACGCGCTGGGCGTACGTTCCGGATATAAAGCCTGCCATTCATCATCATTGTCATTAGCAATTGACGATAATACTTTGGCAACACCGGCTAATGTTGTGAGCATCGCATTGATATCAACAGCCATTTCATACTCAACCGGCATCAGCATATCAGTCAGGAAAAAGTTGATATTAGTTACTGCCGCTCCAGCCAAGGCCGCCTGTCTTATTCGATGAGCAAGGATAGGTTGTTCAGCCCGGATATTGCTGCCAATCAAGACAACAGCATCACTTTCCTGCACTTCTGCCAATGTCCAATTATCCAGAGGGTACTGTTCTGGATGATCTGAAAAATCCTGCTGGCGCAGGCGGTGGTCAATATTCTCAACACCTAAACCCCGCAGCCATTTCTGAAAAAGAAACGCTTCTTCCAGGGTCGCTGTGGGGGAAATTAAGCCCCCCACCTCTTCTGCTCCATGTTTGTTAATAACGGTTTGCAAACCTTTTACCGCTGTTTCCAGCGCGGTTTGCCAGTCAACCACCTGCCATTCACCCTCCACCTTAATCATCGGATCAGTGAGTCGTTTTGAATGTGCCAACCCTTGATAGGAGAACCTGTCTCTATCTGATAACCAGGCCTCATTGATAGACTCGTTATCTCTTGGCACCACACGCATCACATCATTTTGTCTGACATGCAGCTCAATATTGGAACCAATGGCATCATGAGGCGCGATAGAAGGATGGGCTTTCATTTCCCAGGCACGGGCTTTATAACGAAACGGTTTTGAGGTTAAAGCACCCACAGGACACAGATCGATAATATTGCCGGATAGCTCTGAAACCAGACTGTGCTCGACATAGGTACCGATTTCCATATGTTCGCCGCGCCCAGTTGCCCCAAGCTCTTTAACGCCGGCGATTTCCACACCAAAGCGAACGCAGCGAGTGCAATGAATGCAGCGTGTCATATCGGTACGAATCAAAGGCCCAATATCCTTGTCTTTGACAACACGTTTGCCTTCTGTAAAGCGGCTGACGCCTTCGCCATAACCCATGGAAAGATCTTGCAACTCGCATTCACCACCCTGATCACAGATAGGGCAATCCAGCGGATGATTAATCAGTAAAAATTCCATTACACTGCGTTGAGCATTGACCGCGACTTTGGAATGAGTAAACACCTTCATGCCTTCCGTAACGGGAGTCGCACAGGCTGGCAGCGCTTTACGGGATTTATCGACTTCAACCAGGCACATCCGGCAGTTCGCCGCTATCGACAGCTTTTTGTGATAACAAAAACGCGGAATATCAATGCCCGCCTCATCAGCAGCCTGAATAATCATTTTTGTTGAATCCACTTTCAGCGGAATACCGTCGATTTCGATATTAACCATGTCTACTCAGCCTTCACGCTGTATTATCCATACACCGACCGTGATCGATGTGGTATTGAAATTCATCACGAAAATGTTTGATGAAACTGACAACCGGAGCCGCGGCAGCATCACCCAAGGCACAAATCGTATTGCCATTGATATTTTCAGCAACATCCACCAGCCGATCTAAATCTTCTTGTCTGCCCTGGCCTTCTTCAATCCGTTTCACAACCCGATATAACCAGCCAGTACCTTCCCGACATGGCGTACACTGACCGCACGACTCCTCATAATAAAAATAAGCAATACGCTGTAAGGCCTTTACCATACAAGTTGAATCATCCATGACAATCACTGAACCGGCACCCAGCATTGAACGTGCTTTTGCAATGCCGTCATAGCTCATATCCAGTCCCATCATGATGTCAGCGGGCACCACAGGCGTAGAGGAGCCACCAGGAATTACCGCTTTTAATTGATGGCCATGTCTGACGCCACCGGCTAATTCCAATAACTCAGCAAAGGGAGTACCGAGCGGTACTTCATAGTTACCGGGTTTATTGACATGGCCGGTCATACAGAAAATTTTGCTGCCACCATTATTCGGTGTTCCCAAGTCATGAAACCAGTCAGCACCATGCTGCAAAATCACCGGTATAGACGCCAGACTTTCAGTATTGTTAATCGTGGTCGGCCTGCCATATAAGCCATAACCGGCAGGAAAAGGGGGTTTATAACGAGGCTGACCTTTTTTGCCTTCCAGTGATTCGAGTAAGGCGGTTTCTTCCCCACAAATATAAGCGCCAGCACCGATATGGGTATGCAACTGAAAATTAAAGCCACTGTCAAGAATATCCTTACCTAGATAACCTGCCTCTCTGGCTTCTTCCAATGCCGCTTCAAAGCGTTCTATTGGCTCATAAAATTCACCACGGATATAGTTGTAACCCGTTTGGGCACCAATGGTGTAACCGGCGATAATCATGCCTTCTATCACCTGGTGTGGATTAAACCTGAGAATGTCACGGTCTTTACAGGTGCCAGGCTCACCTTCATCAGAATTACAGACAATATATTTATCGCCGGGCAAACGTCTGGGCATGAAGCTCCATTTCAACCCGGTAGGGAAACCGGCACCACCACGGCCACGTAATGCCGAGTTTTTAATCTGTTCGATGATAGATTCAGGTTTGAGCTTATTACTCAAGATATTTTCAAGTACCTGATAACCACCTACCTGACGATAGGCCTCCAAGGTCCACGATGGAGACAGATGGCTGGTACGAAAGCAGACTTGATCCAGCTTCATGACTGAACCCCGTCAATTAAAGCATCAATTTTTTCTTTGGTGAGGTATTCATGATATTGCTTATCCATCAACAACATTGGTGCACCGACACAAGCCCCAAGACACTCCACTTCTTTTAGCGTGAACAAACCATCTTCTGTTGTTTCCCCTGGCTTAATGGATAAGCGTTGCTGCAAATGTTCGAGAATTTCTTCTGATCCGCACAACATGCAAGAGATATTGGTACACAGACTGATCTTATGTTTACCGACCGGCTCCAGCTCAAACATGCTGTAAAAGGTCGCCACCTCATAGACACTGATGTTTGACATGGATAAGTATTCCGCCAACGCATCCATAATGGCTCTGGAAAGCCAGCCACCATTCGCTTCTTGCAGAATATGTAAACATGGAATGACCGCTGACTGAGCCCGGCCTATCGGGTATTTGACTATCCACTTATCCAACTCAGCACGCAGCTGCTCCGTGAATAAAGTCTGTTTAGGTCCGGTTAATACCATTTCTGTCATCGGTCAATCTCACCAAACACAATATCCATCGTACCGATAATGGCAACCACATCCGCCAGCATATGGCCTTTTGCCATCTCATCCATAGCCGCCAGATGTGGGAATCCTGGCGCGCGAATTTTTACACGATAAGGCTTATTGGCCCCATCCGAAATCATATAAATACCAAACTCGCCTTTGGGATGTTCAATCGCACTGTAGACTTCACCTTCAGGGACACAATAACCTTCAGTAAATAATTTGAAATGATGGATCAAGGCTTCCATATCATTTTTCATCGTACTGCGTTTGGGTGGAGCGACTTTAGTATCGTCAACGATCACAGGCCCCGGATTCGCTTTAAGCCAATCCACACATTGTTTGATAATGCGGTTAGACTCACGCATCTCGGCTACGCGGACTAAATAACGATCGTAGCAGTCGCCCTCCTTACCTATCGGAATGTCAAAGTCCAATTGGTCGTAGACTTCATAAGGCTGTTTACGGCGTAAATCCCATTCAATACCTGAACCTCGTAACATTGGCCCTGAAAAACCAAGTTGCAAGGCTCGCTCCGGACTAACCACACCAATACCGACAGTGCGTTGTTTCCAGATACGGTTGTCGGTTAATAAGGTCTCGTATTCGTCGACACAATGAGGAAATCGTTGTGTGAAGTCTTCAATAAAATCGAGCAGACTGCCTTCTCGGTTTTGATTCTTTTTCTTTATCTCTTTTTCGTTGTGCCATTTAGATGTTTGATATTGAGGCATCTTATCGGGTAAATCGCGGTAAACGCCGCCGGGACGGTAATAGGTGGCATGCATTCTTGCCCCAGATACCGCCTCGTAACAATCCATCAAATCTTCACGTTCACGAAAGCAATAAAGAAAAACAGTCATCGCACCAATATCAAGGCCATGCGCTCCCAGCCACATCAAATGATTTAACACCCGGGTAATCTCATCAAACATGACGCGGATGTATTGCGCTCTGATGGGCACATCGATACCAATCAGTTTTTCGATAGCCATCACATAGGCATGTTCGTTACACATCATCGATACATAATCGAGACGATCCATATAACCGATGCTTTGATTAAACGGCTTGGATTCAGCCAGTTTTTCGGTACCCCGATGCAGCAGACCAACATGCGGATCCGCTCTGACAATGACTTCGCCATCCATTTCCAGAATAAGGCGAAGCACACCATGCGCAGCCGGATGTTGCGGACCAAAGTTCAGTGTGAAATTTTTTATCTCAGCCATTATTTCTCATCCCTGAGATAACGGTTATCGTCACGAATCACCCTGGGTACCAGGGTTCTTGGTTCAATGCTGACCGGTTCATACACCACGCGTTTCTTGTCTTCATCGTAACGCATCTCAACATTGCCAATAAGTGGGAAGTCTTTGCGAAACGGGTGGCCGACGAAGCCGTAGTCGGTCAAAATGCGACGTAAATCAGGATGACCTTCAAATAAAATACCAAACATATCAAAGGCTTCACGTTCATACCAATCCGCACTTGCCCAGACACTTGTTACGCTGTCGACGAGGGGTTGTTCGGCAGCCAGTCTGACTTTTAATCGTAAGCGTTGGTTATGTTTGATTGACTGCAACTGATAAACCACAGCAAACCGATAACCATCCGTCACCGGTTCTGCATGACCCAATCCATCTACAGCCCGGCTAAAGCCAAACTCTGTTGATTGTTTCGTTTCCCAACTGCTACCACCGTACTCTGAGTAATCCACTCCCGCCAAATCCATCAATTGCTCAAATTGATAGTCGTCGCGTAGTGTTGTGCAAACGTTGATAAGGTGCTCTGCAGCCACATGCAAAGTGATTTCATCTCTAACCAGCTCACAGTCCAGCAAGGCTTCTGAAAAATCCTGTTCAAGTTTAGCTTTTAGGGTTTGCATCATAAAACAGGTCGCTTTCAGGGTTGTCTGGCTATGGTATTAGTACGGTGAATTTTTTTCTGCAGTTGTAATATTCCGTACAGTAATGCCTCAGCCGTTGGGGGGCAGCCCGGAACATAGATATCTACGGGTACAATCCGGTCACAACCACGGACTACAGAATAAGAGTAATGATAATAACCGCCGCCGTTAGCACAGGAACCCATTGAAATCACCCAGCGTGGTTCAGACATCTGGTCGTATACTTTACGAAGTGCCGGCGCCATTTTATTTACCAGTGTACCGGCAACGATCATTACATCAGATTGACGAGGACTGGCTCTGAATACAATGCCAAATCGGTCCAGATCATAACGTGCAGCACCCGCGTGCATCATTTCCACAGCACAGCAGGCCAGGCCAAATGTCATTGGCCATAAGGATCCGGTTCTTGCCCAATTAATCAGCTTGTCAGCAGAGGTGGTGACAACGCCTTTTTCAAGAACACCTTCTATTCCCATTCCAGCGCTCCTTTTTTCCACTCATACACAAACCCAACCACCAGAATACCCAGAAATAAGAACATGGCTAGGAGTCCGAATACACCGATCTCATCTAATACGATGGCCCAGGGGAACAGGAATGCGATTTCTAAATCGAAGATAATAAAGAGAATAGCGACGAGATAATAACGAACATCAAACTTCATGTGAGCATCTTCAAAAGGCTCGAACCCACATTCATACGCTGAGCGTTTTTCACTATCCGGATGACGAGGTCCTAATACAAAACCAGCCAGCAATGGCAGAACACCAAAGCCGATGCCGATAATGATAAACAACAAAATCGGGAGATAATTCTCCAGCATGCTGCGCTTCCTTACGATGTCTCGACAACTCAGCATGAGGGACTTGCGTCACTGCTCATGCCCCTGATTGCATTATCAACTATGACCGCAATCATCAGGATTGATACTACACACTAAAAACGCTGATGAGAAGTCACAATATTTGATAAATAACGATTTTTACCAAGCTTATGAGACTGGACAGAACTGAATAGATTGTGCTCGAATATGCCTTACTTTGATTTGAGCAATGCTCAATTCCCATTCAACCAATGTCTCAGATAAAAAAACAATAAGGTGCATCATTTCAGGTGAATAAGAATAAGTGGTTAAGTACACCTGTTGTGGTAGCGATCATCATTTTATTAGCGGCTTTAATAGCTGCTGGTGTGGCAGCTTCACATTTATTCTCACTGATTCAGGAGGATGTCACGTCACGTCTAAATACGGCATTAGTTACTTCCATTAACAGAGTCAAACAATCTTTCACCAATCACCAGCGAAATAGTGTTTATTGGGCAGAGAATACCGTTATTCAGCAAATCGCTTTATTGGCTAATAAACACGAAAACAGAGCGATGCAGCAGGATTTATATCAACTCGTTGATGGCAGTCTGAAAGCAACGATCACCAATGAAGGTTACCGAGACTACAAATTATTTAACCTCAACGGTGAGTTGATTTTGTCAGGCATCAGCGGTTTCGCAAAGCCTGAACAGAATATTACCCTGCCAGATAATATTCTTGCTGCATTATCGAAAAAGGATGTCTATACCTCTCATCCATTTATGCCTTCATCCGTATGGCAATCAACGTTACGTCATCAATATCCCTTACCAACCATGTTATTTATTGCTCCTATCCATGATTGGGCGGGAAAAACAGTCGCTTTTTTTGCGTTTGAAATTAATCCAGACAAGCTGTTTAACCCGGCTTTTCATGAAAATCAGGTCGGACAAACCGGTCAAGCCTATGCCATAGATGAACAAGGGCGGATGCTGACCCAAAGTAAATTTACTAACCAATTAATTCGTGCAGGATTAATCGATGCTTCGAATCCGCTCACTGAGTTGAAACTCGAAGTCCGTGACCCCGGTTTTGATTTACTGGAGTCACCCGACAAAAAAGTGAAAAGCCCTATGCCATTGACACTGATGGCTAAGTCGCTGACTCAGCATAAAACTGGAGTCAACCTGAAAGGCTATCGTGATTATCGTGGCGTCAAAGTCATCGGCAGCTGGCGCTGGGATGAGCAACTCAATATGGGGATTGTCACAGAAACAGAGGTTTCCGAAGTATACAAACTATACCGTTCGCTGTTATTCAGCGTCATTGTCAGTATTGTGTTTATCATTTTTATGACGGCATTTGGTACCTATTTCTATCGCCGTTCCACCCAGCAACAAATTGTCTCACTGCAACAACGAGATGCCATTATTAAACAAACAGATGATGGTTTTGTCACCATCGATGATCAGGGAAGAATCACCATGGTCAATCCCGCCATCTGTTTACTATTTGGCTATCAGGAAGCCGAATTGATTGGCCAGCCGGTATCCATTTTAATAGATGAAGAACAGCGACATAAACATGATAATTATCTGAAACAAGCTGATATACATGAACCGAAAATTATTCATCGGACCCGCTCATTATCAGCGAGCAGGAAAGATGGTAGTCAATTTCCGATTGAACTCAATGTCAGCCCGATGCAGTTTGGCCATCGTAAATTTTATATCGGCGTGATTCGTGATATTTCTGAACGTTATCAATATCAGCAAGAACTGATCAAAGCCATGCAGCAGGCTGAACATGCTAATCAGGCTAAAAGTGAGTTTCTTGCCAAGATGAGTCATGAGCTGAGAACACCGCTCAATGCCATTATCGGTTTCTCTCAGCTGTTACAGATGGATAAGTTAAATGATGATCAACGCGAATCGGTCAGTATGATTGAAAGCTCAGGTAATCATTTGCTGTCATTAATCAATGAGGTGCTTGACCTGTCACGTATAGAGAGTGGTCATATGTCAGTCTCAGTGGAAGATGTCGAACTAAAACCACTCATCGAACATATTTTACCATTCATTCATAATCAACTTAGTGCGCTTGATTTACGTATTACCGAAAGTTACCCAAAACAAGCCTCTTCTCTATTTGTCCGTGCCGACCACATTAAATTAAAACAGGTATTGCTTAACCTATTATCCAATGCGGCAAAATACAATAAGCCTAATGGAAGTATAGAAATTATTGTCAGCCATACGGATAGTGACTCGATACGCATTGCTATCAAAGACACGGGCTACGGTATTGATGAGAATTTACAGCAACGTCTTTTCGAGCCCTTTGACCGTCTTGATAAAGACACCTCTGATATACAGGGAACAGGAATAGGGCTGGTTATTAGCCGTGAACTGATTAAGCTAATGAATGGACGGTTTGGCTTTGAAAGCAAGCGAGATATAGGATCGACATTCTGGATAGAGCTTCAGCGCTCATCCGTCAACAATAGCTCGATATTATCAGCTGCAAATAACCAGTCTGATCAATTGGATGGTGAGCAGAGTCAGCATATCAAAGTGTTATGTATAGAAGACAATCCTACCAACTTAAACCTGATGCAGCGGTTTTTTAGACAGTACTCGCAATTTGTTTTGTTAACCGCCGCCGATGCAGAATCAGGATTAGAAATAGCCAGACAATTTGAGCCTCAAGTGATTCTGATGGATATTAACTTACCAGGCAAAAATGGCTTCGAGGCATTAAAAGACCTGAAACGTTCTGCCATCACTCGTGATATCAAAACAATTGCGTTAAGTGCTAATGCCATGCGAGATGACATTGATAGAGGCCTGAAAGCAGGTTTTGATTATTATCTGACTAAACCGCTTAACTTTGAACTGTTAATTGAAACTATCAACCAAGCTATCAAACACTAAGCTCAGTTGAGTCACCCTAAACAGGTACAAGTTAAACTGACCCGGCCCAGTGTTGTATGGCGTCTAAAGCCTGCTGGTTTAACGCTATTGCACGTTTTTCGTGACTGGCTTCAATGTAACAACGGAGTTCCGGGGCATTGCCAGAGGGCCTAATGTGAATGATTTCATCATTAGCAAAAGACATTCTCACACCATCGGTTGTATCAACAGCTTTGACCTCACCCATGAATGGAAATAGCTGTTTAACCTGCTCTCGACTCAGCTCATTATCAGGTAATAATGTTTCAAGCAGTAAACGACTTTTTTCCAGTGCGAAGTTTTTCAGTCGATCACTACTGGTGTAAATCGCAGGCATAGAAGAATTCAGTTCAGACACGCTCTGTTGTCGTTGTTTGGCCAATAACAGCACGCTTAAAATAACAATAACCGCATCCCTTGTAGGCAAAGGGCTTAATGTATTTCCTGCTAATTCAATGGCTGATTGCTGTAAAAAACCACCATTAGCTTCATAACCCACAATACGTTTTTTTGATTCTGCGACGGCCGTTTGCATGGCTGAAATAACATAAGGTGAACCTATTCGGGTACGTATGACCTGCTCAAAAAAGTCAGCATTGACAGCGGAGTTGCTGCTTACAGGGGTCACGACAATATCAGCAGCAAGATAGATCGCCGTTAACAAACCAACAATATCACCTCTAAGCCAACGCCCCTTTTCATCACTGATAAGCGGTCGATCACTATCACCATCCGTGGACACAATCGCATCCAGCTCATGCTGAGATGCCCATTGTTGAGCAAGTTGAACATCTTCAGGACGAATCGCTTCAGTATCCACTGATACAAATTGATCACTTCGCCCGAGACAAATAGTGTTTGCACCTAGCACAGATAAAATCTGTTGAAGTAAATCCCTACCCACAGCAGAATGCTGGTAAATACCAATAGTCATGCCTGACAAGCAATTTTCTGGGAAAAAATGTGAGAAGCGTTCGATATAGAGCGTTTCAGCTAATAAAGATGGCTCAGCAAAAACATCATCTTGTTTGATAAACTGACCGTCGTTATTAAACAACTCATCAGGAATATCAACAAACTGTTGTTTTATGGCTTGTTCATCCGCCTGAAGTATTTCCCCAATCGGCAAATTAAATTTCATGCCATTGCGGTCATCAGGGATATGACTTCCGGTCACCATAATGGTCGGCATTTTATGTTGGATACCGTACAAAGCAACCGCTGGAGACGGAATAAACCCCAGGTTAACGGGACGTAAACCATAATACTGGCAGGCTTTAGCCACGGCATTCATAATACGCGGACTGCTTAACCTCAGATCGCCACCAATACCGAACTCATCACCTGTTTGTATCTGATTACCAGCAATCAGATGCTGCAAAAATGCTGCGGTATAAGCAAAACAAACACGATCTGTCATATCAGTAACCAGACCACGGGTACCACTGGTACCAAATTTGACGCCAGATTCTGACATCAATTGTTCAATATGAATTTTCATCTCGATAGTTTAGTTGCGGTGGTAATTATCCTGGAAGCGAACAATATCGTCTTCACCAAGATAACCACCGGATTGAATTTCAATAATTTCTAAAGGCACTCGCCCCGGATTATGCAGTCGATGCTTTTGTCCGACAGGAATGAAAGTTGATTCATTTTCAGAAAGTAAGAAAACCTCATCATCTCTGGTTACTTCAGCCGTCCCCTGGACTACCACCCAATGCTCAGCACGATGATGATGCATTTGCAGAGAAAGTGATGCGCCCGGTTTTACTCGGATACGCTTGACCTGAAACCGTTCACCCAAATCAATAGAATCATAATATCCCCACGGGCGGTAACAAAGACGATGATTTTCAGCTTCAGGGCGTGATTGTGATTTGAGTTTGGCAACGATATCTTTGATATCCTGCGCCTGTGCTTTACTGGCGACCATCACCGCATCCGCCGTCTCTACAATTACCAGATCTTCAACACCAATTGCGGAAACAAGTCGGTGCTCGCTATGAATATAAGCGTTTTTCACATTCTGTATTTCGACATCGCCTTTCAGTACATTATTGTTCTCATCCTGTTGTGAACACTCCCACAACGATGACCAGGAGCCGACATCATTCCAGCCAGCATCAAGCGGCACGACGACGGCCTTATTGGTTTTCTCCATCAAAGCATAATCAATGGAGTCCGATGGGCAGGCTTCAAAAGCGGTTTTATTCAAGCGGACAAAATCTAAATCCTGTTCGCTTTGTGATACGGCTAAACGGCATTTTTCAACGATATCAGGATTGAATTTGTTCATTTCTTCGATCAATAGCGAAGCTTTGAACATAAACATCCCACTGTTCCAGTAATACTTGCCAGAGGCCAGGTATTGCTCAGCGGTTGCTAAATCTGGCTTTTCAACAAACTGTTTAACAGCTGAAATCGTCTCTTTTTCTTCAGCCTGAATATAGCCATAACCTGTATGGGCACAACTCGGAACAATACCAAATGTCACTAAATTTCCCGCTAATGCTTGCTGTTCAGCAACTTTTATTGCCTGATGAAAGGCTTCAATATCGGCGATGACATGATCAGCAGCCAAAACTAACAGCACCGGATCCTGTTCACGAGAAAGTGCTTGAAATGCAGCACTCACAATAGCAGGCGCTGTATTCCTGCCTGCAGGCTCCAGTAAGATACTGGGAAATTCAATACCAATTTCTAATAATTGCTCCGCCACCATAAACCGGTGACTCTCATTACATACCACTATAGGAGATGCACTATCTAAACCTTTCAGTCTGAGAATAGTTTGTTGAAACATAGAGTCATCACCAAACAAATTCAAAAATTGTTTGGGTTTATGTTTACGTGAAAGTGGCCACAAACGCGTACCACTTCCTCCAGACATTACAACAGGTATCATTTAAAATTCCGCTTTAACAAGTTAATAGCTTTAGTTATCCAGTGCACTCAATGCCGTGTCAATATCGGCCATTAAAGTACTATCATTATCTTGTGATGCTTGTTGCTTAGCCGTATTCAGATATTGTCTGGCTAAATCATTATTTCCCTGCTTCGCATGTAAAACACCGAGGTGATAATTAAATACCGCTACATTCGGCTCTAATGAAACCGCCTGTTCCAGCACGGGTTTTGCTTCATCGAGCTTATTCAGTTTTACATTGACCCAACCATAACTATCCAGAAAATAAGGTTGTGTTGAAGACTTAAAGCGTTGGGTGATTTCCAACGCACGGTTCAAGTTTTCTGGCGACTCAAACCGATCGGTTAATAAGCTGGCTAAATTATTAGCAGCAATATCCACATTATTATTCTTTTTCAGAATTGCATCATACAAATTACGTGCTTCACCATAATTACCTCGCGACTCTTCAATAGAAGCCAGTTGTAGTGAAAAACGGATATTGTCATCTATATTATCAACCGCTTGTTTCAATACCTTTGCAGCGTCATTTAATTTGTCATTACGTAAGTAATAATCTGTTAAGAGCGAGTAACCCAGCGTCCAGTTTTTCTGTTCAGCAATTTTTTTCTCAAGAATACTGACAGCCTGTTCCGCTTTGTCGACCCTAAAGTAGTGAATAGCCAGAGTGGCATAACCATTCATCGAATTAGGGTATTTTTGGTTGAAATTGTTCAAATAACTTTCTAGTTGTTCATTTTCATCCAATGCTTCCATACTGGTAGCCAGTCCCTGCATTGCACGACTTGAATTAGGTTCCAACTCAAGAGCAGCTTCATACTCGGCCTTGGCAAGTGCGTAGTCACCCTGCCCTTCGTATAACTGTCCAGATAATAAATGGGAAAGTAAGGTATCACCTTGCTGGTCTTTAAGAAGGTCAATGGTTTCAATGCCTGCTTTCCAGTCTTTCTTAAGAATTCTGACCTCTGTCAGTTGTTGCAGCAATGTAGCGTTGGTCGGATTTTTGTCTAAAGCCGTCACCAAAACTTGTTCAGCCTTATCGTAATTACTTTCTTGAACCAACATACTCGATACTGTTAATGCAGCAGTTGCGTTATAAGGGTTGGCTGCTAAAGCTTGTCGGAAGCTGTCTTCTGCCAGAGCTTCAGAACCTTGTTTCTGATAGGCTTGTGCAAGTAATATCATAGCTTCATCAGAATCAGGCGAGTTTCTTAATACGGTTCTTAAATCCGTGACTGCCTGATCATACTTTTGATCGATTAAGTCCAGTTTGGCTCTGACCAACAATGCACCACTTTCCTCAGGAGCAACATCAAGAACCGCCTGTGCTAATTCACGTGCCTTGTTGAAATCCTGTTTTGACGCATAGTAAGACGCTAACATCACCCGCGCCTTATTTCCGTTAATACCCTGTGGGTCTTCCTCAACAATACGGTTAAGTTCGCTGACAGAACCATCCACATCACCATTTTTATCTAACAAGGCCGCTTTAGCAAAACGCAAGTCATAGTTCTCGGGTGCGGCTTTAATCATCTCGTCCAGTTTAGTGAGTGCTTCTTGAGGATTTTTCTGATTAATTAGTCCCAGTAAAAATTGCTGAGCTTCAGCGTCATCAGGATGGTTTTTCAGGAAAGACTGTAAGATGTTTAGCGCATCGTCATATCTATCCAACTGTGAGACTAAAAGTTTAGCGTAAGACAATACCACTTCGCGTTCATCAGGCTTTCGCTCTAAAATCTCTTCATAGACATTAGCCATACCCTTGTAGTCTTTCATTTCGTTATAAAGACTTAATTCGATTAATCGCAACGACAGATCTTCAGGATATTTTTCAACAGCCTCTTGAGCTTTTGCCAGTGCGGCAGGTAACTGGCCTTTGTCTTTCAGGATTAAAACTTCTAAAGACAGAATGTCTTTATGATCAGGATAATCTTTTGCTACTTCAGCAAGCAGTTTGGATGCTTCATCAAACTTCTGCTCCTTAGCCAGAATAGAGGCTTTGAGAATTCGACCATCAAAACTCTCAGGTTTTAAAGACAGCGCTTTGTCGGCTCTGGTCATCGCTTCATCAAGTTTACCGCCCAGCAGGTAGAGTCGTCCCAGTTTAATCTGAGCATCTACATGGTTGGGGTCCAGCTGTTCAACCGTGGTCAGATTAGCAAACATTTGCTTCCAGTTTTTGCTTTGCTCATCTAACAGGGCTAATCGATAGTAAGGTTCTGCTTGTCGGGGATCAATCTGAATAGCATTTTTATATTCTAACCGAGCTTTGTCATAATTCCCGTTATCAAAAAACTCGTTACCACTTTCAACATAATCCGCTGCACTATCAGCAGAACTTCCACATCCCGCTGCCATCCCCAGCATCAATACCAGCAATAAACCTTTACTCGCTTTCATATCCCTACCTTATTCCGCAATATATTGTTTTAACTTTGGCTCGGCGACCTGCATAAACGACAATATTCGTTGTTCTGCCTGCGCCACTGTTTCATTGTCTGCCACCATGGTGACCATTCTCACCAATGAGCCATCAGTTCTGTTTTTAATGATTGAATCTTGTAATAAATACCACTTGTTAATGTATTCATTCGCGACAATACGACCATGCCCCTGGAACCAGTAATACACGAGTTGTTCTTGTGTGCCTTTTTTAATGATGACACGATTGGCGGGGTGGCCATTCGCTTCGATTCGGTCAAATGCAGCTATCTCCCAACCACCGCCAGGAATACATACGCGTGGAGAATGCGGTGACTCACCTTTACGTTGAGTTTCATAATAAGCCACATAAAAGTTGACTGTTTGTTTCTGCTTATTTTGATAGTTAGCCAATAAATAATCAGTCATCGCCAATTTGGACTCAACCCTGTCATCCAGAGGCATTTGATATCCTGTCCACTCATCCAGTTTCATCGGAAAATTTACTAAGGCATTATGCTCTGGAATGATTTCCTGACGATTATCAATATAGTGTGTTACACCATAGCTTGATAAAAGGGTGAGAACAGTCAGAGAAAAAATTATCAGATTACCTGATGACGAAGCATTGTTTTCATAAAATATTGGTTTGGTTTTATTGTATTGCTCTACCCCGAAGACATCGGCAAAAGAATAGCCCGTTGTCAGCTTTTCCATTAACCAAATCAGCAATGCAAGCAGACCAGCACAGGCCATGAAGATAATCCAGCCTTCAAAATCATGTAAAAAACCTTCTGCTTGAGCAATACCCCAGTTATCCACCAGCACGCCAATCACACCAATTCGGAAACTGTTCATCAAAATCGTGATGGGGATGGTTGCCAGAAAAACGACGGCTTTTTTCCAGAAGCTGGCACGGTAAAAATAAGCGGCAATAAACCCAAGGCTCATCAACGGGAATAAGTAGCGTAAACCACTACAGGCTTCAACCACCTGAAGTTTGTAGACGCCAAGATCAATGATATTCCCTTCCAGATACACGGGAATATCAAAAAGGCGAATGACCTGAACCCCTAACCAGGATGACACCAACTGCAATTTGGCCGTCAGCACAACCTCAATGACGTAAGGTAAAGGTATGGCAAATAACAGTAGCAAGATAGGAGCAAGTGTATATCGACTGGCTTTGCCAAGAAAAATCATGGACAAGCCAATCAGAGTCAGAACAAAGGAATATTGAATCAGAATAAATAAGGCGCTTAATTGCCCTAATACATATATTAGAAGTGAAAAAAGAATTACAAAGTAGCCACTCCACATAGGGCGGGTGACCGATGCAATGATCAGATCTTTTTTCTCCCACAGTATGTAAAGACTTACCAGTGGAATTAGGAAGCCATGACTATACTCTTCCTGCGCCCCCCAACGCCTAACTGCTTCAGCAAGACCTTCCCAATAGGTAATAAAAGCCAACACAAGCGTGACTATAAATACACTTGCTTTTTGATAGCTTAACACTGTGCCCGCTCCTTGCTGTTTCATGTAGTGAATTAGCCTGAGATTACCTTGAATCGTTTTAAAACACCAGCTAATGACATTAATCGTTTTATTTTCTGTTTGGGATTCAAAACAATAAGATCACAACCTGCCAAATTAAGTTTGCCCTGAAGTGTCAATAGCCTCGCCATAAATGTACTATCAATATAGCTAACACCAGACAAATCGATCTTTAATTGAGAGTGATTAGCTAACACCATGGTACTTATCAATGCATCTACTTTCTCAAGATTATTTGCTTGGAAACAGCCGGCCAAAAATAAGGTGTGTGTGTTTGGTTGCCAGTTGACGACATTATCCTGACTCACACCACGCCTATACTTTTTATTCACAAAATAATAGGGAAGTTGCTTTGTCAGTAATAACCAACTCAAACTCCAGCCATCTTTTACATACCGTTTCCACAAGTTTGGCTCTTGTTTTATTCGCCAAAGCCATTCCAGTCCGAGTTTACGCCATTTTTCAGGCGCTCTGACAACTGAACCTGCCACGAAATTAATCACCGCTCCCAAATGGCTAATCACCGGCGCGTTTAGCTTCGCCATATTATTCATAATCCAGGCCTGACCTTTTTTTGCACCCAGCGCCACAAGTAAAAAATCAGGTTCTGCGTCATTAATTTCCTGGATAATATTGTCCTGACTCATTTCTTCAATACTGATAAAACCCGGATCATAAAAACCAACGCTCACCATACCCGTGGAATCAATATTAAGTTGTTTATGTGCTTTTTCGGCAATACCGCTTTCACCACCGAAGAAAAAGACTTTAATCGGCTGCTCTCTCTTTTTTTCGGACAAAAACTGAAATAAATCTGAACCAGCTACTCGTTCTTTGACCGGTAATTTCATCATTTTAGCCAGCCAGACTAAAGGCATGCCATCAATCACAGATAAATCACTGACAGCGACTGATTGATAAAATGCATCATCCCCATTCGCTGTTATGGTGAAATTAATATTTGGGGTAGAGAGAAAACAGCGTTTTTTTGATGAAACCGCCTGCTCAATCAGGCTTGCTGATTCAGCCATACTGACAAAGTCAAAAGGCAAGCCCATCAATACATGTTGTTTGTTTCGCTGATGGAGGTCAGGAAAAAAAGATGTGTTACTCATTTTATAGCCTCATCACGAGGTAATCCCCACATTTCCTGGTAAGAATTCCTGGCTGGTAAATCAAAACAACAATGTGCATAAATCCAGCCGATTAATTCAACTAGTACCGTTTTGGCTCCGGCACTGGTTTGCCACCAATTTTCTAATCTGAAATTTTCAGGGAAAGCACTAATAATGCCGATAGGAACAACTAAAGTATCAAACGCCTGTTTGTATAAGAAATGGGTCCTGCGGCTATGCACATTACCAGAAAACACATTAATCCCTTTCACCTTATATTTTAAAGGGGCTGATTCAATAAACTTTCGGACCATCACCGCGCTGAGATAGGTTCTATCCTGAGCAGAGGCTGGTGTTGGAATCACCTTAATATTGCTAGTGCTAATCCCTAATAATGTTAATTGGTAAGCAGCTTGTTCGGCATATGAATCGAACTGATCGGTAAAATTTCTTGCTTCAGGGCCACCGGTGGTAATAACCAAATCATAATGACCTGTTTTATATTCAGCGTATGCCTGACTGAGTGCGGCAGGCTCAAGCCAGCCTTCTACCACTAGAATATTAGCTTTCACCGGCTCTTGTTTCGCTAAAAAGAACGCAACATTGTTTACAAAAAATACGGTTATAGTAAGCAATAACAATATAGTAATTATTACTGTCCATAGCGTAGGAACAAGCATATATCGTCGTCTGAAAAACCGTCCCTGTTTTTGCATCTAAAAACGACCGATTGTTTCAGTAAATAATGTCTGCAAGCGCCTGGCGTTGATATCCTGTGCAAACTCTTGCTGAACTTTTTTCTCGGCATTACGGATCAGTGTCGTCCTTAAAGCCTCGTCCTTTATTAGCTCGAGCATCGCTGCAGCCAACTGTTCACTGTTGTCAGGCTCAATCAGCATGCCGGTTTGTCCATTAATCACCAGCTCAGGAATACCTGAAATCTTTGAGGATATGACGGCCGTTCCCACCATCATAGCTTCCATCAGCACGACCGGGATACCATCCATATCACCCTGTTTGTCTTTTTTACAGGGTAAGACAAACAAGTCCAATCCAGTAACAAATTTAACCACTTGGTCATGAGGTAATGGCCCCAGAAATACGACTTTATCGGTCAAAGCAAGTTGGGTGACTTGCTGTTTTAATTCCTCTTCCAGTGGACCTGAACCGGCAATCTCTACTTTAAAATCAGAAAATTGAGTATGTAAGATAGCTAGAGCAGAAATAAGCGTATCAATGCCTTTTTTTTCTACCAATCTGCCGACCACGCCGATCCGAACAGGACCTGATAATGCGATTGAAGACTTGCGAGTGAACACACGGCTATCTACGCCACAGCGAATAATTTCTAATTTACCAGGATCAACTTGATAAGTTTGCTGAATGTAGTGACGATTAAAATCAGAAATTGTGGCAAAAAAACCTGACCTTTCGACCTTTTTATCTAACAATAAACCGCGCTCAAATATGTCGTTTGCATGAGCTGTTACGCTGAAAGGAATACCTGAAAGCATACTGGCATACATCGCAATATCAGTGGGCACATGTGCAAAATGCACATGTAAATGCTGAATATCATTGTCTACTAAATCTTGTGCCAGCTTAGCTGCATAGAAGAAGCGATAAAAAAGACCTCGTGCGTCACGCGATAGAATGTTCACTTGGAACATGTCTTTCATACACTCACTAAGTGCTTTGATGTAGTGAATAGGTTTTTTAGTCAGTAATTTGAGATGACTAAAAAAAACAGTCTTTTTTGGCATCGCATAAAGGTATATAACCTTCGACCTCAATTCATCAAGGTGTTGATGAATGGCTGGCATGATCGGTTTATGCACAGAGAACGGTATTATCTCGTGGCCTAGTTCAGTCAACGCCAGAATTTCGTTATATACAAATGTGGCAGATAACGCAGGAATCTCAGGTGCCAGATATGCCAGTTTCAAACGTATTCCCTTCTAGCCGTGAGATTGTTGCCAAACAACTGTTTGTTGTTCGTTTAACTGTCGAGTTGCTTCAGCTTTCCCTTTGACAAGACATTGCCATTGGTAATGACGAATAAACGCAACAAGTGGCTTGTCAGCAAAACGTGGCTGCCGGGTCAGCATGCTTTTCACATAGCCCCACCACATAGCAGCACCACCAAGAAAATAAGGAGGATGCAACATACGGAAGATCGAGGAAGCGGTCATATAAATCAGCCCAGTGCCCATAAAATACTGACCAAAGCCATGACGCATACGCCCGGTAAATATCCCCTTCTGGCTTGAGCCCATAGGTCTCAGATGAATGAATTTTAAATCAGGTTCATCCCAGCTCACCGCTATCCACCCCAATTGACGGCACTTATGACAGTCGATTCCATCCCACATCACTTGGCGTACAAAGCCACCAATTTCTTCAAAACAGCTTCGGCGATAAAACTTTGTCATACCAACCGACATCTCATCACCACATTTTTCACTAATGAGCTCACCTGATTTTTTATCTCTAAAATACGCTTTACCACTGCATGTACCAATACGTGGATTTTGTTTCATGCGGTCAATCAAAATCTCAAAATAACGTGGGGGTAAATCTAAATCCAAATCAAATTTACAGATAAAATCAAACTGACTGACATCCACCTGATCATAACCATAATAAAAGGCTTCGATCACACCAGGACCGACACTACGATGGCCTCGATTTTCACGTGTAATTACTTTTATGAATGAGTATTTCTCAGCATACTCAGCCAAAATTTGTGGCGTCGCATCAGTAGAACCGTCATCAACAATCACCCATAGATCAGGCTTGATGGACTGATTCACGACACTATCCAATGTTATACGCATGTAATCAGATTCATTGCGACATGGTGAAACCAGTAGATAACTCATAAATTATTCTCATTATATTAAGTAGTCGGAAATTCAGTCGAATCTGAGAGTTATTTGTATTCGATGATTTTCTGTCGTTTACCTGTTAAAAAGTTTTTATAAAACGTCATGATGCCCAATGTTTGTGGAAATTTAGATAATACGTTTGAACAGGCAACAATAAAAGATAGTGAAATCGAAGCATACTTGCTCTTGTCACGTATTGTCAGCCTTAATATTTGCAGCGGATATACAAACAAAAGCCATAACATCAACGGCTGCCATAATGAGAACAAGATTACTGTAGGTAAAAGGAGCGACCAAAAAATATTGCTCCGGACTTCTTTATATCTAAACCGCTCTTGAGAACTACCATGAAGATAAAACGATTCAGCATAAGCATGCCCTGCCCGTTTATGCCGTTTCCACCATTGTGAGATTTTTGTCATAGCAGCATCATGCAGTGTCATTTCAGCATCTAAACGCCTAATTTTCCAGCCTTGCTGACGTAGACGAAAACACATTTCTGGCTCTTCACCCGCAATCAGACTTTCATTATAGCCATTCACATGTTCGAATGCTTTTACTCGTATCAGGGCATCACCACCACAAGACTTTGTATCACCGATAGGCGTATTCCACTCAATATCACAAAGTTTATTTAATACTGAAGCATCTGGGTAGCGTTCCCGGCGTCTCCCACAAGCAATCGCATAATCAACTGATTCTTTCAGAAAAACATAGGCTTGATCAACCCAACCCGCTTGAACCTCACAGTCACCGTCGACAAACTGAATAAACTCAATTTGTGGGGTTAGCTTTAGTAAAGCTTTTGCCCCTTCATTACGGGCTCGTGCAGCGGTAAATGGAATAGTGAGGTCAAGATTAACTACATAAACGCCTAATGACTCGGCCAATTCGACACTAGAGTCTGTGGAACCAGAATCTACATAGATCACATATTTCAACTGCTCTCTAATTGATTCGAGACAAACTCTTAGGCGCTCGCCTTCATTTCGACCAATAACAACAGCACCTATCGAATTGTTATTCAAAATCAACTATCCATTTCTTTTGTCGAACCAATGACTTTCGCAGGTACACCAGCAACAATAGCAAAGTCTGGAACATCTTTCGTTACTACTGCATTAGCACCAATCTGAGCATGTTTGCCAATAGTGATGTGACCGATTATTTTTGCACCTGCCCCAATATCTACATGTCCTGCAATTATAGGTGCGCCGTCATTGCTAGACTTAACACCAATCGTGACTTGTTGATGAATCAGGCAATTAGGCCCAATCATAGCTGCAGAGTGAATAACAATTCCATTTGGATGTGGAATCAACACACCGCCACCTATCTGGCAATTCAATGGAATATCAGCTCCAGTAATCACCGTCCAGAACCTGTGACGTAAAACAGCTAGTTTCTTTGATAATTTATTCAAAAATCCCGTGTTGGCTGTATATCTCTGATAGTCTCGTGTGGCACGTAATAATTTTTTGGAAGGTGACCAAAAACATTGACTCTGTTCGCGTGTCCAGTCAGGTACTTCAGCTGAGATATTATTCATTTATCCTCACTTCTGATTTTATTTTTATTACCTTCGCTGGAATACCAACAGCAACTGCGTAATCAGGTATATCATGTGTTACAACAGCATTGGCACCAATACTTGCATGATGGCCAATAGTCACTTTACCGAGTATTTTAGCTCCAGCGCCAATATTGACATAATTGCCGATAACCGGCGCATCGAATGGCAAATCAAGACTTTTATTTCCAATAGTGACACCTTGTCGAATAATACATCCATTGCCAATTTTGGCATTACCGTGAATCACAATGCCATGTTGGTGTTCAAAAACGACGCCTTTCCCTAGCTGAACTGTGTAGGGAAGTTCGATGCCATACTTGAAGCGAACATGCTTCTCCATCATCCGATATATCAGACTCAACCCAGCTCTTAAGAAACGAGGTTGAACAGACATTCGCCAACGACCAAAGCGATAAACAGTCAATGCTCTAAAACCAGCGAGGTTAATCGCTTTATTATTCGCTTTACGGTCATCCCTGATATTGGAAAAAAACATGTTAGATCCTATCTAACCATGACAAAAAAATACTATTCCGCCAAAAATCTCTAAGCATGTATTCGGGATCAGTTCCTTTCCTTCCCTGTATCAAATAGCGAAGTTTTAATAAACTAAAGCCAAGCCCCCAGGCTAAGTCAGCTAACATCGTATACAGAATGCCATGATTTTTTATAAAATAATGTTGCCTTGACTGAAACCAGTACTTAGGACGTCTTCTTCTCTGAACATCCCCACTTACAATTCCAGTACTTTGTCCAACGTAATGCACGACACGACTTTCTGGTACATACCAACATTCCCATCCAGCTCGTTTGGCCTGCAAACAAAAATCCGTTTCTTCGAAGTAAAGAAAGTACTTTTCATCCATCATTCCTGCATCTTCAAACACTTTATATCGGACAAACATACTCGCACCAGCCACCCAGTCCAGCTTTTGTTTACTTGAAATATTTGCTTTTGGAGAAACCAAATATTTTTCTAATAAATTATCCAGAAAGCCTAATCTTAAGCTAGATAATAACTCGCTTATAACAGTATGGTATCGAAAGCTTGAACACTGAACGACCCCATCCTCACTTTCCAAACGACTGCCCAAAATACCTGCTTGAGGATTATCATCCATAAAATCAACTAAAGCGGTTAATGATTGATCGATAAGGGAAGTATCAGGATTTAGAAGCCATACATATAATGGCTTAGTTTTGTATTTATCTATGCTGGCTTTTAGCGCTGTATTGTTGCCAGCAGAAAAACCATCATTATTCTGTGAAGCAATAAGACTAACTACATCTGTTAACTCATGCTTTGATAAAAATGTTTCTAATACAGATATAGAGTTATCTGGGGAATTATTATCCACAATGAAAACTTTATCAGTAGTGAAATCTAATTGCTTTAATAGCGTAGGTAACATATTACAAACAAGCTCAGCCGATTTGTAATTTACAATTGATACTAACAATCTGAAGTGATCAAATTTCCCCAAAATAGCCTCAGTTTTTTTTATTTTTAAAAATATTTGAATAAAATGATTCTAAATGCTTCTCGGTATTATCTAAGCCATACTGCGAAGCTTTAATATAACCATTTTCTCTGATACTTTCTTTTAGATTTAAATTCTCACTTAGTAGATTTAAGCTGAGTATAACTCCGTTACAGTCACCGTCACTTGATACTAACGCTGTCTCACGATCCAACATAAATTCCACCGCAGCACCGCCAGTAAAACCAATGACAACACACCCACAACGCATAGCCTCTAATGGTGGTAAAGAAAAACCTTCCGGATATCCAAGTGCTATAAAAATATCCGCGGATTGATATTCACTAATTAACTCTTCTTGGGATAGACCATCAACGACTTTAAGGGAATAAATACTTCCTTCTAATAAGTCAGATATTATTGCAAGATCATCTGGGTTCTTACGTGACATTGCTAAAATGCGATTCGGTTCTCTTTTAGAATCATCTCTACAGAATTTAGCTAGATCTATTCCATTTGGAATGATAGTAACCGGAATATCCATTTTATTTTGTATATATTCGGAACAATATTCTCCACATGTAATTACATAGTGGTATCCCATATCTAGATATGATTTACCTACATCATCCCTTTTTCTTCGATTGTCAACTCCCCACCAATTCTGAACAAACATTATTTTTAATGCATCATTAAATTGTAAGCCATCATATGGCTCAAACTCTGTTGCTACAATTACATCTTGTTTTGAAATTGAATTTTTCACATCCTGATATTTTTTGGTTTCTATCTCAAAACCAAAAAAATTACCTTCATACTGCCCCATTAATAATGGGTAAACTGGGTAGCCTAACTCTTTTAGTATTAGACAGTGCTGATATATTACTTTTATCCCACCAATCGGTTTAAGATTCTGAAAAATACAGCTGCGAAGATAACTTAGTAAGTTACCGGATAAGATGCTTTTTAATAACGCCTTGATAGAAAACCTGACTTTCGTAGGTATATTTGGTATCAGGTAATAGATCGTTTTCATTTTATCTCGTTATATTGATAAATCTAATAATTCACTATATTCATCGTCATACGTTGTTAATAATCTCTATGATAACTTAAGATCATTAGACTTTTTATGCTCATTGACATCTATTAGATGTGTATTTGATTTTAATAACTCTTGCGCTCTACCTAGTAAACTTCCAGCAAGAAGCCAATACAGACCGTTATTACTTAAAGACGAATTTGGTAATTGGTCAAGTAGAATTATCGAGACGATTAATGCATTTGCAGCGACTAAAACTCTAATAGAATCATCTCGAAAATACATATTTTTATGCTGCTTGAAAACTAACCATACAGGCAAAAAGAAAAACAAAAATTTTGATAAAAACCCTATCCAACCTGATGTTCCCAAAATAATAATCCAGTAACCATCTGTAACGCTGATATCTTCACCGGTTTCGAGATCAAATATTCTATTTCTTCCCCAGCCTCCCCAGCCGAAAAAGGGTTTCTTATTTGCGTGTGCCAATAAAGCATTTTCATTTTCAAATCGGTAATCAAGAGATTGTGCTCGATCAGGATTAATGCTCTCCGCTAATGCTACTAATTCTTTGTGTGGAAATAGGCCAATAGCTGATAAAAGAGGATAGCTTATAAATAACACAGAAATCATAAGTGCTAGTTGTATCTGTTTTGGGGTAGAGAAAAAACGGATTACGATGTACATAAATAACCCATAGATAAAAGCAGCGTATGATTTCATAAAAACCAGTGTGATAAAAACAATGATTAAGCCAATATTCGTGCTATATCGAAACACTTGGTTACCCGATTTTTTCATGGCAGTCCAAAATGCCACTCCAAGGGCAAGAAACATTGCAACCAATAATCCATGGCCCATAAAGACTACCGCCCTAAATCCGCCAGCTCGATATTGCTGCCTCCATGAATGAGGGAAATAACCATAAATCATATTATGTAGTTGTGGACTCATTCGAATTTCATAAAGGGCAAATGCTGAGTATACCAATGCTGCCAAGGCGAGGTATTTAAATAACTTAATATGCGAATCTTCAGTTCTAAAATACCTAACGCCAATAAGAAAAGGGAAAAAATACAAGAAACTCACAAGAGAACTCGTCAAGCCATCATATAAACTCAACGCAGGCAAATGTAGATATCGCTCTGAATTTGTAATAGAAGTTAAAAAAGGAGCGAGAAAAAAGACTGCCAATATAAATTTATAAATCGAGGGTAAACTGTTAATACCTAAAGGAAGCTTCTTTAATAACATCACAAAAATGATTGTTATCGTGGTGATGGAAAATTTATCTAAATCTGGTAATCCGGGCAAATCAATCGACATATTGGCGGGTAAAAACATGTATGTACCCAAAAGAGAAATTAATGCTCCATAACCAATACGGAATCGACTAAGTAAATAAAAGACGACTACAGGCCATGAAAAGAGAACAAGATATGCAAAATTATTCGGCATTTTCTACTCAAACTTTATGTTCTCAATAGCCTTAAAATTAAGTTAAGAAACCACCAAGACTGAAAAAAACTATCGATAAAACACATTTTATCGGGGCTAAAGTAATTCACAAACAGATATCCGATTTAGGTATCAATGACCTCTTATCGCACATAAAAACAACTTAATACTTTCTAAATTAAGAGGTTTTGCTTTTAATACTTTTAATGCATATTTAAGAGCTGTTCTTTTATTGCCGTATCTTATTGCCCACCAAGCCCACTTCTTATGAATATCACTTATAGAGCTTAATTCAAACATCTCATCTGAAACATAATTTTCTTGGGCTGTGCCTCGGCGAAAGTGGGCATCGCTAATAGCTTCATAAACTGATTTAACTTGTTCTTGTCGTTTTGAGTAACCAATACTATCTGCATGCTGACGATAATGTAAGAGAATTTCAGGGATATTGTATAAGCTACCAACTTCAGCCAGCCTGAGAAACAAGTCAATATCTTCTGCGTGAAGATATTTTTGTCTGTAACCACCAATCTGCTTTACAACATCGCGTCGCATTGCTACTGAGGGATGTACCATAGCTGAGCCAGTTCCGGTAAAATTACCTTTGTCAATATCTTCATGATCAATAGGAACATTAAACGGCATAATCGGTAACCCAGCGGCATCTATGAGTAATACTCTTGAGCCAACAGCAACACATTCTGGATGATTATCTAAATAGCGGACTTGGGTTTCAAAGCGGTCTACCTGACAAACATCATCAGCATCCATCCTAAAAATTATTTCCCCTTTTGCTTCTTGAATACCGGTGTTCAATGTTTCTATCAAGCCTTTATTTGGCCATGATAGCTTTTTACAACGTCTATCCAAACTGACATAACTATCGATAATCGACTCGGATCTATCTGTACTACCATCGTTTAGAAGTAACAATTCAAAATCTTTATAGGACTGATTGAGTACCGAATCGATAGCAATATGCAAATATTTGTCTGCATTGTAAACAGGTAATAAAACACTAATCTTCACATTATTAGGCATTATTTTTTACAAGTTTTTTAAGTTGTCTGTATGCATCTTTACCATTATAAATTTGTTTTTTTGCATTTTTTATAAGTATGGGTCTTTGGTCATCAGCTCTACTCCATGCAATATCTAGAAAGTCTGATAGCTTATCGACGCCATCCTTTAAATATAAAATTTGAATACCAACCTCAAACTGCTGAAGTAGTCCCATAAATTTACTATCGTAATATTTCGATGCAGTAACTCCTATAACTTGTACTCCCTGAGATAGGGCAAATAACGCAGCATGGTAGCTTCCAGTTATTACGACTCGGCACTGAGAAACCCTCTGGATTATAGTAGTTACAGATAAAGAACTTTCTATTTCATACAAGTCATGTACATTCATATTCATAAGCTTTGAGAGGGCATTTATATCAGACTCCTCTCCAGGTACAAGTGAAATAGGTAAGAATTGATAAGACGTTTTTTTCTTAAGAAGATAATCCTCTATTATCATTCCGATTTGTTCTAAAATCCCGCTTGGCAAAGTTGCATAGGATGCATTTCTTATATTGAGTCCAATCTTATTTCCTAAATTCTCCATACGCGAACTATAAGATTTTTCAATAGCATCATCACCAGTCACAATAATAGACGGTTTTTCTCTTGAAATTACTAATTCTTTCAAGATTTCTGGAGATAATAGTCCTTCTCTTAAGGTGATATGATTTAACTTGACTAGTACACGTTTAAATTTTTTTACTAGATTTCTGTCTGATAATGGACCTAATCCTTGCCCAAGCATTGCTGTTGGTTTTTGATATCGTTGAGCTAAAAGCAGCACATCAAATAATTTCGAAGCATGTTCAGAAAAAGTGTCATTTACATAACCACCGCCAGTCGCTATTACAATATCGGACTCAGCTATCAAATTTAAAAATTTATTGCCATGCCGATAAATCAAACTCTCCTGACCAAATCTCCACGACATGATTTTCAATGTAATCTTAGGAAATTTTATCCTGAAATATGATTCACACATCCTTAACTTTGTTTGTAACATCTTAGGGAAGAAATGTCTGAAACCACCTATAAGACTGAAATCACTCAACCAAGCATTTTTGATGGTCAAATCAAGGCATTTAGCTCTCGGTACAAACTTATTTAACTTATTCGAGTCTGCACAAATCACATAAATAGTGGCTTCTGGCCATAATTCACTGAGTCTTTCAACCGCGACTTGGAGCATTGCCAAGTCTCCAATGTTGTCTAGACCATAACCGCTATTATCTATAATTATATTCAACCTGAGACACCTACTCTTATAGCGTTGCATTTAGACTTAATAGATTAATAGCCCAATTAAATATTGTGCCTAACACCAATCCTATGAGAAATATTGGTAGGACACCGAGCTCTTTTTTTACGTCTATCAGTCCGTATTGTATCTTGTAGAAAAATGTAAGGATTAGTCCTGGAAAATAAGCTACCACAAGCCCCCAAACAGCACCAATATCCCCATTTAATTGATGACCTAGCGGTATGAGTATCAGCATAAACAAAAGCCTGGATAGCATCAACATCGCCATTATTTTGGGTTTACCCATTACTAAGTATAATTGACCAGCGACACCGAACCTAATAACAATTAAGATTAAAGACAATACCTGCAACATCAGTCCAGAGTCTAGATATCTATCATCATACAAAAGATCAACAGTAGTCGTTCCTGAACAGAATAAAAATCCAGCTATCAACAGGCAAAAAATGTCTATAGGGAAACGAATCTTGTAATATTTGTCTCGCACTGATTTTGGATCAGCTCTATTTATTTCACCTAACGCAGGAAATGCTACATTACTAATTAGCTTTAATATAAGTCCTTCTAGAGAGGCATATAGTAATGCTGCAATTGAGTACAATCCAAACGAATTACTTGATAGAACCCCCCCCAGTAACAACTTATCACCTTGATTGATCAAAAAGCCTAAAATAGATGATAAAAACATCCATTTCCCAAATCGAAAGATCTCATCAAATGATTGTTTTTCCCAGCTCAGTTTATTGGGATGGCCAGGAAGAATTAAGTGACTGAGTGATGTTTTGACTATCCCAGAAAAAATAGCACCAACAACCAAAGCCCAAATTGTTTGGTCAAAATAGACCCATGTCAGCATAAAAGCTAAGCCAAATAACTGAGCAACTAACTCTAAAGTAACAATTCTTTTTAGATACAGTGCTCGATTTGCGCACGCTAACTTAGTTGATTCCAATCCTTGAATAATAGGTGATAGTGCTAGAAGAATTAAGACCTGAGGGAGAAGTTCTGAAGCATATACACTATCTTTACTGATCAAACCCGATTCGTTAAAAACGTTAAGAACATATACAAATACCAAACACACAAAGCCGAGAATAAAACCTCGAATAATCTGAACAGACCAGACTGTATTCAAAAATATAGGATCTTCACCACGTTTACTTTGAATGATATTTTGCTTGAGACCTAAATCTGAAAACATGGCTAAGCCGACGATAATGATGTTAGCTATTGCCATAACACCAAACATCTCTGGTATTAGCAATCGAGTCATTATTAGGTTACTTAAAAGTCGAATCGCTTGACTGGTCATATGACCGAATAGAGTCCAAGAGCCAGCATTTATAATTCTATTTCTTAAAGTTGAGTTATTGATTGTTTTCTTCCTTCTTTTACCTTTACCTTAAATACCAAAATTCAATAAAACAACATGTTAACTATTCTTTTGATATGATTAATTTTAAGCCTTTTCCAGTTCATTATGCATATCCAATCATAGTTGAATGTGTATAAAACTTAGGTTAGGAAATACTTGCCTTCTATCAATTCATAATTCTCTATAAATGATGGAAAGCTTTAAGGCATATACTCCTGAATCAGGACAATTATCTCATGATGCATAACTTCAAAAATATAAAGTTTCTTAATAACTTAAAAAATAAAAACAAAGACACCGCGATAATAAAAGTTGATCATGTCATATCGAATGCTCAAAGTTATCCTTTAGTTAAATCATTAAATTCTGTTGCAGAATTTTACTCATTGATTGATTTCAAAAACTATTTCAGTACTCAAAAACCAAAATACAAAGCTATATTTATACAGTTGATGTGGGATTTCAACAAAGATGATTATTTACATGTAGTTAAGCTTGTTCGTGAAAGTAGTCCTCTGACAAAAATCATTTTCCTGGATTTCTATGCGCCCCTTCATATACCTAACCCATGGATATTAGACACGGTTGATTTATATATCAAAAAGCAGGTTTTAAGCGATATTGACCAGTATACTTCGCTATATGACACCAACTTGGTTGAATATGAATCAGCTTGGGATTCAAATTTTATTGACCCAAGTAAACTGATAACTATTGATATAGAAAAATTAAATGATAAGTTATTTGTTGGTTGGAATTTTGCTACTGATCCAATACGAATTAAACAGTTTTTTAAGTCAGAAAGACAATTAAAAAGTGCAAATAAAACAATTGATATTCATTGTAGAATGACCGCACCCTCTGACAGAAAAACTTGGTACACGAGTATGCGAGGTAGGGCGTTTGATGCAATAGAAAAATTAAGTCAGAATTATGAAGACGAGTTAAATATTCTCAATGAGAATAAGCTAATTAAATATAATGACTACATAAGTGAGTTAATCAATAGTAAGTTATGTATTAGCCCATTCGGTTATGGCGAAGTTTGCTGGAGGGATTTTGAAGCTATTTTAGCTGGCTCACTATTGATAAAACCTGATATGAGTCACTTGGTTACCAAACCGAATATATACATTCCCTATGAAACATATGTTCCTATTAACTGGGATTACTCTGATTTAGAAGAAAAATGTATCTATTATATTGAGAACCAAAAGGAAAGGTACAAAATTACATCTAATGCACGAGCTGTGTGGGATAACTTTATACAAGAAAAATGGATTATCTTATTAGAAGATTTATCAGAGAAACTTGGGCTAGACAACATTTTTAAATCAAAATCACCTTTCTCAAAACGTTAACGGCTATTGTTCTTTAATTCAGTATAGATTGATTCAAACAATAGCCGTTATCAATAATGATGTAATTAATAACTCAACTATTAATTAAATAAAATTAACAAACCTAAGTTGAGTTAATATGATAATTAATCATCTCATTAAGCACACGCCTCTAGAGTATGCACGACAGGTAGACGGCTCGACATTACTATTATCTTCTTTTGTCGCATTTATCACCTCATTAATAGTGACACTTTTTATACTACTTCGCTGAGAAGGGGTAGTCACTGATGAAGTTACTGGCTCGTTAGGTAATTGGTCAGATTCAGCTGTCTCTGATATGTTTGAGACTGATGATTGACGGCTGGATATAACTTTATTGTTAGATATTACTTCAGATTGCAATTTGTTATCAGCATTAGAATTACTAGAACTTCTTATAGATGATTTAGAACCACTAGAACTACTAACACTTCTTGAACTTGAAGTAGTAGACTTTGTAGAGTCCAAAACAGAACTCTTGCTTACCGAATTAGATTCGGTGATGTTATTTTCTTCGATCTGATTTGATTTTGCGGTTCGCTTTTTGGAAGCAGATTGTTCTTGAGAGTTTAATCTCGAATCCTCATTAATTGCAGTAACACCTTTGTCTGCTTCTTCTGTTATATCACCAATTTCATCTGCAATAGTGCTATCTTCTATATCTGATGATCCTGAAATCAAATTCATCAGTTGAAGTCCATTATGTTTTTTGCATTTATTTGATGAAATATCTATATCGATATTAGCATTACTTCTATCAACACATTCATTCGATGCATGAGCTGGCTGATAAATATGATTAAATTCAGCTACAGAAACATTTTCTCCGCCAACTTTTATTCCAAATGCATCAGCATTATCAAATATGATTCTATTATTTTTTATCAATACTTCTTTAGATTTAACACTATCCTCTTCGCGAACAGGGACACTAATGCCATACTTAAGAGCATTTCCCTCATCAATTATGGTGTTATCCACAATAGTTACGCCTTCACAAGAAGCACATCCGATCCCCACATTTCCGACATTTATTAATGTATTGTTTTTTATCAAAACATTATAGAAAGCTTCTTCTTTAGAATAACCAGGATCCACACTAATACCCCAACAATATCCTGATACTTTGCCAACATCTTCTTTTATTGTATTGCCTTCAATAGTTAAATCTTTAAAAAGACCATGCGCAACAAGTGATACCCCTTGGCACTTTCCATCTATATGAGTAGATTTGTATAATGTGTTATTGCGAATAGTGACGCCTTCAGCAGGAAAACCACCCCAACCAAGATATATATTATGGTCTAGTATTTTTTGTCCAAATCCATTGTTCTCAAAGGTATTGTTTTCTATATAACAATTTTGACACCCTCCAAAAAAACCTATTGAACTGTTATTGATAATGACACTATTTTTTAATACGAATCTATCGTTGATACCATTGGTCAATGGATCAAGACTATTTGCTCCACCGCTGTATACACCTATCCTGAATCCCTCTATATGAAGATCGTCAAGAATAACGTCATCAACATCGTTATACAAAACCACAGCATTTTTCTTCGTGGGTGAGTTAGAAACAATATTGAATCCTCTAACAACATAACCACCATCTGGTTTCGCATTCCCTCCATTTTGGAAGTTTAGGACTATTTGGTCTTGAGAGATTAACGTTGGTTTTGGAAGACTTTCGTCACCATAACTGCTCAATGTGCAAGATAGTGAAGCTCCGCATTTGTTGTTATATATACGCATATCAACTTCGACAGGGAAGTTTCCACCTCTACAGAACAACACGCTGTCTCCCGCAAACATTTTATTAAAAGTGGAAATAGCTTTAGGATAAGATTTAAACGCTGTTGATTCTGATAAACCATCGTTATCATCATTACCCGTCGAATCACAAACATAATAATTTTTTGAGTAGCTTACTGATGAAAGTACTAGTAAGAGTAATGCTGCTAAGAATAAACTAAATTTTTTCATGTCCATCTCCCCCCGTGATAATAAGATGACACGGGTTAATGATATGCTTGAATCACATTTGTATTAGTGATTTCTCTCACACAATTTCAACGGAAAAAATCTTTTTTTATATTTTTGTGAACTTACAAACAGTATAACGACCTGAGTTACTAATTACTTAGTCAAAGTCACTGAGATATGGTTCAAAAAAAAGCCCAGTGTCACCACTGGGCTCAAAAACTCTCTGGGGGGCAGAAAGTTTTTAGAACTGCAGTGATAATTTACCTTTCAGACAAATAATGAATCGTGAACGAAATCACATTGTCAGAAATTTTGAAAAGTTATATCAAACTAAATGAATATTATAAAGCTCTAACAACCAGCTTCTTACACGCTTTACATCAGGGTTTTGGCTTTCTTTCATTTTAATAATCGTAGATGATCGTTTGTCCTTGATCATGTCAATCACCGTATTGACGTTCACCTCTTTAGAGTCGTCAGCAAATGCGTAGACCAAAGCAAAATCACATAAGTTATTAATACGTCTTGGAACACCTTCGCTATAACAAAAAATGGCGGCACAGGCTTCATTGGTAAAAATCTTATGGTCAGCGCCTGCAACTTCCATCCGATGCTCGATATATTTTTGCGTTTCAGGATAGCTTAAAGCTCTCAAGTGATACTCAACACCGATTCTTTGCGCGAACTGCTCAAGTTCAGGTAAGTTTAATTTATCACTAAGCTCAGGTTGGCCCGTTAATACCAGTTGCATAAAAATATCAGCATCGATATTAACATTTGAAAGTAGTCTTAGTTCTTCTAACGCTTTAACCGATAAGTTTTGAGCTTCATCAACGATCAGAACGATCTTTTTACCTTTAGCGTGTTGTTCAATAACAAAGTCGACATAGTCACGATAACGCCCGGAATTATCAGTAGCAGATGAAGGGATCTCCAAAGCATCAAGCACCCATTCCATTAATTGTCCGAAAGACTCACTGGTATTATTGATCAGCCCAATGAGATATTCGTCATCCAATTTGTTTAACAAGGAGCGCACTAAGGTTGTTTTCCCTGCACCAATTTCACCGGTGACCACAGTAAAGCCAGCCTGACTCATCAAGCCATATTCCAACATGGTCAGAGCTTTCTTATGTACAGGGCTAAGATATAAAAACTTAGGATCGGGTACCAGGTTAAAAGGCTTGAAGTTCAGACCAAAATGTTCTGTATACATGAATCAATAATTCTGATGGGTTGGATGTGTTTCTGCCTTGTTAAGAACAGTACCGACAAGGTGCGTGCCTTCTAAAAGCTGCAGTGACTTTTTAATGTTCTCTTCATTGTTTTTACCGTCTTCCAGTACTAACAATGTACAGTCAAAATAGTTTGAGGACATTAATACATCATCCGTTTGTAATAAAGGAGGTACATCAAAAATAATCAAACGTGAATTGTATTGTGACTTAATATCTTTCACTAACGAGGCCATTTTCGGACTGGATAATAGCTCGGCAGAGTCTTCAGCTCTTCCTTTTCCCGGTAAGATAACAAGCCTTTCCACGCCCGGGTTTACTAAAACATGATGAAGATACAAATCTTCTTCTAGATATTCTTTTAAACCCGCTTCCACATTTAACCCAAAATAGCTGGCAATGGATGGATTACGCAGATCCATATCCACTAGCAAGACTGTCTGGTTTAACTCCATGGCAATCGCAACAGCAAGGTTAGCCGAAACCAATGATTTACCCTCTCCAGCCGTTGGTGAAGTTATCGCAATCGTCTGCCAATCATTCTGACGCATTTTCTGCAGAACCTGAGTTCGCAGCATCCTGAAGACAGCCGATTGTGGGTTATTGTAATGACCCGCTATGACTCTATTATTTTCTAAAACACTTTGTGGCGTTTTAACGACTTTTGTTTGCGTATATTCAATATTCTGTAGAGGTGGCGCTAGCGGGTCTTCGGGAAAAAATGTCTTTTCCTGTGTCTCCGTTTGAATGAGTGTGTTGTCTGCTTCGACCTCGCTCCCCGCATGCTTCTGCTTGGCTTTATCTAAGGCTTTTTGAATTCTATCCATTCTTATTTCCTACTCAGAAGTATAACGTCACGATTACAGCAAGCTGACTTTACGCATCAACCGATACCAGAGTACTTCGAGATTAATGACATAAAAATGTATTGCAATGACTGAAATTATCGCGAGGATGATAGCCACTATAATCCAGCGGTTTCTTAATGTTTTCCTACGAGCAAGCTCTCTGGTGGTTGTAATCATAGGAATCACAACAAGTGGTGATTTACCTACAATATGAGCTACTTGTGTATAGCCTCTAACACCACCAAAAAACATCTCAACTAAAAATGCCAGACCAAGCCCTGCACCTACTGATGCGCCTAATCCCAACACTAACAATTTTGGTCTGTTGGGCTTTTCGGCTTTTGATGGAACCGCAGGAGGTTCAATCAAGGTAAAGCTTTCACCTTTATTTTCAGACTCAAGATTTTGAGCCAGCTCAGCCTGTAACTGCTTAGAGCGTAACTCACGATATTTTGCGACAGTATTCTCATGATCACGTGTCAGCTCATCATAAGCGCGTTGTACCTGATATGTTTCTGAAACACGACGCTCAAATTCAGCCAGTTTAGTTTTAATTTCTTCTTGCCTGGTACGTAGTCTCGACACCTCATTCTCAGTGGAGTCAATTTTTGATTTAAGCTGCACATAGGCTGGGTTCAAACGCTCATTAGATGGTTTCGTTTGAGTCGGCTGACTATCTGCTTTTTTAAGGCGGTCTTCAAGACTGGCAATTTTATTTTTTTGCGCTTTTATATCAGGGTGACTATCAGCATATTTTTCACTAAGAGTATTCAACTCAGTTTTGGCCTGCTCTAATTCAGCCTGAATCACTTGGGCATCATTACCGGTCACGCCTAATTCTTTTTCTAACGCATCAATTTGCCGCTTTGCTCTTAACACATCAGGATGGGTTGGCTCATATTTTGATAATAAAGTGCTATATTCAATTCTTAATTGTTCTAATCTTACTTCAGAACTACTTGGTTCATTCGAGCTGCTTGCTGTGACACCTAAAGGCAAATACATTGGGACAGTTGAAAGCTGCAAACTCAGTGTCGTGATTTGATCTTTTAATAGTAATATTTCGTTTTGATTAGAGGTTTGTTCATCCCCTAATCTTTGGATCATTGAAAGGTTGTACTGTAATAACTCTGGTAAGCTACCACTATAGCGGTCTTTAAACTCAGCAATTTGTTTTTCCAGTTCACGTACCTTTGCCTGAAACTTATCCCCCTCTTCTTTCAAAAAGTCTTTCGTTTCTGCAGCACGATCAGTTCGAGCTTTGACGTTTTCATTCAAAAACTCAGTAACCAGTTCATTTGCGACCTGCTGTGCTTTTTGGGGCGATTTATCCATGAACGACACGGTAAAAGCGATACTGGCTCTTTTAGCACGACCACTTACAGGGTCGGTAACATTCGCCTGGACTAAATCCACACTGACATTGGACTTAAACAACTCAACGATAGAAGAAGTAGCTGCCGTTTTTTGACGTTCAGCCACGTAAAGATTATATTTTTTGACCATATCCATTACTCTGGAAGTCGTCATCAATCGTTGTTTGATGACTTCGATACGCTGGTCAGCATAACTTGTGACGGTTGAACGAACTAAATCATTTGGAATTTCTTGTGATTCAATCAGGATAGTTCCCTGAGATTTATAGGTGGCCGGGAGTGAAAATACCACTATAAATGTCGCTATGGCTAACAACATAGCAGGAATAATGACCCAAATCTTCCTGCGCCAGAGAATATTAAGATAATCCCCTAAGCCTTTTACTTCTTCTTCCATTTATTATTGCTCTTTGCTGTAGATTTAGCGAGAAAAACGAATTCCGTCCCAATTGTAGTCTATGTTGAATGAAAGCGCATTGCTGTCGACATCCTTGCCATCTGACTCATCAACACTACGATATCGGTATGAAAAAACAAGTGCCCAGTCTTCAGCTAGTTTCCACGATAGACTGGGTGAAAAATCAATGTATTTTGTCTCTGTACTATCTAAATCATCGGCGCTGCGATATTTACGATAGCTTGCTGATAGACTTCCAGAAAGTTTCTCGGTGAAGTTCCTCCGATATGAGAACTTATAGGCATCCTGTTCATTTACGTCACCTTCACTTGATGGCGTTAATGAGCGACTTGCTGAAAATGTATAGCTATTTAACTCATCTTCTCTTGTTGTGCTGATTGAGTAATTTAGACCTGAACTTTGATCGGATGTTTGCGGACCAATTGCTGGGTTATTTTCGCTATCCAAATAACGTGCACCCAATAAACCATTTACTGACCAAAGTTCAGACAATTGATATTCACTTGTGAGTCCTAATGAGTAAGAGTCGTATTTATTATCCAGTCTGTCAGATTCAGCTTGATAGTTAACATAACTGACTGACAAACCCGCGTTTAACCGTTCTGTATATTGATGTTGCCAGGCCAGGTTAAGGCTGGCCGTTTCATTATCTGTTAGGTTAGACGATGAACCCAGTATGGTGTTATTGCTTCCTGAATCTGACTGTTTTCGAGTTTGGTATGAGAAGCTAGAGCTTATTGTATCTAATTCCGTCAATCTGTAGCTATATGATGGCGAGATACTTTTCGTAATTGTGGTGGATGTGTTACTGAAATCGGCCGTATCTTCTTCTGCAATATCCCGTGACTCACGTTCTGCATAATTTAAACTAAGCCCATAGGTACTTCTCTCAGTTGCATAGGATGTACTAAAACTAGCAAAGGGATTTTCTTTATCAAGTTCTTTTAGATCTTGATATCTGCTGATTCTATAACCTAAACGAACTTCTGATGTTGAGTTTTCTAACGATCGCGTTAGGCTTAATGTAGGATCAATATTTAAACTGAAATCATCTAACCTATCTTCACGAAGTAGCTCATTATCATCATATTTAAACTTAGGATCTGCTTGTGCATTGAATATCCATTCTGCTGCTGATGCTGTATTTATGAGCAGACAAGGCAATAATAGCGGAATATATTTTCTCATGGACATGTGTCTCGGCTATTTTGCTTAAGGTACGATGATAACGTCGCCACTTTCCAATGTAATGTTGGTATTTAATGCTTTGCCTTTTTTTATCTCTGCATATTTGACAGGTAAGACTTGCTGCTTAGCCCCATCTCTGCGAAGCACGATAATGTTGTTTTCTTCTGCATAAGGCGATAAGCCACCGGCTAAACTTAGCGCTTGCATGGCATCTAACGGTTGATTCATTACAAATGAGCCAGGGTTGAGTACTTTCCCTAAAATATGAACTCTATTACCTTCAACATTTGTGACAGAGACCGTAACAACCGGATCTGCCAGGTATTCGCTGAGTTTTTTTGTTAATTCTTCTTCGACCTCTGCCACCGTTTTGTCTTTTGCGATAACTTCACCTGCTAAAGGAAAGGTGATAACACCATCAGGCAGGACCGTTACTTGTTTTTGCAAAGACTCTTCATTCCATACTGAAATATCTAACACGTCACCTGAATTCAATAAATAGCGTTCTGCAGCAAACGTCGTTGAAGAAAATAGAGAAACAAGTGCAACAAAAAGTACAAGGAAGCGCTTAAGCATGAGGGAAAATCCTTATCTATAATTAACATTCAAAATTGATATTAACACTCTATTTTTCAAAAAAAAAGGGAGCTTTTGCTCCCTTTCAATTTGTGACAGTTAAGTTACTGTTAACTTAAATCTTAATTCTTATGCAGCAACTGCTGATTTTCTTCTAAGCCCCAAGAAACCTAATAAGGCAGGAGCAAACAAGAATAATGCTGCTGGTACTGGTACAGCAGATACTGATACGTCATATTTCAAAATGTTAGATGCAGCATCAATGATATCAATACCGTAGTAAACACCAGCTGTTAAAAATGCTGTAAAGCTGAAATCACCTGTAATAGCGAAAGTTTGTGCACCAGGTAAATAATAACCACTAGGGCCAGAAATTTGACCAAACTTTATGGTCGCACCGGATAATGCAGTGAATGGGTTAAATGACCATTCCACTTTAATTCCAGTGTTGGTATCAGAGATAAGATCAAACTCTGAATACCAGTTACCAACCTCACCCACAGTACCACCAGCAAGAACAGTACTGTTGTTATTGACATCAACTGACTGTGTTGCGCCACTTGATCCGATACCAGTAAGAGTCAATGTTGCAGCATTAACACCAACAGAGAACATGAGAGCTACTAAAAATAGCATCGCCTTTTTCATAATAAACTTCCTTATGCATAAGTTGAAAAAACAAGCAATGCAACCCAGCCATCTTTAAATTAAAGATCTGTGGCTTTCCGACCCCGCCTCACGGCGAGTTTGGCTTTCGTTAAATTACCATATCCATAAGATATGATAATCACCTATCTGACTTTTTCAGATGAGTGAATGATATGGAGCATTGTCCGCCCGTGTCTATTGTACCTTGGTACAATTTTGCTATTGGAATTTAAAATCAATGCTCTAAAGGATATAAAAAAGGGAGCCAAAGCTCCCTTCTTTATTTTCTGTGTAGCTTTAAATTAAGCTGCAACAGCTGTTTTTCTACGCATACCCAAAAAGCCTAATAAAGCAGGGGCAAACAAGAATAGAGCAGCAGGTACAGGTACCGCAGATACAGAAACGTCATATTTAACTACACCTGATGTAGCATCGATAATGCTCAGGATATAACTAGTACCTGCAGTCAACATAGCTGTGAAGCTGAAGTCTTCAGTAATTGCATATGACACAGTGTCACCCAATGTACCAAAAACTAATGTTGCCCCAGTAATTGCAGGGTTAAATGACCATGCGATCACAACAGGTGTATCCGTATCAGTTGTGAGTGAAAATGCTGAACTCCAAGTACTTTTCTTAGAGACAGTACCACCAGCTAAAACAACTGAACTACCAGATAAATCAACACTTTGACTTGCGTTAGTTGAACCAGCTTCAGTCAAAGATAACGTCGCGGCGTTAACACTTACTGAAAACAATAAAGCTACGATAAATAGCATCGCTTTTTTCATAATAATTTCCTTATGCATAAGAATTCGAAAAAACAAGCAATGCAACCCAGCCATCTTTAAAATGAAAATTAAAGATCTGTGGCTTTCCGACCCCGCCTCACGACGAGTTTGGCTTTAATTACACAACATCAAACACGCCGACATTGTGTAAGACCAGATATGATCTTGCTACAAAGCCATCACCGTTGATGTCTATTGTTCTGATTGCTATTAAGATATTTACGATAACTAGTATTATCTAGTGTATATGCTTTACACCGATACCTTAACAGTAAGGATATGATACTGTGTCTCAAAGTAAGTAACAAGTATATTTAGTAAGTAACATTACTAATTAAAACTAAACAAACAATTAATAGGCATTTTTACCGACAAACCCTTTGAACAGGGTTAAAAAAATAATCTCAAGATCGAGTAATAACGACCAGTTCTGGATATATTTCAAATCATAATGCACCCGTCCCTGCATTTTATCCAGCGTATCTGTTTCACCTCTAAAACCATTTATCTGTGCAAGCCCGGTAATGCCCGGTTTCACTTTATGTCTCAGCATATATCCCTGAATCTGCGCACGATATTGCTCATTATGTGCTACAGCATGTGGTCGTGGTCCAACGATGGACATCGACCCACCCAGAGAATTAAAAAATTGTGGAAGCTCGTCAAGAGACGTTCTGCGCAGGAAAGCACCAAAAGGGGTAATTCGGCTATCATTCTTTTGTGCTTGAGTCACTTTTTCACCATCTTCCGTGACAGTCATTGTACGGAATTTCCATACTTTAATTTTTTCACCATCCACACCATAACGGGTCTGTTTGAAAAATACAGGACCTTTAGATGTGAACTTCACCCCAGCGGCAATAATCAACATGGGTATAGCAATAATCATCAGAATAATGGAGCTGAGGATAATATCTTCTAATCGTTTCAATATACTATCGATACCAGCAAAGGGCGTTTCATACACTGAAATAGCCGTGATGCCCTGATAATCCACCCAACGTGAATTAAGAAGATTGAACGTGAACAAGTCTGGTACTAAGTATACTGAGGCGGTGCTGTCTGCCAACAGCTCGGTTATATGCCGTATTCTATGCTCTGCTGACATGGCAAGAGTGATGTATACCGTATCCACTTTGCCTGCTTTGCAGTCCTCAATCAACTGATTGAAATCACCCACATTTTTGTTGGTGACGACTAAGTTAGGCTCCGTTTCGACACGTTTTTGTGAGCGGTCATCGTAATAACCTACCAGCCTGAATCCTGACCAGTCCATTTCGTTAAATGCACGTTCCAGACGTTTTCCTAAAGTTGTTTCACCAACGATAGCAACGTTTCTGGTGTTGACTCCGCGAGCCCGGAGGATTGCCAAAGATGTTCTCACAATGGCATGCCAGGAAATTAATTCAATTGGCGTCAACAAAAACCATAAAAAAACAAAGCTATCTAGATAACTACCAGAGTGAATGAAAAAGATATCAATCATTACCAGAATGAAAACACTAGTAAACCATGAAAACATAACTGCCGAAACTTCTTCTCGCAATGCTGTGCCTCGCCATGAACGATAGGCATCTTGAGATTCGGCAAAAAAATTAAACAATAAAATAGCGAATAAGAGGCTCCATATATAAAGGACATCCCATCCCGCCTTAAAAATATCAAATAAGGCTAAAAAGGTAAGCAGGATAATGCCACTATCAATCAGGCGTGATATCGCATTAATTTTTGCATCGTATTGTCTGATCCTGCCTTGAGCCATTTGTTCCTTTCCAATTCCAGATTTTGTTGGCAATAATACAGTAATTGCATCAGAGTATTGATATCAAAATATTCAATATTTTCTGGCTGTTCACTTGCTGTATCATCTGATTCTATATCTATATAAGATTAGACGGGCTATATCTTCGACATAACCACAGTATAAAGAACTTATAAATGAGAACAAATCCCAAACTTAAAACATATTATCCGTATTTTGATTATGTAAGATTTATCGCTGCAAGTATTGTAATGTTTTACCATGATGGCCTAATCAATTGGGATCCAAGTGGAAGTATTGCTGTTGACGTTTTCTTTGCTTTGAGTGGTTGGTTGATAGGGGGAATTTTACTAAGGAGTAAAACTGAAGACTTACCTCGATTTTATTTCAACAGAGCAATCAGGATATGGATTCCTTATTTTGCTGCTCTATCACTAATCATTCTTGTTAGCCTATTAAAAGATCCGATTAATATTAAATGGTTTGAGTTCATCCTATACAAACTCACTTTTGTCTATAATATCTTTGGACCGCAACAGTTACTTGAATACAAAGATATGATGCCTCTGGATGGAACCGGAAATCATTTTTGGAGTGTCAATGCTGAAGAACAGTTCTATTTATTTGCACCAATTTTATTAGTTCTAATTGGCAAATTTGGTCGCCACCCCATCACTTGGGCACTATTGTCCGTCATTGCTTGGCATCAACATCTTTATGCCCCCATATTTCTTGGTGTATTTGCTGCAATTTGTGTATATAAATATGGTAATTTTTATGAGAAACCGCTCGTCAAAGTTATTCTTTTTGCTATTTTTATCACTAGTACTTTTGGAATAATCTATAGTAATTATCAATATTTTTCCCCAGCATTTTCTATATCTCTTATTTTATTGTTAGCTATTAAAGGTGAAAAAAGTGATTTCGGGGAATTCTTGGGAGGAATATCCTATCCCCTATATTTAAACCATTGGATAGGGGTCTTTGCTGCTAACAGTATCTCAGGTATTTTCGGCTTCAGAGGTACACTTTACAGTATAGTTCTAGCGATCATAATTGGTTATATGCTTAGTGCAATAATGTATCTGTTGATAGATAAACAATGTTTAAAACATAGGTCAAAATTTTACTCTCATGCAAGAGGAGTATGGATAACCGTCAGCGCTTATCTCATGATAGTGATTGGTTTGAGTTTTGGTATATTTGTCTGGTGAAACAGGGTTTAACTCAATTAGCTCTCATAGAGACTAGTTATAGTAATTTTCTATGAGAGATATTAATCTTGGTAACTCATCTTCATTCAAGAAATTAATACCCGCGGCAGCTTTCCTGCCTCCACCAGTGTCAAATTGGCCTGCAATATAATCAGCTCCTTCTTGACGTATTTTGGGTGCTCTTATGCTTACCACATAAGCAGATGAATCAGGTATTTCACTGAGAATTAAATGTGCCCGCGAAGGAAATTGATTGCTTAAATAATTACTATAGGTACCACTAATACGCCTTGCCCATTTATCATCAGGTAATGTGATTACTCCCACCATCTCATTTTCATAGCTTAGCTTTTGTTGTTTTGCCTGTGCCAAATCTGAGTTGTAGCCTGAGTCCAGAGTCTCAATTATCTCAGCATTGTCATCAATAAAATCTAGAGGTGAGCGGTAGTTAACACAACACGAATACAACTCATCAGGCGCGAAGAATAAATCATCAATACTGGCACCATAGCCATTGTAATTAATATGCTGCCCCAAGGTTTTGAGTTTAATTATTTTACTTTCATCAAGATGGATTTTTTTTGCATAATTTTCAGCAACACTTGTGAGATTGTCACCAAAAGCCGCCGTTATCGCCCATAATTCATAGGCATTATTTAAGTACTCATTGATTATCAACGCCGTGCATTTATTGGGATGCATATCAATCAGTGCTTGTAAACGAGGATGACTTATTTGCTCTCCTGGGTTGTGATGATCGGCATAAAACACATCGACATCATGTAATAGCAGATTCAACAGTGCATCATGATTTTTTTGCATTGAAACATCTAATACTGTTACTTGGGAGGCTTTTTCTACATCGATCCTACTCAGTAATTTTATATCTCGTTTAACACCAGTAATTAGTTCAGAGCGAATGGGATTAGCTAATCGCAATTGAACTAACGCACAAATCCCATCAGCATCACCATTAAAAACATCAAAGTTTGTCATTGCTTTACTTTAAATAAGCTCGTTTTGTTTTAAGTTTGAAATGACTATATCAACGCATTCATTTACATTGAGTTCAGCTGTATTGAGTGTTACTTCAGGATGGTGTGGCACTTCGTAATCGGAATCAATGCCGGTAAAATTTTTTATCTGTCCACTTCTGGCTTTTTTATAGAGACCTTTGGGATCACGCTCTTCGCATGTACTGAGAGGTGTAGAGATATAAACTTCAACAAACTCTTTTTCTTCAACAAGATCACGAACCATTTGCCTATCACTGCGAAACGGTGAGATAAAAGCACTCATGACAATCAGACCAGCATCAGCAAATAGCTTAGCCATTTCCCCAATTCGTCTGATATTCTCAACACGATCAGCATCAGAAAATCCCAGATCTTTATTTAGCCCATGCCTGACATTATCGCCATCAAGTAAATAAGTGTGATGTCCCAGCTCAAATAGCTTTTGTTCTACAGCATTTGCAACCGTAGATTTACCTGCACCACTCAGGCCTGTAAACCACAAAATACAGGTTTTTTGTTTTTTTTGTGTTGATCGATCTAACTTTATTACCTTGTGTTTATGCCAGACGATATTTTTCATAATGAAAAAAATTCCTTATCTAAGTAAGTAATATATTGAGGTAGATATTACCGACTTCACCAATTATTCCTAGTCCTCATGATGTAAAGTTTATTATTTCGTTGTTTTTACTAAAGTCTATAGGCAAAAAAAAAGAGCCTGACATTAGTCAGGCTCTTTAATTTGGTACCGACGGCCGGAGTCGAACCGGCACACCCTAAGGCACTACCCCCTCAAGATAGCGTGTCTACCAATTCCACCACGTCGGCAAGGGTAATCAAGGTTGCGTATTCTACGGTAATTCAGGCAAATCTGCAGGTGTTTTATCGACTTTTTGTTCTGTTGTTGGCGCAGACTCAGTCACACTTTTTGCTTTTCCGGGTGTTTCCACAGAAAAATAGGCAAGTGTCAGGCTGGTGATAAAGAAAATAGTCGCTAAGATCGCACTGGCGCGGCTTAAAAATGAAGCTGATCCCTGACTGCCGAACAGACTACCTGAAGCACCGCCACCGCCGCCACCAAATGCAGCACCTGCATCAGCGCCTTTACCGTGCTGAATCAGAACAAATCCAATCAGCAAAAGACAGGCAATAATATGAACTGTGAGAATAATCGCGTGCATGTGTTGTTAACCTAATTTTAAAACTGCGGCCTGACATATTTTAACAAATTCATCGGCGTCGAGTGATCCCCCGCCGACAAGTCCACCATCAATATCAGGTTGTAGAAACAATGGCGCAGCATTATTACCTTTTATGCTGCCTCCGTAAAGTATTCTTATATTTTTTGCTATCTCTTTATCGTGTTTTGCTACACGTTGTCGCATAAAACTATGTACGTCTTGCGCCCATTCTGGCGTGGCTGAGCGGCCTGTGCCGATAGCCCATACCGGTTCATATGCTAAAACCGTATGAGCGAGCCCTTCAACGCCCTGATGCGCAATAACAGTATCGAGTAATCGCAACACCACTTCTTCGGTACGACCAACAGCATGTTCGTCAGGGCTTTCCCCAATGCATATAATTGGTGTAATGCCCGCTCTGACTGCCATTTCATATTTTTCAGCGATAATACGGTCAAGTAGACATTGATCCAGGTCTAACTCAGCATATAAACAGCGTCTTTCTGAATGGCCTATTAATACATATTTGCAGCCAAAATCTACCAGCATGCTCGCCGAAATTTCGCCCGTGTAAGCCCCTTTCTCAAACTGAGACAGGTTCTGCGTCCCCCAAGCTAAACCTGTACCTGTAAGGGCAGATTGTACTTGTTGCAGGTAAACAGACGGCGGAAATAACGCGACTTCGATATCAGAAAAGGTATCGGCTTTAGAGAGTATGCCTTCAAGTAGTGCTTTATTACTCTCACTAGAGCCGTTCATTTTCCAGTTACCAGCGACTAGTGGTTTACGCACTTAACACTCTCTTTCAATATAAAATGAAACATCAGACTACATACCCACTATGGATAAAGCAATGTATGAAATAGTTCTGGCTAACCAATTACCAGAATAAGACTCAGCTAATATCAAAACATCTCATTTAATTTTTCAGCTCCTGCTCAATTACAGAGGCAAGTTCCTCAGCCAGTTGTTTGGTTAATGTGGCATCAATGCCTTCGACCATGACACGAATAACCGGTTCAGTTCCTGAGGCTCTGAGTAATACCCGCCCCTCATCACCCAGTCTTTTCTCTACCGATGCAATGGCTTGGTTAATCTCAGCATTTTTATTCAGATCAATCATTTTATTGACTCTGACATTAATCAAATGTTGAGGATATTTTGTTACGACAGATCGTAACTCATGCAGACTATTGTTAGTTTGCTGAATTTCTGCAACCACTTGCAGTGCTGCAACGATGCCATCGCCTGTTGATGTCTTGTCCAGACAAATGATGTGACCAGATGCTTCACCACCCAGTAAACCACCGACCTGTTGCAGTTTTTCCATGACATAACGATCACCGACTTTTGCCCGATGAAGTGACATATCGAATTTCGCCAGCGCATGTTCTAAGCCAAGGTTTGACATCTGGGTGCCAACAACATCAGGCATACTTGCGCCAATACGTTGTCTTGCTCTGGCAATGATAAATAATAATTCATCACCATCGACGATTTCGCCACGATGATCGACCATAATGATACGGTCACCATCACCATCTAAGGCAAGGCCCAGATCGGCTTTATTCTCAAGCACAGCTTGTTGTAGAAGTCGCGGTTCGGTCGAGCCACAGTTTAGATTGATGTTAAATCCATCAGGCTCAGCGCCCATAACAATGACTTGAGCGCCCAACTCTTTAAAGACATCAGGTGCAACGTGATAGGTAGCACCATGCGCACAATCAACAACGAGTTTTAGTCCACTTAAATCAATGCCACTTGGTATGGTACTTTTACAAAACTCAATATAACGACCTGCCGCATCACCAATACGATGTGCTTTACCCAAACGGGTAGAATCAACCGTTTTTAATGGTTGTTCCAGCATCGCCTCGATTTCCAGCTCTATTTCATCAGGTAATTTTGTCCCCTGCGCCGAAAAAAACTTAATGCCATTATCATGATAAGGATTATGCGAAGCACTGATGACTATGCCAGCTTGAGCATGAAAAGTACGAGTTAGATAAGCAACTGCCGGAGTAGGCATGGGCCCTAGTAAATAAATATCAACGCCTGCAGCAGATAGGCCAGCCTGTAAGGCAGACTCAAACATATATCCCGAAATACGGGTATCTTTACCAATGATGACCCTGCTGTTACGTTCTTTCGCCAGGACTCTACCAACCGCCCAGCCGAGTTTTAATACAAAGTCCGGCGTGACAGCACCATCACCAACACGACCACGGATGCCGTCTGTTCCAAAATAACGTCTTTGTTTAGTCAAAATCTTCTACCTGCATAACTGCCTGACTTAATTTTACGGCTTGGAGCGTCTCTTTCACATCGTGAGTTCTAATGAGCTTTGCACCCAACCATGTCGCGATTGAAGCAAGTGATAAACTCCCCGCTAATCGTTCATCTACACTGACTTTTAACATATCGCCAATTATAGACTTACGTGAAACGCCAACTAAAACCGGATAAGGTAAATCCGTCAGACTGGATAAATGTTTCATCAGCCTTAGATTATGGCGGGCACGTTTACCGAAGCCAAAACCAGGATCAAGCATGATCTGTTCAGCTTTAATACCTGCGTTTAGACAGGTATCTACGCGTTCCAACAAGAACGCTTTCACTTCAGCAACCACATCAGTGTAGTGAGGTTCATGTTGCATGGTTTGAGGTGTGCCTTGCATATGCATTAGACAGACTGGCACATTTAGCTCAACAGCGGCTGCCAGTGCGCCTTCAGTTCGCAAAGCATTCACATCATTGATGAGCCCAGCACCAGCCTTCACCGCTGCTCTCATGACTCCAGGCTTCATTGTGTCGATAGAGATAGGAATATCGAATTCCGCACTTATCATTTCTATGACCGGTGCGACTCGTTCGATTTCTTCTTGCTCTGCCACGATATCTGAGCCAGGTCGTGTAGATTCACCGCCGATATCTAGAATATCCGCGCCTTCGACGATAAGCTTTTCAGCTTGTTTGAGGGCTGCATCACGATTAAGGAATTTGCCACCATCTGAAAATGAATCAGGAGTGACATTTACGATGCCCATAATACGAGGAACGGACAAGTCCAAGGACTTGCCCGCGCAATCAAAAATCACGTAATTACTTCCTGGTTTTTAATGCAGCTGATCAGCTGGTTTGCCAGAAGGTGTTTCTGAAGAATCAGACTCTGTATCACCAGATGGTGGTGTAGATGAACGATCAGTCCAATCTTTTGGTTCACCCGGTTCACGACCTTCCATAATGGCATCAATCTGATCACTATCAATGGTTTCATATTTCATTAATAGTTTAGCCATGGTATGCAATTTATCCATATTATCAATCAGCAATTGTTTTGCACGATCATAGTTACGGTTGATAACACGTCTTACATCTTCATCGATCTGTTTCGCTGTCAGATCAGACACCGCTTTATGCTGAGTCACACTGCGGCCCAAGAAAACTTCGCCTTCATCTTCACCATAAGACAATGGTCCCATGTTGTCAGAAAGCCCCCATTTAGTGACCATATTATGAGCGAGCTCAGTGGCACGTTGGATATCATTGGACGCACCGGTAGTCACCGCTTCCTGACCAAAGATAAGCTCTTCAGCTAAACGACCACCATATAAACTTGAAATTTGGCTTTCTAAGGTCTGTTTGCTGTAACTGTATTTATCTTCTGTCGGTAAGAACATCGTCACACCCAATGCTCTACCCCTTGGAATAATACTGACTTTATAGACAGGATCATGCCCCGGTACTAAACGACCAATGATGGCATGGCCAGCCTCATGATAAGCCGTTAACTCTTTCTCTTTTTCATTCATCACCATGGAGCGTCGTTCTGCACCCATCATGATTTTATCTTTTGCCAATTCAAGTTGTTCCATGCCAACCAGACGTTTATTACCGCGAGCAGCGAATAATGCCGCTTCATTAACCAAGTTAGCTAAGTCTGCACCAGAAAAGCCTGGTGTACCACGAGCAATCACTCTTGCGTCGACGTCATCAGCGGCTGGTACTTTACGCAGATGCACATTGAGGATCTGTTCACGACCACGAATGTCAGGCAGCGGTACCACGACCTGACGGTCAAAACGGCCTGGACGTAATAATGCAGGGTCAAGTACATCAGGACGGTTGGTTGCCGCGATAACGATGACACCTTCATTACCTTCAAAACCATCCATTTCTACTAATAATTGGTTAAGTGTTTGCTCACGTTCATCATTACCTCCGCCCATACCGGCGCCACGGTGACGACCTACAGCATCAATTTCGTCAATAAAAATGATACATGGTGCATGCTTTTTCGCTTGTTCAAACATATCACGAACACGCGACGCACCCACACCAACAAACATTTCAACGAAGTCAGAACCAGAAATAGAGAAAAACGGTACTTTAGCTTCACCTGCAATGGCTTTAGCCAGTAAGGTTTTACCTGTACCTGGTGAGCCGGCCATCAAAATACCGCGAGGGATACGACCACCCAGTTTCTGGAACTTGCTTGGATCGCGCAGAAAATCAACCAGTTCAGCCACTTCTTCTTTGGCTTCTTCTACACCAGCGACATCTTTGAAGGTGACTTTAACTTGATCTTCGTTAAGCATGCGCGCTTTGCTTTTACCGAATGACATGGGGTTTTTACCGCCACCACCCTGCATTTGTCGCATAAAGAAAATCCAGACACCAATCAATAGAAGCATTGGGAACCATGAGATAAAGATCTGCATCAGTAAGCTGGTTTTTTCTGCTGGTTCCGCTTTGATGGTGACGCCATTATCTAATAAATCACCAATCAAACCGGGATCGTAATCAGGACTATATGTCGTGAATTTACTACCATCTGTCAGTTCACCTGAAATGGTTCTGCCCTGAATATCAACTCTGGCTACAGCCCCGTTTTTCACGTTGCTGATAAAGCTAGAATAATCCATGCTGCCTGAATCATTACTTTGTGGACCAAAATTATTAAAAACAGACATCAGCACAACGGCGATGACTACCCACAAAACAATATTTTTCATCATGTCATTCAATGTAAGGTACCTCTGGTTACCATTAAATGTTATTTGAGACCACGCCCCAACAAATAAACTTCACGACTTCTCGCTCGAGAAGCCCCCGGCTTACGGGTAACAACTTTCGTGAAGTTGTCTCTCATTTCTTTCAAAAAAGCTTCGAATCCTTCGCCTTGAAACACTTTGACAAGAAAGCAGCCGCTTTTACTTAAATTATTCAATGCAAAATCTAAAGCCAACTCGACCAAGTACATACTTGAAGGCTGATCTATCGACCCTACACCTGTCATATTGGGGGCCATATCCGATAATACAAGGTCTATTTGCCGACCATCCAATACTTTATTCAATTCATCTAGTACATCGTCTTCACGGAAATCACCTTGAATAAAATGTACTCCAGTCAAAGGGGTCATTTCTAATATATCTAGTGCGATGACTTTACCACTATCGCCAACCTTAGCTAAGGCATAGTCGGACCAACCGCCAGGTGCTGAGCCAAGATCAACGACACTCATACCAGGACGAATGAGTTTATCTTTATCATCAATTTCTTTTAATTTGAAAGTCGCACGTGAACGATGGCCTTCTTTCTGAGCCTGTTTGACATACTGATCATCAAAATGTTCTTTTAACCAGCTTTGACTTGATTTACTTCTAGCCATATCAGGATGTTTGCTCTGCTTCTGCACGCTTGTCTGAAGTCAATACTAACATCAAACCAAGTAAGCTCATTAACATGTATATACTCTCACTTAGTTTATGCAGCGTATTGAACCGTTCAGTTAATACAGGATCTGCACGCCAGTCTAATAATTTTATCGATGCCATATCAGGCTGAATAAAAAGCAGGAAGACAACACTCATTATTAACATGGCTAAAATAAGCCAGCTTCGCCAATAGCGATGAAATGTGGTGACACCAAAAACAAATAACCGGCTTATCAACAAAATACAAGCACTTATAAGGCTTAGAATATTGACGGCATAAAACAATTTGCCGGCGTAATCACCAGCAATTGTAAGTTCTAAATTCGCAAAGGCCATTGGTACAGCTAAATATCCTATCGACCATAATGAACCAATCCAAAGGGTCAAAAGTAATCGTTCACCTGAATAGCCAGACAGCATTCTACGCCTCGTAACCTATATCAATAATTTCATATTCGATATTACCGCCTGGCGCTTGCACTGTTGCTACATCATCAATTTCTTTACCAATCAGTGCACGTGCAATAGGCGAAGATACAGAAATACGATTTAATTTAATATCAGATTCATAGTCACCTACGATCTGATATTTCACTTCCTGATCAGTATCTATATTTAATAAGGTTACTGTCACCCCAAATACCACGCGACCTTCTTTAGGCAAAGTAGCCGGGTCGATTATCTGAGCATTAGACAATACCGACTCCAATTCCTGAATACGACCTTCGATAAAACTTTGCTGCTCTTTTGCTGCGTGGTACTCCGCATTTTCTTTTAAATCACCATGTGCGCGGGCTTCTGAAATAGCCGCAACCACTTCAGGCCTTGCCACCATCTTCAGGTGTTTTAATTCTTCTTTAAGTGCTTCAGCACCACGTGAAGTAATAGGTACAGCCATTAATTTAACTCTCCATGCAAAGATTGCAGCCTGTTTACTGAGCCAATATCTTCGCTATTTAATGCTTGAACAGTGGCTCTAGCAGCTGCCAATGTTGTCGTATAGTTGACTTGATGCTGCAGTGCTGCACGACGAATTTCTCTTGAATCGGCAACAGATTGGCGACCTTCGGTCGTATTCACAATCAAGTCAATTTCATCATTTTTAATCATATCGACGATATGAGGTTGACCTTCCGCGACTTTGTTCACAGGCTCACAATTCACACCCGCTTCTTCTAATACACGCTGTGTGCCTCGTGTAGCGAGCAATGCGAAACCAAGTGAGGACAAGTCTTTCGCAATTTGTATAACAGCTACCTTATCAGCCTCACGCACACTGATAAAGGCTTTGCCTCCAGTAGGCAGTACAACTGAAGCGGCTAACTGTGATTTTGCAAAAGCTTCACCAAATGTTCTGCCAACCCCCATGACTTCACCCGTCGATTTCATTTCAGGGCCAAGAATAGGATCAACGCCTTGGAATTTAATGAATGGGAATACCGCTTCTTTAACAGAGTAATAAGAAGGAATGACCTCTTTCGTTACGCCTTGGTCCACTAGTGAACGACCAGCCATGGCTCTCGCAGCAATCTTGGCCAACGGCACACCAATGGATTTCGACACATACGGCACGGTACGTGACGCACGTGGATTGACTTCAAGAATATAAATTTGATCACCCTTGATGGCAAACTGCGTATTCATTAAACCTTTTACGCCGAGCTCTAACGCCATTTGACGTACTTGCTCACGCAACTGGTCCTGTGTTGCCTGACTCAGGCTATATGGCGGTAAGGCACAAGCAGAGTCACCAGAGTGGACACCAGCTTGTTCAATGTGTTCCATAATGCCGCCAATCAGCACATCTTTACCGTCACAGATAGCATCTACATCGACTTCAATAGCATCATCAAGGAAACGGTCTAATAAAACGGGTGATTCATTCGATACTTTCACCGCATTCAGCATATAACGTTGTAATTCTTCTTCGTTATAAACGATTTCCATCGCGCGTCCACCCAATACATACGAGGGACGTACCACTAAGGGATAGCCAATTTCCGATGCTAATGCGACAGCCGTATCAACAGAATGGGCCAGTCTATTTGGTGGTTGTAACAAGTTTAGTTTTTCAACCATTTGCTGGAAACGTTCACGATCTTCTGCATGATCAATGGCATCTGGTGATGTTCCGATAATAGGAACACCCGCAGCTTCAAGCGCACGTGCCAGTTTCAACGGTGTTTGACCACCAAACTGCACGATCACCCCTTTCGGTTTTTCCAGTTCAACGATTTCTAATACATCTTCCAGCGTCAAAGACTCAAAATACAGACGATCTGAAGTGTCGTAATCTGTTGAAACTGTTTCTGGGTTACAGTTGACCATGATGGTTTCATAACCATCTTCACGTAATGCCAATGCCGCATGAACACAGCAATAATCAAACTCAATACCCTGGCCGATACGGTTAGGACCACCACCTAGAATCATGATTTTGTCACGATCACTTGGGTTGGCCTCACATTCCATATCGTAAGTTGAATACATATACGCCGTGCCAGTAGCAAATTCAGCACCACAGGTATCAACACGTTTATAGACAGGACGTACTTGCATGGCCTGACGATACTCACGGATCTGTTTTTCTGTTTTTTGTAACAGTTTAGCCAATCGTGAATCAGAGAAACCTTTGCGTTTTAAGGCATACATTTCCTGCTGATCAATATCGTTAAGCGAGCGTTCTTTAAGTTGATTTTCTAATGTCACCAACTCTTCAATTTGAATCAGGAACCATGGGTCTATATGAGTCAGCTTTTGAATCTCATCAAAACTGAAACCATAACGGAAGGCATCTGCTACGTACCATAAACGATCTGAACCCGGTAAGCTCAGCTCACGGCGTAATGTTTCTGCTATATTTTCCTCAGTCAGGTCAATCACTTCTGTCAAACCATCACGATCAATTTCAAGGCCACGTAAAGCCTTTTGTAATGATTCCTGGAAGTTACGACCAATAGCCATCACCTCACCGACAGACTTCATCTGCGTACTTAGACGGTTATCAGCCTGTGGGAATTTTTCAAACGTAAAGCGCGGTACTTTTGTCACCACGTAATCGATTGTTGGCTCAAACGAAGCCGGTGTTGCGTTACCGGTAATTTCGTTTTGCAATTCGTCCAGCGTATAACCTACTGCCAGTTTTGCAGCGACTTTCGCAATAGGGAAACCTGTGGCTTTAGAAGCCAGGGCTGAAGAACGCGAGACACGTGGATTCATCTCAATGATAATCAGACGACCTGTTTCTGGATTAACAGCAAACTGTACGTTTGAACCACCGGTATCCACACCAATTTCACGCAATACTGCCAGAGAGGCATTACGCATGATTTGATATTCTTTATCTGTCAGAGTTTGAGCAGGGGCAACGGTGATTGAGTCACCTGTGTGTACGCCCATGGGATCCAGATTTTCAATGGAACAGATAATGATGGCGTTATCTTTACGGTCACGCACCACTTCCATTTCATACTCTTTCCAGCCAATGATTGACTCTTCAATCAGTAATTCAGATGTTGGGCTGAGGTATAAACCACGCTGACAGATTTCAATAAAATCCTGCTTATTATAAGCGATACCACCGCCACTACCGCCCATAGTAAAAGAAGGACGGATAATCACTGGGAAACCAAATTTTTCTTGAACCTGTAAGGCTTCGTCAAGCGTGTGCGCAATATCAGACTGCGGCATATCCAGACCAATTTTACGCATGGCCTCACGGAATAAGTCACGGTCTTCAGCTTTGTTAATAGCTTCACTATCAGCACCGATCATTTCGACACCGAATTGTTCTAAAATACCGTGTTTTTCCAGATCCAATGCACAGTTAAGCGCTGTCTGTCCGCCCATAGTAGGCAAAATGGCATCTGGACGTTCTGCTTCAATGACTTTGCTTACAGCTTGCCAGGTAACCGGTTCGATGTAAGTGGCATCAGCCATATTAGGGTCAGTCATGATCGTGGCTGGATTCGAGTTCACCAGAATGACACGATAACCTTCTTCTCGCAGCGCTTTACACGCTTGTGCACCAGAATAATCGAATTCACAGGCTTGACCGATAACAATCGGTCCTGCACCCAGAATCAGAATACTTTGAATATCAGTACGTTTAGCCATCGTGTGTTATTTACCCGTTGCTTGTTCAAGTAGATCGATGAAGTGATCAAAAAGAGGAGCTGCATCTTGCGGACCAGGACTTGCTTCAGGATGTCCCTGGAAACTAAATGCTGGCTTGCTGACGTGGTGGATACCCTGCAAGGTGCCATCGAATAATGATCTGTGCGTTGCTGTTAATGTGTCTGGCAATGTTTCTTCATCTACGGCAAAGCCATGATTCTGGCTGGTAATCATAACCAATCCCGCCAGCAGCTCTTGCACAGGATGGTTAGCACCATGATGACCAAACTTCATTTTGACTGTTTTGGCGCCACAGGCGAGACCTAACAATTGGTGACCAAGGCAAATACCAAAAGTCGGGATATCTCTTTCCAGCAACGTTTGAATCGCTTTTATCGCATAATCACAGGGTTCAGGATCGCCAGGACCATTCGACAGGAATACTCCATCCGGATTAAGTGCCAAGACTTCTTCAACAGGGGTTTGGGCCGGCACAACGGTGAGCTTGCAACCACGCTCAACCAACATTCTCAGAATGTTTTTCTTGGCACCATAGTCATAAGCCACCACATGATATTTCGGTTCAGCCGCTTGAGACTGACCATCAATATGCCAGCAGGCCTCATCCCAGACATAAGATTCTTTTGTGCTGACTTCTTTGGCAAGATCCAGCCCTTTTAAACCTTGAAAGCCTTTTGCAGCAGCGATAGCCGCTTCAATGTCAATGTTATCACCTGCGACGATGCAGCCTTTCATCGCCCCTTTTTCACGAATCAAACGTGTTAGTGAGCGTGTATCAATACCTGCCAAGCCGACGATATTGTGTTTGACCAGGTAAGCATCCAATGCTTGTTCACTTCTCCAGCTGCTTACAACAGGAGAAAGTTCTCGAATAATAAGTCCACTTGCGTAAACGTTGTCAGATTCTTCATCCTCATCATTAACACCGGTATTTCCGATATGAGGATAGGTTAATGTGACTATTTGTCGACAATAAGAAGGATCGGTCAGGATTTCCTGATAGCCAGTCATTGACGTGTTAAAAACAACTTCACCGACTGACTGGCCAATGGCTCCAATCGATTCGCCGTGATAAACCGTGCCGTCTTCAAGAGCAAGTAACGCACTCGTTCGCAAGGGAAACCTCCACCAGATAAAAATAATGGGGCAAACATGACGTTCTCCCCAGACAAAATCTTTGCAATTTTATCGCAAAACAGCCGGTCGAGTCCACGCTAAAAACGATTATCCTCTGGCGCTAGTGCTAACTATTTCAATTTCCTGAAGTGTATCTAGGATTCTATATATAAAGTTCCGGTCTGCGATGTGTGTGTAGCGGCATATTCGACCGAACCTGACGCAGATACTCAATATCAATTCGACTCAGGGTGAGACCGACTCTTTCAGGCGCACAGCACAGGATACTTCCCCAGGGATCAATAATGACGCTACTACCATATGAAATGCGATCACCATAATGCTTCCCCCACTGATTCGGCGCAACAATATAGACCTGATTTTCGATAGCCCTTGCAATTAACAGCGGTAACCAGTGATGTTTGCCTGTGTGGAGAAAAAATGCCGCCGGAACAAAAATAATTTCAGCGCCTTTGTCTGACAGTGATCGAAACAAGTCCGGAAAACGTAAGTCATAACAAATGCTAAATCCCAGCCGACCCAGCTCATGATCAATCACCACTGTTTTACTACCCGGCTTTATGCCGGCTGATTCCATATACCCCAGTGGAACGGCGTCACACATATGAATTTTCTGATAGCGGGCTTTTTCAGTGCCATCGCGATCGATGAAGATAGACGTATTGAACAACCTTCCACTGTTTTCATCAGTGATTTCATACACACTGCTCAGCAATAGAGCACAGTTACTCTGTTTGGCAAGCTGGCTAAAGCGAGGCAGGATATCCGTTTCCAGTTTCTCGGCCACATCATGCTTCGCTGAATGGTCATTACCGACATAGAGAAAGGTTTCAGGAAAGGCTAAAAGATTGAGCTTTCGCTCAGCGGCTTCTGCAATCATATGCTCAGAAAAAGCCAGATTATCTTCATAGCTTTCGGACGAATTCATCTGCACGATGCCCACATCAATTACCATCACATCACCTTATCTTTTATACGGTTAATCCCCTTTAGCGAAAATATAACAAAAATACGCTCTACACAAACTCATGCCAGACACATTAGAAAATCACTGGTGACATTAGGATTGCTTGGGTATATTGGAGTGTTTAATGTGTAATCAATGAGGTCAGCCATGACACAATCAATAATCAATAGTGGTTTCCCCAACCAACGCCCCAGAAGAATGCGTAAAGATGATTTTTCTCGACGTTTAATGCGGGAAAATGTGCTGACGGTTAATGATTTAATCTACCCCTGTTTTGTTCTGGAAGGTTCTAATCAGCGTGAAGAAGTAAAATCGATGCCTGGCGTGGATAGGCTTAGTATTGATCTTCTTCTAAAAGAAGCTGAAACCATTCATACGCTTGGTGTGCCAGTGATGGCCTTATTCCCTGTCACGCCTATTGAGAAAAAAACAGAAGATGCACGTGAAGCCTATAATCCTGACGGCCTTGTTCAACAAGCCGTCCGTGCATTACGAAAAGAATTCCCTGAGCTTGGTATTATGACCGATGTCGCATTAGACCCTTTCACAACACATGGCCAGGATGGTTTACTCGATGATGATGGTTATATCGTGAATGATCACACTGTCGATGTGCTGATTAAACAAGCTCTGTCTCATGCCGAAGCTGGTGCTCAAATTGTCGCACCTTCCGATATGATGGATGGCAGAATTGGCGCCATTCGCGATGCACTGGAATTCAACAGTCACATTCATACGCGCATCATGGCTTACTCAGCCAAATATGCTTCCAGCTTTTATGGACCATTTCGTGATGCTGTAGGCAGCTCAGGTAATTTAGGCAGTGGTAACAAATTTACCTACCAGATGGATCCGGCCAACAGTGATGAAGCCTTGCATGAAGTCGCATTAGATATTCAGGAAGGGGCTGATATGGTGATGGTCAAACCAGGAATGCCCTATCTTGACGTTTTATACCGTGTCAAAGAGACCTTTAAAAAGCCGACCTATGTTTATCAGGTCAGCGGTGAATACGCCATGTTAAAAGCGGCGATTCAAAACGGTTGGTTATCAGATGCGGTGATTGAGGAAAGTCTGCTTGCCTTCAAGCGCGCTGGTGCTGATGGCATTCTGACCTATTTTGCCAAAGATGTTGCTCAGCGGCTGAAAGCTGGGATCTGATTCTCAAGAAATTTATTAGCTATATCTATGACAGATAAATATGCCGTTATCGGCCACCCGATTAAACATAGTAAATCACCTTTTATTCATGCGGAGTTTGCCAAACAATGTCAGCAGGATATTGAATACACCGCAATAGAAGTGCCACTGGACTCGCTGGCTCCAAGTCTTCAGCAACTACGTGATGTTCTGAAATTAAAAGGCATTAATATTACCGTTCCATTTAAGGAACAGGCATGGGAGCTGGCAGACAATTTATCGGACCGTGCTCAACGTGCCGGTGCGATAAACACCCTGATGTTTGAAAATAATGGTTCGATGTTTGGAGACAATACTGATGGCATTGGTTTATGTCGTGATCTTGAAAACCATGATGTTAACTTAAAAGATAAACGGGTTTTATTAATTGGTGCAGGCGGTGCAGCGCGTGGTGTGATTGCGCCGTTAATGAGCTACCAGCCTGCTGAGCTTTTTATTGCCAATAGAACCGCCAGCAAAGCGAAAAAACTGGCAGAGCTATTTGCTGATTTAGGCCAGATTCAGGGAGGTGGCTTTAGTGAGGTAAATAGTCACTTCGACGTGATTATCAATGCCACAGCAGCAAGCTTACAGGGGGAAGTACCTGATTTACCTGCCAGCATTTTTACTGAGCAAACTTGTTGTTACGACATGATGTATGCCAATACCGACACCGCTTTCATTGCATGGGCTAAAAAACATAATGTCAGTAAAACAGTAGATGGCTTAGGGATGCTTGTTGAACAAGCTGCCGAAGCTTTTTATCTCTGGCGAAAAATCAGACCTGACACTGGTTCAGTCATGCAAAAACTTCGAGACGATATGCAAACAAGCTGAGCGCACCCTACTCTAAAAAATAAAGCCTGCAAAAGCAGGCTTTATTTATTCTGAAAGCATTCAAAACTATTTATGCTCTTGCGCTAATTCCGGATGCGTATTGTGAACATGATGTTTGTCTCTTACCGGACGGATAGATAAATTTGCAATAAAGGCAATGATCAATAGTCCTGCCATGGCGAACATGGTTGAGTTATACAAGCTAGGCGTTGGATCCAAAGTGCCTGCCGGTGCAATTTCCATCAACTGCGAAATAGACACCGTTTTTGCCGCGATCAATTGATCAAGATTATCGATACTCGCCCCGAATTTTTGTAAAAAGGCTGCCGGATCCACTTTGGCAGCTAATTCATGTAGCACTTTATTCAGCGAGTTTTCGCGTAAATGCGTAATGACATAAGGCCCCAAAATACCTGCCGTGCTCCAAGCGGTTAATAAACGACCGTGGATGCCACCCACATGCATCGTACCGAAAATATCAGCCAGATAAGCAGGAATAGTGGCAAAACCACCACCATACATTGTGAAGATAATCATGGTTACCGCATAAAACATGACTAATGCGGTCACACTAGGGCTCACACTTGCTTGCGTTGCAATATAAGGAATAGATAAATACAGCAATGCGCCCAGAACAAAAAAGCAATGATAGGTATTCTTACGGCCAATATAGTCAGACGCTGTCGACCATAAAAAACGGCCTGACATATTAAAGACACTGATCATCAACACATAGGTGGCAGCAAAACTGGCGTCGACGATACCTGGCAAGCTAGGGCTAAAGATATCGGTAATCATGGTTTTTGCGACACCAATCACCCCGATCCCTGCTGTCACGTTAAAACATAAGACGATCCATAGTTGATAAAACTGAGGAGTTTTTAATGCTTGATCAATATGAACGTGATTATCTGTAATCAGACGATTTTTTGTTGATTCATTTTTAGCCGGAGGAGTCCAGTTTTCAGGTTTCCAGTCTTTTGCTGGTACGCGGAAGCTAAACGCTGCTATTGTCATCACGATGAAGTAAACAATGCCAAGAGTAATAAATACGCTTGTAGCACCAGTATCACCAGTACCGACGACATACACCCCTTCTGGCCCTGGAATCGGGGTTTTTAACATATCGGCAGCAGAAGCAATAACCACTTCAACTTGTTGGCCAGCGACGTCAGCATAACGTCTGCCTGCCTCTGTTATCAGGTTAACATCCGCCACTTTGCCCAGATATTCCGGCATCTGATAATACAAACGCAGTAGGTAAGTTATCAGTGGTGCGCCTATCATCGCGCCACCGCCAAATCCCATAATGGCAATCCCCGTTGCCATTCCTCGTCGGTCAGGGAACCAGCGAATCAGTGTGCTTACCGGTGTGACATAAGCCAGACCCAATCCACAGCCACCAATAGCACCATAACCTAAATAGATAAGCCAAAGTTCATGTGTGGCAATACCAATACTACCAACAAGAAAACCACCGCCCCATAAACAGGCAGCGAGAAATCCAGTGGCTCTTGGTCCGACTTCTTCCAGCCATTTACCGCCAATAGCAGCAGCTAAACCCAAAAAAACAATGGCCGTTGAAAAAATCCAGACTACTGATGAAAAGCTCCAGTCATCGGCGGCACTCGCTACAACTCCAAATTGTTTGGTTAATGCAGGATTAAAAATACTCCACGCATACACTGAACCAATACATAAATGGATAGCAACAGATGCTGGTGCGATTAACCAGCGATTAAATCCGGGGTTGGCGATGATATGTTTCTTGGATAGCCGAGCGGCTAGGTTATCGAACAATGACATCAGTAATATTCCTCTCTAGATATAGTTATTATGTTTTTCAGCAACATATCACAACTATTCATCAAGACGGAACCGCCATAGCAAAAAAGCCGAAAAAAGCGACTCAGAGATTATTTACAGTGGCGTATAAACAGACTAAGAAAAACATCCCCACCGATAATGACCGGCTTCTTTTTTATGATTAGGATCAGGTGAGGATGAAGGGAAAATTGAGCCCCACAGTGTCGGTGCGACGGGGGTTCTTGAACCATGAGATTCAAGAGGGAAACTTCATGAAGATGGCAAACTTCCCGTCAAGCGGGCTTGTTTTTCAACTTCTAATTTTCAGTTTCCTTAAGCATTTGCTTATCGGCTCAAGACACACATGTCGCTATCGAGCACCGCAGGGACATAACTAATGATACGCAAAATAACTTGGCTTAGCTCAAGTTTTTCAGAGCTCTAACTGTCTATCTTCTTCCAGAAAAGCGCTAACACGCTCTTTCAATTGTAGAATTTTATTGTTTACTTTTTCCATGTCATGACCTTCGTCATGTTTAAAAATAAGCAACTCATGCGCTAAATTTAATGCTGCCATCACAGCAATGCGATCCACACCCACGACTTTTCCGGTTTGGCGGATTTTTTCCATATTGTCATGGACCATTTTTGCGGACGCAATCAACGCTTCTTTTTCTTCCTCAGGACAAGCAATTTGATATTCCTTACCCAGAATGGTGACGGTTACCGGTGAACTCATAATTCGCTATCCAATTCTCTCAAACGACTAACCATTTTCTCAATCCGGCTTCGAGCAACATCGGTTTTTTCGATCAGTTGCGTACGTTCTGAAAGCCATGCTGTCTGCTGTGAGCGTAACAACATGTTCTCTTCCCGCAATCGACGACTGGTACGAAGTAGCTCATCCACTTGTTGTTCCAATTGTTGTATCGCGTTTTTATCCATTAATATGAGTTCTTTCGCTGTGCGAGAATAAAGCCTAACTATAGACGTGCGCTGCCGACTCGGTCAACAACTGTCATAATAGGAACAATTTGTGTTCCAATGCATCACATTGAACAAGATATCTTTTTAGTCATTATTCAGGTTTTAACTTTATGTCACAACTCTATTTTCCATCCTTATCTCCCGATAATCAGACAGGTGATGGCCCGGCAAGCCTGGCAGAACTCCAGGGCGCATTATGCGGTTTGCTGTGTATGGATGCATTAGCTGATCGAAAAAACTGGTATGTACGGCTGTTTGAAGACTTTTCGCCAGCCGAAGAAGAAAAACAAGATTTAACACATTTATTTGACGAGACCATTCAGTCATTAAACAGCCTCGACTTCGATTTTCAGATTGAACTTCCGGATGATAATGCTCCGATAGTTTCGCGTTTATCTGCGATGGCTGATTGGTGTCAGGGACTAGTCTATGGCCTCGGTACATCAGGTATGACTAATGAGACCGAGTTATCTGATGATTGTCAGGAATACGTCACCGATGTGATCAAAATCAGCCAGGTAAACTTTGAAAACGTGGAAGATACAGAAGAAGAACGTGCTAACTTTGAAGAGTTAGTTGAATACATCCGCATGGGACTCTTTTTATTATATGGAGAGTTACAACCTGCCGATCCTACAGACGAAGCTACCGAACACTAATGCAAAAGAAAGAATTCGCCAAACGCCGTCAACACCTGATGGATATTATGGGGCCTGACACGATAGCCGTGCTACCGAATGCTCCCGTCGCCAACCGTAACCGTGACGTTGACTACCCTTACCGTAGTGACAGTAATTTTCATTACCTTACCGGTTTTGATGAACCTGAATCAGTGCTTGTGCTGATTCCAGGCCGAGAACATGGTGAATATATCTTGTTTTGCCGTGAACGTGATTTGGACAAGGAAATCTGGGATGGTTACCGTGCTGGTCAGGATGGCGCCATAAATAACTTTGGTGCGGACGATTCCTACCCTATCAGCGATCTCGATGATATTTTACCGGGCCTGCTGGAAGACAAAGAAAAAGTCTATTACACCATGGGAAACCAACCCAGCTTTGACCAGCATATGGTGTCTTGGTTAAACCACCTACGACAGGCCTCTCGCTCAGGAAAACATTCACCAACTGAAATTATTGAGTTAGAGCATTGCCTCAATGAGCTTCGCTTATTCAAAAGCAGTCAGGAAATCAAAGCGATGAAACAGGCGGCAAAAGCCTCTGTTCAAGCGCATATTCGTGCAATGCAATTTACTAAACCAGGCAAATGGGAATATGAAGTCGAAGCCGAGATTATTCATGAATTTATGAAACATGGCTGCCGTTCTCCGGCTTACCCTTCTATCGTCGGTGGTGGTGAAAATGGCTGCATCCTTCACTACATCGAAAATAACGCCAAACTGAAAAATAACGACTTGTTATTAATAGACGCTGGTGCAGAGTATGAATGTTACGCAGGTGACATCACCCGGACGTTCCCTGTTAATGGCAAATTCAGCCCAGCTCAGGCGGCCTTATACCAGGTGGTATTAGATGCGCAAAAAGCGGCTATAGCGGCCGTCAAACCTGGCAATCATTGGAATCAGCCTCACGAAGTGGCGGTAGAAGTGCTGACACAAGGCTTGGTTGATCTGGGTATTCTGAAAGGCGATGTCGCTCAACTTATTGAAGACGCCGCCTATCGCGAATTTTATATGCATCGCACCGGTCATTGGTTAGGTATGGACGTTCATGATGTCGGCGATTATAAAGTAGGTGGCGAATGGCGACTGCTTGAACCGGGCATGGTCTTGACTGTTGAACCCGGTCTGTACATACGTGATCAGGCTCATGTTGATAAAAAATGGCACTTCACCGGCATTCGCATAGAAGATGATGTGTTGGTAACAAAGGACGGCTGCGAAGTGCTAACTGAGGCGGCACCCAAAGAAATTGATGAAATTGAAGCTTTAATGGCGGAGGCAATATAAAAACGTGAATCACGGCGTATTTGATGTGCTCATTGTGGGGGGAGGCATGGCGGGAGCCAGCCTTGCTATCGCATTAAAAAATAGTCAGTTAAAAATTGGTCTTATTGAAGCCAAATCATTAGAGACTGATTCACAACCCAGTTACGATGATCGGGGTATTGCGCTTAGTTATGGCTCACAGCGCATATTTGACACCATGGGTATCTGGTCTCACATTGCTCAGCATGCCAGCCCCATTCATCATATTCATGTGTCTGAACGCGGCCGATTCGGCGTTACCCGCTTATCTGCTGAACAAGAACAGGTGCCCGCTTTAGGGCAAGTTATCACTGCCAGACATTTAGGTCACAGTCTTAACCGCCAATTACTGAAACTTAGTAATCTGACATTATTCTGCCCTGCCACGGTGACGAGTGTCTTAACTGAGACTGATAAAGTTAAGGTCACCTTGGGTGATGGAGCAGTATTAGAGACAAAATTGATTGTCGCCGCTGATGGCCGCGACTCTACTATCCGCCATTGCCTGAAATTAGGGGCGTGGGAACAAGATTACAATCAGGTTGCTGTCACGGCCAATATCTCTACGGATAAACCTCATCAGGGATGGGCATACGAACGTTTCACAGCCTCTGGTCCTATGGCTTTGTTACCAATGACTGACAAACGAAGTAGTCTGGTATGGACTGTTAAGTCAGGTGAGCAAGAGGCGTTGCTGGCGATGTCAGAACAAGCGTTTCTGAAACAATTACAGAGCGAATTTGGCTATCGTGCCGGTCGCTTTACTCGTGTCGGCCAGCGAAATAGTCATCCCTTAATTCTGATGCAAGCGGATATGCCTGTTCAGCCAAGGATCGTATTTATTGGTAATGCTGCTCACAGTCTGCATCCTATTGCCGGACAGGGGTTTAACCTCGGACTGCGTGATGTTGCCGTATTAGCAGAACATCTGTTTAACGCAGAAGACTGCGGTGATGCAAAACTACTGAAAAACTATCAGGAACAACGCCAAAAAGACCAGAATCAAGTGGTCAAATCCACTGATCAGTTGGTCAAATTATTCAGTAACAATATCCCTGTTTTGGGTCATCTGCGAGGCGCAGGCCTGACATTAGTTGACGCCATGCCAGTGATGAAACACTGGCTTGCCACAAAAAGTATGGGCTTGGCGCAGGCACAGCCGAAATTAGCCAGAGGTGTTCCACTAACATGAAACAAGAATATGACATTGCGATTGTCGGTGGCGGTATGGTTGGCTCTTGTCTGGCCTTAGCATTATCGCGCCACAGTGACTTTAGTATTGCCCTGATTGAAGCGCAGACATTTGAAACTTTAGCTGAAGATGCCCCTTTTGATATCCGGGTTAGCGCCTTAACCAAGGGCAGTGAGAATATTTTAAAAGCTCTTAATATCTGGTCAATGTTACCGCCGTCCCGCTTATCGGCATTTTCTGATATGAAAGTCTGGGAAACTGCAGGCAGTGAACTGCATTTTAATAGTGCGGATATGGGAGCAGCTAACCTCGGCCACATTATCGAAAACCGACAATTGCAGCAAACCAGTTTCTCTCTATGTCAGCAACAGCCCAATATTGATGTGATTACACCGGTAAAACCGATCGCTATTGAACATCAGCACCTTCATCTCGACAATGATCGTACACTGAAAACGAAACTGATCATCGCTGCTGATGGCGCACATTCCGCCATAAAAGCGTTCGCTGACATTGAAACGAAAGGCTGGACGTATCAACAAAAAGGCTTGGTATGCAACGTCACTACAACAGCCTCACATCAACAGACGGCATGGCAACGCTTTTTACCGGAAGGCCCTCTTGCGTTCCTGCCTCTCGCAGATAGTCACCAGTGTTCTATCGTCTGGACTTTGAGCTCTGACAATGCCGATCATTTATTGGCTCTGCCTGATGATGAGTTTATCAACGAGCTCAATATCGCTTTTGAAGAACGTCTTGGTAAAGTCACAAAAATCAGTCATCGCAATGCTTTCCCTTTACAGTTACGCCATGCTGACACCTATATCAAACCAGGTTTAGTTCTTGTCGGTGATGCTGCTCATACAATTCATCCACTGGCTGGGCAAGGCGTTAATATTGGTCTATTAGATGCGGCAACCTTGGCTGAAGTCATTATTGCTGCAGCCCAGCAAGGCCGAGATATTGGCCAGTTACATACATTACAAAAATATCAGCGACAACGACATGCGGATAATCTGCTGATGCAAATGAGTATGGATATGTTTAAGCGTGTATTCACTAACTCTCTGACCCCAGTAAAATGGTTACGTCAATTGGGTCTACGCCAGGTCAATAAAAGCCGTTTACTAAAAAACCTTTTTATGCAGCAAGCGGCAAGTCGATCCTTTGCCACTCCCAAATTAGCTCATCGCCTTCATGATCATCACTAGTTGAAAAATCAGGCTGACAGACCTGTCTGTTTTTTGATGACTTACCCTACTCCACGGAGCCATGTATGTTTCGATTTCTTACCCGTCAGTTTCTGACCGGCCTTATCACAATACTGCCTATCACCATAACGCTCTATCTGATTTACTGGGTTATTTCCTCAACTGAACAGGCATTGAGTCACGTCATCAAGTTTATCCTGCCTGATTATATGTATTGGCCTGGCATGGGATTTCTCGCTGCCATTGCCTTGATTTTTTCACTCGGCATCATGATGCGGCTCTATGTTTTCAAACGCTTATTCAAATTTGCTGAAAGCTTGCTTTATCACTTACCTGTTATCAAATCGATATATGGCAGCATGCATGATTTTTTCCATTACTTCACCCCCGGTCGAGAAACAGAGTTTCAACAAGTTGTCGCCGTCAAACTCGATAATGGTATGGAAATGATTGGTTTTATTACACTGGATAATGCCGAACATTTGCCGACACAAGATGATGAAGAACGCGTGCTGGTCTATTTTCCGATGAGTTACAACATCGGTGGTTACCCAGTCATTATGCCAAGACGCTTGTTGAAACCTGTCGATATGACCATGGAACAAGCGATGCGTTTTGTATTAACCGCTGGTGTCGCGGGTCATACAAAACCTAAATAGGCAGGAAAGCTAATGTGGCCGCTCTGACGACAAAAGTTTTGATAATACGGCCATTTTTCTGGGCTATGAGTTGAGCAAGATTATCTTGTGTCGCTATCATTTTTCCAAATATACGCTGATAGCTTAAATTACGTACTTCCCCTGAAAGGCTGTCACTAAGCATGAGTAAATTACCCTCAGAGTCACGTTTTTTTGCCAGTAACCAGGCAGCAATTTCGATGTTACGCGCACTGTTGTATAGTTTTTGCTGATCGATAGAAGTCAGATAAAAAAACTCGCTATGATTATCGTAAGACGCCATCAACATTTTTCTTAAGCCGATAATATAGGCCAGCACTCGGTCTCCCTGAAAGCGTTCATCCAACGCAAGCCGGATAATATCGGTGGGTTTTCTGATGATGGCCCATTCGGGATAGATAAAGTCGACCTGTCTGGAGAATGTTCTCTCTACACTCTCTTTTATAGTTCTGACATCCCTGTCATGGCGCAGATTTGGATTACGTTTATATAGCTTAAACATCAACCTTTTGAGCTGAGCCATAACAGCTTGCTGGTGAACTTCTATCACCTCATCTATATCGCTCTTAGCCAGTCGAGAAACGCCAGGCTCGGACTGTCCGTTATTTCCGCTTGTCGCGCACCCCATTAAAAAGCAGACAAGCCATAAAACACTAAACCATCTCATCCACTATTTGCCCTCCTGATGGCTTGGTGTTATCTAAATTCTCAATATACAAATACTGCTGCACTGTTTTTGGTAACACCGTCGATTTTTGTTCAGACTGAGACGATTCACTTTCAGTGCTAATAAAATAACGAATAAACTGTGCTTGTTGGCTATCTTGTGCTGATACCACAGGGGTAACAATATTGGAGGTATCGGCTTGTTCTTTGTCAACCAGCGTTAAACTGGTTTCAACAGCAGAATCAAAAGTAACAGGTAAACGTGAGCTGTTGCGTGATTCAGTGGGAACCAGCGGATAGAAATTAGCTTGTCTGTTATTGTTTATCTGCATGTGAATTTACGCCATTTCTCGGCTTGTTACGCCTGCGTCTTGGTTTTTCTGGTTTATTCACGTCATGTCTTTTTCGCTGCTGTATCGCTTCTTTTTCTCTTTTTACCCGCGGTTTTGGTGTTTCTAAGTGTTCATCAGACGTCGAAGCCAAGGGTAATTTATGCTTAATATAAGCCTCAATATCCGGTAATGAAAACACATATTCTTCACAAGCTAAACTAATGGCCACACCACTGGCGCCGGCACGGGCTGTACGGCCTGTTCTGTGCACATAATCTTCCACATCTTGAGGTAAGTCATAATTAAACACGTGACTGACTGCAGGAATATGCAGGCCTCGCGCAGCGACATCGGTGGCGACAAGAAAAGGAAACTCACCATCCTGAAAATGCTGTAACAGACGCTCGCGTTTTTTTTGCGGTACATCGCCAGAAAGTAATGAAGCTTTGTACCCATTTCCTTCTAAATAGCCCCAAACTACTTCAGCAGCTTGTTTGGTATTCACAAAAATAATGCCTCGCTCTGGGTTTAACCGAGCAATCAACGCAAGTAATAATGGAATCTTTTCATCATTCGCCGGGTAATACACCCATTCTTCAATACGATCGCCCATCATTTTTTCAGGCTCAACCTGAACCTTTTCCGGGTTATTCATATGTTCATAGGCGAGTTCACTGACTTTGTAACTCAAGGTGGCGGAAAACAACATACCTAAACGTTGTTCGGGTTTGGGAATGCGTCGCAGGAAATAACGTACATCTTTAATAAAGCCAAGATCAAACATCCGATCCGCTTCATCCAGCACCACCACATCAATAAATTTTAAACTGAAAACATGCTGTTTCTGATAATCCAGCAAGCGTCCGGGTGTACCAATCAAAATATCCAGACCACCAGTAATCATATCTCGCTGACGTTGGTAATCTTTGCCACCATGAGCGATGCCTATGCGTAAATTTGATTCCACATTCAGTTTTTCCGCATCCTTGGCTATCTGAATGGCTAATTCGCGGGTTGGCGCCAGGATTAGTGCTCTGGGTTGTTTTCCATCCCAGTTTTCCGCAGGGGCTTTTTCAAGTAAACACTGGAAAGTCGCCAGTAAAAAAGCGATGGTTTTTCCTGTTCCTGTCTGTGCCTGACCAGCGACATCGCGCCCGGATAATAATAGTGGCAGCGCAGATGCTTGGATCGGCGTGCAAAATTCGAATCCGGCCTGTGCCAGCCCGGCTTTTAGTGAAGCGTGGAGTGGCAAGGATGAGAAGGCCTGCTCGGTTAGATGTGCACTCATAGAATACTTGCATTACCTTTTATGATAGGAAAAAATGTTAGGCTATATCGTATGGGAGTATAGACCCACGATAATTTATATACCACTGGAGATAAAACATGAGCGAAAACGTCACCCACGTGACCGATGGCGACTTTGATAGCCAAGTACTACAGTCTGACCTGCCTGTGTTGGTCGATTACTGGGCTGAATGGTGTGGTCCATGCAAAATGATCGCCCCTGTATTGGATGAAATCGCGACCGAGTACGCTGGTAAATTGAAAGTTTGCAAACTGAATATTGACGAAAACCAGGACACTCCACCACGTTACGGTATCCGTGGTATCCCAACATTGATGCTATTTAAAGACGGTGAAGTCGAAGCAACAAAAGTGGGTGCTTTAACGAAATCACAATTAGCTGCATTTTTAGACAGCAATATTTAAAAAAATGAACTCCCCGCCGGATATCCTCAGCGGGGAGTTTGCTTTTTAAGCTTGTGAGTTATGCCGGCTATTCATCAGCCCCCCGCCTGGCTGGTAATGCATGACCACCCTCGACCAGTACATTCAGTCACATCTGATAATGCGCTGGTTTCTTTATGCCTGAACTATATGATCACAAAATGGATGTCTCAGAACTTTTAAATGACCTAAATAAACCACAACGTGAAGCCGTTGCTGCTCCGTTGGGCCACGCCAGAATATTAGCGGGTGCCGGCAGTGGTAAAACGCGTGTATTAGTTCATCGTATCGCCTGGCTGATTCAGGCTGAAGGTTTCTCGGCGGGCAATATTCTTGCTGTTACCTTTACCAACAAAGCTGCCGCTGAAATGCGTGGTCGAATTGAAGACATTCTGGGCTATCCACCCGGCGGAATGTGGGTAGGCACATTCCATGGTCTGGCACATCGTTTACTCCGATCTCACTGGAAAGAGGCAGAACTGCCACAGAACTTTCAGATTCTTGATAGTGATGACCAACTGCGGATGTTAAAACGCATCATCCGAGCCATGGAACTTGATGAAGCCCAATGGCCACCCAAACAGGCTCAGTGGTACATCAATGCTCAGAAGGACGAAGGTCTCAGAGCTAAAGACATTCAAGCCGGCCATGATCCTTATTCAAAAAATATGCTGGCGATTTATAGTGCCTACGAACAGGCCTGTCAGCGCGCTGGTGTGATTGATTTTGGTGAAATATTACTCAGAAGCCATGAACTGTGGTTAAAACGTCCAGATATTCTGGCGCAATATCAGCAGCGGTTTAAACAAATTTTAGTCGACGAATTTCAGGATACCAATACCCTGCAATATGCCTGGTTACGTATGTTAGCTGGCAGTAGCGGACACCTTTTCATCGTCGGGGATGATGACCAATCGATATACGGCTGGCGTGGTGCTCGCATTGAAAATATCCAACAGTTTGATAAAGACTACCAAGGTGCCAGCACCATCCGTCTGGAACAAAACTATCGCTCCACCGGTAATATTCTCAAAGCGGCGAATGCAGTTATCGCCAATAATAGTGAGCGTTTAGGCAAAGAACTCTGGACAGAAGATGATGATGGTGATCTCATCCAGATTTACAACGCTTATAACGAGCGCGATGAAGCTTCTTATCTGGTAGAACAAATCCGCAAATGGGTTGAAAATGGCGGTAAACGCAGTGATGCTGCCGTGCTGTATCGCTCCAACGCCCAATCACGTGTCATTGAGGAAGCCTTATTACAAGCAGCCATGCCCTATCGGGTTTATGGTGGCTTACGCTTCTTCGAGCGAGCCGAAATCAAGGATGTGCTTTCTTATTTACGGCTGGTATCAAATCGTCTCGACGATGCCGCCTTCGAACGTATCGTTAACACCCCGACCCGAGGCATAGGGGCGGCCACGCTGACACAATTGCGTCAATATGCCCGTGAGCGCGGTATTTCCATGTGGCATAGCGCTATTGAAATGCTGAATGCTAAAACTTTCGCTGCCCGTGCTGGCAATGCATTAGCGGCTTTTCTCACCTTGATTGATTCGCTAACGCCTGAGCAAGAAGGTGTGATGTCTTTAAACGAAATCACCCAACTGGTTATCGATGAAAGTGGTTTAAAAGCCCATTATGCGAAAGATAAAACTGAAAAAGGTCAGGGCCGGTTAGACAATCTAGAGGAATTAATCTCCGCCACCAAACAGTTTCACAAGCCTGAAGAAGCTGAAGATATGTCCGATCTGGATGCGTTTCTTGCCCATGCCGCACTGGAGGCAGGTGAGAATCAGGCCGATCGCTGGGAAGACTGTGTGCAGTTAATGACGCTTCATTCGGCTAAAGGTCTGGAGTTTCCTATCGTCTTTATGGTGGGAATGGAAGAAGGCCTTTTCCCCGGACAGAAATCTAGTGATGATCCGGTTCGACTCGCTGAAGAAAGGCGTCTTTGCTACGTCGGCATGACACGTGCCAGAAAGACGTTATATCTGCTATTCACAGAATCGCGTTTTCTCTACGGGCAGGAAATGATGCAACGGCCTTCCCGTTTTTTGAGCGAATTACCCAGCAGCTGTACAGAAGAGGTTCGTGCTCGCAATAATCACATCAGCCCAAGCATCAATAGTGTTCGAGGTCGGGAAAGTCAGACATTAAATGAAACCGGCATCAAAACCGGACAACAAGTACATCATCAAAAATTTGGCCCCGGTGTTGTGGTAGATACTGAAGGTTCAGGTAAAAATGCACGGGTACAAGTCAACTTTAAGCATGCAGGAAGTAAGTGGTTGGTACTTGCTTATGCTAAATTAGACATACTTTAATCAGGGATATTATCTATGTTGGCATCATGTTTATCACGTTCATTCATTGTGGGTTTTCTCGCCCTGATGTTGACCTCATGTGGACAAAGTGATCAATCTCAGTCCGTCACTGATAATACAACGAACAATAAAACCTACCGCTGGAAAATGGTCACGACATGGCCACCAGGCTTCCCTGTTTTACAAGAAGGGGCTGAACGTTTTGCCGCTAATATCAAAGCGATGTCCAATGGTCGTCTTGAAATCAAAGTTTATGCAGGTGGTGAACTGATTCCTGCTTTACAGGTATTTGAAGCCGTGTCACAAGGTACGGTTGAAATGGGTCATGGCAGTGCCTATTACTGGGCCGGTAAAGTACCTGAAGCCCAGTTCTTTTCTACCGTACCTTTTGGTATGACTGCTTTAGGTATGAATTCATGGCTATACGATGGCGGCGGTCTCGAATTATGGCGTGAAATCTATAAACCGTTTCATGTCATCCCCTTCCCACTTGGTAATACGGGTGTTCAGATGGGTGGCTGGTTTAATAAAGAAATCAACTCAGTTGATGATCTGCAAGGTCTAAAAATGCGTATTCCTGGCTTAGGCGGCAAAGTATTGGCTAAAGCTGGCGGTAACCCGGTTTTATTGGCCGGTAGCGAAGTTTATAGTGCGCTTGAACGTAATACCATTGATGCCACTGAATGGATTGGTCCATACCATGATGAGCGTTTAGGCCTTTACCGTGCTGCACAGCATTATTATTATCCGGGCTGGCATGAACCAGGCACCGTACTCGAATTAACCGTCAATGAACGTGCTTGGAATAGCTTACCGGCAGATCTACAGGCAATCGTCACTAATGCCGCGCAAGCAGAAAACCTGACTATGTTGTCAGAAATGGAACACAAAAATGCCGAGGCATTACAGATTTTAAAAGCCCGCGATGACATCACCATTGCACCATTTCCTGATGATGTTTTACAACGTTTAAAAACCTTATCTGAAGAGACATTAGCCGAAGAAGCGGCGAAAAATCCTAAGTTTAAACGTGTGTATGAGGCATATCAGGCATTTCGTAAGAAAGATGCTGCCTGGTCTGAAATCTCTGAGCGTAGCTATCTTAATATTGAACCGGCACAATGATTTTTTTGATCTTTACCGCTGAAGGCTTAGCAGAAGCCGCTGCAGAGATAAAAGCAGAGAAAGCCACACTCTGGCTGAATCCTGGTCTACAAGAAAATGATAAATTGTCTGGGTTTATCGCTGCAGGTTGTGATTGTTATTTTCTACCCGAACAGGTTGATGCAGGCAATGAGAAAGCGGTATTAAATGCCTTAAGTCACGTAGAAAAAAATAGTCGTGACAATGAAATCTATGTTGAATATTTATAAATGAAAAATGTCCTTTTTATCGTCTTTTGTTTGATCAGTTTGTCTGTATTTGCCGACTCAGAGTGGGCTGCCTCAGATGTCCAAGTGGATAAACCGATTGATATCAAGGTTTACCGTAACCCTGATTGCCAATGCTGCCACAAATGGATGACTTACCTGGAAGATCACGGTTTTCATGTTATTGATCAACCAACACACAATCTTGATGCCATAAAAGAGAAGCTCGGTGTGCCCAGTGCGATGCACTCCTGCCACACTGCCTTGGTAGACGGTTATGCTATTGAAGGCCATGTACCAGCAGAAGACATTATGCGCTTATTAACCCAAAAGCCGGATATCACCGGACTCGCCGTCCCACAAATGCCTGTCGGTACACCCGGAATGGAAATGGGACTGCGTAAAGATAACTTTGCTGTTATCGAATTTAATCAAGCACAGCAATATTCTATTTTTACAACATACCAAGTTGATAAGAATCACCAATATCAGGCCAGCACAACCGAGGAATAACGATGGAAGTGCTCGTTGTGCTGAGCAGGTTACTGTTCTCGGCATTTTCTAATGTTTTTCAAAAGCAGCTGACTCACCGTGGTTTTGACTCACTGTTTATTGTGTTTAGTGCTTACCTTGTTCTGGCTGTAATTTGTCTGCCATTACTGTTCTTATTTGATCCGTTTTCGCTGTCGCCCACGTTCTGGATCAATATTTTTTTTGCTGCTTTACTCGACATGGCCGGTACGGTGTATCTGGTGATGTCATTGTCAAAAACTGATTTATCTGTATTCGGCCCATTGAATGCCTATAAAGTCGTTGTTTCAATGATTTTGGCAATGATCTTTATTGGTGAAATACCAAACCTGCAAGGTTTCTTTGGTGTCGCTGTTATCGTTGCCGGTAGTTATTTTTTATTTCCAGCTAAAACAACTCAGCAGAGCCGCATCAAGACCTTATTGAAAGATAAAGGTGTTCAATACCGTTTTTTATCTATTCTGCTTTTTTCTATCGGCACCCTGCCTCTTAAAACAGCTGTGGTTAATGGCGGCGCCTTAGCGACAACCGTTTTCTGGTGTCTATTCGGACTACCACTGGCTGCCATGACCCAATGGTTTTTCATCAAAGGCAAGCTGCAAGAAAACATGACAAAAGCACAGGGAAATATTCAGTCGTTTATTTATCTGGGTTGTCTGATCTTTCTGATGCAATACATGACAATGCTGGTATTTTCACACCTATTCGTCGCTTATTCTCTGGCATTATTTCAGTTAAGTATGGTGTTACAGGTTTTCTTGGGCTACCGTATTTTTAATGAACAATATATATGGCGGCGTCTGTCAGCCTGCCTGGTGATGGTTGCTGGCAGTTTACTGGTGTTAAACGCTTGAGCGAGATCAGGCGTCGCCTGTTATCATGCACTCAGATTGCTAATGGAGAATACAATGAAACGGTTAACTGTCATGCTGACCGGCCTGTTCATGTCAATGCACGTTTTTGCCAACACCATACTGACACCAGTATGGACGAGTCCGGCAGAACTCAAAAACCCTGAGTCCGTTATCTACGATCCGATAACAAAATTGTTATACGTCTCGAACGTCAATGGTAGCCCGCTTGATGTTGATGGCAATGGCTTTATCAGCCAATTATCTGTAGATGGCAAGATACAAAAACTGCACTGGCTGGATGAACTCAATGCACCCAAAGGCCTGGCACTGAATGGCAATAATCTCTATGTTTCTGACATTAATGAGTTAGTCGTCATTGATATTGCTGAGCAACGGATTATTAAACGTTATCCTGCCGAAGGGGCAAAATTTCTAAATGATGTTGCGGTGGATAAACAAGGTAATGTCTATGTAAGCGATATGATGACAGATCGCATCTATCGTTTAGCTGATGACAAATTTGATATCTGGATGGAAGACCCCGCGCTGGAAGCTCCCAACGGATTACTGGTAGAACACAATAATTTAATCGTCGCCAGTTGGGGTCATATGACCAATGGCTTTGAAACTAAGATACCAGGCCATTTAAAAATCATTGATCTTATTACTCACCAAATGAAAAGCCTGGGAGATAAGTCTCCTGCAGGTAACCTAGATGGTATTGAAGCAGATGGTCAGGGTAATTATCTGGTCACTGACTGGTTAAATGGTCGTTTATTGAAAATCACCCCTGAAGGTCACAGTGAGACCTTGATAGAGTTTAATCAAGGTAGTGCTGATCATACTGTAATGCCAGAGAAAGACCTCGTTATTGTTCCGATGATGATGGACAACGTCATCACCGCATTCCGGATAAATCGTTAAATGTCATTTGAAGATCTTTTATTAGAAGACAGCCTGTTAAGTGCTATTTCCGCTCAAGGCTATACTGAACCAACCCCAATACAAACAGAAACAATACCGCTTATTCTGGCAGGTCAGGATGTACTGGCCTGTGCAGCGACAGGTACAGGAAAAACAGCGGCCTTTGTGCTGCCTTTATTGCAAAAACTGTGGGATAGAAAGCAGCGTTCACATGAACCTGTTGCCTTAATTCTGGCACCGACACGTGAGCTGGCATTTCAGATTCAACACGTGATTAAAACGTTCAGTAAACAAGATCCTATTGATATTGCGATGATTACCGGCGGTCAGGCGCCCGCAGCACAGCAAAAGTTTTTGGATGAAGGTTGTGACATCATTATCGCTACCCCTGGTCGTCTATTGAATTTAGTTGAGCAAGATCAGGCCGATTTATCACTGATTGAATTCGTGGTAATTGATGAAGCTGATCGTATGCTGGATATGGGCCAAGGTCCCGATGTGGCAACACTGTTGGCCTCCATTACAACCGCTTTTCAAACTTGTTTATTTTCCGCCACGCTGGCCGGTGCTGGTGTCGAGATTTTTGCTAATACCTTATTGCCTGATGCCACACGAGTGGATGTGAATGCCTCAAATCACTATGCAGAACAGGTGCAGCAACGTGTTTATCTGGCTGATAATCGTGAGCATAAACAGGCTTTATTAACAGCCGTAATCAACTCAGATGACTGTAAAAGTGCTTTAGTGTTTTGTAATAAAAAAGAACGCGCAGATGAAGTCGCTGACTATCTGCAGTCACAAAACATTTCTGCCCAGGTTGTGCATGGTGAGTTTTCACAGGCAGATCGTCGCGAACGTACCCGCAAGTTTCGTCAAGGTAAAACTAAGGTATTAGTGGCGACTGATGTTGCTTCTCGTGGTCTGGATTTACCGCAGGTCAGCCATGTTATTAACTATGATGTGCCGTTTCGAGGCGATATCTATATCCATCGTGTGGGCAGAACGGGCCGTGCAGGACAATCAGGTATTGCAGTGAACTTAGTCGAAGCACACGATCAAAAAAACCTGGAACGTATCCAGCATCATATCGGCCAAACTCTGCCAGTTGTCAAAATGAAAGGTCTGGCTCCAAAGGGTAAAGCCAACAAACAAAAAAGCAAAAAATCAGCAAGTAATCGCTATATCGCTAAAAAAGATCGTGCTCCGGAATAAATCAGTCAATCTGTTACGCTGCTTATTAGTTATGAGCAGCGGGTTATTAATAGCTGGACTATTTATGCCCATGCTGACAATTACCCAATTTCTGCTTATCAGTGATGATTTCTCAGTGATTTCCGGTATCACTGAACTGTGGAAAGCACAAAAATACCTGTTATTTTTCATCATCGGTAGTTTCAGCATTGTCATGCCTTTCGCTAAAATCGGCTTGCTGTTTCGATTGTTATTTGCTGACAGCCACCCTACCCCAGTCAAAATAAAGTTACTAAATCTTATGCATGATTATGGTCGTTGGGCGATGCTCGACGTCATGGTGGTTGCCATGCTGATTGTCACCGTCAAACTAGGCGCTATTGCCAGTATTCAAATTCACCCTGGCTTGTATGTGTTTGGCGCAGCCGTATTACTGATTATGCTGACCACACAACTGACGGTGAACGCATTACATAGCAAGTCATCAGACTAGCCGGTATTTCGCATTCCCGCCGAAATTGCACTAATGGTTCGTAACAGCGGATCCAGCCACTTATCCCGCTCTTCTTCAGATAATGCATTCTCACGATAACGCTGTAATAACAGAATCTGAATATAGTTGATCGGATCCAGATATGGTTCACGTCTGCGCAGAGAGGAGCGCAGTGCCGGGGTTTCCGACATGAGTTTCTCTTCATTCACTACCAGCAACACCTGTTTCACCGTACGGTGATATTCGGCTGAAATCACCTCAAACACCTGCTGCCCCTGAAACGCATCTTCACACAACGCGGCATAACGGCGAGCGATATTCATATCCGCTTTCGATAAAGACATTTGAGTATTACTCAACAGCGCACTAAAAAAACGCCACTCCTTCACCATTCTGCGTAATGTTTCAATTTTTTCAGGGTCATTCTGATGCCATTGTTCCAGCGCAGTGCCGATGCCATACCATGCCGGTAAGGTATGTCGTGACTGCGCCCATGAGAAGACCCAACCGATAGCCCGCACTGAGGCTTTGGAACGATCGCCCTGTTTACGGTGCGACGGCCTGGAACCAATATTCATCATGCCGATTTCAGTGACTGGACACACCTCATAAAAGTAATCCAGAAAACCCGCTGTATTTTCTGTTAATTTACGGTAACTCTGCTCACCCACTGTGGTGAGTTGATGCATAACGTCCATAAATGCTGGCTCATCATGACCAGTCTCAGCCACCAGACTACGCGAAGCCTTCATTAATCCAGACACACCCATACCTAATTCATAAGCGGCTGTTTCGATATTGCCATACTTAAACGACAACACTTCGCCTTGCTCAGTGAACTTGATCTGGCCCTGCACCGTACCAACAGGCTGAGAGAGAATAGCATCATGAGTTGGGCCACCACCACGACCAATGGTGCCGCCACGGCCATGGAACATACGGCATTTCACACCATGTTGTTCTGCCAGATGGCTTATGCGTTGCTGCGCCTGATATAAATTCCAGACTGAAGCCAGAATACCGCCATCTTTACAGGAATCAGAATAGCCGAGCATGACTTCCTGTAAGTTGCCCGAAGCCGTTAATAAACGACGATAATGTTCATTTTCCAGCAAGGCCGACATCACCGGTTCAATGTGTGATAAATCCTCAATGGTTTCAAACAGAGGTGAAACCCGAAGCAGACAGAACGTCTCCCCATTCTCCTGATAACCACATAAGCCCGCAAAGCGACCCAGTGTTAACACTTCGAGAATATGGCTCGCCTGATGTGTCATCGATATCACATAGCTGCCAAATGCATTCGCACTGACTTCTTTTTGTAATCGATTCATCAGTTGAAACACTGACAATATCTCTTTATTTTGTCCTTCTAATTCGGGTAATGGTGGTAATTCATGCCTTGCCAGCAGATCGGTAAGTAGAGACTGGCGTTGTGTTTCATCCAACTGTTGATAATCTTCACATAAGCCCGTTTGACGAAGCACCTGAGCCACTGCCTCAGTGTGTAATGTCGATTCCTGACGCAAATCCAGGTGATATAAATAAAAACCAAAAGTTTCGACCAGACGAATCAAATCGGTCAGTTCACTGCCAGCCAGATCCGCATCACCATGTGATACTAAGGACTGATGAATTAAGCGCAGATCCTGCAATAATTCGTCTTCATTTTGATAGGCAAGTCCCAGCGCGGTGGGTTCAAGATCCGGACGAAAGTATTGCTGTAGTAAGCGTAAATTATCTTCCAGTCGATGCCGCATCATATAAAGTTTTCGACGATAAGGTTCATTCAGAAACCGATCTGGTTTGGCTCTGAAGGCACCAGCATAACGCTGCTCGGATTCATCAATATTCGCCGCTAATTCGTCACTGATTTGGCACAAAGGCTGTGAATGCGTGAGTTGGTAACTCAGTTTAGTGACATCTTCCAGATAACGCCGGATCACCGTACGTTTCTGTAACTGAATTGCCATGTCTGTTGTTTCTGCGGTCACGAAAGGATTACCATCACGGTCACCACCAATCCATGAACCAAACTGAATATAACCCGGCACTTTAAATGTAGCACCCGCCGCGATTTCCTCTTTATAAACCCGGCGAATCGCATTCTCCATATTGCGATAACTTCTAGGCACCGCATCAAACAGGCTCACGTTGAAATAATAAAGACCATTCTTAATTTCATCACGCACGGTGGGTTTGACCGCACGCACCTCATCCGTTGACCACAGTAGTTGCACCTGTTTTTTTATCTCTGCCCGTGTACGCTCTTCTTCAAAAGCCGTTAACGGATCATTGGTCAGTTTTTCATCAAGTAAGAAAATACGACGCAGGATTTCCATCAAGGTACGACGTTTTGACTCAGTCGGATGAGCGGTAAATACAGGCATATACACCATGGTATCCATCATATGCTGTAGCTGCTCGAGGGTAACACCTTCCCGTTTAAACTGGGTCAACGTATCAAGATACGATCCATGCCATAAATCACGACCGTTACGAAGCTGGATCAGTCGGTTATGGAAGTTAAATGCTTCTTCCGCTGTATTTAGCAGACTGAAATACAAATTAAACGCCCGAATCACTTCACGTAGCGTCGTCGCATCCAGGGTATTCAGAAAACTTAATAACTCTGTACGTAATAAAGCGTTATCGTCCTTGCGAAGATTGATAAAGCCCTTACGCAATCGCTCTACCGTCTCATAGACCTCACGGCCCGCACGCTCATCAATCACTTCACCAAGGATATGGCCAAGAAACCGGACGTGTTGGCGCAGCTCTTTGTCGTCAAGCATAGATAATTGCTCGACTGTACTTAGTACAGGTTCATAATCTGTCATAGTTTCAACGTTCGTTTACATGGTGATAGAGATCGATATAGATATTGGCGCTGTTTTCCCAACTGAAATCCCCCTCCATTGCGGTGATCATCAGTTTTCGCCATATCCGCGGATGCTGAAACAGTGCGATAGCACGTTCCAATGTTTCATATAAAGCTTCTGCTGAAGCCTCATCAAAACAAAATCCATTAGCGGTGCCGGATTTACGGTTGTCGTCGTTAGCATCAACGACGGTATCAGCCAAGCCGCCAGTATTACGCACAATTGGCAGCGTACCATAACGCAGACTATACATCTGATTCAGGCCACAAGGCTCGAAACGGGACGGCATCAGAAATACGTCAACGCCAGCCTCAATCTGATGCGAAAGCTTTTCGTCATAGCCAATTGTTAATGCCACTTTATCAGGAAAACGGGCACGAAGTACACGTAATGCTTGCTCAAAATCTGATTCACCACTGCCCAGACAAATCAGCTGAACATCCTGTTCTTGTTCCAGTAAGCGCGTCACGGCTTCTATCGATAGATCAATGCCCTTTTGTGAAACCAAACGGCTTATCAAGCCAATAAATAATGTCTGTTCAGATTGAGATAAATAAAACTTTTGCTGCAATGCCTGCTTATTTTTCTTTTTACGGTTCGGTGTTTTTACTGAATAGTGATAATTCAGATAGGGATCAATGGCCGGATTCCACTCTTCATAATCAATCCCATTTAAAATACCGCTTAAACGCCCCTGCTCAGCACGATGAGATAATAAACCTTCTAAACCGTAACCAAATTCAGCATGACAAATCTCTTTGGCATAGGTTGGACTCACCGTTGTAATCTGATCACTAAAAATCAGGCCTGCTTTCATAAATGACATCAGCCCATAAAACTCCAGCCCCTCAATAGACCAGAGCGTTTCAGGTAAGTCGAGCGCATCAAACACCGGGCGTTCAAATAATCCCTGATAGGCCATGTTATGGATAGTGAAAATGGTGTCAGGTTTATTTTCTTTCAGCGATAACAGAGCCGGTGCTAGACCGGTTTGCCAGTCATTACAATGTAAAATATCCGGTTTCCAGTTCAGCCCAGCTTCATCCATGGCCAAGGCTACAATGGCGCGACAAAACAGACTAAAGCGAGCCGCATTATCCATCCAGTCGTAACCATCTGGGTGGCTATAAGGACCACCATTCCTGTCAAAGTGATAAGGTGAATTTAATAACCACACTATCACTTCGGTGCCAGGTAATCGCGCTTCAATAATCTCTACCGGCTTGTGGTAACCATCCAGTTTCAATGTCGCGACTATTTGAATCTTTTCAATTTTTTTCAGGCATTGGCGATAGGCAGGCATAAAAATTCTGACATCTTGTCCATGTTGTGCCAGCGCAGTCGGTAAGCTGGCAGAAACATCAGCCAAGCCGCCGGTTTTCATTAAAGGATGAACTTCACTACTGGCAAAAAGAATTTTTCGCACGCTTATCTCCCAAAAATTGTACAATTCTCCAAATTATATACGGTCAACGGCTGAGTAATAGCCTGCAACGGGAGAAATCATGCAATCTTGTACCATTGTTATTTTTGGCGCCACAGGCGACTTATCTAAGAAAAAGTTATTGCCTGCTTTATACCATCTTGATGCGGAAAAGCGTTTAACGGCAGATACACGCATTATCTGTATGGGTCGTCGCGAATCCAGTCAAGAAGATTGGAAAGCACAGGTCACAGAATTTGTCAGCCCCAAAGCACGTGGTGGTGTGAATAGTGATCTTCTCAACACCTTCCTGGACCGTATTCATTATTTCCAATGCGACATTAATGATGCATTCAGCTATCACGAATTGAATACATTAATTACTTCAGAAGAAAATAATTTCTCACAGAACATTGTTTTCTATCTCTCTATCGCGCCCGCACTATTCGGCGTTGTTGGTGATCAGTTAGCCGCCGTTGGCCTGAATAAAGAAGATAATGGCTGGCGTCACTTAGTGGTTGAAAAACCCTTTGGTTACGACCAGAAGAGCGCGGAAGAATTAGAAGGTATTTTGCGCAAAAACTTCACAGAACAACAAACCTATCGTATTGATCATTATCTGGGTAAAGGCACTGTACAGAATATTTTTGTATTCCGCTTTGCTAACTTGTTGCTGGAGCCATTATGGAACCGTAACTATATTGATCACGTCCAGATTACCCACGCTGAACAACAAGGCGTTGGTGGTCGCGCTGGTTACTACGATACATCTGGCGCGCTGCGCGATATGATCCAAAGTCACTTGATGCAAGTCATGGCACTGGTGGCAATGGAGCCGCCAGCAGATTTGGGTGATGAATCATTACGCGATGAAAAAGTAAAAGTCCTAAAAGCGATTCGTCCTATTACTGAAGATATCGTTGATGATCACGCCTTCCGCGCGCAATATGCGGCAGGTGAAGTCAATGGTAAAAAAGAGCCTGGTTATCTGGAAGATGATGAAGTACCTAATGACAGCGTGACAGAAACTTACGCAGCTATGAAGCTTTATATCGATAACTGGCGTTGGCGCGGTGTACCGTTCTATTTAAGAACGGGTAAATGCATGCCTGAATCTAAAGCGATGATTGCTATCCGCTTTAAGAAACCACCTCAAGAATTATTTAAAGATACTGTGATTGGTGACAGTCATGCCAACTGGATCGTCATGGGTCTGCAACCAGACAATACCTTACGTATTGAACTGCAAGCCAAACAACCTGGTTTAGAATTAAGTAACCACACAGTGGCACTTGAAACAGTTGAAACCGAAGACACAAAACACCGCTTAGATGCCTATGAGGCATTGATTCTGGATGCTATTCTAGGTGACCGCTCATTGTTCCTACGCTCTGATGAAGTCAATCTAGCGTGGAAAGTCGTTGATCCTGTCATCGAGAAATGGGCAAAAGATAAAAGCTTTGTTCACACCTACCCTGCAGGTACATGGGGACCTGAAGAAGTAAGTCGAATTCAGGACAACTCATGCCACGCATGGCGTAATAATGTCTAATCTGTTCCTCAACAAAAAAGCCGGCTTCAAGCCGGCTTTTTTTATTTCATCTATATACAAACTTAATTCATCGCCTGCCCGAGTTGAATTTTTTTCTCTGACTGCCATTCTTGCTTAAAGGGTTTCATACCAGCAGGTAATAACATCACTACCGTCGATCCCATATTAAACCGGCCCATTTCCTGGCCTTTTTCAAATGATAGTGCTTCATCTCCTACATAAGTCCAGTTTTCGATTGTTTTACCATAAGGAGGTGTTATCTGGCCGGCCCATACCGTTTCCATACTGCCAACAAAAATAGCTCCCACCAATACCAAAACAACATCACCAAACTCAGTCTCAAATACACAAATAACACGTTCATTACGAGCAAATAATCGGGGTACGGCTCTCGCGGTTCGAGGATTAACTGAAAATAATTTTCCAGGCACATAACGCATTGCCTTTAACTTTCCTGCTACCGGCATGTGGATACGATGATAATCGCGAGGTGATAAATAAATGGTGGCAAATTGCCCATTATCGTAGCCCTGCGCCAACGCCTCATCGCCCCCCAATAATTCTTCAACACTGTAACTTCGCCCCTTAGCCTGAACAATGGTTTGCTCAATGATAGGGCCTATTTGACTCACGGCCCCATCGACGGGTGAAACAACCACATCCTTTCCTGCGGCAACAGGACGAATGCCCTGACGAAGTTCACGCGTAAAGAAAGCATTGAAGCTTGGATAAAAATTACGATCAGACACCGCAGCTTCACTCAAGTTGACGTCAAACTTCCAAGTAATAAAACGGATAAATGCATTCTTAAACCATGTCATCTGACTACGTGTCAGCGCATGCATGATGACAGATAAGGTATGCTGCGGAATCACATACTGCGGCAACGTCAAAATCACATCAGATAGTTTGCTGAACCAAGAAGGTTGTTGGTGTTTTTGCGTTTTACTCATGCCTGCCTCTTTAACCAATTGCCCAAGCTTGTCATAATTCTGTGTAAACCTTTATCGAAATAAATCATGGAGTATAACAAGCAATGAAGAAGTCGCTGTCGCTAATCACCATCTTATTAATGTCTCTGTTAGTGACGCCGATTCATGCTGCTGATGAAAGCGAGAAAACACCACCTGTTTATTACAAAATCGAAGAACCCTTCACTATCAACTTTGTTAATCAGAGTCAGAAACGCGCACGCTACCTGCAAATCAAAGTTGCTTTAATGGCTTCAAGCCAGGAAGCTATGGATAGTGCTGTACTCAATCTGCCCATGATTCAGGATGAGCTCAGAACATTGTTTTCACAACAAACATACGAGTCTGTGACGACGATACAAGGCAGAGAAAAATTAGATGCTCTTGCAACTGAACGCGTACAAAAAGTACTGCAAGAAGAAACAGGTAACAGTGATATTAAAAAAGTCTATTTTACGAGCTTTATTCTCCAATAAACGGCACGCTCTTTGCTTAAATTAAACTAACAAAACGGAATGACAATACCATGGCTGAAGAACGCGAAGACATTGAAATTACTGAAGGCAAAGGTGGTAAGAAAAAACTGCTGATTATCATCATTGCTGCATTAGTACTGATCGGAGGCGGTGTAGCGGCATTCTTTCTGATGAGTGGCGGTGACGAACAGGCTGAAGAAGAGAAAGTTGAAGTCAAACACCCCCCTATTTATTACGCCATCGAAGAACCTTTCATTGTGAATTTCTCTGAGCAAAGCAAAGGCGAAGTGAAATACATGCAGATCAAACTCAAGGTTAAAGCCCGCTCTCAGGATGTGATTGATGCGGTCACGCTTAACCTGCCAGCGATCCAACATGAGCTAAATATGCTGTTCTTTAGTCAAAATTATGACGAACTTCAGACTGTCGAAGGTACCAAAGCCTTGCAACAAGCTTGTTTAAATACCATAAATGAAATTTTGAAAAATGAATCTTCCGTTGATGGACAACTGGAAGCCGTCTACTTTACCAGCTTCATAATGCAATAATCATGGCTGTTCATGACATCCTTTCACAAGATGAAGTAGATGCGCTGCTTAATGGCTTGGGTGATGGCGATCTTGAAACTGATTCATCAGACAATAATGCCAATGTAGGCACCCGACCATACGACTTCGGCAATGAAGAACGTATCATCCGTGGCCGGATGCCAACCCTGGAAATGATTAATGAGCGTTTTGGTCGTTATTTAAGGATCAGCCTTTTTAATATGCTGCGCCGCTCTGCTGAAATCTCAGTGGGCGGTGTGCAGGTGATGAAATTCTCTGAGTACATACACACTTTATTTGTACCAACCAGTCTGAACTTGATTCATCTGCATCCGCTCAGAGGCACGGGCTTGGTGGTGTTTGAGCCCAAATTAGTCTTTACATTTTTAGATAATTTCTTTGGTGGCGACGGTCGTTTTCAAGCACGTATTGAAGGAAGGGAATTCACCTCAACCGAGCTACGCGTCATCAACATGGTGCTAAATCTGTGTTTCAAAGACCTGACTGAGGCCTGGTCGCCAGTGATGCCGGTTGAATTCGAGTTTGTTAACCACGAAGTCAATCCACAATTTGCCAATATCGTGAGTCCAAGTGAAGTCGTGGTTATCTCTACCTTCCATGTCGATTTAGACGGTGGTAGTGGCGATATCCACATTACTTTCCCCTACTCTATGCTTGAACCTATTCGTGAGTTGCTGGACACCGGCTTACAAAGTGACCGCAGCATGGATGATGGACGCTGGGAAAAATCCATGCGTGAAGAAATTATGCTGGCTGATGTAGAGCTCTGGGCAAACTTAGCTCAAGCCACATTATCACTTGGACAAATAATGAAATTAAAACCGGGGGATATCATCCCGATTGATATGCCCAAGCAAGTCACGACCATGGTAGAAGACATTCCCATGTTTCGTGCCACATTTGGTGAACATCATGAAAAAACGGCATTAAAAATTATGGAAATTATTGAACATCCTCACGATACAAGTTCAACAATCCACCTGAAAAAAGGTAAAAAATTATGAGTGAAGACACCCAGACACAAGATCAGGAGTTAGCTGACGAATGGGCGGCTGCACTGGAACAACAAGGTGATGCCGCTGGCGCTGAAGAGGATCCATGGGCAGCCGCTTTAGAAGAACAAGCTGAATCTGAAGCCAGCCAAAAAGCAAATCCTGCCCCAGTAGCCAAACTTGATGACGAAGGAAGACCAAAATCAGATGTTGATCTGGATATGGTGATGGATATCCCTGTCACTATCTCAATGGAAATTGGTCGCACCAAAATCAGTATTCGTAATCTTTTACAGCTCAGTCAGGGCTCAGTGGTTGAGCTAGACAGACTGGCGGGTGAACCGATGGATGTGCTTGTCAACGACACCCTGATTGCTCATGGTGAAGTTGTTGTGGTTAACGATAAGTTTGGTATTCGTTTGACGGATATTATCAGCACATCAGAACGTATTAAGAAACTGCGCTGATGAAACAACTCTGGCTTCTCATACTAGGCTTGAGCTTTTCAGTATCAAGCTATGCTGCTAATGAGTCTGCGACGCATAGCCTGAACCAGTCACCGCTGTCCGCCCTCAATTTATTGCAAACCCTGTTTGGTTTATTACTGGTTCTGGCCTGTATTGTCGCCGTAGCTTGGCTACTGAAACGGACAAATCGCTTTCACGCTGCCGCCAACGGTAAATTAAAGGTCATTGCAGGCATTCCGCTTGGTACCAGAGAGCGTGTCATTTTGGTACAAATAGGTGAAGAACAATTATTACTTGGGGTAACGGCTCAACAGATTAATACCCTACACAAACTGGAAACGCCGTTAACAGAGACCGAATCTTCATCACCTAATGAATTTGCCAATAAACTGCGCCAGTTAATGCAACGAGGTGACGCATGATGCGACTGTTGCTAAGTCTATGCTTATTGGCATTTCCATTAATCAGCGTCGCTGATCCCGGCATTCCGGCTGTGACGGTGACTGATGGTGAAGGTGGACAAAGTTACAGTGTCACCTTGCAAATTCTGGCATTAATGACGGCACTCACATTACTGCCTGCCGCATTAATGATGATGACCTCTTTCACCCGGATTATTATTGTCTTAGCAATATTACGTCAGGCGATTGGTGTGCAATCGACACCCTCCAATCAGGTACTAATCGGCTTAGCTTTATTTCTGACCATTTTTATCATGCATCCGGTGTTTAATCATGCATACAATGATGGCATTGTGCCGTATATGAATGGCGACATCGAGTTTACACAAGCTATTGAACAGACTGGACAACCGTTTAAAGAATTTATGCTTGCTCAAACACGGGAAAGTGATATTGCTTTGTTTGCTTCTATTGGCGGCTATGAAGAAATGCAAACACCGCAGGATATTCCTTACAGTTTGTTACTACCCTCATTTGTTACCAGTGAACTTAAAACTGCGTTTCAGATTGGTTTTCTGATTTTTATTCCATTTCTGATTATTGATTTAGTGGTTGCCAGTGTACTGATGGCAATGGGGATGATGATGCTTTCCCCTATGTTGATATCGCTACCATTTAAATTAATGCTATTCGTACTTATTGATGGATGGGCACTACTTATGGGTACCTTAGCTTCGAGTTTTTACGTGTAATTATGACACCAGAAACAGTTCTCACCGTAATGCAGCAAACCTTACAGATCATCTCGATTTTGATCGCTGCCATCTTATTGCCGGCGTTATTGATTGGTCTTCTGGTCAGCATGTTTCAGGCCGCGACTTCAATCAATGAACAAACGTTGAGTTTTATTCCTAAACTGTTCATCACCCTCCTTGTCCTGGTGATGGCCGGACCATGGATGCTGGAAATGGTGCTGGGCTTCACTCGTCGTTTGTATGAAGAAATACCGTTCCTTATCGGTTAATGATGGAAATCAGCACCGCTGAGATTACCGGTATGTTAGGGCTTTATATGTGGCCTTTCATTCGTATTGCAGCCATGATCATGGTCGCCCCGATTTTTAGTAGTAACTTTTTAAGTACCCGCACACGCATCATTATCGCCTTAGCCATCAGCATTATTCTGGTACCGAATATCCCAGCGAGTATGCCTGGCGTTGAACCGCTAAGTGTCGAAGGTTTATTGATCATCGCTCAGCAGATTCTGATTGGCGCCTGCATGGGCTTTATGCTGCAATTACTGTTCAATGCTTTTATTGTTGCCGGGCAAATCATTGCGATGCAGATGGGTTTGGGCTTTGCCTCCATGGTTGACCCACAAAACGGCGTACTGGTCCCGGTCATCAGTCAGTTTTATCTGATTTTTATCACATTACTGTTTATCACCGTAGATGGGCATTTGATTCTAATTAAGGTGTTATCCGAAAGTTTTGTCACCATGCCTATTTCTGCAAGCGGCTTAACCCCTACTGATTTACGAGATATTGCTGCTCAGGCAAGTTGGATGTTTGCTGCTGGCGTCATTATTGCTTTACCTGCGATAGGTTCCATTATGATGGTCAATTTAGCGTTTGGTATCTTATCGCGTGCTGCACCGCAAATCAGTCCATTCTCTATCGGCTTTCCGATGACCATTGTGATGGGGTTTGTCATTATGTTTGTGACCTTGCCATTAGTGGCTGATCACTTACTGGAGATGACAGATCACATGTTACAACTAATAAGATTAATGGTGGTTCAGGATGGCTGAACAAACTGGACAAGAAAAAACAGAACAGCCTACGGGCAAGCGTTTAGAAGACGCCCGACAAAAAGGCCAGGTTCCGCGTTCAAAAGAATTAACAACGGTGATGGTTCTGGTGGCCAGTGCCATCGCTCTTTTTTTTATGGGAAGCAGTCTGATTGCAGACATGGCTGCGGTTATGAATGAATCCCTTACCCTGACCCAAAAACAAATATTTGATCCGATGGCGATGGTGCATCATTTCATGCATATGATCGAAATCATTTCTTTTGATTTGGGCATGTTCCTCGCTGTAACCGTCTTTGCAGCGTTAGCTGCGCCTGCATTGATAGGTGGCTGGAATTTTTCCACACAAGCCATGGCGTTTAAACCTGAAAAAATGGATCCCATTAAGGGGCTTAAACGCATTTTTGGTCCTCAAGGTTTAGCTGAGCTGGCAAAAGCATTAGGTAAATTTATTCTTATCGGTGCCATTTCGACCGCAATTTTGTGGGGAATACGTGACCAATTATTGACGCTCGGCAGCCAGGAAGTGAACGTTGCCATGACCGATTTAGGTTATTTAACGTTGTGGGTATTTCTTGCAATCACAGCCAGTTTGATTTTAATCGCACTCATCGACGTGCCATTTCAATTATGGAATCACAACCGTCAACTGCGGATGACCAAGCAAGAAGTCAAAGATGAAATGAAACAAACTGACGGTAATCCTGAAGTGAAAGGTCGTATCAGACGTATGCAGATTCAAATGTCTCAGCAGCGGATGATGCAGGATATTCCCTCAGCGGATGTCGTTATTACTAACCCGACTCATTATGCTGTCGCACTTCGTTATGATCAATCTCGTCCTGGCGCACCTATTGTTGTGGCTAAAGGCGCAGATTTGATTTCACAACAAATTCGACTGGTTGCACAAAACAATGAAGTTCCTATTCTGGCAGCACCACCGCTAACTCGTGCCGTATATTATTCAACAGAAATCGGCGAAGAAATTCCATCTGGTCTATATATTGCAGTAGCTCAGGTACTAGCTTTTGTATTCCAATTGCGTCGCTACCGAAAACAAGGTGGCAAGAAACCGCATTTGAATCCAGAAGATTTGCCAATACCTGAAGAATTTAGACGAGATTAACGCTACATGGAAAATAACGTACTGGCTGCCCGTTTTAAATCAGTTGTAAACGGTCAATTAGCCACGCCAATGCTACTGGTGGCATTGCTGGCCATGGTTATCCTTCCCTTACCAGCTTTTATGCTGGATATGCTATTTACCTTTAATATCGCCCTATCACTGGTGATTGTACTTGCCAGTATTTACATGCTTAAGCCGCTGCACTTTGCTGCATTCCCCAGTATTTTGTTGATCGCAACCCTACTGCGCTTAGCATTAAATGTCGCCTCAACCCGTATCATTCTGCTGGAAGGACACACCGGAGCGGCGGCGGCTGGTAACGTTATCGAAGCCTTTGGCGAGTTCGTTATTGGCGGTAACTATGCTGTCGGTTTTGTGGTGTTTTCTATCCTCGTGATTATTAACTTTGTCGTGGTCACCAAAGGTGCCACACGTATTGCCGAAGTTAGCGCCCGCTTCACTCTGGACTCTATGCCTGGCAAACAAATGGCGATCGATGCCGATTTGAACGCTGGTCTTATCGATCAGGATGAAGCGCGTCGCCGTCGTGAAGAAATTATGCAGGAATCAGACTTTTATGGCTCTATGGATGGTGCCAGTAAGTTTGTCCGTGGTGATGCTGTCGCCGGTATCTTAATCCTATTTATCAATATTATTGGCGGTTTCATCATTGGCGTTGCCCAACACGATTTGAGTTTTTCTCAGGCCGCACAGAACTACACACTATTAACTATTGGTGATGGTCTGGTTGCCCAGTTACCTTCATTATTACTGGCATCAGCAGCCGGCCTGCTGATTACACGCTCCACAAAAGAACAGGACATGGGGCAACAGATTGTCAGTCAGTTATTGAGTAATCCTAAAACCTTGGCGGTGACATCAATTATCGTAGGTGGACTCGGCTTAATTCCAGGTATGCCAAATATCCCCTTCCTGATTCTAGCCGCCATCGGTGGTGGTAGTGCATTTATGATTCATCAGCGTCAAAAAGTCGCCACGCAGAATGAATTAACGGCGTCCCAACAACCTTCATCTGAGACTTCCCGTGAGCAACGTGAACTCAGCTGGGATGATTTGAGCCCGGTTGATCCCATCGGCCTGGAAGTAGGTTATCGTCTTATTCCTCTGGTAGACAAAAACCAGGGCGGACAATTAATGAACAGAATCAAGGGGATACGTAAGAAAATATCACAAGAAATGGGCTTTTTAATCCCGCCGGTACATATTCGTGATAATTTGGATCTAGCACCAACGGCCTATCAAATCACCCTGTTTGGGGTGACATTTGGTGAAGCAGAAGTACATCCAGACAGAATGTTGGCTATCAACCCTGGTCAGGTTTTTGGTGCGCTTGAAGGTATCAAAACACAAGATCCTGCTTTTGGGCTTGATGCTACCTGGATCGAAACCGGTCAACGAGAATATGCACAAGCTCAAGGCTACACTGTTGTTGATGTCGACACGGTTATTGCTACCCATTTGAGTAAGATTCTAAACAACCATGCCCATGATCTGCTAGGTCGCGAAGAAGTCCAGCACTTACTTGATAACCTTGGAAAATCTGCGCCTAAACTGGTAGAAGGTCTGGTGCCTGATACGGTGCCATTGGGTACTGTGCAAAAAGTCCTACAAAACCTGCTGGAAGAAAATATTCCTGTACGTGACATTCGCACCATCACCGAAGCGATTTCTGAACAGGCGGGTCGTAATCCAGATCCTGAAGCTATTACAGCCGCAACCCGTATGGCACTGAGTCATTCTATTATTCAGCATATCAATGGGACTCGCACTGATTTGCCGATTATCACCTTGGATCCAGAACTGGAACAGATATTGCTAAAAACTTTACAGGCATCGGGAGAAGGTGGAGCCAGCTTGGAACCAGGACTGGCAGAGAATATGCACAAGAACTTGCAGGAAGCCACTCAAAGACAGGAAATGACGGGGGACTCGGCTATTCTGGTAGTTCAGGCAGGCTTGAGAAGTTGGATTTCTCGTTTTATTCGCCACTCCATTCCCGGTTTGAACGTGTTGTCCTATAACGAAATACCGGATGACAAACAAATAAGAATAGTGGCCAATATCGGCCGATGAATTAAAGTTTGAGGTTGATGTATGAAAATCAAACGTTTCCAAGCAGCTGATGTACGTCAAGCTATCCGAGAAGTAAGAGATGTTCTCGGTCCGGATGCAGTCATTCTCTCCAACACACGTGTTGATGGCGGGATTGAGATTGTCGCAGCCACTGATTATGACGAATCGCAGTTTCGTCGTCAGTCTCAGGTAGAAGAAGTGCCACAACCTCATGTATCTCCAAGGGTAGAAATTAATCCCAGTGTCGAGAGTAATTCGTTTGAGCCATCTCAGTCTGCTCCGAAACAAAATATCTGGTCTCAGGAACCCACTTTAGTCCAGATGCGTAAAGAAATTGCAGGCTTACGTAATATGCTGCAAAACCAGCTTTCCGATCTGACGTGGAAAGATATGGAACGTCAAAATCCAACTCAGGTACAGCTACTAAAGCGCTTTATGCAAATGGGTATTGATGTTGAACTTGCCAAATCCATTACCGCAAAAATACAAGGTATTGATGATTTAGAAACAGCATGGCGTCATTGTCTTGGGCAGTTAGCCTCTCAAATTCATCTCACTGAAGAAGATATTTTATCGCAGGGCGGCATCTATGCACTGGTCGGACCAACCGGTGTTGGCAAAACAACTACCATCGCTAAACTGGCCGCTCGTTGCGCTCTAAAGCATGGCGCCCGGCAGGTTGCCCTCATCACTACTGACTGCTATCGCATTGGTGGACAAGAGCAGTTACGCACCTATGCCAGGATTCTAGGCGTGCCCGTCAGAGTTGCCAGAACCCATGCTGAGCTAACTGAAACACTCAATGACCTGCTTGATCGTCGCTTTATCCTGATAGATACTGCGGGAATGAATCAACGTGATATAAAACTGACAGAGAAGTTTGCCGTGATTAAACAGCAGTCACCTCGTGTCAAAACTTACTTAACGATGTCAGCGAACACTCAATCAAGTGCTATGGATGATATTATTAATGCCTATTCTCACTTGAACTTGAGCGGCTGTATCCTGACAAAAACAGATGAAGCCAGCAGTCTTGGTGGTGCCGTTTCAGCTTTATTTCGGCATCGTTTACCACTGGCCTATATTGCTAATGGTCAACAGGTTCCTGAGGATCTGAGTCTCGCTCGGCCGAATACACTTGTTAATCAGGCTAGTGAGTTGATGAATGATGAGCAACAACTGGATCCTCAAACTGTATCCAGTTATGGAGGTTTTGCCGCCTATGGCTGAAAATACCCATGATCAAGCTGCTGGCCTTCGAAAAATGGCACAAGCAGCCAGACCAGTGAAGGTCATTGCTATTGCCAGTGGTAAAGGTGGGGTTGGTAAAACCAATGTCACTGTTAACCTAGGCGTTGCACTAGCTGCATTGGGCAAAGAAGTCGTTCTATTGGATGCTGACTTAGGCTTGGCAAATATTGATGTTATGTTGGGGCTCCATCCTCAATTTAATCTGCTTCATGTTTTGGATGGCACTAAAACACTAAATGAAATTATGGTTGAGGGCCCTTCTGGTCTAAAAATCATTCCTGCGACCTCTGGCGTGAAAAAAATGGCCGAGCTAAGCAGTGCTGAACATGCTGGCATGATACAAGCCTTCAGCGAAATGGATCAGCATATTGATGTATTACTTATCGATAGTGCAGCCGGGATCGCTGATAGTGTCATCAGCTTTAGTAAAGCAGCTCAAGAAGTCATTGTTGTGGTGTGTGATGAACCCGCTTCCATCACCGATGCTTACGCTTTAATCAAGTTACTCAGCCGTGAACACCAAGTAGAGCGCTTCCATATCGTCACCAATATGTGTAGAAGTGTACAAGAAGGTCGTGAACTGTTTGATAAAATTTCGCTAGTCTGTGATCGCTTTCTCGACGTCACCCTAGATTTTATGGGTATAGTACCGTTTGATGAGGATTTAAGACGGTCTGTCAAGAAACAACGCAGTGTAGTAGAAGCATTTCCACGTAGCAAAGCGGCTACAGCGTTTAATCATCTAGCCAAAAAAATAGAGTATTGGCCAGTACAGAAGCAGCCACGTGGGCACATGGAATTTTTTGTTGAAAGACTCATTCAGGCAAGTATGGAAATGGTATGAGCAACAGAGCTGTCATGTACACATCGGGTCAAAGTAAATCAGAATTGATTGAACAGCACGCGCCATTGGTAAAGCGAATCGCTTATCACATGATCGCCAGACTGCCAGCATCAGTTGATGTAGAAGACTTGATCCAGGCAGGTATGATTGGCTTACTCGATGCTTCACATCAGTATAACTCAGCTCAGGGTGCAAGTTTTGAAACCTACGCGGGTATTCGCATACGTGGTTCGATGTTGGATGAAATCCGTCGTAATGATTGGGCACCGAGATCGGTTCATAGAAAAGCCCGAGAAATTGCAGAGCAAATGCATAAAATAGAACAAGAAAAAGGGCGAAATGCTTCAGATAGTGAAGTAGCGAGTGCACTTGGCATCGATATCAACGAATACTATCAACAGTTAAATGATTCTAGTGGTTATCAGATTTTCAGTCTTGACGAGTTTACTGATAATGATGAAACCCATGCACATCCAATCTCTGTCGGCCCTAGCGGACCCGATGATGAAGTTCAGGATGATGATTTCCAACAGGCATTGGCACAAGCCATAGACACACTACCAGAGCGAGAGCGCTTATTAATGAGCCTGTATTATAATGACGAATTAAATTTAAAGGAGATAGGCGAGGTTCTGGGAGTCAGTGAATCCAGGGTCAGTCAAATTCATAGTCAAACTGTGATTCGACTACGCGCCAAACTTCGTGACTGGATTATGTAAATTTTGGAGGTGTGCTTTGGATAAAAATATGAAAATCCTGATCGTGGATGATTTTTCCACAATGCGTCGGATAATAAAAAACCTGTTACGAGATCTGGGATTTAACAATACGCAAGAAGCTGATGATGGTCTCACAGCCTTGCCGATTCTTCAGGCAGGGGGGATTGATTTTCTGGTCACCGATTGGAATATGCCAGGCATGCAAGGTATCGATTTGCTTAAAACTGTTCGTGCCGATGAAAAACTTTCATCACTACCTGTTCTGATGGTCACCGCCGAAACAAAACGCGAGCAGATTATTGAAGCTGCACAGGCTGGGGTGAATGGTTATATCGTCAAGCCATTTACAGCAGCAACGCTTAAAGAAAAAATTGAAAAGATTTTTGAACGCATCAACGCACAATAAGGAGCACTCGGCTCATGGCTTCAGCAAATCAGGCAACCCAATTAGAAGCAGCACGAGCCCTCGTCGAGGCGCTTGAAAAGAATGATGAGATCGCTGCTGAGGAACAACTGACAATTCTGGCAAAAGCACAGGAAAGTCATTTATTCAAAGAAGTAGGCAAGCTTACACGTGAACTTCATGATTCTTTGAATAACTTCAATCTTGATGCAAAACTGGTCGATTTAACCCAGAATAATATGCCTAACACACGTGAGCGGCTTAACTATGTCATCACCACGACAGAAGAAGCGGCACACAAAACCTTAGGTTACATTGATAACACCTTACCTTTAGCTCAAGAACTCCGAAATACTGCCGAAAAGATAGATGAGAGTTGGCACCGTTTTCGGAAAAAGGAAATGAATGCAGATGAGTTTCGCTTGTTGGTAAAAGAAATAGAAGAGTATTTACCCACAGTGAAACAGCATGCAGATCAGGTTCACCATAATTTATCTGACATGATGTTGGCTCAGGGCTTCCAGGACTTAACCGGACAAGTGATTCGTCAGGTTATTAGCTTGGTAGAAGAAGTGGAAGACAGTTTAGTGCAGTTAGTCAAAGTGGCTGGCAAACCGAAACAGTCTCCGAATAAAAAAGAAATTGACCCAATTAAAGCTGAAGGTCCGCAGATAAATGCACAAGACAACCCGAACGTGGTGAATAACCAGGATGATGTGGATGACTTGTTATCTAGCCTCGGCTTCTGAGGAAATGATTCATGGCGCTGGACACAGATGATGAAATCCTGCAAGACTTTCTTGTTGAAGCAGAAGAAATATTAGAAGGTCTGAATGAGCAACTTGTTGAGCTAGAAAATAGTCCGCAAGATGCCGATCTCCTTAACTCCATCTTTCGTGGTTTTCATACTATTAAAGGCGGTGCAGGCTTTCTTAGTCTGGAAGCGATGGTCAATCTTTGCCACAAGAGCGAGGACTTATTCAATCTGCTAAGACAAGGTGAACGCTTTGTCGATGCCGATATGATGGATACCTTCCTCAAAGTGCTTGATATTCTTAATACGATGTTTGCCGAAATCAAATCCGGTCAATATCCAAGCCCAGCTGATAATGAAATTATTGAGCAATTATCTGTATACATCAATAATGATTCAGCCGTAGCTGCGCCAGAGACAGAACCAGAAGTCGTGCCGGCAGAACAAGTTGAGGAAGTTGCTCCATCTCAAGAAGCAGAATCAGCCAGTGCGCCTGCAGATGATGAAATCACGGATGATGAATTTGAAGCTTTATTAGACCAGCTCCATGGTAATTCTGCACCAGGCATTAAAGACGCAGAAAAACCAAGTACACCACCTCCTGCTCCTACCCCAGCACCAACTTCAACAGGTAGTGATGACATAACTGAAGAAGAGTTTGAGGCTCTTCTGGATGAATTACAGGGAGCAAAAAAGGCACAAGCTGAGCCCCCTGCCCCAACGCCATCCGTGCCCAAACCAGCTAGCCCCCCAGCATCTGATAAAGCAGCAGAAACCAAAGCTTCTACACCGAAACCAGTAGAAAAAGCCCCTGCTGCTGAAAAGGTTGAAGCGAAAGCTGCTCCTGCTAAACAAGCCGCTGACACCAGTGTACGTGTCGATACAAGCCGTCTTGATGAAATCATGAATATGGTGGGTGAACTTGTACTGGTAAGAAACCGTATAAGCACGCTTGAATCAGCATTTGAAAATGAAGAGATGGCTAAGGCCGTCAATAATCTGCGCGTGGTTACAGGAGATTTACAGACGGCTGTTATGAAAACGCGTATGCAGCCAATCAAAAAAGTATTTGGTCGCTTCCCTCGCGTTGTGCGTGATATAGCCAGAAGTCTGAAAAAAGATATTGATCTGGAACTCCGCGGTGAAGAAACCGATCTTGATAAAAACTTAGTCGAGGCATTGGCCGACCCACTTGTGCATTTGGTGAGAAATGCGGTGGATCATGGTATTGAAATGCCCGATGTTCGTGAAGCCGCTGGCAAACCCCGTCAAGGTAAAGTCGTGCTTTCTGCTGCCCAGGAAGGTGATCATATTTTACTCACCATCGCTGATGATGGTGCGGGGATGAACCCTGAAACCCTGCGCCGTAAAGCTGTTGAAAAAGGCATGATGGATGAAGACACAGCGGGAAGGCTCACAGAATCCGAGTGCTTTTCACTGATATTCTCCCCCGGTTTTTCTATGAAACAGGAAATATCAGATATTTCTGGCCGTGGTGTCGGTATGGACGTGGTAAAAACCAGCATATCGAAACTGAATGGCGTTATTGATATTCAGTCTGAAGTCGGTGTTGGCACAACCCTATCTATTAAGGTCCCACTGACATTAGCCATTATGCCGACATTGATGGTGATGTTGGGTGAACAAATTTTTGCATTCCCGTTAGTTAACGTGAATGAAATATTCCATCTCGATCTTTCTAAAACCAATGTGGTGGATGGTCAACAAACTATTATGGTGAGAAATAAAGCCTTACCTTTATTTTATCTCAGCAAATGGCTGACCAAAGGTCGGACTGATGGCAAAAAACCTGAAATTGAACATGTTGTTATCGTAAATGTAGGTACTCAGCGTGTCGGCTTTGTTGTCGATGTCTTGCTGGGGCAAGAAGAAGTTGTTATTAAACCACTTGGAGCTTTGTTACAAGGAACTCATGGGTTTGCTGGCGCGACTATTACTGGTGACGGCCGCATTGCATTAATTCTGGATTTCCCAGAATTAATGAAAGTCCATGCTAACCGTGGATATTAGGAGTAGGTGTGACGGTTAAGGTTCTGATAGTCGATGACTCAAGTTTTTTCCGTAAACGTCTTGCTGAGATCATAGCAACCGATCCGCGACTTCAAGTCATTGCTACTGCCAGTAATGGCGAAGAAGCTATCAGGGAAGTACAACGTCACCATCCCGATGTGGTCACAATGGACTTAGAAATGCCGGTGATGGATGGCATTACTGCAGTACGTAAAATAAAAGCGATTCGTAATACACCCGTCCTTATGTTGTCGACCTGGACCACGGAAGGAGCGAAATCGACGCTGGATGCACTGGAAGCCGGTGCGACCGATTTTTTACCAAAGCGTTTTGAAGATTTATCGAGTGATAAAGTTGAAGCTCAACGCAAGCTTTGCCAGCGAATATATCAACTGTCCAGTGGCTTTCACGCCAATCACTCAGATTCATCAACGACAAGCAGAATAGTAAAAAGCCAGGCATCGGTACCAGTCAAAGCTGATAAATCTTTAAATACTACGCCAGAACTGGTCGCCATTGGCACATCGACGGGAGGCCCCGTCGCCTTACAAAAAGTATTAACACAGTTGCCGGCGAATTTTCCTTGTCCTATTTTATTAATCCAGCACATGCCGGCCACATTTACACCCTCATTTGCAGAACGCTTGAATACACAATGTGCAATTCGGGTAAAACAGGCAGAAAATGGTGAAGTGTTGCAAGCGGGTACAGCCTATCTGGCACCTGGTGGTCAACAAATGTTACTTAAAGGCCGCCCAAATCATCTCTATGTCAGTATCGAAGCCGGTGACGCTAATGAGACTTATAAACCCTGTGTGGATCTGACATTTGATTCTATTGCCAATATATGTGGAGCCAAAACCTTAGCTGTTATCTTAACGGGTATGGGTAGTGATGGTCGTAATGGCTGTGAAAATATCAAGAAAAGAACTGGCACCGTATGGGCTCAGGATCAACAAAGCAGTACGATTTATGGCATGCCAATGGCTGTCGCTAAAGCTGGCCTGGCTGACAAAATTCTCGATATCAACGACATTGGTCGACAACTGGCGGAACTGAGTTGATATGGATATTTTGAGTATCCTCGGACTCATTATTGGTTTTGGTGCCATACTGATAGGCCAGTATCTTGAAGGCGGTCATATTGACACCATTATGAACGCTGTTGCCCTGTTGATTGTGATGGGCGGCACGCTCGGTGCAGTCATGTTACAAACGCCAATGAGTACATTTCTGCGTGCCATGCGAATGTCTTTATGGATCATCAAACCACCCAAGTTATCGCCCCGCCTGCAATTAGAAAAAATACTGGAATGGAATCAGGTTGCTCGAAGAGAAGGACTCATCAGACTGGAATCTATGGCGATTGAAGAGACCGACCTTTTCACGCAAAAAGGCCTGCAATTGATTGCCGATGGCATTGAACCCGAAGTTTTAAGGGAAGTCTTGGAAAATGATTTGGACATTCAAGAATCAGATGATTTCCAGGCAGCTAAAGTGTTTGAGGCTATGGGTGGATACTCACCTACTATTGGTATTATTGGCGCTGTGATGGGACTGATCCATGTGATGGGAAATCTGGCAGATCCTGCCTCACTGGGTTCAGGTATTGCTGTTGCCTTTGTCGCTACAATTTATGGTGTGGGGCTTGCAAACCTATTATTCCTGCCAATCGGTAATAAGCTAAAAGCGTTGATTAATAAGCGTAGTCGTCTTCAAATGATGTTGATTGAAGGATTAATTGGTGTAGCTGATGGTGACAACCCAAGAAATATCGAAAGTCGCCTTCAGGCCTATTTAAACTGAGTGATGCTCTATGGCTCGTCGAAACAGACATGAAGAACATGAAAATCACGAACGTTGGCTGGTCTCCTATGCTGACTTTATCACCCTTTTATTTGCTTTTTTTGTCGTGATGTATTCGATCTCTTCCGTCAATGAAGGTAAATATCGTGTGCTGTCTGATACTCTGGAAGCAGTATTTTCAGAACCTGTTCGTAGTAAAGATCCAATACAAATTGGTGAAATCAGTCGGGGAAAAGGTGAGATAGTGATTGAACCTCTCGCCCCAGTAGTGCCGGAAATGCCTCTACCTGAGGTTGTTTCAACTTCTCCACCTAAAGCGACAGATAATGATATCCGTACCATCAATGATCTATCCAAACAATTCAGCTCTGCTTTATCTGATTGGATTAAATCTGACGATGTTACGATAAAACAAGGTGAAGACTGGCTGGAGCTGGAAATAAAGTCCCGGGTTTTATTCGAAAGTGGTGAAGCCAGACTGGCCCGCCCTGCTATACCTGTACTGGGCGAGATCGCCAGTATCTTACAAAAATCAGCTAATCCTATTCAGGTTGAAGGGTTTACTGATAATAACCCCATTAATACGCCACGTTTTCCATCTAACTGGGAATTGTCAGCAGCTCGTGCTGCCAGTGTTGTCCATTTATTGGACAGGTACGGTATTCAACCTGACCGTATGTCAGCTATCGGCTATGGTGAGTATAAACCGATTGCGAATAATGACACTGAAGCAGGACGGCAGAAAAATCGCCGGGTTGTATTGGTTGTGTTGGGTAATGACTTGAGTCGTCGGGATATTAATGTATTCCATGATTCCAGCGCTGGCACTCCTTCATCGAAAGCATCAAGTACTAGTAGTTCTGGCACAAACCAGTCTGGCCAAAATAATACAGGTGAACAATAATCATGGCTGTCTGGGCAGTATGTAATCAGAAAGGCGGGGTCGCAAAAACGACAACAGTAGTGTCGCTTGCCAGCTTACTTGCTCAGAAAGGTGAGCCCGTGCTGATGCTGGATCTTGATCCTCATGGCTCACTGACAACTTATCTCGGTTATGATCCTGACAGCATTGAAACCAGTATTTACACCTTATTTCAGCAATTAGAAAACACTCCCAAAGAAGCCATTTTAAAAAGTCTGAAAAAAACACGTCACGATAATATTTTCTTATTACCCGCCTCCACCGCGATGGCAACGCTGGACCGACAACTAGGTGCTCAACAAGGGAAAGGCTTAGTGATTCGTAAAACATTAAGCTTTTTCAAAGATCGGTTTAAACACGTGCTTATTGATTGCCCACCAATGCTTGGGGTGTTAATGATCAACGCGCTGGCAGCCTGCGATAAACTGATTATTCCGGTCCAGACTGAGTTTTTATCGCTCAAAGGTCTTGAGCATATGTTGCATACCGTGTCGATGATTAATCATTCGCGACGAAGCGCCCTTCCCTATTTTATTGTTCCGACCATGCATGATGGCCGAACAAAAGCAGCTATAGACTGTCTGGCAGAACTTCATAAACGCTATGCTGATAATGTCTGGCAAAGTTTTGTTCCTGTCGATATCGGCTTTCGTGAAGCCAGTAAGCTTGGGCTGCCTTTACCAGAAATGTCACCCGATAGCGCAGGTACAAGAGCCTATAAACAATTGTTGAATATGTTAAATGAGCCAGAGGTGAATGTTTCCAATGGCTAAGAAAAAAATTTATGAACAACGGGAAGCGTTATCCGCTTACTTCAATGATATGCTATTGGATTCAGAGCAGACCGCCAGCGATGCTGCTGTAAGCCGTCCAGAACCGCCAATAACCAAACCCGCATTGAAACAGACTGTCATATTTCCAACAGAGAATATCATCCAGTCTGATGAAGATATTGTCGTTCCAGCCAGCGCTCTGGTATCGACACCGACGACAGATAACGAGGATGACATACAGCCTCAAGACGTGAGCAGCGAAACAGAATCGACAGTAGAAGAGTCCTTCCAATCTGATGCCGCAGCAGAAACGTCAGCAGACAAGCGACAAACACCGAACATTGTTCTCAAAATATTATTGTGTGATATCGGTGGTATGAAAGTCGCTATCAAAGTTGATTCGCTTGATAATATTATTCGCTGGCCAACACAGGGTCTGAGTCAAATTCCTGGACGTAAATCATGGGAAGTCGGTCTGTTCAGTGACAATGGTCAAAATACTAATGTCATCGATATCAGAACGCTGTTACATACCCCCAATAAAGAAACAACATTACAAGCAAACTATATACTTCTGGTCAATGACAGACGCACTGGTATCGCATGCGATAACATTGAGCAAATTATCAATAAAAACAGTGGCGAAATTAACTGGCGCCATGATACAAGTCAGCGGCCATGGTTTACAGGCGTACTGAGCGAAACAATGCACAGTATTTTGGATATCTCTGCCATCATTAATGCCTTAGAGTGATATTAACTGGCATGATGTCTGCATATCCTTTATCAGCAGCTCGCTGTCATAAAAATGACAGCCATATCAGAAGGTCATAAACATGAGCGAGAAAGATAACAGTAACGAAAACCCGATATTACAGTGGGTGACGTATCAACTCGAAGACGAATACTATGGTATTAACGTCATGCAGGTGCAGGAAGTATTACGCATGACTGAAATTGCGCCGGTACCAGGCGCGCCTTCTTATGTACTGGGTATTATTAATTTACGTGGCAATGTAGTGACCGTCATCGATACCCGAATGCGTTTTGGTTTAAACGCGATTGAACCTGATGATCGGGCTCGAATTATTATCGTAGAAGTCTCTGGCCATGTTATTGGTATGTTGGTCGACTGCGTGGCAGAAGTTGTTTATTTACGACAGTCAGAAATTGATACAGCACCGAACGTCAGTGATGACAGTTCACGCTTTATTCAAGGGGTCTGCAAACGTGATAAATATTTGTTGATTCTGGTCGACGTCAATAAATTATTAAACGATGAAGAGATTGCTGACATTTCTGGTTTTTAAGGGATAACGTCAATGGCTGATGATATTAATCCTATCCAGCCCACCACGCCCTTGCCGGTTATTCATCCTGTCTCAGATGAAGATAAACCGGCGCAACAGGATCAGCACAAGAAGAAACAAGAGGCGACTGAAGAAGAAGAGAAACCGCGTCCAAAAGAAGATGATAAGGGCGAGTTTATTGATGAGTACGTTTAAGTTCAGACAGCTGTCTGGGGAGTAAAACCATGACTATTTTCGTCGTATTTACCGTGATGAGTGCCGTATTTCTTGTCATTGGCCTCGCTACCATGCGTCTGCTGAAACTGTATCAATTGCAAACTAAACGTATTCATGATCTTCAAAATCAAATCACCGCCTTATGCTCGGGTGCTGCTGGTACTGATGACCGTATCCATAAGTTCGAGCAGACACTGAGTAAACTACGTGATCATCAACGCAGCCTCGACCTCAGTGCCAATCATCAACCGGGTTACGACCATGCGATTCGTTTAGCTAAGAAAGGGGCGGATATTCAACAGCTGATAAATAACTGTAATTTAAGTGATGAAGAGGCTCATCTGATTACCACATTACATGGACAGCGTAATGTACATTAACCTTTTGGTTTCGGTATTTTGGCGTTGGGTTTACCGACTAAAAAGCCTTGAACCATATCAACACCATAACTCTTTAACAATTCTAAGGTACTTCTTCTTTCGACAAACTCCGCCACCGTCTTTTTACCAAGGCTATGAGCAATATCGATCATAGATTTCACTAATTGCTGATCAACCGGGTCGTTATCCAAATCAGTAATAAATCCGCCGTCAATTTTCAAAATATCGACAGGGAAATGTTTTAAATAACTATATGAATTAAAGCCTGCCCCAAAATCATCGAGTGCAAAACGGCATCCCAGTGAACGCAAATCCGACACCATTCTCCGTGTCTGTTCAAAGTTAGAAATGGCGTAGGTTTCGGTAATTTCAAAAACAATACGATTCGGATCTATCTTAGTCTGACTCAGCTTATCCCTTACTAACTTGTATAAATTCTCATCCAGAAATACATTGCCTGAAAGATTGATAGCAAACGATAGGTTTTCTGGCATATTTACGATCAGCTCAAAGACTTTCGCCACTACCCAGAAATCAATCTGATGTATCAACCCCATTGCTTCAGCAACAGGAATGAACTCTTTTGGATAAAAAATAACGTTACCATCACCACGCATACGAATCAGGCACTCATAGTGTGAGACCTGCTCGGATTCAAGTGAATAAATCGGTTGGAACTCTAATAAAAACAAACCTTCCTTCAACGCAGCGCGAATGCGTGGTGCCCATTCCACACTATGACGCAAGGTATGCATTTCTCGGTCATCAGGACTATAAAGATGCACTCTGTTACGTCCGCGTGTTTTAGCGGTATAACAAGCCTGATTCGAGTGTGACAGTACTTCCCCTACCGTGGTGGCATTGTCCGCATCAATCACTTTTAAACCGATACTGGCTGACAGATGATAATGATGACCATGATGTTCAAAATCATAGCCATCAAAAAGATTACGTAAATCTTCGGCTAATTTGATTGCTGTTTCTTTATCCGTATTGTTGACCAGCACAGCAAACTCATCCGAGCCAATCCTCACCAGAATATCGTTAATATTAAAATAACGCCTCAGCGAGTTAGCCACCTGCACCAGCAAAGTATCGCCTGCTTCATGTCCCTCGGCGTCATTCAGTACTTTAAAGCTATCTAAATCAATATAAAAAAGTGCACTGACGCTCATGAAATTACGCACCTGACTCAAGGTCATATCCAGTGCATTCTCTAAACGTCGTCGATTAGCCAATCCGGTTAAATCATCATGATTCACTGAAAACTGTAAGCGTGCTTCCATCACTTTCAGGTTAGCAAGCTCATCTTCAAGCTCTGTTTGTCGTTTAAACGTTTTATCACGCTCTCGTTTAATTGCTAATGCCGTCATAATCGCTGGAGGTAATGATTCAGCTGTCATCGGATGGTAAAGAAGCGAAGTCACACCATAGCCTAAATCAGTGAGTAACTGAGCATGATCCCAAATAGACTGCCTGCATAGCGAAATAATGGGGATCAAACGCCATTCATCAAACTGATCCATCACCATACGGATATCTTTGGTAGAAATTCCAGGTAAATCATTATCTAAAATCAATAAGTCGATATCGGATAAGTCGTTTTGGATACTCTGCCGCAGTAACAGCATAACCCCATCAGTATCAGTCGCACTTTGTATGCGTTTAAAACCACTGATTTCAAGTAAGGTTTTTGTAAATGCCGTTTCGGCTGGATGGCGACCGCCAATGATGATTTTTGCATCAAGGAGTTCTGTAACTGAAGCTATGCTAGCAGGTAGATCAGATTTCTGATCAAGTGCTATCTCACGCATCAACGTTTCCTTGATTTTATTTTTCATCAGTTAGGGGAGCTACATTCTGTAGACCAGAAATTAAACATGCACCGACAATATCGGATATATATATTAAAATCAACACTTAATGTTATTTTTATAATCCTGATTATAAAGTTTATGAGTATGTTTCCAAAAAATGCTTATGCATATAAATGCTGAGTTTCAGCTTTGGTTTTTATTTTCTCTTTTATTTACAGGAACTTTTCCTGACACCAGATACGCATACGCAATAACCTCGGCAATCGCTCTGTAAAGTATCGGGGGAATTTCTTCACCAAGTTTGAGTTCACTCAATAACTCGGTCAACAGCGCATCCTGACGCAATGGGATATTGTGTTCGCGTGCTATGCGAATAATTTCATCCGCAATATCACCTTGACCAGTGGCGGTGACAATAGGCGCATTCTCACCATCATATTGAAGAGCTATGGCATGCAAAATATCTTTTTTACTCATACAGAAATATCCACCAAGTGATCCTTTCGTTCTGTCATCACAATCGGTGTCACAGGCTTTACAATGCCTTGTCTGCAACTTAGGTGACTGACATTAAGCCCAATATCATTTAAGCGTCCATCTAAATTCTCTAAATAAGTTGTCAATAATGTGGCACTTTGCTGACGTTCTGCTAATAACACCACACTCACATCAAGTGCGTGCAATGTAATTCTGGCTTGCATAGGACCTAAATTCTGAGTTTCAAGATTGAGTTGGACCTGCCAAATCGCTGAATCTTTATCTTTATTATTCCCTGTATATTGCTGGTCAATCCGCATCTGCAACATTTCCAGTTGCTGCTTTTCCTTAACCGGTAGATCAAATAGCCAGACATTGGCGTTGGTATTGAGATCATTGTCTTGCACCATCGACAATTGATTGAACTGAATTTTCGCAGTGACTGACTCAACATCCTGCAATAAATCACGCATCATTTGAAACTCAATCGCTCGTGAAACAGCTTGTTGTGCATTTGTCGCCATTTTCACTATAGGTGCGGTTGTGGCTGGTGTCGGGCCTGTTGCTACAGGTGCTTGTGTTTTATCAGGACTGGACGCTGTAGTTAACCCTGCCAGTAAACTGAATAACAGCTGAGTTGGTGTTTGCCCGCGATTTGCCAGAGCCGGTGATACCTGCGCCGGGAGAGCTCTCATATCCTGAGGTGTGGATAATATTTGCCTGATAGCGGTTTGCACCTCCGCCGGTAATTGTTTTATCAGCTCAGGGTTATCCAGTAATTTGGGTAATAATGGTGATTGCAATTGTGTTCTCAGCACATCTGCTAAACGTAGTAAATTCCCTTTCAGGTTCTGCTGTAAATCGGGCTGAGCGGTTGTTTGTTTCAACTGACTTTCAAGAAAAATGCCACTGTTATTAATCGTTTGCTGCAGTTTTTCCGGCTGCTGTAAGGTGCTCTTATCGACAACATTTTGTATCAAACTGGTTAATGCCTGTCGTACAGGCTCAGGCAGAGATTGCGTAGTATCTGGCGATAAATTCATGCTCGCCGGTTTAGCTATCAGGTTCTGTAATAATGGTAATAATTCTCGCTGGTAATTCATCACCCGCTGTTCACGAGTCGCAGCATCCGGCATGATCTTCACCGATAATGGCAGTGTTTTTAATACCTCAACAGCAAGTTTATCGCCTGTTTTAAACAGCTGATTGATACCACTAACATCAATTTCCATTAGCTTAGGTAAAGCATTGTTTAATTGAGCAAGCTGGTTAGCTTGAGGCTGAGTTACCGACGCATCAGTAATAAATTTAGGCGCGACTAACAAGCGATTTTGCGCAAGCATTTTAACCACATCGGCGGCAATGACTTGCCCCGCTTTTAATAGTGTTGCCAACGTCATTGGTTCGATATCGATTTTTTGTGCTGAGGCAGGCGTTAATTGAATGACTGGCTGGCCAGCTTCGATAGATTTCTGCAGAGTGACTTTTTGACCAGGGATCAGCTCTTGTTGCGTATTGACCTGGAACACCTTATCACCAAGCTGAAGTTTAATCTGATCGGCATTGACTCTTCCAATCACTGTCGCCTCTACTTTTTTGCCGACAGGAAGTGCATCCGCTAATTTTGTAGAGGCATTTACAATCACTTCAGTATTCGGTTGTTGAGATCTATTTATCTGCATAAAGTCACTATCTAACTCGACATGATGCTAGTATAGCAATCTGGTTATTGCTAAGAGCAATGGCAATGAAACATAAAAATGGACAATGGTACATTCGTAAGCAGGGAAAAATTTCTGGCCCGTTTACCGCTTCCGTTATCAGCAATCACTTAAAAGTTGGTCGTCTTGCTTTAGAAGATGAGGTCTCACGTGATCGTCGACATTGGCATAGCTTTGCTGATTCTGCTGATTTCGCCACTCCTCCAGCAAAAGATCAGCCTGTAAAAGGCTATTTAGATGAGCGAACAGGTCTGGATCGGCGTAATACAACGGATACCGAAGTCGATGAGTCAGTTTTACAGCAGCGTAAAGGCGAACGGCGCGAAGAGGAAGCGGAAATAGAGCTAAAAAGACGATATCTGCGTCGAATCCTCATGCATCGTTATTTAAACCGTAACCAAAACATATTCTGGCCCAGCATCTCTATTTTAATTGTCGTTGTCATTGTCAGTATTTTAGCCATTCGCTTTCCAACTCCTTTGCCAATCCCACAATCTGATTGCCAGTCACCAGCAACACCTAAGGTCAATTGGAATAACTGTCAGCTTTCAGGCCAAAATCTTACCAATACCGCTCTCTCCATGGCGTTAATGCGTGCTAGTAATCTTAGCAATGCAAACCTGATGAACAGTGACTTATCGGGAGCTGATTTGGCTTATAGTGATCTGCGTAAGGCGAATTTGAGTTACGCCCTATTAATGAAGGCTGATCTGAAAGGTGCAAACTTAAGAGAAGCCGATTTGGGTGATGCCGATTTGTCTTATGCAGATTTGTCATACGCCGATTTAACCCTGGCCAATATCAATGGCGCCAAGCTGGAAGGCGTTCAGTTAGATAATGCCATCTGGATTAATGGTGCAATATGCGGTAAAAACTCCATTGGTATTTGCCGACAATCAGTGCAATAGTTCTGCTAATTGACGGTCCTGAGTTCTAGCAAAAACCCATTGAGCAAAGATACTGCCATTCAAGGCTAAGAACATATCCCACTGTGTATCCCAGTTATCACCTTGCGTTCCCAGGAAAGCCTCAGCCGCCTCGGCATTAATTACAGCAGCGGCCCACTCGACAAACTCATAACAGGCACTGATAGCCAGACTTACAGAGCAGACCAGAAAAAATAACCACTTGCCTCGCTGAAGTGGCGAGGTGCGTAATAATATTTCACGAGATAATAATGCTGGTACAACACCCTGAATAAAATGGCCTAACCTATCATAATGGTTGCGTGCTAAGTCGAACTCTTGCTGAATCCAGTTAAATAAGGGATTTTCTGCATAGGTGTAAAAACCGCCAATAATCAGAATAAAAGCAAAGATGCTAATAGCGCGAATGGAAATAATCGTCAGGGGAAATTGTTTATGCGTTATAAGCAATATAGGTATGGCGATCATGACAGGCACGGTTTCCATAAACCAGGTCAATCGATCAGCAACAGGATCTATGGCAGAAACAAGTAAGGCAACAGAAACGAATCCCAACCAGATCAGCTTTTCTATATTATGATTTGTCAGCATTATGCAGAGCGTGGGCTTAGTGCAATTTACGTGGCGCAGCCAAGGTGAATGCCGGAATATTCACTTCAAAACGTTCGCCATTATCACCCATCATTTTGTAATGACCTTGCATCATGCCAACAGGCGTATCTAGCATCGCCGCACTGGTATAGGTGAACTCCTGTTCAGGAGCGAGATAAGGGTGAAGTCCTACCACACCATCGCCTTCCACTTCTTGTTCATGACCGTCGCCACCGGTAATTTTCCAGTAACGCGATAACAGCCGTGCCGATGATTGGCTGTGATTTTTGATAGTGATGGTATAGGCAAATAGATAGCGTGCTTTTTCCGGATCTGACTCTTCATCCAGATAGGTCGTTTCTACATCAACTAAAATATCGTTATTTTGTTCATTCATAGCTTAATTATACATGGCTTTTTGTGCCAATAAGCGTGCACCTTTCAGACCGATTTCCTCATCGAGTACAATATGAATCGGTATCTGCTTCATCAACGTCGTCATACGGCCTTTTTCAACAAAGCTGTTGATAAATGATGGGGATCTAAACTTAGCCATATTCTTCAGCAGAATGTTGCCAACCAGATAAACACCGCCTCGAGCGAGTGTTGTCAGCGCTAAATTACCGGCTTGCGCCGCATAAATATCTACAAACATATCTAAGGCTTCATTTGCTAGCACGTCATTGTGTTCCAGCGCAAACTGACTGATAGCAGATGCCGCATCACCATTAACCATGGCTAATCTCAAAGCATTATTTTCGTCAATTTGTTTATAGTCACGTAAGAAATGATAAAGACTAACAAGACCGCTACCACAGACAATACGGTCATAAGACACATGACCATGACGTTGTTGTAGATGCTCCAGAAAAAGCTGTTGCGTCCGATCTAATGGTGCGAAATCAACGTGTCCGCCTTCTGTCGGAAAAACTCGCCAGTCACCATTGTCGGGAATCAATATCGCCTGCCCTAGTCCGGTGCCGGCACCTAAGACAACGCGGGGCGAAATTTCACTAGGCTCCCCAATTTGTATGGTTTCAAAATCCGCTGACTGAAGACTGGCAATGCCGTAACCCACCGCTTCAAAATCATTACAGAGGGTGACACGCTTGATTGAGAATTGCTTCTCAATCAAGCTGGCATCTAACTTCCAGGGTAATTTTGTCACTTGTCCATACTGACCGCTGACCGGGCCTGCAAGCGCAATACAGGCTGAATCAATCGAATATGCTTGTGGCAGCTGTTCAATAAAAGCAGCCAGGATCGCATCAAAACTATCAAAGCGCTGACTATCTAATCTGAGCTTAGATAAAACATAGCCATCAGCATCGGATAACTCAAATAGTGTTTTTGTTCCACCTACATCGACGGCCAGCATATGTGACATCACTACTGACCCGCGGCGGCTTTGTCCATAAACCAGTAATAATCATTTTCTGGCGCCAGACGTTGTACTGGTAAACCGGATACAGCATCAGTTGTAATATCATTGACGATCGCCGCTTTGGCTTCACCGGCAATAAATACAATTACCTGACGCGCGGCATTAATGACGGGATAGGTGATAGTCACTCGCCATGAATCAAATTTTTCCACATAAAGGCTTGCCGTGAGCGTATCCGTCACATCTAAAGCCGGTGTTTCAGGGAACAATGAAGCAATATGTCCATCGGGTCCTAAGCCTAACAAGACTAAATCAAACGGCGCACCATCCATGACCATTTTCATAGTATCAGCGTAGCGCACAGCCACATCAGCAGCATCACCACTTTCTGTTGGCATACGATGTACATTTTCTGCCGGGATGGGTATTAAATCGATCATTGCCTGACGGGCCATCTTAAAATTACTGTCATCATGTGTGGCAGGCACACAACGCTCATCACCAAAAAATAAATGTACCCGGGCCCAGTCAATCTGTTCGATATAAGGTGATGTCGCTAATTTTTCATATAAACCTTTTGGCGTAGAACCACCTGCGAGTGCCACATAAAAAACACCCCTTTTTGCAATCGCTGACCGCGCTGTACTGACAAAATGTTCTGCTGCAGCGGTAATTAAACTCGTCGCATCAGGCAGGATTTTTTGTTCTGCTTTCATTGTGTTCCTCAATTTCTGATTATTTAAACTATGCTGAAATTGTGGCGATTAATCACCACAATTTCCAAATGAATTTTTTAGCATCATATATCAAAACTTAACGCTTTTGAGCTAGTCTTAAAAGACGCAGCATTTTTTATACAATTAAGGAAGGATCTATGAAAAAAACTTTGGCACTCATTTCGCTTTTAGCCATCAGCCCGCTCAGTTTTGCTGAAGACGTCCTACAACTAGGCATGGTGACCCTTGATACCAGCGCTAGTATGGACGTTGAAAATGATGAACTCATCACCCGCTTGCAAGTTTTTGAGCAAGGAAAAGATCCAGCCAAATTAACCAATATGGTGAATAAAAAAACAGCCCTTGTTCTGGATGCGGTTAAAAATTTCAACGCCATTAAAGCCGAAACATCCAACTACTCCACCCAGCCTATCTATGATGATGGCAAAATTGCCAGTTGGCGCGTCAGTCAACAACTGACTCTGGAAACACGCCAGTTTGACCAAATGAGCCAATTTATTGCTGATATCAATACCTTGGCCAATATCCAATCTATGCAGTTTATGGTGTCAGATGACCGAGCTGAACAGGTGAAAACCGACTTGCTCAAACAAGCGATCAGCAAATTTAAAGATAAAGCTAAACTTATCAGCAGCGAATTTGATCGCAGTGGTTATGAAATCGTGTCTATATCCATTGATGGTAATGCATTTAACCCAATGCCGATGATGGAACGCGCCAATATGATGTCCGCTGATATGCAAATGAAAGGCGCACCAGCCGCATTAGCCGGAGGTAGTAACGAAATTTCCGTCAACGTCCGTGGCAGTATCAAACTGAATCAATAAATGCTGTCATATCCGCGGTGGTAGAAAGACACCACCGCGGATATCCCCTTATTTCAAAAACAGTGCATAAGCCGGGTTATCGGTTTCTTCCCAGTAGGTATATCCCAGCGTATCCAGAAATGTCTGAAACTCCTGCTTATAGTCTTCTCCCACCTGAATCCCCACCAGCACGCGACCATAATCAGCACCATGGTTGCGATAATGAAAAAGACTGATATTCCAGCGCTGACCAATCCGGGTCAGAAAACGCAGTAAAGCGCCAGGCCGCTCAGGAAATTCAAATCGAATTAATCGTTCGTTATCAACCTGAGGTGCGTGGCCGCCTACCATGTAACGTACGTGTAATTTCGCTGTTTCATTGTCGGTAAAATCAACCCAGTCATAGCCAGCATTATCAAGCTGTGAAAATAACTGCTGTCGTTCTTCTTCCTGACCATTCATCCGCACGCCGACAAATACCTGTGCTTGTTGCTCATCTGCATAGCGATAGTTAAATTCGGTAATGCCCCGCTCACCCAGTGTTTTACAGAACTTCTGGAAACTACCCGGCTGTTCATCAATTTTAGTCGCAAATAAGACTTCCCGGCGCTCACCAATCTCAGAACGCTCGGCAACATGACGTAAGCGATCAAAGTTAATATTGGCACCGCTATTAATCGCAACCAAATGCTGATTTTCCATGGGGTTCTGTGCTAAATATTTTTTCACACCGGCCACAGCGAGCGCGCCTGATGGCTCAGCAATAGAACGGGTGTCCTGGAATATATCCATAATGGCCGCGCATAACTCGTCACTACTGACTGTGACGACTTCATCCACTGTTTCACGACAGATTCTGAAGGGTTCGACACCGACTTGTCTGACCGCCGTGCCATCGGCAAACAAGCCTACCTGATCCAGCTTGACCCGTTCATCAGCTTCCAGCGCGGCTTTCAGACTAGCCGCATCAGCCGGCTCGACAGCAATGATTTTGATTTCTGGCCAAAACGCTTTGATATAAGCCGATACCCCGGAAATTAAACCGCCACCACCAACGGGTACAAAAACAGCGTGAATAGGTTCAGGATGCTGACGGATAATTTCCATCGCAATCGTGCCCTGCCCGGCAATGACTTCCGGATCATCATAAGGATGAATAAAGGTTCGGCCATCTTTCTCGGCAACAGCTAGGGCATAAGTGCTGGCATCATCATAACTATTGCCATGTAATTTAATTTCAGCACCATAAGCACGAACAGATTCGACCTTGATGGGTGGCGTCGTTTTCGGCATAACAATCAAAGCAGGAATATTCATTTTACTGGCTGCCAGCGCCACACCTTGCGCATGATTCCCCGCCGAAGCACAAACCACGCCGCGTTCGCGTTCATCAGCCGATAGCTGACTCATGCGGTTATACGCACCACGCAATTTAAATGAAAAAACCGGCTGAAGATCTTCCCGCTTGAGTAAAATCGTATTGTTAAGTCTTTTCGATAAACGAGGCATGACATCAAGAGGCGTTTCATTCGCCACATCATAAACACGAGCTTTAAGAATTTTTTCTACGTATCCAGTTAGCATTTCAGCCCAAATCAGTCAGTTATGTTTAAAAAAAGACTTAGTTATAGACAGCTAAATTCAGCCATCATTTTCTAAGCAATCGCTTACGTTACCATTGACCGTCATTTATCTCTATAATTGCCGGGATAATTTTTAAGTGATTTGAAACAAAGGAAGCTGCATATGAATGCTGATGAAATGAAAAAACAAGCTGCGTGGGCAGCGCTTGAGTACATTAAAGGTGATGGTATTGTCGGTGTTGGTACCGGTTCGACAGTTAATCACTTCATTGATGCACTGGCGACGATTAAAGATCGTATCGAAGGCGCAGTATCAAGTTCTGAAGCCTCTACACAAAAATTAGAAGCTAACGGCATTAAAGTCTTCGATCTAAATGACTGCAATGAAATTGAAGTCTATGTCGATGGCGCAGATGAATCGAATCACTTACTGGAACTGGTAAAAGGCGGTGGCGGCGCATTAACACGTGAAAAAATCATTGCTGCAGCCAGTAAACAATTTGTCTGTATTGCTGATGCTTCAAAATTAGTCGATGTCTTAGGTAAATTCCCTTTACCTGTTGAAGTGATTCCGATGGCACGCAGCTACGTTGCCCGTGAAATCGTTAAGCTAGGTGGTCAGCCTGTTTACCGTGAAGGTGTTATCACCGATAACGGCAACGTGATTCTAGATGTGCATGGCTTAGATATCATGGAACCGATTAAGTTAGAAAAAACCCTGAATGATATCGTCGGTGTGGTCACAAATGGTTTATTTGCGATGCGTCCAGCGGATGTTCTGTTACTGGGTTCGCCAGAGGGAACCAAAACCGTATTCGCGAAATCATAAAAGGCTAAATATGGACTGATCCTGCTCAGCGGGATCAGTTTTCTTTTTTCTCATCATTGGCGACATTATGTTCAGACCGCTCAGTCTCTATATCGGCATGCGTTATACACGCGCCAAACGTCGTAATCATTTCATTTCTTTTATTTCACTAACGTCCATGCTCGGTGTGGCTCTGGGTGTTGCGGCATTAATCACCGTACTTTCCGTGATGAACGGATTTGAAAAAGAACTGAAAGATCGCATCCTGGGGATGACTTCCCATGCTTTTATTACTGGCGAGGATGGCACATTAAAAGACTGGCAAGGCTTACAAACTCTGATCAAACATGATCCGGATGTGATTGCCTCAGCCCCTTTTGTCGAAGGTCAGGCCATGTTAAGTCAGGGAAGTCGTGTACGTGGCACACTGGTTCGTGGAATTGACGCTGAATTGGAACAGAGCGTTTCGACCATTGGCGATAAAATTATTCAGGGTAAATTAGCCGACTTAACTGATGGCAGCTTCGGCATTGTGCTCGGTAAAGACTTAGCCTCAGCCATGGGCGTGACTACCGGCGACAAAATCACCATGATTACGCCTCATGTCAGCCCCACACCTGCTGGTGTGATACCACGTCTGAAACGTCTGACCGTTGTCGGTATTTTTGAAATCGGCATGTATGAATATGACAGCGGGCTGGCCGTGATGAATATTAACGATGCCGCCAAATTATTCAAAATACCGGGACGCGTCACCGGCTTACGCTTAAAATTCGATGATGTATTTAAAGCACCGCAACTATTACGCAAGTTAATGCAGGATGTTCCTGTTAACTACCGTGCGGCTGACTGGACATTCCAACATGCGAATTTCTTCCGTGCATTAAAAACGGAAAAAACCGTGATGTTTGTGATCTTGATGCTTATCGTGGCCGTTGCCGCATTCAATATTGTTTCAACCTTAGTAATGATGGTCACAGATAAACAATCGGATATCGCTATATTACGGACCTTAGGTATGAATCCTGGCAGCGTGATGGGCATATTTATGGTGCAAGGGACTTTGATCGGTTTAATTGGTACCGCCATGGGTGTTGTCGGTGGTGTACTGCTGGCCTGGAATATCGAGTCTTTAATCGCTAGTTTAGAGAAACTGATTGGCTATCAGTTCATGCCTGCTGATGTTTACTACATCAGTAGTTTGCCATCACAGCTGGAATGGAGTGATGTCAGCGTCATTGCTATTACCGCATTTGTATTATCTATTCTTTCCACGCTTTACCCTTCATGGCGTGCATCACAGATTAAACCGGCCGAGGCGCTTCGTTATGACTAATCAAGCAGTGTTATCTGCCAGCCAATTATCAAAATCCTTTACTGATGGCCAGTTAAAAACTGATGTTCTTAATAACATTAATTTAACGGTTAACCGATCCGACCGTATTGCGATTGTCGGTAGTTCTGGCTCGGGTAAAAGTACACTTTTACATATCCTTGGCGGCCTTGATTCACCTACGGAAGGTCAGGTGCTGGTTCAGGGAAATGATATCCATGCTATGAAAAATAAAGCGGCCAGTCGCTTGCGAAATCAACAATTGGGCTTTGTGTATCAGTTTCACCATTTGCTGCCAGAGTTTACCGCTGTCGAAAATGTCGCCATGCCGTTAGTGATTGGTGGCATGTCACCCTCATCAGCACAACAACGTGCGACTGAACTGCTTGATAAAGTCGGACTTAGCCACCGCTTTCAGCACAAACCCAGCGAATTATCCGGTGGTGAACGTCAGCGTGCGGCCCTTGCCAGAGCCTTAATCACAGAACCGGCGTGTTTACTTGCTGATGAACCTACAGGTAATTTAGATCATCGTACCGCTCAAGCCATCTTTGATCTTATTTTGAAATTAAATGAGGATTTTGGCACTGCATTGGTGATTGTCACCCACGATACCGGGCTTGCAGCCAAAATGGATCAGCAACTCACCTTGATTGACGGCTGCTTAGCTGCCGGAGCCTGATTTATTTTTGTGTTGGCGCTGACGTTGTGTCCACGTATGGATAACAACTAATCGCCAACCCAACCTTACAAAAATAATGCCCGCTATTGCCGCTATCACACCACAAATTGTGCATCCGAGCAGTAAGGGCTGCCAAATCGATAAAAACTCTTGTGAAAACCATTCCCAGGTCAGGCTAAAGGCAGGTGTGCCCATCGGTTCGTTCAAAACCCAGGCACCTAGTTTATAAGCATAGAAAAAGATGGGGGCCATGGTAAAAGGATTGGTAATCCAAACGCCCATCGCAGAAATCGGCAAATTAACTCTAAATAGTATGGCTAATGCCGCGGCAACAAACATCTGCCCAGGAATCGGCATAAATCCGACAAACAAACCTAATGCCACGCCACCAGCGATGGAACGACGGTTGGTATGCCATAAACGTGGTTCAGTTAATCTCTGACCAAACTTACGCAGATGTGGATGTTCGCGCATCGTGTTGTGATCTGGCATGATGCGTTTTAGGAATTTACGAGGCATGGCGTCTCAGTAACATGCTAAGTCGGGCGTCATTATAGGGATATATGAATAAAACTGCCATTGCATTTTTGCTCGGCACATTGCTTAGTCTGTACGTAAGCTATCCTTTAGTAACCGGAAGCTTGTTACTACTGTGTTTAGTGACATTTATCTGCTATCGAAAAATATGGATATTGGGTTTTATTGTCGGACTATTATGGTGTGCATATCAAGCAAAATTCGCCATTGAAAATAAACTGGCCGCAGACGCACCTGTAAAAGTATCACAGGTACAAGGTCTTATCGCCTCTATCCCTGAAACATATCCGGATCATATCAGCTTTGAATTTCTGCCAGAGGCCCCGTCACTACCCAGAAAAATAAAGTTAAGCTGGTATTTTCCTCCTGAACACACACCCAAAGCCGGAGAACGCTGGCAACTGACGGTCAAACTAAAACCGCCTTTTGGCATGATGAATCCTGGTGGCTTTGACTACGAAAAATGGTTATTCAGTCAAGGCATCGGCGCGACGGGGTATGTCAAAAAAACAGCAGACAACCAACGACTGGTTAAATCCAAATACTGGCAGATTAATGACTGGCGCTTTCAGCTTCAGCAACACATTCAATCCATTATTCCTACAGCAAGCCAGTTGCCATTGATTCTCGGACTGGCAATTGGTCAACGTGATGATATCAGTCAGTCGCAATGGCAAGTTCTGCGGCAAACCGGCACTAGTCACCTGATGGCGATTTCCGGGCTACATATTGGTTTAGCCGCCGGCTTAGGCTTTTATCTGATAAGTGGCTTATGGCGCTATACACCGTTTAATACTCTTCGCATACCTGCACATCGGATTGGTTCGGTGGGAGGACTGACAGTGGCTATTTTTTATGCTTGTCTTGCTGGCTTGTCCATTCCAACACAACGAGCTTTAGTAATGATAAGCCTCGCCATGTTAGCCCTGTTTCTGAAAAGGTCGGTCTATCCTTCACATATTTTGTCACTGGCTTGTATTTTGGTGTTGCTGATTAATCCCTTTGCCTTGTTAGGTGCTGGATTTTGGTTATCATTTGCTGCTGTTGCCATTATCTTGCTTTGTTTTACCCAGCGTTTTCCAGCTATCAGACTTGCTTGGTTAAAGATTCACTTTTTAATGGCTTTGGGATTGATCCCATTACTGATTCTTTTCTTTAACGATGTGTCGTTGATATCCCCAATAGCGAATCTGATTGCTATACCACTAGTAAGTGTATTGGTTGTACCGCTGATTATTTTGGCGATGATCGTTTTACCTATGAGCTCATCATTAGCTGCAATATTGCTTTATGCAGCTGACTTTTTACTCAATATGCTCTGGCATATTTTGTCATTTTTAAGTGATCTGTCTTTTGCCAGTTGGACTACGCCTGTTTATCCCTGGCCACTGTTATTCATGCTTTTATTGGCTATCTTATTGGTTTTACTACCCAGAGGGCATCCTGGAAAATATCTCGCGTTAGTATTGTTAATACCAGTACTTTTTTACGAATCCGACCGCCCGGATACGGGTGATTTTTATCTGACCGTTTTGGATGTAGGTCAAGGCTTAGCATCGGTCATAGAAACAAAACATCACACACTGATATTCGATACGGGTCCTCGATACAGCGAGAGTTTTAACACAGGAGAAGCTGTTGTTGTTCCCTTCTTACGCTACCGCGCTATTGATCATATTGATACATTACTCATTAGTCACGGGGATAATGACCATATAGGAGGACTACAGGGGGTCATCAATAATATTGCTGTAGATAAGGTCATGGTTAGCCAAAGCATCACTAATATCGACACCCGTCTATGTAAAGCCGGTCAACACTGGCAGTGGGATGAGGTTGAATTCACCGTATTACAGCCATTTCCTACTCAAGCTGGCTCAGAAAATGAACGTTCTTGCGTACTACGAGTACACGGCAAGAATCTATCCGCATTGTTACCAGGCGATATTGAGAAACACGGAGAACAAGCATTAGTTCAGCACTATGGCGAAGCGCTGAAATCAGATATTTTACTTGTGCCTCATCATGGCAGCAGAACTTCCTCAAGCCAGCCTTTTATCGACGCCGTATCGCCAAAATACGCTGTCTTTTCTGTTGGCTTTCGTAATCGCTATGGTTTTCCGGTGAAAGACATTGTCCAACGCTACAGTACCGTAAAAAGTGAGATTCTCCGAACCGACTGGAATGGAGCGATCCTCTTCCGCAACAGCGACGCTCCCATTTTATGGCGTCAGCATGAAGAACAATTGTGGACGTCGAAAGCTACTGAGTAAGACAATTTTCACGTATCATGAGCGCTATTTTCATTTAAACAACTGAGACTGACATCATGCTGGAATTGTTTAAAGCAGGCGGTTGGTTGATGATCCCGCTATTTATCTGTTCGGTCATCGCCATTGCTATCATCGCAGAACGTTTTTGGAGTCTTCAAAAAAAACGCATTGCCCCTAAAGAATTAATCACACAAATCTGGCAATGGCTAAAGTTTAATCAAGTTGATGAACATCGCATCAAAGCTCTGCAAAGCAATTCTCCTCTGGGCCAGATTCTAGCTGCAGGACTGCTGAACCGTAATAGTTCACGGGAAATCACCAAAGAGAGTATTGAGGACATTGGTCGTCATGTCACTGTAGCTTTAGAACGAAATCTCAACACGTTAGGAACCATTGCAGCAATCTCCCCGTTACTTGGCTTACTGGGTACGGTACTTGGCATGATTAAAGTGTTTACCGTGATTACCACCTCAGGTGTAGGCAACCCTGAAGTGCTCGCTGGCGGTATATCAGAAGCATTAATCACCACGGCTACCGGCCTGGTGGTTGCCATTCCAAGCTTAATTTTTTACCGTTATTTCCGCGGTAAAATCAATATGCTCGTGGTTGGGATGGAAGAACAAGCCATGCAGTTAATCGAGATTCTGCATGGTGATCGTCAGTATGATCCAGATGAGGAAGCAAGACGTGAATCTATCACCAAAACGATCTGAGGAACCAGATGTCAATCTGACACCGATGATTGACGTCGTTTTCCTGCTTTTATTGTTTTTTATGGTTTCCACCAGTTTCATTCGTGAAAGCTCACTAAAAGTTGATTTGCCCGAAGCGACCGGTGAAGCAATGACGGAACAGGCTGAGCCTGTTGATATCGTGATCAAGGCAGATGGTAAAGTGCTGGTAAATGATCAGGAACTCGCTACAGTCACATCTGAAGCCTTGGCCGCTGTATTAAAACGCGTGGTGGGGGAACAAAAAGATCCTCATGTCATTATCAGTGCTGATGCCAAAGCTGAATATCAACTTATCGTCACAGCCATGGATACAGCACAACAATTAGGCTATACCAAACTGACCCTGGCAACACGTCAAACAACTGCGGAATAATCAATGAGTCAAACACCTGTCAGCCTGACAGCAGTCCAGTTATACAAACGTCTATTAAGTTACGTTAAGCCATACTGGCTGGCTTTTGTAATATCCATTATTGCTATGATTGCTTTCGCCGGCACAGAAACCGGGATGGCGGCGTTAATGAAACCTCTGCTCGATGGTAGTTTTGTAGAAAAAGATCCCACCACCATCAAGTATGTGCCACTGATGCTGATCGGCTTATTTTTAATCCGTGGCGTGGCTAACTTTCTGACCACCTATGGCCTTGGCTGGATTGCACGCAACGTTATCAAGACCTTGCGCGAAGAAATGTTTGAAAAACTCATTACCCTACCAGCCAGTTTCTACGATAGAAATAACTCTGGACAGTTAATGTCAAAGTTACTTTATGACGTTGAACAAGTTGCCGGAGCGGCCACCGATGCGATTTTGACGGTTATCCGCGATACCTTAACGATTATCGGTCTGATTGCCTGGATGATTTATCTGAACGGTTTTCTATCTCTGATCATTTTAGTGACCGTGCCCTTTGTTGCCATTCTTGTTTATTTTGTCAGTATCCGTTTTCGTCGGATCAGTAAAGAAATTCAGGGCTCGATGGGCAATGTCAGTCATGTCTGTGGCGAAATTATTGAAGCACACCGTGAAGTCAAAACATTTGGCAGTCAGGCTTATGAAACAGAACGTTTTGACCGTATAAACAGAAAAAATCGTGGCCAACAAATGAAAAAAATTGCCACCGATGCTTCCAGTGAACCTGTCATTCAACTGATTACCGTCTTAGGGCTTGCCGTGGTGATCTATCTGGCCACCTTACCAGAAGTCCTGAACTCGATTACTGTCGGTAGCTTTATTTCCTTTATCACGGCGATGTTTATGCTGCTTACACCACTTAAACGTCTGACAAAAGTGAACTCTAAATTACAGGCGGGTATTGCCGCTGCAGAAAGTATTTTCACCTTACTAGATGAAGAGCCAGAGCATGACACCGGTACACTGACCATGGATCGTGCCAAGGGAGAAATTGAATATCGTCATGTCAGCTTTAGCTATGATGAAGGCAAAGGCAGTGTGCTGAATGATATTTGTTTTATGGCTAAGCCGGGTCAAACTATCGCTTTTGTTGGTCATTCTGGCAGTGGTAAGACCACCTTGGTCAGTTTACTCGCTCGTTTCTACAATATTGAAAAAGGTCAAATTCTGATTGATGGCGTAGATATCAGTCAACTCACGCTAAAAGATTTACGTAAACAATTATCACTGGTCAATCAGCAGGTTGTATTATTCAATGACACCATAGCTAACAATATTAGTTATGGCCAAGCGGGTGAAGTGAGTGAAGAAGCCATTATAAAAGCTGCAAAATCGGCTCATGCCTGGGAATTCATTCAAAAATTACCGCAAGGCTTACAAACAGAAGTGGGCGAAAACGGTGTACTTCTGTCGGGGGGGCAGCGACAACGTCTGGCTATTGCCCGAGCACTGTTACGTAATTCACCCATCCTGATTCTTGATGAAGCCACGTCAGCACTTGATACCGAAGCAGAACGTCATATCCAGGCAGCCTTTGAAGAGCTGATGCGTGAACGTACTACCCTGGTCATCGCGCATCGTTTATCCACCATTGAAAAAGCCGACAAAATTATTGTTATGCATGACGGCGAAATTCTTGAAACCGGTACCCATCAGGAATTACTGGCAAACGGGAAACATTACGCAGAGTTATACCGTCTACAGTTTCAGGATGACTAAGCATAATGCGATGGTTAACTGACAGTTGGTATCAGTCATCAACTCAATATTGGTTCTTATTACCTCTGAGTTGGCTGTATCGGCTTGTTGTTATCATGCGGAAATGGGCCTACCGCTCAGGCATCTTCACCACACACAAAATGCCCGTACCGGTAATTGTAGTGGGAAATATTACTGTGGGCGGCACTGGAAAGACGCCATTTGTTATCTGGCTGGCTGAGCAGCTTTTAGCCGCAGGCTATAAACCCGGCATTATCAGCCGAGGTTATGGTGGTAATAGTCGTAAATATCCACTCGATGTTGATAAAAACAGTGATGCAAAACATTGTGGAGATGAACCGTTACTGATAGCAAGACGCACAGCTTGTCCGGTGGTGGTTGATCCGGATCGGCCACAAGCGGCTATTCATCTATTGAGCCAAAACCATTGTGATGTGATTATTTCAGATGATGGTTTGCAACACTATGCTTTAGAACGTGATATAGAAATTATCATTGTTGATAGTGTCAGACGGTTCGGCAATAAACATTGTCTGCCTGCAGGGCCGCTGCGTGAACCGCTTTCCCGGCTTAATAGCGTTGATTTCATTATCTACAACGGCAAGAGTGACGAGCATAATACTATTTCAATGCAGTTAAGCGGCTCAGCGTGGACAAATCTGCTGGATCCCAGCCTCAAACAAGCATTGAACAGTTTCAGTCACAGTGAAGTCCATGCTGTCGCTGGAATTGGTCACCCCAAACGTTTTTTTGACTCATTAGCCGCAGCTGAGATTATTGTTCATCCTCATGCCTTTACTGATCATCATGACTATCTACCGACAGATCTGGAATTTTATGATGACTTGCCCATTCTAATGACCGAGAAAGATGCCGTAAAATGTCAGTCTTTTGCTCATAAAAACATGTGGTATCTACCCGTTGAAGCCACCATTGATAGCTCAGTATTCCCCGCTATTCACCAAACATTAAAGGAACTTTCTAATGGATAATGCACTTTTAGAGATACTTGCCTGCCCGGCCTGTAAAGGTAAATTGCACTATAAAAAAGAGGCACAGGAGTTATTTTGTTCAGCCTGCCGTCTTGCTTATCCTGTGAAAGATGATATCCCCGTCATGCTGATAGAAGAAGCACGTCAGCTGCCCGCGGATGAAGAGGTATAAATGAGCTTTAGCATTGTCATTCCTGCACGATATGCGTCAACGCGTTTGCCTGGTAAACCTTTACTGGACATCGCCGGTAAACCCATGATTCAGCACGTGTATGAACGTGCCTTAGAAAGTGATGCAGATAAGGTTATCATTGCCACCGATGATGAACGTATTGCTGAAGCAGCCACAGCTTTTGATGCCGATGTTTGTATGACTTCTGAGAATCATCGTTCCGGCACAGACAGGCTAGCAGAGGTTATCAAGTTGAGACAGTTTAAGGATGATGAGATTGTCATTAATGTGCAAGGTGATGAACCCTGCTTGCCCGCTTTATTAATTAATCAGGTAGCGGCCGATCTTGCTCAACATGCCGATGCAGATATGGCATCACTGTTCAGTCGAATTCATCAGGAAAAACAGGTGTTTGATCCTAATGTGGTCAAAGTCGTCATGGACAGTCAGGGCTATGCTTTATATTTCAGCCGCGCGCCGATTCCTTGGATGCGTGATCATTTTCATACAACCCCGTTGCCTCCAGAACTCCCTCACTACCGCCATATTGGTTTATATGGGTATCGGGCTGCTTTTCTGAAAAACTACGCTGAAATGACCCCCTGTTTGCTTGAAACAGAAGAATCTTTAGAGCAATTGCGGGTATTGTTTCACGGTAAAAGAATACACATGTCAGAAGCTTTAATCAGTGCCGGACATGGGGTAGATACAGAAGCAGACTTACTTGAAGTCAGACGTTTACTGGCAGAGTAGCTTATCCAAGCCTGCCGCAATGAGTTCGGCATGTAAATTTCCCTCACCATCAAATACAGGCAAGGTATATGTCACGGGGACTGGCCTGTGGCCCTCGCCGTATTGATTCGGCTGGATATTATGGCCCGACTCTAATACTTGCAGGATTAACTCAGCCCCATCCAGCAGCTCAATAATCTCGCAACGATGTTGTTGATAAGAAACCTGCTGGCCAATTAAGGCCAGCAGTTCTTCGTGCAGAATATTACTCTTGCGTGGCATTCGTCTCACTCGCTTCAGATTTGGCCTTCGTTTTCTTTTCAGAGCCATTATCATCCGAAGTCGAACTTTTTTCTACCACTGCTTTTTTGTCTTCAGCGTGTTTTTCCGCTTGTTTTTCAACCGGCTTATCACTTGCTTCTGCTTTTTCTACCGGTTTAGCTGAATCACCCTCTTTTGCCGCATTAGCCGCTGCCGCTTCTGCTTTGTCCTTATCACTTGGACGACGACGTCTGTTTGTCGGTCCTGATGAGCGAGGTCGGCGAGGCTTGTTGGCTGGTACTTTATTGCCATCTATTTCCGGTTCTTTATCCGATTTGATGACGTTGCCATTCACTTCAGGCTCTGGCTCAGGAATAGCATTTCCATTCACCTCTGGTGGCGGTGGTGGCGCTATATTGCCTTTATCCACCTCAGCAGGATTGACTGCATTGTTGTCAGTTGAACCGTTTTCAGCGCGCGCTGGACGACGACGGCGACCACCGCGACGTGAACGACGACCATTACTATTACGAGGCTGTTTATCATCGTTATTGTCTGATGCCGACTCCTCTTTCACTGGTGGAGCAGGCATGTCAGCCTTTTTCTGTTCAGTGTTATCGACGTTTTTATCATTCCTGCGTCGCGGATTCTTACGTTCACCATTTTTTTCAGCAGACTCTTGATTATTCGCTGCATTATTTTTGGGACGGCTACGTCCACGACGATTCTGCGAACGTTGTTCCTGTGAGCTTTTTTCTTTTTTAGTATCCACTACGGACTTTTCTTCCTTTTCTGGCTCACTTTTTCCTGTCAACACATTCAACAGACGTTTAAGCAGGCTTGGTTTTTGTTCAGGCTCTTTCTCACGAACAATCACAGGAGCAGGTGCTGCAGGCGAAATGCCTTTCACCGCAGGTTGTTCCATGACAGGTTTGTCACGTAAAACAACTGGTACTTCCTGTTCTGGCGGAGAAATTAATTGATGGCTGACTTCATTACGCTCGCTGCCATCCTTAATGCGCTCGATATCATAATGAGGCGTATCCAGATGTGGGTTTGGAATTAGAACCAACTTCACACCGTGTCGCTTCTCAATGATATCGACCTGTGTGCGCTTATCATTAAGAATGAATGTCGCCACAGGAACAGGTAACTGAACGATTAATTGCGTGACTTTGTCTTTGGTGGCTTCTTCTTCAATGAGTCGTAATACCGCTAAGCCCAGTGATTCAACACCACGAACATGACCCAGACCCGCACAGCGAGGACAGATTTCCTGATGCGCATCACCTAAAGCTGGACGTAAACGCTGACGTGACATTTCTAACAAACCAAAGCGAGAGATGCGGCCAACCTGAACACGGGCACGATCTGCTTTCAAATGTTCACGTAAACGGTTTTCGACTTCACGCTGATTACGGCTTGGCCCCATATCAATGAAATCAATTACCACCAAACCGCCTAGATCACGCAACCTTAACTGACGGGCAATTTCTTCTGCCGCTTCAAGATTAGTGTTTAGAGCTGTTTCCTCAATATCACCGCCTTTGTTAGCGCGTGCTGAGTTCACATCGATAGAAATCAACGCTTCGGTCGGATCAATCACTAGTGCACCACCAGACGGCAGACGAACTTCATGACGGAAAGCACTCTCAATCTGGCTTTCAACCTGATAGCGGGTAAATAGCGGAACTTTGTCTTGATATAGCTTAAATTTACTCAGCTCATGCGGCATTACCATACGCATGAAGTCATAGCCTGTTTGGTAAACTTCAGGCGAATCAACCAGAATCTCACCGATATCTTTACGCAGATAATCACGTAGTGCGCGGATGATAATGTTGCTTTCCTGGTAAACAAGGAATGGCGCGCTGCGATCTTTTACAGCCACATCAATCGCCGTCCACAACTGGATAAGGTATTCAAGATCCCACTGTAGTTCTTCAGGTTGCTTACCCACACCGGCGGTACGCACAATCATACCCATACCATCTGGCACTTCAAGTGAGCGCAGGGCTTCTTGCAGCTCTGCACGGTCATCACCTTCGATACGACGAGAAATACCACCAGCACGAGGGCTGTTTGGCATTAAGACTAAATAGCGACCAGCCAGGCTGATGAAGGTAGTCAGCGCAGCACCTTTATTACCACGCTCTTCTTTTTCAATTTGGACAACCAGTTCCTGGCCAACAGAAAGCACGTCCTGAACATTCAGACGACCATTATTGTCGTCATTGTCATCACGCTTTTTGAAGTAGGTTTTTGAAATTTCTTTCAGTGGTAAGAAGCCTTGTCTTTCTGCACCATAGTCAACAAAGACGGCTTCTAAACTCGGTTCTACACGAGTGATTTTTCCCTTATAAATATTACCTTTCTTTTGTTCTCTGGAAGGTGTATCGATATCCAGATCAAACAGGCGTTGGCCATCGACCATTGCCACACGCAACTCTTCTTCGTGCGTTGCGTTAATTAAAATTCGTTTCATGCACTAACCTCAATGTTGAGGTCCGCATATCCTGCCGCACACCACCGTAGCGGACGCGTTAGCCAATCGGGCTTTACAGAGCGACGATGTCTGTTATTCAGTAATTAATTGTAAATCGTATTGTTTCTTCATGTGCCCTCCCATCAAGGCATGCATGATCCATCTTTGTATCTTTTTCGTGTTGCAATAAGGTTCTGCAACTTTCATTGGTTTCTCAGCTTAAGTTAAGCTTTATGTATCTGAACCGTTCTTCTTATATTAATTACTTTAAATTGTCGTCCTGCCTGATGCGTCTTTCTACTCGTTTTGATGGCAATCAAGACATGGGAACCTGATATTCTTACAAGGACTCCCTATGAGTCCGCCTGCTGAACCCCTGTTCAGCCAAGATATATTTGTTTACCGGGCGCCGCATCAACCTCATTTGTGGAGGGCGCGACGCAAAAATCAGTCAACGTGGGCAAAAGTAGGTATACTGACCTCATTTTACGCACGGACCAACGATCGAATATAGCAGTCTATTGCCATCTCAGCAACTGAAAAATTAAACCTATTCTATGGCAGCTCACAAACCACAGTCACAAAAAGTGCAATTTATCGAAATAAGTGCTTCTCAAGCCGGGCAACGTATCGATAATTTTTTACTTACTCTTGAAAAAGGTGTGCCCAAAAGTCGCATTTATCGAGCTATCCGTAAAGGTGAAGTTCGGGTCAATAAAGGACGCATCAAACAAACCTATAAAATCGAAGCGGGTGACATTATTCGTGTGCCACCACTGCAAGTTTCTGAAAAAACAGCACCGACCGAGATTAATGAATCACTGCAGCAGCAATTACTGGCCAGTATCATTTTTGAAGATGATGCCATGCTGGTGTTGAATAAACCCTCAGGACTTGCTGTACACGCCGGAACCCAAATTCAGGTTGGTGTCATTGAAGCTTTTCGGCTAATAAAACCCGAATTAGAATTTATCGAATTAGTTCACCGTCTGGATCGTGATACATCGGGCTGTTTACTAATAGCGAAAAGTCGTGAAAGCCTGCTCAATCTTCAGCAACAGATGCTTTCAGATCAAATCGATAAACGCTATCTCACATTGCTCAAAGGTGAAATGAATAGCGATGAAGTCTATATAGAGCAACCTTTACAAAAAAACACCGTGTCTTCGGGTGAACGTATGGTTAAAGTCGACCCAGAAGGTAAATCGGCAAAGACACTATTCATAAAAAGACAAAGTTATGGCATCGCTCAACTGAGCGAAGTCAAACTGTTTACTGGAAGAACACATCAAATTCGTGTTCACTCTGCCTGGTCTGGTCATCCGGTAGCAGGCGACGATAAATATGGCGATCGTGAATTTAATAAACAAATGAAAACGTTTGGACTTAAACGTTTATTTCTACATGCCTGGCGACTGGGTATTCACCACCCTATCACTCAGGAACCACTCTCACTTGAAGCCCCACTCCCTGAAAAATTGCAGCAGGTCATAAAACAGCTGGAGCAAGCATGAGTCCTTACCAACTCATTGTGTTCGACTGGGATGGGACCTTAATGGATTCAACAGGTCATATCACGGCTTGTATGCATCAAGCCATTGCCACATTATCACTTGAGCCATTGAGCGACAGCCAGGTGAGTCATATTATCGGGCTGGGATTAAACGAAGCGGTTCAAACACTCTACCCTGATGCGGATACCACGACTTGGAATGCATTAGCTGATTGTTATCGACAAACCTGGATCAGCACCCCAGAATCGACACCGCTGTTTGAACATGCGGAAAACCTGCTTAAGCAACTTAATGAGCAAGAGATATTTTTGGGTGTAGCCACAGGAAAAAGCCGTCGGGGTCTGGACAGAGCCCTAAAGGAAACGGGGCTGGGTGAGTTATTTATCTCAACCCGATGCGCGGATGAATGTCATTCCAAACCCCATCCTCAGATGTTAATGGAACTGATGGATTTTGTCGGTGTTGATGCCGAACAAACACTGATGATTGGTGATACTGAATTCGACTTAATGATGGCTCATAATGCCGGCGCGCATAGTTTAGGTATCACACATGGTGCCCACTCAGAAACAACACTAAAAGCAGCTAAGCCCAAAGCTATTGTCCATAATCTTTATCAAGTCGAGAAATGGTTAACTCGTCCTGACACAGAGTTTTGATATGATGGCATACTTATGTTTTTTTCAGGAATAGATCAATATGGCAACATTCGGCGATTTCCCATCTAATAATAATTCGGAAAATAAGGGCAACGACAAGGAAGATCATAGCTGGGAGCGTAATGTTCTGAGAGATTTAGCTTTTGCAGCCATCAGAGAACAACGTAATAAACGTCGCTGGGGTTATGTCTTTAAAGGTCTGCTTTTTCTCTACCTTATCGCTTTTTTAATACTGAGCTACTCTCCAAGTAAACTCTCTTCAGCCACTGGTCCTCATACCGCCATGGTCGAAATCAGTGGACCTATTGCCAGTGACTCAGAAGCCAATGCTGACAGTATTGTGACCGGTATTCGTAATGCCTTCGAAGACCAGTCAGCGAAAGGCTTGATCCTGCGAATGAATACCCCGGGCGGCAGCCCTGTCCAATCTGGCATTGTGAATGACGAAATTCAACGTCTGAAAAAAACACGTCCTGATTTTCCAGTTTATGCTGTGATCCAGGATGTCTGTGCTTCTGGTGGTTATTACATCGCTGTAGCGGCCGATAAAATTTATGCAGATAAAGCCAGTATTGTAGGTTCAATTGGCGTCAGAATGGATGGTTTTGGCTTCACCGATTTGATTGATAAAGTGGGCGTTGAACGCCGTTCTTTAACGGCTGGAGAACATAAAGCCTTTTTAGATCCATTCCTGCCGATGAAAGAATCGGATCTCAAACATGCTCACCAAATGCTGGATACCATTCATCAACAATTTATTGACGTAGTAAAAGCAGGTCGTGGAGACAGACTGGCGAAGGATGATAATCTATTTTCAGGTTTGTTCTGGTCAGGTGAGCAAGCGGTCAATCTTGGTCTGATTGACGGTTTAGCCAATACCAGTACGGTTGCACGTGATATGTTAGGTGCCGAAGATATTGTTGATTACACCCCACGTCCCAACTATCTTGACCAGTTTGCAGGAAAGCTCGGCGCATCAATTTCTCAATTTGTCAGTGAGAAGGCATCATGGAGTGTGAACTGATATGGCAGATACCATTGAATTAACCGAAGCCCAACGACAAGAACGTGATGAGCGTTTTCGTTATGTTGATCTGACGCATCCGCTAATGAAGGCGTTGTATGAAATGCAGCTGGACTTAGACTTAGAGAACGAGCAGGAGGAGCAAATATGACGCTTTCCGCCGAATCCCTAGTCAATAAATCACTGGAACTGGTTTCTCCTCCCACTACCTACACTCAACTCAACGAGCTAATGGAAGATCCAGACAGTAGTATTGATGATATCAGTGCTGTCATTAATACTGATCCAGCCTTAGCCACACGTTTATTAAAGATTGTGAATAGCCCTTTTTACGGCTTTCCATCGCAAATCAATACCATTTCACGTGCCATCACCATCATTGGTACTCGTGAGTTGACCAATCTCATTCTGGCTACATCCGTACTCAATTCCTTCAAGGGAATTCCGACGTCACTCATTAATATGAATGAGTTCTGGCGTCATAGTTTTGCCAGTGCTATTGCCAGTAAAATGTTGGCGGAAGAATGTGGTCAACGTGCAAGCGAACGCTTTTTTATTGCTGGACTTCTGCATAATATTGGTAGCTTAGTGATATATCAAACGGTGCCTGAATTGGCACGCGAAGCCATTAATAGTGCCGAGTTTGGTCATGAAGTGATTTATGAAGCAGAACAACGTGCAATGGGCTTTGATCATACCCATGTGGGTGAAGCTCTCACCAAAGCATGGCGACTGCCAAAATCACTGCAGGAAGTAGCACGCTACCATCACTCACCGTCGCAAGCTGATGAGTATATGATTGATGCAGCAGTTGTACATATTGCTGACATCTTGGTATCTTCCGTGCCCTTCGGACACAGTGGTGATAGCCATGTTCCCCCATTAGACCCAGCAGCATGGGACTTACTGGGTTTAAATGAATATCAGATTCCGGATTTGCTCAGACAAGTTGCCAAGCAAATCGAACGTTTGGAATCGGTTATGATGACTGAACATTAAATTTCGAAATAAGACTAATCTATTCAAGAGGCTTACAATGAGAACGGTTCTTCTCGGTGCACCAGGCTCCGGTAAAGGTACACAAGGTGTTGTGTTATCAAAGAAATTCAATATCCCTCAAATTTCAACAGGTGACTTACTGCGTGCCGCAGTGAAAGCTGGCACAGAGTTAGGTAAACAAGCTAAAAGTGCGATGGATGCCGGTGCTCTGGTTTCTGATGATATCGTTATCGGTCTGATCCGCGAGCGTTTGTCAGAAGAAGATGCTTTAGATGGCTACATTCTTGATGGTTTCCCACGTAATATCGCTCAGGCTGAAGCGTTAGACAGTATGCTTGAGCAATTAGGCCAGCCATTACAAGGGGTTGTGTTACTGGACGTACCATTTGAAGAATTGATGCAACGTTTAACAGGTCGTCGCACCTGTAAAGACTGTGGTGCTATCTACAATATTCACTTGTCACCGCCTAAAAAAGAAGGCCAATGTGATAGCTGTGGTGGTGAATTATTTCAACGCGCTGACGACAACGAAGAAACCATTGGTAATCGTCTGAAAGTCTATGAAGAGCAAACAGCGCCATTGATTGGTTATTATCAGAGACAACACAAACTGCACGCTATCCCAGGCACAGGTGACATCGATGAAATCACCAATGCCGTTGGCGCTGTCTTCGACACTATCTAACTGCAAGCATCATATACCGGCCCACATTTGGGTCGGTTTTACTTTATGGCCAATATTTTAGCTGTTGGGATCGCCACCATTGATATTATCAATCGTGTGAGTCGCTATCCAAAAGAAGATGACGAAGTTCGGGCTGTCAGTCAGACCATTCGGCGCGGTGGTAATGCCACCAATACACTGGTTGTACTCAGTCAGTTAGGACACCAATGTGCCTGGTCTGGTGTATTAATAGACGAGACCGATGCTGCTATTGTCAAAAATGAACTAGCTGAGCATCAGATTGACTTTAACCACTGCAAAGTCATTTCTCAGGGCAAATTACCCACCTCTTATATTAATGTCAGCGAAAGTACCGGAAGCCGAACGATTGTGCATTACCGGGACTGCCCGGAACTGGATTTTGCGTTTTTTTCGCAACTCGATTTAAACACATTTGACTGGGTGCACTTTGAAGGCCGAAATGTAGCTGAATTAAAGCAAATGTTAAGTTGGTTAAAAACACACTATCCTCATTTACCTTGCTCTCTGGAAATTGAGAAACCGCGTGAAGGAATAGAGCAGCTGTTTTCTCTAGCGGATGTACTTCTGTTCTCAAAACCTTATGCAATGAGCCAGGGGTTTAGCTCAGCACAACACTTTCTTCAGAGTTTAACTGAGGAAAATATCATGACCTGCAGCTGGGGAGAGGCAGGCGCCTGGCTTAAGGCCAATGATAAAATCATTCACTGCCCCGCCTTCCCTCCGCCACAGGTAGTTGATACGCTGGCTGCTGGTGATACATTTAATGCAGGCATTATTTCAGGATTGGCTAAGCAGCTTTCTCACCAAGAGACTCTTGAGTATGCATGTCGTCTGGCCGGACACAAATGCGGCCAGGATGGACTGACTAATTTAACGATACCATGACAGAAATCTATCTATGCAATCAAAATGAGCTTGAGGAATATCAAACCCGCGGCTTCGATATTGAATTAGGCGGTGATAAAACATTGGATTTTTTCCTGCTAAAACAGGATGGCGAAGTTCGAGCCTATTTAAACTTTTGTCCTCATCTGGGTATTCCGCTTAATTGGCAACCTGATCAGTTTATGTCGCTGGAAGGTACCCATATTCAATGTTCAACACATGGCGCCCTGTTTCAACTGGAAGATGGTTACTGCTTTTCCGGGCCATGCCGAGGCGAGAGTTTGACCTCACTGAATATCAAGGTTTCAGCCACTGGGGATGTTTACCTGATCTCTTCCAGCTGATAGGGTGAACAATTATCTTGTCTCGGAGATAATTGTGGAATTATTGGAAAAATGGTCTGAAGCCTCAATTACTAGCCTGAGTTTTTTCTGGATGGCGCTATGGGCATTTATTTTTGGCTATATCCTCAGCAGTATCATTCAGGTGATGGTCTCCAGAAAAGAAATGCGTGACCTAATGGGAGCTGATGATCTCAAATCCATATCAACAGGTACCTTGTTCGGTTTTATCTCCAGCTCATGTAGTTTTGCCGCATTATCGACCACCCGGGCCTTATTCCAGAAAGGGGCTACTTTTGCTGCCTCCATGGCCTATATGCTTGCTTCCACTAATCTTGTTATTGAACTCGGCTTTGTCATCGCCATTTTTCTCGGCTGGCAATTTGTTATTGGGGAATATATAGGTGCCGTTTTATTAATCCTGATTGCCTGGTTGTTTATTTATTTGACCAATCCTAAGTCCCTGATAAAACAGGCACGCGAAAATAAACCTGATGAGATGAATGCCAACGAATCCGACGGATATAAGTGGTCCCGTTTATTCAGTAAAGAAATTTGGCAAAAAATCAGCCAAAAATATGTCATGGAATGGCAAATGGTATGGAAGGACGTGCTTATTGGCTTTACTGTGGCAGGCATTATCTCTGCGTTTGTCCCTGACGCTTTTTTTAAATGGCTATTTATCGGTGCAGGCACAGAAAATCCAGACTTTTGGTCAGTATTACAACAAACATTAGTGGGTCCAATAGCCGCTTTTTTCACCTTTATCGGTTCTATGGGTAATATTCCACTTGCAGCTGTGTTGTATGGTCAAGGTGTAGCTTTTGCCGGTGTGATGGCATTCATCTTCTCAGATATGGTTGTTTTGCCTGTACTTCGCATCAATGCGAAATATTATGGTTGGAAAATGGCATTATTTATTTTAATGATGCTGTTCACCTGTTTAGTGATTTCCTCTCTGTTACTGCATTATGGTTTCCAGATATTCGATTTACTTCCCAATCCAAAGGACTGGTCATCACCGGCAGAACAAAATCACTTTAAACTTAACTACAATTTCTTTTTGAATATTGGTTTCTTACTTATTTCAGCCTATCTTTTTTTGACATGGAGAAACGCGCAATCCAGTCATCATCATGACCATAACAAAACAATGTCATGGACTGACATTGTGATGAATTCACTGACGATACTGTCAGGGGTTTGGTTAGCAGGCGGCGTATTAGTGAAATTAGTGCTGAATTAATCTGCTTTAGCGCTAAGTATCTGTTTCACTGCTTCTCTTAGCTCAGTAACGATATGTTTACGTCCTGTCAGCTTGAGTTGTTCAGCAACAGCATCAAATGATCTGCCCTGCAAAATCAGCATAATCAATAGATGCTGTTGCTTTAATTGCAGTTGCTTAAAACATGGCTGAGAAAGCTGATCGCCAAGCCACTGCCACAATGCCCATTCCGAAGACTCATAAGGGCGTTGTTTAAAAGCAAAACTATATACTTGCTGCTGATAATCAAGCATCAGCGTTTCATCATCAAAAGACTGACTGATTTGCATGACTGCTTCCGCATCCAGTTCTTGCCACTGCCTTTCCAGTAAAAAAGTCCACTGCTGGGCCAGCGTTTGATGTGCCCTTTTGACCAGCTTTTCTCCATCAGCATTGATGGCTTTTAACATCATCACCGATAGACTGCCAGAGACCTCGTCCCGGTGTTGGCCGATACGCACAATTTTAAACCCGGCTTTTGACCAGAAACGGAGTAACTCGACCGACAGTGCAAAGCTGACACCCACCGTATCAACCCCATTAAGACTAGCAAGATAATGCTGTAATAAAAGCTGACCCCAGCCTCGTTGTTGGCAATCAGGATGCACAGCGATACGGCTTATTCGCTGATAATGGTATTGCCCAGCATCCTCAATTCCGGCGTGCACTAGTAAGGATTGCGGTAATAAGTGCCCTTTTAGACGACGAGTACCATCATAAACTTGTTGTGCTAACTCACGATCCAGCTCTGGCTCAGCAATCGTCCACAGTGTGGCGACGACATTACCCTTGTAACGCAAAACACTGACCTGCATATCAGGATGATCCAATAACATCTGCACATCAGCTGGACGTGTTCGGTAATGGGCCAGTGCCATCAAACCAAATACCTGCCTGAGTAAACGTTCATCATTCAATAACTGCTGTTGTTGAAGCGTTTCAAAAATCAGCTGGTTTTGCTCAGCAGCAGAGATGGCTTGGCCATCAACCGGCTCAGCATCTAACAGCAATGCGGCAAAACTAAATTGCTCAACCACATCATTCTCAGCCCAGCGAACGGGTTTCTCCAACACATATGCCCGCCAGCCTGGAGCTAATCTATCCAAGGTTTTATAAAAACGCATTACAAAGCCGCGTCCGGTCCCTTCATAACCATGGATAGTGGAGCTGAATACTAAGCGGGAATAGTTGATCAGATATTGCTCCAGCATACTGGCCGGAATGGCCGCGGCTTCATCAATGATCAACAAATCGGTGGCTGGTTGGCTCTGCAAAATAGCATCGGGTGCCATAAACTCAATGATGGCATCATGCCAGCGAACAGATGTTTTACCCAGTTTACTCTCTGCTAATTGCTGATGAGCATGTAGCAGTAAAGTTTGGATACTTGCCGGACTGGGAGCTGTCACCAGAATATGTTGCTTACCTGATTTCAGAAGTTCAGCAGCGGCCATGCCTAATAAAGCCGTTTTGCCCCGTCCCCGATCTGCCGTTAACACCAATGGACGGCGACGATGTCCGTTTACAACTTTCGTCACAGCAGCTATCGCAAGACCTTGTTCTTCCGTCGGTGTCGGGATAATGGGAGACGGAGGATTTGCTGCTTCCAAAGGAATTAAATCAGGCAACCTTTGCTGCTGAGTAAAGCATTGAATAGCGGGAAAGGTACTGGCGATAGCCAAAAACCGTGTCAGCCAGCGCGTCGGTTTTAACGCCGTGTTGAGCAAGACCAACACTGTACCACCGGCTTTGACACAACCGATCAAAGCACCAAATGCATCCGCGTCAAACTGCGCTGTTACCTGAAAAATGAGCAGCTCACACTCTTGTCCTAAATGCTGATGCGCCTTTTTAACAGATACTGCTTCATCTGAAACAGTATTGTCAGTTAGCCAAAAGCAAGTAGACGGGGGTACTGATTGATAAAAAATCTGTGCCTGTTTATTAAGCCAATCAAAATCGCCTTGTAATATCCAACAGTGACGCTGTGGCAAAGACATCATTTATCATTTAAAGCTTAATAGTGCGGTGGCGGTGGCTCATCGCTCGGCCGCATGAGTTGCATCTGTTGCATGCTTTCCATTTGCGCTTTGAAAGCAGCCATACGTTGTTCCAATCGATCAATCTGTTTTTGTTGATTGATGACTACCTGATTTAACTCTTCCAGCAAACCATCCTGAAAAGCTAAACGGGTTTGAAGATCAATAATGTCATTATTCATTAATCATCTCCATCATAAGATAAGGCAGGACCTAACCAGCGCTCTGCTGTTTGCTTATCCCAGCCTTTACGCTGAGCATAGTCTTCCACCTGATCCTGATCGATTTTGCCCAGACCAAAATAACGTGATTCAGGGTGTGCAAAATAGAAACCACTGACAGCGGCAGTCGGCAACATGGCATAGCTTTCCGTAATGGTCATGCCGGCATGCGTGACAGGATCAATCAGATCCCATAACAAGCCTTTCTCAGTGTGGTCCGGACAGGCCGGATAACCTGGCGCAGGACGAATGCCTTGGTACTTCTCGTCAATCAGCGCTTCATTATCTAATTGCTCTTGTTTGGCATAACCCCAGAACTCTTTACGCACCCGTTCATGCATACGTTCAGCAAAGGCTTCTGCCAGACGATCGGCCAGCGCTTTCAGCATAATGCTGTGGTAATCATCATGATCTTCTTCAAAACGGGCGACGTGTTCATCAATGCCAATACCCGCAGTGACCGCAAAAGCGCCGATATAATCATTCACCCCGGTTTCTTTTGGTGCGATAAAATCAGCTAAAGCAGCATTAGGGCGACCAGGTGGACGTTCGGTTTGTTGACGTAAGCTATGCAGCGTCATCAACACTTCATCACGATTATCATCACGATAGACTTCAATATCATCGTCATTGATGCTGTTGGCTGCGAACAGACCGATCACCGCTTTCGCTGTCAGCCATTTTTCATCGACAATTTGCTGCAACATTTTTTTCGCATCTTCAAATAAGTGCGTGGCATGTTCACCCACCACTTCATCAGTCAAGATACGTGGGAATTTACCCGCCAGTTCCCATGATTGGAAAAATGGCGTCCAGTCAATACGCTCAACTAATTCAGCCAATGGATAGTCATCAAACACTTCCAAACCTAATTTAGCGGGTTTGGTAGGTTGATAAGCGGCCCAGTCAATCTTGGTTTTATTCGCTCGTGCTTCAGCAATACTTAATTGACGGCGACTGCTCTTACGTCCTTTATGTCTTGAACGCTTCTCTTCATAATCTTTTTTCAGATCCGCAATAAAGGCATCACGTGTGTCTTTGGTGACTAAACGCTGGGCCACACCCACCGCACGTGACGCATCTTTTACATAAATACTGCAGCCATGATAGTTCGGTTCGATTTTCACAGCCGTATGGATTAATGAGGTCGTTGCACCGCCAATCATTAACGGCGTCTCCATACCCAGTCGCTCCATTTCTTTAGCGACGTGCACCATTTCATCCAGTGATGGCGTAATCAGGCCAGACAAGCCAATAATGTCGACATTTTCTTCTCGTGCTGTATCCAGAATTTTCTGTGCTGGCACCATCACACCGAGATCAATAACTTCGAAGTTATTACATTGCAGCACCACGCCAACGATATTTTTACCAATATCATGTACGTCGCCTTTGACCGTGGCCATCAGGATCTTGCCGTTATTTTTGCTGGTGTCACCCTCTTCTTTCGCCGCTTCGATAAAGGGCATCAAATAGGCAACGGCTTTTTTCATCACGCGGGCAGACTTGACCACCTGAGGTAAAAACATCTTACCTTCACCAAATAAGTCACCGACCACATTCATGCCATCCATTAATGGCCCTTCAATCACTTCCAATGGTTTGGCATATTGCTGACGGGCTTCTTCCGTATCGTCTTCAACGTAATCGGCAATGCCTTTAACCAAAGCATGTTCCAGACGTTTTATCACCGGAAGCTCACGCCAAGCCAGGTCTTCCTGCTTAGCGACACTGCCGCCTTCACCTTTGTATTTTTCTGCCAGTTCCAGCAGGCGGTCAGTGGAATCCTCACGACGGTTTTGCACGACGTCTTCTACGGCTTCACGCAATTCTTCTGGCAAATCATCATAAATCGCCAATTGTCCGGCATTGACAATACCCATATCCATACCGGCTTTAATGGCGTGGTAAAGGAAAACTGCATGAATCGCTTCACGAACCGGATTATTGCCACGGAATGAGAACGACACATTCGACACGCCACCACTGATCAGCGCATGCGGCAGACTTTGTTTAATATCATGTACCGCTTCGATAAAATCTACGGCATAGTTATTGTGTTCTTCAATACCTGTAGCAACGGCAAAAATATTCGGATCGAAAATGATGTCTTCTGGTGGGAAATGCACTTTTTCAGTTAACACTTCATAAGAGCGTCTGCAGATTTCCAGCTTACGCTGACGGGTATCGGCCTGACCGACTTCGTCAAACGCCATCACAATCACTGCCGCACCATAGCGACGAACCAGCTTGGCCTGTTCGATGAATTTTTCTTCGCCTTCTTTCAGGCTGATGGAGTTAACAATGCCTTTACCCTGAATGCATTTCAGACCGGCCTCGATAACTTCCCACTTGGATGAGTCAATCATCACCGGTACGCGGCTGATATCGGGCTCAGCAGCCAGTAAATTGAGGAAGGTCACCATGGCCTCTTTCGAGTCCAACATGCCTTCATCCATATTGATATCGATGATTTGAGCACCGTTTTCCACTTGCTGACGAGCCACATCTAAGGCGGTGTCGTAATCACCTTCTTTAATCAGCTTGGCAAAGCGGGCGGAACCGGTGACATTGGTACGTTCACCGACGTTCACAAACAGGCTGTCGGGGGTGATATTTAACGGCTCTAAACCACTTAAACGACAATGGTGTAAATTAGCTTTTGGCTGACGTGGTTTAATGCCTGCCACTGCATCGGCAATGGCTTTAATATGTGCAGGTGCGGTACCACAGCAGCCACCAACAATATTTAAGAAACCAGATTGTGCCCATTCTTTAATTTGCACCGCCATGACTTCTGGTGACTCATCATATTCACCAAACTCATTTGGCAAACCCGCATTAGGGTGAGCACTGACGTGGCAAGTCACCACATTGGATAATTCTTCTACGTATTGACGTAATTGCTCTGCACCCAGTGCACAGTTCAGACCAATACTCAACGGCTGGATATGTGCCAGTGAGTTCCAGAACGCTTCGGCAGTTTGGCCAGAAAGCGTGCGGCCACTGGCATCGGTGATGGTACCGGAAATCATGACCGGGATATGCACATTGTTCTGCTCGCAGAACTGATCAATCGCAAACAGAGCGGCTTTGGCATTTAATGTGTCAAAAACGGTTTCCACCAGCAATAAATCCGCACCGCCATCAACCAAACCACGAATGGCTTCCAGATACGCTTCAACCAGTTCATCAAAACTGACATTACGAAAGCCAGGGTTATTTACGTCAGGAGAAATACTGGCCGTGCGGTTAGTTGGGCCTAACACCCCAGTGACAAAACGCGGTTTATCCGGATTTTTCGCTGTAAACTCAGCAGCCACTTCTTTGGCAAGTTCAGCGGAGACTTTGTTTAACTCATACACCAGATCTTCCATCTGGTAATCAGCCATGGCAATAGAAGTGCCGTTAAAGGTATTGGTTTCGACAATATCCGCACCCGCTTCAAAATAAGCGCGGTGGATATCGCGAATAATCTGCGGTTGGGTCAGAGACAAAAGATCGTTATTGCCTTTAACATCACAAGGATGATCAGCAAACCGTGCTCCACGGAAATCTTTCTCTTCCAACTTGTAGCTTTGAATCAACGTGCCCATGCCACCATCAAGAATCAGGATACGTTGTTCGAGTAAGGATTTAATTTGTTGAAGCACAGTCATTTAAAGCAGATTTCCCATCTGGTAAAGCGATTATAAAAATCGCACGATTATACCAGATACTCACCATGACTTTTTAACTCTGATCGATGTAGTTCAGCCAGCATTGCTGCTGGCTGATTAACGATTTACACCTTGAATGACGATAAGCCGGTTTGCAACTCATTGGCTGTGGCATCCAAATCGCTACCGACCTGACTCAATTGTTTTGCGCCTTCCGCCGTTTGCTGAACCAGATCAGAAATACGGGTTAAGTTCTCACTGACGTTTTCACAGACATTACTCTGCTCTTCAGTGGCTGAAGCAATCTGTAAAGTCATTTCAGAGACTTCATCAATGGCGGTTTTAATTTTCATTAAGGCACTGGCAGCTGAATGCGCTAATTCCACGCTATGCTCTACCTGCTGACCGCTTTTCTTCATCGCTTCAGAGGCTTCTTTATTACCCTGATTCAATAATGAAAGACGATTCTGGATTTCTACAGTCGCTGACTGCGAACGGTTAGCCAATGCACGTACTTCATCTGCCACTACAGCAAAACCACGTCCTTTTTCACCTGCTCTGGCAGCTTCAATCGCGGCATTCAATGCTAATAAATTGGTTTGTTCGGCGATGCCCTGAATTTCAACCAAAATCTCGGCAATAGCGCCGCTGTTTTTGACCAGTTGATCCAACGCTGCTTCAGAAAGTTGAACACTGTTTTTCACATCACTGATTGATTGTGCATTCTGGCTGACAAGATCGGCACCGGCTTCGGTTGATTGGTGTGCATCACTGACAAGTGTCGCTGTACGCTCAGCATTACCGGCAATTTGCTGTGCTGAGGCCGACATTTCAGTAACTGCAGACACCATCTGATCTAATAAACTGCTTTGCTCATTCATCTGCTCACTGGTTTGCTGACTAATTTGCTTACCTTGTGCGGACAATTCACTTATGCGGTTACCGATAGGCAGCATCTTTTTAATGAGCGTCTGTAACTTCTCAATAAATGTATTCAACAAACCAGCCAATTTGCTGGTTTCATCCTGGCGAGTGATATTAATGCGTTGTGTGAGATCACCTTCTCCACCAGCCAATTTACCCACAATACCCGTCATATCATGTAAGGGTTTCACACTACTTTTCGCGACGAACCAGACAATAACCATTCCGATGATCGCGAATAAGATGCCGAGTAACGTTGTCTGGGTGATAAATCGTGACTGCTGTTTATCCATGAATAACTGCTGCTTCTGAATATCAGCATAGATAACCGCTTCAGGCACTGAAATATACACAATCCATGGCTTATCAGCTTGAGCTAGAGTGAACGGTTTTAAAACTCTCAATGCAGAGTCGTCAGCAAATATTTTGCCCTCACCCGAAGCAGATACGGCTTTAATTTTTTCGACCAGACCAGCATCGATAGACTTCAGGTTTTTGCCCACTAATTCAGGATGCTCGCTATCAGCAACGATGACACCCTTGGGGCTTAATAACAGCATCTGACCAGCGCCATCATAAAGCCGTTTATCAACATCTATGACTTTGGATTGCAGGAAGTCAGCACTGATATCCACACCGGTCATGCCAATAAACTGTCCGTTGTTGTTAATGGGGACGACCATACTGGTCAATAAAACATCCTTACCATTAATAGGATAAATATAAGGATCAATGACACAACTTTTGTTGGAATCTTTCGGGCATAGGTAATATTCGCCAGCTCTGACACCATTTTCGTCACGGCTCTGGTCTTCAAGTCCAACCAGATTCTCAATAGTAAACCCCTCATCATTACCGTGAATGACATAAGGTAGGAAACGACCATTTTCATCACTACCCGTTGTTGAACGATATAAGCCATCAGAAAAATCGAGTTGATTCGGTTCAAAAGCGACATAGGTCCCTAAGAAATTAGGGCTCAGATTTAAGGTCTTTTTCAGGATATCAAGTGCTAGTTGACGTTTATCAATGCTATTCGAGGCATCGGCGAGTGTCTGCATAGACATCGATGTGGTAGTGGCTACATTTAACGCTTTTTCAAGAGGCACAAGCAGACTGGCACTGGTATCACTGGCCAGCAGATCGAGATAGTTTTCTGCCTGCTCTTTTGTTATTTCACTGCTGTAATCTGCTAGTGAATCGTTAATTTTGCCAAAGTTGTATACCACAACAAGTGCCGTTACCAACACAACAGACAGCAGACTCAGCCCAGCCCAAACGCTAAAGCGTTGCTGAATAGATAAATTCATTTTAACTCCGTAGAAATACAGCCACCCGTCAAAACTGTATCCTGTTTGTTAGCTGATGAATAAAGCTAAAGTGCCACTATAAAAATGTACACAAACAGACGACAAATTCAGGCTACTGTTCTCCATTAAACAGTGCTCAAACGTGTTCTATAAGTTATGACAAGTCACCAAAGAAATGATGATGTGCAAAATATGACAGAAAGCGAATTAGAAAACAATGTTTAATGAGAGGAAACATGGATTCAGTCACATATCTCTTTCTCAATACAGTCTCATGCCGACTTTTTTCACGGTATCGCCATCGACTTCATTCACCACCCAATGAATGCCATGCCAGTCAATATCATCGCCCACTACCGGGTGTCCACCTACGCGTCGGGCAATAAATTCCCCTAGACTGACGCCGACTTCCTGAGGACTGATAGTTAAGCCATAGGCCTTAGCCACATCCACTAACATTGCATCACCATTGAGTACAAAAGAACCAAAAAAGGCTAACTGTTTCTGATTAAGTTGGTTATCGCCGTTAAATAACTCATTCAGATTATCTAAATCTTCTTCGCGACTAATCACACATAGAATATCGCCCAATTTTAAGCGGGTACTGCCTTTGGGATGAATCATTTCCTCATTGCGGAATAAGGCAGAAATCATTGCTCCTGATGGAAAGCGTAATAACCGAATAGGTTGCTCATCAAGTCGATGATTTTCTACTTTATAGACAAACATTTCATAATCACGCTCGGGCAAAATCCCCAGAGATCCACGCTGTCTTGGGCTGGCTTTTTTAGGGATCTGTACCCGCATCCATTTTGCCATCGGCAATAATGTTCCGCCCTGAATTAATAGCGACAGCAGGACCACAGCAAACGCCACATTGAAATACATTGACGAATTATCTACTCCGCCGATAACAGGGAAAATCGCTAACACAATCGGCACAGCACCACGCAATCCAACCCAGGAAATAAAGCCGATTTCCCGCCAGCGGAACTTAAAGAACGGTTTTACTGAGAGCACGACAGCCAGCGGTCTGGCAACAAAAATAAGGGCTAAGGCAATAACCAGTGACGGTAAAGCATATTTCATCAATTCAGTAGGCGTGACCAACATACCCAGCACCAGGAATAAGCCAATTTGACTTAACCAGGCCAGGCCGTCATACACAGGTAAAATGTGTTGTAACTGACGCGTGTTTTCACTGCCTATCATTAAGCCGCAAAGATAGATCGCCAGAAAACCACTGCCCCCCACCCAGGAAGCCATCCCAAAAATAGTAAACCCCAGAGCTAAAGCCAGCAGAGAATACAGGCCTGGTACCAACTCTAATTTGTTCAATAAACGTTTGACTAACCAACCGCCTAAAAGACCAATACCAATGCCAAAACCAAATTGTTGCAGGAAAAATAAGACATTGCCTAAAACCGTATTTTCATCACTGATCAATAACTGAATAAACATCAAGGTGAGGAAAATAGCCATCGGATCGTTAGTACCGGATTCAATTTCAAGGGTAGCACCAACCCGCTCGTTGATATTAATCCCTTGGCCACGCAACATGGAAAATACGGCGGCCGCATCGGTTGATCCGACAATAGCACCAATCAACAGCCCTTCAACCAATGTCAGATCAAAAATCCACATTGCGATTAAACCAACGACGCCACTGGTAATAAACACGCCGACTGTAGCCATAGATAAGGCAGGTTTAAAACCAACACGGAATGTTTTCAGGCGAGTACGCATACCGCCATCAAGCAAAATCATCGCTAATGCCAGATGACCGATGACAAAGGCCACAGAATAATTATCAAACTGAATCCCTAAAACACCGTCTTCCCCAGCCAACATACCTAAAGCCAGGAAAATAATCAGCAGAGGCAGACCAAATAATGACGATAAGCGGCTGGCCAGAATGCTGAGAGCAATCAGGGAACCACTTAACAGAAACAACATACTTATCGAATTCATAGGGGCGCTTTTAAATATGAGCTATGTCATAAACATAGCAACAAATGCTCGGAAGAGCACGAAATGACAGTGAATTTATCGGGGTGATGAGGGATTTTTTAAACTAAATGTCCCGGCCTCTTCAATATCAATAAAAGGTAAAAGGCTGCCGACATCCAGACGCGCCTTAAATCGATAATCAAATGAATCTTTGTTATTACTCATCAATTGACTGATTAACTTCGCACCGCCAATCAAGTCTGGCACAGCCCTGATTGTAAACTCCTCCGTGCCGTAGCCTGCGACCCGAGGCAAGTCAGGTTCAGCACCACTTAAAATACGATAGCCATCAACTTCAACGGAATAGCTCATACCTTTCAATGGCAGTGCACTCCGGTTGGGATTAATGACTTTTAAGCCAACAAGAAATGTCGGTGTTGAAGCTGTTGATTGAGGCGCCAGAGTAAAGGAGGTGATATTGACCTGCGGCTGTTCGAACTGAGGAGACAATGTAGCGCATGCTGATAAGGTATAAGTCATGATAAAAAGAATGACCCAACGAAAGTGTCGCATTGAATGCTCCTGTGATGATTTAGAATCGAGTAACCCACAACAAATGATGCCCTAGGAGGCTTAATTCAAGCTTATCAGACAGATTAAATTGAAAGGTCACAAAAAAAGCGCCGCACTTTCTTTCAAAAGCACGGCGCTTGTTAAAGCTTATGGACGCAGTGTCCATTCAGAAATTCAGATTATTGACCGCGTTCCTGAACTTCTTCATTTTCATCCATCTCATATGCCGGATGCGGTGAGTTAGCAGAATCCTCTGCTTCCTCCCTATTTTCTTTATATTCTTCGCTGTGTTTTTTATCTTTGATGGTATCCAGCTCTTCACCCATTTCATGAGCCGGGTGTTTTGCTCCCTCATGGGACGACTCATGTTCATTTGCAAAGGCTGCACCTGAACTAAATAAAACCAGCATTACAACCGATAATAAAGTTGTTAGTTGTGTTTTTAACATGATTTTCTCCTTTGTTTGATTCCGTCAAACATCGGTGAGAAGAACCTGAACATATATCTATATATTCAGGACTGTTTCCTACCCTAACGAATTATTGAGTAGAATTCAAATCACGAAAATATATTTTTCCTTTAATAATCAATAACTAAAAATCATCACACCAGATCAGGCACAATCCCGAGCATCATGTCAGATAATCCTTAACACTTACTCGGGAAATGACTGATTATCCTGCCGCCACGTTCTCAACTATCTCAGGGTTAGTACCGTTAATAAAACGATTCACGCCATTTAATAAGGCTTTTATCGCCGAGGTGGTGATATTTTGATCCTGACCAACACCAAACACGGTGGCATGTTCACCGACCTTAACCTCAACATAACTGACTGCCGTCGCATCAGACCCAGCGCTCATTCCATGCTCGTGATAATCAGCAACGGTCACCGTTTCACCAATATGCTCAGATATCGCTTTTGCCACCGCATCCAAAGGACCATTTCCCTGACCTTTTAATTCAATACGTTGTTGCTGATATTTCACCACCACATGGCTCAACACCTGATAACTCTCTTCATCGACAATATGGCTACCCATATATTGATATGGACTATTCACCTGAACATATTCTTTATCAAACAAGGTCGCGATATTGTCAGCATTGATTTCACGCCCGCTGCTATCACTGACTTTCTGTACCACTTTGCTGAATTCAATCTGCAAACGTCGTGGTAATTCAAATCCAGCATGCTGCTGTAACAAGAAACTCACACCACCTTTACCCGACTGACTATTTACCCGAACCACGGCATCATAACTACGATTTACATCGGCCGGATCGATCGGCAAATAAGGTACTTGCCAGTAATCATCGGCTTTTTGCACGGCCAAACCTTTTTTAATCGCATCCTGGTGTGAACCTGAAAATGCGGTAAACACCAACTCTCCTGCATACGGGTGGCGAGGATGTACAGGCAATTGTGTGGTTTCTTCAAACAACTGACGGATCTGATCCATCTGGGTGAAATCAACACCAGGATGGATCCCTTGTGAGTACAAGTTCATTGCCAAAGTGATCAAGTCCACATTACCTGTACGCTCACCGTTACCAAATAAACAGCCTTCCACACGATCTGCACCCGCCATTACCGCTAATTCAGCTGCTGCCACCGCTGTACCGCGATCATTATGTGGATGCACACTCAATATAATACTGTCGCGATTGTTTAAATGGCGATGCATCCATTCAACCTGATCGGCATAAGTATTCGGCGTAGCCATTTCCACGGTTGCCGGCAAGTTAATAATCATTTTATGGTCTGGAGTCGGCTGCCAGATCGCCGTCACTGCATCACAGACTTCTTTAGCAAACTCAATTTCAGCACTGGAAAATGTCTCCGGTGAATATTGATAAATCCACTCAGTTTCGGGCTGCTTTGCCGTCATTTCTTTGACCCAGCGTGTGCCACGTTCAGCAATCTCTTTGACCCCTGCCTTGTCTGTACGATAAACAATCTCACGAAATGCCGGTGCAATCGGGTTATACATATGCAAAATGGCACGCTTCGCGCCTTTTAATGATTCCACTGTTCGTGCAATTAAGTCTTCTCTGGCCTGAGTTAAGACTTCAATGGTGACATCATCAGGAATACGATTTTCTTCAATCAGCCGGCGAACGAAATTAAAGTCCGTCTCCGAAGCTGATGGAAAGCCAACTTCAATTTCTTTGAAACCCATATCCACCAGGGCCAGAAAAAACCGCATTTTAGTGTCGACAGACATCGGATCAATCAAAGCCTGATTACCGTCACGTAAATCAGTGCTCATCCAGATGGGAGCTTTATCCAGTACCACATTAGGCCACTGCCGATCCGGCAATTGGATAGCATCAAAGCGGCGATACTTCTGAGCGGGCTGACTAATCATGTCTGACTCCTGACAATACACATTAATGACACAAAAGATGCTGAAACAAATTTGCCTGACTCACCATATCAATCGGGTTAATTGATACTTTTCCGATGTGCCGTTCATGACTTTTGATCATGTCCGTGCATCGTGCCAGCCGCGCTTTTAGCGCATGAGCTATCAGTTCCAGCCATGTGAAATAGTATAAAGAAGTGCTAATAGAATTAAATTGCTAAGTTTGCACAAAATCAAACAATAAAAGAATAATATTGCTTATATTTATTAAATATTGAAATATATAACCACAATATAAATTAACAGGAATATTTCATGTCTGAGCAACTTGATAAATACGATGTCATGATCTTGCAAAAATTACAGACTGACGGACGTATCACCAACCAAGAATTAGCCGAAGCCATCAAACTTTCACCCTCGCCCTGTCTGCGCCGGGTTAAACAAATGGAAGAAAAAGGCTTAATTGATGGTTATGTTGCTTTACTCAACGCCAAAAAATTAGGCCTGACCTTAATGGCCTTTATTGGCATTAGCATGGATAAACATACACCAGAACGATTCGAAGCACTTGAATCGACCCTGGCCAGCTACCCTGAAGTCCTCGAATGTCATCTGATCACTGGCCAATCGGCAGATTATTTATTAAAAGTGATTGTGAAAGATATGGATGCCTATCAACAATTTCTGCTCAATAAATTAACTCGGATTGAAGGTGTAACGGGTGTTCACACTTCCTTTGTGATGAAGTCGCCAATTAAAACCACGGCTTTGCCTGTTGGTTGATACATTAGTGCATCAGCTGAAGTTAAGTTATACAGCAGGTCGTTTCTGCTTTTGTAGCTGCCACATCCCAGCCATAAACAGCAGCATCGCTAACCAAACAATAATAAACGTCACTAATCTGGCTTGAGGAAAGTGCTCATCCAATACAAACACACCAATCAGAAATTGTATGGTTGGATTGATATACATAATAAAACCGACAATCGATAGATTAATACGTCGGGTTGCCATAGCAAATAAAACCAAAGGTAATGCCGTCAAAAAGCCTGAGCTAATCAACAACACTGTTGTCGTTGTATCCTCGCCGAATTGTAATATTGACGGCTCAGCATTAGCCTGCCAGCCAATCCACAGCATAACAAAAGGCATTAACCACAAAGCTTCTATGGTGAGTCCGTTAATACCATCAATCGGGTGGATTTTACGGATAAGTCCGTAGAAGGCAAAAGCAAATGACAAAATTACGCCCACCCATGGCAAGCTGCCAAATGACCACAGTTCCCAAAGCACTGCCAGAAACGCAATCCCCCCTGCGATGGCTTGCAACGGATGCAAAGACTCTTTTAGTAAGAGTCGCCCCATCAGCAAGCTGACCAAAGGCATGATGAAATAGCCTAAACTGGCCTCAAGCACCCGATGTTGACCAACGGCCCAGATATACACCAACCAGTTAATGGCAATAAATACCGCTGATGCGCCCAGCCACAATAAGGTCGTTTTATTATGCAATGCTTCCCATAGGTGCTTACCGCGCTTTAGCAACAAGCCCACTGTTAAAGTCGCCACCAGTGACCAGATAATCCTATGCGCGGTCACTTCGATTGGTGACACGTGGCTCAGGTAACTGAAAAAGAGTGGAAAAGTACCCCAGATGGTATAAGCCAGAATGGCTAAGACTAGACCTTGCATGGTGTTCTCAGAAATTTAAATACATATGGTATCAGTGACACAAACGGCTATAAACACTTATCAGCTAACTCCCCTTATCAGAGAGTTACGGTGCATATTAATGGTGCTGGTAAACCGATAATTGTATTTTCCCGTTATGAATGACAATGCCTTCTGCGCGAAGGCACTGTATCTGCATAGCGTATTTATCGCTGCCTTCAGGAAAAGATGAACGCCCCTGGGCATTAATGACTCTATGCCAGGGCAATAACGTATTTGCCGGTAAATTTTTCAGTACCGTCCCGACATAACGAGCATATCCTGGATAGCCACAACGCTTAGCAATTTGTCCGTATGTCATCACTTTTCCGAAAGGTATATCGGCAACGGTTTGCCATATCATGGTATCAAGTTCGTTCATTGTGCTGAGTATAGACGTTGATTCATTTATTTTGTCGATAAACAAGGGACTTTTTTGTGTTATTCAGCCAAGCGATAAGGCTAAAAAATGTGATAAATTTCACATTAGCTAGAACGCTACTTTATCAACTCAAGACAAGGATGACTTTAGTGAAAACATTCACAGCCTTACTCTGTTTATTTTTCTTATCAACAGCCAATGCTTACACCCTATCTTCTGGCCCAATACAGAAATGGGGAGACCCCACACTCGGCACGGGGGCAACGATCAGTTACAGCTTTATGATGGGTGGAGAACAATGCGATACATCTACTTGCTCTGCGTTAGATAGCTTTATGCCATTGGGGTTTCAGCAAGAAATCAAAAAAGCATTTAATACCTGGAGCAGTGTCGCCAACCTCAATTTTATTGAAGTTGCAGACGATGGCGCTAACTTTAATACATTAACCACCTCAGGCGATATCCGCATCGGTGGTGAAACGATTGATGGCCCAAGTGGCGTATTAGCTCATGCTTTTTATCCCGATACCCATTGGTATTTTTCTGCTGGAGGTGACCTGCATTTTGATACATCAGAAACATGGAGTATTGATAATCTGGTTGATGGCATCAGCATCTTCTGGGTAGCCTTACACGAAATTGGCCACTCCCTGGGCTTGGGTCATTCAAACGAATCTAACGCTATCATGGGGCCTTATTACAACCCTGTTCTGACAGGTCTTCAAGCTGATGATATTGCTGGTATTCAATATCTCTATGGTGCCAATATTTCAGCCGTCCCAGTTCCGGCAGCATTCTGGTTATTAAGTTCAGCCTTGGTAGGCTTGTGTGGATTAAGAAGAAAAACATCTTCTAAAAATTAATATGAATCAGCCTCTCACTCTATGTGGGTGAGAGGCTCAACATCTTTATTTGCCAATACCATAGTATCTCGAACGGCCGTCAAGCTAAGCTCTGCTTTGAATTATTCAAGTATTTCTCAAACTCATCTGCTGGCATCGGTTTATTAAAATAAAATCCCTGAAGTTGCGGGCATTGATATTTTCTTAAAAACTCAAGTTGCTCAATGGTTTCAACGCCTTCGGCAATCACATTAAGCCCTAATCTATCAGCCATGTTAATGATCGCCTCCGTGATGGCACTATTGCTCTGATTTTCCGGCAGTCCATGGATAAATGATCGATCAATCTTGACGCTATCGACAGGGAAAATTTCTAAGCTACTGAATGATGAATAGCCCACACCTAGATCATCAATAGCCAATCCGACTCCAAGCTCTTTCAAGGCTCTGAGAACTTTGTTAGCGTTAACCGCATCCTCGACCACGACACGCTCGGTAATTTCAACCACTAAATATTCTGCCGGCATCTGGGTTTCGGACAATATCTTGAGAATATCATCCAGAAGACGTTCGTCATTAAATTGTTTCGGCGATAAATTAACCGCAATGGGTAATAATCTATTGCCATTTTTTAGCCGTTGCATATTTTGACGACAAGCCGTTTCTATAACCCATTTACCGATGGGAATAATCAACCCGGTATCTTCTGCAATACTGATAAAGTCAACGGGTTCAACCAAGCCTAAATTAGGATGATGCCAGCGGATAAGTGCCTCCATACCTATAATTTCAACGCTTTGTGAATCCAGCTTGGCCTGGTAAAACATCTCGAACTCATGGTTATGTAGGGCGTTCTTTAAGTCGGCTTCCAATGCTCTGCGCTCAAAAGATTGTTTGTGAAGCTCTGCTGAATAACGCTGAATTCCATTTTTACCTGACTCTTTTGCAGCATACATAGCGGCATCCGCATGTTTAGTCAGCTCATCTTCATTATCACCATGCTCCGGATAACAGCTGATACCAATACTTGCGGTAATGTGAATGACTTGGTCTTTGAGCATAAATGGGGCAGCAATAGCATTCAGAATTCGGCCAGCAACCACATCTACATGTTTATGTTCTTCCTCACCAGATACTTCGGGTAGTAGAACAATAAATTCATCACCACCAATACGACTGGCTACGTCACTGTCACGAATACTCAAGTTTAATCTTTCAGCCACTTGTCTGAGTAATTCATCGCCAGCATCATGACCCAAATTATCATTCACCGCCTTGAAGCCATCTAAATCCATGAATAACAGCGAGAACTGACGATCATAGCGCTTAGCTTCATTAATCTGATGTTGTACCATTTTGCAGAACATCGCACGATTGGGAAGTTGAGTAAGCTCGTCATGCAAAGCCATAAACTCAATCTGGCGCGTGCGTTCGTCCAGCGCCTCTTCCATAGCTTTAAAAGCACGTTTAATGGCGATGCTAAACAATATGATAGTGAGCAAAATAATAAGCAGTGCCCCGACGACATTGATCCACAGCTCGTTTATGGCACTTTTATAAAGGCGAGTGATGTTCTCAACCGACACTAGTACGCCGGATATCTGCCCAGTAATATCTTGAAACGGGCTTACACCGATACCATATTTCTCCTCTTTATCAGTAATGAAATTATTTGCTGTAGAGATAAATCCAGCATCTAGGTCGACTTTGGGCAAAAGAGTCTCCATCAGCGATGAATCAGTTGAATAAATCAGCTGGTAATGACTAAACGCCTGACCTTGGATATCAGCCTCACTGAAAGTAATAAAGTCATCCACTAATAAAATGGCAAGATCATTACCCGTGGCCTCTTTTAATTCGTGAAAGATATGGTCGATTTCTTCGGCTAACTCAATATAACCTATGAATTCCTGTGACTCTCCTAGATAAACCGGCTGAACACAACGGAGAGAATAAAAATTCATGCCCATTTCAATGCCACAGGCAAGTTTCTGTGTTCTGGCAGATTTAAGGTAGGTAGTGCGAGATAAACGGTCACCAAACTGGTCGGGCTTGTGAGCTCTCAAAATAACATCGCCATTGGGACCGATAAAATAGGCGTGGGTGATTTTTGTTTGATTTCTTAAGCGCTCAAAATCATCTTCAAATTCAGTATAGATCGCATCGCGCTGCCCTGATTGCATTTTTTCGAGTAATGTTTGATTACCGGAAAGTGCAGTAATTGCTCTGGCCAGACCTACCGCATCTGCTTCAAGAAATTGCCTAAACAGTTTAACTGTCGTTTCGTGCGTATCGGATACTTCAGTATTGACGTGTTCTATATGGTGTTTAAAAAAAATCAGACTGCTAGCAATACCAACAGAGATCATCAGAGTAAACAAAAATAATTCCAAACGTGTTCTTGTGGTTAATGCTTTGACCCGTCTGCTTAATTTAAATGGCCTTACAAACATCGTTGTTTACTCCATCAACAAACAAATTAGTGTCCTTGAACTGATTTGTATAATCACATGTTTATATTAGCGCTTTGCTTCATTTGAGTAGTAAATTAATTGTGCAGTGATGTGAGTGTGAAAGTAGTACTGTCGTTATAAAAAGCTTCGTCATTATTCGCTTGGAACCACTGTCTGGAGCCGATTAGAAATAAAAAAAGGGGCGAATCCTCGCCCCTTTTTGCTGATTGAAAATGACGACCACAATGTCTAGTTCAATTTCTTCATCTCACTACGCATTGAGTCAGGCACATCTTCCAACAAAACAATAGATATACCGTCAGCTGAGCTATTGTTATGCGTCATTTTTTCACCAGATGCTTGTTTAACCTGTTCAGGCGACAAGGTATACATAGCCCCCGTCATTGGGTCGACAATAAACCAGCCAATTAAACCACCAAATAGGATATTACCGCCGATATACCAACCATTTGCATTCGCTTTAACAGGGATAGTTTGCGTTGCAAACCCAGGCTTGCTGATTTCAACTGTAAAACTTTTTTTACCCCAGTAACTACCATCACTTTTCTGTAAAGTGACATTGGTCGGTGTAGTTCCTTTAAAGACTTCAATACCTCTTTCATCAGTAATCTTGATAGTAGCGTCTGATGGTGAACTACTAACAGGCATCACCTGCGTCTTGTCACCCATAATGGTGGCACAACCACCCAATAGCATGACCGATGATAATAAAACCGCACTCAATATTTTTTTCATTATTGCTCCATAAATTCCATTCTTAAAAATGCTGAGAAATGAGCCGAACGGAAAACTCACAGCTTAGAATAAATAATCGCTAGGTATCACTTATCAATGATTTATTCAGCGAGTGAAATTGCCTGTGTATCAATATTTAATGTGTTTAACTTTTCTAATAAGATTTCGATGTTATGTTTAGCTGAACCTTCATTAGCTAGACGTAAACGTTCGACACCTAAAAAAGCATCACCCACCCCAGCTGTAAACGGAGCAGTAATTTTTTCATCCATGATGGTCGATTGATCTTGCTTGTTTCTGAGGATGTAACGAATTTGTGTCGTCACAGTAAAATTCATGCCAAAGATTGGCTGGTCAACATCAACTAGCTGAACTTCCATTTCATATTGAGCGTCTTCAGCTAACAATCCCTGAGCATTAAGACTTTGTTTAAGCGCTTGTTTAAAATCATCATTACTGATTTCAGATGTCCAGAGTGGATTTGTATCCTGACCACCTATAACTTTTTCAACACCGATATTTTGTTGAATCTGCTCTGGATAAGACGTTGATGCTTTTTCCATAACAGCCATATTTTCAACTTTAGCGCCAGATGCACAACCAAATAAACCTGAAAAAATCGCCGCAATAACTGCGAGTTTTATAATCCTCATTTATCACTCCTAATCAAATAATTTAGATATTCAGGCAGCACAAAACATCAGCGAAGGAAACGCCGACGATGAATCATTGAAATAAGGAGACAAACAGGGAATTAATGCAGAGTATTTACTCGCTATCCATAGCTAAAATCTATTTCTATTCCATATGACACTGCTTCTGAAGTGTGAAATATTTCACATTTTTTCAGAGTGCGCAATCAAATTTTGCTTTTTTTCGATTACTGTTTTCAATTAGTCAAAGATAAAAAATGGCATACAAATAAGGTCTAAACACAAAAAATAAACCTAGAGCAATATTATAGTGCTGAGTAAATCTAGATTAGGTGGTCAGAGACGTTTGGCTGCTTAAAAAAAGGCCAGCCTGAATCAGGCTGACCCTCCTCGATTATTGACAACTGACTTGATAGCCATCTTTGACGCGCTTAAAGCTGTAAGTGTTGTCATTACCTTTCTGTTCATAGTTCAACTCGTCATTAACTAATTCCAGATTCTCATAATGAATTTGCTTACCAATCTGATCAGAAGAATTTCCATTCATATCCTGAAAAGCCGCAATGACAGTATGTAACTCTTTGCCCTCCATCTTCCACTGACCTCGCTCTTTTTGCACCCAGGAAAGATTTTCACCGTCACAGACCAGAAACAATGCGGCGTAACTCTGATCCGCTTCACGTTTGACCAACCATTTCATAGTTTCACCGTCATGATCGGTTTCGGCATACCAGGTGCCAATTAAATCATCGAATGCTACTTCCGCAAGAGCCATGCTTGATATAGATAGACCAGCCAGTACAGCCAACATTGTTTTTAATTTCATGGGGAATCACCCTCCTTAGATGTCTACATAGATATAGGAGGATTCATTACTTCATCAATATTCATAACACCCGCCTAACTCGTTCGACAACACTAATCTTGCTGGTAAGACAGAACAAGATGTCCTAGTGATAATTGTGAATGACTCCTAATGCGGTAATGTAGTGATATCGCAAAAGCCTCTGTTTTTGATATCAGCTTGCTGGGAAAACAGAAAAATTTTGCCGTTATTTAGGGAGGAGAAAACTGCCTTTAAGTCAGAGCAACGCGGTCAATCATTATGGGTTCAGCAATTCAGTCATATCGGATAAAAACAATATCGATTGCTTATGAATCAACGAGATAATGGGATCAAGCCAAAAGGAATACCGACCCAGAAAAGCAGAATAATGGCGAAACGTTCGAAGATACATCATTCGGGGAAGGCTTTTCATATTAACACTAAATAAGCAGTTGTGAAGTGGCTTGCGGTTGATATGAATAGCATTGGGAAAATAATCGTTGCTCACTCTTTGCAGTAATGATTTCTTGCACCATAATCAACCTCAGGTCTCCAACTAACCAAAGAGGATCTCGAACCAATGATCAAACGTCCCGCCGAAGGTAAACGTCTGTTTATTCTGGACACCAACGTGTTAATGCATGACCCAACGGCTTTATTCCGTTTTGATGAGCATGATATCTATTTACCGATGGTGGTATTAGAAGAACTTGACCGTGGTAAAAAAGGCTTATCTGAAGTCTCACGAAATGTCCGTCAAGTTAGCCGGTTCCTCGATGATTTATTGTTACAGGCTGAAGATAATGAAGCCATTAGCAAAGGCATACCTCTGCCCAGCGTGAACAGCGGTGATATGCCTAATGCCAGTGGTCGCTTGTTTTTCCAGACCACACAAATGGAGCAGGAGTTACCCAAAGAGCTGCCGAGTCATCAAGGTGACAACGCCATTTTAAGTGTGGCAATTGCATTACAGGCAGCGATTAAAGATCACACGATTATTCTCGTTTCAAAAGACATTAACTTACGCATCAAGGCCACCGTTTTAGGTATCTGTGCCGAAGACTACTACAACGATAAAGTCCTGGATGATGTGGATCTGCTCTATCGCGGTGCAAGCGAACTGAATGCGGACTTTTGGGATGACTTAAACCGCCTGGAATCGTGGACGGCTGATGGTCAGACCTTTTATGAAGTTGAAGGCGATGTGGTTAAAGACTGGTATCCCAATCAGCTCATTTACTCGCCCGGTGAAGATCACAATATTGAAGCGGTGGTGCGCTCGGTCACTGAAACCAGTGCTGATATTCAGCTTATCAACGATTACCGTAAAGATAATCATGCCATCTGGGGAATTACAGCGCGCAATCGCGAACAAAATTTCGCACTGAATTTATTAATGGATCCTGACGTTGATTTCGTCAGCTTACTGGGTCAGGCTGGTACCGGTAAAACGTTGCTGACATTGGCAGCAGCATTAACACAAACTGTCGAACATAAACGTTACAGTGAAATCATCATGACACGGGTTACCGTGCCTGTCGGTGAAGACATTGGTTTCTTACCGGGTACCGAAGAAGAAAAAATGACGCCTTGGATGGGCGCATTAATGGATAACCTTGAGGTATTAAATAAAACAGAAGGTGGCGAATGGGGTCGTCAGGCGACCAACGATCTATTACAGCGTTGGATCAAAATCCGTTCATTAAACTTTATGCGCGGCCGCACCTTCCTGAACCGCTTTTTAATTATTGATGAAGCGCAAAACTTAACCTCAAAACAGATGAAGACCTTGATTACCCGCGCAGGCCCAGGCACTAAAATTGTCTGCCTAGGTAACATCGCTCAAATTGACACGCCGTACTTGAGTGAGACGACTTCAGGTCTGACTTATGTGGTTGATCACTTTAAATATTGGCAGCACAGTGGTCACATTACGTTACTCAGAGGTGAACGTTCAAGACTGGCTGATTATGCCTCCGAAAACCTTTAATGCTGGCAACTTAATCGGAACATGATATAAAGAATCCTATATTCAAGCCGATTAAGTGGCATTAGGTTTTCAAGGATAACGGTAGAGAGTGATGCAACATTCAGGTTCAGACAGACGTGAATTTTTTCGAATCAATGACTCGGTGGTGATTGAGTTCAAACCAGTAGAAAAAACACACGTTGGTGAAGTCGCAAAACGTATTTCACAATCATCAGATAATGATGGTGATTCTGAACGGGCACAATTACGCACAATGCAAAACGTGTTTTCACATTTACTGGACCAAATCAGCCAGCATGATCGTGAAATGGCACGTGCCCTAAGATTATTGGATGACAAAGTAAATCTGATAGCGCAGCGAATCGAGCGTCATAATAATCCGATCAATCCTGACAAACTGACAGACGTTAATTTAAGTGGGGGTGGCGTCGCCTTATTAGTGGCCACCCCTATTCCACCAAGAGATTATGTTGAACTCTTTATGCAGTTAGTGCCATCAGCCAGCACCATTCATACTCTGGCGACGGTAATTGGCTGTGACAAAATCGAACAAGCACCGTCTGAAACACCTTATTTATTACGTATGGCCTTCACTCATATGGATGAAATGGATCGTAATGTCCTGATTCGCCACACCTTAAAACGCCAGGCCGAACGTTTACGCGAAGGTGAGCTCACAGGCGCCATGACCCTTATCGAGTCTTGATATAGCTGTAATACAGCAATGGAATGACCAATAAAGTTAATAAGGTCGACACCAGAATTCCGAATAACAAGGCAATAGCCAAGCCATTAAATATGGGGTCATCGAGAATAAATACCGCCCCTACCATCGCAGCCAGTGCAGTCAGAATAATAGGCTTGGCACGGGTTGCAGCAGCGGCAATCACTGCCTTCTCAGCCGTCATGCCTTCAGCCATCGCATGACGAACAAAGTCGACTAACAAAATAGAGTTACGCACGATAATCCCCGCCATCGCAATCATGCCAATCATCGATGTTGCTGTAAAAGGTGCGCCTAATAAAGCATGCCCAGGCATGACGCCAATCACGGTCAGCGGAATCGGCACCATAATAATCAACGGTAATAAATAAGATCGAAACTGCGCCACAATCAGCAGATAAATCAGAATAATGCCCACGGCATAAGCTAAGCCCATATCACGAAACGTCTCATAGGTAATTTGCCATTCCCCATCCCATTTCAGTGAATCTTGTAGCGCCAGACTTGGCACTGAAACTAAATATTGCTGAATCGGCATATTCTCTAATTGCTGATACACCGAAAACATTCCATATAATGGACTATCGACCTTGCCAGCCATATCCGCTGTGACGTAAGTCACGGCTTGTAAGTCCTTGTGGTAAAGCGTTTGCTGATGTTCACCATCCACCACATTGACGACGTCAGATAAACGAATCAGCTCACCTTGTTGATTGATGAGCTTCATATTCAATACGGCATCAAGATTCGCTTTATCCTCGATTGACCATTGCAACCGTAATGGTATGGCATATTTCACATTATCATCGTGCAGATACCCTACATCCTCGCCAGTCAGCGCTAACTGAATAGCTTCAACAATCTGTTGCTGACTCAGGCCAAATAAGCTCGCTTTATTTCTATCTACATTAATGATCTGTCTGTCGGCTTTCGCCTCAATGCTGCTATCAATATCGACAATGCCATCGGTTTGCTCAAACACCTTAACAAGTTGTGATGCCTGATTTTGTCGCTGTTGTTCATTCAAGCCATACAACTCCGCCACAATGGGTGATAACACAGGTGGCCCCGCCGGCACTTCAACGACCTTGATACGCGCATTCCATTTCTTAGCAATCGCTGTCAGTGGTTCTCTTAGCTTTAATGCTAAGGCATGGCTATGTTCATCACGCTGATGTTTATCTCTGAGGTTGATTTGAATATCTGCCTGATGCCAGCCCTCACGCAAATAATACTGACGCACCAGACCATTAAAATTAATCGGCGAAGCTGTGCCGACATAGGCCTGATAATCGGTCACATCGGCAACGGTCGACAGATAATCTGTCAATGCACGGGTGACTGCTGCTGTTTTTTCTAATGGCGAGCCTTCAGGCATATCAATCACAATCTGCACTTCAGACTTATTATCAAACGGCAGCATTTTCAGAATAACCAGTTTCATTGCTGCCAGACCTACAGACACAATGACCAGCAAAATAAGTCCGCCCCACAGTAATTTTCGGCGGCGGGCTGCATTTTCATGTAATAGAAAGGGGCTCAAAATACGCTGAAAAACGGCGTTATATTGGGACTCGGCGACTTGCTCATGGTTGGTCGAACGAGAATGTGAAAGCATCTTCAACACCATCCATGGTGTCACGATATAGGCCACCATTAATGACAACAGCATGCCCATACTGGCATTAATCGGAATCGGGCTCATATACGGGCCCATCAAACCGCTGACAAAGGCCATGGGTAATAGGGCGGCAATCACGGCTAAAGTCGCCAATATGGTTGGCTGGCCTACCTCATCGACAGCGACTGGAATCGCTTGTTTTAAGGTTAATTTTCCTTGTTGAATATGACGATGAATATTCTCCACCACCACAATCGCATCATCCACCAAAATGCCAATAGAAAAAATTAAGGCGAATAACGACACCCGATTTAAAGTAAAACCCCATGCCCACGAGGCAAATAACATCAGTAATAAGGTAATCACCACCGCTACGCCAACGATAATGGCCTCTCGCCAGCCCAGTGCAAATAACACCAATAAAACCACAGCCACCGTGACAAAAATAAGTTTATGGATCAGCGTATCGGCTTTTTGATCCGCCGTTTCACCATAATTACGTGTGACGGTCACCTGCACATCATCGGCAATCATCACGCCTTTTAATGCTGTTACCTGCTGCAGAACGGCATCGGCAATATCGGCGGCATTGGTTCCAGGCTGTTTGGCAATGGCGATGGTGACGGCATCATATTCACCCTGAGCTTTAATCTGTTTGTCTGCAGCAGCAGGTCCGGTGCCAAACCACACATACTGACTGGGTTGTTCTGGACCAAGAGCAATATCAGCCACATCAGTTAAATACACCGGTTGGTCATTAAATACACCGACAATTAATGACTTCAGCGTGTCAGCGGAAACAATAAACTGACCCGCTTGAACACTAGTCATTTGATTATTCTGTACTGTCGTCCCAGCCTCAGCAGATTGGTTAGCGGCTGACAATGCCTGACTCAAACGATGACTATCAATGTGATAAGCCGCCATTGCCTGTGGATCTAAGGTGATATTCACTACGGTATCAGCGCCGCCAACAGTATAAATATCCCGTGTTCCATCAACCCGCTTCAGTTCCACTTCCAAGGACTGTGCCAACTGTTTTAACTGATTTGAATCCTGCTGGCCCTGACGCCATAAGGTCAGCGTCAGAATAGGCACATCATCAATGCCTTTGGGTTTAATAATAGGTTGTGACACACCTAAGTTTTTAGGCAGCCAATCCAGATTGGAATATATTTTATTGTATAAACGTACAATCGCATCGGTACGATTCTCACCGACTTCAAACTGGGCAGTGATGATAGCCAACTCTGGCTTCGATACTGAATACACATGTTTCAGACCAGAAATTTCACTGACCACCTGCTCTGCCGGTGTCGCTATCAAACTCTCCACTTCCTTGGCTGACGCACCAGGGTAAGCAATGAAAATATCTGCCATGGTGACATCAATCTGCGGCTCTTCTTCACGCGGCGTCACCATCAATGCAAACAACCCCAGCAATAAAGCCAGCAATGCCATCAACGGCGTCAGTGCATTGTCCTGAAATAACGCGGCAATACGGCCGGATATTCCCAGTGTTGGCTTAATATCAGTCATGTTGTTGCTGCAAATACAATAAAGCCCTATCTGGCTGAGTAATCACTTGTTCTCCGGCATCGATACCGGATAAGACTTCAACCCAGCCATCATCGTATTCCGTCCCAACTCTGAGTTGTCGGAATACAACCCGTTGCTGCGCGAGCACATAAACCCCATCCACTTCAGCCCGTTTTACCAGCGCCTGTTTTGGAATCACTAGTACCGGCTGCTCACTGCCATAAGCGGTGACTTTTGTCGTCATACCAGGGAAAATATCATTGAGATTTTGTGGTAAATCCAAACGGATATGAAAACTGTGAGTCTGTGTATCTGCAGCTGGAATTAAGGTTTTATCAAGCTGTGTTAAGTGTTCGCCTGTAGGTAAAAGCACATCCAGCTTGGCCGCCATCACTTCAGTTAACTGTTTCTGTGGCACGGTAAACACCACGCGTAAATCATCCAGTGATAAACCAGACATCAATGCCTGTCCAGGTGTTGCCATCTCGCCAACTTCAATCCAGCGCTTGGTCATCACACCCGCATAAGGTGCTCGCACTTCGGTATAGGACAGCTCAACTTTAGCCTGCTCGACTTCCGCTTGCCGCGCTTTTATTTGGGCATTTAATACATTGACTCGTGCCGCCGTCGCCGCTTTATCCGCTTCTGCTTTATCTAAAGCGGAACGGGTCACTTGTTTACGTTGGTACAAATCATTAATACGTTTGGCTTCAGCAGCGGCTTCAGTATATCTGGCCTGAACTTCTTTTAACTGCGCCTGTTCGGCCAGCAGATTCGCTTCTGCTTGCCATAGACGGGTTTTAATTTCTTCATCATTAAACCGTAAAATCAGCGCATCTTTTTCCACCCTGTCATTTACGTCATAAAAGATCTCAGCCACTTGCGCTGAAACGCGAGAAGAGACAGTCGCCTGATTAACGGCTTCAATACTGCCATCAAAAGTCCATTGCTGAGCGTAGTTTTTGAACACCGCCTCGGCGTGGGCTGGCGTTTCCGCCTGAACAGTAAAGCTCACAGGGAAAAGCAGCATCAAAAAGACGATCCATCTAGTAAAAGAATGTTCCATGGTAATCTCAACATCAATATTAGCATTTGCTAATTTACATTTATCACCGCTGATTGTCTATACTGAGTTTTTGTTCAAGCTGGAAATAATCTGTTCATGAAGTATCCCACTTTATATAGCTTTCGTCGTTGTCCTTACGCTATGCGAGCCAGGTTAGCACTCGCTGCCAGCGGCATTAAAACCGAACTTCGCGAAGTGGTATTAAAAGATAAACCTGCAGAATTATTAGCTATTTCCCCAAAAGGGACTGTGCCTGTTCTACAAACCGAGACCGGCAAAGTCATCGACGAAAGTATCGATATTATGCGTTGGGCGCTGGAAAAACGTGACCCTGAGAATTGGTATCAAACGCTCACACATCAGCAACAAAAACACTGTGATGAACTCATAGTTAATAATGATGGGGAGTTTAAGTACTACCTTGATCGTTATAAATATGCTGACCGATACCCGGAATACCCAGAGCTGTATTATCGTGAGCAAGGTGAAAAAACCTTACAAAAGCTGGAATCTTTACTAGAAAAAAATGGTTGCCTGCTCACTGAAAAATGGACGATGGCAGACATTGCACTATTACCCTTTATCCGTCAGTTCGCCTTTGTTGATAAAGACTGGTTCGAACAATCGCCATATCCTCTCGTCAGAGACTGGCTGAGTGAGTTTTTACACAGTGATTTGTTTGCCAATGTCATGGTGAAGTATGAACAGTGGCATGCTGAACAAGCAGAAATTCTTTTTCCATAACGATATAAAACCAGACCAGACTCAGGTAGCGTGTTGTGAGCATCTACTTCTTTTTGATTAAGCCTTCTGAATAATTGTTGCCACGCCATCATGTCGATTTAATAGCCTCTGTGTTTATACACAAATAATACGGAGACAAGATATGAAATATTTTCAGCAAGCGATAAAAGATCCACAACCTTCAATGGGTGTTGATGGAGTAGATGCAACACTTGGTGATACAGTCACTTCAGACAGCAAAGATAAAACAATCTGTGCTGGGTTCTTTCATCTCAACAAAGGTGATAAACCACTGGTTTACACTTACGATTATGAAGAAATGAAGCTTATCGCTGAAGGTGAATTTATCATCAGTGATGAATCTGGCAAAGAAGTTCACGCCAAAGTCGGCGACGTATTTTATTTCGGTAATGGTGAAACCATTACATTTTCAACACCATCCAGAGGTGTCGGCTTTTTTGTAGGCCAACGTAAACCACTGTAAACGATCACGTTCAGATGGTTCACCAACCGGTAGGCAACTCGCTTACCGGTTTTATTTATTCTGGTGTCGCCAGACAGCAGCCTCAAGTCGACTGGTTAGATTGAGCTTACGCAGAATATTCTTGATATGCACTTTCACTGTGGTATCGCTAATCCCCAGTTTTCTGGCGATATTTTTATTATTCATCCCTTCCGCTAAACAATCCAGAATTTCTGTCTCACGCTCCGTCAAGCTCACATCTGAGGCCGTACTTTTTTTGTCCGGATCAATCAGCGCTTTTTTGAGTACATCGGTCATACTGTCTTGTAACACGGTAGTCCCAAGTGTGGCTTTCACCAGGTTCGAGCGTAGGTCCTCAGGCTCCATATCTTTCAATAAGTAACCGTCTGCACCCGATTTCAACGCTTCCAATAAATCTTCTTCTGCATCAGAAACGGTCAATACCACATAGCGTGATTTCAGATCTGTCTGTTTGAGTCTTCTTAAGGTTTCCAGCCCATCAATACCTTTCATATTCAAGTCCAGCAAAACCAGATCCGGCGTGAGTTTTAACGCTAACTCTATGCCTTCCAGTCCCGATGCGGCCTCACCAACCACCTCAAAATCAGGCTCATCAGAAATAATCTGACTGACGCCTTTCCTAAACAGAGGATGATCATCAATAATCAATATTCTTATTTTAGTCTGCATAGTTCTCTCTTAATTTTATAATCCGTTATTCAGCCAGTTTGGGTAGAAACTTGAGACGCACCCGAGTGCCGCCATGTCGTCTCGACATCACATCAATTTCTCCCCCCAGGGTCTGTGCCCTTTCTTTCATTATCGCCTGACCATGATGGTCATAAGTGGATGAAAGTTTACTAAAGCCCACTCCATCATCGTCTATTGTTAACTCTAATTCACCACTACTCGTCACCAACATCAATATGGAGACATTTTTTGCTCCGGAATGGCGTACGATATTAGATAAAGCCTCACGAACCACATGAAGAATATGAAACTCCTCATTCACTGTCAGCCGGCAATTGACCAGCCGATTGTCTAATGTAATCGTCAGACTCGATCGCTGTGAAAACTCGTCAATCGTCGCCTGTATGGCATAACCCAGCCCTCGCAAGTCCATATGCACCCGGAAGGTAGTTAATAGCTCTCTTAATTCGCGATAGGCGTTATCCAGACCTTCCCTCAGTTCTGTGGTGACCTCACGCTGTTTATCATCAATCACATTGGATTGTAATCTGGCCATTTGTATTTTCATAAATGACAATGATTGCGCCAGCGAATCATGTAATTCCCGAGCAATGGCGGCACGCTCTTCCAGAACAGCAAGGCGGCGGCCTTCTTCATCGTGACTCTGAAACTTGGTCACCATGCTGAGTAAATTCGCCGTAATTTCCAGCACTTTAATTTCAGAATCCTCAAGAAAGCGTCCTTTATGCATTTCTACCAATAAGATACCAACCGCATTTCCACTACCGGTAAAACTCAACCCCAAGCACTCCACTTCTTCAGACTCGATATTCAACTCAAGAAATGCCGCCGTCCCGGATGTCAGTAACTCATCAAACACCCTCTCAGAAATAGGGTTAGGTTTATGATGAGAGTAAAGGATTTGTTCGGCGGATATCACCGCAGCATCATCGGTATAAATTAGTGCGGTATTGGTAAACCCCATGGTACGCTCCAGGGAGTACAGCATTTTCAGCAGTGTTTTTTCACTCAACACATCTTCTGATACGGTCTCAATAAATCGTAATAAAAATGCCTGTGCACGCGTTAATACACGAATATGTTCACTGGTGCGGTGAGCCCAGGCCACTTCTGATTCATAGCTCTCCATTTTGGCTGATAGCTCAGACACTCTGTGTTCAAGTACAGCAAACTCATCTTCCACATCGAGTTCAGTGTTTTCACCGTTTTTGGTGTAAATAAACGCCAGCAATCTATCCAGTCTTTCGACCAGCACTCTTCGAACACTGAGCACTAATAACAAAATACAACTCAGCACAAATACCAGGCTAATTGACTCCAGAAGTGTCAGTACCGCCCTTTTAATCTCAATATCCTTGTAGAGGGCCTGTTCCAGCTTTTTGTAGGCATCAGCCAAACGACTTGCGCCCCTTAATTGCACAGCAGCACGCAAATTTAGCGTCGCCATTTCATCAAAGTTTGCCTGTTCAGTTTCGATAACTTTTACAGCTTCGGCGATATCTTCATTCTTCTGTCGTAGCATCCACGCTACCGCAGGATCGTGTGTGTCGAGAAAGTTTGACTGCATATCATGGAATAATTCTTGTGCCCGCTCGCTGCTTTTCATCTCCATATGAACTAATTGATTTTCCCAATAAAACTTCTGCTCATTGACCTTGGCTAGAGCTATTTGAACAGAAGGCATATAATCGAGGAGAAAGAAAATTCCAGCCTGCATTAATGAAAAAGTCGCAGCAATACATATCAATAGCACGACCCACTTTGCATACAAAGTGCGGCGAGAAAAAATAGTAAAAATTTGGCTGAGTCGATGTTTCAATTTCATTATGTGACACACATTTGATGACAAGGCAGGCACAAAAATAAGGGTCGAATAATGAATATCATTTTATTCAGTCTAATTATGCTGAGCAGTATGTTTGTGTTGGTACTGGGCTTTTGGTGGGACAGTACCGCCCCATTCAAAGTACACATCTCAACTATTGCTGCCGTACTCGCCATGTTTTTATCCGCCACTTTAGCTATGACGCTTTACCCGAAGTTAAAACGTCGCTTCCAATCCGAGCAATCGCCCATCGCCTTTGATGATGCTGCCTGGGGCCAAGATTTATCCAGTAAACTCTCCACCCCCGCCGCCGTCATAGATGGTTATAACATTAAATTTGCTAACAATGCCTTTTTAAAAGAGCTGGGTATGAATGGTATGCGCGATATGATCACCGACTTACCTCTTACCAACCTGATTCATCCCAGTTCACACCGACAAATGACAGACTTTTTAGGTCGTCAGCATAATAAGCGTTCCAACGAAACCATGATGCTAAGAATGCTGTATGTGGATGGAACAACTATTCCAGCACAAATTTCGCTGTCACCACTTAATTCTGTCCAGCAGGATGGTCAATTCCTATTACAGTTTACGACCACTACCTCATCAGAACCTACCTCAAATAAGCTGGATATCGACCATACTTATCGCTATCTGATTGATCGGCTCGAACAAATCGTGTTTCAAATCAATGTCGATCAAAAAATTATTTTTCTTAATCCGGCCTGGGAGCATGTACTTGACTACACGTCAGAAGAAAGCATGCAGCAGACCTTGTTTCAATTCATTCATCCGGAAGATCTGCCTCTGGCAGAAGCCAGGATAAATGCCTTAACTGAGGGCAAACGTCATCACAGCCAGTTTGAGTTACGACTTATCGCTAAGAATGGTCGTTCACAATGGTTTGAAATGCGTGCCACCACGACCTCTCATCTTAAAAGTGAACGAACCAGCGTATTAGGTACACTCACCAATATTAGCCGTATCAAGCAAACCTCAGCTGAGCTTAAAGCCAGTGCCCGCATTGCAAACGATATGATCATGTCAAATTTACCCTGCATGTTATATCGGTGTAAAAATGACCGTAACTGGACATTTGATTTTGTCAGTGAAGGCTGTTTCGAACTGACAGAATATCCTCCTTATGAAATCACCAATTCCATCCATTTCAATTGTTACAGACTTATTCACCCAGACGACCAGGCACGCGTATGGGAATATGTACAACAACAACTTAGTGAACAGAAGAACTTTCAGATAATTTACAGAATTCAAACCCAAAGTAATAAAGTGAAGTGGGTACTGGAAAGAGGTAAAGGCGTCTTCTCGGGTACAGATGAGCTATTAACCATCGAAGGCATCATTATCGATATCAGTCATTGTAATTATCACGCCATGATGGAAGGCTTAGAGCAGCTCATTTCAGAGCAATAACAGAGAGCCGTCCATGACCCTCTGCTGCCGCTTATGAAACTGTTAAAACGATCGTGAGATGTAACCTATAAACTGACTATCACCACGGTTATCACCATCTACACCTGTCCACCAGTCTTTGTCTGCATCGGTATCAGTGTAATTGATGCCTACTGTCCAGCCTTCAGACTGACCGATCGTCAGATCTTTACTCAGGCCAATCAAATAATCCGTGTAGTTAAAGTCACTGTAGTTTTTGACATCTAAGTGCCCCACATGCAGATCCAAATTGATTTCCCAAGGTAATTGATAGGCAAAATTCAACTCGATATATTCAGTGCCTTTGGTATCACCATTGGCATAACCATCAATACCCGCTGACTTGTTATTCACCCCACCCCAATCGGTTAATGTTCGGCTGTATTTAGCCGTAAACCATTTCCAGGATGCCGCGATATAAGCCTCAGTAGTGTCAATATTTTCGCCGTTATACTTTTTGTGATCAGGGTAATAAAACTGCAGCAAGCCAACGTCAATGCCAATATCGTCCGTCAGTTGATGGTAATAACCACCATAAAAATCCACTTCAAGACTATTACCAGAATTGTCGTCTTCTTCTAGTGTCGAGCCCCAGATACCAGCATAAAGCCCGTTATCATGTGCATAGTCAAAACCACCCTGTAATGCAGGTCTCTCATCACTATAAGTAATGCCACGAAATACATATTGGCTAAAAATTCCAACGTTGGAACTAAAACTATGTGGTGATGCTTCCTCTGCCAGGGTATTGCTCGCTGAAAACATTGATGTTGCCGCCGTTGCCACCATCAAAACTGTTTTTTTCATCTTGCTTTCCTTTAAACCTAAGTGATTACCCCTAAACTTAATCCCTTATTCTGGATGAGTACCTTCTCCAATATCTGCCCCATCATCCATCGGTGCCAACCAATCAATAACGAGCTGGCGATAATTAGTTAACCCTTTATATTCAGCCAAATCAGGATGCAGATTGGTCAACACACGATGTAAACGTTTAGCCCAGCGTGGATAAGTAGCAATATCACGCACACTGATAAGATAGCCACGAATACCAAAGGTAATGGCATTGCTTCTGGGTAAGCGGAATAAGGTCTGTAATTCAACACGCAGAAACACTTTATCTGCCACATTATTCGCCGTGACAGAAACGTTGTCCGGTCCCCATATAGGATAATTCTCTGGTGAAGTATCTAAGCGTGGATTGACTGTCATCGTCCAGTTCAGACGACGGACCGGGCTACCATATTGCAAATGTAATAGATATTTTAATGCCCGTTCAAAAATGCCCATTTCATTGGCCTGTGGAACTGGACCATGCCATTCTTTAAACGACATCCCAGCGTCAAATGCCAGTGACCAATCTGCCTGACTGGTGACCATGCCCATATCAGCAAATAAATCTTCATCACGCTGATCCATCACGACCCAGTCGCCTTGAAGCTGACGACTAATAAATTCGAACGGCTCCATAGGTAAGGTCGAGAGATCACCAAACACAAATTTTTGATCAATGTCTAATGGCTTATTCACCCAATGCCAGTTATCGCCATCTCTGCTCAGTTGGAAATGCTCTGGAAAGTCTTTCGCTAAAGACTCCATGCCTAACTCCAACATATCCCACTGTGCATCCATCATGTGTGGCAAAGCAATACATCTGTCAGGGTCATCAGCCAGAGTAATACGGCGGTCTTCGCACTCGGCCAGATAATGCTCGTCGAGATCGATTACATTCTCAAATACTGAGCCTGGAGCCCCTTTGGTATGTTGTTCGATATTGACGCTATACATATATTCGTCTTTATCAAACGGAAAAGGAAAACGACGAATCGCTTCGGGTGAGTTGGTAAACGTATAGTCATCCCGAAATGTTTCATTTTTAAATGCCATATTCATAATTCATATCCTCACAAATTCACTACAAGTCGGGTACATTTCGCACGAGACACACAAGGCATAATCTTATTACCAGCGGCTTTTTCAGCATCACTGAGATAATGGTCGTGATGTAATAAAGCACCGTCAGTTTCAAGCACATCTAACTCACAACGACCGCAAGCACCACCACGACATAGGAAAGGCGCATCCACTCCGGCTTCTTCCATCGCTTCCAACATGCTCATATCACCCGGGACAACGATCTCTTTCGCTGACTGATTCAGAACAACGGTGAATTCATCACCAACCGGTGGAGCTAAAAACTGCTCACTATGAACATGATTACTGGGCCAGCCTAAATATTTTGCTGTCAGCAGCATCATTTTCACCATTGGTTCAGGACCACAAACATAAGCATGCGTACCTAATGGTTGCTGGCCGAGTAAGTCCCCAAAATCAATGCGAGTGCCATCACCTTCCACATAAAAATGCACGCGGTCACCACATAATTCTTCCAGTTGTTCACGAAAAGCCGCATGCTCAGAAGAACGATAGGCATAATGCAGCTCGTAGTCTGCGCCTAAACGATTCAAGTCAGCGATTTGGGACATAAAGGGCGTAATTCCAATACCACCAGCGACTAAAATATGTTTTTTGCCAAGACGGTTGATGGCAAACAAATTCACCGGATATGTAATGGTTAATTTCGTTCCAGGTTTGACCTGATCATGCATAAACACGGAACCACCACGAGATTTATCCTGACGTCGAACAGCAATCTGATAACTGTCGGTATTGGCAGGCGAACTCATCAGCGAATAAGGATTACGATGCGTGCGTCCATTAATGTCCATTGATACAACAACGTGGCTACCACCTGAGAATTTCGGTAAAGCTTCACCGTTATCCTGTACAAAGGTAAACCGCTTTACCACATCAGTGATTTGCTCCACTTTTTCCACGGTCACATTTAAAACACTCATGGGTACATCTCCTCAACTTCAGGAATATTGCCGGGTTCTTCTGCATCTACCATTAGCCCCATATAGGCGCCCAAACGACGGGAAAAATGATCCCTGACAAAGAGATGACGTCCACAGCCAGGACAGGTGTAAACATTGTGATGCACTTCAGGATCGATCGTTTTGCAATGCACGCAATAGACAGGACGAGCCAGACTGCCGCACTGCTCTTTCATGACATTTTTGTCATCCACACCTGCTGATTTCAGTATCTGAGATGCTGCCCAGATGAAATCCTCATTACCCGCAATATAAAACTGTGTGCCCATGACACAGTCATCAAGCGTGGCCGATACGGCTGACAATACGCCTTCTTTATCATCAAGAATCTGCAGACCTTCATCCACCAACTTACTGATAATGTCACGATAAGAACGCTGTGCACGCTCATCATCGGCAAATAACACTTTGATTGGTTGTTTTGGCGTCATCATCTGAAATAGCTTCAATACACCAACACCACCTTCAGCATGAGCAATCACGACATGATCAGTAGCATGATCTTTCCAAATCAACGGATCGTACAAAGGCTTACTTCTAATTCTGTAACCTCTTTCCATTGTCATTTCCTCTTCTTAAATCTGAATAACGGTATAGCCTGTTTCTATATGAACGGCTTATTTAGGATGGGTACGCATACGCATTGGATCGTAAAAAGGCATTTTGACAATGTTGGCTTTGACAGGCTTGTCAGAATCAATCGTCACAGCCGTTCCCAGTTGTGAATATTGAGGTTTGATGTGGGCCATAGCGATGGACTTCATCAGATATTGACTGTAGATGGCACTGGTGATGACACCGACTTCCTTGCCGTCAATAAGTAATTTCGCACCTATCTCAACAGCCTGATTTGTCATGCATTCCAGGCCTATTTGTTTAAAGCGCTCTCTGCCTTTAAGTTTCAGCACAGCATCTTTACCGATGTAATCACCAGGTTTATCCAGATCAACACACCAGTCCATATTGACTTCCCACGGAGTGGTATCGCCTTCAGGCATATCAAATGGGAAGAAAAGTAAGGCCGCTTCGACACGAGTCAGGTCGAGTGAGTCCCATGATGCCGGAATAGCACCAAATGGCTGACCTTTCTCTAGAATCATATCCCACAGATACACAGCATCGGCAGCAGAACAGTAAACTTCATAACCCCGCTCACCGGAGTAACCGCCACGCGCAATAACAACGTCACGACCAAATAGCGTGGTGTTGATATGTTTGAAATAGGGTAATTGGGCCAAATCGAAATCCAGCTCAGGGTCGAGAATATCGATAGAGCGTGGGCCTTGGAGTGACAGGATATGCACGTCATAGTCCTGCTCAACCGTCACATCTTCGCCTTTGGCAAGTTCAGCTAATGTTTGCTGAGTGGCCCCGCTACCATGCGATAAACGGTAATGTTCTTTATCATCACAGATAACCATGATGTCATCGACCAGTGCCCCTTCCTCATTGACTTCACCAGCAAGTCGAGAAGTACCGGGCTCAAGTTTAGTCACATCAATTGTCACTAACTTGTCGAGAATTTTTAATGCCGCAGGCCCAGAAACATTAACAATGTTGAGGCCAGATACGTCATATAAACCTGCCCGGGTACGGACAGCTACAACCTCATCGTTAACATCAGTATGGTAGCTCCATGGAATGGGCATGCCATTCCATGTTTCGCCATCCAGTGTACAACCCAGCTCTCTATGTCGAACATTGAGAACTGAGTTACGGGTAATAGTGTCTTTGGGCAGTGGATTATTCATGGTCTAACTCCGGTTACATAGAACGAATTCAATGTAAAAAACTTACCGAAATCAGCGGCGTATAAAAATTCTCATGATGGAGTACTCCTTAGTGGGTAAAAACCACCAGAATATCTACTCGTCTACCTGAACAACCTCTTGATATGAAAAATATTTATTAGAGAATAATTACTCTGTATGAAGTGTTTTTAACGTCTGAATCATCTCAATAATCACCAAAGCCGCTTCACGACCTTTAATGATCATCCGATCTTTCGCTTGTTCTTCGTTTTCTGTAGTCAAAATCGCATTCGCCAGCGGAATACCTGTACCAATCTGGATATCCGTACAAGCACGAGCAGACTCATTGGCCACAATCTCAAAATGATAGGTCTCGCCACGAATGATACAACCTAATGCCACCAGACCATCACAGTTACCTTTTAATGCCAGCTCATGCATGACCATCGGTATTTCCAATGCCCCCGGCACAGACAATACCTGAATGTCCTGTTCCTGAACGTTACTGGCTTTTAACTGATCCACGCAGGCATTTAACAGCGCCGTGCAAATCTCAGAATTAAACCGCGAGACAACGATACCTACCCGAAAGCCATTACCATCGATATCGTCACGAACACCTGCCCCATGTATATCTGCCAAATCTGTTTCCTCATATAAATAAATAGCATCGGGGCAATCAGACACCCACTTGATGCTGGATAAAATAACGTTATTCAAAGTCTGTGCGCAATGCTTCTTCAATCTTAAAGCGATGCATCACCATACTTCGTACATGTTTTATTCCTGCCGTATATGGAATTGAGCTGGAAATCCTCAGCGCTTCACAGTAACAACTAGCGCCTATTAGCTTGACAGATTGCCCTACCCGACATGAGGTTGGCAACCAGTCTGAGTCAGCAATCAGATAAAAACATAGTAAGGTATCTCAGGCATGACATCGCGTGACGTTATATCTATGAGCATTTTTATGAGTATTGGCAACGCTATTTTCAGTTCCACAGCCCCTCTCAACAATTACTTAGAGGACTTACTTGCTAGGTCGTACAAATCTCAGAGGGAGCTGCTTTCTAGGGAGTATAACCAACGATAAGTTAGACCTTGATACTTTGGAAATATATTTCTACTGGTCCGCATACCCGACAATAAAAACATTCCTATAGTTATTTAATTAATTGATTAAGTTGATAAAAGTTGTAATGATGGGTGAAGATAAAACTGATAAACAGAGACTAGATCCTGTTTAGTTTTTTTGGATAACCGAGGGAGTGTGCTAACAATATGATGTTTAGTGAAAAAATTAATTTATATCCACAGAACATACAGTTAGGCCGATAAAAGCTCTATGGAAGATTTTGGTACGCGGAGTCAGGAAAGTATTGAAGTGCGACAGGCTGCTGAAGGAGTCATTGAAAGGGTCTATCTCGCCGTCCAGCAGCTTTGCACTGGTCAAGGTGATGTTTGAAAACGCCTGCATACAGCAGTATTGACGCTGCTTCCACTTCAGGAAAAAGAGTTTCCCGAAGAGTTGAGGGGTGACTATAGGTGGGTTATAGCTGAATCAACAAAATATAAATCGGAAATACCTCAATTTCGAGGAGATTTAGAAGCAACAATGCGAAGAATAAAGAACTCAACCGGGCAAAAAATCGCCAAGAGAATTTTTCATATATATTCAAAGCTTCAGGATATCCGTGGGTTTCCTTTACTTGAATATAGGAATCCAAATGAATAAACCTAACAATAGGTGGCAGTCAGATCTAGTTTTCGCCCCTTTCTCACTACAAATGGTCCGCTACTGCAATCAGAGTACTGAGTAATGGGAGGGGTATGTAAGCTATGTGAAAAAAATGATAATTTGAAGGAAAGTCATTTTATTCCGAAATTCGTAGGAAAATGGATAAAGCAGACCTCTGTTACGGGATATATTCGTGAGAAAAACCAACTCCACAAACGAGCACAAGATATAGCTAAAGAGTATTGGCTTTGTGGAGCTTGCGAACAACTGTTCTCTGGGTGGGAGCGTGAATTTGCAAACAAGGTTTTTTATCCGTTTGTGAATGAGGGTAAATCGGTAGCGAACTACGATAATTGGATGTCTAAGTTTTGTGCTTCTCTTAGCTGGAGAACATTGACTTATATTAGAAGTAAAAACTCAAAAGACGAGAATGATCAGGAGCGTAAGGAACTACTTGATGCAGTTCAGGAGCACCTTAGGAAGTATTTGCTTGGGGAAACTGATAACTTAAATCAGTATGAGCAACATTTGTTTCCGTTAGAGAAAATTGAATCAACAGATAGTCATGAGCTACCACCAAGTATTAACCGGTATTTTCTAAGAATAATGGGCATGGATATCGTTGGAAATAGCATGGATCATTATATTTTTACTAAGCTTCCGTCATTTATGCTTCTTGGTGTGATCAAAGCTAAAAATGTAAAACTGATGAGGTCTAGCCGTATTGCGATTAAATCAGGAATTCTTTCACCTAGAGATTATAGATGGCCAGATGGCCTTGCAAGTTACATATTCGAAAAGGCTGACGAAATTACCAAGTTGCATCGAAGCATACCTCAAAAACACCTAGATAGTTTCGATAAGTACATTCAAGAAAACCCTGAAAAGGTAATAAAGTCTAAGCAATTCCAGGCTTTTTTAGATGATTATGAGAGGTTTGGTGATGATGTATTCAACTAACATACTTGTATGCGTTCAAGGCGCCAGCCAACTTGATAAGGTTAATTAATCGGAGAAGACGAACATGAAGGAAAGGAAAAAATGTTAGATCCTTTTTCACTTTTCATGATTGGCCTTTCCTTTTTTGTGGTTGCCGTAACGCCGGGGCCTGCCAATATTTCAAACGCAATAATTGCTATGAAACGAGGAAGAAAAATAAGCCTAATTTATAGTGCAGGCTTATCGTTTGGGTTGGTATTTTGGGGTGTGATAGCTGCAAGTGGCATGGGTGCCGTCCTCCAAAGTTCTGTCTATCTATTGATGCTTCTTAAAGTCTTTGGTGGGCTTTATTTGTTGTGGTTAGCTTATCTATCAGGAAAGTCAGCTTTCAATCCTCAAGTAGAAAACATCAATGACCCTAGCAATATTCCAACTGCAAAAAAGTGGTTCATTCGTGGGTTTCTGCTTAATATCTCAAACCCCAAGACAGTTATTGCTTGGTTAGCAGCACTTTCCGTTGGTCTGGATGCTGGTGACAACATGCATGCATTAGTTGCAGGTGTTTTAGTATGCGTTTTTGTTGGGTTCTCAGTAAATGCTATGTATTCTTTGGTTTTTTCATTTAGCGGTGTGATGAATATTTATCAGCGGATAAGCCGTTGGATAAACGGCATTGCCTCCGCACTTTTTACCATTGCAGGTATAGGTTTGATTCGCTCAGCTTTTAACAGAAGTCCTGTATAAATAACAAATACAACAATCCAAGAATCAATGGGTCAGTAAAATCAAACACTCCCCCCCTGTTGATTCTTAAAACCTGGAAATCAAGTGGTCCGCCAACTTAATTATCAGAAATGGAACATACGTTAGAAAAAATGGAACACATTAATTGGAGTGATTTCCAAAAAATTGATATTCGTGTCGGGACTATTATCGATGTTGATGATTTTCCAGAAGCCCGTAGACTGGTAAGGCCTGAGTTCTCTAGACACTTTTCAGATTCTGAAAATACTGTCGTTCATACTCATTAGGTGATGTTCTGTCGTTACTAGTATGGCGACGTTTTGGATTGTAGAACATTTCGATGTAATGAAAAATCGTGTGTCTCGCTTCCTCCCTGCTTTTGAATATGGATCGTCTGATTTTTTCTTTCTTTAAATTACTAAAAAAACTTTCAGCAACGGCATTATCCCAGCAGTTACCACGGCGACTCATACTCGGTTCAATATTTAACGTAGCCAGTAATTTTCTGAACCGTCGACTGGTGTACTGAGCACCTTGATCGGAATGCAACCAAACCTGATTACTTGGTTTTCGGCGCCAATAAGCCATAGTTAGCGCATCGAGGGTGAGATCATCCGTGATTCGGTGCCCCATAGACCAACCCACTATATTTCGAGCATATAAGTCCATAACCACAGCTAGAAACAAAAAGCCTTCCTGCGTATGAATATAGGTAATATCACTGACCCACCACTGATTTGGTTTATCAACATCAAACGCACGTTGTAGCTGATTAGCCGACTTTATATCGGGTGTGCCTCCGTAATAGCCTTTGGGTGCTTTGTAACCTCTTTGGGCTTTTAATCCTGTTGCTCTCATTAAACGTAATACTCGGTCTCGCCCACATTCAATTTTGGCTTCTTTCAAGTCCAAATAGATATTGCGATAACCATAATGGCCACCACTCTCCAGCCAGAACTGCTTGATAGTGGGAACAAGCCGTTTATCTTGTTGCTGCCGAATGGATATGGGGTGCCTCAACCAAGCATAGTAACCGCTAGGATGAAGTCCTAAGGCATCACAAAGCAAACGGACAGGATAATGACGACTACGAGCTTTTATGAACGAGTAGCGTTCTTTGACTCGCTGGCAAAGAACACGGCGGCTTCCTTTAATATGTCTCGTTCTTGTTGGGCACGTTTCAGTTCACGTTTTAGGCGAGCAACTTCAGCTTGTAAATCTTGCTCTGACTGACGTTGTTTCGTTGGCTTTGTGAAGAGCTTCATCCATTTATAAAGGCTTTTTGTGCTGACTCCGAGTCGACTTGCGACATCAGCGACTTCATAGCCATGAAGGATGATTTGATTAACAGCTTCTTGCTTAAATTCGTCCGTGTATCGGATCCCTGTTCTCATGTTTGACCTCTTATGGTTTTAGTTACATTTTTTACCATAAAAAGTGTCTACTTTTCTCAGGCCTTACCAGACCAGCCTATAAATTGAAAGTCGATTTTGGCCCTGAGCTGGGCGTGAAAAAGTCCAGCGCTCAAATTACCGAGTTATATTCAAAAGATGAGCTTGTCGGTAAACAAGTGCTGGCCGTAGTGAATTTCCCACCTAAACAAATTGGGTCGTTTATGTCCGAATGTCTGGTGACGGGTTTACACCGCCCAGATGGATCGGTTGTTTTATCTTCAGTCGATATGCCATTACCCAACGGGGCAAAACTGGCTTAATTTTGGAACACATTTTCAATCAAGAATAAACTGAATCCCGCCTACCAGTAATACACTGAAAAATAGCGCCAAATAAGGCCATAGTCCTGCTTTACGGGAGCTAACTGCAGCATGACCTGCTTGTATGTCTTCTTGCATGGATAAAGGTAGCTCGCCTTTATCCATTAAATAATGCCGCCAGCAAAATAAAGGAATGCTGATACTCGCTAGAATCAAACCACTCAATAACGTGCCGCTTCCCCATATATTTGCGCCAAAGGCCATCAAACCGACATTCAGAAAAGCGATGGCAATTCCCATAACAAACAATGGTTTGGGCGTACGATAACTCCGTTTCCAATTAGGTCTGTCAAGGCGGTGAATCCAGCCCGAGTTCAATGTCAGAAAATTAAAAATAATATAACTCACACAGGACGATGCCAGTAAAAATACATAATCAGACAAAGCCAGAAACATGAGGTTAATAATCAGATTCGTCCACATCGCACTGGTTGGCGCGCCATGTTGATTCACTTGAGACAGATATTTCGGCAGCAAGCCATCAATTGATCCCTGGTATAAGGTTCTGGAGGAACCCGACATGGTGGTCATAATTGCTAACATCAAAGCCAGTACAAGCATGACGACAAAGATATCGATAACAATGCCACTGCCACCCAATATCGTATAAAAGGCGTTCGCAATGCCCATGCCACTGTAGATATCAGCGGCGAGCATTCCATCATATTGGGCTGGTTTTATTACCAGACCTTCTGCATTTAACTGCTGAGGTTCGATCATCTGCCCCAAGCCAATATGTCCCTGAAAGGTGAATGGAATGAGCACAAAAGCGAACAGACAAAGTAGGCCTGAATATAGAAGCGCCCGTTGTGTGTCATAACTGGGCTGCTTGAACTCGCGGGTATAACAGACGGCCGTTTCAAAAGCATACGTTGACCATGCAGCAATAAATAACGCCCCTGCCACAAGTGACCAACCAGCCATATCCCATACTCCTGATACCACATATCCTTCACTGTCATAAGCAAGTGGTGTCAATGGATAAAAGTTATTTACTCGTAGATCGCCTGTGATTAACGGCACTATCGCGATCAACATCAATGGCATCAGCCCAGATAAACTGATAATCATCATCGCTTTAGCTGAGCGTAAAATCCCGCCATTTTGAATCGCAAAAACCAATATCATCATCACCGCACCGATGATAAAGACAGCATTAATACGTAAAGAGAGTCCCGCTTTGAGAAAACTCAGATCGAGCAAGGTGATTTGCCAGGTATTGATAACAGCATCAGGCGGATAGATAACATTGAGAATATAGCCTGCGGCCAGAGCAGAGCCAATAGCCAGTACAGGGCCCCATGCAACCCAGTTACACCACACACACAGGGCGGCAATCCATTTATTGTAATTCGCCCAGGCGACTGAGCTGTGAACAGATATCCCGCCCGTTTTATGTGGAAACAAGCCAGCCACTTCAGCATAGGTAAAGGCCTGAACGAGGCCAAGTGAAATAGAGACTATCCAGATCAGCCAAGCAGGTTTACCTACCGTGGCGGCTATTGCCCCCATTGAAAACAACACAAGCGCGGGCACACCACTTGCCAGCCAGAAAGCCCCCGTCCAGTCGATGCTTCTATGCAATGAGAAACGGTTATGCTGATTATGCGTTAGTGACTGCTGCACTCGTCTATCCACAGTCCGTTTGCCTCATGAAAAACATGGGTTGAAATCAACATCATATTTTTCATCCTTAGTAATATCAACCAGAATAAAGCTTAGCTGATGAACCTTATAAATAAAGAGAAAAGTCGAGCAAACGATCAGTGTGATATTTTCAGACCAATCATACCCAACAGAATTAATAAGATACTGAAAAGACGAAGCAATGTCGCTGGTTCAGATAAGAAAACGATGCCAAAAATTAACGTCCCCACCGCCCCAATGCCCACCCAGACACCATAAGCCGTGCCTAAAGGTAAGGATTTCATGGCTATGCCTAATAACCACAAACTCAACACCACTGTGACGAGTGCCGTCAGACTAGGCCATAACTTTGTCAAACCTTCAGAATACTTCAACGCAGCCGCCCAAACGACTTCAAGTAGCCCTGCAAACACTAATGCTAACCAAGCCATTAAACACCTTATTTATGATTATTGATTATAGAGAGACCCAACTTAAATAACTCAGGTATTACACTGCGGTTGAGTTGGCTAATTTCTCAGCGAGATCATCTGGCAACACATAATCCGTCACACTTAAACCAAAACCAGTCATGGATGGCAGCTTTCTTGGCCAAGTCATCAAACGCATCTCGGTCACCCCTAAATCTCTTAAAATCTGGGCACCAATGCCATAGTGTTTGAGCACAAACTCTTCAGCATAATTACGATCAGATTGAACCAATCTGTGCCATTCATCTTCATCGCCGTGCAGCAGGACCAATACGCCCGCGCCCTGTTGTTGAATATGCTGCATGGCTTCAGCCACACTCCAGGTATGCCCGTGTCGCTCATAATCCAACAAATCCAAACTATTAAATGGTGCATGCACTCTGACCAGAGTTTCTTCACCAGCGACAGGGGTGCCGTAAACCAGAGCCAGATGTTTCATACCAGTCGTTTTATCTACATAATCATGACGGCGGAATGTTCCCAGCATGGTTTGCATCTCCCGTTCATTTAAGCGAACCACATTTTGTTCATGCTGGTGACGATAGGCGATAAGGTCAGCGATGGTGCCGACTTTTAAATCATGCTGTTTGGCAAATTCGAGTAGATCGGGCAGTCGAGCCATCGTGCCATCTTCATTCATGATTTCACAGATTACAGCCGCAGGCTCTTGTCCTGCTAATGCCGCTAAATCACAGCCGGCTTCTGTGTGTCCTGCACGAGTCAACACCCCACCCGCCCGAGCCATTACCGGAAAAATATGTCCAGGGCTGACAATATCTTCAGGTGTGGCATTCGCTGCTACGGCTGCTTGGATAGTCACAGCACGATCTTGTGTGGAAATGCCAGTGGTGACGCCTTCAGCTGCTTCAATCGACAATGTAAAATTGGTTTCAAAACCTGCTTTGTTTTGCTTCACCATCAAGGGTAAGTTTAATTGTTCACAGCGTTGCTCAGTGAGTGTCAGGCAAATCAGGCCACGTGCATGCATAGCCATAAAGTTCACCGCTTCGGCAGTGACATGACTGGCTGCCATAACCAAGTCACCTTCATTCTCACGGTTTTCATCATCCATTAAGACAACCATTTTGCCCTGTCGAATATCCTCAATAATCGCTTCTGCACTGGCGATTTGTGCAGGTTGAGAATAAGACGTCAACTTAGATTGTGGCATGAGGATAGAGCTCCTTATAACTGATCAATAACGGCGTAGGCAGAGTGGTTGTGGATGGATTCAAAATTCTCACATTCCACGCGAAAACCTGACACAGTCTCCTGCTGCGCTAATGCGACAGCAATATCTCTGACTAAATCCTCGACAAACTTGGGATTATCATAAGCAAACTCGGTGACATACTTTTCATCAGGCCGTTTCAACAGGCCATAAAGCTGACTAGACGCTTGCTCTTCAATTAGCTGAATTAAGGTGTCTAGCGTCATATCTTCGTTAATGCGTGCTTCAACGGTAACCAGAGAGCGTTGATTATGGGCCCCATAATCTGAAATTTTCTTGGAACATGGGCAAAGGCTGGTCACTGGAATCTCAGCTTTGACCGTCAGATCCAATGTATCGGTGTAATCTGCCGTCAGCGTGATGTCATAATCCATAACACTTTTCACCCCAGAAACCGGTGCAGCCTTAGTGATGAAATAGGGGAAACGTAAGCTGACATGACCGTGCTGTGCGCCCAATAATTCGAGCATTTCCGTCATAAATGCCGACATATTACGAAGGCTGAACACAAGATCAGGTTTTTCCAGCAACTCGACAAAACGAGACATATGGGTGCCTTTTACATCGGCAGCCAAATGAACATACATATTAAAATCCGCGACAACACGAATTGGGGTGTCTGTGTGAGACTGGAAGAAAATCGGATAACGAAGTGATTTTATGCCCACTCTATCAATGGTTAACTGGCGCTTATCTGGCGTATTTTGAACATCTTCGAGTCGATGTGTTAACGGCAGGTTCATTATGTATCCTTGTGTTTTTGATTCACACAGTTGAATCAAGTAAAAAAATGGTGTGAATGACCGATTCATCTGGCCATTCACACAATATTCTCAAATCGCAAAGAGTCCGAGGATAACCATGAAGAAATGGCTTACAAAAACCAACTTCAACTTCATTGTTACCTAATTTAAGGCGTAACCCCATTCCAAAGAAGGATTACTCCCTTTGGGTTAATGACATCTTCTCTTTATTCCTTATTTTGGCTTGCTAGAAGCTAAGCTAACATCAAACAAGCCAAAATAAAGAAGGGGAAAACTGAATATCCAGCCTCCCCCAACTTAGATTAAGGTATCGATAACTAAAACGAATTAATCTCCCGCGGCTGCTTGATAATCCATCACTTCAGCACGCTTCTCATATTGCGCATACAACCAGATTGGCAGGTAGCATAAAAGCACAACAAAACCGACCCAGGTTGATGTCCAGCCCACTTCCAGGCTATTCAGGTAAACCACACCAATTAAACAGAGTGGAATATTAAACAAACCAAACACCAAAGCGACATGCTTCCAGCCTGTTGGGGCTTTAAATGGACGATCAAGCTCAGCAAAATTCGGATTCCTTTTGGCTTTTACATAAGCAAACAGGCTGATGCCATTTGCCATGGTATAACCTATCGCTGAAGCGGCCAGTATCGCTGCTGGCGTTCCCATTGAAATGAGAATTAAGTTGAATAGGCCAATAGTGACCATAGCAAAGACAGGCGTACCATGTTTATTCAGTTTGCCAAATACCTCAGGTAAATTTTGTTCTGTCGCCATGGAGTGCATAGCTCGGGCAGCACCTAAATACGCTGTCTGAATAATGAGAATCATCGCTGCGATCAACATAATAATCGCTACCACGGAGCCTGTTGCCCCAAATGCCGCTTCTGCCACGGGTAACATCGGCGAAATAGGTTCATCTAACACACCCTCTACTCCGAGCACACCAATCACAGCGGCTTGTACCAGCACAAATGACAGTAGACAAATCAAGCCACACACAAATAGCGCCTTTGGCACATCCTTACTGGGGTGTTTATATTCTGGACCATATATTGATGCCGTCTCCCAAGCACAGGCACTCCACTGAGCAATGGCAAACAAACCAAACAAAATCAGAATGTGGTGCATATCCCACTGCCAGTCAGAAGGTAACCAATTATTAGTAATATTGCTGAGCTCGACCGCACCACTGGTAAAAGGAATGATGGTCATGACAATCAGTGGAATAATGGAAATAAGTGCCAACAAGTACCCCAGAATAGCGCTGTCTTTTAAACCAAAATAATTCACTATGATGAGTGCCGAGAAAATAACAACGCCACAAATGAGAGACAGCTGATATTCAGTAAACACTTCGGCTAACCCTGGAAACAATCCTTGTAAATAACTGCCCACCAGTATCGCAAAAATAGCTAAAACAGGGTTCCAGGCAAACCAATAGCTCCAGGCACTGAAACCACCAATCAACTTACCTTTATCCAACTTTCCTTGATAGTTCTTACTTTTAAATACTGTTTGAGCAAACCCAGGTAAACCAGATGCCTTTGGGAAGGTAGTCGCTAGTTCAGCATAAGCCAGGTTTTGTACAAACCCTTGCAATACAGATAGGCCCCAAACAAGAATCGCCGCTGCCGCGACCCACATTGGGAAATAACCTAATGAAGGTAATATTAACAAAGGGACACCAGAGGCAATCGCTAGTCCTTGCTTCCAGTCAATTGAGCGTTCTAATGTATCTGAGTGAGCACTGTGATGCTCTGCTCGTGATGTTTCAGTCGTATTCATATCTCTCTCCGTCTCGATCGTCTGCCTGCTCAGCAGTTCATTTCATTTTTCGTAACAAATTGTTATTCAGTCTGTGTAACAAGACCTATTTGGAACTTACAGCAGAATGACAAAGATGAGATATTCTCTTCATAGCGTACTTCTAAAGAGGTACATTAAGACTTTCCACTTAAAATAAACCTTATATTCATCAATCACCTATACACAGCACGGTGATTTTCCCAACGAATTCTGGCCCACAAGTAGGCATCCATAATTGATAGTGCGTAAATAAAAATCCCACCAGCAAACTGGCCTATCACCGAAATACCGGGAGCAGCCATTTGGTAGGTGACAACACCTAACACCAGCATAAAAAACAACATGGTCAAACCACGCATGGGATTGTGATTCACTACCTGCCCCACTCCTGGCAACACAATGGCAATCAACAAAACAAAGTAGGGATGCACAGGTCCCTGCAATAAGGCGCTAGGCTGCTTCATTTTCTACCTCATTCATATGACCAGCCATAGCATCTAACTTCTGTAACAAGCCCTTTATCAAGTTTGACTCAATGGGTTTATCATCAAAATTAATCGCTCGCAGTAATAAATAATGTCCGCGGTCTGATTGCTTGGCTAAATACGTGAGTCGAATCGCGCCAGGGGTAATCAACAGCTCTTTGCAACGGTCATCAGCAAACAGATCTTTCACGTCTTGATCGATGCCCGTTAGTGACGGTGGCTGGGTCTTTGTCATATAGCGGGCATGTTGCGGCCAGCCGCCTAAAGGCATAACGGGTTTAAGCCACAGCCATGATGGACTGAAACTCTCGGTATTCTGTGGTCTGGCTAAAATATCGAGGGTTGCTCCACTGCTATCTTTATGCCTTCGGAATAAGGTGATATGCATCCACATCACCGGTAACTTTCTGGCTGTCAGGTTATCGACCTCTACAGAAAGTTTGACTCTTGTATCATTCCAGTCGGCATATATGGATGTGTAGCCCTGTTCATCCGTTTTTGATGACGTCAAGTCAACTATGTGATGGCAATCATCAAACACCTGACTTCGTGAAGCCAATACCTGCTGATGATGACGGCGATACATAACAAACAGACAGCTACTACTAAACAGCACCAGCATCAGTGCATAGATGGCATCTGTATTCATTTAATATTCCTCTTTCCGCTCAGAAAAAGCGTCCCGCAGCCATGACAGTACTGCGGGACTAAGGCTTATCTGACAACGGTTACCGGACAGTGAGAGCGCTGCACAATATGCTGCGCTATCGATCCTAGTAACACTTTTGCAATACCACTTCGTCCCACCGATCCGGTCACCACATGGTCATGCTCATGTTTCTCAGCATAATCAACAATGGCTTTGGCAATGTCATGGCCGGATGCTGTGATACAAAACACTTCCTTCAGTCCCTGAGAAGTGGCTCTGACCATGGCTTCACGTAGTTCCTGTTGGATTTGCGCATCAGCAGCATCCAGAATGCTCGAATCCCAAAAGTAGCTATGTGAAATATCTTCACTGGTTGGTCTGAGGACATGGATAAATGTCAGCTTGGCACCGACTGACTTTGCCAGTTCGACAGCAAAATCCACCGCCTTCATGGCACTATGCGATCCATCCGTTGCACATAAAATATGTTTCATGGTCCTTCCTCCTAATAACCTTTAGGCCGCGGCCAGGGCATCGTAAATTGATCGCCCCGCTTCACGAACTGGTAACGTCGTTTCACAAACCAGACTGAAGCCACGATATAAAACGCCATAATTGACAACAATGACGCCCCGTAACCGAGGAAGGTCGCGAAATAGACCAGAGAACATAAACCCAGCAAGGTATACGCAGGAATAGGATGGAAAGGATGGATATAGCCCCGCTTAATCACATCCAATGGCCACATTTTTCTGAATTTGACCATATTGATGGACATGAAGGTGTAACCCAACAAACCAGACAGAATCGAGAAGGTAATGACCTGATCCAACAAACCTGTGAACGCAAATGACACAGCAATCGGAATCAGGAAAATAATCGATCTGAAAGGTGTGCGGTAACGCGGATGAATGGCACCAAACCAGGTCGGCATGTAGCGATCCCGCCCCATGGAAAACCAAGCACGCGCCGCATCATTAATACAGCCATTAGCCGAAGCAATCGCCGCGAACATAGTGCCGATAAACAACACCACCTGTAAGACAGGATTACCAATAATCGAAGCAGCGTCATATAACGGCGTGGTCGCCTGACCTAAATATTGCCATGGCATCAGACCCGTCGAGATATACCAAGTCAATGTCGCAGCGACTAATAAGGTTAAGATGCCACCAATCGTACCCAGTGGAATCGCCCGACCCGCACTTCTCACTTCTTCCGCTGCCTGACAAGTGCCTTCGATACCTAAGTAATACCACATACCAAACTGCAAGGCGGCAACCACCCCAATCCAGCCATAGGGTAATTCTGTTAACAGATCACTGTGTTTCAGAATATGACCAGGGTTAAGTGGATCAGCCCCAATAAATAAGGCCAGAATCGCCAGAAAGGCAAACAAGGTAATGACAAAATTTAACGTCAGCGTCATAAACACACCGCGATAATTCAGCCAGGCCAAAAACGAAATGGTCAACACCACAAAGGGTTGTGGACTTAAATCAGGGTAGCCGGTTGCCGATGCCACAGCGGCCATCAAGTCCCCAACTATCAAAGCATCAGCCGCTTCCAGCATGGTGTAAGCCATGACCAGATACAAACCCACATTAAAGGCCATTAATGGACCGATAATATGTTTTGCCTGAGTGTATTGACCACCGGCTGCAGCTACCGTCGAGGTGACTTCTGAATCGATCATTGCCACACAACTGTAGAGCAAACCAATGACCCAACAGGCTATCAACGCACCATAGGCACCGCCTTTGGCAACAGAGAAGTTCCAGCCCATAAACTCACCGACCAGAACAATACCGACACCCAACGCCCAGATATGAAACGGGTTTAATACTTTCAGCATCGAAATCCGTTGTGATTGAGAAGAAGCTTCCTGACTCATGACTGTCCCTCCTCTCGCTCGAGTTCAGCCATCAGTTCATCAGCGCCTTCACGAGAACTCATCAATAAGGATTCATCAAATTGACGAGACACACTGAACGCATCGACCAGAATCCACAGCAATAACATGGCTGAGATAATCCACGCGGCGTAACTTAATATTTCCCAATAACTCATCGCTGATCCTCCTGCGTCGATCGCGAAGTCTTATCACCGAATTTTTCAGCAATCACTTCACGATATTGAGACTCGGAGACACGCAGCATAAAGATGAAATAGCCAATAATGACTAAAGCGGTAATGCCAAGCATCAAGGGATCAATGGTGTAATCAAACTTATCGTTGATGATTTCAGCCGCGGCTGTTTCATCAAACCCCAGCTTCTGCCATTGTTCCTGCTCAACAGGTGAGACGTTTAGAGATTCCCAGGAGATAACCTGAGATGAGGTGGTGTCGCTTGCTGATTTAGTATCAGATTCAAGAAACAAAGGGATATACAAACTGACATAAACAAGTACCAGAATAAAAAGACTATCAAACAACTGTCCCTTTTTAGACTGGACCTTTGGTATATAAGTAGACATAAGATTTCCTCATTAAAATCACTCGGCAATTAGCGCTTCGCTGCTCTATTTTCATCGAGATGTTTGATGTCCAACCCGTAGATATAGTCTTTATCTTCTGCGTAGTGCTTAGTCATTGCACCAACAGAAGCGGTATTGAAAAGGACGAGCAAGGCACTGGAAATAATCATGACCCAGCGGATAACCGGATCTTCCAGAATGCTTAAGATACTAATGAGGACGAAACCGACAGCCAGCCAGATGAGTAACACATCTGCCCATGCCATGATGCAGTCTCGTAGATACATATTTTGAATACGATTTTTTATTTTATTATTCATGGTTATATTTCTCTCTTCTAATAATTAAAAAATGATTTACACACTGTCCTCCTGATTTAACAAAAAAAAGAAAAAAACCGATGTCACGCAGACAAGGTGACTTATATTGACGGGGTAAGGATCGCAATAAGCCACGTTATCTTTGTAACACCGGTTTTTAACTATCACTGGCGCAACAACATTTTTTTAGAATGTATGTGTGCCTGGAATCCAGCTTGTGCCGGCTAATGGCACACGAGCCATCGCTGCAGATTCCACTGTTAATGCCACTAAGTCTTCTGGTTCCAGATGACGTAGATCGTTTTTACCGCAAGCACGCGCTAGTGTTTGTGCTTCCAGCGTCAGAACACGCAGGTAGTTCGCCAGACGACGACCACCTTCAACCGGATCAAAGCGTTTCATGAGCTCTGGATCCTGAGTAGAAATACCGGCTGGGTCACGACCTTCATGCCAGTCATCGTAGGCACCGGCTGTAGAACCCAGTTTTTGGTACTCTTCTTCCCATTTAGGATCGTTATCACCCAGCGCCACTAGTGCAGCGGTACCGATAGCTACCGCATCAGCACCCAACGCCATACATTTCGCGACGTCGGCACCATTACGGATACCACCCGAGACAATCAGCTGAACCTTACGGTGCATGCCCATTTCCTGTAGCGCTTGAACCGCTTGAGGAATCGCTGCCATCGTTGGGATACCGACATGTTCGATAAACACGTCTTGCGTTGCCGCAGTACCACCTTGCATACCGTCGACGACGATAACATCAGCACCGGCTTTCACTGCCAGCTTCACATCATAGTAAGTACGAGTTGCACCGACTTTGATGTAGATAGGCACTTGCCAATCTGTGATTTCACGCAGTTCTTTGATCTTGATTTCCAGATCGTCAGGACCCGTCCAGTCAGGATGACGACACGCTGAACGTTGGTCTACGCCCATGGGCAATGTACGCATTTGGGCAACACGTTCTGTGATCTTTTGCCCCAGTAACATACCGCCGCCGCCTGGTTTTGCGCCTTGTCCCAATACCACTTCGATCGCATCTGCTTTTCGTAAGTCGTCTGGGTTCATGCCATAACGTGATGGCAGGTATTGGTAAACCAGTTTGCTTGACTGACCACGTTCTTCCGGTGTCATACCACCGTCACCTGTAGTGGTAGATGTACCCACTGCTGATGCACCACGTCCTAACGCTTCTTTAGCATAGGCAGACAGCGCACCGAAGCTCATACCGGCAATCGTGACAGGCGTATCAATAGTGATAGGTTTTTTCGCAAAACGAGTACCTAAGGTCACAGAGGTATTACATTTTTCACGATAGCCTTCTAATGGGTAACGCGACATACTCGCCCCCAGGAACAGCAAATCGTCAAAATGGGGCAGTTTGCGTTTGGCACCGGCACCGCGGATATCATAAATACCCGTATCAGCAGCGCGACGGATTTCAGCCATCGTCAATTTATCAAACGTCGCTGACTCGCGCGGTACAGTCGTGTATTTTTTCTTTTCAGTCATTTCTATTTCCTCGCAATATCAGCAATTAATACGCACTCGCGTTATCAACTTTGAAGTTGTACAACTGACGAGCAGAACCATAACGTTTGAAGGCTTTTGGATCTTCATCCACACCGGCTTTTTCTAATAAAGCCGACAGTTCATCCAGGTGTTCCTGACGCATTTCTTTTTCGATGCAGTCAGCGCCCAGTGATTTCACTGCGCCTTTGACATAGATATGCACTTCGTACAGCGAGTCACCCAACGCATCACCGGCATCACCACACACCACTAGTGAACCAGCCTGGCCCATAAAGCAGCTCATATGACCGACATTGCCTTTCACCACAATATCAATGCCTTTCATCGAGATACCGCAACGTGAACCAGCATCGCCTTCAATCACTAACAAACCACCATGGGCTGTCGCGCCGGCTGCTGATGAAGCGTTACCTTTCACACGCACACTGCCTGACATCATGTTTTCAGCAATGCCTTGACCAGCATGGCCGTGAACAGTGATGTCGGCTTCTTTGTTCATACCCGCACAGTAGTAACCGACCGGACCGTGGATATCGACTTTGAGCTTCTGATCAAGACCAACAGCCAGGTTATGCTCCCCTTTTGGGTTTAATACTTCCCATTCAGCAATGGTCAGTTCTTTGTTTTGATCATGCAGCGCCTGATTCAAATCACGAACTGTTTGTTGTGCCAAATCCACCGTTTGCTTGCCGCCGGATGTGGTCACTGATTCTGCTACAGATTTAGTACTCATTTATATTCTCCTCATACACCATTGCTTAGTGCGTGGTACGTTCCCAAACATAGACTTTTGAAGGCTCTGGTTCCCAAACTTTGGCGTTTTCAATGCCAGGTAATGTTGTTAAAGCCTGATACTCAGAGGCCATGGCCACGTAATCATCTGTTTCTGCAATCACCGCAGGTTTGCAAGCAATCGGATCACGCACGACAGCAAAGCCATCTTTAGTACCGATAGTGAAGGTGAAGAAACCATCCAGATCGTCTAAGGCATGCTCTAACGCTTCTGTCAGGCTATCGCCTTGTTGTAAACGGTATGTCAGGTAACCTGCAGCCACTTCTGAATCGTTTTCAGTTTCAAAATGAATGCCTTCACGTTTCAGTTCTTGACGCAGACGGTTGTGGTTAGACAGAGAACCGTTATGTACCAGACACAGATCCATGCCTGTTGAGAAAGGATGGCTACCCGCCATGGTTACAGCAGATTCAGTTGCCATACGTGTATGACCGATGATGTGGCTGCCTTTCATGTTTTCCAGGTGGAACAGATTGACGATACGCTCTGGTAAACCGACTTCTTTCAGGATTTCGATAGATTTACCTGAGCTCATGATGAGTACGTCCTGATGATTTTCCATCAGATAGTTTTCAACGGTTTCAGCATCGATATCGACTTTAAAGACCGCCACTTTGCTGTTTTGGAACCAGTCAACTTTTGTATTCAGTTTGGCTTCAATGTCTTTTGCCAATGCAGCCCAATCATAATTTTCATCTTCGTTGCGAAGCGTTAACTTCACACCGTGATCCACTTCATCACCATAGACAGCAAAGCCGGCACTATCAGGGCCACGTTCTGTCATCGCAATTAACATTGGTGCAAACAGTTCACCCAGACGGTCTTGGTATTTATCGTTTTTCAAATACAGGCCAACGATTCCACACATAACTATTCTCCTAACATCATTCCCTGGGAAGGGACTCTTTTAATAAAATTCAACGTAACGATTGATTTCCCAATCAGATACATGACGCATGTATTCCACCCATTCCATGTGTTTAAGTTCTAAGAACTCTTTAACAAACTCATCGCCTAAAGCCCCTTTAATCACGTCATCTTTTTCTAACGCAGTCAGAGCTTCATGAAGATTTTGTGGCAGGATGCCAATGCCTTTTTCTTCCAGTTCTTCTGGGCTTAAGTCATATAAATTAATGTCATAACCTGGACCCGCTTCCAGTTGACGCTCCACACCATCCAGACCCGCTGCAATCGCTGCCGCCGCTGTCAGATAAGGGTTACAAGTACCATCTGGCAGGCGTAATTCGATACGGCCGTAAGGAATACGCACCATGGTCGAACGGTTGTTATTACCATATGAGATATACGCTGGCGCCCAAGTCGCACCGGATAATGAACGACCGACCACTAAACGTTTGTATGAATTGACGGTAGGCGCTGCAATCGCTGATAACGCAGGTGCATGAGCCAAAATGCCCGCCATAAAGTGATAAGCCAGTTTTGATAAACCATGACCGGTTTCATCACTGTCATCATGGAATAAGCTTTTCTCGCCATCACCAATCGACATATGCATGTGCATGCCGTTACCAGGACGGTTACTGAATGGCTTAGACATAAATGAACATACCATGCCCATTTCGTTAGCAATTTCGCTGGCCGCCATTTTAAACATCACATAGTCATCCGCACTCTTCAGTGCATCAGCATAGGTGTAGTTAATTTCAAACTGACCATTCGCATCTTCATGATCGATTTGGTAAATATCTAAACCGACATCAATTAAAGACTCGGTGAGCTTTTCGAGGAAACCGCTCTGACGTGTGATGCCTTTATAGTCATAGCATGGTTTTTGTAGCGTATCAGTTGGGTCAAACGGATGTAGATGACCGAACTCGTCTTTTTTCAATAATGAGAATTCAGGCTCTAAACCGGTGTATAAAATCCAGCCTTTTTCAGTCAGACGAGAGATTTGTTTTTTCAGTACAACGCGACTGTCATGGCTGTATGGCTCACCATTAACATGACCATCACAAATTAAACGGGCATAGCCAGGTTGCCATGGCAATAAACTCAACGTGCTTAAGTCGCCCATTGCCATGTAATCTGGCCCATTCGGTTTAATACCCATACCCCAAATAGCGCCACCAGCAAAACCGGCACCGGTTTTAACAATGTCTTCCAGATGATCCGCTGGCACAGATTTGACTTTAGCCACACCGTGGATATCGACAAACTGAGCGAGCACATATTTCACATTGTTTTCAGCTAAAAACTTCTGCGCGTAAGCTATTTGATCAGCGAGCGAAGCCTTAGGGTCAAATTCATACTTCATAACATTTCCTCTGTTTGAATGATCAACACTTGGTCGTATCAATTGTTTTCGTAATAAAAACTGAACCCAATGGCACCGCCACCATATTCTTCAGTGATGCCTAATAGTGTTTTCCACAGATAGGGTCCATACGTACCATCACACCAAATGCGATAAACAGATTGGCCATTTAGCATCTGTCTCAGCAACGTTACCGATACACCGGCGATGACAGTCATGACAAGACGATTCTCTTCAAGTGCATCTCCTGACAGGTCGATTGCACAGACTTCAGAAAATAACTTTGTTGCCAGCTTGCCACTGACAATAAACGACGCATCATTGCGAATTACCTTATGGACACCGGCTTTATTGACAGGCAAAGCATTCAACTGAGCGACCAGTTGTGAATTCAGTGGCTCTTCGATCAGGTATTCACTGCCACCTAGTCTTAAAACCAACTCGCGTTTACCTTGTAGTGTCCAACTATTTTTTGCTTCAGGTAGTGTCAGGCTGGCAGCAGCTAACCACTCTGCTGCGTTTGGTCCTTTCACACCAAAGCGATTTAATGCACTCACATCACAAATACTTAATAACTCGTGGCGTGATGCTTCAATAGCCTTGTCCGCTATAGCTATTGCAGTCTCCATGCCATTCACAAAACCATTGATGGGTTTCAAAGGGGCTTGAGCAAAAGCGACCGGGCTTTTAAAAATGTCGTTTTGCATGCTTACTCTCCGTTGTTATCAAGTAGGTGAAAAAAAGGCGCTTTAACGACTGTTGCTTCTACCATTGCACCGCTATCGGTACGAATAGAAAACGTTGAGCCCGGACTGCCCTGTTCTGGTGCAATAAACGCAAAACCAATGACTCTGTTGAGGTATTTGCTATAAGCAATACTGGTAACTCGACCTTTGATATTGCCATCTTGAATCACCAGATTGCATTCATTCGGCATCTCACCCGTAAAGTCTTTTTCCAGCACAAAGTTCACTAACTTCTTGTTCAGTGTTTTCTTAGCGATGATCTTGAGACTGCGTTGACCGATAAAGAACGGCTTATCCATTTTCACCAGTGCTTCAGAATGTGCTTCAAATGGATTAGTCAGACCATCGGTATCGTGGCTTATCAGGTGATGTCCCATTTCCAGGCGAAGCAGACGCTGAGCATCTGTGCCAAATGGGCGGATACCGTGGGCTTTCCCTGCTGCCATGATTTGTTTCCACAGATGTAAGCCCGCTTTGTATGGGACATGAATTTCAAAGGCGAGGTCAGAGACAAAGCTGACTCGCAAAATTTTGGCATCCACCCCAGCAAGCTTAGCTTGGGTCATATTGCCATCCGGTAAAGCAGCATCACTCAGGTCAGCTTGGGTCAGTGACGTTAAAATCTCACGTGATTTGGGTCCGGCCAAGGTCATCGCTGCAATGGCGCCGGTCAGATTCACCAAAGTGACTTTTAATCCCCATGCCTGAACATTACGTTGCATTTCACGGTAAACCGTCGCGGCATTGGATGAGTTCGTTGATACATAGAACTTTTCAGCTTCGACACGAACAGCCAGCCCGTCATCCAGCATCACACCAGCTTCATCCAGTAGCAGAGCAATGCGGCTTTCGCCGATTTTCTGTTTACTGAACTTGCCTGTATAAAAGCGTTCCAGAAATTCAGTGGCATCGGCACCGTAGACTTCAATTTTTCCTAAGGTGCTACCATCAATCATGCCAGCCTGTTTTCTGACGGCTAACGCTTCTTGCTGTACCGCTTCCATCGCCGTCATAGAGCGACCGTTATGTTGGTAATACGCAGGACGCATCCACACGCCAGCTTCCATCATCACGCCGCCGTTATCGACATGCCATTCATGCATCGCGGTATAACGATGAGGGTGGAATCCGCGTCCGCCCAGATGACCAATCGGTGTTGGGTGGAAGAATGGACGCGCGGTGGTGCTACCAATTTTCTCAACCGGTAACTGACGAATACGAGCCAGAATACGGATCGCATTCATATTGGAATGTTTACCCTGACTTGGGCCCATACCCACCGTGGTGAAACGCTTCATTAACTCAATGTTGTCAAAACCTTCTTTGGCGGCATTGATGAAGTCTTTCACCTGAATATCTTCGTCAAAATCGACAAAGTTCTTGCCTTTAGGATGGTCAACAATCGGATAAGGATGGCTGGGTGAATTCATCTCAACAGCAGGCACGACAACCGAATCAACTGACTTACCAAGGAAAGCGGCCGCTTCTGCTGCTGCACGCTGACCGTCTAATTGACGTGCTTTGAAATCAAACACACCATTCACTTTACCCGCCGCAAAGACGCCTTCAGGTAATTCATCAGGTACAAACTGTTCGACACTGTAGTCATAACGCATTTTTGTACCAGCCTGATATAACAAGGCTGCTGCTGGTGCCCAACCGGCACTCATCGCTACACCATCACATGCCAAACGCACAGTGTGACCACTATCAGCGCCTGCACGTATGTCGTCGTAAGGACTAACTGAAACCGCTTTAACACCCAATTTATCCGAGGTAGGGATGACTTCATAAATACAGCTTGAGATATGAACAGGAATACCTAGATCTCTGACTTTCTGAGCCAGTTCACGTGGTGCGCCATTTCTACGCATATCAATAACGGCAACCACTTCAACGCCAATTGAGGCCAGATCCAGTGCGGTACGATAGCCATAGTCATTTGCTGTGACCACCACGCCTTTATTAAAAGGTTTAACCGCATAACGATGAATCAGGCGTTGTGCTGCCGATCCCATCATCACGCCCGGTAGATCGTTGTAACGAAATACAGGTGGTTGCTCAAACGCTCCTGCAGCCACGATGACCGTTTTCGCCCAGACTTTAGTGATGCCGTCTTTACCGACTAATGGCACCAATTTATCGCCATAAAAACCGCCAGCATACGCATCAGTAATTAAACGAATATTCGGGTTTGACTCCACTTTACCTAACAGGCTTGTCAGCGTATCAGTCGTCGTTTGGTCACCGGCATAGTCGTATGTCAGGCTGCCACCCGCCTGCTTGTTTTCATCAACAACAATCACATCCAGGCCTTGCTCAGCCGCTTTAACCGCTGCTGATAAACCAGACAGACCGGCACCTATGATTAACACATCACAGTGGGCAAACTTTTTCGGTTTAATAATACGTGGGTAGTTAAAGTTAACTTCGCCTAAACCAGCCGCCTTACGGATTTTGTCTTCCCAGAACGGAAACAGGCTTTTTGGTTTATAAAACGTTTTGTAATAAAAACCGACCGGCAGAAACGGTGATAAATAATCGATATATTTGTTTTTATCTTTTAATACACCACCAATCGTATTGACGGCTTTAATATCCATACCATCAGCAACAGGCCAGACATCAGCACGGATATTGGTATCCACGCCGTCTGTCATCATGGCGTTGACATCATGATTGGCAAAGCTCAATACACCACGTGCACGGTGATATTTAAAACTACGGCCCAGCACATTAATACCAGCCGCCCACAGCGCACTGGAAATGGTATCGCCTTCGTAACCTTGCACAGTCTGACCTTCATATTGAAAAGTCAGTGGCTTGTCACGGTTAATCCACTCACCTCGTTTCTTAGCAATACGGCTGGTCATTTAGCTTCCTCCTGACCCAGAAGATAAGTACGGTTGACCTTATCAGTCATCGTGTTACGTTCAGCGATAAACCAGGTACCGCTGGGGGTGTGATACCACCATTCTTTTTTCAAACCAGGTGCTCCATTACGATAGTGCACATAGGCAGCCCACTCAGAATCTGAACATGTGTCAGGGTTGGGCATATTTCGATATTCTCCGCCGTAGGTGAATTCACTCATCGGCCTGATACCATTAACGGGACATTCAAGTAGTTTCATAGCCTTACTCTTAACTTAGTGACCAACTGAAGCTGCGCCTTTTTCACCGGTCAGCTCATAGTCTTCAAAACGTGATAAACGGAATGATTTAATAAGATCAGGAGCCATATCTTTGGCTATTGTCTCAGCCATGGTTTTGCCACTGATTGGCGTGGCTTTAAATCCCCATGTGCCCCATCCGGCATCCAGATAAAACCCTTCTAGTGGTGTTTTACCCATAATCGGTGCAAAGTCAGGCGTGATGTCAGCCATACCCGCCCATTGGCGTACCACTTTGACATTCGATAAAAACGGGAACATATCGGTGATATGTGTGGTGAGTCCTTCCACGAAATCCAATGATGAACGTGTTGAATGGAATTCATAAGGATCCAGTGATGAGCCCATGACCAGTTCACCACGAGACGATTGACTCACGTACACATGCAAACTGCCGGAAACCAAAATGGTATCGAGCCAGGGCTTCATCGGTTCTGATACGCAAGCTTGCAGGGGATGAATCACAATCGGTGTTTTCAAATCCACCATCTCAGTGATGCGTGGTGTAAAACCTGCCACTGCAGATAGAACACGATTTGTGCTGATATAGCCTTTAGATGTGTTCACACCAACGACTTTGCCGCCTTTAGTATCAATACCCGTGACTTCCGTCATTTGGAATATTTCAACACCCATGCGATCCGCTTCTTTTGCATAACCCCATGCCACGGCATCATGACGAGCCACAGAGCCTGGTGCATGGTATAAAGCACCCAGGATAGGCGCTTGGCCACTGCAGGAGATATCCAATTGCGGACACGCTTTGGATATCTCCTCAGGACCGACGACATAACTCTCAACCCCAACATGTTTATTCACTTCTGCACGCCAGCGCATGGTTCTCATTGCTGATTCTGTGTGAGCTAAAGTGAAGTGCCCACGAGTTGAATAAAACAGGTTCAGGTCTAATTCTTCTGATAAATCTTCGTACAATTTAACGCTGGCATCGTAGAAGTTAATGCCTTCTGGTGTCAGGTAATTAGAACGTACGATAGTGGTATTACGGCCTGTGTTGCCGCCACCAATATAGCCTTTTTCTAATACAGCTACATTGGTAATGCCATAGTCTTTCGCTAAGTAATACGCCGCAGCCAAACCATGTCCGCCGCCACCGATAATCACGGCATCGTACGATTTCTTAGGCTCGGTACAGTCCCTAAAAAAACGTGGTGCCGGGTGTTCACTACTCAGACCATATTTTAATAGCCCTAATGGCATTCTTAACCTCCACTCATAATGCTCAATACTACTTAAGTAGTATGCGAATCTACCTCTAATTAGGTAAACAATATTTCATGTGATGAAACACGGTTCTATTTACTCATGTCGAAAAAAACATGTCAATAGCCTTGTAAACTTTTTTTCACAATAGGAAACATTTAGTGGGGATAAATAAAAAAACCTCAGGTATAATCAGGCAAAACAGCCTTAAAGAAGACGGAGTATTCTTGCCGTGAGCAAACAGCAAACGATCGTGACGACTGAAACTGCGACACATCAGTCTTTAGATAAACACCTGGGAAATACGCTGCGCCATATTCGTACTGAAAATGGATTAACGATTGCGGATGTCGCTATGCGAGCCAATGTCAGCCGCGGCATGCTGAGTAAGATCGAGAACGGACTGACCTCGCCCAGCCTGGAAAAACTGGAACATCTTGCTAATGCTCTGGGTGTAAAGCTTTCGCGGTTATTTCATGATTACGACACACCCATGGGTGGTGCTCAATATGTGAAGAATGGCGAAGGAATGGAAGTCGTTCGCCGTGGCACCAAAAGTGGTCACACATACCATTTGCTGGCGTATGACACCGGTCCGAAAAAATTGTTTGAACCGTTTTTGATTACCTTAAATGAAGAAAGTGAAGTGTTTGATCCGTTTGAACATGCCGGCACCGAATTCATTTATATGCTGGAAGGCAAACTGGAATACACCGTAGGTGATGAACGTTTTATTCTGGAACCTGGCGATTCTCTGACATTCCACGCTGAGCAACCTCATCGACCAGAAACCAAGCTAAAAATGCCCATTCAGTATCTGGCCATCATTTACTACGATAGTCTTGATGACTTTGAAGACGATAGTTACAAAAACTAGCCTGTTTTGAGTATTTAGGGTCAGTGTAAAAATAGCTTACTTTCCAATATTGGGTGACGGTGTAGTAAGGCTATTGTTAATAGTTTTCAACCTAAGCCCATATATCTTTATCCACTAAATCAATCATACCAATCGAGTCTGACCCCTTTGGTTCTAAAGTCATTTTCACACTCGTTACTTTATTGAAATAGAACCTGAAGTCGTGGCTAGGGAAGCAGAGCTTATAGGGATGTCGCGACCCAAATCTCTTAAAGTCTGTTCAATTTCACTCTTTAATCCACTCGACGCCTTGGCACCGAGGATCACTCCAGTTATTGCCACTGCCGGAATACTATATAGATAGACATTTTCGGAAGCAGTTTCAATTACTTTATCCGCATCATTCAGGGGTAGAAGCATTCGCCACTCACGCTCATAGTCCCAGATCTTCATTTTCGTAACCATTAAATCTTCGCCACTCAGGTCATGTAGAGATCTACCCGATGGGGTTCTATCGATATATCTGACTTTTCTAAGGTAATAGAACTCATCTTTGTCTGAACGTCTACGATTGAAGTATTCGTGTGTGGCATCAAACTCGATCAAAAATCCTTTATGCGCCGCAGCATAATGTGACCACATAAGTAGATTCTCAGGATTCTCTGTCAAGCTCAACATACCAATGTGCTTATCAAATTCTTCTGAGATCAATCTTTTTGCCTCGGGAGCAAATGTGGTCAGGAAACTTCGCATAAATGGTTCCACACGTCTCAACGCATTGTTCAGAAGTTCTGGATTACTTCGCACCAATGCAACCATCTGATCTTCAGTAAATTTTGACTTCTGATCCGCCGGTAGTTCCTTGTACTTCTCTCTGAGCGACTCCTCTATATATTCAAATGGTGGCTCGAGAATTTCTTGCACTTTCTCTTCATGGAACAGCACCTCGAATACTGGCTGCATTTCGAATGGGTCATTCAGGGAGGATGGCTGCGTAAATCGAATATGTCCGTTCCTAAGAATATCGATTCTTTCAGGCGGTACGTACTTATATAGCTTCCGAGGTGTATTCATCCTGACTTCACTTTGTGCTGCGAGCTTCTAACGCCAGCCATAACCGGAGACAAAAAGCTGCATAGCGAGGTAAGAGCGGCGCAGCTTTTTGGCGTCCGAGTTTATGACATTGTTAGGCATTTTCATTCTCGGCTGGGAAATACGTTGCTTTGACCCTGCGCGACTTAGAAAGATATGCCGTCCATATTGCCGCCGCCAGAACAGAGCCAATTAGAGCACCGAAAAACTGTGGATCAGATACGAGTTCGCCGAAAACGAAAAGAGGAAGAAATATTCCCATGGCTATCGATGCTACTGGACCGGCAACCCAAAGCAATATTTTTGCTCTTTTTACTACGGATGGGTTTCTGCCTTTTGCAAGGCCAAGACCCGCATAGATGCTTAAACACACCACGACTAGAAATGACCACCATGTAGCTGACTTATACATCTGCCATGACTCTACATCCTTTAAATTAGGATATTGAGATTCGGCAAGCATTATGTCTGCGTTTATTCGACCGGCGCCCATTAATGGCCCCAAGAACATCAAGCCCACTACAAGCAGCAGAAGCCAACCAGCCACGCCAGCGGGACCTTCAGTATTGCTTTGAGCAGGCGGAGGATTTTTGGCAAAACGATAAATCCCGTAGATTGCACCTACGAATATAAGGATTATCAGAATTTGCCAAATTGATATTCCACCCATGTTTCTCTCCTTTTCTCATGCCTAACGCTTGGCATGAGCCGCGCGTTTTAGCGAGTCGGCTCGAAAACCAATGGGGTCAGACTCTGTACGATCCCCACAAAAATTATAGCGTTTCAAACAAGTAAGCACTTGATAAATGAAGTGCCCTGACAGACTTCATAAATTCTCTTATCTTCAATTTCGCAGAAATCAATAGGGTCAGAGTGTTTGATTTTTGGCCTGCTCACGAAATTTCTCCGATTTTCTGTCACGGGGAACCAATGGGGTCAGACTCGATTGGTTTTACTTGACTGACGGTAGGCCGTTGAGCGCCTGTCTCCTCCTTTAGCAGCTAGACTCGCCCTACGATTCAGTTGTTGCTCAATCTTGTCTTTAAAGTAACGATTACCCAACACCCATGACTTATTGGTTGCTTCACGTATCTCTGCCATCGTTTCATCACTCAGGTGATTATCAAACAACGCTCGATAAGCTTGTTGACGGTTCTCACTTGTATCACCTAATTTTAAATATTCCTCATGAGGCGTTAATAACGCATTGTCTTTGCCTGAGGCATTATAACCATAACTTGACCAGGGGTAATCTGCAGGATGTTCTGCCATATCACGTGCTCGTACAGGGTTAAGTTCAATATACCGGTAACACGTCAGAAGGTATTGTTCTGTATCAACTAATGTCGCTTTATAGCGGCCTTCCCATAACGTACCCGTACGATGATAACTGTGATTAAAATACTGAACGTAATAGCGTCCGACCATCTGTACCAGCTTACTCAAACCTATTTCAGTATGCGGTGTTATCAATAAATGCACATGGTTTGTCATCAACACATAAGCATGTAATGAACATTCATGTTTAATGCACGCTTGCTTTAGCTTTTCAAGATAGAAGTGATAATCCTCATCCGCCAGAAAAATAGGCTCTCGATTATTGCCTCGAATAATCACATGTTGAGGATGGTCGGGAATAACAAAACGAGGTAAGCGTGCCATTGTTCAATCCTTGAATAATGAGAGAGCTTGAGTCTAAATAACTTTATTCCCTACATCAATCATACCAATCGAGTCTGACCCCATTGGTTCTTGACCCCATTGGTTCTGACCCCGTTGGTTCCAATCGAATCTGACCCCATTGGTTCTTAGCGCAGCGAAATGCACAAAAGTGCGAAGCAAAAGCTGTCCGGTTGACATGTTTGTTAGGCTACTGACGGTACCCTACTAGGCCTAGCCCTCCATGAGGACTAGGCCGACAGCACCTCGCACCCTCATAGCTTGGGAGGGCGTAGGGAGTTGCTCTATTTGCAACGAAACGGCGGCTGAACCTGAGCATCTAACTCTCTTTGTTTCGTATGCGGATTAGTTATTTCGAAGTTATCATTGAACCATTGTAAGCCGCATGGCGCAATATCTCTATCTATCAACTGTCCAGAGATATACCTTTGTTCATCAATTACAACCCCACAATGAGAGCCTCCAGTATTGGGCTTTCGGATAACGGTGACAATCTGTGGTATTGGCCCAACAGAGTATTTTTTACTTTGCTTAATAGTTTGGCAAAAAGCATGGAAAACGTCCCGACTGGTTGATTTATTGGGATTTTCGATTGCTTGGTGCTTTGCATATTGACTTTCAAATTCTGTCTTTCCACTACCAGCAACAATTATGGGGCCAGACACACGAGGAAATGCTAATTTGGATTTAGTTACTTCTTTAAACTTAGAATTTATGCAAAAGCATTCGAAATTACCAGCAGAGTCAGTTGCAACTTTTCCACAAACCACAACTGTAAAGCTACCGCTAGAAAATTTAACCGGGTACTGATTATAATTTCTTACAATAAGCCGGATGAGGATATCTACCAAGTCTTCAAGTTTCCTCCCTTTATAATCTGGTATCGCCTCAACTACAGAAATTGCTTGTGAAATTAACATTTGACTAGAAAGTGAGTCACCACAATAACCTAATATTGCTGGAAATTGTCGTAGTGCGAATGTTTTATTTGAATGATCAAAATGCCCCTCTTCCCCCCAAGAAACTCTACTATCAGTAGCAATGTATACCGACGCAGGGCTTCGAGAATCTATACCGGTCCAAGCAACAAGTAGAGTCATATGATTAAAAGCCTAACGATCAAGCTCAGGGGCTGCTAACCACTCACTGAGCTTGAAAAATTTATTGAAATTAAAACTCACAAATGATCTCACAAACAAGATCGCGGTTAGCTGTCCCACTGGAGTGCCTTGTTAGCTGTCGAACAATAGTGATGAATATGCCCAAAGTAAAGTCCCAATAATAAGGAGAAAGTAATACCAACTAACAGTAGAGTATTTGGATAGAAATTCTTTTTCTGCCTGTTGGTTTTTATCTATTGCGTATTCTTCAGGAACAATATCAGACATACCATTAGAAACTACTTCCCATTGTCCATGACGGCCTTTTCTGCAAGGTAGGTTCATGTCTCTTTTTAGTTCAGGCATTTGTATTTTTATTAAATTAAGAAGAACAGCATAGATAGTAAGTAAAGCTCCATAAGCACCTAACCAATTAAAGTTTGAAGAACACAAGGAAAGAGAAATGTGTAACAAAAACAGTAGGAACCAAAAGACCAAGTTTTTGGTGAAAGAAGTGTTTGAAATGAAAGAGGAGAATCTCGCAACAGCCTTGATGATAATTTTAGATGTGTCGTTCATGATGCTCCTCATCTTATTTTCATTGTTCAAATAGCCAGCTAACAGTCTGTTTTATGAGGCCACTGGCCTCATAATAAATATTAAACAGGTGGCCTTATAATTCATTTTAAAAAATATAACAAATTGATTATTAATTAGTTTTCAATTCGTGGTTTTGAATTATGAGGTCATTTTTTTGAACTAGCAATGAAAAATATTGCCTGACATTACTTATTTTGGGAAGGCAGTTTTATAAAGTAATCTAATGATTTTATTCAGGTAGTCGCAGGAAACTGGCCGCCGACTGATGGCTGTTAAGATGAGGAACCACACCCAAGCAGGGAGCATCAATGCGGCTCGTTAAGGTCTCTATCATTTCAGTTGATTCTGATTGTTCAGCCACATGATTCGCCACCCAGCCAGCCAGTTTGAGACCTTGTTGTTCAATCGCTGCCACGGTCAATAAGGCATGATTAATACAACCGAGTTTAATTGCCACCACCAAGATCACCGGCAATTGAAGTTCAACAGCAAGATCGGCCATGGTGCTTTCTGCGTTGAGTGGTACATACCAGCCTCCCGCACCCTCCACAATGACTGCCTCTGCCTGTTCAGCGATCAATTCATACTTGTGTTTAATCTTGGCAATAGAGAGTGTTACCCCTTCTCGCTCAGCCGCAATATGTGGCGCAATAGCTGGTTCAAAGGCATAAGGATTGATGAGTGAATAGGCTAAATCTGTCCGGCTCTGTTTGATTAATGCTAAAGCATCCTCATTTTTCCACTGCCCATCTAACCACTCACAACCGCTGGCAATCGGCTTCATGCCAACTGTTTTATAGCCTTGTTGTTGCAGTAGAGATACCAAGCCCACACTGATGAAGGTCTTCCCTACTTCAGTATCTGTACCTGTTATAAAAAAATGTGTGCTGGTCATAATCGTTTGATCTCACTGATCGGAATATAAACACTTTCGTCATCCGTTCGGCATTGGCCTGATTGAGCTAATTTCCATGCATGACCAAAAATGACTTCATAGCTTGCAGGTAAACCGTCAGCTTGACGAAATGTTTCATAGGCGGAAACCACTTTTTGCATCAATTGTTTGCCTGTAAGGCCGCGACGCCGACCTTCATTCACATTACGTGCGCCTAGGATTTTTAGATCCCGCATCACGCTCATCGCATCATTATAACTGAGTGTGTAAGGTTCCATATCCAGCACGCAATCTGCTAAGCCGCTGGCTGTCATCGCATCACCCACATCATGCATGTCATAGAATAAATTCACATGTGGGTAGGTATCGACTTCAGCCCAAGCCTGACGTAGTTCGGTCAGTGTATCTGGCCCCAGACTGGTAAACATCAATAGTCCCTGTGGTTTTAGCACCCGAAAGATTTCACTGAAACAACGTTTAGGATCACACCACTGTAATGCCAGATTGGCATAGATAAGGTCGACGCTGTTATCTGCTAGCGGTATAGCTTCGGCATCACCTGCCAAGACCTGTAAACGTTTCTGTTTCGGTAACCAGCGTTTAATGCCTTGATCATGCCGATAACGCTTTTCGGCCTGCTTTAACATTTGTGGTGCGATATCGACAGCGACTAATTGGGCATGAGGATAGCGCTTTTGCAGTAACGATAAATTGCGTCCCGTCCCTGCCCCCAGATCCACTATCGTTTGTGGTTCGATAGTGATGTACGACAAACGCTCTAATAATTCATCGGCTGTTTGTCTTTGTAACACAGCCACATCATCGTAATGCTCGGCGGCGGCAGAAAATGACTGAGCCACTCTTTTTTTATCGGGACGATATTCACTCATGGATAAACTGTTCTATCACTAATTGGCATTGCTGAGGCTGCGAAATAAACGGCGCGTGGCCTAAGCCAGGCATGACATCAATACGCAGTTTTGGCTGCAACTTCTGTACATATTCCGCTAATGACACGGGAATAAGGTGATCATTCTCTGCCAGTATCATTTGTGTGGGGCAATTTACGCTGGCAAGCGCATCGCGTAAATCCCACTCAGCCAGACAGTTTAAGCCTGCCTGTAATGCTGCAGGTTCAGGTATATGCTGTTGAGCCAGTTGTTCGCTTAATTGCTTAATCACTTGTCGGGGCTGATTCGCGCCTTTCGCTTGCAGCATAATAAACCGCTGCAAAGTCTGCTGTTGATCTTCAGCCAAACTGCTTGAAAATGTATCAAAGACTTCTCGTGCCATGGCACAAGGCCAGTCATCTGTTTGCACAAAGCGTGGATTACTTGCCAGCAAAATCAATTTTTTGACTTTCTCAGGGTAACGCTGCGTCATAGCTAAAGCGACCATGCCACCTAATGACCAGCCCAGCCAAATGGCCTTTTCTGGTAAAGCTTCTGCTAGCTTGGCTAATAAGGTGCTTAATTCAAAATCACCTTCGTGCCAGTCACTTTGACCGTGGCCGGGTAAATCAACCAGATGACAACGAAAATGTTCAGCCAATAAATCAACGAGTGGTTGCCAGACACCACTATGCATACTCCAACCATGTACCAGGACTAAATCAGGCCCCTGACCTATGCTGTTAATGTACATACGCCTGCTCCAATGCTACAAGCAGCCGATCTACATCCTGTTCTGTATGGGCAGCAGAGAAGGTAATTCTCAGTCTTGCTGTATTTTTAGGCACGGTGGGTGGTCGGATAACACCGACCAGGATGCCTTGTTGTTCCAGCCTTGCCCCTATTTCCAGCGCCTGTTTATCATCACCGATAATCACCGGCTGAATCGGCGTCATCGATGGCATCAGTTCTAAGCCGAGTTGTTCAGCACCTTGTCTGAATTGCTGAATTAACTGTTGTAGCTTGTCACGCCGCCATTGTTCATTTTCAACCAGCTCCAGACTCACCAGGGTCGCGGCCGCAATCGCCGGTGGTTGTGCCGTGGTGTACACATAGCTACGCGCTTGCTGAATCAAGGTTTCGATGACCAGTTCATCTGCGGCGACAAAGGCACCGCCAGTACCAATGGCTTTACCTAAGGTGCCCACCACAATGGGGGCTTTATCTGCTGCGATTTGATAATGAGATACTGTGCCGCGACCACCTTCACCAATGACACCAAAACCATGCGCATCATCAATCAATACCGCTGCACGGTGCTGTTCCGATAGCGCCATAATCTCAGGTAACGGCGCGATATCACCATCCATACTGAATACGCCATCACTCACTATCAGTCGGTGTTTTGCTGTGGCGGCCGTGTGTAAGCGTTTATGCAATAGCTTCATATCAGCATGTGGGTAACGTAACTGGTCGGCATCGGTCAGACGACCACCGTCTAATAACGAAGCATGATTCCATTTATCCTGAATCACAGCGTCGCCACGAGTAAGCAGACCATCAATCACACCCAGATTCGCCATATAACCAGTGGAAAAGAGTAATACGCGCTGTTGCCCCGTAAAGTCGGCCAGCTTTTCTTCCAGCGCCTGATGATAAAAACTATGGCCGGTAAGTAAATGCGCGGCACCACTACCGACACCTTCTTTATCTACCGCTTGTTTGAATGCTTTTTTGATAGCAGGATGGGCAGCTAATCCAAGATAATCATTGCTGCAAAATGACAAAATGGTTTTGTCACCAAGATGAATATGCACGCCCTGCTCACCGATACGAAGCCGGTTTTGCCGGTAACGCCCCGCCGCTTTGCGTTCAGCTAAAGCGGCGGTCAGTTCATTATGCCAAGGAAGTTTGGCCACTCGAAAATAAAGACGTTATGCTGCTGAAGAACAACTATGTTCTTCGGTTTTTTCTTCGCCCACCCAAGGTGTGATACCTAAACGTTTGAACAGTTGCTGATCATGGTTGGTATCAGGATTGTCAGTGGTTAACAGTTTTTCACCGTAGAAAATCGAATTAGCACCAGCCAGGAAACACATCGCTTGTAACTCATCGGTCATGTGTTCACGACCGGCTGATAAGCGCACAAATGATTTCGGCATCATGATACGAGCGACAGCAATAGTGCGAACAAACTCGATAGGATCCAGATTATCAACACCATCTAATGGTGTACCTTCAACTTGAACTAATAGATTGATAGGCACACTTTGTGGTTGGGTTGGCAGGTTAGCCAGGCTGATTAATAAACCAGCACGATCATGACGACCTTCGCCCATGCCCACAATACCGCCACTACATACATTAATACCGGCATCACGAACGTGGCTTAGGGTATTCAGACGATCTTCATAAGTACGGGTAGTAATAATTTCACCGTAATATTCAGGTGAGGTATCCAGGTTATGGTTGTAATAATCCAGACCGGCTTCTTTTAAACGTTTCGCTTGGTGCTCTTCCAGCATGCCCAATGTGACACAGGTTTCCAGACCTAAACTTTTTACGCCTTCAACCATTTCAGCAACACGTTCTAGATCACGGTCTTTCAGGCTACGCCAGGCAGCGCCCATACAGAAACGATTGGCACCGGCTTCTTTAGCTTCATTGGCGGATTTCATCACTTCATCAAGTGGCATCAATGGTTCAGCTTTTACGGCTGACTCGTGATGTGCACTTTGTGGGCAATAACCACAGTCTTCGGCACAACCACCGGTTTTAATACTTAATAAGGTACTAATCTGCACCGCATTGGCATCAAAGTTGGCACGATGAACAGTTTGTGCTTTAAACATCAGGTCGTTAAAGGGCATAGCAAATAAGGCTTCAACCTCTTGCTGGCTCCAGTCGTTGCGGATTGTTGCTTGGGTTTCTGCTACATTCTCAGGCATGATGACTCTTTACTGATTTAAAGGATTAAATTAGGTCATGTCATGGCAAATCTGCTCTCACTGACACAACAATTCCGACAATTATACAGGAAAGTATTTCCAATTCCGTGTTTACTCTGCGGGCTGGCAACAGACGACCAAGCGCTATGTGAAAGCTGCATCGCTGAATTACCTGTTATCCAACAGTGTTGTATTCACTGCGCGATACCAATAGAGCAAGGACAGATTTGCGGACAATGTTTGAAAAAACCACCCATTCAGGATTCCAGCCTGAGTCTATATCGCTATGAACAGGCGGTTCCCAGAATGATGTCAGCACTGAAATATCACCGGCAAATTCAGCTTGCAGACATCTGTGCCAGGCAATTTATCCTGCATCACAGATTGGTTAAACCACCGGATGTGTTACTTCCCATACCGCTACATCCAAGTCGCTTGCGACAACGTGGTTATAACCAATCGCTGTTATTTGCAGACACACTCGCTCAGTTATTGAAGATTCCCTGTCGACCAGAATTACTGAAACGTATCAAAAAAACAGCAACACAGACTGAGCTTAATGCCAAGCAACGACATAAAAATATGCGACAAGCTTTTAAGTATGATTCTTCTTTTGTGCCTGAGCATGTAGCGATTATCGATGACGTCATGACATCCGGTGCAACCACACATGAAGCGGCACGTGTATTAAAGCGAGCTGGCGTAGAGACAATAGAAGTGTGGACAATTGCACGTGCAATAAGCCATTATTAGTGTTAACTAAATCACACTTAGGCTCATAAGGCGTTTGGATGCAAGATATCGCCACCTTACAAGCTCGTTTGGATGAACTGCTTCGCATCGCTAAAAGCAATGAGCGAAAACAAACCAATTTCCAGGAATATGAGCTGGCACTTCTTGCCAGTAACAATCTTCATGAGCTGTTAGGGATTGTACTGGAAGAGCATAAAGAGCGTTTTCAGCTGACTGATGTCACATTGCTGTTACACGATCCTGAATATGAATTTCAGCGCTTGATCGAAGCGCAGCCCGTCAAATCCTCGTGGCTCGATAAACTGATATTTACTGAATCAGCCCATTTATTAAATCAATATTTCAGCCCGTTACGTAAACCACGTCTGATCCGTTACTCGCCTCATCAACATGCTTTTTTATTTCCTGATCAAGCTGAGCTCGGCTCTATCGCATTACTGCCATTGATCAGACATAACGTGTTAATCGGTAGTCTGAATTTAGGCAGCCGTAATCCAACCCGATTTGAAAGTAATATTGGTACCCAGTTTCTGGAACATCTGGCCGCGGTGATGTCAGCCTGTCTGGAAAATGCCCGTTTACATGAACATATTAAATTAGTCGGCTTGCGTGATCCTTTAACAGGCATTAATAACCGTCGTTTCTTTGACCAACGCATTAGTGAAGAAGTCAGTCGGGCCAAGCGGGTAAATAGTCCATTAACCTGCTTGTTTATTGATTTAGATTTTTTTAAACGCATTAATGATCACTACGGACATCAGGCGGGGGATGCCGTACTCAAACAGGTGTCACAATTACTCAATGACCGTCTGCGTAATAGCGATGTGCTCGCCCGTTATGGCGGAGAAGAGTTCGTGATATTGTTAGCGGATACCAGTGCTGAAGATGCTGCTTTGATAGCAGAACAAATTCGTCACCGGGTCGAAAAAACGGCCTTTATTATTCCATCAGGCAAATCCATCCACGCGACCCTCTCCATCGGTTCAGCAACACTTGGACAACATAGTCATATTCATGACACAAAATCACTTATTGCAGCGGCTGATCAGGCTGTTTACGCGGCAAAATTATCAGGCCGAAATCAAATCAAACAGGCACGTTAAATGTTACTTACGACGTTTGTCATCAATACTTTTGTTTTTGTCAGCACCATACTCATCCACTACGAAACGTTGTACCAGTTAGCTAAGCGCCTGCCTGCCTTACATATTATTCATCGTTATCGGGTTTTACTGGCGGTGATGGTAGTGATGGTGGCTCATATCGTAGAAATTTGGCTATTTGCTATCGCTTATTACCTGATGATACAGGCTGATGGTTTCGGCACGCTGATGGGGAATATTGATTCCAGCTTGCTTGATTGTAGTTATTTTTCTTTCACCACTTATACCACGCTGGGTTTTGGCGATATCGAACCGACCGGTTATGTTCGTTTTTTAACCGGACTGGAGTCACTGACAGGACTAGTGATGATTACATGGTCCGCCTCTTTTGTATTTCTGGAGATGCAGAAGTACTGGCCAAAACGCTAATCATTATTGGCTTATAATCGCTGAAGGGTGTCTGACATTCATATAAAACTGTTTACCCTGTCGATGAATCCAACCGCGCACTTCAAATGTTTGGTTGAGGTAACTTTTTAAATCTCCAAAATAGGCGATGTCTTTCTTTTTGATCGCTAATCTGAAATGCGTATTCGCTTCCAGAAAAACCGTCTTTTTGCCGTACTTTATTGATTTGAGTTTTAACTTAATCCGCTGCCAACTACGATAGTTCTTTCCTGTTTTTAACTCGGAAAGACGTTTTACCTGATAGTCAGACAAAGACCAGAGGCCTTTTTTAGCTTGCTCAGCTTTGTTTTGTGCTGCAATGAGTTTATCGCTGTATCGCAAATTAGGTGGAATCAATGTCAGTGAGGCCAAACCTTGTTCAATAAGCATGGCATTTAAATAACGTCCATCCGGCAAAAAACAATGAGCTAATGCACGATCATATTTATCTCGCTGTTGCTGATCATATTCAATAAAAAGCTCCGGCTGACTTAACGTTTCTTTTAACCACTCTTTCGCCTGCTCACCACCCGCTTCGCCATCCCGATAACGGCTCTGGACCTCTGGGGTATTGATGCCCAGTAAACGAATGACTTGCCCGGATTGTAATTCGAGGGTATCACCGTCAACCACACGTTTAAGACTGACGCGATAACGGTAGGGTTTTGACTTGACTGATATTAACGTCGCATTGTCTGAGGGCTGATCGGAAAAAACAGTCCGCCCTTGCTCATTCTGTGATTTATAAACCGATGTGGGATAACAGACGGCCGGTATGATGATGGTGATAAACACCAGAATCATTCGCATCGTTTTCCTCCATGAATAACGATAGTGATGACTAAACTTCTTCAAGCATATTTGTTATTAGTGTTTTTTGCTTAACAATCTCTTCTCTGAGATCAGTAATCAAGGATTTCAACATTTGTGCAACTGAATTAAATCGTGTCGCGTGGCTCTCTGCATGTGCCGCTTCCACAGAACAATAAATAGCTAAATAATCGCCTTTGGCCACAGCCGCTGGTAATTCTTCCAATGTTGACTTGATTTCAAATAAGAGTTTTTTCTTTTCAGCCTCTGACTGACTGTCAGCTAGTGCCAGCAATAGCTCTTTGGAATTATCAATTTCATGTTTGATTTCCAGCCCTAGCTCCTGAATACCTTGGGTCAGCACACGGAATGCATCACCTTCGGAACCAGCCCTGGCAGCGGCACTGACGGCATTGGAAGCCAGTAAACGCATTTTCTTTAACATGGGATTAAGATCATCCATCGCCCTTGCCAGAGCATCTGCTTGCTGCTGCAAACTGGAAGAAGATATTTCTGATATCGCGTTCATTTAACCACCGACACAATACTGTAATGAATGACCAGACTGATAAAAATAATCAATCCAACCCAGTTATTATTTAAAAATGCTTGTAGACAGCGTTGTGGCTGCCGATCTTTTGCCAAAAACTGTTGATAGACAAACAGGGCACTAGCCAGACACAAGCCCAAATAAAAAATAAAGCTCATCTCTAATTGCAGGCCGACTAATACCATCACCACGATATAGGCGACTTGCATAATGCCTTGGATAATCAGGTCATCGTCACCAAATAACACGGCTGTTGATTTGACCCCAGCCAACAGATCATCTTCCCTGTCTGCCATCGCATAAAATGTGTCGTACATCGTTGTCCAGATAATATTGGCCAGAAACAATAACCAGGCCATTACCGGGACTGTATTGGTTTGTGCTGCAAACGCCATGGGAATCGCCCAACCAAATGCCATGCCCAGATAAATCTGAGGGAAATAGGTGTAGCGTTTCATGAAAGGGTAAGTCGCTGCCAGAAAGACACCACCCAACGATAACCAGATGGTCAAACTATTCAGCAAGGACACCAGAATAAAGGCCACCAAGGCCATGCCTATAAAGACATACACCGCTTGTCTGGCCGTTAACTCACCCGTCGCCAGAGGACGGTTTTGTGTTCGCCAGACGCTGCCATCTATTTCCCTGTCGGCAAAATCATTAATCGCACAGCCTGCTGAACGCATTAAAATCACACCTAAAATGAATACGATTAACACCGTGAGATCAGGCATGCCTTCAGCAGCAATCCACAATGCCGATAATGTTGGCCATAACAAAAGTAAAATGCCAATCGGTCTGTCCAGTCGCATCAACTGGATATAAGGCATGATACGTTGTTGAACCTTGCTCACACATGACTCCATTTTTCTGATGGCAAAAATATTTCACACACAAGTACTGGGTTACCTTTCAAGTAAAAACATGACCGTCTTGCCCATAAAATATCAGGACGTATGTCCAACCACTCGGTCGCTAATTGATACAACCAATGCTGCGACGTTAAACACGCGACCTGAATATCACTTCGGCTTAATGTTGGCTCATCAAATAACATCTGGCCTAATGGTTTTGTACCTAGGTTATCGAACCGAGACGGCAAGACTTGATAGGTGGATTGAGGAATAATCGTTCGGGCATAAATTTCCGGTCTGTCACCATCACACAATAAAACCTCACGCTCCAGTTGAATACGCCGTAATGGTTGCTGAAGAAATAGGCTTTCTTCAGGCAAAGCGGTATGCCAGTCATAATGTAATAACTCGACATTCACTGCTTGCTCACTGACCGATTGCAGTCGCTTGGTCAGTGATCCGCTATCCGTCAGCCACTCGCGTAAGTCATACGGTAATGATGGCTTACGAGCTGGCAGCCAGTTTGTCCAATGCTTCATTCAAAATCCAACTAATTAAACATGCCCAAAATCAAGTTTGTGGGCAAACCAACGTGTTACTAAGGCCTCGGCTTTGTCCGGCGCTAACTCCAGCATTTTATTGGCCGCCTGTTCCATCACCGTTAACAGTTCCTGATCTTCCAGTAAATTAGCAACGCGAAATTGCGGCAGACCAGTTTGACGAGTGCCGAGAACTTCACCAGGGCCTCGGATTTCCAGATCACGCTGAGCAATCACAAAACCATCATTACTTTCACGCAGACATTTTAATCTGGCCTGACCGTTCTCAGACAGTGGCGCATGGTACATCAAAACACAATGACTCTCGATCTGGCCACGTCCGACCCGGCCACGCAACTGATGTAACTGTGCCAGCCCTAGTCGCTCGGCATTCTCAATCACCATCAAACTGGCATTAGGCACATCCACACCGACCTCAATCACCGTGGTCGCCACCAGCATATCCAGTTCTCCAGACTTGAACGCCGTCATCACCTGCTCTTTTTGTGCTGATTTCATGCGGCCATGCACAAGACCTATCTTCAAATCCGGTAAGCTGTCCTGCAAGGTAGTCGCGGTATCTTCCGCCGCCTGACACTGCAAATGTTCAGACTCTTCAATTAAGGTACACACCCAGTAGACTTGACGGTGCTGTTGGCAAGCGGCATGGACACGTTCAATCACATCCTGCCGTCGGCCATCTGAAACGACCACTGTTGTGACTGGTGTTCTTCCGGGCGGTAACTCATCAATCACCGAGACACTTAGGTCGGCATAAGCGGTCATCGCCAGTGTGCGGGGAATCGGGGTTGCGGTCATCACCAGTTGGTGTGGCATGGTATCCACATCACGGCCTTTATCTCGTAAGGCCAGACGCTGGTGTACACCAAAGCGATGTTGCTCATCAATAATCACTAAACCCAGCTGATTAAATACCACTTCATCCTGAAATAAGGCATGGGTCCCCACAGCCACTTTAATCTCACCGGACTTTAGCTGTTCTAATACCTGTCGGCGTTCTGCTGCGGTCTGTTTTCCAGCGCACCAGCCTACTTTCATACCCAATGGCGTCAGCCATTGTGTAAAGGTCTTGAAATGTTGTTCTGCCAGTAGCTCTGTTGGCGCCATCATCACCGCTTGCGCACCAGCACTCACAGCATCAATAGCGGCAAGTGCCGCGACAACGGTTTTTCCTGAGCCCACATCGCCCTGCACTAATCGCTGCATCGGAAACGGCTTGCTCATATCCGCTTCAATTTCCGTTAGTACTCGTTGCTGCGCTTTGGTTAACGGAAATGGCAACTGATTTAACAAGGCTTCGCGCTGTGCAGGGTCTGGATTTAATGCTGGTGCCCGATGATGTTGTGTCTGCTGACGCAGCTTTTTCATGGTCAGTTGCTGAGCCAGTAACTCTTCATAAGCCAGTCGTTTTTGTGCAGGATGTTGTCTGTCGATCAGTTGCTGGACAGGTGCATCTGGCGGCGGTTGATGCACAAACTTCAAGGCCTCCGTCAGAGAAAAATCAGCCACATTGTGACAACGGGCTTCAGGTATCACTAACTCTGGCATCAAACCATTTTCAAGACTGGCCAGCGCCTGTGTAATCAGTTTGCGCAGGGAAAGTTGATGAAGCCCTTCTGTGGTGGGATACACCGGTGTCAGTTCAGAATCGACCGGCACAATTTTACCGGCATCAATTAACTGGTATTCAGGATGTACCATCTCAAAACTGGAAGGCCCATTACGTACTTCACCAAAACAGCGAATCTTCCGGCCTTTTTCCAACTGCAGTTGCTGAGCTTTGGAAAAGTGGAAAAAACGCAGGGTCAATGAACCCGTTCCGTCAGAGATATGACATAACAATGAACGACGACGGCCAAATTTCACTTGTGAGAGTTGAATGGTGCCTTCGACCAGGACTTCCTGTTGCAGTCTTAACGCACCGAGCGGCATTAAGCGAGTACGGTCCTGATATCTGAGAGGAAGATGAAACAGCAGGTCCTGGACCTGCTGTACACCAATTTTGACAAGACGTTCGGCGACTTTTCCGCCCACGCCTTTTAATGAAGTCACGGGTTGTGATAATCCATTATCCGCCACCACAACCTTAACCTCCTAAAGGTTAATAATTACGCATTAAGATGCAGAATTGCATCCATTTCCACAGGCACATCTTTTGGTAAAGAAGCCACACCAATCGCTGCACGTGCTGGGTAAGGCTGTTCAAAGTATTCCGCCATAATTTCATTCACGGCACCGAAATAGCTTAAGTCGGTCAGGTAGATATTCAACTTCACCACATCCTGCAAACTACCACCAGCCGCTTTGGCTACAGCAGACAAATTATCAAATACACGTTTAACCTGCGTATTAAAGTCACCTTCGATAACGGTCATTGTTTCGGGTACCAATGGAATCTGTCCTGACAGGTAAACCACATCACCCACTTTTACTGCTTGTGAGTATGTGCCAATAGCTTCAGGGGCATCCGCTGTATGAATAATTTCGCGAGACATTCATTTCTCCATCAAAGTCTGGTTTTAATTAATACGAGTAATTCTTTCTACCATGTCGAGGCGACGTAAGCGGCGGATAACACGCGCTAGATGCTGGCGATTGGCTACTTCGATAGTCAGACGTAAATCAGAGTAGCCACCATCACGCTCATCAACGACAACATTGTCGATATTGGAATCGGACTCAGACACCACGGCCGCAATCGTCGCGAGGACACCACGTTGGTTTTTCACATGAATCATAATATCGACCGGGAAGTCACGTGATACATCAGGTGACCAGGCGACATCCAGCCATTTTTCATTCTGCACACGTAAATGCGAGGTATTTTTACAGCCACGTTGATGAATAATGATGCCGCGACCACTACTGACATAACCATGAATGGGATCGCCCGGAATCGGATGACAACAACGGGCAAAGCTCACTACCATTCCTTCCGTGCCCGCGATCATCAGCGCCTGGGCTTCAGAATCCGGCGTTGATTCATGCACCAGTTTCTGGGCAATTAATAATGCAGAATGATTACCGAGACCGATATCCTCTAATAAATCATCAAACTGTTTTAGTTCAAACTCATTAATCAGCTCATTAAAGCGTTCAACCGGAATTTCATCCAGATTAGTCGAGAACGCGGTTAGGTGTTTGTTTAACAAACGGCGTCCGAGTAATACCGCTTCTTCGGTCTGCAAATGACGTAAATAATTACGAATATTGGTCCGCGCTTTCGCCGTCACCACAAAATTCAGCCAGGCAGGGTTTGGATGTGAAGCAGGTGAAGTAATGATTTCAACAGACTCACCGGTTTCCAGCTGACTGCTCAGCGGTACAAGATGACGGCCAACACGAGCGGCGACACAGTTGTTACCCACATCACTATGCACGGCATAAGCAAAGTCGACCGCTGTAGCGCCTCTTGGCAAGGTGAGAATCTCCCCTTTTGGTGTCGACACATAAATTTCATCAGGGAATAAATCGATACGCAGATTTTCCAGAAACTCCATCGAGTCACCAGAGCCTTTCTGCATTTCCAGAATGCCTTGCAGCCATTGGCGTGCTTTACGGTGGGCTAAATTATTACCCACTGATTCACCGGTTTTGTATAACCAGTGAGCAGCAACACCCGCTTCTGCCATGTGATCCATATCACGGGAACGAATCTGCACTTCAATAGGCACACCATAAGGACCAAACAACACCGTATGTAATGATTGGTAGCCATTGGCTTTAGGAATCGCAATATAATCTTTGAATTTACCTTGTACCGGTTTGTAGAGGTTATGCACCACCCCCAGCATCCGATAGCAGGCGTCCACATCATCGACAATAATGCGGAAAGCATAGACATCCATCACCTCAGAGAATGACAGTTGTTTGCTGACCATTTTTTTATACAGGCTATACAGGTTTTTCTCACGGCCCTGAATATCAGCGCTCAATCCTTCCTGTTCCATTCGGTTCAGAATAGACGCAGTGATCTGTGTAACGATTTCTTTGCGGTTACCACGCGATTTTCTTACTGCGTCCTGAAGCACACGGTAACGAATCGGATACAAAACGTGGAACCCCAGATCTTCGAGTTCACAACGCATTAGATTCATACCGAGGCGTTGAGCAATGGGTGCGTAAATATCCAATGTTTCGTTGGCTATGCGACGGCGTTTTTCAGGACGTAAATGGCCCAGCGTGCGCATATTGTGGAGACGGTCTGCCAGCTTAACGATAATAACGCGGATATCACGAGACATCGCCAGCAGCATTTTTCTTAAGTTTTCAGCCTGAGCATGCTTTTGCGTTTCAAAAGCCGCTTTTGCTAATTTGGTAACACCTTCAACTAACTCACCGACTTCTTCACCAAATTCAGCGGCAAGATCAGCTTTTGTCAGAGCAGTGTCTTCAATCACATCATGAAGCAATCCGGCCATGATGCATTCATAATCCATATGCATCATAGCCAGAACATGGGCGACGGCTAGCGGGTGGGTGATGTATCGCTCACCACTTCGGCGAGTTTGGCCTTCATGTGCGTTATCCGCGAAATGATAGGCTCTTCGTATCGCATCGACCTGACCAGATTCCAGGTAGTTAGCCGTCGCATAGCACAAGTCATCTATTGTCAGTTTGGGTTCTGACTCCTGGATAAAATCCAGTTCAGAAGCAACGGATGGCTTGGCACTCACTGTCGTTTATTCTTCCGTTTGTAATTCTTCGTCACTGACGATGCTTTCAGCAGCATGTTCACGGGCATTCGTCTTTTCGAGAATTTCACGACCAACTAAACCAGCAGCAATCTCACGTAACGCTAAAACAGTAGGTTTGTCATTATCAATGCTGACCATAGCGTCATCACCCATGGCGATTTCACGAGCACGTTTTGAAGCAACCAGGACTAATTGGAAACGGTTATCAACATTTTCTAAACAATCTTCAACAGTAGTACGAGCCATGGTTTTTCCCAGTTAAAATTTAAAGAATCAATTTTACGAAATATCTTAGCTTTGAGCCAGTAATTCAGCGATTAAGTCCGCTTGAATATTTTTTTGAATCGCTAAGGAATGACGCTGTGCAACGATGATAGATGACAAACTGGTCAATGCTTGTTCAAAATCATCATTGACGATTATGTAATCAAATTCGACATAGTGCGAGATTTCATTCTCAGCATCACGCATACGTCTGGAAATGACATCCTCATTATCCTGACCGCGATTGCGTAAGCGTTGTTCCAAAGTCGCTTTTGATGGCGGCAGAATGAATATGCCAATCGCTTGCTGGAAATTGTTTCTGACTTGTTGCGCGCCCTGCCAGTCAATTTCCAGAATGACGTCAAAGCCTTCACTTAATAAGGTTTCAACCGTTTCAGAAGATGTGCCGTAGCTGTTATCAAATACCGTGGCTGACTCTAGAAACTGGCCAGCATCTCGCATCCCTGAAAACGTTTGCTGATCGACAAAATGATAATCCTTACCATCAATTTCACCTTCACGAGGAGGTCGAGTTGTGTGTGAAACGGAGAGTTTAATTTCAGCATGCTGTGCAATAAGCGCGTTGACCAAACTTGTTTTGCCCGCACCTGATGGTGCAGCCACAATAAAAAGATTACCCATCATAAAATTCTGAACGCTGTTAGGAATAATTGGGCAATTATGACAAAAAGCCCCGTGTTTCACCATGAAGGATCTAATGCTGCGTCTATTTTCATAAATAAACCAATCTAAATGATGAACATAAGCAACTATTTTTATTAAGCCAATTCACATTGGCACAATTATCAATCATAATGATTGCGCACAACAAATTATGTGCACTAGTACTAAAGTACAATATAAAAATAATTGCCCATGCATATAATTACCATAGTGCAACCAACTAGTGGGGTTATTGACGATTCCCAAGTATTTGCCTGAAAGCAAACTAGTTCAGCGATTAACTACTTCCTCATTTGGAGGGGAAAATGAAAATATTAAAGACTTTAGCAGGTGTGGCTCTGTCACTCTTCATTGCAGGTTCAGCTTCCGCTGCTCACCTCAGCGACAAAGTTATTTATGCTACAAAAAATAAAAAAGAAAGCACGATTCAGCACTTTGCTGGGGCTTATCAGTACGTAAGTACAGATGGTAGCTTCACCGCTGGTACAGGTCCGGATTACGCATACCAACTCAATCCAGAGGCAACAACAAACTCGGTTAAAAAAGACCAGTTAAACACCGCATTTAATGCTGCTGAAGCTTCTGGTAATTATTCTGAACTGGTTGGTTATGATGTATTAGATTTTTACAGCACGGGTTCCTACCCTGCTGCTACAGAAAGCACCGATTTTTTCACCTCAGATGTGTTTTCAACTGGCTATGTGAATACAACTTCACTCGGTCTGACATTTGAAGGCATCATGATCAAATCAGGTAACACGACTCTTGTCGCGTTATTCAGTGATGCGATTTCAGAGTTGTATTTCAAAACCTTTATTAAACAGGGCATTTCTCATATTGCCTTGTTCAACACAGCCCCTATCTCTGCAGTGCCAGTGCCTGCCGCTTTATGGCTGTTTGCTCCAGCATTACTTGGTCTAGTTGGTTTCCGCAGAAGGCAATCAACAATTAAGTAAGATTGTCGTAAAAGCTCAAAAAAACGCGGCCAAAAGCCGCGTTTTTTTTTACGTCTGATTGAAATGATTTTTAATCACTCAATATTCTGGATCTGCTCATTGAGTAGCGGTCTAGACCCTCAAAAAATCAATAAGTTACCGAAAAGAAACCGTTCAAAAATGCCTGTTTGCCCACCAAACTGCCCACCACTTGCCTATGGCTTTTACTAAATCTTAGTGGTTAGCAATGGAAAAACAGTGTCGTTTTTATGCTGCTGTTAGAGCTAAAACATAGCAGTTTTGAAGGGCTTTATCGAGCACGATTTCCGTCAACATAGCTTTGCCATTTTTTCACTAGTTCTACGCGATAGTAATGAGTCAGCAGAAAGCTCACTTAGCCTGAAATGGACATTATGATGTCCATTTTAATAGAAATAAGCTCAATATGGATACTATGGTATCCAAGAGAGATAAGACTGAGTGTCGAATGGTAAGCATCAGGTCTACAAATTGTTATCCCTAAGGTAACTTTGTGTAGACCTTCGGGGCTAGGCAACGCGCTTTTACCACCTCTTTGGTAAATACTGCGTGAAATACAAAGGCATCACGATATTGGTTTGTTCTAACGCTGAAGAGCCTTGTGTACCCGTTAACTTAAAGGTTTTATTTGGAGTACATTTTTCAACGTAGGATGCCAACGATTTTGCTCTTGTACGTTTACCACTTTTGACTTCCACAGGGATGATATCGCCTTCATCGGTCGCCAAAATAAATTCGATTTCGGCGCGGGCGTCATTCCATGAATAGCTTGGGTCAACGCCAATAGCTGTGAGCTCTTGTTGCACAAAGTTTTCAGCCACATAGCCTTTGTATTCATAGTTTTGTTGCTTAATCTCTTTATAACTGCTGCCCAGCATATGATTGAGCAGGCCCACATCAAACAGAAATAGTTTAACCATATTGTCTTTTTTATAGGCCGCCAACGGAGATTTAGGTAATCCTTCAATAGGGTAGTTTGGCAAAGCTAAGCGGCAGCAGTTAAGCCAATGGATCGCGGTTTCAAAATCGCTATAACGAGATTTACGCTCATGCACATGCTTAAATTTAAAGCGTTTAACTGACTCATCGCTGACAAGTGATAGCTGGGCTGGAATGCTATTAAACACCGATTCAATCAGTGTGGCATCGACCTTGCCCGCGTACTTACCGAAATCGCGGCGATAACCTTCAACTAAATCGGCATGAATTTTTGTGACTTTTTCAACACGCTCTAGAATGCTTGAATCCTTAAACTGATACCAAGCAGAAACGGCTTCCGGCATACCACCGGTAAAAAAATAGTCGGTTAGTTTATCCATCAATTTAGTGTGCACCGCCGGTGTGCTTGCTTGACTATCAAATGCTTTGATCAGTGCTTGCTCGTTGGATGCGTAAATAAATTCTTGGAAGGTCAGTGGTCGTAAATTGTATTGTTCTACCTTGCCCACAGGGAAGGTGTTGAGCAAACCAATATTTGAACCGCTGGCTGCGACAAAATAGGACGGTGCTTTTTCGGCAAAATACTTCAGCGAAGTTACGGCTCGTTCACATTCGCCAATTTCATCTAATATCAGCAAGTCGGTGTCTGGATTGAACGCTTGGTTGGTTAACAACTCAATGTTCATTACTAGCTCGTCAGGTGACAACGAGCCATCGAACGCTTCTTTGTATGCTGGGTTTTCAAGGAAGTCGATACGAAGGATGTTGGCAAAGGTATTCCCAAACAACTCTTGCAGTAGATAGGTTTTACCTGTTTGTCTTGCGCCATCGATCAATAATGGCTTGCGCACAGGTTGACTTTTCCATGCTATTAGGGCGTTGAGTAAGTTGCGCTGCATTGTCATTTCCCGCCAATTTAGACTGTTAACTGCCTGTAGTATAACTCAGTCTACACTTTTACGCGCAGAAAAGTGTGATATTTTACATTTTTATGCGCGTAAAAGTGTTGTGGCGTTCTAATTGAGCAAGACTCTCCCTTTTTGATAAAGCTTTTGGCACTCATCCCTTGGGCTTTTGGGGCAGTCTGGGCAAAGCCTTAGTTCACGCCACTTAGGCACACACTAGCCCTGCCCACAGGGTATTTATGACTTGGGGCATTATGTAAATTCTGGGGCAAGTAGCTACTTGTACCCTCAGAAAGCTGCACGATCCGGGCATTTATCTGCCTACTGCGTCCGTTTAGTACTGGCAAACTCCTAACTGAACTTAACAGATCAGTGAGGAAGCAAACGATGAACCCAACCACACAATCACCCACAAACTCAGTACACCCAGCGCGTCAGCAGCGGATTTTGCGCTTGCCCGAGGTAAAGGCAAAAACAGGCTTTGGCCGCAGTACCATTTATGCCCTGATGGCCAGCGGTGAATTTCCGCGATCCATTCGTATTGGTGCGCGTGCCGTGGGCTGGTTAGAAAGCGATATCGACCAGTGGATTGAAACCCGCCGTATCGGTGCTGCTTATGGCCGTGGATAAACCATCAGTATCAACCCCGTTACCTGCCAATGAGATAAATAACAACATGCCAACGTTACCGGCTGGTTTTGCCTATAACGCGCAAAACTGGCTGGTGATGCAACCGGCAGGGCAAGATAGCCCAGTTAAAATCTGCTCTTGGCTGCAAGTGGCTGCCCGCACCCGCGATCCACAAGGGGACAACTACGGCTATTTATTGCACTGGTTAGACGATGACAATCGCCATCGCTATTGGGCCATGCCCGCAGAACTCTTAGCCGGAGACGGCAGCGAGTACCGTCGAATCCTACTCAGCCGAGGCATGCGGCTGAGTAACAGTGTCAAAGCGCGGCAGTTGCTCTCGTTGTTTATTCAACAAATGGGCGAGCTGGCCACGCAAAAGGCCATTAGCGTAAACTGTATTGGCTGGCATCACCACGCTTATGTGCATCCGCGCCTCACCTTTTACCCAAGCGAACACAGCAACAACCCGCGCATGGTGCTGCAAACCATGCACCCGATAGAAGGCTTTATTCAACAAGGCAGTAGCGACAGTTGGCGGCAGCACGTTGGCCGTTATTGTCTGGATAACCCGCTATTAATCGTTGGCGTTTGTGCTGCACTGGCTGCGCCTTTGTTGCACTTGTGTGGGGTGGATGGTTTTGGTTTACACCTCTATGGTGCCAGCAGTACTGGTAAAACCGCAGCGCTGTATCCGGCATTATCGGTGTGGGGCGAACCTAATCAACTGCGCCACAGTTGGCGTGCCACGGCCAACGGTTTAGAAGGCACAGCATTAGCGCATAACGATGCCTTGCTGGCGCTCGATGAAATGGGCGAAGTTGACCCAAAAGAGGCAGGTGATGTCGCTTACATGCTTGCCAATGGCCAAGGTAAAACCCGTGCAGGCAAATACGGTGAAATGCGCTTACCCGCCCGTTGGCGCTTGGTGTTTTTATCCACTGGCGAAGTGACGCTTGAAAGCCATCTTGCCGGTATCGGCAAGCGCGTAAAAGCTGGCCAGCAAGTGCGAGTGATTGATCTCAGTGCCGATGCCGGCGCGCAAATGGGCGTGTTTAACCAGAGTCATGGTATCAACGCCGCCGATTTAGCCGATCACCTAAAACAGCAAAGTCGCCAACATTACGGCTGCTTGGCCTTGGACTGGTTACGGTATTTAACGCAGCACAGCGCGCAGGTGCGACCCGTTTTTCAAAACGTACGCCAACGTTTTTTAGCTAGCTTACCAACCGAGGCTGACGGCCAAGTGCGCCGAGTAGCCGAAAAGTTTGCCTTACTGGCTAGCGCAGGCCTGTTAGCCATTCAAGCCAAAGTGCTCGATTGGCCAGCCCAAAGTGTCGAAGCCGCCTGTTTAAGCCAGCTTAACCAATGGATACTTGCTCGCGGTGGTGTAGCCGCCAATGAAGATCAACAAGCCATTCGCCAAGTGCGCAGCTTTATTGAGCAACATGGCGAAAGCCGCTTTACGCCTAAACAAATTGGTTACAGCAGCCAAGTACGCCAACGAGCAGGGTGGATAGATGTCACCGGCCCACAAACCCTCTACCTGTTTTACCCAACTGGCTGGCGTGAAGCCACCGAAGGCCTCAGCCCAGATCGCGCCGCCAAAGCACTGATGGCCGCAGGTTACCTAATCCCCGATGGCAACCGGCCACAGCGAAAAGTCAGCCTACCTGACAACACTCGCCCACGAATGTACTGCGTAAAAGGCAGTATCTTAGATGATTAGCGCCAGAATTACAGTTGACGTCTTATCATTAACTGATAACATACGATTTGTTTATTTATCTAGTATTAAGGGTGTTTTGTGTCAGAGGTGGGTATAGACGTGACTAGCTGTATTATTGGTATTAAAGGTCAAACTCCAAGTTCCACAAACCAAGTAGATGTTTGGTTTGACTCCCTTAAATCAATTGCATCGGTTCTATCTGAAGAAAATCAGCATTTGCTAAAGATTATTGCAGATAAAAAACCAGAAAATATTACAGAGCTATCTGAATTAACTGGGCGAGCAGTAAGTAATCTTTCTCGAACTATTAAAACGTTGGAGAAACATGGGCTCATTAATATTGAGAGCTTTGGGAAAAGTATTAGGCCGAAGATTAAGTATAGTAATTTCAATATATTATGTGATTTGAGTTTTAGTGGTGGAAAAAAAGATTTGTTAGAAAATAAATTTACTTTGGTCTCAATGTTTACAGGTGTTGGTGGGCTAGATATGGGATTTGAAGGAGGCTTTAAATACAAAGATAAATACTTTGAAAGTCAACCATTCTCAACCCTGGCTGCTTATGAGAAAGATGAAAAGTGCGTAGAAACAATAAAGAAGAATTTAGATATACCTATTAGCCAAGTGGAGTTATCTGAAGAGCTTGTTAATGATTTTCCAAGTGCTGATGTGTTAATAGGTGGTTTTCCATGCCAAGACTTTAGTTCTTGTGGCCCTAAAAGAGGTCTTAGTTCTGACAGGGGGCAGCTATACAAAGTTCTAGTTAAATATATGCAACATCACAAACCTAAAATTGTATGCGCTGAAAATGTTCCTAATTTAGCTCGAATGCAAAAAGGTGCTGTGCTAGAAACTATAGTTAATGATTTTAGCGAGCAAGGTTATAAAGTCCAAGTTTGGGATCTTTTTGCTCCGGATTATGGTGTGCCGCAAAGCCGTAGAAGGCTGTTTTTTGTTTGTACCAGAAATGATCTTGAAGGCGAGCCACTAAAACCAGAACCAAAATTTGTTGGTATGCATCGCGGAACAAAATGGGCAATCGAAGATTTGGAAAAAGTTATTGATGAGACCATTCCTAATCAAAGCCAGTATTTCAAGGCATCAAAAGCCAAGAAAGGCAATGGGCAAGGTGATGAGCACTGCAAAGCAGATGAACCATCATACACAATTAGGGCAAACGCTAAGTCTAGAGTCCAATTTCATTATGAATTAGATAGAAGGCTAACGATCAGGGAGTGTGCTCGTCTACAGACGTTCCCCGACTCTTTTGTTTTTCCTCATTCTGCTACTTCAAATGTTATGCAAATAGGTAATGCAGTCCCACCTATGTTGTCATATGAGGTGGCAACATCAATCAAAGAATTTTTATTAAAACAGGATTGATCAATATATGAAAGGAAATAGGGATGAGGTTTTTTCTTATATTTTTTCGAAAGCCGATGAAGTTGGTTATATGGGGCTTGATTCAGCCAGGTCTGGTAAATTCCAAGATGAATTGGAAAATGATCCTGAACTAATTAGAATTGCTGGGGAAAAACTTTCAAGAAATTACATCAAGGATACCGTTTTAAACAATTATAGTAAGAAGCAAAGATATATATCAGAAGATGATGTGCTTAGTGTTTTCGTTGAGTTGAGTGATATTTCTGTTTTAGGTGCCAAAAAAGATCTTGAGAATGGTATTTTTAAAATTTCATATTCAAATGAGGAGTTTGAGTGTACTAGTTCAAGTATTAACGAATGGCAAACAGTTTTAAAACGATTCGGAAAAAGAAGAAGCGGAAAAACTAGATTTGCTTTTTTGACTTGTGGTGGTATAGAGAAACAGCAAGATGAGCTTGGGGCTGTCGTAGATATTTTAAAATCATATGGTGTAACAGCTCTCATCGTTAAGCCTAGCCAGAAACCTATATCAATAAAGCTGTATTTGAGTAATAAATCTGGTCAGCCTTTTAGTTTAGTTAAAACGGGATTGTCCAAACCCTTCCTCCTTCTCGCAGGTATCTCAGGCACAGGTAAAACCCGCTTTGTGCGTGAGCAAGCAAAAACATCAAAGCAGTTTGCTGAAACCTATTGTTTAACCTCAGTACGCCCCGATTGGCATGAGCCGAGCGATTTGCTGGGTTATATTTCACGCCTAAATGGTGCTGCTGAATACATCACTACCGATGTATTGCAGTTTATCGCCACAGCTTGGCGTGCCATTGCTGATAGCGACTTAACCGTTGAAGTGCAAGAGAACGAAGACCAAGGCAAGCGCTTAGTTGTGGCCGGTGAACGTGATGCGTTAGATAAGGTGCTGCCTTACTGGCTGTGTTTGGATGAAATGAACCTAGCCCCTGTTGAGCAATATTTTGCTGATTATTTATCGGTACTGGAAACCCGCGAATGGTGTTGGACAGGTAATAGCTTTACCTACAGTTGTGATGCCCTATTAAAACCCGCCACCATTAAAGAAGTCGCTGATAAAGAAAAGCTGCGCGAAGCGCTAGGTTTTGATGACGCGCAATACGATGAGCTGTGGGCACATATTTGCCAATATGGTTTAGGTATTCCGTTTAACCTGCTTGTTGCAGGCACAGTGAATATGGATGAAACCACTCACGGCTTTTCGCGCAAAGTGATTGACCGAGCGCTGAGCTTTGATTTTGGTGCGTTTTTCCCGAATAACTTTGATGAGTTTGCTGATTTTGGAACTCCGACAAGTTGCAATAAACGCCTTAGCTATCCTATTTGGTCAAACGCCAGCAAAGCAGACTTAGACAATACCTTTGATGCGGATGGCACAAAAACCGTTGCGTTTTTATCGGCCGTTAATGCCGTGCTAAAAAATACCCCGTTTGAATTGGCATTTCGTGCGCTCAATGAACTTCTTCTCGCGGTTGCTAGCAGCCAACCACAAGATGACCTAACTCTAAAAGCTGTATGGGACGACTTTATGATGTGTAAGGTTCTGCCGCGTATCGAAGGCGATACCGACAAACTGACTACATCTGATGGAAAGGCTTTGTTGGTTGAACTTGATACTGTGTTGGCAGACCAGTTTGCCCCTATTTGGTTAGCGTCTGACGCAGACGAAGCCAATCAACGCCCTGACTTGTATCGCGAGAAAATCGTGGCCGATGGTGCTACTGAAGAGGAAAAAGTACTGCGTATACCTTGCCGTTCAAAAGCGAAGTTGCAGTGGATGAGCGAGCGATTAGCCAGTGCGACCTTTACCAGTTTCTGGCCTTAATGAGTCGGTGCTGTTTGATGCCTTCTGCAATGAATGAAACCTATAAGCAGAACCCGTACAGTGATGGTGTAAGGAGTGGTAGGGAATGCCGGAGTTAATACGATTACAAACCCCTGACTTTGAGTTTTCGGTCTGGGCGAATGATATTAGCCAGCGGTTGCGTGTGTACCAGAATACAATGGCGCATAGGGCGAGCGCTAATCATGCACAACCTAGCTACGAATTGCGCTTTGCGCCAGCAGCGCAGCTGAGCAATGCGATTGAACCGCAAGGGCTTGTTGCAGATGCTTTCGTACAAAGTAGTTTAGTACAAAGTAGTTTAGTACAAAGTGGGTTAGATGAAAGTGACTTAGCCGAAAGTGACCTTGTTGCCAATGGCTTAGCGAAACACGCTGAGCTGACATTAAATTCTCCCTTGTTTTTTGAGAATACTCAGTACCAGTTTGAGTGGGTATTTTTTAGTGAAGTAACCCATGCGCGGCTAATTCACCGAAGCCAAAACGTGAATGAGGCATTTCGTTTTGCTCCCGAAGTAAAAACCGCAAGGGGCGTGGTGCCCGCACGTTTAACCGGCACCATTAATACCGGTAATGATGTGGGCTGGTTACGTTTGCCACTTACCTTTGAGCACAATGGTAAAACACAGACTCAGCACATAGCCTTTGAAGTGCTGCCAACCAAAATGGCACTTCACCAAGACTTGCCCGCCATGTACCAAGCCATCGACAAAGTTTACCCTCTTTGGCGCTTTAGTTTGGTCGAAAAAACCGAGCAAGATGCAGCGACCAGCCAGCAACGCGGGCATTTTCCACTGATGTGGTTGGCTAATTTTGCCGCATTACGGGAGCGTTTTGAGCAAGGCTTAAAAGTGATTTGTGCAGCCCCTCATAGCCGTTTGCAACCGACGGTAGCCAATATTAAAGCGGCCAAATTAAAAGGCCGCCTGCCAAATAAGTTAGCCGAGAAAGTTAAGCAAGACTTTGCGAATGGCCAGTACGATAAGCGCTATGCAGTCGAAAAAAAGCAACTGAGTGTCGATACCCCAGAAAACCGCTTTATTAAAATGGCGGTGAGTAAAAGCAAGCGGCAATTAGCGGAGTTTGAACAAAAGCTTAGACAAAGTAACCAAGCACCAGAGCGGCAACGGTTGTCGGATTCATTTTTAAATGAGCTGCATAGTTGGCAACAACCGCTGCAAAAAGTGTTGGGCCAAAGTTTTTTAAAAGAGGTGGGTGCATACACAGGGTTAAACCGTGAGTCGTTAGTGCTACAGCAAAAAACCGGTTACAGCGCGGTATATCGTATTTGGCAGGAGCTGAAATTTTATTTAGATATGTTTGGCAATCAGTCGAGCATTTCAATGAAATCAGTGGCCGAGATTTACGAAGTATGGTGCTTTTTGTGTTTGAAGCAGATTTTAGAGCAGGATCTCGGCTTTGAATTGGTTGAAAACGGGGCGGCAGAGCTAAAACAAAATGATTTTTTTGAGTACAGATTTAAAGAAGATGGCTTGAAAGGCGCCTTTCGTTTTAAACGTAGCGATGGTGTCACTGCAAGGCTAGCACACGAGCCTGTATTCAATAAAGACGGTGTAATTCGGTCTTATTTGGTTAACCAAAAGCCGGATATTGTGTTGGAAGTGACACTGCCCAAAAGCGCCCATTTAACAAAAGCAGACTCATCAGAAGAAAAGCAGTTTATTTGGCTATTTGATGCCAAGTACCGTATTAAAACCGAGAAAAACCGCTTTGATGACAGCAATGAAGATATCGAAAGTACCGATTACGTACCAGACGATGCCATTAACCAAATGCACCGTTATCGGGATGCCTTGATTCGTCTATCAGAGCCGCGCTTGTCTGAGTCACCATCCAGTAAAATCGAAGGACAACCTGCTAAAAAAAGCCGCCCAGTTTTTGGTGCGTTTGCTTTATACCCAGGTTTTTTTGATCAAGCCACAACACCCAACCCCTACGCAGCTGCGATAGAAGAAGTGGGTATTGGCGCATTTGCCCTCTTACCTAGCCAAAATGGGCCTAGCCAAAACGAACTTAGTCAAACTGAATCAACCCAGACTAAGAGCCGTTATTCCGGTCACCAGTGGTTGTTAGAGTTTTTGCAAACGCAAATTGGCACAGCGCCGAATGCACAAACAGGGCAAGGCAATGAGGCCATGTATCCTGTGGCTGGCATGGCGGAAAGGCTTTACGTACAAGAAGCCGCACGCATACCGTATTACGGCATGCGTCAAGTACTGTACCCTGATTTGACGATGACAGTGGCATTAGGTGGGCAGCGTGGCCGTGATAATGGCTACTTTGAACAATTTGAGCAAGGCACAGCGCGGTGGTATCACCTGCCGCAAAGCACGTTTTTACAGAAATTTAAGCAGCATATTGCCGAGGAAATTCGCTATTTAGCGTTGGCGTCTACCTCAGACACTCAAAGTTCATCCAAGCAAATTGACAAACTTTGGCCGGTTAAACGAGTCACCGTATTACCACGCTACGCCATTACCGAAGATCAAGCGGGTAAGAAGTCAGGTTCTGCTGATTTGTATTATTTATTTGAGCTTGGCAAACCGCTATCACTGCAAACGCCAGTGACCAATGTGCCACATCGCCCAATGAAAAACTCGATGAAACTCACAACCTTAACTCGCCTAGAGAGCGTCACTAAGTTTACCGAGGTTGAAAAAGTGTACGAAGCGGCAATGGTGTGAGCGAGTGTTATTAATTATGCAGAAGGTTAAGAGAATGACAGCCTCGTTTTCTAGCTGTTAGCCAATGCAGTGGGAGGATATGTGATGAATACTCGAACCTGTTCAATTTGTGAGATGGGTCAACTCATCCTGTATACTGAAAAGATTACGGTTGTGCATTTGGGGCAACAAGGCCAAATTGAAAGCCAGTATTCAATGTGTGATTATTGTAACAGTGAACAGGTAGGTGCAGATGAAGCTCGTTTTAACAAGCTCGCCATGAATGCCTTTAAAAAGCAGGTGTTTAAAACAGTCTGATACATACTGCCAATTAAAAAGCGACATCAAATGATATCGAGCTATTTGGCGCTTTTGATATTAAAATTGCACCAACAACACCCCTCTCGCTACCCGTTAGATCAGCGCCCTGTGAGGGGTTACTCTTTTTTCAGGCTTCTAATTTTTGGTACCGTAATGAGTTATGGCACCAAAATTCGCTTTCAACCACACATCACTCTCCGGCCCACAAAGGTGGTGCAGTAGAGCTAGGTTTATCTTGTGGCTGATCACGTTGCCGTTTCGTTTTTGGCTCTCCTTTCTAAAACCTCTCAGTAATAACCCCGTACATGATTTGCCCACTTGCTCTGGCGAGCAGGGCAGGCAAAAGCCGCGGTTTTGCTGTTTGGGGTGCAAGGTAGCGCGCTTTCCTGTTTTAGACAAAGGCGCAGCGCACCAAAAGATACAGGCGTTGGCCGGTGTGTTTGCTTTCAATGTGTTGGTTTTGCTCGTGTAATCCGCATATACCGGTAACAAATGTGCCGGTAACAAAACCAACCCGCCTTGCGCGTGGCCTTCAACCTCAGGTAAAGGTAGCCAATACAGGTTTGGCCATTGCTCGGGGCTCTGCCATTTTTCTACGATCACTTGCGCGCCAATGCTATTCAGCCATTGGTGAATGGGGCAGCCTGGATGCGCTTGTTTAACGCGCGGTAACTGATAGGTCAACCAGCGGGTTAAACGTTCGGCGGCATTATCGCACTGGCTTAATGCTGGGTAGAGGGTAAACGCGCCATGCCCAACCAGTAAAGCGACCACCTGCTGTATCCATTCTCTATCCCAATCGTTAGCACTTGCCCATAACACGTCACTTATCACCTTGTTGGTTCGTCATGCCGTCTATTTTCAGTGGTCGGGTGCAGACTCAGTGGTGAATTAGATGAAAGAAATGGCCATCAAACTAACCAGTCAAATCGGTTTTTTATGATGACCTGTGCGCGGCTAACTGTTTGATATACATAGTCCAATACAGCGCTGTTTGACGGCATTTAGCCCATGCAAAAAAATCGAGACGCCAAACGATCGTTTGCATTCTGGGTTTAAAAAATCAAACGGTTTGTACTTTGATGCCGAGGTTGGTTTAGGGTACAAAAAGTGCCAAACCTTGCTTTGAGCCAGTACTGGCAAGGCTTAGCAGCGTTGGATTTCAATCGAGAAGCCAAACAGTGAATGGGCTAATTTCCCTGTTTGGCGTTTCGATCCAAAAGCCAAACGGATAGTGGTTTTGGCGTATGGGGGTAAAGGCATGGGGAAGTGTGTGCGCGAACACGCGAATGATTGCCCTGTAAAACCAATCGACAAAAACGCCAACTTGGTTTATATTTTTAAAATAATTTTAGTTTTCATAAACCAGAGGTCTGTATGATTGGAGAGCGCATAAAACGAGCCCGTGCAGCCGCTGGCCTGTCGATGCAGGCCTTGGGTGAGCAAGTTGGTATTAGTGCCAACATGGTTAAAAAATACGAGCACGACCAGAGTATGCCTTCGTCGGGAGTTTTACTTAAATTGGCGACGGCTTTGTCGGTTCGTACTGAATACTTCTTTCGCCCAGCACAGGTGACTTTGGGTGAGGTGGAGTATCGTAAAAAAGCCTCAGCTTCAGCTAAGTTGCTAAAGAAGATTGAGTCTGATGTGGTTGACCAAGCCGAACGCTGGTTATCACTTAAAAATGTATGGCCAAACTTCCCGATAGCGAGTTTTAACTACCAGCCCGACGTTCCTGTTGTAAGCACTTTAGACGCAGTAGAGCAGGTTGCCGCCAAAGTCCGTGCTGATTGGCAGTTAGGTATGAATCCATTGCCAGACTTAATCGACTTGCTTGAGTCTAAAGGTATTTTGGTGATTGTCAGTAACGTACCCCAAGCCGATAAATTTGATGGGTTACAAGCCAAAATATCAGGGCAGCCAATTGTTGTTGTGTCTTCTCATTGGCCTGGTTGCCGCCAGCGGTTTACATTGGCGCATGAACTTGGCCACCTTGTTTTACATGGCTTACTCGATGAATCCCTTGACGAAGAGATGGCCTGCAACCGCTTTGCTTCTGCGTTTTTACTGCCCGAAGTTGGCCTTTTTCAGCATCTAGGAGAGCGACGTTCGAACGTAGACCCCAAAGAGCTATATTTCCTGAAACACGAATATGGCTTAAGCATGGCAGCTTGTTTGTATCGCAGTGCCGACCTTGGTGTGATCACCGAAGAGAAAAAACGCCAAATATTTATACAGTTCTCAAAAAACGGTTGGCGTAAGCAAGAGCCTGGGAATCCTTATCCACAAGAGCAAACATTATTGTTTGAGCAGTTGGTTTATCGTGCATTGGCAGAGGGAATTGTTAGTGAATCCAAAGCCGCTGAGCTGTTACAGATGTCAGTGATGGCATTGCATAAGCAACGCCAAATGTTGGCTGAGGCTGTTTAAATGTATTTGTTGATCAGTGATGCCAATATCCTCATTGATCTCGAAGAAGGCCAATTATTAGGCGTCTTTTTCAATTTGCCTTACCAGTTCAAAGTTCCAGATGTGTTATTCCACGAGGAGCTAAGCAATCAACATGGCTATTTACTCGAGTTAGGGTTGTTGTTGGGAGAGTTAAGCCCTGAGTCTATGATGTACTCATTTGAACTGAGGCAAAAGTATGCTGGCCCTAGCATGAACGATTGCTTTGCACTTGCGTTGGCGAAACAAGAACAGTGTCCATTGCTAACTGGGGATATGGCGCTTAGGAAGGCGGCTGAAAAAGAAGCGATATTAGTTCAAGGTACGCTATGGGTTGTTGAGCAGCTCGTCACCCATGGTGTATTGTCAGTTGAAGAAGCTCAAGCTGCCTACGATAAAATGGCAAAAGCTGGTCGTCGCTTACCTTGGGCGCTTGCAAAACAGCGTTTAACCCAATTATAAACTTTGCATAGCCCCCAATTGCCCCATTCCTTGGGGCGGTTCAAATTCCTCTTATTCACCCTATAAAGCTTGGCATATCTGGTGTTGCCCCATTGTCCCATCTGCTCACAGTAAGTGAGCGCGCGCGTTACGGTTTATCTATAATTGTATATCAAGAAGTGATTGGTGATACATAATAGCTAATCATTCTTGTGTTCGTGGGATTGCGGTGATATGTTTTTGTATATAATTATTCCTAATTGATTCATTAAGGCGTATCGAAATGAGCTATGTAACAGAGCAGATACTAGAAAGTCTTCGAGAAGCTCGGGTACGCAAGGGGTTTAGCCAAAGAGAGTTAAGCGCGCGTTCGGGGGTGCCGCAAAGTCATATTTCGAAAATCGAGTCTGGCGGTGTTGATTTAAGAATATCCAGTTTGATTGCACTTGCCCGTGTACTCGACCTAGAGCTATTGGTTGCGCCTAAAAAGTCAGTTCCTGCCATCAAGTCGATCATTCGAAGCAGCCAAGGTGCTTATCATAACGGGCTAAACAATAATGGTATCAACGATGAAGCTGAGCAGATGTCACCGGCATATCAGTTAGGGGAAGACGACGATGACTAATCATGTTTCTACGCTCAACGTGTTGCTCTATGGCGAACCTATCGCAACGATCACTAACGTGGGCAATGACAGAACGCTTTTTGCCTTTATGGATTCGTACATTTATGATGAATCACGGCCCGTGTTAGGGCTGGGTTTTAAAGATGCACTGGGTGGCTTACTGACTAATTTTAAACCGACCCAAACCAAGTTAACTCCGTTTTTCTCTAACCTTTTGCCAGAAGAAACCATGCGTCATTACCTGGCAGAGCGTGCCGGAGTGAACCCCGCGCGGGAGTTTTTTCTATTGTGGGTGTTAGGACAAGATTTAGCAGGTGCGATCACGGTTGAACCTGCTGATGGCGAAGCGCTGCCGCCTAATGTGCATCAAGACATTGACGATAAAACGAAAATAGATGTTCCAATGCGTTTTTCATTAGCGGGTGTACAGTTGAAGTTTTCAGCCGTACAACAGGCAAACGGTGGTTTGACTATTCCAGCAACCGGTCAAGGTGGCTCTTGGATTGTAAAATTGCCATCGTCTCGCTTTGACGCTGTGCCAGAAAATGAATATTCGATGATGGAACTGGCTCGAATGTTGGGAATGGATGTGCCAGAAACGCAACTACTCCCGATTAACCAGATTGCTAATATCCCTGATGGTATTGGTAAATTTGGTGACAGTGCGTTTGTGATCAAGCGTTTTGACCGTGCAGATGGTCAAGCTGTGCACATTGAGGACTTTGCGCAAGTGTTTGGCGTTTATCCTCAAGATAAATACAAAAAAGCCAGTATGCGCAATATTGCTCAGGTTATCGGCATCGAAGGTCAAGACGAAGACATTGCAGAATTTACGCGTCGATTGGTGTTCAATACCCTAATTGGCAATGCGGATATGCATCTGAAGAATTGGTCTGTGATTTACAAAGACAAGCGCACAGCATCGATTGCGCCTGCCTATGACTTTGTCTCGACCATTCCTTATATCCCCGATGATAGTGCGTCGCTGAAGGTGAGTCGTAGCAAGAAATTCAGTGATTTCACGCTGGATGAGCTGTCACACTTGGCGGCTAAAGCCATGTTGCCAGAAAAATTGGTGTTAGATACTGCCAAGCAAACCGTGGCAGGCTTTCATGAAACCTGGGCGAAAGAAAAAGCGCATTTACCACTTACCAAGTCGATGATTGAAGCAATCGAAAAACACTTACGAAGTATACCGCTACGCTAAAATGAGAACCGACGCGTACAGAAATGCAGAGGCGTCGGTCATATTGGCTTGAAGATTATGTTTAGTGACCTATTTTTTCAATCAAAGCCCCAATTGCCCCATTCCTTGGGGCAGTGTAATTTCCTCTTATTCACTTTCTAAAGCTCGGCATATCAAGTGTTGCCCCATTGTCCCAACTGCCCACGGTAAGTGAGCAAATGGGGGCTTGTTAGTTTCGCCTGATGGGCCTTTTCGGCATGCGACTGCGTTTGCCATCGAAAAAGGCCAATACTCTGAACCAATAGAGTGATTCTTCATAACCTAGGCTATGCGTTGGGCGTGCAGGCGGGATGAGCCCCAGTTTGCGTCCTAGGCTGACAATCACGTAGAACATGAGTTTTAGCATCAGCCAAGGAGCGAGTACCACCAATGTCATCAGGCAATGCCGAGTAAGTGCGTAGCCTATACCATGAGGTTGTTCGAGTAGGGCAATGCCAATACACCAGCCAAGCCCTGCCAGCACGGCTATTGGAAAGGTAATGGGGGCGAGTCGCATCATAAATTGCATGTTAATGCCCTCCTGCGTGCTGTTGCGAATGTGGCTCAAAGTTCACTAGCGGTTCAACCACATCAGCCACGGTTTGATGGGCAATACGGCGCTCTTCAAAGTAATCGTGGCGGTCGTAGATACCCTCAACGCCTTTTAGCTTATGGTTAAGACAGCGTTCGGCTACGTTGCCTGCAATACCCAAAGAGGCGGCAAGGCTGCGAAAGGTGCGGCGCAAATCGTGTACGGTGAAGTGTTCAAGTTTGCCCATTTTATTGGGCGGCTGTTTTTTGCGCCCAGGCTCGCGACCAAAGAGTTTAGAAATGGCGCGGTTTAGCGTATCTGGCCCCATATGCGGACGATGGCTTGCTCGTCTGGCTGGGAAAACATAAGGCGAGCCACAAGCGCGGATTTGCAACTCGTTAAACCAAGCAATGGCTTGGCGAGGTAAGGGAATGCTTATCGGCACGCCAGTTTTGCTGCGTTCCTTGGGTAGGTCCCATACGCCTGTGGTTAAATCCATTTCACGCCACATGGCTTCGCACAGTTCGCTTTTGCGTACACCCAATACCAAAAACAGGCAGCAAGCGAGGTAGTTGTCGCGGCCAAAGCTATTGATATGGGTATGAAACACACTGAAGGCGTAGTGAATTTCCTCTTTGCTAAGCATCCTGTCTTTACTGGACTCCACGCCACCGGCATCGTCTACGGTAAATGCTGCGGCTGGGTTGTTCAGCGTTAAGTCGAGCTTTATCGCATGCCGAAACAGCTGCTTCATGTACATCAAGGTATCGTTGGCAATGGTAGGGCGGTTACTTTCTCGAATGCGCTCTAATACTTCGCGCACATGTGTGGGGCGCACAGCTTGGATAGGAAGTTGACCAATCACTGGTGCAATCTCTTTGGTAAAAACACGTTTGGGTATATTGGGGTGTTTTAACCGGCGACTTAAGTCTTTGGCATACCAGTCTTGAAACAGCTGGCTGACATTTTGGATCTCTGGGATGGTTTCAATAGCGCGAATTGCTAATGGATCTTCACCTTGCTGAAGTTGTAGCTGCATTTTAGACGATTCAAGTCGAGCCTCTGCTAAGGTCATACTTGGATATTGACCGAGCGTGGCTTCTCGTCGTCCATTTAGGCTGGTATACCTTAGCATCCAATACGGCATGCCAGATTTTCTTACGCAAAAATATAGGCCATTACCATCACTGTATTTTTTGTTTGCTGCTGCGGTGCGAGCATAAGACTGCACCTGAGTTGCGGTTAGTTTTGCCATCGTTTGTTACTCTATATTCCTAAGAAATCGTTAAAATTTGCTCACCATTGCCCACCACTGTTTGTTTATCGATTGGTTCGATAGTTGAGTGATTGAACAATCTGCAAGCAGCACGATAAGTGGAGATGGCATAAGGCGGTGGTGAGATAGATGCAAAAATCTGCTCACCAGATACCTTGACTTTTTGCTTATTGAGTCAAAAAAACAGGTCTTGCCCACCATTTTGCCCACCACTTAAACAGCAACTGGTAACGGACATCTGCAAACCGATTTGGACGGGGAAAACAAAAAAGCCCTGTATTTTCAAGCAAATAACAGGGCTTTTAAGACATTCTTGGACGGGTAAAAAAACTATTCGATGTTTTGGATCTGCTCACGCATTTGTTCGATTAACACTTTCAGATCAACTGAATAACGTGTGGTATCGGTATCAATCGATTTAGAACCCAAGGTATTGGCTTCACGATTCAATTCTTGCATCAGAAAATCCAGTCGACGACCGATAGGCTCATTCCGTTTCAACGTATGTTTCACTTCATTCACATGATTCTGTAAACGATCGATTTCTTCTGCCACATCGGCTTTTTGTGCTAACAGCACCATTTCCTGTTCAAGCCGTTCCGGCTCCAAATTCATCTCAAGCTCAGCAATCCGGTCTGATAGTTTTTGCCGATGGCTAGCAAGAATTTCAGGCAGACGGACTTTAGTTTGTTCAGCGATATCGTTTATTTGCTCACAGCGCTGAATAATCATTTGCTCCAGCGCCGCACCTTCACGCTCACGTGTTGCGACTAAATCTGCCAGGGCGTGTTTTAAAGAGTTCAGCACAGTTGCTTGTAACGCATCTTGGTCCAGGCTTTCGGTTTGAATAACGCCAGGCCATTGCATTACACGTAAAATATCAATCGGCGCGGCATTGTCTGTAAACGAAGCGAGCTGCTGATAGTTTTCCATGATGGTTTTCGCCAGACCTTCATTCATTTGTAATGCATTCTGCGCTTGCTCAGGCACACGATAGCGTAATGCGACTTCCACCTTACCCCGACTCAGCGTGTCGCTGATCAGTTTGCGCATCGCCATTTCAAACGGACGAAAACTTTCTTCTAAACGGAAAGACACTTCCAGATAACGATGATTTACTGAGCGAATTTCCCAGCTCAAGCTGCCAAGCTCAGTTTGCTCCTCATGGCGGGCAAAGGCGGTCATACTTCGTGTCACAATCATGTCCTATTTCTGAATTAATCTGACATCTTACAGAAAACCATTGTTAAAAAGCATCTGCGGCAGTGATTTAGGGCAGGTATAATAGATTAAATTTGACTGAGGAAAAGCGAATATGCGTCCAAGTGGTCGTCAACCCAATGAATTAAGACTCGTTAATATCACCCGTAACTACACCAAACATGCCGAAGGCTCAGTACTGGTAGAGTTCGGTGACACCAAAGTACTTTGTACTGCAACCGTTGAAGAGCGTATTCCACAATTCTTACGTGGTACTGGTGAAGGTTGGGTGACCGCTGAATATGGCATGCTTCCTCGCTCTACCGGTAGCCGCATGCAACGTGAAGCTGCCAGAGGAAAACAAGGCGGCCGCACAATGGAAATTCAACGCCTTATCGGACGCTCATTGCGTGCAGCCATTGATCTGAAATCATTAGGCGAACGTAGCATTACCATTGACTGTGATGTGATTCAGGCTGATGGCGGCACACGCACCGCTTCTATTACCGGTGCCTATGTCGCTCTGCATGATGCCATCAGTCATTTGATGAAGACAAAGAAATTGAAATCCAGCCCTCTGCATGGTCAAGTAGCGTCAATCTCCGTCGGGATTTATAACGGCACTCCCGTATTGGATCTGGACTATGATGAAGACTCCTCTGCTGAGACAGATATGAATGTAGTGATGAATGACGCAGGCGCTTACATCGAACTACAAGGCACAGCTGAAGGTCATGCCTTCCGAGCTGAAGAATTACAATCCATGTTGGATCTGGCTAGTCATGGCATCAGTCAACTTATGGAAAAACAACGGGAAGTACTGGCAGTATCATGAAAAAAATCGTCTTAGCGACCGGCAATCAAGGCAAGCTTCGTGAGTTTGCAGAAATACTCGCCCCTCTCAAAATCAACATCGTCTCGCAAGCCGATCTTGGTGTCATTGAGGCTGAGGAAACCGGTTTAAGCTTTGTCGAAAATGCCATCATCAAGGCTCGCAATGCCTGTAAACAGACTGGCCTGGCAGCCATTGCTGATGACTCTGGTATTGAAGTAGATGCCCTGCGCGGTGCGCCGGGCATTTATTCTTCTCGCTATGCCGGTAAGTTTGCCACAGATAAAGACAATATTGCTGCTCTGTTAGACACACTGAAAGATGTGCCGGCCTCTGAGCGCAGTGCCCGTTTTCAATGCGTTATTGTCTTCATGCGTCATGCTGACGATCCCACACCCCTGATATTTCACGGTAGTTGGCAAGGTCAAATAATGACGGAAGCCGTTGGGGATTCAGGCTTTGGTTATGATCCGATCTTTTTTGTTCCCGAAACGGGCTGCAGTGCAGCAGAACTTAGCTCAGAACAAAAACATGCTATCAGCCATCGTGGTCAAGCGATGCATCGGTTTGTTGAAGAATTCCCATACAATCGCCATCAGTTTTGATCACATTTTTAGCTACTATTTAATGTGATGCTTCGATACCGTTCTCCATTCATCACGCTATTTCTAGCTTTATCAGCTTGTTCATCCCCTTACTCTGAGCATCCTATAAAACCGATCCGTAGTAGTCAGAGCCTGAATGATATATGGGACAATGATTATCGTTTTTTTATTGGTCAGCCCACTCCCGATCGTTTTTCCGTCTGTCACAGCATGAGCTGCTATAAAATCAGTGAAGCTAGCATTAATAAGCAGGATTGGCAGGACATTCTCACACTGTTTGCCAACACCGACAGTGCTGAAGATGAACGCCATGCAGTACAACAAGCCATTGCCAGGTTAGAATTTCTGGTCGGAATACAGATTGGCAGCCAGCATGATTTAGCACGTAATCAGATAACGTCTAATCGTTATGGTCAAATGGACTGTGTTGATGAGGCCACCAATACCAGTGTCTATCTGCGTATGCTTGAAAATGCCGGTGTTTTAACATGGCATACTACCGCTTCACGTATGTCACGAGGTATTTTTCAGGGTCAGGCGCCACACAACACGGCGACGATGATTGATACGCAAACGCAGATCCGTTATGCCGTAGACTCGTGGTTTTATGAAAATGGAAAAGCCCCAGTCATTATCAATCTGGATAAATGGATGTCAGGCTGGGAACCGGAACAACAATAATGTTCAACTTTACAAGCTTACCGCCTCTTAGCCTTTATATTCATGTGCCCTGGTGTGTACGTAAATGCCCGTACTGTGACTTTAATTCGCACGATAATCATCAATCATTGCAAGAAGATGCTTATATTGATGCATTGATACGTGACCTCGAACAGGAATTACCCCTCATATGGGGACGCACGATTAATACCGTATTCATTGGTGGTGGCACACCCAGTTTATTTTCAGCAGAAGCGTATGATCGGCTGTTCTCTTCAGTCCGTGCCTTACTGCCCTTGCAACATGATGCTGAAATTACTTTAGAAGCCAATCCAGGTACTGTAGAAGCGGGTCGTTTCAGCGAATATCGTGATGTCGGTATCAATAGGCTGAGTATTGGTATCCAGAGTTTTGATCAGGATGCACTACAGGCACTGGGCCGTATCCATGACAGCAAGCAAGCAATCAAAGCCGTGGAATATGCTCATCAGGCAGGGTTTGATAGTTTTAATCTGGATCTGATGTTTGGCTTGCCCGGACAGGATGAGAAAAAAGCCAGGCATGATGTTGAAACTGCCATTGCCCTGGCTCCACCACATATCTCCTATTATCAATTAACGATAGAACCTAATACGCTGTTTTATGCTCAACCGCCGAGTCTTCCGGATGACGATCCAATTTATGACTGGCAGCTTGCCAATCAGGCAAGTCTGGCTGAAGCGGGTTATATGCAGTATGAAACCTCGGCCTACGCTCAAAAAGGCCATCAATGCCGCCATAATATTAACTACTGGCGCTATGGTGACTATATCGGCATTGGTGCCGGTGCTCATGGCAAAATCAGCAGTGCTTCTCCACAACAGATTCAACGGCGTGTTAAACAAAAACAGCCACAGAAATATATCGATACGGCAGGCACAGAAGCGGGATTGCTTGAGCAAACTTTCGTCAGCGAGGATGAGGTTGGATTTGAATTTATGTTGAATGCGATGCGTTTGCTTGATGGCGTTCCCACACCGCTTTTCCAGCAACATACTGGCGTGCCAATTTCTACAATAAAACAGGCTATGCAAAAAGCTGAACAGTTAGAATTATTGCAACATACTATCGAGAGAATTCGGCCGACAGAAAAGGGGCAACGTTATCTCAACAGTCTCATTGAGCTATTTATATAGGCATAGTATGCTTTTTGCACAAAGACATAAGGAAACGTTTATGGCAAACCGTTCTCTGCTAATTATTGGCACCGCATTATTGTTTTTTACCAACCTCTGTCAGGCAGAAGTGATTTCCATTACGGATCCCAGTTATGAGGTAGCTAATGATCCCTCAGGCATTGTCCGGCCCACCCGAGGAATGACAATGGTTCAGGTAAAAGAACAATTTGGGGAACCAGAGGCCGTCCGTCCGGCCGTCGGACAGCCGCCAATTACGCGTTGGGAATATACAAAGTTTGAGGTGGTGTTTGAGTACGACAAAGTAATTCATTCTGTTGTCGTCAAATAAATATCGAGACCACTAAATTAGATAGTCGCGTTAATCGTCCTGACTTGGTTCAGCATCAATATTCAAAAACCGTTTTAATGCCCATTTCGGCAGCGTTCCCATCCTTGCATGATGCAAAGAATCAGACTCAATAACAATCAACACCAATACACTGACTAGCGTTGGCAAAATTCCCAGACCACCGATCATGGCATAGACAGCTTCTTTCATCATGCCAAGATGCATATGACCGAGCACACCCAGGGTCGACACGCTGACAAGCAGTAGAAGAATCATCATAAAAAAACGACTCCAGCGACGTGCTACTTGCCAATGTGCCCAGACGAACTCACCCTCTTCACGTTTGACCCGACTCGATCGCCAGTAGGTATATCCCAGTGCCAAAAAAGAAATTAATGGCACCAGGAATAAATACTTCATATACGTTGGACCAAACGTAGATATCGCGGTAAACACCAGAATATGATTGCCAATCAGGTTGCTTAGAAAAATATCATGCGGCAACTTGGCACGTGCAATCTCTGTTTCGGTTGGTTCCGCGAAATGCGTCATATCGATTACGCCATATTGTTCAAAATGGCTTCACGCACGGCATCAAGCTCAGCATTTACGGTAACAACAGCAGATGTACTTTGTTTGATCGCTGTGTCAGGATCTTTTAAGCCGTGACCCGTTAAAGTACAAACAATAGTGCTGCCTTCAGGGATTTTGCCTGATTTAATATCACGCATAGCTCCCGCCAAAGATGTTGCTGAAGCAGGCTCACAGAACACACCTTCTTTTTCAGCTAATAACTTCTGCGCAGCCAGAATTTCTTCATCAGAGCATTCATCAAACCAACCGCCCGATTCTTCTTTCACCTGCCAGGCTTTATCCCAGCTTTGCGGGTGACCGATACGAATCGCTGTGGCGACTGTTTCAGGATCATCTACCATATGACCACGCATGAAAGGCGCACTGCCAGCCGCCTGATAACCAATCATCTTAGGACGATTTCCGACAATGGCACCACCTGCATATTTACATTTACCACCACAATAAGCACATGAATCGGTGACATGATCACCTGAATTACATGAATACTCACAGTAGCCAATCCAGTGAGCCGTAATATTACCGGCATTCCCTACAGGCAAGCAGTGATAGTCAGGCGCTCGACCCAGTTCTTCGACAATTTCAAAGGCCGCTGTTTTCTGTCCTTGTAAACGATATGGGTTTATCGAGTTCACAATGGTTACTGGTGCGTGTTCAGCGACTTCTTTGACTAACTGCATGCCCTGATCAAAGTTACCTTTGATTTGAATAACGGTTGCACCGTGCATCATTGCCTGGGCCAGTTTACCTTGTGCGATTTTGCCGTCTGGGATAAGTACAAATGCAGCGATGCCTGCACGTGCAGCATAAGCCGCAGCTGCAGCCGATGTATTACCTGTTGAGGCACAGATAATCGCTTTACTTCCCTCTTCTACCGCTTTGGTCACAGCCATGGTCATACCACGGTCTTTAAATGAACCCGTTGGGTTCAGACCTTCGTACTTCACATAAATATCGACATCCTTACCCAGCTCTTTGGTAATGTGGTTGAGCTTAATAAGCGGGGTATTGCCTTCACCAAGACTGATCAGGCGGGTATCGTCATTGACTGGTAAACGGTCGCGATAGCGCTCAATGAGTCCAGTGTAACGTGGTCGAAATGACATAATAATTTCCTCTAAATGAATTCTTTATACAGGCTTAACCACCGAGAGATTCCATGCGAATACGCATAATAGAATCCGGCACCGTATCCAATGCCTCAATTTGTGCAATGGCCTGGTCCATATTTTTCTCTACCACAGCTTGGGTCAACATGATAATCGGTACCATGCCTTCATGTTCTTCAGGCTGCTTTTGCAAGATAGCTTCAATATTGATGCCCTCATTGCTCAAAATACGGGTTATATCGGCTAAAACACCCGGCTTGTCCAAGGTATGAATACGTAAATAATACGAAGTCACCACTTCTGACATAGGCAGAATCGGCGTGTCTTTTAATGCATCAGGCTGGAAGGCCAAATGGGGTACGCGATTTTCAGGATCAGTGGTCAAAGCACGAACGATATCCACGATATCTGCGACAACGGCTGAAGCCGTGGCTTCTGAACCTGCACCTGCACCGTAATAGAGTGTTGGGCCAACTGCATCACCTTTCACCACAACCGCGTTCATCACACCATTTACATTAGCTAATAAACGTCGCTGTGGAATCAGTGTCGGATGGACTCTTAGTTCCACACCAGCTGTGGTTTTCTTCGCAATACCCAGGTGTTTAATGCGGTAACCCAATTCATTGGCGTTCAGCACATCTTCTTGCGCTATACGGCTGATACCTTCGGTGTAGCATTTATCAAACTGCAACGGTATACCAAATGCAATGGAAGCCATAATGGTAAGTTTATGCGCCGCATCAATACCTTCAATATCAAACGTAGGATCCGCTTCTGCATATCCCAAGGCCTGCGCTTCGGCTAAAACGTCGGCAAAGTCACGACCTTTTTCCCGCATTTCAGTCAGGATAAAGTTACCTGTACCGTTAATAATGCCTGCCAGCCATTCAATACGATTACCAGCCAGGCCTTCACGCATGGCTTTGATAATCGGAATACCACCAGCAACTGCCGCTTCGAAGGAGATTGTGACGCCTTTTTCCTGAGCAAGCTCAAATAGCTCATTACCATGTATGGCAATAAGCGCTTTGTTGGCTGTCACGACATGCTTGCCATTTTCGATGGCTTTAATCACCAACTCTTTAGCAACACCTGTACCGCCAATCAATTCAACAACAATCTGAATCTCAGGATCGTTGATGATGTCAAAAGCATCATCCGTTAAATTGATAGCAGAAGTGTCACAGCCTTTAGGTTTATCAAGGTCACGATCAGCAGCGCGATATATTTCAATATCACGGCCTGCACGACGACTGATTTCTCTCGAGTTCCGAGTTAATACGTTGACAGTACCACTACCAACCGTTCCTAAACCCAGAATTCCGATTTTTACTGATTGCACTCTGCCCCCTACGGTTTTCTCATCATGTCACGGATCCCACGGATCGCCTGACGTGTACGATGTTCATTTTCAATCAATCCAAAGCGTACATAATCATCCCCGTACTCACCAAAACCAATACCTGGTGATACAGCGACTTTCGCTTCTTTCAATAATTTTTTACTAAATTCTAATGAGCCAAGCTCACGATATTTCTCAGGAATCTTCGCCCAGACAAACATGGTGGCTTTGGGTTTTTCTACCTGCCAGCCAATGGCATTCAGTCCATCACATAAAACATCACGACGACTTCTGTAAGTTTCCACAATTTCATCAACACAGTCCTGTGGCCCTTCCAGAGCGGTAATGGCTGCTACCTGAATCGGCGTAAACATACCGTAGTCCAGATAAGACTTCATTCGTGCCAAAGCAGCGACTAATGTCGGATTACCAGACATAAAGCCGACACGCCAGCCAGGCATATTGTACGTTTTTGACAGCGTATAAAACTCAACAGCGACTTCTTTCGCGCCCGGCACTTGTAAAATGGACGGCGCTTTATAGCCATCAAATACAATTTCACCATAAGCCAGATCATGAATCACCCAGATTTTATGCTCGCGAGCAAAGTCGACTACCCGTTGGAAAAAGTCCAAATCAACACATTGTGTTGTCGGATTACCAGGGAAATTCAAGACCAGCATTTTGGGTTTAGGCCATGAATCCTTAACCGATTTTTCCAGCTCAGCAAAAAAGTCGACATCAGGCGTCAATGGCACATGGCGGATATCTGCGCCCGCGATAACAAAGCCATAAGGATGAATCGGATAAGCGGGGTTAGGCACTAATACCGCATCACCAGGACCGACAGTAGCTAGTGCTAGATGCGCTAAACCTTCTTTAGAGCCGATAGTAACAATGCATTCAGTTTCCGGATCAAGTTCGACATCAAACTTACGTTTGTACCAGCCCGCGCAAGCTTTACGTAACCTGGGAATACCACGAGAAACCGAATAACGGTGGGTATCTGGCCGCTGCGCCGCCTCGACCAGTTTTTCTACAATATGTGCGGGTGCAGGGCGATCGGGGTTACCCATGCCAAAATCAATGATATCCTCACCACGCGCACGTGCTTTTGCTTTCAAATCATTTACAATGTTGAAAACGTAGGGCGGAAGGCGTTTAATTCTTGGAAATTCGTCGTTCAACTGAATACCTGCGATAAGCTAAAAACTGTCGGCAAACTAAGCAAAATAACTGAAATTAATAAACACTTCAAATTCATTTATCAGAAGCGATTACTATGAGCCAGCAAGACCTATTTTATAACAAAATCCTGAAAGATCTTGAGGACGGTAAACTTCTTCTACCGACATTGCCAGAAGTGGCCTTGAAGGTGAGAGAAGTTGTCGATGATCCAGATGCCACTGCAGTGCAATTGGCAGATATTATTGTAACCGATCCTGCCCTGTCAGCGCGCTTATTAAAAGTTGCCAATAGTCCGCTATACCGTGGCCGAGTCCCGATTGAAAGTATCCACATGGCCGTGCCAAGACTGGGACTTACAATGGTGCGTAATATCGTTACCAGTCTGATGATGGAACAAATGTTTAAAGCGACCAATAAACGTTTGGAAAAACGTTTAAAAACACTCTGGGAGCATAGCACTAAGGTTTCTGCGCAGAGTCAGGTGCTGGCCAGCAAACTTCCCAAAATGAATACAGATGAAGCGATGTTAGCGGGCTTAATTCACTCCATCGGCACACTCCCTATTCTAATGCAGGCCCAAGACGAACCCGGTTTATTAGAAAATCCGCAGCGTTTAGACCAGATTATCGATAATCTTTATCCGCGTATTGGCGCAGCAATCCTCCGCAAATGGGAATTTCCACAAAGTTTGGTTGAGGTCGCCGCTGAACATAAAAATCTCAATCGTAATAGTGGTCCTTCCGGTCCTGATTTAGTCGATGTGGTGCAAGTTGCCTACCTTCAAAGCTTATTTGATACTGAAAAAGCACTAGACCCGCTCACATTAAATAAAGTGATTTCTTTCGAGAAAGTGGGTGCAGATACAGGTCTGACTGTGTATGAAATTGATGAGAATAGTGAAGAATATCTGGAAGCATTAGCTTTATTTAACATCAAACCTTAAAACTAAATTTATGCATAAGGGGCAGTCATACTGCCCTTTTTGTTTATTTGGAAGCAAAGAGACAGAACTGTGTAATATGCATATTCTCCACTTAGAGATTAATCGGTTAAACCGCTATTTATGGCGCTTCATAATTCTGTCTTTACTCAGTCTGCTTGCTGCTTGTCAGACGAGTCCTCCCAACTATAGTTATAGTTCTCCACCACAAGCCATCGCATCGCTTGATCAGCAACAAACGCTTAGTCTGCTGTATCGTCAATATCAACAATGGACTGGCACACCTTATCGTTTAGGTGGTAACAGTCGCTCAGGTTTAGATTGCTCTGCTTTTGTACAGCAGACGTATCAAACACTGTTTGGTATCACTATGCCCAGAACAACGTCGCAACAAATCTTGCAGGGGCATCCGATAAAACGAAGTGAACTTGAATCAGGTGACTTGGTTTTTTTCCGTAAGGGCAGTCATGTCGGGATTTATCTGGAAGACGATAAATTTTTGCATGTGTCGACCAAAATCGGCGTTACTATTTCCAGCATGCACAACAGCTACTGGTCACGTTATTTTTGGCAAGCGGTGCGTGTCAAGCCTGTTATCACTATTTCACCATAGACGCATTGCTATATTGAGAAACTCGCGGCAATATGTGCGAGATTCATTATTCAGTGATGTATAAAACTCTAGGAGAACGTCTCATGTTTCAACGCGCTTGTATGTTACTGATCTGTTTTAGTCTGACTACTATCAGTTTCCCCGTTCTTGCTGAAACACCTAACCTCCAACCTGGCATTTGGGCTCATACCACGACGACAACCATCGAAGGTCCGATGTCACTGCAACCACAAACCAGCACTAATCAGGAATGTCTGACCCAGGCTCAGATTGATAAAGGTGTGAATATGTTGGAAATACCTCAGCAGTGTATTGTTCAACAAGTAAAGGTATTACGGGATACCGCTGACTTTGCTGTTGACTGTGATATTCAAGGTATAAAAAATCACTTTATCGGCCATACTAATTTCCACGGTGATCATATGGATGGTCAAATGAGCAGTGAAATGAATAGTCCGATGGGGGTGATGGTAATGAAGATGAACTTTACCGCAAAACGGATTGGGGCATGTCCGGCGTCAGAATAAAAAAGCTGTTGGGGTTCGTGCCTCTTACAACCTCCCCCTGCAATAAAACAGAAACAAAAAAGGCGAGTCAAAACTCGCCTTTTTTATTAACTAATTTATAAAACTATTCAGGACGCATATGCGGGAATAACAAGACGTCCCTTATAGAAGGTGAGTCTGTCAGTAACATCACCAGTCGATCAATACCGATACCCTCACCCGCGGTAGGTGGCATACCGTATTCAAGAGCACGAATGTAATCGGCATCATAATGCATCGCTTCATCGTCACCGGCGTCTTTTTCTTCCACCTGTGCTTTGAAACGTTCCGCCTGATCTTCGGCATCATTAAGCTCTGAGAAGCCATTGGCTATTTCACGACCACCGACAAAGAATTCAAAGCGATCTGTTACAAACGGATCATTATCATTACGACGCGCTAATGGTGAGACTTCGGTTGGATAAGCCGTGATGAAAGTCGGATCCATTAAACGGTGTTCAACGGTTTTTTCAAAAATCTCAATCTGGACTTTACCCAAACCATAACTGTCTTTCAGCGCGATATCTAATGATTTAGCGATTGCACGTGCAGACTCAATATCATCCAGTTGTTCAGCTTTTAATTCAGGATTGAAATGCAGAATCGACTCTTTCACGGTCATTCGGGTAAAGGGTTTGGCAAAATCAATGTCTAAACCTTGATAGTGCACTTGCGTTGTACCCAACACATCTTGCGTGATGGTACGCAGCATATCCTCAGTCAAATCCATTAATTCATGGTAGTCAGCATAGGCTTGGTAAAACTCCACCATGGTGAATTCTGGATTATGACGAGTCGATAAACCTTCATTACGGAAGTTACGATTGATTTCAAATACGCGTTCGAAACCACCGACTACCAAACGTTTCAGGTAAAGCTCTGGGGCAATACGCAAATATAAGCCCATATCCAGCGCATTGTGATGTGTCGTAAATGGACGGGCTGTGGCACCACCTGGAATTGCCTGCATCATCGGTGTTTCCACTTCCAGATAATCCTTGCTCATCAGGTAACGACGAACACCATCAACAATTTTGGTACGAATACGGAACACATCACGACTGGCTTCGTTCATGATTAAATCAACATAGCGTTGACGATAGCGTGTTTCCTGATCCGATAATCCGTGGAATTTTTCTGGTAACGGTCTGAGCGATTTTGTTAAAAGCTGAATACTATCAACATGCACCGACAACTCGCCTTTCTGGGTACGAAATAGTGTGCCTTCAGCACCGATAATATCGCCTAAATCCCAACTTTTAAATTGCGCATAAACACCTTCCGGTAATTCATCGCGTGCGACATACAACTGAATATTGCCAGACATATCACGAATGGTGGCAAAACTTGCTTTACCCATGACTCGCTTGGTCATCATACGGCCGGCAATCTTCACGCGTAATGGATTTGCCTTTAATTTTTCAGCATCCCACTCTGCGTATTCTGCCTGTAATTCAGCGTTCATTACATTACGACGGAAGTCGTTAGGAAAAGCATTGCCCTGCTCTCTTAAGTCGGCCAGTTTTTCACGGCGTTGGGCAATTAATCGGTTTTCGTCCAATTCTGTTTCATTTGTCATTCGGGTTTCCAGCTTATAATCCTGATTTGAGTGAGGCTTCAATAAATTGGTCCAGGTCACCATCTAAGACCGCTTGCGTATTGCCGGTTTCGACGCCTGTACGCAGGTCCTTGATGCGGGACTGATCGAGCACATAAGAACGTATCTGACTGCCCCAGCCAATATCTGACTTCGACTCTTCAGCAGCCTGTTTCACTTCGTTTTGTTTCATCAACTCCAGTTCGTACAGTTTCGCGCGTAACTGGTTCATTGCACGGTCTCTATTCTGATGCTGCGAGCGTTCGGTCTGACATTGCACCACCGTATTGGTAGGTACATGCGTAATACGAACAGCAGAATCCGTCGTATTAACATGCTGACCGCCGGCACCACTGGAACGATAAGTATCGGTTCTCAGATCTGCCGGGTTGATATCAATTTCAATGGTGTCATCCACTTCCGGATAAACGAATACCGATGCAAATGAGGTATGGCGACGCGCACCAGAATCAAACGGTGACTTACGAACCAGGCGGTGTACACCGGTTTCGGTCCGCAGCATACCAAAGGCATATTCGCCTTCAAACCGGACTGTGGCACTTTTAATACCCGCCACCTCACCAGCAGAGACTTCCATCAATTCGACTTTATAGTCTTGTGACTCACCCCAACGCAGATACATACGCAAAATCATATTTGCCCAGTCTTGCGCCTCAGTTCCACCAGAACCTGACTGAATATCAAGATAGGCATTGTTCTTATCCAGCTTACCGGAGAACATGCGTTGAAATTCCAGCTTTTCCAGACCTTTTTCTAATTCATTCAGATCAGCCTGGATCGCATCAAACGTGGCCTGATCATTATCTTCAACGGCTAATTCGAGTAATTCTTTTGCATCATCCAGCATGTCACGATGGCCGGATAAGGTGGTGACAATTTTTTCTAAACTTGCACGTTCCTGCCCTAGTTTCTGGGCAGTTTCCGGATTTTCCCACACACTGGGCGACTCCAGTTCGCGCGTGACTTCAATTAATCGTTCAGCTTTCTCATCATAGTCAAAGATACCCCCTAAGATCGTCACTGCGATCCCGTAGGTCTTTGATTCGCTGCATCGTTGCGCCTAGTTCCAAAGGTAACCTCTAGTAAATTTGATTGAACTACCGGCGAATCCGGCAAGCCACATATTGTAGCTGATTTGTCATAAAAATGGCGTACCCAGCGTTTATTGTTTGGGTAGAAAACGTTGTGGATCGACAGGTTTACCATTACGACGAATTTCAAAATGCAGTTGGTATCGCTGAGTACCAGTCCGGCCTAATGTGGCAATCTTTTGCCCAGACTTCACAACCTCGCCCTCTTTCACTAACAAACGTTCGTTATGCGCATAGGCACTCAAGTAAACATCGTTATGTTTTATAATCAATAAGTTGCCATATCTCGGCAAACCATTACCACTGTAAACCACTTTTCCTGAAGCGGCGGCGACTACCGGTTGCCCGGCTTTTCCAGAAATATCAATACCCTTACCACCTGAACTGCTATTGGAATATGTCGCAATCACCAGTCCATCCGTCGGCCAGCGCCATTGCAAGTTCTGGCTGCCCGTATAGCTGGAGTTTGTTGACGCAGTTGCTGGCTGGGAAGTTGGCTTCGCTTGTGTTTTAGGTTTTGGTACAGGCGTCATCGGCTTGGTCACTACTTTTTGTTTGCTGGAGCTGGAACTGGACGGCGCCCTAGTACTTGACGTAGAACCTCTGAATTTTAACTTTTGTCCGACGTATATGGTGTAAGGAGACCGAATGCCATTAATACGCGCCAATTCCTTGTAATCCATTCCATAACGCCAACTTATGGAATACAGAGTATCGCCTTTTTTGACCGTATAAGAATAAGGCGTTTTGGCTATTTTTCGCTGATTGCTTTCATAACCATAGGAACCAACTGGCGCCAACGCCCGGCTTCCACCACCACAGGATGTTAAGGTAAAAACCAGTAGTAACGGCCAGATCCATTGCATAAATTTATATGAAGATAAAATAACCTATCACCAGTGCTAACACTGTAAACCAGCCAATACGATCAATCCATAAATGAAGTTTTGACTCTAACTCAGCACCGCCCCAACGCATTAAAGCCGCCACCAGAAAGAAACGCATTCCCCGCCCAACCAAAGAACCAAATATAAATGGTAATAGGGCCATGCTGGCTACACCGGCCGCAATAGTAAAAATTTTAAAGGGAATCGGCGTAAACCCAGCAAGAAAGATGGCCCAGATTCCCCACTCATGAAACCACTCGGCAGCATGGGTGTAAGCATCCATATAACCTAGAGACACCAGCCAGGGTTCAACCATATTAAAAGCAAACAAGCCAATGAGATACCCTAACAGTCCACCTAAAACTGAGGTCACTGTGGTTAAAGTAGCCAGAAACCAGGCACGTTCTGGTCTGGCTAAGGTCATCGGTGCCAGCATTACATCGGGTGGCACAAGAAAACAGGAAGACTCGGTAAAACTGACCAAAGCTAACCAGTAGGTCGCGTACTTATGTCGGGCCCATATCATCACTTGTGCATACAAACCTGAAAATAAGCGCATTAAATCTGACCACTCAATAGAGGAACAAAACTGACAGGGTCTAACTCCGTTTCTTCGTACCTGTCACCCTGACGATCAATCACACGTAGAGACTGACCCTGACTTGTACCAACCGGTATCACCAGACGTCCACCCGGCGCTAACTGTTTTAATAATTCTAATGGGATGTGTTCAGGCGCACAGGTCACAATAATACCGTCATACGGTGCATACCATTCCCAACCCCAGTTACCATCACTGTGTTTGAGTTTTATATTATTGAGTTTAAGTTGATAAAAACGTTCGCGAGCCTGATTTTGCAGCGGTGAAATTCGTTCAACACTGTAGACCCGTTCAACCAGTTTAGATAACACCGCTGTCTGATAACCGGAACCCGTTCCGACTTCCAGAATTTTCTGGCGTGGCCCATCTTCGAGCAGGATTTCAGTCATTTTTGCCACAATATATGGCTGTGAAATAGTCTGACCATGACCAATCGGCAAAGCCGTATCTTCATAAGCACGGCTGGCTAAAGCTTCATCGACAAACAAATGTCTTGGCATCTCACGAATGACAGAAAGCACTTCATTATTCTTGATTCCACGCTCCTGTAATCGAGTTACCAATCGATCGCGTGTGCGCTGTGAGGTCATGCCGATGCCTCGGTAGTCGGTTTTCATTTCAGATATCTTTCAACCAGTTGGCAACGCCATCAATAGCATCGTAGCGTGTTAAGTCAATTTGCAAAGGAGTCACAGAAACAGCACCGCGCCGGATAGCATCAAAATCAGTTCCTGGACCCGCATCTTCCTCTTCACCAGCAGGGCCAATCCAGTACATCATACGACCACGTGGATCCACTTCTTTAATGACAGGCTCGGCTTTGTGACGATGGCCAAGTCTGGTACTTTCAATACCGGTAATTTCGTCAATAGGTAAATCCGGCACATTCACATTCAGAATCGTATCAGCGGGTAATGCAGATAACTTAAGTTGGGCAACAAGTTTCTTGGCTACCCAAGCTGCTGTCTCGTAGTGAGTGCCATTATGCGATGTGAGTGATATAGCGATTGCTGGCAAGCCAAGAAAACGTCCTTCCATGGCCGCCGCTACCGTACCAGAGTAAAGCACATCATCACCCAGATTGGCGCCAGCATTAATACCCGACACCACCATATCCGGTTCATCCTCCAGTAAGCCTGTAATCGCCAGATGCACACAGTCTGTCGGCGTGCCTTCAACGCGATAGACGCCATCTTCTTGTTGTTCAAGTCTTAGCGGATTTTCCAGTGTCAGTGAATTGCTGGCACCACTTCTGTTTCTATCAGGGGCGACAACGGTGATCTCCCCCAGTTCTGCCATCGCTTTTGCCAGAGTGCGAATGCCTTTCGACATATACCCGTCATCATTGCTTATCAGGATTTTCATTAGATTGTTTGGTCTTTAAGCTCTTGTTATTTAAGCGCTCATATCTTAACAAGATTGAGCAGCGATCGTTATAAAATCACGCAAAAACAGTCATGTGGCTGAATAAAGAATACTTTGGCTGTTCTTCAACGCTATCAGCGTCATATGACATCGTTGTCACGGTAATGAAATTTATTCAGCGACTTCCATGCCACTGACTTTCTGTAAGCCGCGTGGAAGCTTATGTCCTCTTTTACCACGACTGCCTTCATAATGGGCTAAATCAGCGGCTTTTAACGTTAAATGACGTCGGCCAGCATGTAAGGTGAGCCCCTGTTCATTAGGTACTATAACGACGGCTTGCATCCATTCTTGACCCGAAGTGAATTTCGCCTGAGGAATATTGATCAAACGAACCCCTTTGCCCTTATTCATTTCTGGAATGTCATCAGCAGGAAACACCAGTAAACGACCATCGCCGGAGGCTACGGCAATCTGTGTTTCTTTACTGTCAATAAATAACGGTGGCAGCAAAGCAGCGCCTTTTGGAATATTAAAAATGGCCTTACCTGCTTTATTTTTAGCCAATAAATTATCAAGCGTAGTAATGAATCCGTAACCTGCCGTATTGGTCAGTAAGACTGACTGTTCAGGTTCAACTACCATCACAGCCACAAACCTGGCCTCGGCAGGTGATTGTAAACGCCCGCTTAATGGTTCACCCTGACCTCTGGCAGAAGGGAGCGTGTGTGCTCCCAGCGAGTAACTACGTCCAGTATCATCCAGAAACACAATCTGTTGATTACTTCTGGCTTTTACTGAAGCAAAATAACGATCACCTGTACGGAAATTTAACGAAGCAGGATCAACATCATGACCTTTAGCAGCGCGTACCCAACCACTTTCAGATAACACGATGGTCAATGGTTCTGTCGGTAATAACTCGGTGGCATTTAATGCTTTTGCGGCCTTTCTTTCAATGATGTTTGAGCGTCTATCATCACCAAATTTTTCTGCATCAGCCGTCAATTCTTTTCGAATAAGTGTTTTTAGGCGTGTGTCTGAGCCTAGTAATAATTCAAGCTGTTTGCGCTCTTTACTCAACTCATCCATTTCGCCACGGATTTTCATCTCTTCCAGCTTGGCTAAATGGCGTAAACGCAGTTCTAAAATGGCTTCGGCTTGTCTGTCAGTAATACCGAATCGTTCCATCATCACTGCTTTGGGTTCATCTTCAGTACGGATAATCGCAATGACTTCGTCGATATTCAGATAGGCAACGAGTAAACCTTCCAGGACGTGCATGCGATCCAGCACTTTATCCAGACGATATTGCAAACGACGACGAACCGTTTCTACACGATAGGCCAACCATTCCTGCAGCATATCCAACAGATTTTTCACCTGCGGACGACCATCCATGCCAATCATATTCATATTGACACGATGGCTGCGTTCTAAATCAGTCGTCGCAAATAAATGCGACATCAGGCTGTCGATATCAACCCGGTTGGAGCGAGGCATAATGACCAGACGAACTGGATTTTCATGATCCGACTCATCGCGCAAATCGGCTACCATCGGTAATTTTTTTGCCTGCATCTGAGCCGCAATTTGCTCCAGCACTTTTGCCCCGGACACCTGATAGGGCAACTCATAAATGATGATTTCACCTTCTTCTTTTTTATAACATGCCCGTTGTTTTATCGAGCCATGCCCGGTGGCATACATTTTATGAATTTCATCGCGACTGGAGACGATTTCAGCTCCGGTTGGGAAATCCGGCCCTTGAATATCTTCAAGCAAATCTTCCAGAGTACTTTTGGGTGTTTTTAACAGGCGTAAACAGGCATTAACTACTTCACGCAGATTATGAGGAGGCACATCAGTGGCCATCCCCACAGCAATCCCTGTCGTACCGTTTAATAATAGGTTGGGCAGCCGGGCTGGCAACAATGACGGCTCATCCATGGTGCCGTCAAAATTCGGCACCCAATCCGCTGTGCCCTGTCCCAACTCACTTAATAAAACCTGCGAATAAGCTGCCAGACGCGCTTCGGTATAACGCATTGCAGCAAAAGATTTAGGGTCATCGATTGAGCCCCAGTTTCCTTGTCCATCAACTAAGGGATAACGATAAGAGAACGGCTGCGCCATTAATACCATGGCTTCATAACAGGCAGAATCACCATGCGGATGGTATTTACCTAACACGTCACCGACGGTTCTGGCTGACTTTTTATGCTTGGATAAGGCACTCAGACCGAGTTCAGACATTGCATAAATAATCCGCCGCTGAACAGGTTTTAGACCATCGCCAATATGCGGTAATGCACGGTCCAGAATGACATACATCGAATAATCCAGATACGCTTTTTCAGTGAAATCGCGTAGCGGCATATTCTCCAAATCATCGACGAAAGTAGTCATGGGTTATATCTCTTTATCATTTATAAAGCGGCCAGATCCGCTAAATCACCGTGTTGTTCAAGCCAGGACTTACGATCAGCAGCACGTTTTTTAGCCAAAAGCTTATCCAGCGTCATCATCGTATCGTCTTCAGCATTAATGGTCAGTCTAATTAAACGTCGGGTATCAGGTGCCATCGTTGTTTCACGCAGTTGCATGGGATTCATTTCCCCTAGGCCTTTAAAGCGCTGTGTACTGACTTTACCTTTGATTTTGTCTTTTTCAATTCGGTCGAGAATAATCTTACGTTCTTCATCATCCAGTGCGTAGAACACTTGTTTACCGACGTCAATGCGATATAGCGGTGGCATAGCAACGCAGATATGACCTGCTTCAACCAGGGGGCGAAAATGTCTGACAAATAACGCACATAATAAGGTGGCGATATGGGCACCATCTGAATCCGCATCGGCTAATATACAAACTTTACCGTAACGTAAGCCCGACAAATCATCAGAACCGGGATCCACACCAATAGCGACGGCAATATCATGGACTTCCTGAGAGGCCAGCACCTGTCCTGGTTCCACTTCCCATGTATTCAGAATTTTGCCACGTAATGGCATGATGGCCTGAAACTCTCTATTTCGGCCTTGCTTGGCACTCCCGCCAGCCGAATCCCCTTCCACTAAAAATAATTCCGTACGCGAAGGATCCTGAGAAGCGCAATCCGCTAACTTACCGGGCAGCGCCGGACCAGACTGTACGCGTTTGCGTACCACTTTTTTCGCCTGCTTTAATCTGGACTGCGCATTATTAATTGCCAAATCGGCAATTTTTTCACCATCTTCTACATGATGATTCAACCATAAACTAAAGGCATCTTTCACCACACCAGACACAAAGCCAGCGCATTGACGAGAAGATAAACGCTCTTTGGTCTGACCGGAGAATTGGGGATCCTCTAACTTGACGGATAACACATAACAACAACGCTCCCAGACATCTTCCGGTGCTAACTTCACACCTCTTGGCAATAAGTTACGAAACTCACAAAATTCCCGGAGTGCTTCCAGTACGCCACTACGTAAGCCATTAACATGGGTTCCACCCTGAGCTGTTGGAATCAGGTTGACATAACTTTCTGCCAACTCATCGCCAGGTTCCAGCTGCCACATAAGCGCCCAGTCCACTTCCTGTGACTCTTCACTCATATGACCAACAAAAGGCGTTGCAGGAACACAGGGTGCATCGGTCATCGCCGTAGAAAGGTATGAATTTAAACCATCTTCGTAGCACCAGCGATCTTCCACTTTCTCCTTACCAGATAAATCAGTAAAGGTCACCACGAGGCCGGGACATAAAACGGCTTTTGCTCGCAGTACATGTCTTAGTCTGGGGACAGAAAATTTAGGAGAATCAAAAAACGGTTCTTCAGGCCAGAATCTGACAGTGGTGCCAGTATTTCGTTTACCCACCGTGCCGATTTCATTCAAGGCCTCAACCAAAGCACCACTTTCAAACGCAATTTGATACTCGGTAGCGTTTCGACGAATTTTGACTTCCAGACGCGAGGACAATGCATTAACAACAGAAACACCGACACCATGCAAACCGCCGGAAAAGCGGTAGTTTTTGTTGGAGAATTTCCCCCCCGCATGTAAGCGCGTGAGAATAACTTCAACACCTGGAACACCTTCTTCCGGATGAATATCAACCGGCATACCACGACCATCATCACTGACTTCCAGTGAATTGTCCTTATGTAAGGTAACCTGAATTTGTTTCGCGTGGCCTGCTACCGCTTCGTCAACACTATTATCAATGACCTCTTGAGCAAGATGGTTGGGACGTGCTGTATCGGTGTACATGCCTGGTCGTTTACGGACAGGCTCTAGCCCCGTCAAAACCTCAATGGCAGATGCATTGTATGTATTCGTCATTATTGAGATATCTACCTAAAATTGTTCCCACCGAAGGTTAGCAGGATAAAAGCCTAACAGACAACACAGAAGCAACATATCTGTGAAAAAAAACCGGTTTAATCCGAATTCGTGTAAATATTCCCTCGCTTTTAAAGTGACAAGTTTGTAAAGTTTTGTAAATAACCCGCTAAGAATACTGTCTTTTGTGGCATCTGGCGTATTATTCGCCCCTTAATTTGGCAGAGCGTGCAACCTGATTTAACTAAAATTGACTAAGATCATGTTTTCTTAACTTGTGTTGTGGTGGAATAGTGGCAAAGAAATTATTCACTGATAGAAAATTGATCATTGAGCTTAGCATTATGTTGGTTTGCAAGCTGTTGTTACTTTTTCTTATATGGCATTTGTTTTTTAGTAGCGCCCCCGACGACATTACCCATGACGCCGTCGCTGACGTGATTATTAATCACTCTTCAGATGGAGATTCACCTTGATTTCTGAACACTTAGTCGACTTATCCCGTTTGCAGTTCGCTATCACGGCACTGTATCACTTTTTATTTGTGCCGCTCACGCTGGGGCTATCATGGATTCTGGTGATTATGGAATCGGTGTATGTCATGACAGGTAAGGAAATATACCGTGACATGACAAAGTTCTGGGGTAAGTTATTCGGGATTAACTTCGCCCTTGGGGTGACCACCGGACTGACTATGGAATTCCAGTTTGGCACCAACTGGGCATATTATTCGCATTACGTTGGCGACATTTTCGGCGCCCCACTTGCCATAGAAGGTTTGATGGCATTTATGCTTGAATCGACCTTTGTTGGTATGTTTTTCCTTGGCTGGGACAGACTCAGTAAACGACAACATCTCACCACCACTTTTCTGGTCGCGCTAGGTTCAAATCTCTCAGCATTGTGGATTCTGGTGGCAAACGCCTGGATGCAAAATCCGGTCGGAGCGCACTTCAACTATGAAACAATGCGTATGGAGCTCACCAGCTTTGCCGACGTATTTTTCAACCCTGTCGCACAGGTGAAGTTTATTCACACCGTTGCAGCCGGTTATGTCACTGGCGCTATGTTTGTATTAAGTATCAGCGCTTACTACCTACTAAGAAACCGTGATGTCGGTTTTGCCCGCCGCAGCTTCGCTGTAGCTGCAGGTTTCGGCGTAGCGGCAATATGCTCAGTCATTTTGCTGGGTGATGAAAGCGGTTATGAAGTAGGTGATGTGCAAAAAACCAAATTAGCGGCAATTGAAGCCGAGTGGGAAACAGCAGAACCACCAGCCGCCTTTACCTTGTTCGGCTGGCCTAATGACGAAACAATGGAAACAGACTACGCCGTTAAAATCCCTTATTTGCTGGGCATAATTGCTACACGATCAGTGACTGAGCCCGTAGCTGGGATTAAAGACCTGAGAGCAGAGCATGAAGACCGTGTTCGTAATGGTATGAAAGCCTACGCGCTGTTAAAACAATTACGTGACGGCCCTGTAACAGAGGAAACCAAAGCCGAATTTGATAAAGTCAAAGATGACTTGGGTTATGGTTTGTTACTGAAAAAATATACCAATAACGTTACCGATGCGACGGATGAGCAAATAAAAGCAGCAGCGCATGATACCGTTCCACCTGTTGCACCGATGTTCTGGGCATTCAGGATCATGGTCGCATCTGGCTTTGCCATGCTGATTATCTTTTTCTTGTCTTTCTATCATTGTGCCAAGCGACAAGAATACAAAAAGAAATGGTTACTGCGTCTGGCGATGCTCGGTCTACCGCTACCCTGGATAGCGGCAGAAACAGGCTGGTTTGTTGCTGAATTTGGTCGTCAACCCTGGACCATCAGTGGCATTTTGCCAACACATATTTCGACCTCAACCTTATCTGCCAGTGATGTTCAAAACAGTTTAATTGCCTTAGTTGTGTTCTATACCCTGCTGTTAATTGTTGAACTCTATCTGATGATTCGGTTCGTCAGGCAAGGGCCGAGCAGCTTGCATACCGGCCGTTACCACTATGAAGCATCAGCAGAGAGAGGCTAATCATGATTCTTGATTATGAAACACTAAAATTAATCTGGTGGCTGCTGATGGGCGTTCTTCTCATCGGATTCGCTCTCACCGATGGCTTTGATATGGGCGTCGGTATTTTATTACCGTTTATCGGTCATACAGACGAAGAACGCCGTATTATGATCAACACGGTAGGCCCTCACTGGGAAGGCAACCAAGTCTGGTTGGTTACTGCCGGTGGTGCTTTATTCGCTGCATGGCCCCTTGTTTATGCCATGGCATTTTCAGGCTTTTATTTAGCCATGATGTTAACGCTATTTGCACTTTTCTTACGACCTGTTGGCTTTGATTATCGCAGCAAACTGGATAACTCACGCTGGCGTTCAAGCTGGGATTGGGGTTTATTTGTGGGAAGTGTTGTCCCCCCGATTATCTTCGGTGTCGCCTTTGGTAATTTATTATTGGGCGTCCCCTTTTACTTCGACGATATGATGCGTCCAAATTACACGGGTGGATTTTTACAACTGCTTAATCCCTTTGCCTTGTTATCCGGCGTGGTCAGCTTGTTAATGATCGTTATGCATGGCTCTGTTTGGTTACAAATTCGTACACTGGATAGCCTGGAGTGGCGGGCAACTCAGGTGGCTAAAGCCAGTTCGGTTGCTTTATTGATCGCATTTGCTCTTGCAGGTTTGTGGGTTTCTTTTGGTATGGATGGCTATGTTGTGAGCGCTATGCCAGCCGCAAACTCAAGTTTCACTCCGGATATGAAAGAAGTCACCACCCAAGTGGGAGGTTGGTTGCTGAACTATCAGCAATATCCATGGATGATTTTAGCCCCAGCATTTGCTTTTCTGGGGATGATTGGTGTGTATCTATTCTCTCACTTGTCCCGTCCTGGTATGGCTTTTATAAGTAGTGCCGTAACACTGACAGGCATCATTCTGACAGCTGGTTTTTCTATGTTCCCATTTGTCATGCCATCAAGTGATGCTGTGAATCATAGTCTGACCATGTGGGATGCCACCTCCAGTCTGTTGACATTAAAAATCATGTTCTGGGTGGCCATCGTCATGGTGCCAATTATAATTTGTTACAGTTTCTGGACCTATCGTCGTATGTGGCGAAGACTCGACGTGAACTTTATTCGCGGTAACCAACATTCAACCTATTAGGAATCTATTATGTGGTATTTTGCTTGGATACTTGGCGTTTTATTAGCCGTCGCATTCGGTATCATTAATGTGATGTGGTTAGAAAACTGCCCGATGGATACATTGGATGACTAATTCGTGGATAGATAAGTCTGGTGTACGTTTAATTAGTTTATTAACTGCACTGGGCTTATCTGCTGCCATATTAATTTTCCCTAACCGGCTTTTGATGGAAAATGGTAAATCGGATCATGATTTATTAATGGTGTTATTAGTTGGTGTCTGTATCGGTTTTATTCATGGTGTCGGTTTCGCTCCTAAAAAGACGCTGTTGCATATTTTACTCAGCCCATACACCTGCTGGCCGATTATGTTCTATGGCGTATTCCATATGGCTCTGAACTAATGCCTATGCGAGGTTTTATCCCTTTCATTGTTGCTTTCGGTTTAGCCTTACCCGCTTTTGCTGAAAACCAAGAGCAAATCGCGTTTGAACGTGATGCTCAGGCAGCTATTAAGGATTTGTCTACCCATCTCAAAGAAGCGTTGATGTCCGCCTTGCAGGATGGTGGTCCTATAGAGGCTATCTCAGTCTGTAAGTTGGTGGCACCTACTCTTGCTGACGAAGTCTCAAAAAAATACAGTCTTGATATTCATCGAACCAGTTTACGCGTTCGAAATCCTGATAATGAGGCAGACAGTTGGGAAACTGGTGTATTACAAAGTTTTGAAACACGTCTAAAGACGGGTGAGGCTATTCAATCACTCAGCTTCGTAGAAAGAGTAGATTCAGAGCTGGAATATGAGTGGCGTTATATGAAAGCCATTGCAACTGATAAACTCTGCTTATCGTGTCATGGCAGTCAGATTGCATTACCCGTTCAGAAGTTGATAGATAAAAATTATCCCAGAGACATGGCCACCGGCTACAAAATGGGTGATATCCGTGGAGCGTTTTCTGTGAAACGCCGCTACTCAAAACTTAAAGCAGACTGATCAGTTCTGTTCGCCCCTGCTGTCTAAAGCCCAACTTATTTTCTTTTGCCAACCAGCCAATAGCACGCTGACACAGCTTAGGCTCAAGCATCGTATCCTTGCATATACGCGTGACTGACGCTTCGCCACGGGTATTTAAATATGTCCAGATAAGGCCTGCAGCTTCACCAATTTCATCATTCATCATGGGGCTAAACTCCATTTAACTCATGAAAGAGTGTTGATTAGACTGTTTTGAGACCAGCAATAGCATCCGCCATGTTTTCCAGAGCCTGCTGGACAACTTCAAGACGTGTTCCGATATTTAATCGCATAAACCCTGAGCCATTATCGCCAAACACATACCCCGGATTCATGCCCACTCTGGCCTCTTCAATAAAAAAGCGTCTGAGCGATTCGTTATCCATACCCAGTGCACGACAATCCAGCCACAATAAGTATGTACCTTCAGACTCGATTAACTGGATCTGAGGACAACGCTTTTGAAGAAAATCTTCTACCCATTTTTTATTTTTGTAAATATAAACATTCAGCTGTTTTAACCAGTCTTCACCATAGCGATAAGCCGCTTCAAATGCGGTGATACTAAAAGGGTTAGCGGGGCTGATGTGCCATTGTTCAAATACGGCTTTAATAGCTTTGCGCTGTTGCATATTACTGACAATCAACGCTGAAAGCCCCAGGCCGGCAATATTAAATGTCTTGCTGGGCGCCAACGTCGTAATCACATTATTACTGTGTGTTAAGGTTGCAAGGCTAATATGCTGTTGCTCGGGGAAGATAAGATCAGCATGAATCTCATCAGAAATAATCGTCATCTGATAACGTTCGGCCAGTTCCAGCAACTGCTGTAATTCTTCGCGAGTCCAGACTCGCCCCACAGGATTATGCGGTGAGCAGAAAAGTAATGTTTTTGCTCCTTGTTGGGCACAGTCCTCTAGATGTTCAAAATCGATAAAATAACGATTATTGTCTAACTTTAACGGGTTTAATACTAATTCTCGCCCCGTTTTTTCTACCGATGAGAAAAAAGGGAAATAAACCGGTGGCTGAACAATGACCTTATCACCGGGCTCCGTTATCGCTTCAATGACGGCATTGATTGAAGGTACAACGCCTGGACACATAATGATATCGCTTTGCTTTATCTGCCAGTCGTAGCGCTTGGCACTCCACTCAATCAATGCTTCATACATGGAATCAGGATGAAGCGTGTAACCATAGATGGGATGTTTAGCACGCTCTACCAGAGCCTTAGTCACAGCTTCAGGGGCAGCGAAGTCCATATCCGCCACCCACATTGGGATAACATCACTACGGCCAAAATAGGCCGTTCTGGCATCAAATTTCAGGCTTTGACTAAAACTTCGATCTATTTTCTGGTCAAAATCAACCGTCATTATTTACGTTTCCAGACCGTCACCTCAGATAAGGTATGCTGAAATTTACGGCTGGTTTCACGAATAACAAACGGAATATCTTCCGGCGCGCGAATAAGTTCAAAATGAGGTTCCAGAATCGCTTTCAGCCCATCCAATGTGGTAAAGCTTTCACCATCTTTTTTGAACCCACCCAACCAATGTTCTTTTTCAGTGTGTTCATCCAGCCAGGTATAAGGTGAGGCCAACATCAGAATGCCATCCTGATTGAGTCGCTCGTGAACAGTAGCTAAAAACTGTGCAGGCTTATAAAGGCGATCAATCAAGTTAGCAGCCAGGATCAGATCATAACCTTCAAACATCGGCTTAAGATTACAGGCATCACCTTGTAAAAACTCAACTTTAGAGGCCGTATCTTCCAAACCCAGCTGTTCCAAACGGCGTTCTTTATAGTGAACCAGCTCACCTTCATCGGTAATGGTATAGCGCACCACACCCTGTTCAGCCATTTGCGTGCCGAGATTGATTAAGCGTGCTGAGAAATCAATACCAGTAACCTTGTCAAAATGTCTTGCTAGCTCAAAGCTGGCCCTGCCGACAGAACAGCCTAGATCCAGGGCTTTTTTCATTGGCCGGCCTGCCATCATCTCCACAGCCAATTCCGCTAATTTTTTAGGGAAATTAGCGACATTGAAATATTCATCACCGTAATGAAATTCAGCATACTGTGAAAGCATGATGTCAGTTTCGTAATTAGAACTGTATTCTTCCAGTTCAGCCTCTGACACGACATAACGAAAACCAGCGTGTTGGAAAAAGTGTTTACGAAACGCGTACCTTGATGCTTTACGACTCTCATTGCCAGACGAAATCCACGAACCACCTTTAATCAGATTATGTCGGCCATCAAAGGTCGGTGTTGTAAAATCATCATAAATAGGATGAACTTTAAACTCATCAAAAGGATAAATTGGCGTTTCAGTCCATTGCCAGACATTGCCAATCACATCATATAAGTCACCATGTTTAAAAAAGTTAACAGGACAAGAGGATGCCGCATAATCCAGATGAATATTGGCGGGTGCCAAATCGCTGGTTAATTCATCCAGTCCTGCAACCTCATAGAGTCGGTACCATTCATCTTCTGTTGGCAAACGTACAGATTGGCCGGTTTGTTTCGCTTTCCAGTTACAAAACGCTTTTGCTTCGTGGTAGTTAACATCCACGGGCCAGTCCCAGGGCATATCAATGACTTCCGCCATCAAACGGCACTGCCAGCCTTTTTTTGTTTGAAGCCAGAATGTGGGGTGTTGTGCTTTGGTAAACTGACGCCACTGCAAACCATCCTCAGACCAGAACTCATCTGCTTGGTATCCACCGTCTTCAACGAATTCGAGAAACTCCTGGTTACTGACTAAAAACTTGGCTGCCTGAAAGGCCTCAACATCGGCTTCATGCTCACCATATTCATTATCCCAACCATAGATAGAATCTGAGTACGACTTACCTAAACTAACGCTACCTGCGGGAATATCCACCAGACTATTTCTCGGGGCCTCATTCGTCTCTCTGAACGGTTGCCAGGCTGGATGAGGTTTGACCCACTCCAGACGTTGTTGACGAATCAGTACTGAAGAGGTTTCCAGATGAATCTGTTCATGCTCAATCCCCATCATGATCGACCACCATGGATTTTCCCAGTCAATAGGTAACTTGAGGGGAGCTTGACGAATGACTTTATTCACCATCGCCTGGACTTTTTTGCGGTAGGCTTTCACCTCTTCCACTGCTGGCCAGTCATAATGATCTTCATTGAGGTCATCCCAACTCATCTCATCTACACCGACAGCAAACATAGACTCAAATTTGGGATCAATCCGCTTATCGATAAGCCCGGCCAGCAACATTTTATTTACAAAAAAGGTGGCGGTATGACCAAAATAAAAAATCAGCGGGTGACGTAGAGGAATAGACTTCTGAAAATACGCCTGATCATCAATTAACGTATCAAACAGCGATTCATAACGCTCAAAAGTGAAATTGAAGTAATCTGCAATCTCCTGTCGTTTATCTGCAGCATTACCGCCATCTAATAAAGGCGTTCTCAAATAAGAACTCTCCATCGAGGCATATTTTTTCAAGGCATTCTCAGCAGTCATATTGCTACTCCATCTCTGTATTTTTATTGTGTGTTATGACTAATGAACTGTGAATTTGTTGCGAAAATAAGTCACACACATCAGATTTGTTTGGCGATCCATGCTGTTTTTGCTGACAACTCCAGGGAACATGTCCATTTATAAGCCAAATTTATGCTATCAGCACAGGCATAGACACCATGCCCACTTACGACTGTTACTTTATAGTCCTGAAGGATCTGCGCAACTGCAGCAGGTGCCAGTTCGACATACTGCGCATAGTTGATATGAATAATTGGCACTTCTGGAAAATAATACTGGCCTTCGAAATCGATGGGGGTGAAGCTTTTTTCCTTCATCGTCATAGCGACCGTGTAAGGACCATGGCTATGAAAAAGCGCTCTAGCTTGTTCATTTTTTTGATACACCGCCACATGCAAAGGGGCATCAAGCGACGCGCCCTCACCACAATGACCATCAATGTGGCAAAGCACCAAATCATCAGTGGTTAAAGTATCAGCACAACAGCCTGTTGGCGTGACCCAGACATCATCATGCCAACGAAAAGACGCATTACCGCTATGAGAGTCATTACAACCATACTGACGCAGCCATTTATAGTGCTGAACTAAAGCCTGTTTCAGTTGCTGTAAATCAGGCAACCGGCTCATCATTTTTCTCTAACAGGCTATTAATATGTTGTAGCCATTGAGCCGCTTGTTTTTTCTGAGCCTCAAAGGAAGCCGCTTTCAGAAATTGTGCTTTGGCTTGTTCAAAGTTGTCCTGATGATAGTAAGCCGTGCCTAACATAGCGTATGTTTGGCCTAATTTTTTACCTTTCAGTAATTTTAATGCTGAAGATAAAGTATCAATGGCATTTCCCCATTGTTCCATACTGATATAGATTTGCCCCAGTTTTAACTGGGTATCACCACTATTATCCATAGGTAACATGACTTTTAAAGTATCTACGGCACGCTGGTTTTCTCTGGCAGCTAACCAACTGTCTGCCAACTTATTCAGGTTTTCAAAGTTACTGGGAATAACGTTTTGTTTCATTCCCTGCTCAAGTAACTGACCAGCTTTGTATGGTACTCGCAGATAACGATACATATCAGCCAGATTTACCAGCGTTTTAGGTTCGGTCAGATCCAGCCTTTTAGCTAACATACGCACGGCAAGAGAAGTAAATTCTTTATTCTCCTGCATATATAAAGCCGCCAGCTGATCCCAATACATTTTTTTGTCAGGGTAGCGGGTAATCAGTAATTCCAGCACCGATATAGCTGATTTGTAGTGTTTCAGCGATAGGTAAGAAGACAGCAATAATCGGTACCAGTCTTCTTGAGGTGCTTTATCGTTTTTGATAGCAATTTGTATTCTGTCGGCCGCTTTAGAAAAATTATTTACACGATAATAAGCACTGGCCAAAAGCACATAAACTGTATTATCTGGTTTTTTCTCAGCGGCTAACCAGCTCTCCATTAAAGGAATGCCTTTTTTATATTGCTCATCAGCAATAAGTAATTGCGCCAGGTTATAACGCAGTGTATGTGTGACATCTTCAGGTAATGCGTTTAAATCTAACGCCTGCTGGAATGTCTCTGTCGCTTTTTTATACTGATCTAATGATGAATATAAAAAGCCTAGAGTTTGTAGAACAACAGCCTGCTCATAACTGCCCTTTTCAACGGTACTCAGTAAACTATCAAGCTGCTGTTTGGCCTGTTGATAGTTTTCTTTTTCCATCAACTCCTGTGCCTGATTCAAGGCTTTATATGTTTTTTCACTGAGTAAAAATTGTTTCTCATCATCAGCCGCGGATGCACTTCCCAGTACCAACAGAGATAGTGTAAGAAAAAGGATCGTTAATAATGGCTTTTTCATCGTGACAATTTAAACTCGATTTCCTGAGTGGCCTGACGCTCAACTGCCTGTCCATCCACTAATTTAGGTTTGAACTTCCACTTCAAAATAGCTTTCAGCGCCGCATCATTAAATACGCTGGCGGGTTCAGCTTTAATCACTTTTGGATCGCGTACCCTGCCATCTTTAGTGATAATAAATGTCACCGTCACCACGCCTTCAATACCACGCCGTGACGCAACACGCGGATATTTAGGTGGAATACGTACCAATGGCACCACTTCATTATCCAGCATCGGCGCGTCACTAGGTGCTGGAGCGGGTGCTGCTTTAGGGGCCGCGGAGAAATCCCCTAAATACGGTCCCCCGGTGATATTCATCGGTACATCGATCGCTGGAATATCCATTTCTGGTGTCGGTGCATCCGGCTTATTTGCCTGGGTTGGCGCAGGTTCAGGTGGCGGTGGCGGCTCATCCGGTGGAGGCGGTTTTTTGGGCAACTCACGCTTTTTGGTTTCCGGTTGCGCTTCTTCCTTTTTCAAACGCACAAAGTCCAGAATCTGAACTTCTTCAATATCGCGTTTATCCACACTCTTACTATTGGTCATATGTTCCATTAAATAGAACAAACCAAAGTTAACCAGTAGTGCGAGAACAATACCAACAACTAATCTCATCAAATCCGCCGTTAGTCGCGTTCAGCAGCAATAGACACATTGGCCACGCCCGCCAGTCGGGCTTGGTCCATAACTTCAATTAACAGGCCGGTTTTCGCTTCTTCGTCGGCCAAAATAATAACTGAACCTTCCGGGTTTTCAGCATGCATACGTTCTACATTGGCTCTGACAGCACGACGATCAATCTGGCGTTTATCCATCCAGATTTCGCCATTGGGACGAATAGAAATCAGAATATTGGCCAGTTCTTTTTTCACCGCTGTTTTTGCCGAAGGACGGTTCACATCCACGCCGGTTTCTTTTACAAACGAACTGGTGACAATGAAAAAGATTAATAAGATAAACACCATATCAATCAGTGGTGTCATATTGATTTCAGCGATACCACCACTTTGGCGTCGGGAATGTCGGTTTCTCATTTTTATCCTTTACTCTCTACGCAAGGCATCAGCCACTTTATCGACTTCACGTTCTGCACGTTGGGTTAACTGAGTGCTGAAATACAAACCTGATAATGCAGTTAACAGACCGCCCATCGTGGTAATCAACGCAACAGAAATACCACCCGCCATACCGCGGGCATTACCGGTACCAAATACAGTCATCACATCAAATGTCTGAATCATTCCGCTCACCGTGCCCAGCAAACCCAACATAGGAAGCGCCATAGTAAGTGTACGAATCGTCATCAAATAACGTTGTAAGGAAATACGACTCTCTGTAATCATGCCTTGACGTATTTGATGGGCAAACCAGCTATTTCTGTCTTTACGTTGCTGCCACTCATTAATCAAACGTTTGACCTGTTTAGGATGCTCAAACACCACAAACAAATAACGTTCAATAATCAAACTCCACATTAACACCGAAGCAAACAGGATCAGCCACAGCACACTGCCGCCGCTTTCCATCAGCAATTCAATCTGAAAGAGTCCGTCAGACAGACTGGTCATGTTGTTTTTCCGCATTACGAGCAACGATAGCAGCACTTTCTTCATCAAGAATTTGCACTAGACGGTTTGATTTGCTCGATAAACCACTGTGAATCAATAACAAAGGAATGGCGACAGCCAGACCCAGTTCTGTGGTGACCAGTGCCTGGGATATGCCACCAGACATTAATTTCGGATCACCGGTACCAAACAAGGTAATCGACTGGAATGTCTCGATCATGCCTGAAACCGTGCCTAGTAAGCCCAGCATTGGCGCAACCGCTGCCAGAATAGCTAGCGTGATTAAACCGCGTTCCAGTTTTGGCATTTCTCTGAGAATGGCCTCATCCAGTTTTAATGACAGGGTTTCGACATCATGTGCTAAGCGATCGTTGTATACAGACAAAATGCGTCCCAGCGGATTTTTCTGACTGACTTCTTTTTGTTTTTGCTGCTTGGCAATACCATGGCCATCTTTGGTCAAAGATAAGAACTGAATAAGAGCGATAATCAAACCAATCGCACCTAGCACCAGGATGATATAACCAATCCAGCCACCTTGCTCTATACGTTCTTTTAGGGTCGGTGTTTGCACTAACAGTGCCATAATCGCACCCCGGGTCGGATCAATCACCGTTGGTAGTAACTCACCTGGCTGGGCATCTTCAAACTCAGCGACCAGCTTTCTGAATCGATCCACAGGTTGCCTTGCCAGCTCAACTAAATTGCCTGTTTCTGGCAAATAACGCAGGAACAAGCCATCAGTAAACGCGGTAAACACACCAATTCGGGTAACCTGTTTGTCCTCAACATCCCCGGTAGTGGTGATTACGGGGGTAGTGAATTTTTCCACTTTTCCTGAAGCGGTCATTTCTTCTTGCAGGGTCAACCATAACTGACGAAGTTCTTCGATGGTGGGTTGCTGTTTGCTGTCGCTTAATTGATTAAGGAAATCGACACGTTCAGGATGCTGAACATTGGTCATCGAGCTTTCCAGCACAGCACGGCTATCATTGGCGACTTGTCTGACGGTACCGAATAACTCACCTAATGAACCTGATTTGTCATCCAACAGACTTTGTTGCTCGGCTAGACGCTGCTCTTGTTCATTAAAAATGGTGTTCAGTTGCTGGGTACGCTTTTCCTGGTCCGCTAATTCTTGCTTGGCTTGGGCCAAAAGACTGGCTTGTTGATCATGCGCTTTCGCAAACTCAGCTTCACGTACCTGATTTTGTTGTTGCTCAAGCACACGTTCACGTTTGACCTGCTGCAATAACTCATCAAGATTCGCCGGTTTATCCGCAGCGAATACAGGCAAACTCAGCGTCAGTAAACAAAGAAGAGAAATCAGTTGTTTCATTGTTTCTCTCCTACAGTATTAACTGGTAACACCATCAGATCCGGTGGTAATTGTTTTTTCGCTACTTTCAAGCCATCGGTTATGGGCTGAATATAATCATCAGACAATATGACCCACTGCTTCTTATCGTTATCCCACATACCCGCTTCTTTTCCATCCAGTGTGAGGTAATACAGGCTGACACGACCAATTCTTAAGAAGTCGACTGTTTTTTTCGTTTCGCCGTCTTCCAAATCAGCCTGATAGGCTTCGATGGTTCGACCATATTCAGTTTCGACCTGATAGGCTTCCATAATACGACGATACTTTTCTGCTAATGACACATCAGCGCGGCCCATCATCGTAGTTAACGCCTCTAAACGCGTTTGACGTTCCTGTTTCAGAAAAGGCACGTCCAATGACACAAACTGTTGCAGGACATCGATCATTTTCAGCATGAGCGGCACAATGTCGTGCTGTGTTGTTTCGATATTATTTAATTGCTCAGCGATGGAGGCCATTTCTTCTTGTTGAGAATTGACCAGTGACTGGAGTTGGTCATTATAGGATTTGAGACTTTGCGTTTGTCTTAGAACATCACGGTACTCCGCCAGCATATCCGTGGTTTCATCGGATAAACTGTCAATTTTCTCTTGAGACTTCTGAGCGGCAATATCGGTATTGACCTGAGTATCAATCGCCTCATCCAAGGCGCCTGCATTGGCTAAAAAAGGCAACGCAAGAAAAATACTCAACTGCCAACCACGTTTGATGGTTTGCTTGAGGTGCATAGATTTCAAATCCCATATTTGCCGTCATCACGGCAGTAAACGAAAGGAGTCATCTTAACAAGAGAATGGAAAGTGGGAAACGGTTTAGCGTAGAATTTAGACAAAAAAAAGCCAGATACAAATTGTATCTGGCGAAACCTTCATAGAAGGAGAGAGAAATATAAGACTATAGAAGCTGAAATTTCTATAAACTTGAGATACATAATACAAATCACTCCTGATTTTCAAATGAGCGACTTATCCTAATAACTCGGGAATTTATTCCTATTCCTCTTTCCTTCAATATCAATTATTTACGATGAAATACCATGGCTGATTGCAAAGCGCATCAGTTCGGCTGTTTTGCTGATATCCAGCTTACTTTTTATCTGGGTCAAATTGTTAGCCACCGTTTTATAACTGATTCCTAATACTTCAGAAATCTCAGTCATGCTCTTGCCTTCGCCCAAGAGTCGTAAAATCTCTAACTCACGGCGTGATAAGTCACTCAGAGCACTGGTGCCTGCATCAATATTCAGCATGGCCAATTGTTGAGCCATGTCCGGGCTTAAGTAAATTTTACCATCAAGCACTTTATTCACCGCTTCGACCAAGTGATCCGCCGCGTTGTTTTTAGTGATATAACCTCTGGCGCCTGACTGCATAGCACGTGATGCAAACACCGGATCTTCATGCATACTAAACATCAACACTTTGGCATCTTCACGGTTTGCTCTGATCCGTCTTAATACTTCCAGACCACCGACACCTGGCAGCGTAATGTCAAGCAACACCATATCTGGCTGCGACTCCTGAAAGAGACGATAACCCTCTTCGCCAGTTTCAGCTTCGAGAACTGTAGCCGAGGGAATTTGTTGAATCAGTTGACGGCAACCTGCTCTGACTATCGGATGATCGTCCACTACCAAAATTGTTAATGCCTGTTTCATTTTTTGCTTCACCCTTTAATGGAATCAACACCCGGACCTGTAAACCACGTCCTTCTTCCGTATCAAACGCTATACGACCACCGAGTGCTGACACCCTTTCTCGCATACCAATTAAACCAAAACCTTTGACCAGATTAGCATCCAGCCCCTTACCATCATCCGTTACAGCCACTTTGATGGTCTCTGTTTCCCGGCGTACTTCAACTTTGACATGACTGGCATGGGCATGGCGTACACAGTTGGTCGTACATTCCTGAACCAGACGGTAAATCGTTACCTGTAGCGTATCAGGCAGTGATTCAAATTCACCGACAAAGTCCCACTCCCAGTCAATTTCCGGCTGACGCTCACGCCAGTTGTGCAACATATCTCTTAATGCTTCTGTTAAACCTAAATCATCCAGCGTCATCGGACGCAGTCGGCTTAACATTTTCCTGACTAAAGATTGAATATGATTAGTAATCGTTTTTACAGAGCCTACTTTTTCTTCGATCTCGATCAGATGATTTTCGCCAGCAATTCGCTCAATTTCACCTAAATCAACGCGAATCCCGAATAAACATGGCGCTAACTCATCATGAAGTTCTCTTGCCAAATCGCGCTGTTGAGATTCCTGTAAGCTGAGCATATTACCGGCAAGTGCATGATTTTCTGCCATGGTTTTTTCTAACACGCTGGCCATATGATTAAAGCGGATCTGAATGGGATTCAACTCTTTTACAGCAGAAGTATCCACTCGTGCTGTAAAGTCGCCTTGTTCAAGATGCCCCAGCGCATCTGACAGTTGTGATAACGGCCTTAAACCTTGACGTAAAGCCAGATAAATTAAACTCAAAATCAGTAATAAGAAGAACACACCCAGCCAAAATAAGGTTTGGATATCCTGCCAGACTTCGGTGACTTCATCACTGGGATCAGCCTCTACCACCAGATAACCATAAGATTTACTGCCTTTGGTAATTAATCGTCGGAAAGCGACGGCTTCAGGCTCCATCATTCGAATAAACCAGTCCGGTGCATCGGGTTTATTAAAAAAGCCGGTTTGATCTTCCTGTCCAATCAACGGTTCGCCATGCATATCTTCAAACCAGGCACGAATATGACGGGTATGTCTGACACTATCGACAATCAGCGTCAATCGCTCACTCAGATCATTAGAAAAACGTAATGTCGGGAGCGCATTTACCAGCAAACCTTTAGCCAGCTGCGTACTGGAGGCCATTTCCTGGGCAAGCGCTAATCTGGCGTTTTGCACCATAAAATAACCGGCAGCAGCGAAGTTAATCAGCAAAATAATGCTGACTATTATTAGTAATCGTAGTTTTAAACTCATGATCATCAGTACAATAGATGAGATAAGTTTAGAATTATCGCACAGTTACAACGGAGACGATTAGGAAACAGCATGCAAAATAATCACGACTTGTTCCAACAGGCCCAAAAACATATTCCAGGTGGCGTCAACTCGCCCGTCCGCGCATTTAAAGGTGTGGGTGGGGATCCCGTATTTTTCCGCGAAGGAAAAGGCGCATGGCTGACAGATGCGACAGGGAAAAAATATGTGGACTATATTGGTTCCTGGGGGCCGATGATTGTCGGTCATGCACACCAGGAAGTGATTGATGCTGTCAAAGAGGCGGTTAATCATGGTTTAGGTTTTGGTGCACCGACAGAAATTGAAACAACCATGGCCGACTTAGTCTGTGAACTTGTTCCATCAATGGAGTTAGTTCGTATGGTGAGTTCTGGGACTGAAGCCACGATGAGCGCCATTCGTTTAGCACGTGGTTACACCGGTCGTGACAAAATCGTCAAATTTGAAGGTTGTTATCACGGCCATGCCGATTCATTATTAGTGAAAGCAGGCTCAGGGGCTTTAACCCTAGGTGTGCCCTCTTCTGCAGGTGTGCCAGCCTCATTAGCAGAACACACACTGACATTACGTTATAACGACTTAGAGTCCGTCAAAGCCTGTTTCAAAGAAGCCGGTGATCAGATTGCCTGCATAATTATTGAACCTGTTGCCGGTAATATGAACTGTATTCCACCTGTTCCCGGATTTCTGCAAGGGCTTAGAGAAATCTGCGATGAATATGGTGCAGTACTGATTTTTGATGAAGTGATGACCGGATTCCGTGTTGCACTGGGTGGGGCGCAAGCGCATTACAATATCACCCCGGACTTAACGACCTTTGGCAAGATCATTGGTGGTGGTCTGCCAGTAGGTGCATTTGGTGGCAAACGTGAAGTGATGGAGCATATCGCACCGCTTGGCCCCGTTTACCAGGCGGGCACTTTATCAGGTAACCCTATCGCCATGGCCGCGGGACTGACAACCTTAAAACTGATTCAGGCGTCTGGATTTCACGATGCATTAACAAAAACCACCGAAACATTAGTCTCAGGTTTACAGGAACTGGCTGATAAAGCGGGTATTCCAATGACAACGAACCAGGTTGGCGGTATGTTTGGTTTATTCTTTACCGAAGACAGCCAAGTGAACTACTACGAGCAAGTAGTGGCTTGTGATCAGGAGCGCTTCAAACACTTCTTCCACCTAATGTTAAATAATGGCGTGTATCTGGCGCCCTCAGCATTTGAAGCCGGTTTTGTCTCTGCTGCCCATGGCGAACAAGAAATCGAGCATACCTTATCAGCAGCAAAAGCCGCTTTCACTGCTTTATAAATCCCCATTACCGGTACAAAGCCATACATGCTCAGCAGATGTATGGCTTTGTACGTTAAGATGGTATACATCCCATCTATACAAATCTAAGATATTGAATTAACTATGAATACGCTTTACTGGCATGACTATGAAACTTCTGGCACGGATCCCCGTTATGACAGACCTTTGCAATTTGCCGGTATTCGTACAGACGAAGATCTTAATATCATCGGCGAGCCGCTGATGATTTATTGCAAACCCGCCAATGACTTTTTGCCCCATCCTCAAGCCGCTTTAATCACCGGTATTACCCCACAAAAAGCTCAGCAGGAAGGTTTAACAGAAGCCGAGTTCATTGCACGTATTCATGCCGAACTCGCAGAACCCGGCACATGTGGCGTTGGTTATAACAGCTTGCGCTTTGATGATGAGTTCACACGCTTTAGTTTGTTCCGTAATTTTTATGATGCCTATGCCCGTGAATGGCAAAACGGTAATTCCCGTTGGGACATTATCGATATGGTCAGACTCACCCGGGCTTTACGACCAAAAGGCATCAACTGGCCGGATCATGATGATGGCAAACCCAGTTTCCGCCTGGAACATTTAACAGCCGCAAACAATATCGAACAAATCGGTGCTCATGATGCCTTAGTCGACGTTTATGCAACGATAGAAATTGCCAAGCTCATCAAAAATGCCCAACCCAAATTGTTTGATTACGTTTATCAGAATCGTCGCAAAAACCATATTGCGCCGCTGCTCAACATCCATGACAGAACCCCGGTCATTCATGTATCGAGAATGTATCCGAGTGAATATTGTGGCACTGCACTGGTTGTGCCCTTAGCGAAAGATCCGACTAATCCTAATGGGGTTATTGTCTACGACTGTCGTTATGATCCTATCGATCTGATTGAGCTTGATGCAGAGACATTACAGCAACGTTTATTTACCCCCTCAGCGGATCTGGCTGAAGGTATTCAACGACCGGCCCTCAAAACCATTCATATCAATAAATGCCCGGTGGTTGTGCCGGCAGCGACATTAAACGACGATGCAGCAAAACGCTTAGATATTGATCGTGCCCAGCATCAACGTCACCTGGACATGTTGAATGCGGCAGGTGATTTAAGCGAAAAGCTGTCACAGATTTTTACACCTAAGCCTTTTGATCCGGTGGCTGATCCTGATGCCAGTCTCTACAGCGGTGGTTTTTTCAGTGACAATGACAAACGCAAAATGGAGCTGATTCGTTCAGCTGAGCCGGATATGTTAAAAACACTGTCAATCCCTTTTGAAGACTCGCGTCTGGCCGAGATGTTATTCCGTTATCGTGCCCGTAACTGGCCTGGGTCCTTAACTGAAGATGAACAAGATCAATGGTTGCAATACCGTCAACAACGACTGGCAGATGAGACACCAGACGCTATTCTTAACTTCTCACGGTTTTATTCAGCGCTTGCTGAAGCGAAACAACAAGACTTGCCTGAACAAAAACAAAAAGTCCTGGCTGATCTCACTCACTACGCCAGCCAATTAGCGGCTGAACTTGGTTACCAAGCGAACTAATATGGCTCAGCAAGTCGACATTCTGCTTACCACCCTCAATGCGCGTTATATGCATTCAGCATTTGGGCTGCGTTATCTTCTCGCCAATATGGAAGAACTGGCGTTCAAAACTAAAATGCTCGAGTTCACCATTCAGGAACAGACACTGAATATCGCCGAACAGCTATTGCAGTATCAACCTAAAATTATCGGATTTAGTGTCTATATCTGGAATATTCGTGAAATCAGCGACATTGTCACCGTCATTAAACAAATCTCACCCGACACCGTTATCGTGCTTGGTGGGCCTGAAGTCGGCCATTACCCGGATGTACCGGATATCTGTGCATTAGCTGATTTTGTGATCAGTGGTCCGGGTGAAAAAAGCTTTCGTGAGCTGTGCAGCCAAATTTTAGACAAGGCACGGCCTGAAACAAAATATATTGATGGTATCGCTACTGATTTAGCTGAATTACAACTGCCCTACCACCTCTACAATGAAGAAGATATTCGTAACCGGCTGATTTATGTCGAAGCGTCTCGTGGTTGCCCGTTTAAGTGCGAATTCTGTTTATCGGCATTAGATAAAACAGCTACCGCCTTCCCGCTGGAATCATTCCTGGCTGAAATGGACGCATTGTGGCAACGCGGTGTTCGGAACTTTAAATTTATAGATCGCACTTTCAACCTGAAAGTCTCCACCAGTATTCGTATTCTGGAATTTTTCCTTGAACGAATGACGGATGACTTATATCTGCACTTTGAGGTTGTGCCTGATAATCTGCCTGATAAATTGAAAGAGGCGCTGAAACGTTTCCCACCCAATAGTCTGCAATTTGAAATTGGTATTCAGACTTTTGACAGCGATATTCAAACTCTTATCAGCCGTAAACAAAACAATGATAAAACCCGAGAGAATATTCGCTGGTTGAGGCAACATACCGGTGCTCACTTACACACCGATCTGATTTTTGGTCTGCCCTCTGACTCGCTGGATAATTTTGCTGAGAGTTTTAATCAATTGGTCGCTCTGAACCCACATGAAATTCAGCTAGGCATTCTGAAACGGCTGCGTGGTGCGCCACTTAATCGTCATAATGAAAACTTCGCTTTAAACTATAATCCACAAGCGCCGTATAATATTTTATCGACCAGCAGCGTCGATTTTATGACGATGCAACGGGTAAATCGCTTTGCACGATTCTGGGATATGATTGGCAATTCCGGCCGCTTTATTAATACGCTGCCACTTATTCTGGGCGATGATGCATTTGCTCGTTTCATGCTGCTCTCTGATCGACTTTTTGACATTAGCGGTAGTACCTGGAAAATCGCACTCAAACGATTATTTGAACTGCTGTTTGTTGTATTGACTGAAGATTTAGCCATTGATCAACAGACAGTCAAAGATCATCTAAAGCTTGATTACGCTCGAGCGGGTGTGAAAGGTATTCCAGACTACGAAAATTTACCCAGCTTGAATAAACCGGCAAAAGCAGGGGTAGCCAATAAACGTCAGCGCTATCATGGCTAAAACTGACTGAACGAAAATGCTTGCAGCACTTTTCAATTTAATCATACATGCGCTCATAAAGGGATGAGAGACAAGCTATGACCAGACAATCCAACGCATCTCAACAAGTCATTGCCAGCCCTTGTCTGCGGAAATGTTGCCTGGATGAACGCGATGTCTGTTTGGGCTGCTATCGCCGGATTGATGAAATCACTGGCTGGGCAGCCATGGATAACACGGCAAAATTACAAACACTGGAACGTTGTCAGCAACGCAGACAGTTACGTTTAGCACAAAAAAGAAAAACTAAATAATCAGTTTTGAGAGGGTTTTAAACTGAGGGTGACGGGCATCACCAAGACACTCAAATAACAGTGACTCGATATTGGTAATCACTGCTCCGGCATCACGAAGTCTGTTTAAGGCACTCTGATAGTGTTTGTTATCACGTGAACATACCGCTTCTTCTATCACAAAAACCTCAAACCCTTGCTTAAGCAGATCCAATGCTGTCTGCAATATGCAGATATGCGTTTCCATGCCAGTTAAAAATACTTGCTGATATTCAGATTGCTTTAGCACAGCAGCAATACCATCGACTTGCCAGGCTGAAAACTGTGTTTTTTCAAAAACAGATGTATTCGCTGGTAAAACCTCCTGAATACCTGCCACTGTATGTCCTAAACCGTTGGGATACTGCTCAGTCACTAACACAGGTAAAGCCAGCACATCAGCCGCAGCAAGCAGAGTCTGCACAGAGGTTTGAATCAGTTGCTGCTGCTCTTGTGGCATGGCTGACAGAAGTCGATCCTGAATATCGACTACTATCAGCACGCCCTTTTCAGCACTGGCTATAGATAAGGCTTTACTCACTTAGGAAGTGCCTTTACCCAGCCAGTTATTAATATCAACCAAATCATTCACACTCAAAATACCGGCGGCTTGTTTCAATCGCAGTGTATCCAGAATGTAATCATAACGAGAACGTGCATAATCACGTTTTGCACTGAACAGATTACGACGTGCATTAAGAACATCAACGGTTGTCCGTGTACCCACATCATAGCCAGCTTCTGTCGACTCTAATGCTTTTTGGTTTGAAACCACCGCTTGTTTAAGCGCTGTAACACGGCTAATTCCAGACATCACTCCATTATAGGACTCACGTGTTTGCCTGGTCACGGCACGACGTTGTTGTTCTTCAACCTGCATGGTTTCGTCTAGACGATGACCTGCTTCACGTGTCCTGGATGATACTGCGCCACCTGAGTAGATTGGCAGATTGAACTCAAGACCAACACTTTCATTTGATGAATTACTCCGACCATAAATACCATCGCTATCAGAGCTGTAGCTCTTCTGGGCCACAATACCTAATGACGGATAGTGACCGCTGCGTTGCAACTCAATTGTCTGTTTTGCAGCTTCAACATTGATATTCGCCAGTAATAAAGACGGATTCTGCGAAATCGCTGTTTCGCTCCAGGCATCAATGCTGGCCGGTTCAGGTTTTACCAGTGGTGACTCACCATAGAGTCCGACCAGATCATCAATATACTTGCCTGCTGTTTCACGCAATTGTTCCTGCGCATTAGCCAGGTCATTTTGAGCCTGAATCACTCTCGCATTCGCCAAATCATAAGCTGCTTGTGATTCAGTGATATCGGTAATCGTCGCCATGCCAACATCAAAACGCTGTTGCATTTGTTCTAACTGTTTAGCAATGGCTTCTCGTTCTGCCAAAGCAAACGTTAGATCATCCTGTGCGCCCAATACACCAAAATAGCGTTCTGCAACGCGTAATGTTAGAGATTGTTCAGCAATAGTGTAACTGGCATCAGCCCCTTTCATGGCGATTTCAGCCTGGGTTTTCTGCACAAAATTCTCACGTTTATAAACTGACTGAGTCAGGCTTAACGTATAGCCATGACTTGTATAGTCTGTGTTACCGGTAAAAAGACGTGATGATGAATCTAACCAGGTTTTACTTTCATTCGCCGATAGACCAACCTGTGGCAAAAAGTTAGCAATAGCTTGATCATCCAGTTCACCAACAGCTTGACGGGATGCGGCTTCTGCTAAAAGCTGTGGATCACTATTAAGAGATAATTTGTATACATCTAATAAATCTTCAGCCCAAACAGAGCTAGAAAATAATGCCGAAGCAATCAATGCGCCTAACGCAATTTTTTTCATTTTCCTTCCTTAGGAGTCATTCAGATGATGATATTCAGTACTAATATGTCGACATCGTGGTATCGACATCAATAGCCCAGCTATTCATACCACCCTCAAGGTTAATCACATCATTAAAGCCAACATGCTCAAGAAACTGGCCGACTTGGGCACTTCGTTTACCGCTACGACAAATAATCGCAACCGTTTTATTTTGGTAAGGACCTAGCTCTTCCAAACGAGCGGGAATTTCGTTCATAGGAATGTGTATTGCCCCTTCAATCATGCCATGAATCAGTTCATGACTTTCCCGAACATCAATCATGACTGGTGGAGCTTCACTTAGTAATAAAGTGCTAAATTCAGTGGCGGTCATTTGTTTCATGTTTTTACTCTGGCTTAGAATTCAAATTGTTGGATTGGTTCACCGTTAATCATGTAGGGAATAACGGTCTCAAATAAAAATTTTGGCTGCCATTCTCTTTCATTCATTCGTGTGATTAATTGAACCGACATAGCAGGCGCTGTGCCTGTGACTATCAATAATTTCCCACCCACTTTCAGACTTTGTAAATAGTCATCAGGGATCTGTGCACAGGCAGCCGTAATAACAATTGTGTCAACACGCTCAACTAACGGCCATCCCTGGCTGGCGTCCCCCACCGTTAACGTGACATTTCTGATATCTGCTTTAGCTAAGCGTTCAGCGGCTAACTCAGACAGATCAGCATAATATTCAACAGAGATAACATGCTTTGAGAGTTTAGCCAGTAATGCTGTGAAATAGCCTGATCCGGTTCCTATTTCCAACACATTTGTTTCTGGTGTTAAATCAAGTGCCTGTAAAAAGCGACCTTCCTGGATGGGCGTTAACATGGTTTGCCCATGAGCTATGGCTAGCATCGTATCGGCATACGCCATGCTCACTGAATCTTCATCGACAAAGTCTGCTCTGGCGATATCCGTCATCACGGCTAAAACAGTGTCATTCAGAACATCGCTTGGACGCACCTGTTGAATGACCATATTGGTATGAGCATGATTTAGCAAAGACACATGTTGCCCCTATTATTGAGCTATGGCAGTTAGGAGACTAAGGATAAGTGCTTTATTATATAGGTGCAACTGTAGAGAAAACAGGGGAATATTAACATATGCTAATTCAGCCTTTCACTGTCAGAGCTCAATAAGCTTAGACCTGTAAGCCACAGATTATGGCGCACTCAAGACTGCCTATTTCTTACCAGTAGTCCGATGAAATAAAGGTTCATGAACTGACTCACGAGAAAAACGCCAACAAGCCATACTGATTGCCAGCACTGAAAACACGACCAGCACGCTGATATCGGTCATAATCGAAAAATCACTACTTGCCGTAGGCACAACGTGTTTCATCAAATCAACGCCATAACTAAAGGGATTGATTAATACGACATATTTGAGCATCTCGGGTAATTGATTGACTGGATATAGCGCACCGCTCAAGAAAAACACCGGGAAGATGAAAAAATTCATAATCACCGCAAAATTATCCAAGGTTTTAGACCAGGCAGCGATCAATCCGCCTATTGCCGCACAGCATACCGCCGTCGCTAAAGCCGGTAATAATAACCATAATGCGACTTTCACTTCGATCAAACCAATCACGGTCAAAATCACTAATAGTAGAATAGCCTGGACCATAGCGGTAATGGCTGCCGCAATTAATTTAGCGATAACTATTAGATAATGAGGAATAGGAGCGATCAACATCATACGCATCACACCAAACTCTTTGTCATAAACCAAAGTTAATGCTGACAATAAAGCAGCAAATAATAAGGTCATCGCCACAATACCAGGCACCAGAAAACTAAGGTAGCCGGCTTGTTGCTCTCCCTGCAACATACTACCAACGCCAGAACCTATGACTAATAACCAAATCATAGGTCTGACCATGGCACTGAGAAGTCTTGCGCGTTGACGGAAGACTTTCGTCAGCTCTCTTACCACCACCGCCTTAACAGCAAGCATATGTGTCATGTCACTACCCCATAATCAGGTGGACATACCGTCCAGAGATACACATCATTAAGATTAGGTTTACGCCACTGCATCGCATTAACGGCATTACCCAGCGTTTTTTGTAACTGATAAAAATCGGTTTCTTTATCTTGAATACGATATGTCAGATGCTGATCTTCCCATAAAGGCTCGCCAAATTGCGGACGCATCTGCTGACTCACCACTTCGGTATCAGCACAATCAATTTCTAACATATAGGCCGCTAGATTTTTAATCAGCTTTTTAGGCGCACCACCTTTTTGTAATTGCCCTTTTTGAATAAAATCAACGTGATCGCAGGATTCCGCTTCTTCCAGATAATGTGTGGTCAGGAATACCGTCATGCCTTCATCTTTTCTTAGCTGTTCAATAAATCGCCATATTGACCGACGATTAGGCAAGTCTAGACCAATGGTAGGTTCATCTAAAAATAACACTTGTGGTTTATGTAAAACCCCACGGGCAATATCCACAGCGCGTCGTTGACCACCTGATAAGGCGACTAATTTTTGATGGCGTTTTTTTTCTAAGCCAAACACTGACAGTAGCTCAGCAATACGCTGTTCTGCTTGCTGTTTATTCAAGTTATACAAGGCGGCTGCAAACTGTAAGTTTTCATCCACCGTCATCATCCGATCAAGGGCTGAATCCTGGAAAACCAAGCCAACTAAAGCACGTGTTTGCACTGGATAACGTTTGACTTCACGACCAGCTATCCAAGCTTCGCCCGATGACGCTGAAGTCATCGTCGTCAACATATGAATAGTGGTACTTTTACCGGCACCATTTGGACCAAGCAAACCATAAAACTGTCCAGGCTCGATACTAAGATCCAGCCCATTAACAGCAAGGGCCTGACCATATTGCTTGGTCAGGCCCTTGGTTAAAATCGCATATTGATTTTTATAAGCCACAAATTTCTTTTGAATTTTTCGGGTTTCTAAACACAAGTGGTTTGGCAATATCAGCTGGTTTCTCAGCTTCCTGCCGACCTTTCTCAATGGCTTCCAAAATAAGGTGATGATCCGGTGATTTAGTACAAACTGGATCGGCCATCGCAGGATCGCCTGTCAGCATATAAGCCTGACAGCGGCACCCACCAAAATCTTTTTCTTTTTCATCACAACTACGGCAAGGCTCTTTCATCCAGTCAAAGCCACGGAAACGATTAAAGTCATTCGACCCTTCCCAGATTTCCTTCACACTTAATTCTTTGACATTGGGTAATTCCATGCCAGGCAATTCACGAGCTGCATGACATGGCAAAGCAGTACCATCTGGTGTCACGGTCAAAAATACATTACCCCAACCATTCATGCAGGCTTTGGGTCTATCTTCGTAATAATCAGGCACCACGTAGTAGATCTTCATATTACCTTTTTGCTTTTGCTGATATTCATGAGCAATCGCTTCAGCACGGACTAATTGCTCTTTCATCGGTAATAGTTGATCACGATTATGCATTGCCCAGCCGTAATATTGAGTAGTTGCAAGCTCAACATAATCAGCATCGAGGTTGATAGCCAGATCCAAAATTTCATCGATCTTATCGATATTCTGACGATGTGTAACAAAACACAACACCATAGGATAACCGGCGGCTTTGACCGCTTTTGCCATCTCAATCTTATGCTGAAAAGCATCGGTACCAGCAATCAGGTTATTTAAATCTTCTGAACTCGCCTGGAAACTGACCTGGATATGATCCAGACCAGCCTCTTTAAACTCTTTTGCTTTATCTGCATTTAATCCCACACCTGAGGTAATCAGGTTGGTGTAAAACCCTAAATTTCTGGCTTCGCGGATAAGTTCAATCAGATCGGGACGAGTTAGAGGCTCACCACCCGATAACCCCAGCTGAGTAGCTCCCATTTCACGTGCTTGACGAAAAACATTAATCCACTCTTCAGTTGTCAGCTCTTTTTTGACGCTAGCAAAATCCATAGGATTTGAGCAGTACGGGCATTGTAAAGGACAGGCATAAGTAAGCTCTGCCAATAACCATAGAGGCTGACGAATGCTATCACGGACATTCATTCCTACAGCACCACCGGTACTGCCAGGCGCTTTATTCTGGTCTGATCCAGTCGTTGTCATGAGCTTCCTCCAAAAACTGATAGACATCATCGTCTAAGTCAGCGCCATTAAAGGCTTCTTTAAGTTCGACGATAAGCTCGCCGACAGTTTGTTTTTTTTCACTTACCCGTTTCAGGATTTCACCCGCAGCAGGGTTTAATTTCACCATACCTTCCGGATAAAGCAGTACATAACAATCCTGAGCTGGCTCCCATTGGAAACGGTAACCCAGGGCCAGCACAGGAGTCGAGTCAGCATTAAAGATGCGATCGGTCATTTTTCAACTTCCATAAAGTAAGGAGGACGTCCTTCAATATACGCCATCCACATCGCATCTAACATGGTCCATAAAATATCAAGCTTGAATTGTAATAAGTCGACAGCACGTTGTTGCTTCTCACGTGTGTCACAGTAATCAAGCGTAATTTGTAGGCCGTGATCTACGTCACGACGCGCTTCACTTAAACGTTTACGGAAATAACGATATCCACGTTCGTCGATCCAGGGATACAAATCAGGCCAGTTATCTAGCCTCGCCTGATGGATCTTTGGTGCAAATAACTCTGTTAACGAAGAGCCTGCAGCTTCCTGCCAGTTAGCCCGACGCGCGAAATTGACATACGCATCTACCGCAAAGCGGACACCTGGTAATACATGTTGATGTGATTCCAGTTCGTCTCTTGTTAAACCAACAGCTTCACCCAGCTGCAACCAGGCTTCAATGCCACCTTCTTCTCCATCATAACCATCATGATCAAGAATGCGTTGCACCCAGTGTTTACGTACTGAAGCATCTTCACAATTTGCCATAATGGCTGCATCTTTTATTGGAATCGCCGTTTGATAATAAAAACGATTAGCGACCCAACCTTGAACTTGTTTTTGATCTAGCTTGCCTGCGTGCATCAATTTATGAAAAGGATGGTTGATATGATACAGCGACTCTTTTTCGCGTAATTTTTGTTCAAACTCTTCGCGTGTCCATGGTGCTGGTTTTTCTGACATGTTTTGTTCCTCTAGAATCATCTTAGACTGTTAAAGCTCGATATCCATGCCGTCATACGACACTTCAATTCCAGCCGCTTCCAGCGTTTTTCGCTGGGGTGATTCCTCGTTGAGTATTGGATTAGTATTATTAATATGAATCAGGAATTTACGTGGTTTATCCATACCACTGAGGATCTCCATGATCCCGCCTTTACTCGACTGATCAAGATGGCCCATTTCCTGCGCACGTTTATTACTAATGCCTTCATGTGACATCTCATCATCGGTCCAAACGGTACCGTCAACGAGAACCATGTCGGCATTTGCCATATATTCCATAACATGCGGTTCTGCTACACCTAATCCTGGTGCATAGAATAAGTTTTTGCCGGTACGCGTATCTTCTATACGCATACCGATATTATCGCCAGGGACCGTATTATGACGATGCGGTGAATAAGGAGGTGCTTCACTCTTCAAAGGCACGGCAGTAAACACGAGTCCTTCTGCTGTAGGAATGGTGAAGCTTGATTCATCCGTTGCAATTTCATGATGGTTGATGCCGCGGAAATGACCAAGGATATTAAATACTGGGAATCCTGTGGTCAGATCCTCATAAACAGCCTTGGTTGTGTATACATCCCATGGCTTATTATGTTCTCTAAGGGTTAGCATACCGGTGACATGGTCGATCTGTGCATCTGTGATCACTATCGCCGAGATAGCGGTATCTCTGACTTGTCTGGCAGGTTGTAAAGCGGGAAAATCATCCAGCTGTTTTTTGATATCAGGTGAAGCATTAAACAGAATCCAGTCTGTTCCGTTTGCACTGATAGCAATGGATGATTGTGTGCGAGGATTGGCCTTGATTGTGCCCTCTCTTACACCTTTGCAGTTAGTGCAATTACAATTCCACTGAGGAAAGCCACCACCGGCTCCAGAACCTAAAACATGTACAAACATAATTATCCTTAGAAACTTGCATTAGACCAGATAAGACTTTAACAAATTTTATCTGGTATAACGTTGCCCGGAGCAGAAAGCCCCGGGCATACATCAAAACCGTGATTAACGGTTGCAGATGTACATGGTTACTTCAAAACCAAAACGCATATCTGAGTATTCAGGTTTAGTCCACATAACTATATCCTCTCTAAAATTGTTTTATTTAATGTCATCCAACCTATTTGAATGACGATTAGATAGTACACAGCAGATTGAGATGTTTCGTCAGGATTCCCCGCCTTGCCATTCAGGATTTTCCTGATTCACCGAAAAGCTGTAGAGGCTCTATCTGCTTAGTTTTAGCTAAAGCAGTAGTTTTAAAATTTGATGAAAATGACTAAATGTGCGGGAAGATCTTCTTAGCCTGGTCAGGCAAAAAACACCTAAATTTAAATGCATTTATGCTCACGACATGATTAACCATGGAAGATAGACTATTCACCAAGTTAGAGAATTTCAGCTTCTTTAATCTTTTTGTGGTTTACCACATTATTGCATTACCTATATTTCATTTAACCAGGCCCTGTGCCTGGTTTTTTTTTGCTCAAAAAAAAAGACCCGACATCAAAAGATACCGGGCCTTTTATTCAGACTAAGATTACGGAGTAATCTATATCATCTGGGTCTTACAGGCTGAATACGCTCAGAATACCACCCAGGTTAGTCCAGCTAGACAGTGATTTATATGCACCGACTGCGCCCAGACCATCTGTTTCGTTTTCTAAGCTTGGAATCGCCATACCGATACCAGCCCAACCACCCACACCTGACAGTACAGAAATATACTGTTTACCGTCATGTTTGTAGGTGTTGACGTTACCGATTACACCTGATGCTGTTTTGAAGCGCCACAGTTCACGACCTGTTTGCGCATCAACGGCTTTCAGGTAACCTTCTAATGTACCGTAGAACACGACATCAGTCGCTGTTGCTAAGGCACCAGACCAGACTGAGAAACGTTCTGGGTTTGACCATACGATCTTACCTTCACGGGCATCCCAAGCGATGAAGTTACCTAAGTGTGTACCACCTGGTGCGGGATACATGCTTAATGTTGCACCAACGTATGGTTGACCCGCTACGTATTCCACTTCAAATGGTTCATAGTCCATACAAACGTGGTTGGTTGGCACATAGTACAGACCTGTACGAGGCGAGAATGCCGCTGGCTGTTGGTCTTTAGAACCTAAAGCCGCAGGACAAATACCTGTTGTGTTAACGTCTTCACCGTTACGTGCAGTAGAGTATTTCGCTACACGATCATGTAAACCGGTTTTCAGGTTCACACCGTTTGACCAGTTAACCGCTGGATCATATTTTTCAGCCACTAACAGTTCACCCGTGACGCGGTCCATGGTGTAACCAAAACCGTTACGATCAAAGTGGACAGCGGTTTTATGCATTTTACCATTCACTTTTTGTTCAGCGAGAATGACTTCATTCACACCATCATAGTCCCACTCATCATGTGGTGTCATTTGGTAAACCCATTTCGCCATACCGGTGTCTAAGTCACGACCCCATAAAGACATGGTCCATTTGTTATCACCAGGACGTTGAACCGGGTTCCAGGTAGATGGGTTACCGTTACCGTAGTAGAACATGTTCAGATCTGGATCGTATGAATACCAACCCCATGTTGTACCACCACCAATTTTCCATTGGTCACCTTGCCAGGTTTTCAAAGATGAATCTTTGCCAACTGGTTTCAGCATAGACATGGTTTTGTTAGGATCAACTAACATTTCGTCATCAGGACCCGTGCTGTATGCCGTGTACTGTTCTTTACCATCCAGGCTATAGGCTTTGATATAACCACGTACACCAAACTCACCACCTGAAATACCTACCAGAACTTTATCTTTAAATACGTGAGCCGCTGCAGTGCTGGTCGCACCACGTTTTGCATCATCACGTTTGTCAGACCAAACTACGCTACCGTCAGCGGCATTCAGAGCAACTAATGTTGTATCCGCTTGATTCAGGAAGATTTTTCCATCGCCATAGCTTAAACCACGGTTAACCGTGTCACAGCACATAACAGGCACTGTTTCATCGTAGTTTTGTTTGGGTTCATATTTCCATTTGATCGCACCATCATTATTTAAGTCCAATGCGAATACGATGTTTGGAAATGGTGTGTGAACGTACATAGTACCGTCGATAACCAAAGCGTTACCTTCGTGACCACGTAAAACACCGGTTGAGAAAGACCATGCCATGTTTAAATCTTTGACATTATCTTTGTTAATTTCAGTTAATGTTGAGTAACGTGTATTTGAATAGTTACCTGCTGGCATTACCCAGTTATTCGGATTTCTTTGCATTTCAAGCAATTCATCAGCTACAGCCAAGCCAGGCGCAGTCAATGACATCATTGCGATTGATAAAGTTTTCAGCTTCATTTTATATACCTCTAGTATTGAAGGTTTGTTTTTATAGGTGGCTAATCTATAAATAACCACTGCTGAATACTTTATTCTTATTTTTCCCCTAGCACATTAGGAGCAACTCCCTATATAAGCAGGAATTAATCATAGTTAACTCGGGATTGACTTGGCGCTAGAAATGAATTCTGATTATTCATTTAGAGTGATAACGTGATGCTTGAGTGCTAAACGAACCAGCTGAATGGGTGTCGCTATATTCAACTTTTGCTTTAACTGCGTTTGATAATTAGCCATTGTTTTGAGGCTGATCTTCAATTCTTTCGCGATGGATTCTACTTCCATACCTTCAGCAAGTAAACGAAAAATCTCAAACTCTCTAGGGGTAAGTATTGTGCTTGGCTCCAGATCATCAGCAACATTTTTTAATGCCAATTTTTCGGCAATATCCACACTCAGATATGTTTTGCCTGCAGCGACACTTCTAATGGCTAGCAGCAATTCTTCAGTTGTACTGGTTTTTCTTATGTAGGCTTTTGCACCAGATTGGATAGCTTCATTAGCAAAAAAAGACTCCGGCAGGTTCGAAAATATCATCACACGGGCGCTTGGGTATGTCATTGTAAGCTCATTAACCCTATTTAAGGTCGAGCCATAAGCCGTATTCATATCAATGATGAATACATCCGGTTGATACTCTTCATACAAGGCTGGCAGTTGATCACTCTGGTTGGTCTCTGCAATCACTAATATGTCATTCTGTTCTTCAATTAGACGTTTAATACCAGCACGTACAACATGATGCTCATCAACCAGAATGACTGTTATCATTAATATTTACATCACTTTTATCTTAGGAAAGTAAGTTGGCTTAGAGGCTAAAGACACTTAATACACCACCTAGATTTGTCCAGCTGGAAAGTGATTTGTATAAACCTACTGCTCCATCGCCATCAGCATCATTTTTTAGTCCCATCGCCATACCAATACCGGCCCAGCCACCCAGTCCAGATATCACTGAAACGTATTGTTTGCCATTATGTTCATAGGTATTGACGTTACCAATGATTCCCGATGCCGTCTTAAAACGCCAAAGCTCGCGTCCAGTTTTGGCATCCACCGCTTTTAAGTAGCCTTCAAGGGTGCCGTAAAAAACAATATCTGACCCAGTCGCCAAAGCACCTGACCAGACAGAAAAACGTTCTGGGTTAGACCAGACAATCTTGCCTTCACGGGCATCCCAGGCAATAAAATTACCTAAGTTGGGATCGTCATTTACCGGGTACATTGACAGGCTGGCTCCAACATATGGCTGACCGGCCACATACTCGACTTCAAATGGTTCATAATCCATACAAACATGATTGGTTGGCACGTAAAACAAACCGGTTCGTGGAGAATAAGCCGCCGGTTGCTGATCTTTTGACCCTAACGCTGCAGGACAAATACCCGTTGTATTCTCATCTTCACCATTAAAATCGGGCGAATATTGTTGAACACGGTCATGCCTTCCGGTGGTTAAATCAACCCCTTTTGACCAGTTCACAGATGGATCAAATTTCTTCGCCAGTAATAACTCACCCGTTTCTCTATCCATGGTGTAGGCAAAACCATTCCTATCAAAGTGAACTGCGGTTTTGCGTAGTTTATTTTTAATTTTCTGATCACTGAGAATAATTTCATTCACACCGTCATAATCCCATTCATCATGAGGTGTCATTTGGTAAATCCACTTTGCCATTCCACTATCCAAATCTCTGGCAAACAATGACATAGTCCACTTATTGTCACCGGGTCGTTGTACGGGATTCCATGTGGAAGGATTTGCTGTCCCGTAATAGAACAGATTTAAGTCAGGATCGTATGAAAACCAACCCCATGTGACACCGCCACCGATTTTCCATTGATCACCCTGCCATGTTTTCAGAGATGAATCTTTACCTACCGGTTTCAACATTGAGGTGGTTTTTACAGGATCTACCAACATCTCATCATCGGGTCCTGTGGTATAGGCTTTATACTTCACATTCCCCTGTAAATCATATGCCTGAACATAACCACGAATACCAAATTCACTGCCAGAAATGCCGACTAAAACCGTATCTTTAAAAACAAAAGCGGCGCCAGTACTGGTGGCACCTGTCCTTGGGTCATCACGTTTATCAGACCAAACGACTTTACCTGTGTGCATATCCAACGCAACCAAGGTCGTATCTGCCTGATTAAGAAATATTTTTCCATCTGCATAAGCCAGGCCTCGGTTGACCGTATCACAGCACATGACTGGCACAGTTTCGTCATAGCTCTGCTTGGGTTCGTATTTCCATTTAATAGCACCGTCATTATTTAAATCGAGCGCATAAACAATATTAGGGAAAGGTGTATGAATATATAGAGTATCGTCAATGACTAGAGAATTGCCTTCATGACCACGTAAAACACCTGTCGAAAAAGACCAGGCCATGTTCAGCTTGTTAATATTTTTTTTATTGATTTGCTTGAGTGATGAGTATCGTTGGTTATTATAATTTCCGGCTGGCATCACCCAGTTTGCCGGATCATCTTGAAGTTTTTGTAATTCATCAGCTTGGCTGGTGCCAGCATAAATTCCGACTGCAGAAGCAATTAAAAATCTTAGAAATGTCATATTACTCAGTTTATTCATTAAAAATGCGTTTTCAGGGCATGTAGGTCATCACACTCTATGCCTAAAAAACGAATGAATCACCGGCAAATCTTCCCGATCTGACCAGTCTGAGTATTTTCACATGTGACAAGTGAACCTTGGCTGAATAAAAAAAGCCCGACATCAAACGATGCCGGGCCTTTTATTCAGACTAAGATTACGGAGTAATCTATATCATCTGGGTCTTACAGGCTGAATACGCTCAGAACACCACCCAGGTTAGTCCAGCTAGACAGTGATTTATATGCACCGACTGCGCCTAGACCATCTGTTTCGTTTTCTAAGCTTGGGATCGCCATACCGATACCAGCCCAACCACCGACACCTGACAGTACAGAAATATACTGTTTACCGTCATGTTTGTAGGTGTTGACGTTACCGATAACGCCTGATGGAGTTTTGAATCTCCACAGCTCACGACCTGTTTGCGCATCAACGGCTTTCAGGTAACCTTCTAATGTACCGTAGAACACGACGTCAGAAGCGGTTGCTAAGGCACCAGACCAGACTGAGAAACGTTCTGGGTTTGACCATACGATCTTACCTTCACGGGCATCCCAAGCGATGAAGTTACCTAAGTGTGTACCACCTGGTGCGGGGTACATGCTTAATGTTGCACCAACGTATGGTTGACCTGCTACATATTCCACTTCAAATGGTTCATAGTCCATACATACATGGTTGGTTGGCACGTAGAACAGACCTGTGCGTGGAGAATACGCTGAAGGTTGCTCATCTTTAGAACCCAATGCTGCAGGGCATACGCCAGATGTATTCACATCTTCACCGTTACGTGCAGTAGAGTACTTCGCTACACGATCATGTAAACCGGTTTTCAGGTTCACACCGTTTGACCAGTTAACCGCTGGATCATATTTTTCAGCCACTAACAGTTCACCCGTGACGCGGTCCATGGTGTAACCAAAACCGTTACGGTCAAAGTGGACAGCAGTTTTATGCATTTTGCCTTTCACTTTTTGATCAGCAAGTACAACTTCGTTGATACCGTCATAATCCCACTCATCATGTGGCGTCATTTGGTAAACCCATTTCGCCATACCGGTGTCTAAGTCACGACCCCATAGAGACATTGACCATTTGTTATCACCAGGACGTTGAACCGGGTTCCAGGTAGATGGATTACCTGAACCATAGTAGAACATGTTCAGATCTGGATCGTATGAATACCAACCCCATGTTGTACCACCACCAATTTTCCATTGGTCACCTTGCCAAGTTTTCAAAGATGAATCTTTGCCAACCGGCTTCAGCATAGACGTTGTTTTGTTAGGATCAACTAACATTTCATCATCAGGACCCGTGCTGTAGGCTTTGTATTTAACGTTACCATCTAAGTCATAGGCTTGAACGTAACCACGTACACCAAACTCACCACCTGAGATACCGACTAACACTTTATCTTTGAATACAAATGCAGCACCCGTGCTTGTTGCACCACGTTTAGCATCATCACGTTTATCAGACCAAACCACTTTGCCGTCTTCAGCATTTAATGCAACAAGTGTTGTATCGGCTTGGTTCAGGAAGATTTTGCCGTCTGCATAGCTTAAACCACGGTTAACCGTGTCACAGCACATAACAGGCACTGTTTCATCGTAGTTTTGTTTTGGCTCATATTTCCATTTGATCGCACCGTCACTGTTTAAGTCCAACGCATAAACGATGTTTGGGAAAGGAGTATGCACATACATAGTGTCACCGATAACCAAAGAGTTACCTTCGTGACCACGTAAAACACCGGTTGAGAAAGACCATGCCATGTTTAAATCTTTGACATTGTCTTTGTTGATTTGAGTTAATTCAGAGTAACGTTGGTTGTTGTAGTTACCTGCTGGCATTACCCAGTTATTCGGATCTTTTTGCATTTGCAATAATTCATCAGCAGCAGCCAAGCTTGGCACAGCTAAAGTCATCATTGCGATTGATAAAGTTTTCAGCTTCATTAGAGTGACCTCTATTAATTGTTATTTAACATGACGGCAACACTGGCCGGTCAGGGAGGACTCTATTCGGCTTTTACCTTCTTTTCATTAGGGAATAATCACCCATAGTTCGGGATATATTCCCAAGCATGGCGGAAAGGCTTCCCACACAATATTAATAAGATTCCTGAAAATAATTGAAAATCTAGTATTAACTGCTGACTACACCGTACTTTATGGCTAAGCGAACCATTTCTGCCGATGAATTAAAACCCAATTTATGTTTTAACATGGTCTGGTAATTAGCAATAGTTTTCGCTTCCAGACTTAACTGGGAGGCAACCTGTGAAATGGTCAGTCCTTCAGCCAACAGCCTGAATATTTCAAACTCACGAGTACTCAATCTTTGGGTAGGGTCATCCGAGCCAGACACACTTTGCATAGCAATTTTCTGTGCCATTTCAGCACTTAAAAAGTTTTTGCCATTCATTACCTGATGAATAGCCGTCACCAGGTCTTGACTATCACCTGATTTGATAACGTAACCTTTTGCTCCAGCACTCATTGCTTGCATCGCTAATGTCACATTTTCATGCATTGAAAAGACAATAATACGAGCATTTCGAAACTTACCACAGATCCTTCTTACTGCTTCCAAACCGCCAATACCCGGCATCGACATATCAGTGATCAGGATGTCGGGTAATAATTCTGTGTATGCCTGATAGGCTTTTTCCCCGCTTGGAATTTCTTTCACAACCTGAAACTCATCGTAACTGTTCAGCATACTCGCTAGACCTGATCGTACAATCTCATGATCATCAGCCAATAGAATCTTAATTTTTGCCATCGATCTCTCCGATACCACACGGTAGCTTCACTTTAATTTTCATGCCTTGTCCTGGCTGACTTTCAATATGAATGTGACCTGATACTGTCTCTACCCGTTCTCGCATACCTAATAATCCATAGCCTTTTTTTATCAAGTTTAAATCGCATCCCTGACCGTTATCCATCACGTCGATAATAATGTCATTGTCTTTTCTGTAAAGCAGAATTTTAGCTTCAACATTGTTACCAGCGTGACGACTGATGTTAGTTAAACCTTCCTGAATGATACGGTAACAGCTTAATTGCATATGCTCATCAAGTAACCTCAAATTACAATTTATGGTCAATTCAAGTTGATGCTGCGGATGGTTATAAATCCAGTCATTAACCAACTCATGTAAACAATGTGCCAAACCAAATTCAGATAAATTAGGGGGGCGTAATTGTTTAAGATTCGATCTCAGAATATCTGACATTCTCTCGCTACGTTGCCTTAGATTAGCGATGGTATTTTCTTTTGTATTGGGATCATCTGAGTGATAAAACTTGTCCAACTCAATACGCATTGTGGTTAAAAGTTGACCAAGCTCATCGTGTAGCTCTGCCGCAATACGCTTTCGTTCGATTTCTTGTAATTCAACGGCTTTTCTCTTTTGTATGTGAAAAACCTTTTTTAAACTCTCACTTGACTCAATAATACGAAAAATAAGGCGTTTGATATTGGATAAGGATAGATAACGTAGACGTCCAGTTTTCTCTTCCTTCTGCCTTGGAAAGTTAAGTTGACCGTCAATACGCTCTAAAATGAGTGAGAACAGAAACACGACCAGGCAGCTTGATAATATGAATGTAAATAAAATGGGAATTAATAACTCGGCAATACCTATCCCAACATATTTCAGCTCATGATATATATCACTGCGAATAATGACTTCACCGACATGCCTGGAGTGAATCACTACCGGCTCAACAATATAAACAGATTTAAGATGAAAGATATCTAAAATGACTTTCATCACTTTTGTCATCACCCCATCAGTATCAGATTGATATTGATGATTACTTTCAATCATAGAACCATCTTGAGAGATGAACTCAATATTCAAACGATCTAAATTACGCCATTGTTGTAGTTCAAATATAGGAATCTGATTTTTATCTGTCTCGGCGATATTAAAATCGTCAATCTGCTCACGAATCATAGATGAAACCAAGGTGGCTTCCTGAGTAGTTTCACGATGGTTAATCAAGTAGATTTGTACTAGGGCTAAGACTTCTAAGAAAATTAGAAAGCAAATTAATCCAGCGATAAATAACGCTACTTTCTGTGCAACTGAGCCGGTCAATATTTTATTCATCAATACCCTTATCGTGAGGCTTAAAAATACCTGTAGTCCCTAACGAAATAAGTTTGGTATTTAGGTTTTCATACCCAAGCACACCTTGCTACATCAACATCCTTAGATATAAACAATGCAGTCGAAGCCGACTATTATAGCTTTTTTAACCACAGACACACCTAGAATCCCATTTTGATTTAGAGATATAAAAAAAGGCCCGACATCAAAAGATACCGGGCCTTTTATTCAGACTAAGATTACAGAGTAATCTATATCATCTGGGTCTTACAGGCTGAATACGCTCAGAACACCACCCAGGTTAGTCCAGCTAGACAATGCTTTATAAGCACCGACTGCGCCTAGACCATCTGAGCTGTTTTCTAAGTCAGGAATCGCCATACCGATACCAGCCCAACCACCGACACCTGACAGCACAGAAACGTACTGTTTACCGTCATGTGTGTAAGTATTGACGTTACCGATTACACCTGATGCTGTTTTGAAGCGCCATAGTTCACGACCTGTTTGTGCATCAACGGCTTTCAGATAACCTTCCAATGTACCGTAGAACACGACATCAGTCGCTGTTGCTAAGGCACCAGACCAGACTGAGAAACGTTCTGGGTTTGACCATACGATCTTACCTTCACGGGCATCCCAAGCGATGAAGTTACCCATGTGAGTACCACCTGGTGCAGGGAACATATTCAGCGTTGCACCCACATAAGGTTGACCCGCTACGTATTCCACTTCAAATGGTTCATAGTCCATACAAACGTGATTGGTTGGCACATAGTACAGACCTGTACGAGGCGAAAATGCCGCTGGCTGTTGGTCTTTAGAACCTAAGGCCGCAGGACAAATACCCGTAGTATTAACGTCTTCGCCATTGGCTGCTGTTGAGTATTTTGCAGCACGCTCAGGCAGACCTGTTTTCATATTAATACCAGTTGCCCAGTTAACTGCTGGATCATATTTTTCAGCCACTAACAGTTCACCAGTGACGCGGTCCATGGTGTAACCAAAACCGTTACGGTCAAAGTGGACAGCAGTTTTACGCATTTTGCCTTTCACTTTTTGATCAGCAAGAATGACTTCGTTGATACCGTCATAATCCCACTCATCATGTGGCGTCATTTGGTAAACCCATTTCGCCATACCGGTGTCTAAGTCACGCCCCCATAGAGACATTGACCATTTGTTATCACCAGGACGTTGAACCGGGTTCCAGGTAGATGGATTACCTGAACCATAGTAGAACATGTTCAGATCGGGGTCATAAGAAATCCAGCCCCAAGTGGTACCACCACCAATTTTCCATTGGTCACCTTGCCAGGTTTTCAAAGATGAATCTTTGCCAACCGGCTTCAGCATAGACGTTGTTTTGTTAGGATCAACTAACATTTCTTTGTCAGGACCTGTGCTGTATGCCGTGTACTGTTCTTTACCATCCAGGCTATAGGCTTTGATATAACCACGTACACCAAACTCACCACCTGAGATACCGACTAAGACTTTGTCTTTAACAACAAATGCAGCGCCTGTGCTGGTTTCACCTTTTTTAGGATCACCACGTTTGTCAGACCAAACCACTTTGCCGTCTTCAGCATTTAATGCAACAAGTGTTGTATCGGCTTGGTTCAAGAAAATTTTGCCATCGCCATAGCTTAAACCACGGTTAACCGTGTCACAGCACATAACAGGCACTGTTTCATCGTAGTTTTGTTTTGGCTCATATTTCCATTTCATCGCACCATCGTTGTTTAAGTCCAACGCATAAACGATGTTTGGGAAAGGAGTATGGACATACATAGTGTCACCGATAACCAAAGAGTTACCTTCGTGACCACGTAAAACACCGGTTGAGAAAGACCATGCCATGTTTAAATCTTTGACATTGTCTTTGTTGATTTGAGTTAATTCAGAGTAACGTTGGTTGTTGTAGTTACCTGCTGGCATTACCCAGTTATTCGGATTTTTTTGCATTTCAAGCAATTCATCGGCAGCAGCCAAGCCTGGCACTGCCAATGTCATCATTGCTAATGACAAAGTTTTCAGCTTCATTTTTAATCCCTAGTGTTTGATTACAGAACATGTCGAGAGGAATAACAACGACATGGTTCCCACACTTTATGCTCGTTATGCCCAAGAATCATTACCAAAGATTCCCGATTTTAGCGGGAACAAATCGACACAACTTAAGGAAGTAAAACCTAAACTGATGAAATAATTGTCATTTAATCGAAAATCACTGCTCGGTAATTACACCATATTTCATGGCCAATCTGACCAATTCAACCGGAGAATGAATATCTAGCTTCTGTTTGAGACTTGTTTGGTAATTAGCGACTGTTTTTTGACCGATATTTAATCGTCCCGCAATTTCTTCTACTAACTTTCCTTCCGCCAATAAACGGAAAACTTCAAATTCCCGTGAAGTTAATCTTTGCGTCGGGTTATCATCGCCAGTCAAACTTTGCAAAGCGACTTTTTGTGCCATATCTGCACTCAAAAAGCTTTTGCCTGACGCGACTTCTTTTACTGCCTTAACAAGATCCTCAGCATTACCCGATTTTGCTACGTAACCCATAGCGCCAGCAGTCAGCGACTGAATTGCATAGGTCGCATTTTCATGCATAGAGAACATAATGACTCGTGCATCAGGCCAACGATGAAGAATCCTGCGTAATGCCTCAAGCCCCCCCATACCAGGCATCGACATATCCATCACTAAAACATCCGGACGATTCTCCGGATAAGTTTGATAGGCCTGTTCTCCACTCTCCGCTTCAGCAATCACTTTTATGTCTGAATTTTGTTCGAGTAATCGACATAAACCTGATCTGACTACGGCATGGTCATCAGTCAGCATGACTTTAATTAACTGGCTCACGCATTATCTCCTTGTTTGGGAACCGTCACATCAATCGTGACGCCTTGATTTAAATTAGATGTAATATCAAAAGTGCCGCCCACACTGTCTAAGCGTTCTTTCATTCCTGCGAGACCAAAACGCTGTGTATGCTGTGATGGTTCAAAGCCTTTGCCGTTATCACTCACGGTCAAATGAATGGCACGCTTTTCCTCTTTTAAAATGATCCATGCCTGCTTGGCTTTTGAGTGGCGGCTGATATTGGTTAGGCATTCCTGTATGACGCGATAAAGTGTTAATTGGGCATTTTCTTCCAGTGATGAGAACTCACCATCAAATTGATATTCCACTTCAATATTCGGATGTCTTTCACGCCAGCTATCCACTAACTCCTGCATTGCTGCAATAAAACCTAGTTCATCGAGTCCGCCCGGACGCAAGCGCTGCAGCATGGTTCGCAAAATATCCATCATCAAGCCCACCACGTCATCAATCGCCGAAGCACTTTTTTTAGCAGCCTCAAGATCGTTGGTAGACTTAATCACCGAAGCATCAACATGAATTGCCGTCAGATGCTGACCAATTTCATCATGCAGTTCATGAGCAAGACTTTTTCGCTCAGCTTCCTGCAAACGAATAATCTGTTGTGTCAGGCGATGATTATTACGAATACTGCTTTGTAAGGTTGAAGCCATCATGTTGAATTTATGGCTGATACTGGCCATTTCGGGTAATTCAAAAATAGGCAATCTGCTATCCAGATTCCCAGTTTCGATATCAGTCAGCGCAGAAATAATCTGATCGATGGGTTTTAAGGCACGGGCCACTACCAGATAAACCAGAATATTCACAAAGACAAAAAATAATGAAATCATGGTCAATAGTGTTTTCGTCTCATCCCAGGCCTCGGCTATTTCATTATCAGGCTTAGGTTTTATGACTAACTCACCAATTTTTTGCGAATTCACATAAACCGGCAGTCGTTCAGGTTTTAAATCATCAAGGGCAGAATACATTTCGCGACCAAACCAGTCAGGATATGGTTTATGGTCGTTACTGGTTTCATCTTCATTACTTTCGATAAGCTGGTTATGCATGCCATAAAATTCGATTCTTAAATGCCTGACTCCCGTGAGTTTATTCAGCATAAAAGGTGATTCAGGCTGCTCTTTAAGCACTTTGTCTTTGAATTTAAAATGACTTAACTCGGCATTGAGCATGTGTAAGGCGAAGTCCATGGTAGAGGCGACTTCAGCCCTAACATCTTCACGAGCACTATGGATCGCTTTTACAGCGCCAATCACTAAAATAATTAACAAGACAGCTGTGACGATAAGATTGAGTCTATATCTGAGATTCATGCACTAGGACTATGTGAAATAAATAAGCATTCTAGTATTGCAGTGATGTCTTGGAGATAGGAGAAATTCCCTTTTACAAAAGTGACAGACAAAAAAAAGCCCCGATTAACGGGGCTTTTTGAATTTCTTAGAAAGAAAGGCGTTTTAGCGATTACAAATATACATTGTTACTTCAAAGCCAAAACGCATGTCTGAGTATTCTGGTTTAGTCCACATAATCAATTCCTCTTAATTGATTCAGTCACTATTGGCTGAATTCCATGGTTCACAGTCTACGGATTTGTGTAAACAATTCAGAGAGGTTTTTACTCGACATGACTCAGGATTTTTCTGAATAAACTAAACAGGATTTTCTCATGCATCAAGCAAACCACTACGAATCGCCAAGCGCGCTAACTCTGCAGAGTTTGAGACATTCAATTTTTGCTTGATGTTGGTGTGATGAGTACCCACTGTTTTTGGGCTTAAATTCAAGATATCCGCAATTTCGTTTACCGTTTTACCTTCCGCCAGCAAACGGAAGACTTCAAACTCTCGCTGACTCAAGACATCAATCGGATTCTCTGAACCAGTCAGTTTTTGCATGGCTAGCTGCTGAGCGATTTCAGGCGCAATACAGGTTTTGCCCTGAGCGACCATTTCTACTGCTCGTAGCATTTCTTCCGGAGCACTCCGTTTAGGAATGAAACCTAACGCCCCTGCCTGCATTGCCCTTGTTGTAAAGACACTATCTTCATGCACACTAAGGACAAGAATTTTTGCAGAGGGGTCTCTGGCAGTGATCCTTTCTATGGCACCTACACCTCCGATGCCAGGCATGGATATGTCCATAACAACAATATCAGGATGATATTTACTGAAATCCTGAACAGCCTGCTCACCACTGCCTGCCTCTGCAATCACAGTAAATTTGTCACCATCTTCCAAAAGTCGACGAAATCCTGCTCGCACCAGTTCGTGATCATCAACCAGCAATATTGTTTTTTTATCCAGACTCATAATAATCTGTCCGCTCTTAGAGGAATAACCACGCTGACTTTGACGCCATTGCCTGGCTCACTGGTAAGTTCAAACTCACCCCCGAGGCTGTGAGCACGCTCGCGCATGCCCAACAATCCAAAGTCGACGTCAGAATGTAGGTCTTTAACAACCATACCTTTACCGTTGTCTTTAATCTCGATAGAAAGATTATCTATATCACTATTACTGGCTTTTTGTGTTTTTACAATAACATTGATCTGACTTGCCTCCGCATGTCTGACTGCATTGGTTATTGCTTCCTGCACCACACGGAATACCGTCATATTCATCATTTCATTCAGATTATCTAAACGACCTGACACCCGAATATCAAACTGGATATCAGGCTCACGTGCCTGCCAGCTGGTAATCGCTTGCTCAAGTGTCGGCACCAATCCTAAATCATCCAAAGGACTCGGGCGTAAACGCGTGATCATATTATGAACTACATCATATATATGACTCGTCGTATCAATAATAGCCTGGGCACTGTTGAACACTCGCGGTTCGCTCTGCTCTGTACGATTGCGGATTAATACCGCATCGGTTTTTATCGCTGTCAGGCACTGACCCAACTCATCATGAAGCTCTCTGGCTAAATGACGCCGTTCCGCTTCTTGTACTTCATCCATATGCTGAGTCAGTAAACGCGTCTCCCTGAGTTGCGTTCTAGCGGCCTCAGCCTGTTTTAGCTCGGTGATATCACGCAGTGTACAAATCAGACCAATGACCTGCTGCTCTTTATCAAATAACGGCACCGTTGACATAAGTAAGGCCACTTTTTCGCCATCTGGTCGTAACAGCGTAGTCTCCATGTTTTCTGTGGTTTCACAGTTTTCTAAAATGGAAGCTATTTTCTGATGAGACTGTTCAAAGCCCAGGTTAGCAAGTGCTTCACCTTTTAACACCAAGGTTTGTTTGGCAAATAAACGTTCGGCTGTAGAGTTACAAAATGTGATATTACCAGCATGATCCAGTGACAAAATGGCATCGCCGGACTGCCGAACTAACATGGCTAAACGTTGATTTTCTGCCATACTCAGTTCCAGCGCCTGACCCATTCTATTAAAGGTATGACTGATTTGATTCATTTCAGCCAGGCTGAAATCCGGCAGACGTAAGTGCAAATCGCCTTTCTCAAACGCAGACAAAACTTGCAATAGTCTCTGCAAAGGCCTTAAAAACCAGTCAACACCCCAGTAAAGGAAAATACTGACAAATACAAAAGCCACCATACCTAAGGCCAGGATGCTCCGTATATCCATCCAACGGTCACTGATTTCTTGCATTGGCGCAGCATAAATCACCATATGGCCGGTTCCAAATCGTTTAGAGAGAGGTGTCACTTCGGGAAACAGCACTTTGACAAACCACTCAGGAGGCTCGACTTTGAGTGTTTCATCCGGCTCTCCTTCGAAAAGAAGCCCCTGCGAATCGAACATCAAAATATGTAAACTTCTTATCTGACTCAGCGCTTTGACCATTTCATGGATTTGCTGGTTGATACCATAATCTCGGTTAAGCGGTTTATCGGCTAAGGTCAGAGTAATAAGACGAGCTGCGGCAGCCATCGTATCTTCAACTTCAATCTGAACAGATTTTCGTGCGTTAGTAATCAGAACACCGGTACTGGCGAGCAATGCCACCAGTAAGAGCACGGTAAAAAACAGATTAACTTTTAATTTAAGACTCATCGTAACTCAGTTTCTGTTACGCCTTTAGCGCCCAGATTATCAACCCAGCGAATCATAATCTTATCGCCAACGGCTCCTCCCGCCAATTGAAAAGAGAAATAAGGATTACGAGCCGTTGCCGTGCCACATTTTATCGCCATCACCTCGTTACCATTTCGCCAGCAACGAATATCCTGAATAAATTGGGCTGGGATCAACTCACCGTTTTCATCCTTACCTCTACCGGTATGCATCGGATGGGCGAGTAATACTCTTACAGTCGTATCGCCTTCTTTTAGTTTGGCACGAATCCGGTCTCGGGCAGTTATGGCCATCAGGCACATCCTCCAATATCAACTGAGATGTCACGTGAGGTTTGATAAAGCTTGCCATCGGCACGAATGACAGCAATGATTTTTGAATCTTCCGCCACTTTTATCATGCTTTTGAATGGCAGTTTTACACCTTCTGTGAGTTCGATACTCATTGCTAATGGATTGGGATTTTTATCCACGAGAATAGCAATCCGTTCTATATTCTCCAAACTGGATATCACCTCAAAAGGCACAGAGGCGCCATTAACGGCGTAGCTAGGTGGTGAGCCCACTTTAAAACTCACTTTATCTTCTGGAATATCTTGTGCCTGTCCTAATAAGGCAAGCAGCGCATCCTCAACCGTATCCGCCGTAAAGGCATCAGAGGGCCAATGTGCCAGTACGCGTTTTGGAGCCAGCAAGCCAGTACTGGCCACCAATGCCAATGTAGATGCTGAAATAGCACTTTTCAAAAACTGTCTGCGTCGCTTGTCGGCATTCTCCGTCATTATTTAATTTTCCATCTCACTCATCGCATTCTCAACTTCCCGCAATCGTGAAGCAATTTTGGAAAGTTGATATTCATCATGACCAGCCGCCTCTGCAGCCAGGTGCAATTGATCTGCAGCGGCCTTCAGTAAGCCTGACTGATAGTAATACTCAGCAAGCCATGCATGCGACTCGCTTTTTTGCCCCATATCACCTTTCGCCTGGGCCATTAGCTTATATATCTGCCGCCCTGTCTCACCCAGCTCAATCTGGGTCTGTAATAGCTTAGCCGCTTTATCGGGTCTGCCTGTTGTTAACAAGGCATGCACTTCATTCAGCGTCAATGCACGATCGTCAGGATATAGACGCTGATTGTCTTCATAAATCGCCAGGGCTGCATCGACACGACCTATTGATAATTCAATATCTGCCAACGCCAATTGATAGGCCAAACGATCAGGCTCTTTCTCAATCAATGGCATCAAACGCTGACGCGCTAGGGTGTATTGTGCACTCTTCATTAATGCCAGCACATAACCATAATTCAGCGGATCTTTATTTTCTGGTTTATCTTCCGTTAATTGCTGTTGATAATACTTAATCAAATCCTGACTATCCTGCGCCATCATCACACGAAGCTTTTCTCTGACTAAGTAAAACTGCTCATGATCTGAAAGCCTTGGTTTTACCTTATATTGAGATGCACGACCTCTAGCATCGGCTATACGTGATGTGGTGACTGGGTGAGTTCGTAAAAACTCTGGAATCGCATCGCCACCATAAAAGCGACTCGCTTGCTGGAGCTTTTCAAAAAAACTGGGCATCGCATCAGGATTAAACCCTGATTTAACTAATGTCTGCATCCCTATATTGTCAGCTTCTGCCTCATTCGCCCTGGTATAGTCAATCTGACTCTGAATACTCCCTGCCTGCACTGCCATGATCGCCGCCGAACCGGCTTTAGGATCAGCGGCACCCAACAGCGCTGCAGCAATCATGGCAGCTGTTCGGGGAATCGTCATCCGTTTTGAATTTTCAAAGCTTCTCAGTATATGGCGTTGCGTGATATGCGCAATCTCATGCGACATTACCGAAGCCAGCTCATCTTCATTTGCTGCGGTCAGAATCAAGCCTGAATTGACCCCTACATACCCACCTGGCGTAGCAAACGCATTTACAGTAGCGTCAGGAACAACAAAAAAAGTGTAGTTCAAATTAGGTTCGTTACTATTAGAAGCCAATCGGTAACCTAAGGACTGGATATAACTATTCACCTCAGGATCTTCTACCAAGTCAGTACTTTGTTGTAAGCGCCAGAAAAATGCTTGACCAATCTCCTGCTCTTCTCGAGGAGAAATCAATTCACCTGCGCTATCCCCCATTTCAGGTAAGGCAATATCCAGCGCCCAGCCACTACTAAGATGACTGAAAAAAACTAAACTTACGATTTGAAATATTGTTCTCATAAGCCAAATAGACCCGCCAGTAAGGTACACGGTTCCAGTGAGACACTGAATATAAATCCGTTTATCATTGCATCATTCTAAGAAAAAATGGGATAAGTAGTATGTCAGAATTTCAAAAAGAAATTGATACCTCCGGCCTCAATTGCCCTCTTCCTGTGTTAAAAGCCCGGAAAGCACTCGCCGATATGTCACCTGGACAACGGCTTTTATTGATTGCCACCGACAAAGGTGCAAATAAAGATATTCCTACTTTTTGTAAAATGACAGGCAATGCATTAATAGAAATGTCTGAAGTCGACGATAAATATCATTTTGTTGTTGAGAAAGCCTAATTTGACATCGTACTGAATGGTGGCGATTCATCACACTACGCGCCAATATTGATCACTTGCTCAGTTATGATCCGAAACAGCATATCGCCAAATACTGCTGAATAAGCGCTAAACAGAATTTACTCTATAAAAAACAGTAACTAATATCTGTTTTAATGCCAGAGTAAAAGGTGGCACCTTATCTGCTTGTTTTTAAAATGTTTTTTTCATTTTAAATAATATGGAGCAGTTATTAATGAACAACATCAGTCCACTCAAACACACAGGATTCATTGCCAGTTCTATCTTTTTCACGATGTTAAGCAGCCCTGTATTTGCGGAAACAAGCTGTGATTCAGAATCAACAGAAGCGAAACATCATTACATTCCGGCTAATAATAAAACGATCCACTGGGGCTACTTCAGTAAAAATAAAGCACCACAGGCAGTTGTTCAATCTGGTGATTTTGTGACTCTGGAAACATTGACACATCATGCTAATGACGACGCAGAAAGAATGGTAAAAGGCGATCTCGGTGCTGAGAGCGTTTTTAAATGGGAAAAAAATGATAAAGGTGTGGATCGACGCGGTGCTGGCCCCATGGATGCGTCAATCTATGGTCGTGGTGCCGGTGAAGGTTTCGGAGTTCATGTTTTAACTGGTCCAGTCTATGTCTGTGGTGCAGAGCCAGGTGACGTTCTTGAAGTACGCATTCTGGATATGTACCCGCGTCCCTCTGGAAACCCCAAGTATGCTGGTAAAACATATGGGGTCAACGCTGCAGCATGGTGGGGATATCACTACAACGATATGATCGAAGATCCTAAACCGCGTGAAGTCATTACTATTTTTGAGCTTGACGCAACAGGTGAGAAAGACTGGGCAAAAGCGGTCTACAACTATCAATGGGTTCCTCAAACCGACCCTAACGGTGTCGTCCATGAAAAAATTGACTATCCAGGCGTCCCCGTTGATCACAGCAAAATCACTAAAAACACAAAAGTCCTCGAGAATATTCGCGTTCCTGTCAGATTACATTTTGGAACAATGGGGGTAGCTCCGGTCGAAACAGATTATGTCGACTCTATTCCACCAGGCTATTTTGGTGGCAACATTGATGACTGGCGTATTGGTAAAGGTGGCACCATGTACTACCCTGTTGCAGTTAAAGGCGCTTTACTCAGTGCCGGCGATCCGCATGCAGCACAAGGTGACTCAGAACTTGCTGGAACCGCTATCGAGACCTCAATGACAGGCGTCGTTCAAGTTATTCTTCACAAACAAAATGAGTTGCAAGATACGGTTTTGGAAGGCCTGGATTACCCTCTACTGGAAACAGACACCGAATGGGTTGTTCACGGCTTTAGTTACCCTAATTATCTTGAAGCACTTGGTGAAAAAGCACAGAGCGAGATTTACTCAAAATCCTCTATCGACAATGCCATGCGCGATGCTTTTAGAAAAATGCGCCACTTCCTGATGACGGCTAAGGGACTCACTGAAGATGAGGCCATTTCATTAATGTCAGTATCCGCTGACTTCGGCATAACTCAAGTGGTAGATGGTAATTGGGGCGTTCATGGTGTCATTGAAAAACGCGTCTTTGCTGGCGATGCAATAAACTGATTGGATTTAATATTTTTACCCATCAGAACACCAAAAAGGCTATCCACAGATAGCCTTTTTAATGAAACACTCCTGCTCGATGACCAGGAATAAAATTGTGATGAGGTATTTTGTTCTTCTATTTCGATTTACTAGTGATGCCTGACAATAGTCAGACAGTTTTATCTGGTAAAAATGAGTCTGAAACCATAATGCTTAATCATCGATTATCACATCAGTATCATTTTGTTAGTGTCCCAAAATTGTCCCAAATGGGCATTTTGAGGATCTAGCGTTGACACCAGAGTAATGTAACTTATTGAAAAAAGGAAGATTAAATGGCGTCCCCGGCAGGAGTCGAACCTGCGACCTTCCCCTTAGGAGGGGGACGCTCTATCCTGCTGAGCTACGGGGACATTGGTCAGGCATTATAACAGCGATAAGCATTAAGCTCGAAAACTGAATATTGTTTGTTGATTAATCGTCATAGGATCGGCGGTTAAACGGTAACGATACAAACAAAAAAGCCGTCACTCTATGACGGCTTTAAACGTTTGAAATACTGAAATTAACTAGACAGCTTGTTTTGCTTTGCGACGTAAGCCCATAAAACCAAGTAGCGCAGGAGCAAATAACAAAGCAGCCGGTGGCAAAGGCACCGCAGAAACATTGAAAGAGGTAAAACGAACTTCACCCGGAATATTAGTGATAGATGGTTCGAGCCCATCACGGCAGAGTCGGCAGCGAACCGGCATTGCAATGAGATTGAACACTCTCAGTCATTAGTTATCCCATATTTTTCAGCCTCAACAAGTGGGTCGATATTAATGAGACACCGATCAGTCTTGTACTCAACTACGGCACAATATGGCTCAGTCGTTGCCCCATACTCTTTTAGCAAATTGCTAATTTTTGGGCTTCCAGTCCATATGGCTACAGTTAGAGGATTAAGGGACAAACCATTTGGAATAACACCATCTGGAACAGTAGCCAGTAGCTTCTCTGCAATCAGATAGACTTTTCTATTGTTGGACATCATTGCATAAGAAGCTGTCAGGTTAATTATTTTTTTGTCTATAAATTGTCCTTCCAACAGCTTGACCAACTGCCCATGAGCGGCTCCAGTAGCAATCAGCGTGTTAAGTCCGTACTCATAGTAGCCATGTGATGTCAGCCTCATTCCGCCTTGCAAAAATAAATTCACTACAACGTCGTTATCAGTTGCCACAGCATCATAGAAAGACTCTTGAGACCAGCTCCAACCAAGGTTGCCCAATTCCTTGCGAGGATCATCGCTGGTTTCTCGTTTGACCAAATTGGTCAAGGCACCAGTATTTTCAGCTGTACGCTTTGTATTCGAAGCAGTCTCTCTCGTGTTTGCTTCTATCTGAAGATTAGTTGCAAGAATTTGAGATTGTAAATGGCTCAGTTCTTCAAAACTACCAGCTAAATAGCCGCTACCACCTTGTACACTTTTACCAAAGTAGTAAAAACCGAACATTGAAGTAGTAAAGACTAATAATAAGACAAAAGAAGGCAGATACCAGCTGTCGTTCATAGCTACAGCCAGCCTTTTATTAGTGAACGGAATAAAAAATAACACTATCGAAATTAGGAGTAGTAGAAGGCCAGCGAAGCCTAAATATATACCATACGGAGCAACTGGCATAAAAAAATCAGCAACCAGACCACAAACAGTTGAGATTGCTCCACCCGCACCCACACCAAGTTCAGCTGTTTTTTTCAACTTTCCCATCATGAAGTCCTTTTCGTATTACTTTAAGAACCGAGAAAACTACACAAGTACATTACATGTGTCCAGCCGATGTACTGTGCGTATTCGCTTGGCTTGCCAAACTATCAGAAACTAACTATGTGGACTATAAATCGAGTCTAATGCCGCCTTGGCAAAAAGCTAAGGCAAAATGAGGGATACCATCCATATCAAAGTTAACCGACTCCAATATCTATTTACTAGATTTACCACTCTCAAACGAACCAGGAAGTCTTATCAAAAAACCTTCCCGTCTTGATTTCTGTTTCATTCTGGGCGCCACTGCTTTGCAATTTATACACAAGTCAACCGGGCCTTTATTGCTCTTAGTGTAACGCCATGTTGTAGATGATTTTTTCTTGCATAATGAACAAAAAAGCACCTCATCATTCCTTACTCCCACTTGAGAATAGAGGACAATGTCTCCATGCTTTTTTTTCTTGCTGGTAATGCTCTTGGTTTTAGGTTTGTATCCTGTCGAACTTATCTGACTTTTCCTCAGCTTTTTTAGCTTAGCATTGAACATCGCTCGTTTCTCTTTTCTCTCTTTCTCAATTCTTTGCTGACAGCTTTTCGTGTGTTTCCTATACTTTTTCGTTATAGTCTCGCCGCACATTGGACATCTTTGTTCTTTTGATACTGTTGATAGATCTAGATGAGCTTGAGTATTTGCAGCTTCTGAAGATTTATCATCTGAGAGAGATATATCAGCACTTCTTTCAGAAGTTATTTTGTTTCCTTTTTTTGTGACACCTACTTCTGTTTTAGTTGCTCTGAATCCGGCCTTCTTGATGGTAACAGTGACTCTTTTTTTCATTTTCAATACTCTCAAGTAGTTCAGTGAAAACTACAAAGCTCCCAAAAAAGTGCAACGAATAAGGGCCCAGACCATCCATCCTTGGCAACCTACGTAGGCTTGATAAACTAGCTTAAAAACAAGCCACAGAGCCGTATATGGACTATAATCAGAAGCTAACACCCCAGCTTGAGAGAGCTAAGGGAGCATTGACTCAGTAACTCAGTAGTTGAACGGTAGCTTTTAATTCAGTGGCTATAGTTTGAACTGTTCTTCGTAGACATTTTTTACAAACGTCAGGAACTGGCGTTGATTCTCTGCAAGGTAGTCATTGATACTTTCTGGAGTAACTTCAATGATGGCTTCCATCATTTTCTCGACTTCTGGGTGGTCGAGATTAAGATTTGGACTACTTAAAACAGCATAAACAACCTGTAACCTATCAAACTGCCAAATAATTTTTTCACAAGCTGTGACACACTGCTCGTAATTGCTTATTCCTAATACTTGTCCCTTAACCAGTAAGGATCTTATTCGATGAATTGAAGCATTGCAGTTGTCGAGAGCAGAAATTAGTTTTTCTGCCTGTACAACACCATTTTTTTCGACATATTTCACTAACTCAGGATGCTTTAGCTTCTTATCAAGACTTATATCCCACTTAGTTGACTCGATTCCTATTTTTATGAATTTTAATCTCGTAACTGGTAACGAAACTAAATTTACAAAGTCATGCACTGTATCCGTAAGTTGATCCAAAAAATCTATAACTCGATGTGTACTCTGCTGATGTTTCCATGAGTTGAGGGCTCTATATGCTATGTAGAGCATTCCAATACTTGTAATGCTTTGAGTTATAACACTCCATTGCCAGCTAGCAAAATAGCCGAACAAATTAGATATAGAGTCAACTATAGTTGATATTAGCGCTTCCACTGGTGAACACCATCCTCTAGTATGAATTTCCTTACTGTCACGAGCTTAGTCCTCAATGTAGTAGTCTTCATCAGCCTTCATCAGCTCAAATCGCTGCTCCATTCGAACCCCAACACCATACTTAACCATCAAACTTGTTAATTGCTCACCATCAATCAATACAATCCGTTGCGGCAATTTCTCAACGAAGTCGACAGCGCCCTGCGTGAAGCTTGATGTTGTGACAAATACACCTTTATTTGCCCCTCGCCCAAGAAGACTACCAGCAAAGCCCTGAAGCGCCTGACGGCCTACTGTATTGCCTTTTGCGTAGCGTTTGGCCTGGAGGTAGATACGGTCTAGTCCAAGTTGATCTTCGTTTATGACACCGTCCACTCCACCGTCATTTGCCTTCCCAACATGCTCAGCAGCTTCTTTCAAACTGCCGCCGTATCCCATACCGATCATCAGATCGATAATCAACTTCTCGAAGAACTCTGGTGAGCAAGACAAAATACGTTCCATGAGGTCAGCCTTGAGAATCTGGTTCAATTCCCGATGAGCTTTTTCGATACGTTCTTGAGGTGTGAGCGCCACTGTTTCAGCTCTATCACCTGATTGACCTTTGGAATCGTTCAACTTGTTAGGAGAGATGTACTCGGCGTATTCTGGGAAGCGACTCAGATACTGTCTACCAAGCTTGTCCCTGTCAGTCGCATGAACCTGCCTACCACGCTCTGTAATTGCGTATATGCCACGCTGAATCTTGTGCAAGAGTCCGGCTTTTAGTAAATCAAAAGATGCCCAGTAAGTACGGTTGTAAAGTACCTTTTGCTTACCGCTGGGTAACGTTTGTTCGCGTTCTTCTTCAGTCAGATGGAAACGATCGGCAATCGCATCCATGCACTTCCGAATGACTATACTCTCTGCTTCTACTGCCAAGTCGAGAATAACTGGCATGATTTCTTCAAAAGTAGGAATTGCCATTGTAATTTGGACATCCATGTTTAAACTTCATCTTATCCTATCAAAGTAACGGAATATCACGTAATGGAATATGCAATGTTCGCCGATGAAAGCGGCACGAATGACGGTTTAGACTGCTTCGCAATTGGATGTATATTAATACCAGTCGAAGTGCTTGATGAATTCTATGGTGAAGTCACCGCACTTATAAAAAAACATAACATTCCAAACAATGAACTTAAGTGGGAAGGTATACGTAACTCCCATGGTAGAGTGAATTTTCTAATCGATGTGGTCAAATTATTACTAGCTGATAATCCGTATGTATTCGTCAGTATGGTGGTTCTAAAAGAACCCTACAGAAAATGGCGTAGTGATAAAGAAGAAGCCTTTTACACTTGCCACACAGAGCTTATGACTTTCTGTGCTAGAGAACTCAACTCAACTTTAGTCGCTAAAATTGATGACAAAAGTGATGCTTATGACAAGCACCACGAAGTGGTTAAAATCATAGCTAACTATAATTTAAAGAATGGTGGGGGTCAGATTAAGTCTGTAAACAGAGAGAATTCTCGGGATGAACTATTAATTCAAGTTGCAGATTTGATAACAGGAGCAATAACAGCGGGACATAATCTATTTCAAGCACCTGATATGGATATTCACGCAGGCAAACGGTTAGCTATCCAAAAAATTGCAGCATCTCTAGGGTGGGATGGCCTTCATTACGACACATGGCCAAATACCAAATTCAATATTTGGCACTTTCCAACAGAGTTTCGTGCTACACCAATGACAGAGAATGTTAGACCTATGTTTGATGTTCCGTATGTAACTCGTGGAGACTTCTAAAATAGCTCCTTGGCAACCGGCCACGGCTTGCTAAACTAGCTTAAAACAAGCTACAGAGCCGTTATATGGACTACAAACACAAGCTAACACCCGCCCTTGCTACCAAGCTAAGCCAACAACAAACCGACAAGCATTTTGAAGTGACAGACACCATTATTGCCGGCTTCAAATTGAAGCGCTACATCTCCGGCACAATGACGTTTAGCTTAATGTACACAGCTCCTGATGGCCGTCGTTTGCGTTATACGATGGGTAATTACCCTGCTCTATCCGTTCCAGCCGCTCGCAAGCTTGCAGAGCAACTCTACGCTCAAGTGAAACTTGGTCGTGACATTCAGCGTGAAAAGCAAGCCGCACGAGAAGTGAAACCCGTGCCGAAGCTCGGTGATTTTATCTACGACACGTACCTACCTTGGTTCACTGCTCACCACAAAGCCCCAAAAGCGAAACTGCCGTTCAATCAGTTCAAACATCTCTTTGGTAAACCATTAGATAAAGTGACTGCATGGGACATAGAAAGATGGCGTTCAAAGCGTCATAAAGAAGGTCTAAGTGCTTCAACTTCTAACCGATATATAGGTACACTCAAAGCTATGTTCAATCGAGCTATTGAGTGGGAAGTGATTGAGCAAAATCCGCTCAACAAAGTAAAAAAACAGAAGTCTGACAGCCGCGCTATCATCCGTTACCTATCCGTCGATGAAGAACAGCGTCTAAGAGCCACCCTGCGATCACGTGATCGTCGTTTGGCCGAATCTAACCCATTCTATACTGGTGGTCGTTTCACACGCTTAGAAGCGATCCTAGGCGGTTTTTCTGATCACATTCACCCTATGGTGTTATTGCTGATAAATACCGGTATGCGTCGAGGCGAAATGTTCAACCTTCGCTGGCAAGATGTCGACTTCATCAACAAACGCATTACCGTTATTGGCAACACGTCTAAAACGGGTCAAACACGTTACATACCTCTAAACAAAGAAGCATTTCGCGTTTTAGACATTTGGCACAAACAAACCAAACGGTCATCTGGTTATGTATTCGTTGGCAAAAACGGTGAACGCTTCACTAATATCGACAAAGCATGGAAGGTGCTTCTCCGTGATGCTCAAATCCAAGACTTTCGTCTCCACGATTTACGTCACCACTTTGCAAGCCGGCTTGTATCAGCTGGCATCGATTTGAATAGCGTCCGTGAGCTATTGGGTCACACCGACATTAAGATGACTCTCCGCTATGCCCACCTTGCTCCAGCCCATCTATCTGAAGCTGTCGCTGTACTTAATAAGTAACTTCACAAGATAAGTTCGAAGGTATGGTTCTATGGTTCTATGGTTCTATGGTTCTATGGTTCTTAAAGTATATTAGTGTTTAATTAATACATCCGGTAGTTAGTAGGCATAACTCCCCTAACCCCATAATCCAATATAGAGTTAGTTGAGTCATACCCCTACCGGACAGACATCCGTTCAGTTAGGGGACGTGACCTCACCACATTTAGTCTTGCTGAAACAGATTAGTCATGAGGTGTCTGAATCAACTCACCAGCCCGACTGTGATGATCTCTTTCGAGACAACTCCGTCTGTGTGCCCTATTGCTGGTCCCTTCTGAGGCACTATCAACAGTAAATACTGCTGATTACTTACAACAATGTCCGAACGTTCAAGCTACCGATAAAACATTGAGGTTTAGAAATTAATCTATCAGCGAAGTTAGATCCAGACAACTACCAAGTACCATTAAAAATAAACTTGGTACTGACTCTTTGTTAAATACTTCTATGGGAGAAGTAAAGATAAGTAATCCATTGCTTTGAAGTGTTCATATGCACTTGTAACAACAAGGAAAATGGTTGAAAAAAAACAACCCACAAAAATCTATTATTCTCCCAACAAACAACAGAGTCCTAGAAATAATGTAAATAGCTGAAGACCATACCTTCAATAAAAACCGCCTCCCAAAAAAACAGCCTTATAGAGGGCAGTGTTTCAACAGAACTTCGGTCAATATTACCTTTGGACAACTCATGAAAGTGTTAGCAGAACTGACTTTAAGACAATTTTCATGTCTCTAACATGAGCTGACTTGCTACCCACATCAAAGAAGAACTTCGTTTTGACATCAACGTGAGGTCAACGTGAGATCAATAGGAAATGCAGTTTTTAATGTACCCGTATATATTTACATCAATCATGAACAAAGCGTGCGTTTCCAACAGCAAATCAGTCATTGCTGACGTGAATGGTTATTTAAAATCGCAGTTTTACTATCGATAAGCGGCTCACTGCTAGTCAAGCTCACGTTAGTTCAGCTATCCTGACGTGCTTAGAGCAACACCATCAGGGACAATAATTTGGAAAATTTCAGTACCAGCGTCAGCTTCATTTGGTCAATCGCCGACATCTTACGGGGTAACTTCAAACAGTCGGAATATGGCCGAGTTATTCTACCCTTCACGGTTCTGCGTCGCCTTGACTGTGTATTGGAGGCCACCAAAGACGATGTACTAGCCAAACAAGCGTCTTTGCCTGAGAACATCGACCACACCATGCGCGAAACGATGCTGAACATGGCAGCGAAGCAAAACTTCCACAACACCAGCTCGTACACATTCAAGAAGCTGCTGGACGACCCTGATAACATTGCCGCCAATCTAAATCTATTCATCAACAGCTTCAGTGACGATGCTCGCGAAATCTTCATCGACCGCTTCAAACTACCGGAGCAAATTACGCGGCTCGATAAGGACAACCTGCTCTACCTCGTCGTGAGCAAGTTCGCTCAAGCTGACCTGCATCCAGAGGCTGTCAGCAACCTGCAAATGGGGTACATGTTCGAGGAGCTCATCCGTCGCTTCTCTGAGCAAAGCAACGAAACAGCCGGTGAGCACTTCACACCCCGTGAGGTTATTCGCTTGATGGTCGACCTGCTCTTCTACGAGGACGCTGACGTACTGTCCAAGCGGGGCGTGATTCGCAAGCTGTATGACCCTGCCTGCGGAACTGGCGGCATGCTCAGCATCGCCGAAGAGTATCTGCGTGAACTGAACCCAGACGCCCACCTTGAAGTGTATGGTCAGGAGCTCAATGACGAGTCCTACGGCATCTGTAAGTCGGACATGATCATCAAAGGCCAGAACGCCAAGAACATTCATCCCGGCAACAGTTTCAGTCAGGACGGCCTGGAAGACGAACAGTTCGACTACATGCTGTCCAATCCGCCCTTCGGTGTGGAGTGGAAGAAGGTCGAGAAAGCCATCAAGGAAGAGGCCAACACACTCGGATACAACGGTCGCTTCGGTGCGGGTCTGCCGCGTGTCAGCGATGGTTCGCTGCTGTTTGTGCAACACATGATTAGCAAGTTCAACCGCAATGGTGACCCGTCCCGGCTGGCTGTTGTTCTCAACGGCTCTCCGCTGTTCACTGGCAGTGCTGGTAGTGGCGAGTCAGAAATCCGTCGCTGGATCATCGAAAACGACTGGCTGGAAGCGATTGTGGCGCTTCCTACCGACATGTTCTACAACACCGGCATTGCTACCTACATCTGGATCATCACCAACCAAAAGAAGCCGCAGCGCAAAGGCAAGGTGCAGCTAATCAACGCCACCGAGTTCCACAGCCCCATGCGTAAGAGCCTCGGTAGCAAACGTAAACAGGTTGCACCAGAACAAATCAAAACCATCGCTGAGCTATTTGGCAACTTCGAAGAAAATGAGCAAAGCAAAATCTTTGACAACAGCGACTTTGGCTATCAACGCATTACCGTCGAACGCCCTCTCAAACTTAACTTCAAAGTCGATGACGAGCGACTCGAACATCTGCGGGATAGCAAAGCATTCTCCAAGCTTGAAGAGCCAGAGCAAATAATGATCACCAAAGCGCTTGAGACGCTTTCTGAGCGTGGTTTATACGTTAGTCGCGACACATTCAGCAAGGACATGGAAAAAGCGCTCAAACAGGCGCAGGTTAAGGCAGGCGCACCTCTTAAGAAAGCCATACTGTCCGCCTTGAGCGAACGTGATGAAAATGCCGAAGTTTGTACCGACAGCAAGGGCAACCCAGAGCCCGACAGCGAACTTCGAGACTATGAGAACGTGCCGCTGAAAGAAGACATTGATAGCTACTTCCAGCGCGAGGTCATTCCGCATGTGCCGGAAGCGTGGATTGATCACGACAAGACCAAGGTCGGTTACGAGATTCCTTTCAATCGCCACTTCTACAAGTATGTGCCGCCTCGTCCATTAGAAGAGATTGACGCGGAGCTCGACAAGGTCACGGCTGAGATCTTGGAGCTGCTTCAAGAGGTGCATGTGTGATGACTAAATATGCATCGTATCAATCATATAAGGATACTGGATACAAACACCTGAGTTCTCTTCCCTCGCACTGGACCACTTCAAAGGTGAAATTTGTCACCAACTGTCAAGATGGCAAACGAATTCCACTCAACAGTGAGGAACGAAGCCACATGCAAGGCGATTATCCTTATTGGGGGGCTAATGGGATTTTGGACCATATCAATGATTGGATATTTGATGATGATTTAATACTGGTCGGTGAAGATGGAGCCCCTTTTTTTGATGACAACAAGGACGTTGCATTCAGAGTAAGTGGCAAAGTATGGGTCAATAATCATGCACACATACTTAAACCAAAGCTTGCGAAAGTCTCACGTGAATATTTGACCTATGCACTTAACCGAGTCGATTACCACCTCTATATCAACGGGAGTACTCGCGACAAATTAACTCAAGGCGACTTAGGGAGCATCATATTTGAATATCCGCCACTTCATGAACAAACCCAAATCGCCGCCTTTCTCGACCGTGAAACCGCCAAAATCGACCGCCTGATTGAAAAGCAACAGCGGCTGATTGTGCTGCTGGAAGAGAAGCGTCAGGCTGTCATCTCCCACGCTGTCACCAAGGGTTTGAATCCCGATGCGCCGATGAAAGACAGCGGCGTTGAGTGGCTGGGTGAGGTGCCAGCGCATTGGGAGTCAAAGGTAAAACTTTCAACCTTTGCAGAACAATCTAAAGGTAGTTTTGTGAACGGTCCATTTGGCAGTGATCTATTATCAACTGAACTGACAAGTTCAGGCGTTCCTGTAATCTACATCAGAGACATCAAAAGGACAGGTTATAAAAGAAAGAGTACCGTTTGTGTAACGGCCGAAAAAGCTGAGCAATTGCAAGTGTGTAAAGTTAGTTCAGGTGATGTTCTGGTTGCGAAAGTGGGAGACCCGCCGGGCGATACATGTGTTTACCCAAGCACTGAGCAAGACGCGATAATCACACAAGACGTCATCAGAATCCGAGTGGACAGAACTAAGGTAAATCCTGATTATCTGTCCATGCTATTGAACTCAGATTATGGTCGTGAAGTGATAGATGATGTCAGCGTCGAATCAACTCGCAAGAGAGTTTCCTTGGGAGACTTTAAAGCCACCAAATTTGTTAGGCCACCTCTCGATGAACAAACCCAGATAGCTAACTATGTTTTGGACCGCTCATCAGTGCTAAGTAACTTGATCAAGAAAGCTAACAAGGCAATTCTCCTGCTTACAGAACGCCGAACAGCTCTGATCTCAGCTGCCGTCACCGGCAAAATTGACGTGCGAGACCAAGTTCCGCAGGATGTCGAGGAAGCAATCGCCTCATAACGCCAACGATGTTGAAAGGATTGAACAATGGCAGCCACAGGTAAAACCACATCAGAACTGGACTTCGAAGAAGCGATTGAATCTTACCTTGTTGGCAATGCAGGTTATGAGATCGCCCCAAACACTCAGTTTGACGCTGAACTGGCACTGGATGCCACGACTCTGCTCAACTTCATCAAAACCACACAGGAAGATACCTACAACGCCCTTAAAGCCTCTTACGGCACTCAAATAGACACCGCACTGGTCAAACGCATTGCCAGCGAGAGCGACCAACGTGGGCTGCTGGATGTGATTCGTAATGGCGTCAAAGACCGCGGCCAGTTGATTCGCCTGGCGTTCTTTCGTCCCGCCTCGACGCTCAACCCTGAAACCGAGAAGCGCTACCAACAGAACAAACTGACGGTGATGCGGCAGGTGCACTACGACCTTGCCAGCAACAATTCCATTGACATGCTGCTGTCGCTCAACGGCTTGCCTATCGCGACAGTCGAACTGAAGAATGCCTTTACCGGCCAGAAGTCCATCAATGCCATCAAGCAATACATCAAAGACCGCAAGCCGACAGCGAAAACGCCACTAATACAGTTCAAGAAACGGGCGCTCGTCCACTTCGCAGTTGATACTGACGAAGCGTTTATGACAACGCGGCTCGCTGGCGAGCACACCTTCTTCCTGCCATTCAACAAGGGCAACAACGGCGGCAAAGGCAATTCCGACCAGCACAACCACGTCACGGGTTACAAGACCGGCTATCTGTGGGAAGATGTCTGGCAGCGCGATAGCTGGCTGGACATCCTCCACCGTTTCATTCACTTACAAGTGGAAGAGAAACGCGACCCGGACACGGGCAAAAAGACCAGCAAGGAAACGCTCATTTTCCCTCGTTATCATCAGTTGTCAGCGACTCGCACCTTATTAAAACAAACCAAGCTCGACGGCGTCGGCCAGAACTACCTGATTCAACATAGTGCCGGTTCGGGTAAAACCAATACCATCTCATGGACAGCGCATCAACTCGCCAGCCTGCATGGTGATGACAATAAGCCAGTCTTCAATACCGTTGTCGTTATCTCCGACCGTCGCAACCTCGACAAGCAACTACAGGACAGCATCTACCAAATCGACCACAAGCTAGGTGTTGTTGAGAAAATCGATGAGAACAAGTCTTCATCCGATTTAGCGAATGCACTCAACGCCGGTACAAAGATTATTATCACCACGCTTCAAAAGTTCTCCTTCATTCTGGATAAGGTTGAGAACTTCATTGACCGACGCTTTGCCGTCATTATCGATGAGGCGCACAGCAGTCAGGGTGGCCGGAGTGCATCCAATCTTCGTGTCGTGCTCGGCAAGCATGATGATGAAGAGGCGTTGGCCACCGCAGAAGCCGAAGACGACAAACTACCAGAAGAGAAAACCACCGAAGACCTGGTGCTGGAAGAAATCAAAAAGAAAGGCAAGCAATCCAACCTGAGTTTCTACGCCTTCACAGCAACACCTAAGGCCAAGACACTGGAGATATTCGGTGTTGATGATGGCAACGGCATACCGCGACCATTCCATTTGTACAGCATGCGGCAAGCAATAGAAGAGCGTTTCATTCTGGACGTGCTCAAGCACTACACCACCTACAAAACCTACTACGAACTGTCGAAAAAGGTGGATGACGATCCGGAAGTAGACGAGAAGAAAGCCAAACGCGCTATCGCCCGCTTTATGAGCTTGCACCCTCATAACCTTGCCCAGAAAACCGAAATAATGGTCGAGCACTACCGTCGCTTCACCGCAAAGAAAATCGCCGGTAAAGCCAAAGCGATGGTCGTGACTCGCTCACGTCTGCACGCCGTTCGATACAAGCAGGCATTCGATAAATACATCAAAGAAAATGGCTACAACGATATGAAGACGCTGGTGGCCTTCTCAGGCACAGTCAATGATCCAGATGACGATACCGTGGCATATACAGAAGCAGGCATGAATGGCTTTGGTGAGAAAGAGCTTCCAGAGAAGTTTGCCAGCCGTGAGTACCATATCCTGATTGTCGCCGAGAAGTATCAAACTGGCTTCGATCAGCCACTGCTGCATACGATGTTTGTGGACAAGCCACTGAAGGATTTGAAGGCGGTACAAACACTATCACGACTCAATCGTTCGACCAGCGGCAAGGCCGACACATTCGTACTCGATTTCGCCAATGAAATGGAAGAGATCAAGGAGAGCTTTCGTCCCTACTTCCAAGAAACCGAAATCGATGAGCCGACTGACCCCAATCAGCTTTACACGCTTCAGCAAAAGATCGACAGCTTTCATATCATTCGCCCGCAAGAAGTAGATGAGTTTTCAGCGGTGTATTTCAAACCGATGGCGAACCAAACTAAGCGAGATCACGGTCAGCTTAACAAATGGATCGACCCAGCAGTACAACGCTACAAGGATGAGTTCAGAGAGTCTTCAGCAGGCGTTTATGATGAGCGATACACAGAAGATGGGGAAGAGTTTAAAAGCAGTCTACAAGGCTTTGTGCGGCTATATAGCTTCCTCAGCCAGATCATTGACTGGCAGGATATTGAACTCGAAAAACTGTATGCCTATGGCCGTTATTTGCTGACCAAACTGCCAAGACGAGATGGCGGTGGCACTATCGACCTTGATGAAGAAGTTGAGCTGTCAGCCTATCGTAACGAGAAGACATTTGAAGGCAGCGGATCGCTACAAGTAAACGAAACTCGGCCTGTGTATGGCGCAACGGAAGTAGGCACTGGAGGTAAACACGAAGATCCTAAATCGCCGCTGTCTGCCGTCATCATGGTTATCAACGAACGATTCGGGACTGACTTCACTGACGAAGATAAACTGCTATTCGATCAAATCTCTGGCGATATGCTTAACAACGACAAACTGGCTGAGCAAGCACGAGCGGGTTCAAAAGAGAAGTTCAAGGTGGTGTTTGAACCCAAAGTCATTGAGGCATTCGTGGATAGGCAGGGACGTAACGAGAAGATCGTCAATGAATTTATGGCGAATGGAGATATGAGAAACCTCATTATCGCTGCCCTGCTGGATGATGTTTACAATCGATCACAGTCAACACCGAAACTAGGCTGACGGTTGCACGGCGTCCGCGCCTAGCAGCCGGAAGATGACCGGCAGTTAAAGTAAAAACTCCCAATAATCAAGGAATTGCCTTGCGGTAGAAGGCAACTTCGATATTGCTCTGGAGGATTTAGGAGGGGGACGCTCTATCCTGCTGAGCTACGGGGACATTGGTCAGGCATTATAACAGCGATAAGCATTAAGCTCGAAAACTGAATATTGTTTGTTGATTAATCGTCATAGGATCGGCGGTTAAACGGTAACGATACAAACAAAAAAGCCGTCACTCTATGACGGCTTTAAACGTTTGAAATACTGAAATTAACTAGACAGCTTGTTTTGCTTTGCGACGTAAGCCCATAAAACCAAGTAGCGCAGGAGCAAATAACAAAGCAGCCGGTGGCAAAGGCACCGCAGAAACATTGAAAGAGGTAAAACGAACTTCACCCGGATTTTGTAAAATGTTGAGGTTAATTGATTGTGGTACATCACCCGCAGGATGCCAAGTTATATAAGCTAACTCTTTTGCCCCAACCCAGCTTATACCATTAGCCAACCATTTCTGTGTATTGATGATAATATCGCCGGTATCAAACAGGTCCGATAAAGAGTAGGAGTAATGATCAGATTTTGCATTGAAAACAGAAAACTCTCCGAAAGATAATATCCCATCATCGTTCAGGTCTTCTGCTACAAAATTACCGGAGAACTTGAATTTACCACCATCGTTAATAGGCCATCCGGCTTCAAAATCGGCTTTAACAACAGTTGCAGCCCATGTGGCCTGTGATAATGTCAATAAAACTAAACTGAATAGCATCCACACTATTTTTTTCATAAGAAATTTCCATGTCGTGCAACCCAGCCCTGATGCCACTAATGCACAGCTGTAGGTTTTCCGTCCCTGACTCACATCAGGTTTGGCGATAATATGTTGAACAAAATTAATAAATTAAAGTTAACTTGCTATGTCGCGTAACAGATGAACACTTATATTCTGTTGTTAACAGGTTACTTAAATTGAATTAGAAAAAAAATCATCCTTAAGTATGATTTTTTTAAAAAATTGACTTTAAATTCATAGTAAAAATTGAGTCAAAAAAATGTTCAGAGAGAATATTAACTCACGTCAACATATCTCTAATTGAGTTCAGATTAAGAAGACTATATGGAGTTAGGCAAGATATGTTCGGTAACCAGCTTGTCATGGTCGGACAATCAGGGACAAAAAAAGCCGTTACATTTTGTAACGGCTTTTTTTTATGAAACGCCAGTATCTATTGATTGATTATGCAGCTTGTTTGGCTTTACGGCGAAGTCCCATAAAACCAAGCAAAGCCGGAGCAAACATAAATGCAGCCGCTGGAATAGGCACTTCCGACACAGGCGCGATGCCTGCGGCACCTACGGTGAAGCCATGCCAGCCTTCACTTGTATGAGTAAAACTGAACGAGTCAAATAACCCTTCAAGAATAATCACTCCATGTAGCTCGGCAAAATTAGAGGTAGTAAATCCAGTACCGTCAGAATACAGGGTGGGTGATCCCGAACCGTACTTCCCTAAACCAGTACTATCAAATTTAATTTTTGTATCACCAAAATCAACATTATTTGCGTTCCAGCTGACAAGGGCAATGTAAGGATTCAGCACTGTTTCTGAAAATTTTATTTCTACTGTACCACCGGTACTCAAACCGATAATTTCACGTGATGATGGAAGATTGCTAACCGTCCCCTTGGTGTAGGCATTACCCCACCAATTATCTGTCGCTCCCGATTCTATGAAATAAGCATCAGAACTTGAGCTAAAACCAACACTGACATTGTCACTACCAAACGCCATGGTTCCAGATGCAGTTTTTTGACTTGTTTTTGTCCAGTCTGTCCAGCCAATATTTGCAGCATGAGCCGATATCGTTAACATCGATGCTGACAGAGCAAGGGTTGTTGCAAAAAATTTTTTATACATGTCCCATATCCCAATAATTTTGCAACCCAGCCCTGTCAAGACTTCAATATACAGCTGTAGGCTTTCCGTCCCTGACTCACATCAGGTTTGGCGTTAATGTGTTGAACACGATGAGATAATAATATAACTATTTAATTTCGCAACAGGTAACCACCAATAATCAGTTGCGCACTATTAACTTGCCTTAATTAATTAAAAATTACATTGTACTTTGGTACTAATTTATTAAAAAAAAGACATTCCATTCTTCCTCAACACAATGTTTATAGAGGAAAATTCGATACGTTTTCAGCATAAGTGAAAAATAACTTAATCCTCACTCGGCAGAACACAATTTACCCATATCCACCCACCGTGTTTGAAATGCAAAAGTCAGTGCCCCCCATTAAGATCATTAACTTACCAGTAACGTGATAGACATCATGCTTTCGTATAAAAGCAGTTAACTTTTACTTTTCACTGCCGATATAAGATGCATACAATTAAATTGCACACTATTTGCAAAGAGGCGAAAAAAAGACATGTTTGGTAAAACAAAGCAGTTAATCACCGAGAATGCGTTATTAAAAAACGAACTCACTCCCTTGCAGGAGATTTTCAGCGCCATGCAGTCATCACTGGCCATTATTGAGTTCACACCTGAAGGTATCATCACCGCAGTAAACGACAATTTTTCTCGGGTAACAGGTTATTCCTCTTCTGAACTGATAGGACAGCATCATCAACTGTTATGCGATAAATACGAAGTTGAATCTTCCCGATATAAAGATTTTTGGAAGCATCTAAAGAACGGTGAGTATTTTTCAGGGGAAGTATTACGCAAGCATAAAAACGGCCATGATATATGGCTGGAAGCCAATTATTTCCCAATAAAAAATGGTGAAGGCCGTGTCGTTAAAATTTTTAAGATTGCTAACGATGTGACCGAACGTGTAGAACATTCTCGTAGTAATGATAGTTTGCTATCTGCAATCGATCGTTCAATGGCTATCATAGAGTTTGATATGGGAGGTCGTGTCACCAATGCCAATCAAAATTTTCTGAGCCTTATGGGATATAAGCTTGATGAAGTGAAAGGACAGCACCATAGAATTTTTTGTGACTCAGACTATGTAAAAAGTCCTGAATATGCCAAGTTCTGGGAACAATTGAATGAGGGACGTTTTATTGCAGACAATTTTAAACGGATAAATAAATATCAATCTGCTGTTTGGTTGGAAGCCACCTATAACCCTATATTCGATAGTAATGGCAAGCCCTATCGAGTCATTAAATTTGCCACTGACATTACTGAAAAAGTTCGCTGTTCCGAGGAAGAAAAAGCGGCCGCTAACACAGCCTATACAATATCACTGGAGACAGAAAAGTTATCCTCGACAGGTGAAGATATTATTTTTAAAACCATTGATAAACTTGAAGAATTGAAACAACAATTCAGTCATTCATCAACCGAGTTGGAACAGCTAGGTGTAGAAACCGCACAAATATCATTTATCGTTAAAACGATCAGCGATATCACTGAACAAACAAACTTACTCGCCTTAAATGCCGCAATAGAAGCTGCAAGAGCGGGTGATAGTGGGCGTGGTTTTGCTGTTGTGGCTGATGAAGTTCGCTCACTGGCGACACGGACCTCACAATCAACGGCCGAAATAGCGAGCATGATTAATAAAATCCAGTCTAAAAGTGATTCCGTCATAAAAAGTATGTCCGGAAGCATGTCGGGTGTCGAATCAGGCGTTGAGTTTGCTAATACCGCAGGGAATACCATCAGCCAAATCAGAAGCGGTGCAAAAAAAGTCGTGGAAGTGGTAGAAAATTTATCGAATCTTCACTAACACTATTAGTGATAAACCATCGAGCCGCACACAGGTGTGTGGCTCGATAATATTTATTGTGCCCTTGTCACAGGGTTTACCATGGAATAATGGTTAAACCAACAATAACAAATACTAGGGAAGCAGCCCATCTAGCCACATTCAAAGGGATCACTTTCAACATGGCTTCTCCTGCGTATACTACTGGAACATTGGCTAATAACATGCCAATTGTCGTGCCCAGTGTCACCATAAAAATATTTTGGTAGGTTGCAGCAAGCGCAATAGTAGCGACTTGCGTTTTATCACCAATCTCAGCAATGAAAAATAACACGGTGGTAACGACAAACGCCCCGTATCTAGCATATTTAATCGCATCATCATCTTCCTTGTCTGGTATCAATAACCAAGCGGCCATCGCAATAAAACTCAAGCCCAGTATCCACTGACCTGTTGGACCAAGAATAAATTGTCCAAGCCAGGTGCCCAGCCAGGCAGATGCAGCATGATTGAGGAGTGTAGCAACAAGGATTCCAGCCACGATGGCTGATTTATGGCTAAAACGTGCAGCTAGCATTAAAGATAAAAGCTGGGTTTTATCACCAATTTCCGCTAGCGAAACCGTGAGAACAGAAGTAAAGAAAGCATCCATTAAATAAACTCCGGCGGGATAACAATACCAAGACAAACAACGATCTCCCGCCAAGAGGAATCATTATTTGTCTCAGGTCTTGTCAATACCAGCAAGCTGGTACGAAACTGCCATGGACCTTGAGGGTCCAATTATGTTGACAGCTTCAAACACCGGTAGGTGAGTAGACTACTCCCCCAAGACGATGACAATATTCTAGCTGGTATCTAACTATTTGCCTATGGTTAATCTGCATTTTTTATTGGCGGCTTTTATCCAATGAGCGCATTATCCAATCGCAGGTAACAACACTCATCAACTTAATTAATCTGCTATAAACGTATACTGAAATACAATGTCTGACATGGTTATCAAACTTGCAGAGCAAAGCTACCTTCTTAAAGGAGTTGCAAAACAGATTGCAGAAAACTTGCTAACCGAAATAAATCAGATAAGCGCACTCTCCCCTTTTCGACAAATGTCGACTAAGCGCGGATATTATGTAGGAGCAAAAATGACCAATTGTGGTGACTTAGGCTGGGTAAGTGATAACAAGGGATACCGTTATACAGCTATTGACCCACTGACAAATATGCCGTGGCCATCTATGCCTGAGTTATTTGAATCGCTGGCAGAAGAAAATGCCTCATTGGTAGATTTTCAACATTTCCAGCCTAATGCTTGTCTTATCAATCAGTACACTCCCGGTGTCGGTATGGGCTTGCACCAGGATAAGGACGAAAAAGACTTCACTCAGCCTATTGTTTCCGTCTCTCTCGGCGTACCAGCCATATTTCAATTTGGTGGTAATAAACGCAATGAAACACCTAATTACCATTTACTTGAGCATGGTGATATCGTCATCTGGGGAGGTGTTGACCGTTTACGCTTTCATGGTATAAAGCCGATCAAACTCGCTCATCACACTCTAACCGGTCAATTTAGATATAACCTGACATTTCGCAATACAGGGACGACTATCGACTAGACTAAAAAAAACGTTATACGCATAATGATTAGATTTAGAGTCTGAAAGCCAAGTTTAATTGAGGCATTTTGATACTTTTAACTAGCAGCCTACAGGTTTCGTAAGCTGTCTTTAGTGGCTTTATTGCAGGATGCGCGGTCAGAAGTGCCACATAATCAGGTAAACCATCTTGATTCGCGAAGACAAACTAATCACTCAGAGTCCCTATGCAAAAGCCAGGAGGCAAAGCATTCTGAAAAAATCAAAACACGTATTGATCATTGATGACCAATCTACAGGGCGCACAATTCTAGAACGCATTATTCAACAAATTGCTGACAATATTGTTGTTACGTCGTTAAGTAGTCCGGGAGAAGGTCTAATATGGCTTAACGATAATGAACCGGATCTCATCGTCACCGACTATCGTATGCCGAATATGAATGGTGTGGAATTTATTCAAAAAATTCGCGTCATGCCTCATTGTCAGACCGTACCTATTGTGATGATCACTGTTGTTAGTGAAAAATCTGTTCGCTACGATGCTCTTGAAGCAGGTACTACCGCATTCCTAACCCGACCAATAGATCAGATTGAATGCCGAACCACTTGCCGAAATCTACTTCAAATGCAGGAACAGCACCTGATTATTCAAGACCGTGCAGACTGGCTGGCAAGGCAAGTTGAGATTGCCACAAAGAAAGTGGTCGATCGCGAAAAAGAAACCTTATTACGATTAGCTCGTGCTGGCGAATATCGAGATGAAGGCACAGGAAATCATGTTATTCGTATGGCGAAGTATGCACGCGTGATTGCTGAGTCGCTTAATACTTTCAGTCAGAGAGAGTGTGAGGAATTAGAATATACCGCTCCCATGCATGATATTGGGAAAATTGGTATTCCTGACGGTATATTGCTTAAAGCAGGCCCGCTAAGTGAACATGAGTGGGGAATCATGCAAACCCATACGACTATTGGACATGCCATTTTATCGGACAGCCAGTCTCGCTACATGCAAACGGGCGCTATCATCGCCTTGAATCATCACGAACGTTTCGATGGAAAAGGTTATCCGAATGGCTTAAAGGGTGATGAAATTCCACTCATCGCACGTGTTGTTGCTGTAGCCGATGTATTTGATGCCCTTGTCTCTGAAAGACCATACAAAGTGGCATGGCCATTTCAAGACGCCATTGACTATATAAGAAAACAATCTGGCAGCCATTTTGATCCTGAATGTGTTGATGCGTTTATCGAAAGTCTCGATAAGATAAAAGCAATTCAGGCTGAGTATGCGGATGAACCTAATGAACGATTCAGATAACGCCAAGCCCAATCGTAAACACCGTTTTTTAGCTCGCTTAGAACACTTTCGTTCCATCCTAAATAACACCGGTGACAGTGAGCCTGAGCAAGCCATCAAAGTACGCTTAACTATTGGTCTTGGTATTCTTTTCTATTTCGCCTTGCCATGGAATGATGGTGAGCAGCTACAAGATACGTTGCTTTCTCATCCCACCTTAGTCACTTTAATTTATTATGCTGGCGCTATGGCCATTGCCATAGCGATATTGCGCCATCCTCATCCCTCTCCTTTCAGACGCTTTGCCGGTATCCTCTTAGATCTGGGCTCTTTGTCGATTCTGATGTTTTATTCAGGCGATGAGAGTGTGTTTCTGTTTATTCTCTATCTCTGGGTAATTTTGGGTAATGGCTTCCGCTATGGCACTCGATACCTTTATCTTTCACTCTGCGTGGGATTGATTGGCTTTAGTATCGCGGTGGTTTACGGTCCTTATTGGCAGGATCTCCAGCACAAACCCATTGGGTTTAGCTTACTGTTGTTATTGCTGGTCATCCCTGTCTACTCGGCATTTTTAATCAATAAGCTGCATGTCGCTATAAAAACGGCAAAACTTGCCAATGAAGCTAAAAGCCGTTTTCTAGCGAATATGTCCCATGAATTAAGGACACCTCTAAACGGTGTAATTGGCATTGCAGACTTGCTAGGTGAAACCAAGCTAAGCCCACAACAGTACGAATTCGTTAATATCATGCGTAATTCAGCGCAGACCTTATCGGGTTTAATTGAAAATGTGCTGGATATTTCAAAAATCGAAGCTGGCAAGATACATATTGCTAAAGAGAGTTTTGATTTACATTCTTTGATTAATAACATTATCGAATTACAGGCCGTAATGGGTGAGTCTAAGGACCTCCGCGTCAGTTATCATATCGACTCAAATATTGATTATCGACTGATAGGCGATCCACAACATTTACGTCAAGTTCTAATTAATCTATTGGGAAATGCCATTAAATTTACGGACTCTGGTTCGGTAAAATTACTGTTAGAAAAATTAGCGACTGATACAATAAGTCAAAAAATAACGATACGGTTCGAAGTACGTGATACTGGCATCGGCATAGCTGAAGAATATCTGGATAAGATATTTGATAACTTCACGCAAGCCAATATGTCAAACACGTCGAAATACCAGGGTACAGGGCTCGGAACCACGATCTCTAAACAGCTCGTAGAACTCATGGGAGGAGAGATAGGTGTAAAAAGTGAACTCGGCAGAGGAACAACGTTCTGGTTTGAACTGCCTTTTGACACCCACTCTGAATATGAATTGGAATTAAACGAACATAAAGTACTCGTTCTCGCTACAGAAAAAATCACTTCATCTTTATGCCAAAGCTTTGACACATGGAATTTGGAATATCAATGTGTTCAGTCTTCAGCTCAGGCAATGTCAGCCTTAATGACCGCAGCAGAAAATGAACAACCTTTTTCTACTTTAGTCATCGATAGTGATTGTATGGCTGGAATCAGCCCCGTTCAATATGCACAACTTTTAACTCAAGAAGACAGTCTTCAACATTTGTCGTTAGTGTTAGTCAATCATAATGAAGATGTGCTTCAGGACGAAGAGCTTAACCAGTTTTATCGTTCTTCAGTAAAAGATGTGTTGGATAAAAGAGCTTTATTTAATGCGCTGCATTCAGCTGAGTCTACATTCTATAACGCTGATAAGGTGGTTAAGCTCAATGAATACTATCAATCCGAAGCTAACTCCCAGACTCAATTAACTATTCTTATCGCAGAAGATAATGTTGTTAATCAGCGGGTATTATCAGGCATCTTGAGTCAAATAGGACACAAGCTTATCTTAGCCAATACCGGTGAAGAAGCGATGAGTCTTATCAGCGAGCATTACGACGAGATTGATTTAATGCTACTGGATATGAATATGCCCGGTTATTCTGGAATTGATATCATCAAAGCAACTCAATTCATGGACACATCAAGAAAAATACCGTCCATAATCCTTACCGCTGATGCCACACCTGAAGCTAGACAAAACAGCATTGACGCCGGTGCTGATATTTTTCTGACAAAACCTATCAATTCAAAAGCACTATTGTCAGAGATAGCAAGTTTCACAAAACAATCAAAACAATCAAAACAATCAAAACAAAAGCAGTCATCGCCTCCGTTCAGTGAGAGTATTTCAACACCGGACAATGAACAATTACTCGATTACCGCCTCATCTCCGAATTAGAACAACTTGGCGGAGGTGAACAATTTATCAATAGCCTCGTCAGTGGCTTTGAGTACGATGGCCGCAAGCACATTGATATTATCAACAGTGCCGTCTTCGATGACTATTATCAATATCGTGAAAGTTTACATGCCCTTAAGGGCTCTTCCACTGAAATTGGCGCCATCAAACTTGCCGGGTTAACACGTCAGGCTGAACAGATAAAACCCGATCAAATCAACAGTCACGAGATCAAACAAATCGCCCGAGATATCAGCCAGGTATTTAATGACTCATTAGTTGCCCTCAAAAAAACCATTACCGACCATAGTTATGAAACTAAACATTAGCTGATGCTAAGACATCTGTTTTACTGGATTGACGATGGACTAGACGTTGCATCATACGCAAATCACGAGGTTGCAATTTCAATGCTGACTCAGCCCAAATTTTAGTGATCGTCAATAATTCGTCATAACTAACCGCACTACAGGCATCTTTAACCTGTCTCATAGCCCGATGGCTATTCGCATTTTTGTTCGATTTTTCAATATAACGATAAACTTCCCATTCGCCTTGTCCAGGCTCAGCGAGAATATCGACAACGCCCATCTCGTAAAGCTCTTCAGCAGAATATAACTTACCTGCCAGAATCATTTTTTCTGCTTTTGATGCGCCAATTTTTCTTGATAAAAGTGAGAATGCACCCATACCAGGGAATAAATTAAATAAGACCTCGGGAAGCCCGAGTTTGGCGCCCTTTTCAGCAATCAATACATTACTTGATAGCGCCGACTCGAAGCCCCCTCCCAGTGCATCACCTTTGACTAAAGCGATAGTGGTCAGATCGCTATCGAGATGGGACATATTGGCATATAAAACGTCAATGCAGCTCACTGCATACGCCAGCAATCCATCGGCATCTTGCTGCTCAATAAGATTTGCAAACAGCCCGAGATCACCTCCCAAATTAAAGATGCCATCAACATCTGAGGCTAGCACCAGGTAATCGTATTTTTGCCCCTGAGATAATCGCATGTCTTGTTTAACACTCGAAAAATAGCTAGCAATTTCACTCAGTAAGGTCGGTGTAAAACAAGGTCTGGGCTCTCCATGCATACGAAACCAGCCTGTACGATATTTTTTATCATAATGTGTAGATAGTTGTGAAAACTGATTTTGCTCCTGTTGTAATTGAGCGGCGTCATCCATTTTTGCCAGGGCATTCATACATCATCTCCTATACAGACTTAATTACCAAAAAAGTAAAACATGCTGGATAGTTAAGCTTTTGCAGGAACCATGCCCAAACAACAAGATAGCAATAAAATATATTTTTATATAATTATCAATAACTTAAATTAAACATAAAGCGATAACAATCGATTATGTAACTGTCAATTATCTGACTAGAAACATCACGCGCAACTCTCTTGCTAGAGTCTTATCAAATTATGCTACAGGCTCAATGGTTTGAGTATGATGAAGAATGCCATCAATAGGTTCAGGTTTTCCTAGATGATATCCCTGACCATAATCAACGCCAATGGCTTTTAACTTTTGCCAGATTTTTTCATCTTCAACAAATTCAGCAATAGTTACCAATCCCATAACATGACCAATATCATTAATCGATTTAACCATTTCATAATCAAGTGGGTCGATGTGCATATCTTTCACAAACATTCCATCAATTTTAATACTTTGTACGGGTAAATTTTTCAGATAGGCAAACGATGACAAGCCACTACCAAAGTCATCCAAAGAGAATTTGCAGCCTAACTCCAATAAGCTTTTAATGAAGTAGTGAGCTTGTTTCAAATTACCAATAGCGGCGGTTTCAGTAATTTCAAACTTAATCATTTCCCGACGAAAAGACGCTGAGGATAATTTTGTCTTGATAAAGTCCAACATATCCTCATTACTTAGGCTCGTACCTGAAAGGTTAATAGCTAAGTATTTTAAATGGGGTACGGAAGTGTAATGTTGCTCCAACCATTCAAATACATGGCTTACAACCCATTTATCAATTCGTTCAGACAAATTGTAACGCTCTGCCGAGGATAGAAATGCGCCCGGAGGGAATAATCGACCCGCTCTGTTTCTCAGTCGGACGAGTACTTCATACATGTCCAGTGAGCCTGTTGCAGTGCTAACAATAGGTTGTGCATACAACTCGAATCTATTCTCGGTCAATGCATCCTTTATCTCATTGACCCATTTAAACTCTCCCTTCTGAGTGGTTAACTGCTGATCTTGTTCCTGATAAATGTAAACGCGGTTTCTGCCAGAATTTTTGGCCGCATAGCATGCACTGTCGGCCTGTTTAAGCGCCTCAGTTCTATCTCGAGTGTGGGAGGTCACCATCGTGACACCAATACTGACACCGACAGTAAAAACTTGAGACTCCCAGATAAACTGGAATTGCGATATCAATTCTTTAATTTCATTTGCAATAAACTCGGCTTTTTCCAGCTCACAATCTTCCACAAGAATCGCAAACTCATCACCGCCAAGTCTTGCTAACGTGTCGCTTTTTCGTGTGGAATTACCGAGTAACGAGCCTAACTGCCGAAGCAGTTCATCTCCTGCAATATGACCACAGGTATCGTTAATGACTTTAAATTGGTCCAAATCAAGGAAACATAAGGCATGTTCAGTTCCTATTCGCTGAGCATCATTCACCAGCATCGACAATCGTCGCTCAAATTCAGTACGATTAATCAAACCAGTCAAATCATCATGTGTTGCTTGAAATGACAATTTCTTCGCTAGTTTTCTTGACTCGGTGATATCCTCATAAATAGCGACATAGTGACTAATCTGTTGTTTGTCATCATAAACTGCTGCGAGATAAAGCTTAACCCAGTAGAGACTGCCATCTTTCCGGCGGTTTTCGATTTCTCCTGACCATTGCCCATCAGAAGCAACCTGATGCCAAATTTCGTCAAAAAATGCTGAAACCATTTTGTTCGATTTGTAGCTCTCGAGTCTCTGGCCAATCATATCGGTGGCAGAATAACCTGATACCTGTTCGCATTTTTTGTTGACATACTCAATCGTACCTTTTGCATCCATAATCAGAATAGAATTTGGACTTGACTCTACGGCCCGAGATAACTTGAGCATGTGCGCCTGGCTGGCTTGTAATTTTTCATTACTCAGTTGTAACGCTTTGGTTCGCTCTTCAATAAGCTCTTCGCGTTTTATCATTTCATCATTAAGTTGATCTACTAAATACTGATTTTTCTCTTGCAGGTTCAAGCTTCTGATCAGATTGTGGTTCGCCCGCTTCGCCATAGAAAACATCAAGGCATAAAAAGCAATAAAACCAAACATTAGGATGTAAACCAATTTATCCGCTGACGTAGTCTCGATCTGATAAATTGACATACTGGTAAGTAATACTAATTGGGGAAGGGTGTACGCCAGAAAAGTAGCGAAATAAGCACTTAGTACAGGCACAGCAGCAGCTATCACAGTGCTGATTAGAATATAGAATAAGGTATTGATTTGAACATCGTCGATAATGACATAAAAAATACTTGCCAACCCCCAAACGATCCCAACACACCCCGTCAGAAAGGTATAGAGAATAATCCATTTTTTTGGCGTAAAACCAAAAATATCATTATGTTTTTTATATAGAAACAGAACTATCAGCCGTATTGAAGACAATAGGCAAATAGTAAGACTCCAGCTAAATAATAGTATTGAGTGGGACTGGACATGATCAAAAAACACGATAAAAACCAGTATGGAGACGCCCATTACTGTGAGATTAGAAAACAACACTTCGTCGTATAAGCGATCAGCTTGTTTTCTTAGTATAACTTGATCATCCATATCTAGCTTATCTATCCGTAACGTTATGAATACATGAGAATATCATTGATTAGAATCTCATTACTAACCCCATGTCACCGGAATAAACTAAGCAGCAGAAGTTTTTGCTAAATTCGCCATCACTAAACGGAACTCACCCTCATCATAATTCATCATTAATAACGTCAAATAGCATTCCTTAAGCTTAAATCATCTGGATAAGGCTGCAAGTATGCCTGTTTGTTTATGTATGGATCTGGATGATTGTTAAAATGATGCCGTAACAGTGTCACAGGCACTATCAAAGGAATTTGCGCAGTTCTGTATTGTTCAATTATCGTCGCCAGCTCTTGTTTTTCAGAGCTCGAAATTTTTTTCTTCAAGTACCCCTGTAAATGCATCAATACATTTGTGTGGGTTTTTCTTGATGCTAATGTTTTCAGTGTCGTCATTAACTCTGCAAAATAACGCTGACCCAATGCATCTGGTTCATGATTACCCGCATCCGCTAACATACGCCCCAACTCGGCATACTTCGATGGAGAATGTGCCATCAAGGTATATTTGTAACGGACATGGAAATCTAAAATGGCTTTTACCGTTAAGCCCTGCTTTTTGAGCTGAAGCCAGTTCGCATAAGCAAAAACACGTGTTACAAAGTTCTCTCTTAGTAAAGGCTCACATAATCGCCCTGACTCTTCCACCGGTAATAAAGGATGTAAATTGGTAAACGCTTTGGCATACAAGCCTCGTCCAGGAGTAGCTGAAGGATAACCATTTTCCTGATAAACCTTTACCCTGAACAAACCACAGCTCGGTGAATTTTTCATAAAGATATATCCACACAAGTCTTGATGTTCTGCTGCTTTTTTTTCTCCAAAAGCCGTCAGTGCATGACTGTAATTTAACGCCTCATCATGAACGGCAACCGCATCCGGGCTCTCAGGGTTACCCACCAAACGTATTGGTTTGCGTGGAATAGTCATGCCTACTCCCACCTCTGGACACTCAGGTACAAAATCAAAATAACGCGATAAACTCTCTGTAGCCAGACGCAAATGTTTATGCGTACCGTCATAACGTACTTCATGACCTAGCAAACAACTACTGATGCCGACTTTAATTTTCATCTCTTCACGTCCATCTCATCTTGTGTAAATTATATTAGCATTGAGATTACTAAAAAATGTGAAGGTCTGGCGAAGATTATTAAGGACATCAATATGCATTATCTAATTACTGGTGGTACAGGACTCATTGGCTCATCACTCTGCCAGCATCTCTTAACATCGGGTAATGATGTCACTGTTCTAAGCCGAGACAGACAAAAAGTCTACAACCTCTTTAGTGACAAGGTAAAAGCCGTAGAATCTCTTGATGAAATCGATCAGAAACATGCTGTAGATATTGTCATTAATCTTGCCGGTGAACCTATTGCGAATAAGAGATGGAGTGAAAAACAAAAAACAATTTTGGAAAAAAGCCGAATCGACTTGACCAGAAATTTAGTCAACTGGATAAAAAGTCTTCAGCAAAAGCCACATACATTAATCAACGGCTCAGCCGTTGGCTGGTATGGCGATCAGGGTGCTCAACCGTTGACTGAGGATAGCGCTTACAAAAGTGACTATGCTCACGAACTTTGTGAGAAGTGGGAGCAAGCCGCATTAGCCGCTCCGGATGATATCAGAGTTTGTATCATTCGCACCGGACTCGTTCTGAGCATGGAAGGTGGTGTTCTTCAACGTATGCTATTACCCTTTAAGCTCGGGTTTGGCTGCACGCTCGGAGATGGACATCAGTTTATGCCATGGATTCATATTACAGACATCGTTCAACTTATTATTTATATCAGCCAGAATCCTTCAGCAACGGGGGTATTCAATGCTACAGCTCCTCATCCGGTCACAAATAAAACGTTTACTCACACTCTGGCCGAGCAGCTAAAACGCCCCACATTCCTAAAAGCACCCGGATCGATTTTAAAATTGGCATTAGGTGAAATGTCTCAACTTTTATTAGGGGGACAAAGAGCGTATCCGGAAAAAGCCAAGGAAATTGGTTATCAATTCCAATATACTGAGCTAGATAATGCTCTCTACAATCTTTTGAATAAACCGTAAACTAATCCTATGACAAAACGTGCCATCTTATTAGCTAACCTTGGTTCTCCTGACGCACCTTCGACAACAGCCGTACGCCGATATCTTAATCAGTTTTTAATGGATCCATATGTGATTCAACTGCCCTGGATACTACGCAGGATGATTGTCAGCCTGTTTGTCTTGCCCACTCGGCCAAAGGCATCAGCAGAAGCCTATCAAAGTGTATGGATGCCTGAAGGTTCTCCGCTAATCGTTTTATCAGAAAAGTTGAAAAATGCACTTCAGGCTAGACTAACAATGCCTGTAGAAATGGCAATGCGTTATGGGAATCCTAGTATTGAACAGCAGCTATTAAAAATTACCGCAGATAAATCGATAGAAGAAGTACTCTATATCCCACTTTACCCGCATTACGCAGACAGCACGGTGACCACATCTATAGAGGAAGCTAAGCGTGTTATCAAAAAACATGGATTAGATATTACGCTGACGATCATCCCTCCCTTTTACGATCACCCTCAATACATAGAAGCTTTAGTGACCAGTGCTCAGCCTTATCTCGAACAACCTTATGACCACGTGGTATTTAGTTATCATGGGCTGCCCGAGTCACATATCACTAAATTGGATAGTTCGGGTTCACACTGTCTAAAACAGAATAATTGCTGCCAGGGGAGTCATCCCGCTCATAAAACCTGCTATCGACATCAGGTTATGAGAACCACTGAATGTTTCGCCACGCAAGCCGGTTTAGAAAAACAGCGTTATTCCGTCGCATTCCAGTCTAGATTAGGCCGGGCAAAATGGTTAGGACCAAATACAGAAGACACCTTGCGAGATTTAGCTCAACAAGGTGCAAAACATGTCATGGTTTTATGTCCGGCATTTGTCACCGATTGTCTCGAAACATTAGAAGAAATTGCCATTCGTGGCGAAGAAGTCTTTAAAGAAGCCGGCGGCGAGAAATTGACGCTCATTCCATGTATGAATGATGATCCGGCATGGGTAAATGTGCTAGCAGATTGGTGTCAAAATTAGACGCGACCAATTAAAGGTTGTCTGACAACTTGGCTGGTATATTCACCACCGGGTCCGTAAGCGCCAGTTTCGGGATCGCGTCCACGGAGAATAGATAAAGCCCTGACCAAATATTGCCGGTTTACATTGATAATGCCACCGTTTATTTGATTAAACTCCCGGCAAGTTTTTGCCACTTCACGAAGCCGTGATACCTGCATAGACATACGAGTTGCGTCGGCTTCTTCCTGGTTTGCAATAAAGGCCTCTAAACCAGACTTTCCTGCTGGGAAACCGACAGCAGACAATAACTGCTCACGCTGTCGGGCAAGTTGCTCCAGCTTTAACAGGTACGGCTGTTTGAGTTTGGTTATTTCAGAGACTTTATCAACATCTGAAATTTTTAACGCATCGCGTTCCTGCTTTAACAGGCTTGCAAGTGCAGTACTATTGCTGATTTCAGATTGTAAAATCGTACTCAGCTGCTGCATGGCATTCATTGACATGAGGATGTCCTTTCTACAGGTTACCCTCAAAATCAATCATTTTTCGTGCCAACTGTTGACTGTCCACCTGATAAGTGCCGTTATCAATTGCCGCTTTAATACTATCGACTTTAGTCTGATTCACAGTAGGGACATCAGCTAAGCTTTTTTCTACCTGCGACAGTGTATCGCTTAAACTCACTTTATCACTTTCCGTGTTTGGGCTTGATGTTGTCACTGACGGTGATTTTTCTGCCGTCTCATTGCGTTCACCTACATTTCGTGACGGGTTATATTCCGTCTGAGATGGTGGTTTAATACTATTAATATCAGACATATAAGCTGTCTCCGTTTATCTTATGTTTGTTGTATCGGCAGCAAAGAAAGAAAGTTGAGAATTTTTTACATTGTCACCTGAACAATGCCTGGCGCCTGTACGACACCTTCTACCACCCGGTTTGAAGAATTATTTTTTACTTTAATTTTATCACCTAAAACGGCATCTTCCATCGCCATGCCATTCATCCTCACTTCCATAGATCCTGCTTGAGCAACAAGTATGACTTGTTCACCTCGCTGAACGACTTTCTGTTGCTTGAGACTACGTGGAGTCAGCGCTGTTCCCATAGCAACGGGATACTTTAACTGTTGACCTAATACCTTGTTAGTTGAAAGTAAAAAACCTTGCCGTAAGTCACTAATATCCTGCATAACAATTTTAACATCGGATGCTTTCAAAGTCTGATTTGCTGACAACGCTTTAGCTGCCACAACGACAGGGCGCATGACTTTGACTTGAACAGCTACGTATACAGTCCACTCTATTGGCGCAAGACAGCGGATGCCGATAGTTCTTTTTCCAACTGTATTAGCATTGGATGTAGAAAAAGCTTCTAAATCACCAGAACAGGCTTGCAGTCGTAAGCGTTTATCCATAGCATCAACAATCACTTGAGGATTGTCGTAATAGGCTTGTGCATCGTTCATGGCAAAAACGTAAGCAGTTTGCTCAATTCCGGCTAAAGCTTGTAAAGATTCGGCATTTACAGAAGGCGTCAAAAAAACGACACTTAGAAAGCATAAAAAAAATCTACGAATCATGCGAGTTTACCTAATATGTGAGGTTAAAAAACTTCTTGATTTCAATGCTGCAAGTTATATGCCTAGACTCAATCGCAAAAACTCAAGACTTGTTAAGCATTGCCGATAGCATCATTAAGTATAGAGGAGTCAACATGAGCAGCATTATTGATGGTGTAGACCAACGTACCAACCTTGCCGGTACGAATCGTCTGGAGTTATTGTTATTTCGTCTAGGCACCGCTCAGCTTTACGGCATTAACGTTTTTAAAGTTCGTGAAGCGATTGCTTGTCCGGCCTTAACCAAGCTTCCACAATCTCATCCTAATATTAAAGGTATGGCCTCTATACGTGGACAAACAGTCAGCATTGTTGATTTATCACAAAGCATCGGACGTCGACCTATACAAGATATGGCAGAGAGTTTTGTCATCCTCGCCGAATATAACCGTTCTGTTCAAGGATTTTTAGTCACCTCTGTTGAACGTATTATTAATATCAGTTGGTCTGATGTATTACCGCCACCAGCAGCATCAGGTGCCAGCAGTTATCTGACTGCTATTACCAAATTTGAAGACAAGTTAGTCCAGATTATTGATGTTGAGCAAGTTTTAGCCGAGGTGATGGGTATTCAGGCTGACGTATCTTCTGAGTTAGTCAATAATTATTCTGAACATAACCAAGAGATACGACAACATATTCTGGTGGTTGATGACTCCAGTGTGGCCAGAAATCAGATTAAACGCACGCTTGAGCAAATTGGCTTAGAAATTACCTTAGCTAAAAATGGTAAGGAAGCTCTGGATATGCTCAAGGCGTGGAAAGCAAATGGTGAAGATATCTATGAAAAAATCGCCTTAATGATATCCGATATCGAAATGCCAGAGATGGATGGTTATACACTGACATCTGAAGTTAGAAATGACCCGGCAATGAAGAGTTTGCCAATCCTATTACATACCTCAATGAGCGGCACATTTAATCAGGCACTGGTTTCAAAAGTCGGTGCAGATAAATTTATCCCTAAATTTTCTGCTGATGAACTAGCGGCAGCAGTACAGTCAATGCTGAAATAAAAAAAGGCTCTTTTCAGAGCCTTTTTTATGCCTAGCGGAGTGGTCCAAAACCATTTAAATCAGCCGGCATTGGGATAACATTATTTTTTTCTGTAACAATATCCGCTTTCGCTCTCATCAGATTAGTCCCTGTAAAACCACTGACACGATATACCCAGTCAGACAGTTTTTTATTTAAGGCTTCAGCTTCAGTTTTGACTTGTTCTTCTGATTTCAGTACATCAAGCGCTTTAATATCATCAGATGCTTCGCTGATCAGTTCCGGCTGATAATCCGCAGATAACGTTGTGTAGTAGAAACCATCAATAAATGACGTTTTGGTGGTTATCACCAAACCGTCAAATGTAATAAATCGCGCAATAACCACGTCCGCGTCGCCCCGATTAAAATCTTTTTTCGGTAACACGTCTTCCATACGCAACTGATGTAATGATCCCGCTATGTCGTACCCCAACTGAGGATATTTAAATACGGTTTTTTCACCCGACTCAGGTGTGCCAAATTTGTCTTTTTTGCCTAAATTTACCAGCGTAGCAATATCACCATTAGGCTGAATAATTTCCACCCGAGCAATACGTTCACGCGCTAAATCAATAACCTGACTATCAATCCAGTTCAACATCACAGGGCTAATCAGCAAGTAGCCTTCGGCTAACCAGCTTTGCTCGTCACCTACACGCCTGACATAAAACTGTTTAGGGCCGGCACTGGCGACAGTCACGTCACGTTGCTTACCTAATAGTAAGCCTGCAATGTCATTATCTCCATGCTTTAACAACACTTTGATCGAATCACCATCAGGCGTTTCAGGCTTAGCGCCATCCACGCCCAGCACAGCATATTGCTCTGGATTAGAGGTCTTTTTCTCCATCAGCTTTGCTTCTGATAGATCAATCAACATACGCTTCACTTCATCAAAGTTTGCTGGATAGTTGTAGTGATCAGGAATAAACCAGTCTTCCCCTTCTCGATGCAGTGAAAACTGATCTTCACCACTGCTGAATTGAATATTATCTACCTGACTCAATTCACTGAATAAATCAGGAAACAACAATCCATAATCATCATCATTATCATCAGTTCGATAAATGGTTACTAACATCAGCAATACCATCACGACTGTAATAATGAAAAGAATAGTCAAACTGTTGAATTTTTTTGTCATGTTATAAACCTATTATCGAGTCGACTAAAACAGCATCGTTATTGCTGGCTACGTGCTTTATTGCGTTTCCGGATACGCATCCAGCCAGTGAAAACCGCTAATAATCCGACTAATATCGGTACCAAACCTATATTGAAAAACTTCAACTGTGCATCAAGTTTATCAATATCTTTACGCAAGTTAGCCTGTACATCACGAAGTTGTTGTTGAGTCTTATTGGCGGTCAGACGGAATTCAGCAATTTCCTTTTGTTGCTCAGGAGATAATATTTGTTGTCCTGAACCACTACGCTGGACTTGCATACGGGCGATACGTTGCTGCGTTTCTTTCAGCTTGTTCTGTAATTCACGCTCTTTGGTACGGAAGCGTTTTTCGGCATCACGTTGCAGCTCAATTACCTTGTAAAAAGGTCTGGAAAAACCTGCTCGGGAACGGATACTGATTAACCCTTCACTGCCTGTCATATCCTCAATAGCATTAATCAGAAAATCAATGTTATTTGATGTATTAAAGGCTAATTGCTTGCCATAAAAGTCCTGAGTTTCGACCCAAAAACGATCATCCAGCATATCGACATCAGCAATGGCGATAACATCAATATCACTCTTAGCTTTATCTAAATGGCCTGGCATTTTTTTCAACTCACCAGACACCGTTTTCGCGCCATCTGGGAACGCTGTTTTTACCTCGCCTTGGGCGCGAATAGCCATTGGATAACTAATTGTCCCCGGTTGATATTTCGTCAACAGGGCAACAGGATCATTACGGAATTGAACCACCCGCTTATCCACCAGCATCGCTTCGTTGCTTGATGAGAATAAAGGCGTAATTTTTGTGGTATGACCATCCAGAATCTCAAAACGCCCTGGAGTGGCAACATTCAATTGACGTAAAGCTGAGGTGATACGCTCATCTTTATTAAAGTTGCCTTTGGTCAACTTCTGCCAGAGTACATAATCGATGGGCTGATAATCTGTCTTAGCACCAAAATCCACTTTCGTTGCGGTTTTACGATCTGCTACGACATCAGTATTGGAACGCTTAAAGCCCCATGCCTCAAATAATTCATCCATATTTGAGCTGCGAGGCGCCAACATGGCACTCATTGGATTGTCCGGATCCTTTTTCGGCTTATCGACTTCTGCGTAAGGGTCAACAAAGGTAATCAACTTACCACCAGCCAACACGTACTGATCGATCGCATAGAGCGTACTTTCAGACAGCTCTTTGGGATGAATCACCACTAATGCATCCATACTTGAGGGAATGCGGCGAACGTCGGTAGGTAGCATAGAGACATTAAACATCTGACGTAACTCAGCCATCATGGCCCAAGGTTTGGCACCATCAGCAGAGGCGACTTCACCTTTTAAAGGATCGTACTGCTCACCATCAACTTCCAGAGAGCTAATCACCCCCACCGTTTTTCTGTTGTTGTTAGACAGTTTGTATATCAATTTTGTCAGATCATATTCCAGCGTATCTTCTTTTTCTGGCTGAAAGAAAGGAATCGTTTCAACACCATCTACTTCATTGGTACCTGCCAAACCAAAATATAATGGATCTGATTCGCCATCAATCGGCACAGACTGCAAACCATATTGATCAGCACGCTGTTCATCGGATGAAAAAGGTTCAGGGTTCATTACAAACAAACGAATCTTGCCATTCGAAGCTCGTTGATATTCAAGCAATAGTTCCTGAACACGTTGTGCATAGGATTTCAAACTAGGCAACGCCTGAGCTGCTTTTTCTGTGTAATAAAAACGCAGACTAATCGGCTCTTTCATCGATTTGAGAATGTTAACCGTGCCATCGGATAAGGTGTAAAGATTATCCTCAGTCAAATCAACACGTGCTGATTTGAAGTTGCCATTGACCACAATATTGAATGATACAAACAGAATGATGGCCAGAATCAGACCTGTTGCAGATAATAGTTGTTTATTCATCGTCGCAATTCTCTCCTAGTCAGCCTTACGAGCATTGACGATAAGGGCGTTAGCAAACAGCCAGATAACGATTAATGAAATGAAATACATCATATCTCGCATATCAATTACGCCTTTGCTGATAGCGTCAAAATGGGTCAAGAAACTAAACGAGCTCACTGTTTCCACTAATGTCTTAGGTGCCCAGCCGCTGAAAAAGTCAATGACGATACCATAGCCGCTCAGTACAAATACCAAGCTAATAATCAGGCTAATCACAAAGGCAATCACCTGATTTTTGGTAATCGCTGAGATACATGAGCCAATGGCCAGAAAACCGCCCGCCATTAATAAACTGCCTAAGAAACTCGCCACAATGACACCATTATCAGGATTACCCAGATAATTCACGGTAATCCACAATGGAAAATTCAAAAACAACGCTAAGCCAGTAAACGCCCAGGCCGCGAGGAATTTACCAATAACGGCTTCAAAAACAGAAACAGGTAAGGTCATCAATAACTCAATTGAGCCACTCTTACGTTCTTCGGCCCATAAACGCATTGATATGGCCGGAATCAACAAGATGTACAACCATGGATGCATGGAGAAGAAAGGATAAAGGTCGGCTTCACCGCATTCGAAAAAGTTACCAACATAGAATGTTGAAAAGCCAGTTAACAACAAGAAAATGATAATGAAAACATAAGCCACCGGTGTAGCAAAATAGCCATTAAACTCACGTTTCATAATGAACCAGATATTACGCATATTCATCAGTTTTTGGCTCCCGTACTAGGCATGGTAATACTACGGAAAACTTCATCCAGGCGACCTGCTTCCGCATGCAAGGCATCAATGCTCCAGCCATTCTCACGAATTTTCTCTGATAAGTCCGCGGTAATTTGCTGTCCATCTTTTGGATAGACTCTGAAGCCAGCCCCTTCCACAGGTTCAACTTGAGCAACAAACGGCAATGAGTTCAAGAAGGTCTCGAATGCCTTTTGTTCGACATTAGCGACATTGACCACAACGGCATGGTAATAACGTGATTTTGATTCCAGTTGTTGAGGTGTGCCGTCAAACTTCACTTTACCGTTAGCAATAACAACGTTACGCGTACACAGAGCGTGTACTTCTTCGAGAATATGGGTAGAGATGATAATGGCTTTATCTTCCGCCATTTCGTTAATTAATGTTCTGACTTCGTGTTTTTGATTCGGATCGAGACCATCTGTAGGTTCATCAAGAATTAACACGGGCGGATTATGCAAAATAGACTGAGCCAGACCAACACGACGCTTGTACCCTTTCGACAGGGTTTCAATCGGTTGATACATGACATTGGTAATTCTTGCCCGCTCAGCTGCACTGTCGACAGCACGACGTCTGTCAGCCCCTTTAATACCTCGAATTTCAGCAATAAACTTCAGGAAACTATCCGGCGTCATATCCGCGTAAGCCGGTGCCCCCTCAGGAAGATATCCTAAATGTGCTTTCACCGAAATAGGGTCTGTCAGCACGTCATAACCACAAACTCTTACCGTACCTCTTGTCGGTGTCAAAAACCCGGTAATCATTTTCATCGTCGTTGATTTGCCGGCACCATTCGGGCCTAAAAACCCTAGCACTTCGCCTTTACTGACAGAAAATGACACACCATCAACGGCTTTGATCGCACCAAAATATTTGGCCAGATCATCGATCTCAATTCTCAATGTCATAACAAAAGCGTCCCCCGCTTCCTAATCATTTTTGCAAACCTGTCATTATTCTGAGGTGAAGCAATTTAAGTCAAGCTTGAATTGTCTTTCATCAACCCCATTGTCTTAAAGATTCATAGCGCATAAGCTGTCACATAACACTCCCACTTATTCAGATATGAGATGTCAATGAAACGCTTAACACATAAAATCCGTGATTTCGGCTGGTCAGTCAGCGACAGTTTTGCCGATACCACAACTCGTCAACGTATCATTAAGACCACCGGCGTCATCATAGGTGTGATTGCATCCATTATGGTCATTCTGATGGTGTGGTGGAGCATCGCCCCCAGTGAATTTGACCCCACTGAAAATGCCCGAATTATGGCATCTCAACAGCAACAACAACTGGTAACCGGTTATACATCCACAGCGACACTCATCACACTCGCTGAAAAGCTACTGGATAAACCGGGTGGCTACTTGAGCAATGATGTCATGCCACCATCCGTGTGGATGGACAATATCCCTCGCTGGGAGTTCGGCGTGCTGGTGCAGATTCGTGATTTTGCTCGGGTCTTGCGCAATGACATCAGTCGTTCACAATCACAATCACGTGAAGATGAGGATCTGGCGATTGCTGAACCTCAGTTTAACTTTAATTCCAACTCCTGGTTATTCCCGCCCACTGAACGTGAATACCGTGCGGGCATTAAGTCTCTTAAATCCTACTTAGCCAGATTGAGCAGTAATCAGGATGATGCTCAATTTTATGCCAGGGCCGATAACTTAGTCGCCTGGTTATCCGTGGCAGAAAAACGTCTTGGTAGCTTGTCACAGCGCTTAACCGCCAGTGTAGGTCAGGTCCGGATTAATACTGACTTAGCCGGTGATGCTGAGGCGCTGCAATCAACCCCTTTAGCAGATGAAGTGGTGACAAAAACGCCTTGGAATAAAATCGACGACGTATTCTACGAAGCGCGAGGAACAACCTATGCCCTCATCCATTTATTGAAAGCCGTCGAATATGATTTTTCTGATGTCTTAAGGAAGAAAAACGCTCTAGTCAGCCTTCGTCAGATCATTCGCGAACTGGAAGCCACACAGGAGCCGGTGTTAAGTCCGGTCATTTTGAATGGGAATGGGTTTGGCTTATTCGCTAATCATTCATTAGTGATGGCTTCTTACGTGTCTCGGGCCAATGCGGCTTTGATCGATTTAAGAGATCTGTTAAATCGAGGATAAATCCTACAAAAGAAGGGTATTTGACTTATATATCAGGGCAAATCACCCAACCAGGTCAGAAAATAACATCTTATTATTGAATTATCCGGCCCCGAAACAGGGGCTGGAAGTTCAGATTTAATGGAGATGTTCATGTTGTTTCAACTTAAATCAATTAAGCCAGTTTTGCTTTCAGCAACACTGCTGCTTATTTCAGCACCATCAGTTTTTGCTGATGACAAACCTTACACCGTAACGAATGGCAATGAACTTGATGCCTCAAGCTATGCTGGCTTCAAACTGTATAGAAACTTCTGCGCCCGCTGTCATGGCACCTATGGTCAAGGTATGGTTGGGCCTAATCTGGCTGAAAGCCTGAATGTGATTTCGAAAGAGGAATTTTTTAATACGGTAGAGCATGGAAAAACGGGCACTATCGGCAGCATGCCGGCCTGGTCATCAAATGCAAAAGTCATGAAAGGCAGAGAAGACATTTATAACTATCTTAAAGCCAGAGCAGACGGCGCAATTGGCGAAGTAAAACCTAAAAAAGCCAATTAAAACCAGAAACAGCATTGAGGGCTGTAAACAGCCCTCAATAGTTAAGTTATCTTAGAACGCCCATTGGCTTCGAACCTGAAATACGGATGGTTCATCATTATCATTCGGCCCACCATCGACTTCCAGCACGTCCACATAGTTAGCAGAGAAACGTAATGTTGGTGTTGGATACCAGTTCACACCATACGTCATTGCATCCGCTTCCCCACCATCAATACCTGCATCACTTAAATCAAGCGAACTATAGCGCAAGGCCAGCTCCCAAGCACCATAACCACCTTCACCGACAATCGAGCTTGGTTTCACGCCACCCATCACACCATTTTTGTATTGGCGGGTCTCGCCGGTCAGGATATAACCCGCTTGCAGATACCAGCCATCAAAGTCGGCATCTTTACCGTTATTGCGATTCACCTTTGTGGTGATATATTCACCTTGTACAGAGTATGGCCCGTGACCAGCAGCCAGTTCAGCACCGATATTGTAATAATCTGCAACTGAAGTAATATCTCCGGTATCAATAATGCTCACACCAGATACATGTGATTCAGCCTCACTATCGAAGCCCACTTTTCCACTATCGCCAGTATCACGGTAGTTAAGGCCAAGACCTAAATGCACAAAATGCACACCATCGTTAATGGGAGCCCAGGTGCCACGAGCCGTTGCCCCCCAGCCTTCGTCATTTTGACCACCTTTATTAGTGATGGAGTCACCGAAGATGCCTGTCGCCCATGACCAGTGCGTTGTTTCATTACTCGCCATGATTCCCATCTTTCTTCCTGAAGAAAAAGCGTTAGGCAGCGCGCGTTCCATAAATAATGTGTTATTTGCACTGGTCAGATAATCTAAGCTGAACGGTGTTTTAAAATTACCGACAGTGATATCCATTGGCTCAAAGCCTGTATAGGCCAGGTAAGCATCGGTTATTCCCTTGCCATTCGACCCGGTACTGGCAAAATCATATTCGAGCTTAAAGTCCCACACGTTATACATTGTGCCCGAATAGGAAATCCTGGCACGGCGAAATTCTGAACCATCCCCCATTTCAGGTTGACCACTATAGCTTGCCGCATCGGCTTGTAAGCGACCACCTAACTTACTTTCAAACTTACCGTCACGGGTCTTAACACCAATCCCTCCCTTGACGGTGACTTCAACATCTGAAGGCTTGGTCGCTTCAGCGAGTTTGGCATCGACTTGTTGTTTTTCTTGTTTTGCCTGAGCCTGATTTTGTTTTAATTCTGCCATCAAGCGACCATACTGGTCATCATTGACCATACCGTTTTCATGCAGCATATTAATCAGAGTTTCAATTTCAGATCCCGCATAGGCAGGACCCGATAATGCCGCCAGAACACCGGCAGCCAGCAGGCTTCTCTTTATCGTCATGTTCTTCTCCTTGTCTGAATTTTTAACACTACATAGCTGCAAAACAGCTTGTAATCTTAGTTAGCGGTTAAAAGGCGCTTATCATGACAGTTTTGTTACAACAATTACCCGATGTAAATCATGGAAATTAAAATAGACTTTCACTGGCAACTGACCCAGCACGGAAAACTGCATCACATTGATGACATTCTGTTTCAGATGCTGGAAGCCATTCAGCAAGAAGGATCGTTAAAACAAGCCACCGACAAACTTGGCGTGTCATATCGCTTTGCCTGGGGTTTATTGAATAAATGGGAAGCGTTACTTGGCCAGCCTTTAGTTATTCTTGAGCGAGGCCGAGGTGCGCGATTAGCTGTTGTCGGGGAGAAACTGATGCATGCGAACCGCCATCTCAGCGCCTCATTTTCTCCGGAATTGGATAACTTTTCCACCGAATTGAAACGTGAATTTGAAGCCATCTTGGATCATAGCCCCCGCGATACATTTAAAATTTTTACCAGTCATGGTCTGGCCGTTGGTGCACTAAAAGAATTACTCGATCAGCAATCTGACTTTTTATTGGATTTACATTTTCACGGCAGTCAGGAAAGTCTGAAAGCATTAAAAGCTGGTGATTGTCATATTGCAGGCTTCCATCTTCCGATTGGCGAGTTAAGACGTCACTTAATGAGCGACTATTTAAAACTGCTTGATGAAAAACAACATCAATTGATCTATGTGGTTCGTCGTAATCAAGGTCTGATGGTTACTAGGGACAACCCGAAACACATCAACGATCTCAGCTCGCTGACTCAGGATGGGGTCACTTTTATCAACCGGCAAACGGGGTCGGCCACCCGCACATTATTTGATCAACTTCTTGTAGCGAATGCTATTTCCAGTGACCATATTAAAGGCTACTCACATGAAGAGTTCACACACATGGCAGTGGCAGCCATGGTGGCTAGTGGTGCTGCCGATATTGGCTTCGGTATCGCTCCCATTGCCGATAAATTCAATCTGGAGTTTATCCCCTTGGTATGGGAACACTACTGCTTGGCAGTACCGCAGCTATTAGTGGATGACCCAAGAGTACAGGCCATTATCAGTTTATTGAAAAGCCCGTCTTTCCATCGAAAAGTGAAAGATTTTAAAGGCTATGACACAACACGTTCTGGTCAGCTTGTGAGCTTTGATGAAATCTTCGCTTAACTACGCTGCCAGTGCCCGCTTTTCCCACCTGCTTTTTCCAATAGACGAATATTGGTCATCGTCATACCTTTATCAACCGCTTTACACATATCGTAAATGGTCAGAAGCGTGACTTGTACCGCGGTAAGCGCTTCCATTTCTACGCCCGTTTGACCACTGGTTCCCACTGTTGCCCGGCAATGTATAGAAGCTGTTTCACTGTCTAATACAAAATCGACAGACACCTTGGTCAACGCCAATGGATGACATAATGGCACTAAATCCGCTGTTTTTTTCGCCGCCATAATCCCAGCAATCCGGGCAATCCCTAATACATCGCCTTTTTTATGTCCGCCCTGTTCTACTAAATTAAAGGTCTCCGATAACATAACGATGGTGCCCTCAGCAATGGCAACACGGTCTGTCGTGGCTTTACCGCCGACATCAACCATATGTGCTTCACCTGCTTGATTAAAATGAGTCAAATCCGTCATCGCAAATGTTATCCTCTAACTTTAAATTAGCTGAAACGATCAACCAGATGAGTATTCAAGTCAAATTTTTTGCCAGTCTTCGAGAAAAACTCGGTCAAGCCGATATGGAACTGACTACTGCCAGTACCGCTCTAGATGCATGGAATCAGGCCACCCAAAATAAGCCTGTGCCGGATAATCTGCTTGTCGCTATCAATTTAGACTACGCAAAACTCAACACACCAGTACAAGACGGCGATGAAGTCGCCTTTTTCCCACCGGTAACCGGAGGCTAATATGGCCAGTTGGGTAAGTGACCATCTTATTGAGCCGTGGCAAATCATTGCTGAGCAACAGTCAGCGCAGAACTTAGCAGGTCAGTATGGCGCAACGGCCAGCTTTATCGGTTCTATGCGAGACTTTAGTGATCGTACTGATATAAAAAAGATGGTGCTTGAACATTACCCAGCGATGACCGCCCGCTACCTGGAAAAGTTAGAAGATATGGCGAGGCAAAAATGGCCATTACTCGATTGTCTGATAGTTCATCGTGTCGGGGAAGTCCATCCCGGAGATGCCATTGTCGTCATTGCTTGCTGGTCAGCGCATCGTCGTGCCGCGCTGGATGCTTGTGACTGGTTAATTGAAGAGCTGAAGTACAAAGCACCGTTCTGGAAAAAAGAGTTTACGAATGAAGGTGGACATTGGGTCACAGGGAACACTGATGGCCACTAACAAACAAGGAAAGTCATTATGATTACAGCATTGTATGCCAGCCTCTGCGCCTTACTGATTGTCAAATTATCACTGGGCGTTATCGCCGTCCGTCGCAAGCATAAAATCGGCTTGGGTGACGGTGGTAATGATGAATTACAAGCCGCTATCCGTGCCCAGGGAAATGCTACCGAATATATTCCCATCACCTTAATTTTGATGTTTCTACTGGAAAATATTGTGGTGTATAACTGGATAATTCACCTTGCCGGCATCACATTGCTAACCGGTCGGATCATTCATGCTATTGGCATCAAAAACCAGGATATAAAAAAGCGTGTTCTTGGCATGAAAATCACGCTTTATATGATTATTGCCTTATCGATATTAAATATCGTCTATTTTGCTTTAGCCTATTTGATGCCGATCAATTGACTTTAATCGCTACTTAAACCGAGCTCATCCCAGATAGCATCAATGCGTTTGACCACTTCAGCATCTCGCACGATCGGCCGTCCCCATTCTCTATCGGTTTCACCCGGCAGTTTATTGGTGGCATCCATACCCATTTTAGAACCCAGTCCTGAGACCGGCGAAGCAAAGTCTAAATAATCAATGGGTGTATTTTCTACCAGCGTGGTATCCCGGGCAGGATCCATCCGCGTGGTGATCGCCCAAATCACATCTTTCCAGTCTCTTACATTGACATCATCATCCACCACAATCACAAACTTGGTGTACATAAACTGACGCAGGAAAGACCATACCCCCATCATCACGCGTTTGGCATGGCCGGGATACTGTTTTTTCATGCTCACCACAGCCATTCGGTAAGAACAGCCTTCTGGTGGTAGATAGAAATCAACAATTTCTGGAAATTGTTTTTGTAATATCGGCACAAACACTTCATTCAAGGCAACACCAAGAATAGCCGGTTCATCTGGTGGGCGACCGGTATAGGTACTGTGGTAAATCGGATTCTGGCGTTGTGTTATTCGTTCGATAGTAAAGACAGGAAAGCTATCCACTTCATTGTAATAACCCGTATGATCGCCATACGGCCCTTCTGGTGCCATATCATCGGGATAAATAAAGCCTTCCAGTACAATTTCCGCATTAGCCGGTACTTGTAAATCATTACCCATACATTTGACTAATTCGGTTTTACTGCCACGCAGTAATCCTGCAAAAGCATATTCGGACAAAGTATCAGGCACAGGTGTGACAGCACCTAAAATGGTGGCTGGATCGCAACCCAATACCACGCTAATAGGAAACGGCTCTCCCGGATGGGTCTGTTGCCACTCTTTAAAATCCAGTGCACCGCCACGATGTGATAACCAGCGCATAATCACTCGATTTTTGCCGATGACTTGTTGGCGATAAATGCCCAAGTTCTGCCGTTCCTTGTGCGGGCCTTTGGTCACCACCAGCCCCCAGGTAATTAAAGGCGCGGCATCTTCCGGCCAACATAGTTGGATTGGATACTTTGCCAAATCAATATCATCGCCTTGAAGCACCAACTCCTGACACGCTGCCTTTTTGACTAGCTTGGGTGACATGGTCAGCACTTTTTTAAAGATGGGGAGTTTCTCCCACGCATCTTTCATGCCCTTGGGTGGTTCAGGTTCTTTCAGAAAAGCGAGTAACTTACCGATTTCACGTAAAGCCTCGACAGAGTCTTCTCCCATTCCCATCGCCACTCGTTTGGGTGTACCAAACAGATTCAGTAACGCAGGAATATTAGATCCTTTCGGATTTTCAAACAGTAATGCCGGACCACCGGCTCGTAGCACGCGATCAGCAATTTCCGTCATTTCCAGTGCTGGATCGACTTCGGTTTTAATCCGTTTTAATTCACCCTGCTGTTCTAGGCCATTGATAAAGTCACGTAAATCGGTGTATTTCATTCAGATACTCAGTTAACTACAGATTCAAGCTCTGATGAGCTTACGTCAGAATCTTACTGGATAACAAAGATCGGCTAAAGCCATAATACAAAGTATCTATCTAAAACACGCCTTTTTGCTACTCAACTCATATTAGAGTCGTCGCTAAGCATATTGAAGAAATTCAGTAATACCGACATTATGTCTGCCAAGTTTAATAATCTCAGCTCAAATCATGACAGAACATTACCAATATCAATCGAGACAGATTGAAAAAAATCCAGCGAAAGAATTCCGTTTTGGCAAAGGTCGAATTAGCTGTTATTTATCGTTTACACTCAGTGTATTAAGCCTTTTGGCCGTAGTGGCCTATCTATATCCAGCTTATTTAACAACCGCCGCTCTGCGCGAGGTCTATGATGCTGAGCAGTTACAACAAGTTTTGAAATACGCTATGTATTTCTCATTATTTTTTGCTGTATTGACCTTTGTCTTAAACAAGGGCAAATACAAAGCGTATGGTTTAGGCGCTATCACTTTAACGTTAATCGGCTTTGCTTTAGGTGGTTACAGCATCCCTATCGGTAATGTAGAGCCAAAAGAATTATCTTTGGGCATTGATTGGTTAATCCTGGCCTTTTTGGGTTCCGTTGCTATTTTCATGACAATGGAAAAGCTGTTTCCCAAATATCGAGATCAAGTTATCACCCGCCCTGAGTGGGGAATCGATATGTTTTATTTCTGCTTTAACCATCTGGCTATCTCCGCGATTTTGATTTTTGCCAACTATCATGCCAGCCATTTTGATTGGGCCGTGAGTCCATCGGTGCAGTCTGCCGTTCAAGCTATGCCCGTTTGGTTGCAAGTCATATTAATCGTCCTGGCAGCAGACTTTGTATTGTATTGGGAGCATCGGGCCTATCATGAAGTTAAAACTCTCTGGCCTATTCATGCGGTTCATCACTCTGTTGAACATCTGGACTGGTTAGCAGGATCCCGTGGTCATTTTGTACAGGTATTTTCCGAACGCGCCATGGTAATGATCCCACTCTATTTACTGGGTGCGGATGAGTCGGCATTGAATATATGTCACCTTTGCTGCTCTTCAGGCCATTCTGATTCACTGTAATGTGGATATTCCTTTTGGCCCCCTCAAGTATCTTTTTGTCACACCACAATTCCATCATTGGCATCACAGCTCAGAGAAACCGGCTATTGATACCAACTACTCAGCTCACACAGTGTTGTTTGATCGCTTATTCGGTACCTATCATCTCCCAGGAAATTACTGGCCTGCCGAATACGGCACAACAGTTCGGCTACCACGACATATTCTCGGACAGACTTGGTACCCGATCTATCGCTGGAAACAACGGCTAGGCAAAAAAGTCTCTTGAATAATGACTATTGGGTCTAAGATAACTTAGGCCTATAATGAAAAATAATTAAATCAGTCAGTTGGAGGTTGTTATGGCTGGAGGATGGTCCCGAGATGGGGCAGTACAAGATCAAATAGATGCCAGTGTTGATGACGCGATTCAACAAGCGCGCTCACGTTTACCACAAGGCGAAAGTCTGACGCATTGTGAAGAATGCGATGCTGAAATACCTGAAGGGCGCCGTAAAGCCATTCCTGGCGTTTACCTGTGCGTGAAATGCCAACAGGAAATAGATAACGAAAATAAAGCCGCTAGTATGTTTAACCGGCGAGGCAGTAAAGACAGTCAACTACGCTGAGTAGAAATGTACTCAAATAAAAAAGGGCGAATAGCCCTTTTTTAATGCCAGTAAACAATTAAGTTTTTCTCACCATTTCATTTGTCACAAAAATGTCATACGCTTCATTCATAATCGTAATATTTTGATATAGCCGCTATTTAGTTCTTTTTCGGTCACTTTATGGAGTTGACAATGACAAGCACAGAACAGGTAAGCAGTCCCCGCAAAAAATTACTCACCCCAGCCCAGGTTAAACGCTGTAAAACGATAGCTGCTTCCACCAATGACTATAGTGCTCGAGCCAATGTTTTACTTGCTCTCCATAGCGGTGCCAGTCAAATGCAGGCAGCAACACAAACTGGACTGACTATCGGTCAGGTACGTTATTGGGCTGCTCGGTTTCGTCAACTCGGTATGGATGCCTTCCCTTCCAGCTCAAATGAAAATCCAGCCCAAAGTGCTCAAACAGCAGATGCCTTAACTGAAGAAAAACCTAAAAAAGTCAAAAGCAAAGATAAGAAAAAATCAAAAGCCGACAAAACCAAAAATAAAGATAAAAAATCTAAAAAAGATAAGTCCGCTAAAAAAGACAAGAAAAAAGCCAAAGATAAAAAGAAAACTAAAAAATAGTCGCATTTTTCAGTACCGTAATTACTACGGAGAAACAAACTCAGTTGGTCGAAATCTTCGACGTCTGTTTTTCAAAGACGCTGACGATCATAGTATTTGGTTTTCATTATTGATATCACTTGAGCTTGAGCATGCAAATATAAATTGACTGTGAGCGATTTATTGTTCAGCCTGATCCGTCTCTAGCTGAAAATGACCTATATTTAAGAGAGAATAGATAATGAAAAAATACCTTGCTTTAATCCCTCTGCTTTTTCTTGCACAACAGGCGTTTGCTGTAGATGCAGAGCATGAAGAAGCCTACAAAAAACACTACAGTGAGCAACTCCGTCCCATGGTGATCAAAAAGCTCGGTATGGACAGACCCGATCTGAGTGCAGCGGCAATTAAAAGAGAAGCCGATGCTTATGTGCAGAAAATGGCAGGATGTCAGCTGGAAGGCTTAGGCATCTTCCCTGAAAAATATCGCGAAAAAGCGATTATGCCTGTTGCGAAAGGCGGTGATGTCGCACAAGCCACACAAGCCCTGAATGAAGAACTTAAAAAAGATATTGATGCTGGCAAAATTTCTAAAGATGAAGTGATGACCATTATCCAGTCAGCACAACAAACTGTGCAGATTTGTGCAAACTCTTAATAAAAATAACGCGATAGAATAAAAAAGGGCCTTTCGGCCCTTTTTTTTATTTATGCAGCAATACCAGAATGTCTTAATAAGGCATCTATTTCAGGCTCGCGGCCACGGAATGCAATGAATAATTCCATCGGTTCTTTTGAACCGCCCTGCTCCAGAATATTATTCAAAAATTCCAGCCCCGTTTCGCGATCAAAAATGCCTTTTTCTTCAAATTTAGAAAATGCATCGGCTGATAAAACTTCTGCCCACTTATAGCTGTAATAACCAGCGGCATAACCACCAGCAAAGATATGACCAAAGCTATGAGCAAAGCGATTAAATTTTGGTGGCTGTACCACGGCAACCTGATCGCGTACTTCGGCCAGAATTTTATCCACTTGATTTCCACCTTCTGGATCAAATTCCAGATGCAAACGGAAATCAAAAATAGAGAATTCGAGCTGACGCACCATCATCATCGCTGACTGGAAATTACGCGCCGCAATCATTTTTTCATACAGTTCTTCAGGCAGTTTTTCACCGGTTTCATAATGACCAGAAATGAGATCTAAGGCTTCTCTTTCCCAACACCAGTTTTCCATAAACTGACTAGGTAACTCGACCGCATCCCAAGCCACACCATTAATTCCTGACACACCCGCATAATCAATTTTTGTCAGCATATGATGCAGACCATGACCAAATTCATGGAATAAGGTGGTAACTTCATCATGAGTAAACAAGGCTGGTTTATCACCGACAGGCTCAGAGAAATTACAGGTCAGGAAAGCCACTGGCGTTTGCAGCCCCTTGGCCGTTTTCCGACGCACCAGACATTCATCCATCCACGCGCCACCACGCTTATGCTGGCGAGCATATAAATCCAGATAAAACTGGCCACGTAAGTTGCCGTTTGATTCGCGAATTTCAAAGAAGCGGACATCTTTATGCCAGGTATCAATATCGGTACGTTCACTGATAACCAAACCATATAGGCGGTTGACGACAGCAAATAAGCCACTAACGACTTTATCTTCGGGAAAGTATGGCTTTAACTCTTCTTGAGAAATGCTATAGCGTTGCTGGCGTAATTTCTCAGCAAAGTACGTGACATCCCAAGCTTGTATTTCATCCATGCCTGCCGTTTCTTTTGCGAAGGCTTTCAGTTCTTCAAATTCTTTAACCGCAATGGGTTTACTTCGCTCGGCCAGGTCATTCAGAAAGTCCATGACTTGTTCCGGACTTTGTGCCATTTTTGTTGCCAGTGATCGCTCAGCATGGTTAGCAAAGCCAAGTAAGTTAGCTAAACGATGACGAAGTTTGAGAATATCCGCCATGACCTGCGTATTGTCCCACTGTCCGGCATTCGGTCCCTGGTCAGAGGCTTTGGTCGCAAATGCGGTGTACATTTCTTCGCGGAATTCACGATTATCCGCATAAGACATGACCGGCATATAAGACGGGAAATCCAGTGTGAACACCCAGCCATCAACATTATCACGTTTGGCGAATTGCTCTGCCATGGCAATGGTGGATTCGGGTAATCCAGATAACAATTCTTTATCCGTAACATGCTTTTTCCAACCGTGTGTCGCATCCATCAGATTTTCTTCAAACTTAGCACTCAATTCGGTCAGTTTTTGCGTGATATTTTTATATTCATCGCGATCGGCCTGATTTAGCTCAACCCCGGATAAACGGAAATCCCTGACCGCATTATCAATGACTTTTTTCTGAGCCGTATCGAGTGACTGATGAGCCTCACTCTCAGCCAATTGTTTATATGCGCGATACAGGTCTTCATTCTGACCCAGCTCGGTACCGAACTCACTCAGCATAGGCAAACACGCATTGTAGGCTTTTCTTAACTCATCAGAATTCACCACTGAATTCATGTGACTCACCGGCGACCAGACACGATCAATTGATACATCGATATCTTCCATCGGCTCGACAAGGGTTTCCCATGTCGGATGACTGACTTGAGTGAGTAGTTTATCTACTGCTTGCCGAGCCTGACTGATGGCTTGCGTCACCGCAGGCTCAACATGCTCAGGTTTAATCTCAGAGAAAGGCGGTAATACATAATTTTCTAATAATGGATTGCTCATTGGGCGTCTCAATTTTGGCTGTTGTTTAATGATACGGCAATTAATTCAATAAGTTATCGTCATCATTCTGCAACATAACATTCATCATGCTGCAATATTTATTCGATAGTGTGCCCTCAAAATACTAAGGAAACGACACATTATGCAAACACAAGTGAGTCATAAAGAGAAGTTAAAAGTTCGCAGCGTCTGGATTTCTGATATCCATCTGGGATTTCGTGGTTGCAGCGCAGACTTTTTACTGGATTTTTTGCATAAGGTCGAATGCGATTATTTATACTTGGTAGGAGATATTGTTGACGTCTGGGAAATGAAAAAACGTATGTTTTGGCCTCAGGCACATAACAACGTTGTTCGTACCTTATTAGGTAAAGCAAAACATAACACCAAAGTCATCTATGTACCTGGCAATCATGATGAGTTATTGCGTGATTTCAATGGCGCGGTATTCGGTAATATCGAAATTCAAAATGAAATGATTCACACCACGGCGGATGGTAAAAAACTGCTCATTCTGCATGGTGATCAATTCGACAGTGTGGTCAAAATTTCTCCCTTACTGGCAAAATTAGGCGGACGACTCTATGACTATCTGCTCAGAGCGAACCGGCTTGTTAATTATGTTCGCCGTAAAATGGGTTTCTCTTACTGGTCACTGGCAGCATTCTTAAAACATAAAGTGAAGAATGCGGTGCAGTACATCAGTAATTTTGAAGAAGCGGTGGCCCATGAAGCAGCCAAACAAGGAGTTGATGGTGTGGTGTGTGGTCATATTCATCGCGCAGAAATCACCCGTATTAATAATGTCGATTACTTCAACTGTGGTGACTGGGTAGAAAGCTGTACAGCTTTAGTTGAGCACCCTAATGGCAAAATGGAAATTTTGTACTGGGCCGACATTATCGAACAACCACAAGCCATCGCTCAGGCAGCCTAATGAAAATCGTCATCATCACCGATGCCTGGGAACCCCAGGTAAATGGGGTGGTACGCACCCTGAAGCAGACCCGTAAACATTTAATCGAGCTGGGTCACGATGTTCATCTAATTACCCCTGAACAGTTTAAGACTGTCCCCTGCCCGACTTATCCGAGCATTCCATTATCGTTATTTCCAGGCAGAAAGGTTAGTAAATTACTCGATTCCTATCAGGCTAATGCCGTCCATATTGCTACTGAAGGTCCTCTAGGGATGGCAGCAAGAAGATGGTGTATTAAAAACGATGTGCAATTTACCACCTCTTATCATACGCAGTTCCCTGAATATGTCCGTTTGCGCCTTCCCATTCCATTGAGCTGGAGTTATGCCTGGTTTCGACGTTTTCATGGCAAAGCCGTCCATACACTGGTTCCAACAGCCTCTCAAAAGCAACGTCTGATTTCTCATGGTTTCAAGAATGTTGAAGTATGGGGACGAGGTGTGGACACAGATATATTCACACCTGATAATCCAAAACAGCTTGGTTTAACCGGTCCTGTATTTATGAATATGGGACGCGTGGCTATTGAGAAAAATATTGAAGCCTTTCTGCAGTTAGACATTGACGGTAATAAGGTGGTGGTGGGTGATGGCCCGGATCTCGAACACCTGCAGCAAAAATATCCTGACGTTACCTTTACTGGAGCTAAATTTGGCAGAGAGCTCGCCTCTTATGTCGCTGCAGCAGATGTCTTTGTTTTCCCAAGTAAGACAGATACTTTCGGTCTGGTATTACTGGAAGCGATGGCCTGCGGAGTTCCCATCGCAGCCTACCCTGTCACAGGACCGGCTGACATCGTACAACAGGGGGTGACCGGATTTCTTGATGACGATCTCACAACAGCTGCGAAAAAAGCCTTAAGACTGTCTGCTGACGATTGTATTGAGTATGCAAAAAATCATAGCTGGATGGCCTGTACAAGAGTATTTTCAGACTTCATGTTCAATAATCAGCAGAGCAGTAAACTGGAAGATACCGATATCACAAATCACTCATTTTGGTGTCTTTAAAATCCGTCCTGTTGTTTTTTTGCAACTCAGTTCACATTACCATGTCATAATCGCAACAGATGACTTGCATTGCTATAAGTCCGCGTGCGATTATTTCTCGGGTCGATAAGAATAAAATTTAAAGGATCATAATTCGATGTCTACCCTGAGCTCAGTTTTCAAACTCGGTTTTTTGGCAACAGTATTGCTGCTCACTGGCTGTGCCACAAGCAACAATCCCAAAGATCCTCTTGAGGGATATAACCGTGCAATGTACAAGTTTAACGACACAGTGGATAAAGCCATCCTGAAACCTGTAGCTAAGGGATATGACACGGTAATGCCTGCCCCACTTAGCCAAGGCGTGAGCAACTTTTTTAGTAACCTCAACGACATCACTGTGATTATCAACGATTTATTACAGTTCAAATTTAAACAAGCGGCGAACGATACTGGCCGTTTTGTATTGAATACAACGGTTGGTGTCGCCGGTATTTTTGATGTGGCTAGCCTCAGTGGTAACTACAAAAATAATGAAGATTTTGGCCAAACGTTAGGAGCTTGGGGAGTAGAACCAGGTGCTTATATCGTGCTGCCATTTTTCGGACCAAGAACGGTACGTGACTCATTTGGCCTGGTAGGTGATTACTACACTGATCCTGTGACCTATGTTGAGGGTCCTGGTGCTCGTAATGCATTCCGTGGTGTTCGCATAGTTGATAACCGTGCCAATTTATTAAAAGCTGAAAAAGTACTTGATGAAGCAGCAGCTTCAGATGAATACAGCTATGTAAGAGATGCCTATCTTCAGCATCGAGAATATCTTGTCCATGACGGTCATCCTCCAACTAGTGATGATGATTTTGATTTGTTTGACGAATGATCTAACGACAAGTCGCAAGCGAGTCCTTATAATGATTAGCCGGGTATATCCCGGCTTTTTCATATCTAAAATTAACATTTAATCCACATGGAAGCTCATGACAACTATTCTGTTTATATCAGCCATTATCGCTGGATTCGTGATTTTGATTTGGGGAGCAGATCGATTTGTTGATGGAGCCGCAAACATCGCTACCAATTTTGGTGTATCACCGCTAATCGTTGGTCTTACCATTGTTGGTTTTGGCACATCCGCCCCAGAAATGTTGGTTTCAGCACTGGCTGCTATCGACGGTGCTCCGGCTTTGGGTATTGGTAATGCCATTGGCTCTAACATTACCAATATTGGTCTGGTACTGGCTATCACCTTACTTATTGCCCCTTTGACCGTGCATTCTGACACTTTAAAACGTGAATTTCCCGTCTTATTGTTCGTGATGGCATTGTCATTAGTATTATTACTCGATGGTGAATTGAATAGGATGGACGGCATTATCCTATTCAGCGGATTTATTATTACCTTGGCCGGAATGGCTTGGTTAGCTATCAAAGGGAGTAATAAGCAGGATCCGTTGGAAGCAGAGTTTGAAGCAGAATACGGCACCACTAAAATGACCGGGAAACAGGCGACATTTTATTTTGTGATTGGTCTTATCGCGTTGTTAATCGGATCTAAATCCCTGGTATGGGGTGCAACAGGTATTGCTCACCTGCTTGGCGTCAGTGACTTAATCATTGGTCTGACAGTAGTCGCTATTGGTACCAGCTTACCTGAGCTGGCCGCATCTGTTGTGTCGGCATTGAAAAATGAACATGACATCGCCGTCGGTAACATTCTGGGTTCTAATATATTTAATATTCTCGCGGTATTGGCCATGCCTGGATTGATTGCGCCTTCCCACATTGATCCTATGTTACTTTACAGAGATATTCCTTTCATGATTGGATTATCCGTCGGCCTATACTGCTTCGCCCGTTTCAGCCAGAATGGGCGAATTGGCCGTGTTGCCGGTGTACTGATGTTAGTCGTTTATGTCACATACAATGGCTTGCTTGTTTATCAAAACACACCAGGATTAAGTTAAACGTGATCGATAAAGAAAAACTCAGCACACTTGCCAAAGCTGTGATTGATACGGAAATTGAGGCTATTCAGGCATTACATGAACGTATCAATGAAGACTTCATGCGTGCCTGTGAGTTTATGCTCAACTGCCAGGGACGCGTAGTCGTCATTGGTATGGGCAAATCAGGTCATATTGGCAGCAAATTAGCTGCGACGCTTGCTAGCACCGGCACTCCCGCGTTTTTTGTTCATCCCGGCGAAGCCAGCCATGGTGATTTGGGGATGATTACCGATAAAGACGTCGTCCTTGCTCTATCCAACTCTGGTGAAACCAGTGAAATTCTGACCATCCTGCCATTGATTAAACGTCTGGGCATTCCATTTATCGCCATGACAGGCAGACCTGAATCGACTTTAGCGACCTGTGCGACAGCGCATATAGATGTGAGTGTTGCGCGAGAAGCCTGCCCACTAGGTCTTGCCCCAACCTCAAGCACCACAGCAGCTTTGGTAATGGGAGATGCGCTGGCAGTAGCTTTACTCGAAACCCGTGGTTTTACAGCTGAAGATTTTGCCCGCTCACACCCGGGCGGCTTGTTAGGCCGTCGTTTATTACTTCGTGTTTCTGACATTATGCATACTGGAGATGCTATCCCCGAAATCAATGAACATGCTCTCATCAGTGAAGCATTGATTGAAATGACCAACAAAGGTCTGGGCATGACGGCAGTGGTCGATGAAAAACAACACATTCTGGGAGTATTCACTGATGGCGACTTACGCCGGGTGTTATCTCAGGAAATAAACATTCATACAGAAAGATTGTCAGACTATATGACGCGACAGTGTAAAACGGGGACGGCTGAGATGCTGGCCGCCGAAGCATTAGAATTAATGCAGCGATTTAAAATTAATGCCTTACTGATAGTGGATAAACAGCAGCAATTATGTGGTGCCATTAATATGCACGATCTGCTTCGGGCAGGCGTCGTTTAAGAGAAACTCATGCAAGATATTTTAGAAAAAGCAAAAAAGGTAAAACTCGTCGTATTCGATGTGGACGGTGTGTTAACCAATGGTCAAATCATCATTGGTGATAATGGTGAAGAATACAAAGCCTTCCATTCACGCGACGGACATGGGATGAAACTGTTGCAATATACTGGTGTTGAAATTGCCATTATTACTGGCCGCACCTCCCGTACAGTTGAACATCGAATGCAAAGTTTAGGTATAAAATACGTTTATCAGGGCCAACGAGTAAAACTGCCGGTTTTCCAGCAACTGATAAAAGAACTTAAATTATCGCCGGAAGAATGTGCTTATGTTGGCGATGATTGGGTAGACTTATCTATCATGAGCCGTGTTGGACTCGCCATAGCGGTTCAAGATGCTGACCCGATTGTAAAAAAACATGCTCACTTTATTACCACCTCAAAAGGGGGGCACGGTGCTGCTCGTGAAGTGTGTGAGTTGATAATGGAAGGACAGGGAAACCTGCAAGACCAAATTGAACGCCATTTTTAATCTACGCATCTTATTGCCTCTGGTAGCCATCCTGAGCATCTGGCTCCTATTATCAGGCGAAAACGAACCTGTTGAAGCTGAAAAGAACGATATTCATCGCAGCAGTGATTACGCAATGACTGATTTTACAATGACGATCATGGATATCAATGGCACACCGGCCAGGGTTATCAAAGGTAAAGAAATGGCTCATTACCCAGCCGATGACAGTACTGAAATCATTGATCCCATTGCAGAATTCTTAAAACCGGGTAAAGACTCGTGGGTCATCACCTCAGATCATGGTCACACCCAGGGTGATAACAAAACTATCCTGTTAACAGGAAATGTTATTATCACTAATGAGAACGATCCGGCATTTAAAATGCTGACCGATAAGTTAACTTTAGACACACAATACAATACTGCATATACCGACCATGCTGTCACCATCAAAACCCCAAATGGCGATACTGACTCAGTAGGTTTACATGCAGATATGAATGATGAAACCATTAACCTGCATTCCAGGGTCAAAGGACAATATGATGCACCTGCTAACTAAGTTATTAACGGTATGTTTGATGTTACCAGCAATCAGTTGGGCGTTGCCGAGTGACCGTGAAAAGCCGATTAATATCGAAGCCGACCATGCTCAGATGGATGATCAGGAAGGTGTAACCCAATACAAAGGGGATGCTATCCTCACGCAGGGTACATTAAAAATCACTGGTGATATCATCACGTTTTACTACAATGAAAATAAACAGCTGACCAAGGCTGTCGCAGTAGGGAAACTGGCCACCTATCAACAAGTTCACAAGCCAGGCGAATCACCTGTCAAAGCGAAAGCGATTCGTATGGAATATTATGCAGATAAGCAAAAAATTTATCTGATTGGTGAAGGTCACGTCTGGCAAAATGGTGATGAATTCATCGGTAATCGTATAGAGTATGACATCGCTAAAAATGTTGTCAGTGCTAACTCTGCACCTGTGAATGTGGGTGGCGAAACGCATGATTCAGGTCGTATCCACATGATCATCCAACCCATGACGCAGCAGAAAAAAGCTAAGCCAACCACGCCTAAGCCTAAACCGGTTGACACGCCTGAAGTAGCCGCGCCTGCTGAAAAAGCACCCGTTCAAGCTGAAGAAGCCACACCGACAACACCCAAACCTGCTGCTGAAGCACCATTGTCAGTTAAGGAATACCCTGAAGTTATTACCACCAGCCGTTTGAATGTCCGCACAGGTCCAGGAACAGGTTATCAACGTCTGGGCACTCTCGACCAAAATCTTCGTGTGATCGTTTTAAGCCGCCAACAAGGCTGGGCCCAAGTCAGAGGTACGCTCAATGGAGAGACCGTGATTGGTTGGGTCAATGATTATTATTTAGAAGCGATTGACAACTAATGAGTATCCTTTCTGCTCATCAGCTTGCTAAGCAATATGGCGATAGGCAAGTCGTTAAAGATATATCACTGGACGTTAATAGTGGTGAAATTGTAGGTTTGTTGGGCCCTAATGGCGCCGGTAAAACAACCAGCTTTTATATGATTGTTGGTTTAGTGCCCGTTGATCACGGTTATATTTATCTCGATCAACAAGAACTTACCCATTATGCCATCCATGATCGAGCTAAACTGGGCATTGGTTATTTGCCTCAGGAAGCCTCGGTTTTTCGTAAGCTCAGTGTGGAAGATAACCTTTATGGCATCATTGAGACCCGCACTGAACTGAATGATCTCTCCAAACAACAACTACTCGAACAGTTACTAAAAGACTTCCATATTGAACATATCCGTCACTCAAAAGGCATGGCTTTATCAGGGGGTGAACGAAGACGTGTAGAGATTGCCCGTGCACTCGCGATGGATCCTCAATTCATTTTATTAGACGAACCTTTTGCTGGCGTGGACCCGATTTCAGTTCTGGATATTCAAGGCATCATTCAAGAATTGGCAGCACGAGGGATTGGTATATTAATCACTGATCATAACGTCCGTGAAACGCTCAAAGTTTGTCAACGAGCTTATATCTTTAACGAAGGTGAAGTAATTGCCCGTGGAACACCTGAAGACATTCTTAAAGATAAAAATGTGTTAAGTGTCTATCTGGGCCGTGATTTCAGGATGTGACATTACTAGCGGAAGAGTAATCTGTTCAGTTACCATAGAAACAGATCTACTTTGGCTATGTCTATGAATTTAAAATGGCTTTTCATTATTTTTGTATTTTTTTACAGTGGTGCAGCATACGCTGAAGAAAATACAAAAAATAACGATCTTAAGCATGTCACGATAAAACTTCACTGGGAACATCAGTTTCAGTTCGCAGGAATCTATGCTGCCAAAGAGAAAGGCTTTTACCGTCAGGCAGGGTTGGATGTAGAGATACTTAGCGGTTATAACCATCCCTACGATGAAGTGGAAAATGGAAATGTCGACTTTGGCATATCCGGCACCGGAATAGTGATGGAATATATGAAAGGCCGTCCCTTTGTCGCATTGGGAGCCACCTTTCAGAGTAGTCCATATGTATGGTTAGTTAAAGCTGACTCTGGTATTTATTCTGCAGCAGATTTTATCGGCAGAACCATCAACCGGCAATCTGAAGCTGATGATTTAACAGCTATTTTTCTGCAGCAGCATGTTGATACGTCTAAGATAAATTTTGTTCCCCCCAGTAAAAACTACCTCAATGATCTGATCAGTGGTCGCATCGATGGTGTCACAGCCTATATTTCCAATGAACCCTTTTACATGCAAGAACAGAATGAACCCTATAGGGTTATTTCACCAAGGGATTATGGCATTAATTTCTACAGTGACATCCTCTTTACAACTGAACAATATATTGATGACAACCCAGATCTGGTAGATGCGTTTCGAAACGCGACCTATCAAGGGTGGACATACACCGCCGAACACACTGATGAAATCATCGATTTGGTTCTGGAGAAATATAATCCTCAACATAAAACACCTGCTCATGTTCACTATGAAGCAGAACAATTATTAAAGCTTAGTCTTTATCCAACGGTCGAGTTTGGTCATATCACGGTCAGTCGCTGGAAACAAATTGCTGACGTTTACGAGAGCTTGGGAATTAACAAGAAACAACGAGATCTGGATGAGTTTATCTACACAGAACCTGACAATGAAGTTCTGATGTTTAAATGGCTGGTGATGCTCCTTGGCAGTCTTAGTCTTGTCATCATTATTTTCTATTTGTTCAAACGCCACCATAACCGGATATTAACAGAAGAGATCCAAACCAAAACTGAATCAATAAAACAAGAGTTGGAGAACCGTTCTGCTTTAGAAGCGACCGCGAAACAGGAAAGTCTCAAACTGCAGACATTACTCGACAATACTATTGATAGTGTCATTACTATCGATGGTAATGGCATTATTGTCAGCTTCAATAAAGCATCGGTACAGCTCTATGGTTACGAAGCCAATGAAATTATCGGCCAGAACATAACGGCATTAATGCCTGCCAGTTATCGAGATATGCATAAATTAGGAATGTCACGGTTTTTATCCACAGATGAAAGCCGGATTATTGGCAAACCGATAGAATTAGAAGCCCTTCATAAAAGTGGCACTATTTTTCCGATTGAATTAACCATCAGCCATTTCAAATGGGATGAAAAACATTTTTTTACCGGTATTGCCCGGGATATTTCGAGACAAAAAGCAGAACAAAAGGCATTGGTCCAAGCTAAATTAGAAGCAGAACGTGCCAATAAAGCTAAATCTGAATTTTTATCCGCCATGAGTCATGAACTCAGAACCCCTTTAAACGGTATTTTAGGTTTTTCGCAACTGCTTCTGACAGATAATGATCCGCCACCTTCAGAACAACAACGCCATCAAATCAAACAAATCATTGAAAGCGGTGAACACCTGTTAAACCTGATTAATGACGTACTCGAACTCTCTAAAATCGAGTCTGGGAATATTCAATTATCCACTGAGCATATTCCAATCAAACATATTTTTGATGCGTGTTTACCTATGTTGGAAACGATGGCAAAAAAATATGATGTAGAGATCACTTTGCCAGAACAGAATGACACCGTTGTGGTTGCCGATCTGACCAAATTAAAACAAGTCTTTATTAACTTAGTGACTAATGCCATCAAATACAATAAAGCGGGTGGTCAGGTTATTATCACTACGCGATTGGTTCCACAAAATGGTTGTTTGAAAATGACGATTACCGATACGGGTCATGGCATTCCAATCAGTAAACAAGCCCATGTTTTTACTGCATTTGAACGCCTGGGCCAGGAATACGCCAATATTGAAGGCAGTGGCGTCGGACTCAGCATCAGTAAACGTCTGATCGAAGCAATGGGAGGTAAAATTGATTTTGCCAGTACAGAAGGTCAAGGCAGTAGCTTCTGGATTGAGCTTCCTTTATCAACACAACAGCCGGCTTGGCAATCGGAACAACGTCCGGCTTTGGAGGCGCTTAACAAGCAGATTTCAGCAAGACGTAACGATACACAACTGAATACTGAACCACGGCATGTGCTTTATGTCGAAGACAATCCAGCCAATATTCGCTTGATAGAAGTCTTCTTCTCACGCTACCCACACGTCACGTTTCATAATTGTGTATCCGCCGAAGATGGACTCGAATTTATCCATCAACAACGCCCTGATCTCATATTGATGGATATTAATTTACCCGGTATGTCAGGTATCGAGGCGACAAGAATACTCAAAAATTCAGATGAATTTAAAGATATTGCTGTTATTGCCCTGACGGCGGCGGCAATGCAGGAAAATAAAGACTCTGCAAAAGGCTTGTTTACAGCCTATGTCACCAAACCGATCGACTTTGCTCAATTAACCCAACTAGTTCGCCCCTATCTCTGAGTTAATTTTTTAATTCAGACTCCGGTGGGAAAAATAAGCGTGGCTCAACACGTTCGTTATTGAGGCTAACACCAAGATGCAAGTGAGGCCCTGTTACCCGGCCAGTGGCACCTACGGCACCGATAATATCGCCCTGTTTAACTGTCTCACCATCTTGCACATCAATACGGCTCAAGTGACAAAACATCGTGATCAAGCCTTGGCCGTGATCAATAAATACCGTATTACCATTAAAAAAGTAATTGCCTGTTCCTCTGACAATTCCTGCAGCAGGCGCATGAATTGGTGTTCCGGTTTTAGCAGCGATATCCATTCCACTGTGCGGATTTCTGGGTTCACCATTAAAGACTCGGCGACGACCGAATAAGCCACTTACCCGGCCTTTTATTGGCCAGACAAAGTTGACAGGTTCATTATTGGTCTCAGTCCAGGCAGTTAAAGCCTCTTGAATACGGCTGGATTCCTGGTTAATCCGCTTCATATCTAAAGGATTCGGATTTACTTTGCGCTCATCCTTCACCGTAATGTATTGCGTCGGATACTGTTTATCCTTAATCGAAAATAACTGAGTACTTTTCTCTTCGCCACGCTTGACTACAATTCGTAAAGTACCTGCTTTGGCTGATAATGGAATGCCAACTACGGCTTGCCAAAATCCATCCGCTTTCACGACCATGACCGGCTTATCTTCAAAATACACATCGGGCTTTGTTTGGTGGCTATTCCCTACAGATAAAATCATTACTCCGCCCGGCACGGCAGATTGTTCGGGTAATTTAGCCAAAACGTCCGAGCAGATTAATAATAAAACTGAAAATAACCATGCTCTACTTTTCATCAACTTTCTTCACCTCACAACTCAACATTCCTTGGTGTAAACGTATTAACACCTCATCACCGGGGCTGACAGCTGCCGCCGTTGTAATGACTTCGCCGGAATCGCGCTTGCTCGTAATGCTATATCCACGATCCAAGGTATTTAATGGACTAACAGCGGCCAATGTTCGCATCTGCTGTGCCAGAAACTGTTTTGCTTGCTGAAGTTGTTGCAGGATCAATCGTTGATTCTGTTTCGCCAACGTTTGCACCAACTTCTGTTGTTCATCTATCTGTGGCAGTGGCACTTGTCTCTGCAATCTGAATTGCAAAGACTGAAATTGTTGGTAGACGCTTTTTTGTTGTGTTCTGAAGGCAGTCTGTAAACGGTGAGACAGACTGTTGAGTGCAGATCGCTGTTTATCAATCTGCGCTTTGGGATGTTTTAATCTGACGGATAAATAATCCAGCTTTTGCTGGTAATTCAGCAATTGGTGATGCCAGGCAGAGTCCAACATACGTTTTTGTTGCGTTAGCCATTGCGTTTGTTGACGTAATATCAAATCTGGTCTGGGCAATGCTCTGTGCAAATGTTGTAAATGACGTTGTTCAGAGGTAAGACGATGACGAATAATATGCGTTAATTGCTGCTGATAGCGCTGAAAACTCAACACATATTGTTGCGCATCCGGCACGGCTAACTCTGCAGCAGCTGATGGTGTTGGCGCCCTGACATCTGCGACAAAATCACAAATCGTAAAATCAATCTCATGTCCAACAGCAGAAATAATGGGCAACTCACAAGCAAAAATGGCCCTTGCTAACTGCTCATCATTAAAGCTCCAGAGATCTTCCAGTGAGCCACCACCCCGACCAATAATGATGACATCACAATCACGTCGCTGGTCCGCGAGTTTAACGGCGGCCACTAATTGTCCTGCTGCATTTTCGCCTTGAACTGCAACGGGATATAACACCACATCAACGGCTGGAAAACGGCGTTTCAGCACACTGACAATATCATGCACAGCAGCACCGTCTGGCGATGAAATAATGCCTATGGATTTAGGTAATATTGGTAATGTTTTTTTGTGCGTCTGATCAAACAGACCTTCTTGACCAAGTCGGTGCTTCAGAGCCTCATATGCTCGCTGTAATGCACCACTTCCCGCCTCTTCCATATGCTCAACAATGAGCTGAAACTCACCACGTCCCTCGTATAAGCTAACCCGCACCCGTAACAAAACCTGCATACCGTTTTCAGGGGTAAAGCGTAATTGGTTATTACGATTCCGGAACATGGCACAACGAACTTGCGCGGCTTCATCTTTTAAAGTGAAGTAAATGTGTCCTGAGGCGGGCATGGCCAAATTTGATATCTCGCCTTCAACCCAAATCAATGGAAATGAGCCTTCCAGCAGCACACGGGCTTCTCTGACTAAACGTGAAACCGGGTACACATCTTTCACTGCGCGATTTGCTAATGCGCTTGTTTGATTAGATGTAGATTGTACTGCCATAACACTAGATATTCCTGATATAATTGCACGATCATATTACAGGTAATTTCAGGAACGTGCCCGATGAGAATTGCTCAAGAAGCCCTGACGTTTGATGACGTATTACTCCTACCTGCGTACTCAAACGTTCTCCCACGTGATGTCAATTTAACCACCAAGTTAACACGTGACATCACTATTAACATCCCCTTGCTCTCTGCAGCTATGGATACCGTCACCGAAAGTCGTTTAGCTATCGCTATGGCTCAGGAAGGTGGTTTGGGGATTCTGCATAAAAACATGACCATCGAACAACAGGCTAATGAAGTCCGTAAGGTCAAAAAATTTGAAAGCGGTGTTGTTCGTGATCCCATCACTGTGTCACCAAACACCACCATCGGTGAAGTGGTTGAACTGACCCGTTCACACAATATCTCTGGTGTACCTGTTGTTGATGGTGATGATCTGGTTGGTATTGTTACAAGTCGTGATCTACGTTTTGAAACGCATTACGACAACCCTGTTTCTGAAATCATGACCAAAAAAGACAAACTGGTCACCGTAAAAGAAGACGCTTCGCGTGAAGAAGTATTAAGTCTTTTACATACCAATCGTATCGAGAAAGTGCTGGTTACCGATGATAACTTCCATCTGACTGGCATGATTACTGTCAAAGATATTCAAAAACAAACAGATAACCCACTGGCATCTAAAGATGATCAGGAGCGTTTACGTGTAGGTGCTGCTGTCGGTATTGGTGCGGAAAGTAATACACGCGTTGAAGCCTTAGCGGCTGCTGGTGTTGATGTTATCGTTGTCGATACCGCTCACGGCCATTCACAAGGTGTTCTGGATCAGGTCAAATGGGTAAAACAAAATTTCCCTCAGGTTCAGGTCATTGGTGGCAACATTGCTACTGCTGAAGCGGCTTTGGCCTTAGTTGAAGCGGGTGCCGATGCAGTTAAAGTCGGTATTGGTCCTGGCTCAATTTGTACAACACGTATTGTTGCGGGTGTCGGCGTTCCTCAAATCAGCGCCATCAGCAATGTAGCAAAAGCGTTAGAAGGTACAGGTATACCCGTTATCGCTGACGGTGGTATTCGTTTCTCAGGTGATATCGCAAAAGCACTGGTTGCTGGTGCACACACCATCATGATCGGCGGTATGTTTGCCGGTACTGAAGAAGCGCCAGGCGAAGTCGAACTTTATCAAGGTCGTTCATACAAGTCCTACCGCGGTATGGGTTCGATGGGCGCGATGCAGCAAAAACAAGGTTCAAGTGATCGTTACTTCCAGGAATCCAGCGAAGCAGACAAACTGGTTCCAGAAGGTATTGAAGGCCGCGTACCATTCAAAGGCAGCCTGAGCGCCGTCATTCATCAGCTTATCGGTGGCATCCGTGCCAGCATGGGTTACACCGGTTCAGCAACGATTGAAGATATGCGTACCAAACCGCAATTCGTTAAAGTCACTTCTGCCGGAATGAGTGAAAGTCATGTTCATGATGTCACCATCATCAAAGAAGCACCGAACTACCGCGTTAATTAACCCTTTCACAACTGCCCCTCTCAGGGGCAGTTGTTATTTAACAGAGTTGAAGATACCTCAATGAGCAGCAACATCCACGACCACCGCATCCTTATTCTTGATTTTGGCTCTCAGTACACACAGCTTATCGCACGACGTATTCGTGAAGCCGGCGTGTATTGCGAACTGCGCAATCCGGAAATCACTGAAGCCGAAATCCGTGAGTTTAATCCTAAAGGTATTATTTTATCGGGTGGACCAGACTCAACGATTGGAGAAGCAGCACCTAGCGCACCACAAGCGGTATTTGAGATGGGTTTACCCGTCTTAGGCATTTGTTATGGCATGCAAACCATGGCTGCACAACTTGGTGGGGCGGTAGAATCATCCAATCACCGTGAATTCGGTTATGCACAGATTCGTGCTCGAGGTCATTCTGAATTACTTCGCGATATTGAAGATCATACTACCCCTGAAGGCTGGGGCATGCTCGATGTCTGGATGAGCCATGGTGATCGCGTCGCTGAATTGCCTGAAGGTTTTAAAATTATCGCCAGCACCGACAGCGCCCCTATTGCTGGCATGGCCGATGAAGAGCGTCATTTTTATGGTGTTCAATTCCATCCCGAAGTCACGCATACCACACAAGGTCAGCGCATGATTGAACGTTTTCTTGTGGATATCTGTGGCTGCGAGTGTTTGTGGACTTCAGCCAATATCATCGAAGACAGCATCAAAGCTATCCGTGAACAGGTCGGTGATGACGAAGTATTGCTTGGATTATCAGGTGGCGTCGACTCATCCGTTGTGGCTGCTCTTCTGCATAAAGCCATTGGTGACCAGTTAACCTGTGTCTTTGTTGATAATGGTCTGCTTCGTGAAAACGAAGGTGATCAGGTTATGGCGATGTTTGCTAAACACATGGGGATTCGAGTGATTCGTGTCGATGCCGAAGATCGTTTCCTGAATGAGTTAGCTGGCGAAGCCGATCCGGAGAAAAAACGTAAAATCATAGGCCGTGTCTTTGTTGAAGTCTTTGATGAAGAATCCGCCAAATTAAAAAATGTGAAATGGCTGGCTCAAGGCACCATCTATCCAGATGTCATTGAGTCTGCAGCAGCCAAAACCGGTAAAGCTCACGTTATTAAGACTCACCATAATGTCGGTGGCTTGCCAGAGCATATGAAACTGCAACTGGTTGAGCCTCTTCGTGAATTATTCAAGGATGAAGTGCGCAAGTTAGGTGTAGAACTCGGCCTGCCATCTGATATGGTTTATCGTCACCCGTTCCCAGGCCCTGGCTTAGGAGTGCGTATTCTTGGCGAAGTGAAAAAAGAATTTGCTGACTTATTACGTAAAGCCGATAACATCTTTATCGAAGAATTGCGTAAACACGACCTGTACGATAAAACCAGCCAAGCATTTGCTGTATTCCTTCCAGTGAAATCAGTCGGTGTGATGGGTGATGGTCGCCGTTACGACTATGTCGTATCACTACGCGCTGTAGAAACGATTGACTTCATGACAGCCCGCTGGGCGAACCTGCCTTATGATTTTCTGGATCTGGTTTCTCGTCGTATCATTAATGAAACAGCCGGTATTTCTCGGGTTGTTTATGATATTTCAGGCAAACCACCCGCCACGATTGAATGGGAATAAAACAAAAACATTGTTTCATCAGTGGTCGGGTTCAAGGCGTCAGTTACCGCTACTCGGCCCAGCAACAAGCTCATCAACTCGGCGTAACAGGCTGGGTCAGAAACCTGACTGATGGTCGAGTTGAACTACTCATTCAAGGTGAAACCGAGCAACTGGAACACATGCTCAATTGGGCGAATAAAGGCCCATTATTTGCTGAAGTCACGTCAATTGACATAAGTGAGCAGTCACTGGACCAAACATTCACTGATTTTGAGATTCGGTAGATAAACGTTTCACTTGTCTACGATCTAGCTAAGGATTGCTAAACATAAAACAAACGCTATGATCTATTCCTAGTCGGCATACGATAAATAAGAAGGACACCACATGGCCCAGCGCTTTAACTCCCAGAGTTTTTTTGTACGTTTTTTGTTTGCTTTACTGCTGGTTTTTGTCAGTTACAACCCGAGCGGTTATAGCTATTATCACTGGGCTCAGGATGCGTTTTTTGGCCAAGGCACATTTAAAACACCACCTTTTGCTATGACAACGGTGTTATTAATGATCGGCTGGACGATTTACCTGAGAGCGACGTTTCGTTCTTTAGGTGGATTTGGTTTATTACTCGCACTGGCATTCTTTGCAATCATTATCTGGTGGTTGGTTGATCTTGGCTTACTGGGCATTGATGATTTCTCTATTCTCAGCTACATCGCCCTATTCCTTATCTCAGCAGTGTTAGCTGTCGGTATGTCATGGTCGCACATCCGCCGCCGTATCTCTGGTCAAATTGACACCGACGATGTGGATGAAGATTAAGATCTAGCTGAACCGTAAGGCTCTTTTGCATCGTGCCAAAGCAACAAAATGATTTTACTGAAAGCGCGGCTGAACTAGCATGGAATACCCTAACTGCAGAAGATGATGGCAGAGCCTGTAAAGACATACCGGAACAAGCGTGTGATGAACAGTCGCGAAATTTCTCAACACATATTCTCTCTTTATCACTAACAAAGACGGCTGACGCCTTTGTAAATCCTAAACTCATCTTAAGCTGGATTCTTACTACACTAGGTGCACCGGCTTATTTCATCGGTTTACTCGTTCCCATTCGAGAAGCCGGATCGCTTCTACCACAATTATTTATTGCAGATACCGTTCGTTCTCTGGCTTTACGTAAATATATTTGGGTATTGGGGAGTTTGATTCAAGGTCTGAGCGCGGCAGGCATGGCATAGCAGTGCTGACACTAGACGGTACACTGCTCGGTATTGTTATCGTTTCACTATTAGGTGTGCTGGCACTTTCAAGAAGCATGTGTTCTGTATCTTATAAAGATGTTCTGGGCAAAACAGTCAGTAAGGCCAAGCGAGGCACAGCGACTGGCGCAGCATCCTCTTTATCAGCCGGATTAGTGATTGCCTATGCGCTGCTTATTTCTCTTGAAGTCGTTGATAAATTAACGCTGGTAACCATAGGGCTGTTCTTTGCTGCAGGCTTCTGGATTCTCGCCTGTGCATTATTTTCAACATTAGAAGAACGAAAAGGCGCGACAGAAGGGGGTAAGAATCTTTTTATCGTTGCCAGAAAGAACCTTTCATATTTATACACTGATCGTGAGTTGGGACTATTTATCCTGACTCGTGCATTACTGATAGCCACGGCACTTGCACCACCGTTCATGCTGGCATTGAATGCACAACAAATGGATAACTCTATCGGTGGTTTAGGCAGCTTATTGTTTGCCTCATCATTAGCCAGTTTGATCAGCGGTTATGTCTGGGGTCGTCTCGCCGATATTTCCAGCCGGAAAGTCTTGTTCTTTTCAGGCTTTAGTGCGGGTACTGCTCTTGTTTTCACGGTGATTGCGGCCAACTATCATCTACTAGAGACAAACTGGATATTGCCCTTTTTATTATTCGCGCTGATGATCGCTTATGAAGGTGTTCGAATGGGACGCTCAATTCACTTAGTCGATATCGCGGATCAGGATAAACGGGCTATATACACGGCTCTCTCAAATACCATCATTGGACTGTTTTTATTGCTAGGGGGATTATTTAGCTTCATTTCGCATTGGTATGGTGAACAAACAGTTCTATTGATTTTTGCTTTGATGAGTTTTCTAGCCATGTTACCGGCCTATCTGATGAAAGAAGCACAATAAAAAGCTTCTTTCATATCAATATACAGGGATGATTCCTTAGCCAAGTTTTCACTCATTGCTTATGCTTAGTTTTCTAGTCTTGGTGATACCGCCAAACCATAAAAAATAAAAGCGAAACCTTATGAGTGAGAGAGATAATGCCTTTTTTAACCGTGCGGATGCATTTATCGCACTGGCTAATGAACAGATGGAAAAAGGAGTAGCGGCCGGCGAAGTTAGTGCTTCATTTATGTATTCTCTGGCCCGATACACCGCCTGGTTCAGCGCATCAGGCTGGACTAAAAGTCAGGATATGGCTGATGCAAGAGATGAAACCATCGAATTTTTTGTAAAAGAATATCGACAAATGTTAGAAATGAATATGGATGATTATATTCAGAATTTTGACCAATATATTCAAGTATCAACAGAACTAAAACAAAAAGATTAGTTGAGTTAGAACGCCTTTTATTCAACTTTATGCTTTGATTATTAAAAATTATCAGTCAATCCGAGTAAATTGATATAGCATCTAATCATCAAAGATTGATTGGATTGACTGATATGTTTGTTCGTTTTTCAAAAATACTCAACTACATCATTTTTACTGGCGTATTTTTTTCCCTGACTGGCTGTGCAACCCGTTACTTAATAGAATCCGATCGATATCATCAGTTACCTGGAACAGCTTCATATCAATATATTGATGCCATGAGCCATTGATCCGCTATCAAGTCCTTTTTCACAAGCATTTGATGGGTACCGATGATAGTATGGACATATGTTTATTGTGGAGAAATCTATGTTTATTCATGCATTAAAACTGCTTAGCCTGTGCGCATTCTTATTGCTGAGTGCTTGCCATCACTATCACCCACATAAAACGATGCCGCCAGGCCATGATCCCAATGGGCCGGGCAATAGTGAAAATGCGCCAGGCCATAACAAATAAACAGTAATAAATAATGCTGCTTAAATTACTCGGTATTTTATTTATTGCTGCAGGTACAGCTGGTTTAGTGATGGATGACATTCCATTTACCAAGAAAACACATGAAGCGGACCTTGGTATCATTGAACTGCATGTTGATGAAAAAGAAATTTACCATGTACCTGAATGGCTCGGTGCCAGCAGTATTGGTTTGGGCACATTGTTAATCTTGATTCCGACTGGCGTTCGCCGCCGTTAAATCCCCTCATCACGCATCATAACGCCTTTATGATGTGTGAATCTGACCTTCTTTCTATCTCAAAATGTCTTGAGAACTTGTCTCGTAGTCCTGCTTATTGCCATTTTTTGGACACAAAAACAAAACATTTTTTTTCATGGCTGTTAGTATGACCGTCCACACAAATTTGGATCTCTGCTTCTTAAACAACTTACAAAAGCATGTTTAAAAAACAGTCATTCTTGTGTGGTGTGTTTTTTTAATGGAGAAAAAACGATGCAACACCGAATAAAGAATTCTGTAAGTCGATCACTGCTGTTTGCACAAGATGTTGGTTTGATTCTTGTTGCGATTGCCACCATGGTAGCCATTGGTATCGAAGTCAACATCATGATTACCAACAGCTATGTATCACTCACTGATCTGCTACTTATGTTCATATACCTAGAGGTTCTGACGATGGTAGCGGTTTATTACGAGTCGGGTGAGCTTCCTATCAAGATACCGTTGTATATAGCGATTGTTGCTTTAGCCCGTTATCTGATTCTTGATATGAAAAATATTGATACATGGCGGATTCTGGGAATTGCTTCTTCTATTTTATTAATAGGAGCATCGATCATCATCATTCATTACTGTAAACAATTAATACAGGATAAAGTTGAAAGCTGATCATAAATAACGCGATGAACAGCTTGTTTGGCGGAACTGGCAACAGTTCCGCTTTTTTTTGACTACCCTACCCATTTTCAGCTCTGATTAAGATTGCATGACTAAGCTCAACTTAATGTCATCAATAAATGAGGTAATCATGCAACAGCTGAAACGCATTTCCGGTCACTGGTTAACGTTAACATTAGCCTGTTTCAGTCTCATATTATTGCTGAGTTACACAAACACCGAAGCCCAAATCAAAGAGACTAATTCTTGGGATCTCAACGCCAATTATTCAGTTGGTACACCCATCACTATTGATGGCATTGAAGATAACCTGTCTGGTTTAAGCTACCAACCAGAAACAGATCATTTGTTTGCTGTTCTCAATAACCCTGAACAACTCATCGATCTCACAAAACAAGGCGATATTGTCCGTCGAATTGATCTGGATGGTTTCATTGATACAGAGAGTGTCGCCTACCTTGGTCAGAACCAGTTTGTAGTCACCGAGGAGAGAAGACAAAAGCTGGTTTTCTTCACTATTGATGAAAAAACAGAAAGAGTGAATTATTCAGACAGTAAACACTTACATATGAATTGGGCAAGATTAGATAACCATGCTATGGAGGGATTAGCATGGTCACCCCATTATGGATTTTTTATCTTACAGGAAGAGCCCCCCATGATTCAGAATCATGTGACTGATGAAACAGACAAAGATATTACCCAAGTTGATGTAGAGAAGTTGAATCAAACTTTACCCGAGCTGGTAAAAGACTTCGCCGGCATCAGTTTATTTTATATCGAACAATCACCTTACCTATTAGTACTCAGTGAAGCTTCGCATGAGTTGAATCTAATTAACTTAAATGGCTATACGCTCTCAAAACATAGCCTAAAGAAAGGTATCCTTAACCTGTGGCCCATTATGAAGCAACCAGAGGGGGTCACCGTTGATAATGATGGCAATATATTTATTGTGGGTGAACCCAATCAATTATTGACCTTAACAAGACATACTAAACTGAATCAGGGCTTATAAAAAAAGCGGTCATTTGACCGCTTTTTTTATTTAAGGCTATCGTTGCTTATACATCATAGTTAGATGCTGAAACATCGCCACCATGTCCTGTCCAGTTAGTATGGAAAAATTCGCCACGCGGCTTATCCACTCGCTCATATGTATGAGCACCGAAATAATCTCGCTGTGCCTGTAGTAAATTGGCAGGTAAGCGTTCACTACGATACCCATCATAAAATGACAGGGCGCTGCTAAATGTAGGGACAGGCACACCTATGCTGACCGCTGTAGCCACAGCTTTACGCCATCCAGGCAAGGCATGGGTGATAGCATCAATAAAGAAATCATCCAATAATAAGTTTTGTAGATCAGGGTTGATATCAAACGCATCACGAATTTTGCCAAGAAACTGGCTACGAATAATACAACCACCTCGCCACATTAGTGCTATGCCACCATAATTCAGCTGCCAGCCATACGTTTTTGCCGCTTCACGCATCAGCATATACCCTTGAGCATAAGAGATTATTTTTGATGCATATAAAGCATCTCGGATAGCGTTAACCATCTCCGCTTTGTCGCCGTCAAAACGTGCTGTGATAGCAGGTAAAACCTTTGATGCCGTCACACGCTCGTCTTTTAGAGAGGACAAACAACGCGCAAACACCGCTTCACCGATTAATGTCAGAGGAATCCCCAGATCCAGCGCATTCATGCCTGTCCATTTTCCCGTGCCTTTTTGTCCGGCCGTATCGAGAATATGATCAAGAAGTAACTCGCCATCCTCATCACGCTTAGCCAAAATATCACGCGTGATCTCAATCAAATAAGAGTCCAGAACGCCCTCATTCCATTCGGCAAAGACGCGATGAATTTCCTCTCCACTCATGCCGAGACCTTCACGCATCATCTGGTAAGCTTCACAGATGAGTTGCATATCGCCGTACTCAATTCCGTTATGTACCATTTTCACATAGTGACCGGCACCATCATTTCCTACCCAATCACAGCAAGGCTCACCATCCACCTGTGCTGATATTTTCTGAAAAATAGGCTTAACGGCGGGCCATGCCGCATTATTTCCTCCCGGCATCAAAGAAGGTCCATGTCTAGCTCCTTCCTCTCCTCCTGATACACCACTGCCAATAAATAAAATGCCCTTCTGACGTAACTCTTGCGTTCTTCTATCACTGTCATTAAATAGCGAGTTACCACCATCAATGATGATGTCTCCTTTTTCCAGGTAAGGCACCAATTGCTCAATAAAAGCATCAATAACAGGGCCAGCTTTCACCATAAGCATCACGCGTCGTGGTGGCTTCAGGCTACTGACAAAGCTTTTCAAATCATGACAGCCCAGAACATTTGTACCTTTGGCTGGCCCATTGAGAAACTCGTCCACTTTACTGGTGGTACGGTTGAATACGGCGACTTTGAATCCTTTATCATTCATGTTCAAAACAAGGTTCTGACCCATTACGGCCAGTCCAACGACACCGATATCTGCTATTGCGGGATTATCTACTTCACTCATAATTCTTTGCACACCTTTATATATTCACCAATTGCTTCACGGGTTGAACCGACAACTAAACGTCGTTGTCCTGATGCCGAATCACACTCTATAGCTCCTGCAACCTCAATCGTTTCACCTTTTTGTGCTTGACCAACATACGTGTGAGTAAACGAAATAACTTCTGGTGTCATCTCATTATCTATAAGGTAACGAGCTGGAAAATCAAATGCTTGCTTATCATCAATCACCACCGCTTTGAGGGTAGAAATACCCTGTTTCAGGTAGTGATGGTGATCGACCACAACTTCTTCAGGCAAACTGACCATACCAATATCAAACTTGGTTCCATCAATAGCTGCCTTGTTATATTTACGGGCTTCATGCCAGGCAAACTCTTCAAAATTAAGTTCACCACCGCGTCGTTGGAAATTATCTTTCATGAGTGACAGGTCAAGCGCCGTGAGTTGCTGCTCCGCAACAGCTTGTTTAACTGCCTCACGGGTTTGACGAAAAGCCTCGCGCCCATATACCACCAAATCAATATCCGAACCTTTCTTTTGCTGACCAATCAACATTGATCCTGTCAATCCTAGAGAAGCCGTATTCACACCATATTTGGTGAGGATAGCGATTAAACGGTGGCATTTTTCTTCAATTTCATCATTTGGAGAACGAGCAAGAACAGACATTAGATGTTGCTCTGGTTGATGATGAACCTCAACATCCTCGGGTTTTACCGCATGAAACTCAGCATCAAACTGCAGTGATTTAAAAAGATATTTAGGGTAATGACGGGCTAATAAACGATTGGCCTGCTCAGTATCAATTTTCTGCCATTGACCTTGATTTTCGATATAACGTAGAAAACAACCAATTTTTTGTTGATGGGGATGATAACTGACCACAGCAAAGATAAGACCTTCAGCCGTCTGAATAAAGTCTTTTGGCAAATACGGGAAATCTGCCTGTCTCATCGTGTATTACGCTCCTTTGTTAAAGGCATCATGACAAGAAATTACCCCAGTCGTCTACCCCACATCCATAATCCAGATAAAGATAAGAAAATAATCAGAACGCTCAGTACATCAATCAACCAAATACCTAATGGACCGAGAATATGGCCATTATGTATATCAAGAAGCAGTTGCTGAATACTGATACCTTTACCATAAAAAAACTGTTTTAGCTCTGTATTTACCGACTGTGGCAAAGGATGCGGCATACTCCATGAGACGCCTTGTAATGAAATCGGTTCCCATTTATCCAACATAAAATTACTGCGCCACATTGATTGGCGGGTCTGTAAAACCGGCTCACCATGATAAAGACCAATATTTTGGATAGGCGCAGGAATACCGGCTTCGGCCCCCATTTTTTCAATAAATTCACCCTCGCGGGTTAATAGAATTAAGCCATCATCCGTGGTTAGAACAATAATGTCTTCAAGGGCGATCCCGCCTAATAAGGGGCGCTCAATATGTATTAACGGCGTTGCATCAAGAAAAAGTTGATTGCCAAATTGAGAAAAAATTTTGTTATCAATCAAAAATGCAGCGTCAGGCTTAACCTCTCCTATACCGTACTGAGACATAAGCCAGTCCCAACTGACATAACGCTTATCAAGCTCAAGCTGGCTGGAATGGTTGAGCGCTATTCCGGTAATAGCAAACATTAATAAAAAACTGGCTAAGATGGCGCCGATAACACGATGAAAACTGCGCAATTTGCGGTTCATGGATCAACTCTGGCTAATAGATGAATCCAGATATAATGCCAGCCTAACGACATTCATCATAGCCCTGACAGATAATGTTGCGCCAGTGATACCATCAATATGTTTATCTAACCGATTATCCACCAATCCAACATTCTGAAATTGCTGTGTGAACGCCGGGTATTTCACTTCTCCTCCCCGACTCTCACGATAAGCCAGTACTTTGACCTGTTCGACGCGGTCGCCATTGATAACCACACCAAAAGTAATTGGCTCCTCTTTACCGATTTCCTCAAGTATCCAGGCGCTGCGTTGCCCCTCTCGCCAATAACGAATTCGAAGACCGGCATAGGGATGACCAAGAATATCCGCAACCGTCTGTCGGACATCACCTTTCATCCAGACAACATCACTTTGCGGAAGCGTACCGTTAAACACTTCAGCTAAGAAAGCATCATTGGCTTGGTAAACACCACGAGCATGAGATATCGTCGTGGTGAGCAGTAAGATTAAACATAACAAAGCTAATTTGAAACCAGAAATGACATTATTCATCTTAATAACCACTCACCACGCCTATATTACTCATCGATTAAAACTGATAACCCTCACCAACATTGAAGCCATCAAATTCATCATCTTCATTTTCAGCATCCTGATCCTGATAATCAAATTTGACGACAACTTGTGGGTCTAACCACCAGTTCACACCTAAGTCCCATGAGCGCACTTCTGAATCAACAGAGCTACCCGCCTGGTTATCCCATAAGCTATAACGTGTGAAGATTCCAATCGCATCAGTCAATTTATAAGAAGGTTCCAGATACCAGCCCATTTGCTTATCTGCACCGACTGATTTTGGTCCATCACCTTCTAAATGCCATGTTGCATATAAAGCACGGAAACCAAAGTTGCCTTGCTGAATAGCGGTATGAGCTTCCCATAACACAGCACTACCCGCATCAGGATCATTACCTTGAGTTATATCTTCCTGATATTGCAATGATGTAGCGACTTCAACACCTGGAATTGCGGTCCATTTGAGTCGCCCGGTGTAAGCAAAGTCACTGGCATCAGCTTCAGAGACTTTTTGACGTCCACCTCTAACAGCATATTTTTTCGAAGAATCTGAATTAGTATAATCTACGCTCAAACCAGAGGTCATCGCGGCATCATAAGAAAAACCAGGTGCCAGTTCTCCACTAAACATCACACCACCTTCCCACCACGTCGTAGGAATAATGTTTTTCTCAACATTATTACGTTCTACCCCATAAAAGGTATTAGGCTCGTGGGTTTCGTTCAATAAACCAACCGGCACCAGGAATAAACCCGCATTAACACGATGTTTGTCATTAATATCGTATTGGATATAAGCCTGTTCCAGCTCAACCTCGCCATTTTGACCATCACCGGAAATAGAATGTTCTAACTCCAACTCTGAAAAGAGTCGAAGTCGGTCATTGAACTCGTGGTTAAAAAATAAGACAAAGCGATGAAAGTCAATTTCATCCTTATCAGCACCACTACCTTGATTTTGTAGATTGTTGTAATGCAGTTCTCCGTAGCCACCGATAGACGTTTTACTTTCCTGAGCGGCAGAGGCTTTTACTGCTTCTTCTGTTGCCACAGCTAATGCCTCAGCGGTTTCATTTGCCTGTTCGGCTTTAGCTTGTGTGGCAACGACTTGTTGTTTCAGTGTTTGATTTTCTGTTTTCAGTTGTTCGTTCTGTTGCTTAACTTCGTTCAACTGTTGCTTCATTTCTTGCAGAAGCTGCCAGAGCTGAAGACATGGCGACCATCAATGTACTCGCCAGCAGTGTTTTCTTGAATTTGTACATGCTCTCTCATCCTGTTTTCAATAGTAAAAACAAGAGAAAGTATACCTATATTGCGAATCACTATCACTTAGTTTTAGGAATATTTCACACAGTTAACGGGAAATAATCATACCCATAATCAGGATTACATCATGACACGGAGACTAGGTTGAGCATATGCTGCATTAAATTCGAATAAACCTTTACTCATGTCTTGGGCAAATTGAGTGAAGTGATGCTCACTCATTCTCACAGTAATCGATCCCATTGTGAGATGAATCATTTTACAATCAGGGCAATGTTGAATATCCACAGTATTAGATTCATAAATTGTTTCTGGTTTACATGCTCTACTCGCCATGGGGGCTCCGTTAAATAAAGATTAGGAAAAGGAAAATCCTGTGCGTTGTTTGAGGTTTCGATGCCGACAGTAAACATCCCACCAACCTCTCGCGTACGACTGCCATAATGTTTTGATAGAAACACGGTCGTCTTGGGTGAGTAATAAGCGATAGTTGCGACTTATCTGTAGTGCCAAACAAGCTGATGGGCTAACTTGATAATACGCCACTAACTCTTTGATGGATGCCAGCAAACAATCACGCTGCCAGTCAGGTCGACTCAGTGGCATATTCATGATTTTAACTTCCTTGCCGCTGCAGAAAGCAGCATATTCCAGACCGTTTTTTTAGAACTTTTATTCAGACAGTTAAAGTCAGCCGCGTGCAGCTTACCTTCGTGAATTAAGGTCTCTAGCGTATTTTCATCAAATGCCAGATGAATGCTATGTCTTCCCTGTGTATTAAATTGTGCTGTTTTCATAACTCACCTCGTCCTGACAATGTGGAGATGAGTATAAATTCATTTAAATCTAAATGCAAATCATTCTTATTTAAATAATGTAAAGTTTCGGTAAAAGTCTTTAAGGAGAATAAGACCCTGTACCGTAGTAACCGTAGCCTACAAAGGGCCAGTCATGTTTAGGGTTGTATGGCAGACCTGAAACAGGATTATTTGCCGGCCAACGCTGTTCCTTGCTCTGCTGAATAACCGGTAAGGTAAGCTGCTTTTGATCTACAGTGATATTTTTCTGATCGACAACCTGCCCTAGTACTGTAATAAAACTATCTGTTTTATAAACTTCAGGATCGAGAAAGTCAGCACTACGAATAAAAAAACGACCTTCACTGTCACTACTTTCGTCTGGTCGGCCAACTCGGTTGAGCGGGAACTGAACGACCAAAATTTCTGATTGCTGCTCGCTATTTTCAACAGCAATAATTTTACCGCCCCATCGAACTGTTTTACCTTGATATAAATTAATATTGTCTGCTACCTGCTTAAGTGACAAGTCCCCCTCCGCAGGCGGTTGGATTTTGGGAGACATATAACTGCATGCTGTTAGCACAGCCAAAGCTAATATGAGTATGCTGAAACGAATCATTGGCAAACCTCCTGTCATATACCTTAGTAGTTAATGAGTTTATATAAGTCGTTATTTGTTTTTTCTATTCTTTTTTCGCTCAGCCTTTTTTGCTGCTTTTTCTTCTCGGACAATCAAAACCTGTTGCCATTCTGCTTCTATCATTTGAGGTGTCTCCCAGGTGATCTTTCCCAGCATGCCCTCCCTGATCTCAGTCAGAATGATCTTAGCAGTACGATCCAAATCTACCTTACCACCAGACCTCAGACAGCCCCGTTTGATTCCAATAGCTTCCATATTCTCCAGCGGATATTCAGTTAAAGTATCCAGACCGAAGCGATGTTTTAACTGTTCCGGATAGGCCTGCATCAAATACTCGATGGCATATAAGGCAATATCATCATTATCAATTGCTGTTTCTTTGATTGCGCCAGTCACGGCTAGACGATAACCACCATGAGGGTTTTCAAGATTTGGCCATAACACGCCAGGGGTATCATGCAAGACAACACCTTGTTCTAGTCTGATGCGTTGTTGCATTTTGGTAATTGCCGGTTCATTACCTGTTTTGGCTATTTGGCGACCGGCAAGACTGTTAATCAATGTGGACTTTCCAACATTCGGAATGCCCATAATCATCGTGTTAATCGGTCTTCCCGCTTCTGCTTTGGCAGGTACCATTTTTCTACACAGTGTCAGTAAATCAGCGATACCTTCCTGTTGCTGAGCCACCATAGTCAGCGTTTTCGTATGATTTTCCTGCTCAAAATACTGCTGCCAACGCTCTGTGATTGTTACATCAGCCAGATCATATTTATTCAGCAACTTGATACAAGGTTTGTCTTTGCGAATCTCTGCCAGCATAGGATTCTGGCTGCTGAAGGGAATTCGGGCATCCAGCACTTCAATAATCAGATCCACCTGCGGCAAGATCTCTCTCATTTCTTTGCTGGCTTTATGCATATGGCCGGGATACCACTGAATTGCCATTAACGTTCCTTTTTCACTACGATAGATATTGGGTAACATTCTAACGCAAAGCCCTATTAACACCGATTAGCTTTACTCATTGCTAGATGGCAATTGGTTCCGCTAAGGTCTCGGTAACGTATAATGCGGAACTTTCTATGAGAATCGGAACAAGAGTATGCCCAAGGCCAGTGATCTTAAACGTGGAATGGTAGTAGAAGTACATGATGAGCCCTATGTCGTTAAAGATATTGATATTCGTAACCCATCTTCGCGTGGCGCATCGACACTATATAAAGTTCGTTTTAACCATCTTAAAACGAAACAAAAACGTGATGAATCCTTCAAAGGCGAAGACTTTCTTAAAGAGGTCGACTGTGAACGCCAGTTAGTCCAATTTTCCTATCAGGATGGCGACAGCTACATCTTTATGAACAATGAAACCTTTGAGCAATACGCTATCAATGCTGCTGATATTGAAGACGCGCTGGGCTATATCCATGATGGTCTGGATAATATCGTCGCTGTTTTATTACAACAACAACTTGTGGCTATAGAGTTGCCAGCCGCGGTTTCTTTGACTATTGTCGATACATCGCCGGGGATAAAAGGCGCTACGGCAGCGGCTCGCACAAAATCAGCAACCTTATCGACGGGCTTAGAAGTACAAGTCCCAGAATATATCGAAAATGGAGAAGTCATTAGGGTCAACACCGACACAGGTAAATTTATGTCGAGAGCCTAAAACGATCGTATGAAGACACGTATCAAACATCTTGTTTTAATTTGCTTAGGCTGGATGTTTGTCGCCTTGGGCATCATTGGTGTCATCCTGCCGTTGATGCCAACAACGATTTTTCTGATATTAGCCCTGGCGTGTTTTGCCGAAAGCTCTCCCCGGTTTCATCAAATGTTGCTCAATCACAAATGGTTCGGACCTCCACTAAGGCAATGGCAACAAACACATAGCATGCGCCGGGATATTAAAAAGAAAGCCTATTTAATCATCATACTGTCATTTGCTATTTCAATTGCTGCCGTTTGGGGCCGACTTTGGTTACAAGTCATGTTATTTACTATTGGACTCATTCTGTTAGCCTGTTTGTCTCGTGTAAAGGAATCAGACTAAGCAGATGAATACGATTGAAGCCATGCAAAAACGCCATTCTGTGCGTCATTTTTTAGATAAAGAAGTGAGTCAGCAAGATCTAGTGACTCTTCTGGAGGCTGCTAGACACAGTCCTTCCGGCTCAAATACACAGCCTTGGCAAGTGGCTGTCGTCATAGGAAAAGCAAAACAGCGTCTGGCTGATGCGATGGTTTCTGCATTTGAACAAGGTGAAACAACCGCCCCTGCCTATCAGTACTACCCCAACCCAATGCCTTCTCCCTACAATGACAGACGCAAAGCTTGTGGTTTAAAGCTTTATCAGATGCTAAACATTGCCCGTGACGATAAAGCAGGGCAACGCGCGCAATGGGCAGCCAATTACCGTTCCTTTGATGCGCCGGTGATGCTGTTTTTCTGGATGGATGGCATCATGCAAACCGGTTCATATATGGACATGGGTATGTTCATGCAATCAGTGATGCTGGCTGCGGTCGATTGTGGCTTGGCAACCTGCCCTCAGGCAGCATTAGCGCAATATCCCAATGTTGTGAAAGAACACTTATCTTTACCAAAGGATGCCATCATTCTTTCGGGCATGGCGCTGGGTTATGAAGACACTGAAGCTCAGGTGAATCAGTTTAGAACTGAACGTGAGACAGTAGAAAATTTCACTCAATTTTATGATGAATAATGGAGATAAAATGGAATTGCAGGCTTTTTTAACGCAATTAAAAACACACCCTGAAAACATACAGTTTGATGACACTATGTCAGTCATTGAAGCTAACTATGTATTTACTCCTACCGCATTTAAAAACGGTGGTACCACCAATGAAGCCGGCCAAAATAATGGCTCATGCAAAATTCTTGGCTTTGGCAAAATACATGCACTTAGTGTTGACGAAACCCTAGCCTGCTTTGGTCAGTATTATCGGGATGATGTGTTAGCCAATCCACACGGGGACGATCACCAAAATATTCGCCACTTTATGAAAACCGGTTGGGATGGCGTGCAATTTGAGGGTGAACCACTAACAGCACGCTAGTCTGTTGATTCATATATCAAATAAAAAAGGGAGCAGATGCTCCCTTTTTTTACAGTATTTTCTGCGATTAACTTAGAGTAATACGCGTTCAATACCACCTTGTTTAACACTATCGATGAAGTCTTTATGCCAGTTATCCCCTTTCAGGTGTTTGGCAATTTCAACCACAATATAGTCGGTATCAATACCCGTATCTTCACTGTAGCGGCTCAGGCCTTGTTGACAGGCTGGGCATGACGTCAACATTTTCACATTGCCATTTTTCGCCTTATCCTGCCCGGTCAGTTCCTGAATCCCTTTAGTAATTTCCTCTTCCTTACGGAAACGCACCTGCGTCGCGATATCTGGACGCGCCACAGCAAACGAACCGGCTTCACCACAGCAACGATCATTTAATGCTACTTCCTGTCCCATTAAAGTACTGGCCACAGAGGTCGGCTGATACGTTTTCATAGGAGTGTGGCATGGGTCATGATACATATACTGAACCCCTTCCACGCCTTCCAGCTTGACACCTTTTTCCATCAGATACTCATGAATATCCAACAGGCGGCAGCCAGGGAAGATCGCCTCAAACTGATACTTCAGCAACTGATCCATACAGGTACCGCAAGAGACAATGACGGTTTTGATATCCATGTAATTCAGCGTATTCGCTAAACGATGGAATAACACCTGATTAGATGTCGAAATCGATGTGGCTTTTTCCTTATCCCCTGTTGATGCTTGCGGGTAACCACAACACAGATAGCCAGGGGGCAGCACAGTTTCAGTGCCCACTTCATACAACATGGCTAAGGTCGCCAAACCTACCTGGCTGAACAAACGCTCAGAACCACAACCCGGGAAGTAGAAAACGGCATCTGATTCATCATTGACCTTTTTCGGATCACGTAGAATCGGAATCATTTTCTCATCTTCAACACCCAACATGGCACGTGTAGTTTGTGTCGGCAAACCTGTTGGCATTGGCTTTTTCATGAAATGAACGACTTGCTCACGAATCGGCGTTTTACCTGTCGTAGGCAGGGGACGTTTTTTCTTGCTGCCTAATAAGCCTAGTGTTTTAGCAACACCATGCGCCATTTTCTGGGCCTGATACCCCCACTCAATCATGGTTTTACGCATGATTTTCACTGTCAGAGGATCAGTCGCATTCAGATAGGCCATCGATGTCCAGGTGCCAATATTTGGACGACGCTTGCCTTGTTTCTTCAGCACTTCACGTAGTTTGATACTGACATCACCAAAGTCGATATTGACCGGGCAAGGATTCAGACAGCGGTGACATACCGTGCAGTGATCCGCCACATCATTCATCTCTTCAAAGTGACGAACTGAAATGCCACGGCGCGTTTGTTCTTCGTACAAGAAAGCTTCAATAATCAAGCCTGTACCAAGAATTTTATTCCGTGGTGAGTATAGTAAGTTGGCACGAGGCACATGAGTTGTACACTCAGGCTTACACTTACCACATCTCAGACAGTCTTTGATGTCATTGTTGATGTCACCCAGATCACTTTGTTCAAGAATCAACGCTTCCTGCTCTAACAGGCGTAATGACGGTGTATAAGCATTGTCCAGACCAGAACCGGCTAATAACTTACCGGCATTGAAATGACCATTGGGATCCACTTTCTGTTTGTACCCGGCAAAGGCATCAATGGTAGCTTTGTCCAGATATTGCATCTTGGTCAGACCAATACCATGTTCACCGGAAATAACACCACCCAGGCGCCCTGCTAATGCCATCACTTCATCGACAATGCCTTCAGCATCATGCATCATTTCGTAGTCATTAGAATTGACTGGAATGTTCGTGTGAACATTACCATCACCGGCATGCATGTGTGTGGCGACAAACAAACGACCTGAACGGTTTTCTTTATGAATACTGTCCAGCTTATTACGTAAAACACTCAGCGCTTGCCCTTGGAATAACTCTTTTAAGGGTTTTTCCATTTCTTCACGATACGAAATACGTAAGTCACGACGCTGTAGTACATTAAATAACGTATCACCGTCGAGGATATTGGCTGTAGCAGTATCAGACAGCAGATCGGCTAAATCTTTAGCAGGCTTGTCCAGGCTGTCTAAAATTTTCTGCCAGCGTGCCATGACCACATCGACATGACGGCATGCGGCTTCGTTTTTAGAATTGACGATGGCATCGTTTTCAACACTATCACTCAAATCTTTATTGCCACACTCTTTCAGTTCTTTTGGATTAGAACTCAAATAGGTTTTCACTGCTTTCGCTGTTTTTAGCTTATTGCGTGTGGACTGAACAATGTTAATACGTTCAATACCATCGTTATATTCAGATAAACGATCCAGCGGAATAACGACGTCTTCATTAATCTTGAACGCATTGGTATGTCTGGCAATCGCCGCTGTCCGAGAACGATCGGCCCAGAAACGTTTGCGCGCTTCAGGGCTGACAGCCACAAAGCCTTCACCATCACGCGCATTGGCAAGACGAACCACTTCAGAGCAGGCTTCTGCTACCGCATCCTCATCATCCCCTACCACATCAATAAGCAAGACCATCTTCGGCGCCACTGAACGCGGCGCTTTGGTTGAGTAGTCAACGGCTTTTACATAGCGCTCATCAAGATGTTCCATCCCGGCCAGTAACACGTTTTTGTTATTGTCCAGGTAATCTTTGGTCTCTACGATAGCCGGTACGGCTTTACTTAAGTCATTACCGAAAAACTCAAGACAGACCGTACGGATATAGTCAGGCATACGATGCAGAACAAAAACAGAAGACGTGATCAAACCATCACAGCCTTCTTTTTGTATGCCCGGCAAACCACCGAGGAATTTGTTTGTCACGTCTTTCCCTAAGCCAATCTTACGTAGTTCTTTGGCAGGTATTCTCATGACTTCTGGCTCACCAATAACGGTTTTACCATCAGCTTCAAAGCGCGTTATTTTAAACTCGGCATACTTAATATCATGAATTTTGCTCAGGTTATGGTTTAACCGTTCCACTTCCATCCAGGTGGCATCCGGCGTCACCATTCTCCATGACAGCAGATTATCTAGTGCCGTACCCCACATCACGGCTTTTTTACCACCGGCATTCATCGCCACATTACCACCGATGGTGGATGCATCTTGTGAGGTTGGATCCACAGCAAACACTAAACCATTACGATCAGCTAAGTCAGAAACACGGCGTGTAACTACGCCGGCCTCAGCTCGAACGGTAGGCACTTTTTCATCACGACCAGGAATATGGCGATAAATAACTTCCCCCAGGCCTTCCAGTTTTTCAGTGTTAACCACCACACTTTCAGCCGTGAGCGGAATAGCGCCACCGGTATAACCAGTACCACCACCACGAGGAATAACTGTTAATCCTAAGTCGATACAGGCAGCAATAATTTTTGCCATTTCTTCTTCAGAGTCTGGCGTCACAACCGCTAGTGGGTATTCAACACGCCAGTCAGTGGCATCAGTTACATGTGAGACACGGGCCAGACCATCAAACTGGATATTATGTTTTTTTGTCGTTTTGGATAAACGACGCATCACCATCTTTCTACGTTCCGCGGTGCTCAATAAATTACGTTCAAACCGCTCTACTGCTTGACGCGCACTTTTCTCCAATTGCAGAGCAAGGTCATTATTATTCTCTTCTGCGCGGATACGAATTTGATCCAGTCGATGATGCAAAGCATGACGAAGCGAGCCCCAACGCTTTTGGTTTTCGACTAAATCGTCCTGAATAAATGGGTTACGTTGGATAACCCACATATCTCCTAGAACTTCAAACAGCATTTTTGCTGAGCGGCCAGTTTTGCGTTGCTCACGGAGTTGCTGCAAAACCTCCCACATTGGTTCCCCTAGGAAACGAATGACGATTTCACGATCAGAAAATGAGGTATAGTTGTACGGAATCTCGCGAATTCGGTTAGACATGTTGACAGATAAGCCTCTTTCTAAAGTAAGAGTGATGTTTAAGAGCGGCAATTTTAACACGGGCGCGACTATAATATGACCCACATAAATTAAGCCTTTTATTAAATAAGCTTCTGGACGACTGTTTTTGCCATGGATTTGTTACATATTATCGCCTTAGCCTTATTACAAGGCCTGACTGAATTTTTACCTATTTCCAGCTCAGCTCACCTTATTTTATTGCCTATTATTGCTGACTGGCAGGATCAAGGATTGGCCTTTGACGTTGCCGTTCACGTCGGAACATTAACTGCCGTTATTATCTATTTCCGTCGGACAATTCGGGCCTTGATAGTGGACTGGTTTAAGTCAGTTGCGCAAAAGCAGACTATCGGTGACAGTAAATTAGCTTGGGCAGTGCTGTTTGGCACTATTCCTGTCGGTTTAGCAGGTTTATTTTTAGGGGACCTGGTAGAAACAAGTTTCCGCAGTCCACTTGTCATTGCGACAACCACTATCGTTTTTGGCCTGTTATTGGGCTGGGCAGATTGGCAAGGTAAACGCATTCGTAATGAAAATCGACTAAATTGGTTTGATGTACTTTTTATTGGCATTGCTCAGGCGATTGCGCTGATTCCAGGTACATCACGTTCAGGCATAACAATTACTGCAGGTTTGATGTTGGGTCTAACACGAGAGGCTGCAGCTCGTTTTTCTTTTCTGTTATCAATTCCAGTCATTGTTCTCGCGGGTGGTTTAAAAATTATTGAGCTTATCGAATCACAACTTGTGATAGACTGGTTTGCTTTATGTGCTGGCGCATTATTTTCTGCCGTTAGCGCCTATTTATGCATTTTCTTATTTCTAAAAATGCTTGATCGTATTGGGATGTGGCCATTCGTACTATATCGTCTGGTGCTTGGCGTATTATTGTTTTGGTTGTTTACTTAAATAAGGTTGACAGCTTTTTCCTTAGTGCGTAATATTCTCCCTCTTTATTTAGCCCGCCTGCGTAATTATCAGGAGCAACTCGCGGATGAAAACCATAAGTGCAAAACCAGCAGAAGTTCGTCGTGACTGGTTCGTTATTGATGCTGACGGCAAAACATTAGGCCGTATGGCTACTGAAATCGCACGTCGTTTACGTGGAAAGCATAAAGCTATCTACACACCACATGTCGACACTGGCGATTACATTGTTGTTATCAACGCTGAAAAACTGCGTGTAACTGGTAACAAAATGAAAGATAAAATTTATTATCACCACACAGGTCATATCGGTGGTATCAAGTCTATCTCGCTGGAAAAACAACTCGACAAAGCACCTGAGCGTGTTATCCAGACGGCTGTCAAAGGTATGCTTCCTAAAAACCCGCTGGGTCGCGCGATGTTCGGCAAACTGAAAGTTTACGCTGGCGCAGAACACCCTCATACAGCTCAACAGCCTAAAGTGCTGGAAATCTAATCGGATATTGTCATGGCAGATTCATACTACGCTACAGGTCGCCGCAAAAGCTCAACAGCTCGTGTATTCCTGAAACCAGGCAGCGGCAACATTTCAATTAACACTCGCACACTGGAAGATTATTTCGGTCGTGAAACTTCTCGCATGGTTGTTCGTCAGCCTTTAGAGTTAGTTGACATGCTTGAAAAATTTGACCTGAAAATCACCGTTCGTGGTGGTGGTAATAATGGTCAAGCCGGTGCAATTCGTCACGGTATCAGCCGCGCATTAGTCGAATACGACAACGAATTAAAAGCTGAATTGCGTAAAGCAGGCTTTATCACTCGTGATGCTCGTGCCGTTGAACGTAAGAAAATTGGTCTTCATAAAGCACGTAAACGTCCTCAATTCTCAAAACGTTAATTGTTGGCTGCTTTTGTGGATCGAAAAAAGGCTACCCTTGGGTGGCCTTTTTTTATGGCTGGGATTCTTGCCTCACAAATAATAGGCATGTTATAAAGCCTTTTTATTAAATTCTGGCATGGAACCCAACGATGAATAAACATCTTCGTAACGCCTCAATTGCACTAACCTTCCTTCTCCCTTCTATGGCTTTCGCAGAACAAGAATCACAAATGGCTTTGTCTGTGGGTGCCTTTGAGGTTTTCGATGATAATACTGCTGCTGAGATAGGTGTTGAATATCGATTTTCCCCACAAGCGTCGGCTTTTAATTTGATTCCTACGCTTGGAGCAACGTTGACTTCTGATGGTGGTTATTGGGGCTATGCTGGTGTGAGATATGACATTTATCTCAACAACAACTGGATACTGACACCCAACTTCGCTATTGCGGCTTATGAACAAGGTGGAGGGGTTGATTTAGGTTACGATATTGAGTTCAGAACAGGTGCCGAACTTGCCTATCAGTTTAGTGATAAAAGTCGACTTGGCTTAGGTTTATATCATCTATCCAACGCTAATATCGGTGAGAATAATCCTGGTGCAGAATCATTAATTTTAAGCTATAGCTTTTAATTATCTGACTTTCTTATATAAACGCCCTTTTCCGTCGGGTTGAGTTTTAAAGCGACGATGTAACCAGAAATATTGTTCGGGCATCTGTCGAATTTGAGACTCAATCCAGTCATTTATACGTTGAGCATCGACGATATCATCGCCAGATGGATATGCCTTCCATGCAGGGAAAATTTGAATATGGTAACTACCATCTGAATTACGTTTAGGCACAAATGGCACCACTTCTGCCCCTGTCATTTTTACCATTCTGGCCGTTGCAGGAATGGTGGCCGCAGTCACACCAAAAAATTTGGCAAAGATACTATTTCTTGGGCCAAAGTCTTGATCAGGCGCATACCAGACAACTTTATTCTTACGTAATGCGCGCAACATGGCTCTGACATCATCGCGCATTACAATACCTTCGCTATGGTAAATTCGTGAACGCATCATAACGGCATTAAATAAGGGGTTCTTAAGATGTCTGAACATCACATAAGCCGGGGTTTGTAACATAATTAAGCGACCACCAATCTCCATACTGGTGAAATGCCCTGTTAGCAAAATAACTCCCTTTCCCTTTGCTTTAGCCGCTTCTAAATGCTCTAGCCCTTCATAAGTGACACGTCGGCGTAGTTGCCTATCTGATGCCCACCAGCTTATCGCGGTTTCAATCATCATCATGCCAGTATTTTTAAGGATTTTCTTGACGAGATATTCTCGTTCAACATCGCTCATCTCTGGAAAACATAACTCCAGATTTCGTCGCACCACTTTTGCTCTTGAACGCATGAAGGGTTGCATCAACTGACCGAGCAGCATACCAATACGATATTGTAATTTGGCTGGCAAATACACTGACAAACGCATAAGTAACAGCCCCAGCCAACTTAACCAAAAGCGGGGATGTAGAAATTGTTTCTGGAAAATGTTCATTCAGGTTCTGTTGCTTTCACAAAGTAGCGCCTATGCTATCATTCCTGCTTACTTTTCGCTGCTTTATGAGTCTGATTTGAGAGTTTTTTATAATATCGTTTTTACTTTAGCTGTACCTTTTATCCTACTGCGTCTGTTGTGGCGAGGCACAAAAGCCAGTGCTTACTTCAAACGTTGGGATGAGCGGTTTGCAATCACCCTGCCGAGCGTCAATAAAAGTAAGTCAGTTATCTGGGTACATGCCGTTTCCATGGGGGAAGTTGAGGCCTGTCGGCCTTTGGTTGCAGCAATCCAATCTACGTACCCTGAGCATCAGATCCTCATTACAACAATGACACCGACAGGTAGCACTCGGGTAAAAGCATTATATGCAGATAACGTTATTCACTGTTATCTACCCTATGACTTGCCGGTCATTATGCGTCGATTTATACAGGCTATCCAGCCTGTATTTGGTGTCATTATGGAAACTGAGTTATGGCCCAATCTTATTCATCATTGCCGTAAGCAAAATATTCCGTTGGTGTTGGCCAATGCAAGGATGTCTGAGCGTTCATTAAAAGGTTATCAGCGCATCCCTTCTCTAACACGAGAAATACTACAAAGCTTTACCGTGATAGCTGCCCAAGCTCAACAAGATCGTGAGCGTTTTATAGAGCTTGGCGCCGATAGAGATAAAGTGCATGCTGTCGGTAATCTCAAATTTGAAGTCAATTTATCTCCTACTATTGTCGAGCAAGCTGAAGCCATTCGATCAATGTGGGGGAACCGCTCAGTTTTTATTGCCGCCAGTACACATGAAGGTGAAGATGAAATTATTCTTAATGCCTCACGCCAAATCCGTGCTCAGGTGCCAGATTTATTGTTAATTATTGTTCCTCGACATCCAGAGCGATTTGATAAAGTAGCGGCTCTCTGCCAACGTGCTGGCTTCAAAATTCTTCGTCGCAGCGAAAATGGTCTCTGTCGGAGTGATATTCAGATCCTTGTCATTGATAGTATGGGTGAACTCCCTATATTTTATGCCTGCTCTGATATCGCATTTGTTGGAGGCAGTCTGGTTCCAACGGGTGGACATAATATCCTTGAACCAGCCGCATTATCTCGTCCGGTGATCGTGGGACCTCATGTCTTTAATTTTGCTGAAATTACACAGCAGTTTATTACTGCTCAGGCAGCTATCCAGGTAGGTAATGCAGAAATGCTGGCTACAACGGTGATCGAATTATTAAAAAACCCTCCAAAACGCACCGCTATGGGTGAAGCCGGACAACAGTTAATCAAGCAAAGTCAGGGCGGCAGCCAACGTTTACTCAACTTAATTAAATACAATATTCATGTCTGAAAAAGACCATTATTGGATGCAGAAAGCATTAGCGCTTGCCCGTAATGCCGAAGCTCAAGGTGAAGTCCCTGTCGGTGCGATTATTGTCCTCGATGACCAAATCATTGGCCAGGGGTGGAATCAACCCATTGCTAGCCAGGATGCCACGGCACATGCTGAAATTGTTGCCTTGAGACAGGCCTGCCAGACGATGCAAAATTACCGTTTGCCAGGCTCTGAAATTTACATCACCCTTGAACCTTGCATGATGTGTGCTGGCGCACTTGTTCATGCCCGTATCGCTCGCTGTATCTACGCAACAGCAGAACCTAAAACAGGCGCTGCCGGTAGCTGCATAGATGCTTTTGCCTTACCTAATCTCAATCACCGGGTCGAATGCACAGCAAATGTTTTAAAAGAAGAAAGTAGCCAGCTCATCAAAAACTTTTTCAGAGCAAGACGTTAAAGATATCGAGCAAGTAATGCTTTCTCAGGGATATCCCCCTGATAAGGAATATAGACTCTGTGACCACTTCCAGGCGCCAGTTCAATATCATGACGTTCTTTATCTAATAACTTATCGAGTATCAGCGTTTTGTTTCCTTCAGGCATAACCAGCTCTAATTTATCACCGACAGAAAACCGGTTTTTTACATCAATCTCCAGACACTGCTTGTCAGCATCATACGCCAAGACTTCACCAACATATTGTTGACGCTCATTACTGGAATAACCATGTAAATAATTTTGCTGTTCTTGAGTCGGATGTCGTTGATAAAAGCCATCGGTATAGCCGCGGTTTGAAAGATTATCCAGTTGACCGATAAGCTCAGGGTTAAATCGACGGCCAGCCAGTGCATCATCAATCGCCTGGCGATATATCTGAGCGGTGCGGGCAACATAATAGACGGACTTGGTACGACCTTCTATCTTCAGTGAATCAACACCAATATTTACTAATCTCTCGATATGCTGAATTGCCCGGAGATCTTTTGAATTCATGATGTAGGTGCCGTGTTCATCTTCAAAAATCGGCATCAACTCGCCAGGCCGATTTGTTTCTTCTATCAAATACACTTCATCTGCCAGCGGGTGTCTCTCTTGCCCGCCACAATCAGAAAAACTGTGCTGATTCATCGCATCAAAGGCGTTAAACTCAATTTTCTGTGGCGAATCATCATTATTATCACTGGCATGCGTTTTATAGTCCCAACGGCAGGCATTGGTACATGTGCCTTGATTAGGATCTCGATGGTTAAAATAACCAGATAATAAACAACGTCCTGAATAAGCAATACATAAGGCACCATGAACAAAGACCTCCAGCTCCATATCAGGACAAAGCTGGCGTATTTCTTCAATCTCATCCAACGATAATTCGCGTGAAAGGATCACTCTGGATAACCCCATAGATTGCCAGAATTTCACTGCCTGATAGTTAACGGTATTGGCTTGTACAGATAAATGAACCGGCATTTCTGGCCAGCGTTCACGTACCATCATGATTAAACCAGGATCGGCCATAATCAATGCATCTGGCTGCATTTCAATCACCGGTTCCATATCCGCCATATAAGTTTTAATTTTTGCATTGTGTGGCATCAGATTACTTGCCACAAAGAACTGCTTACCCAAAGCGTGGGCTTCTTCAATACCTTGTTGCAAAACAGGCAGTTTATGGAAATCATTATTACGCACCCGCAAACTATAGCGCGGCTGGCCAGCATAAACCGCATCGGCACCATAAGCATAGGCATAGCGCATATGCTGCAAACTGCCCGCGGGTAATAATAATTCTGGCGCATTCATCGATGATTTCCCATAGAAAAAAAGTGGATAATTATAATCTAAATCTATAAAAATCCAATAAAAACAGTAGTCTCATCACAAATACAGATCGATAACGGATGCATTCAACTCAATATAAAGTAATAATCTTTGCCTGGTAAAACATTGAGGAAGCTCATTGAGACGATTGATCATTTCTCTACTTGCTATGGCCATGTTAACGGCATGTGGAGAAGCTCCACCCCAACTCGATCAAATAAAAGAGCGAGGCGAGTTGCGCGTGCTAAGCCGATACAGCCTGACCAGCTATTACGTTAAAGGCAATGATGCTCTGGCGGGCTTTGAATATGAGCTTGCTGAACGCTTTGCTGATCGCCTGGGTGTCAAACTCAAAGTCATTGTGCCTGAAAATCTCGGCACCATGCTGCATATGATTGAAGAAGGCCGCGCAGACATTGCTGCCGCCGGTTTAACCGTTACCGAACAGCGTAAAGAATTATTACGCTTTGGCCCGGTTTATCATGAAGTCACACAGCAGCTCGTCTATAAACATGGCAATATCAGGCCGAAAGATATTACTGATATCGTCAACGGCACTCTGGAAGTCGTAGCCGATAGTAGTCATGTAGAACAATTACAGGCATTACAACAGGAAATACCAGAACTCTCCTGGCGCGAGAATAAAGAATTGGACAGTCGAGGCTTACTCGAACTGGTGCAATTAGAACTGATTGATTACACCATCGTTGACTCGAATGAAATGTCAGCAAATCAATCACTATTCCCCGAACTGCGTGTCGCTTTTGATATTTCTGACCCTCAGCCATTAGCTTGGGCTATGGCCCCTACAGATGATGAATCACTTTATCTTGAGGTAGTGGATTTTTTCCATGATATTGAAGCCTCTGGTGAACTGGATAAGTTAATAGAAAAATACTATGGCCATATTCGTCGCTTTGATTATGTCGATACGCGTGCCATTCATCGTCGTATTCAAACGCATTTGCCACAATACAAAGACTTATTCAAAGCGGCAGCAGATGAATATGGTTTTGACTGGCATCTTCTGGCGGCCATGGCTTATCAGGAATCGCACTGGAATCCAGAGGCCGTTTCAAGCACCGGCGTAAAAGGTTTGATGATGCTAACGCGATCTACAGCAAAACAGCTCGGCGTGACCGATCGAGAAGATCCAGAGCAAAGTATCTTCGCTGGTGCAGCTTACTTAGCATCGTTATATAGTCGCCTGCCCGAACGTATAAAAGATCCTGACCGTACCTGGTTTGCTTTAGCTGCCTACAATACAGGTCTTGGCCATCTTGAAGATGCCAGAGTGATCACCCAAAGCATTGGTAAAAATCCGGACTCATGGTCAGATGTCAGAGAAAGCCTGCCATTACTATCAAAGAAAAAATGGTACTCAAAAACCAAACATGGTTATGCTCGCGGCAGTGAGCCGGTGAGATATGTACAAAATACACGTCGTTATTTAAATATCATCTTACATCATGAAGATATGACCACGCCTGCAGCACCATCTATACCTGATGTAGACGAAAAATTACCTGCAGCCTTATAAAAAAAGCCCGGTGAACCGGGCTTTTTTCTATTACTTCTCAGATGATTTTTCTATCAGGAAATTCACAACGTTAAATAACTCAGGTACCCCGCCCGCTGTACTGGCATCCGTACGATAAGCACCATTAACAATAAAAGATGGTACGCCTGTGATACCTGACGTTTGGCTCATGACAAGCGCTTTTTTGACTTTTGCTTTCACACTGAAAGAATTCATTGTTTTCTTGAACTCTTCACGGTCAATACCTTGCTCAGCAACAAAATCAAGCAGTTGATCTTCAGACGTTAAACGGCGTTTTTCAACGTGAATCGCATTGAATAATTTTGAATGAATGTTATCAAGATTACCCATAGCTTCAGCGGCATAATACACTTTTGCCAACTCTAACCAGCTGTCACGGAAAATCGCAGGCACTTTCACAAAGTGTACATTTTCTGGCAATGTTTTTTTCCAGGCATCCACTTCAGGCTCTAATTTAAAGCAGTGTGGGCACGTGTAAGAAAACATTTCAACGACTTCAATTTTATTATCATCCGGTGTCGCTAATTTCTCAGTAGTCGGAAAATAATGGGTGCCTTCAACGAAATTCATCGGCACAGCAGAAGCTGCCGTTGAAACCAGGCCTAAAAATAGTCCTGTCGCAAGGGTTTTCATTAATTTCATCATCGTTGAGTATCCTTTATTTTCAATTAATTATTACAATGTGCCATACGAATGAAGGCCACTTAAGAACATATTGACACCAAGAAAGGCAAATAAGGTCACGAATAACCCAACGATTGCCCACCATGCCATAGGTTTCCCGTTCCAACCTTTCGTTAAACGCATATGAAGCCAAGCAGCGTAGTTCAGCCAGACAATTAATGCCCAGGTTTCTTTGGGATCCCATGACCAATAACCACCCCAGGCTTCTGCCGCCCATAAGGCACCTAAAATAGTTGCTAGAGTGAAGAAAGCAAAACCCAAAGCAATAGTCTTGTACATTAAGTCATCCATCAGACCTAATTCAGGCATCGCCTTAACCCAGCGGCTGTCAGGATTAACCTGCTGTCTCCATACCACCAGCAAATAGGCCACACCTATCATCGCTGCCATGGAAAAAGCACCGTAGCCAATAAAATTGGCAGGCACATGAATTTTCATCCAGTAGCTTTGTAGTGCTGGCACAAGCGGCTGAATCTCATGAGCATTTCGTTCAAAGCTATACCAGAGTTGGAAAATAACCGCGGCGCTAATCACCAATAAAACGAAGCCACCCAAACTACGGGTTTGATAACGACGTTCATAAAACAGATATAACAAAGCAGTCACTACCGAAAAAAGAATAAAGACTTCATACAGATTACTGACAGGGATATGGCCAATATCCGCACCATGCAGATATGACTCACGCCAACGCACCATAAGTCCGATCATACCCATCGTAACCGCTGCCCAGGTTAAGCCGGTACCGACTTTTTCTGTAAAACCGGAACGAAAAATATTGCCAGCGAAATACGTCACCGTCGCCATCACAAATAAAGCACTCATCCACATAAAGGCAGACTGACTGGCAAGTATGTAATTGAGCCAGAAGTTAGATTCTCCCGCTTGCAGGTTTTGGCCATACAATGAAACAGCTATCAAGCTAAGCGCTGCAACAACCAGGCTGTGCCAACGAAACCCCGGCCAATATTGTCCAAGAAAACCCATCCCGATTGCTGTCAGAGCAATGATGGTAATTTCATAATAATCGAGAATCTCGTAATAAGTACCTATTAAACCGACACTAACTAATACCATTAACACACGCCAGAACCAGGCTGCCCATGGTGTCTGTTGCGTCGAGTTCATTGTTGAGAGGTGTGCTGTCATATATTTTGCCTCATCCCATAGCAGAAACTAAGAACATCATGCTTAGTCAGAGTTCCGCGACTCTGACTGAAGTTTTGCTTTGATATCCTCAAAATAACTATCAAATTCGCGAGGGTTTCTATTCGTCATCCCCGCCAGATAAATTTGTGATTTACCCTCTTTTTCAGTAACCCAAGCCCAGAAACGTCGCTGTGGTAAATAAAATAATAAAAACACACCCGCGATGAGGAATGCACAGCCTAAATAGACAATACTTTTTCCTGGCGCATGCGCTATTTGTAAGCCTGTTGACTGAATTTGATGGTAATCGGTTAATTGCAAAAACACGGGAGAACCGTAGCGCGGTAAACTGCCTATCGCGTCAATCGCATCCTGTAGAAACAAAATCTGAGACTGATTAACTGTCTCATTTTGTTGCAAATCCAAGCCTGAAAAGTAAATACGGCCCAACATTTCTCTTAACATCGCTAAATAAGCTGGAGCTAAGGCATCACGCTCGGATTCTGGTAAGGTTTTTTCGATAAAGTCACTCACTTCACCAAAACCACCGCGGTTAAACATCTCAACCAAGGTTTCCAATGTTTTTTGTAAACTTTGTGCTAATACGTCATCATCCGTCGTTTTTAGGCTGGCAAGCGTAGCTTGTTTCATTTCTTCAGCAGCTTGCTTAACCACGGTTTCATCATGTAATCGTTTCAGGAAATGATAGAAGCCTTCCAGACCGTCATTATCATCAGCAGGTATATATAGATAAGCAAACTCCTCTGCTGGTGAGCTACGCACACCACTTAAATAAAAATATCTGCCATCACGTTCTACCGGATTCATATAATTCTGATATTCCAGTGCTTCACCGGTAGGGGCTCGAAGCTTGAATCCGACGCTTGGACCAAAATTGCGTACATTCTGCGGATTATCTTCGGTAGGATCCGGATTGATATTGAAGGGTCTAAAGTCGGTGATTTCAAGCTGCATTTCTTTATCACCCCACAACATTTGCTGAGTATCAAAGACTTTTGTCTGCAAGCTGACGGGCTCACCTTTTTCTGAAAACAAAGGCCATGCTTTTAATGTCAGCTCAGAGCCACCATCACCGAAGCTGGCCTGGTAGATGGCATAACCTTTATAGATAAGTGGGTGGTTGACCGCAATCGTCGCCTCAAGTGGCTTTTTCAAATCAGGATCATGAATGACCAAATCAGATTCGAACGACTTCGGCTGCCCGGTTGGGTAATGTTCTATACGAAACTCTTTTACTTCGATGGTGAAAGGTAAGTTTTGCACTAAATACCCATCACGCATGGCCAGATAAGCGACACTCGCTGCTCTGCCTTCCGGAATACTGACACTGCCTCTAAAGGCTTGCGGACCGACAGGAAGACGGCTTTCTTTTGGAATTTGTGGCAAGGGTAAATTACGCGTTTCAACATGAATGCGCCCCTGCCATTCGGCAAGTTTTAATGGTAAGTTGCTATCAAACAGACCGCCTACACAGATAACAATAATCGCCACATGCGTCAGTATGTATCCAAGACGATTCATGCCACCGCGCATTGCAGAGACTAAAATACTGCCATTCTTATCCGTTATTCGAGTTCTATAACTATTGGATGAGAGTGTAGATTGAAGAGATTCTACCGTTTGTGCTTGAAGCTGAGGCACTTCCCATTCGCTACGATGATGCATTGACCGTAACGATTTCAGTTGCACATTGGTTCTCAGATTGAACATATCCTTGAACATTGAAGGCGCGTGACGAAACACACATACGGATGTCGAGATCACCAGTAAAGCTAGGATGGCTAAAAACCAAATCGCACTGTAAACATCATATAAGCCCAGCTTTTCAAAAACGTCAAACCAATACGGGCCAAACTTTATAAGATAATCAGGATAGGGTTGGTTTTGCTGAAGAACGGTGCCGATTACAGAGGCGATAGCTAGGGTGATCAATAAAGTGATCGCTAATTCCATCGTACCTAAAAAGTGGAAAACCCGCCAAGCGAAACTGCGATGAGAAACTGATGAATCCTGATTTTGTGACATGGGGTGAGCCTTGAAACGAGTTCCGTTACTCGATTTTTTAATATTCTCTGCATAGCTAACAGACTTAGCTATGCAGAGAAAATGTGACGATTATTTCAAACCAAAGACATAAGCAGAAACCGCTTTAATTTCAGCTTCACTCATTTTGCTAGCCACATCACGCATCATGCCGTTAGGGTCATTGGCTCTTTCCCCTTTAGCAAAAGCATGAAGTTGAGCTTCCACATAGGTGCTGTATTGTGATGATAATTTAGGCCACTTTGCTGCTGGCACACCATTACCATTTGGACCATGACATGCCATACAAGCGGGCACGCCTGTTTCTTTGTTGCCGGCACGGTAGATTTGCTCGCCTTGTTTAACTAGTTCTTCAGAAACAGCACCTGGTGCCATTTTTTTACTGGCAAAATATGCCGCCAAATCAGCCATATCTTGTTCTGATAAGTTGGCCACCATCGGTGCCATCAACGCATTCTGGCGCTCACCACTCTTGAAGTTGGCTAATTGTTTTTCGAGGTAACCGGCACCTTGTCCGGCTAATTTGGGAAAAGCATCAGAAGGACTATTTCCATCTGCGCCATGACAGCTTGCACATACAGCCGCTTTTTGCTTACCAGCGTTAATATCACCAGCCGCCATTGCCTGAGCACTCATCGTAACTGCCACGCCAAGCATGACCATCTTCAATAATTTTTTCATTATTTTATTACCTGAAAACTAAGCTAAATCATCATCGAGAACTTTGGGTATGCTACTCTTATTAGGATAATTTTTCACCCAAAATGGTTCCATGTCACAACTATATAGAAAAGCTTATTATAACGGCAGTGCCACCGAGCTGTCCCAGCTACCGGAAGATAGTGGGTATGAGGTTGCGTTTGCTGGCAGGTCAAATGCCGGAAAATCCAGTGCAATCAATTGCATAACAGGCATCAGCGCGCTAGCAAGGACAAGTAAAACGCCAGGTCGCACACAAATGATCAACTTCTTCAGCTTTGATGATCAGCGAGCTTTAGTCGATCTTCCCGGCTATGGCTATGCCAAAGTCCCTGAAAAAATGAAGTTAAAATGGCAGCATACTTTGGCTCAATATCTAGAAACACGTCAGTGTTTGCGGGGAATGATGCTAATGATGGATATTCGTCATCCATTGAAGCCATTTGATATACAAATGCTCACCTGGGCTAATCAGGCGGATTTACCGGTTCATATACTGCTGACTAAGTCTGACAAACTCAAAAAAGGTGCCGGTAAACAAAGCTTATTATCTGTAAGAAATGAATTGCAAAAACTGTCATTAAAAGCTTCTGTGCAGCTTTTTTCCTCGCTCAACAAATCTGGTAAAGAGGAAGCTATTCAAAAGCTAGATGACTGGTTTGAAGTCACTGATGATGCGATCCCCCCTACTGTTGACTAGATCTTATTAGCCATGAGCAAACAACGACTTAAAAGCCGACGTCAGTTTCTTCAAGGCACGGCTTTAAGTAGTGTTTTTCTTGGCTTTAGTTTACCCGTTAAAGCGCAGTCATCATTAACTGAACTCCAGCAGATACTGCCTGAGTCGATGCTAAAACCAGGCGCTAACTTTAGTAATTATGGGCAGCCTTCTGTTTACGAAAAAGATATCATTCGCTGGATATCGGCCAACCCCAATGTGCCTAGCAACGGTGTCTCCTGGACACCTTTAGAAGAGTTACAAGGCACCATTACTCCTAACGGCCTGCATTATGAACGTCATCATAATGGTGTGCCTGATATCAATCCATCGACACATGAAATCATGATAGACGGTTTAGTCGATACCCCTTTAACCTTTTCGATTGATGCCTTAAAACGTTATCCACAAACCACAAAAATCTGCTTTATAGAATGTGGCGGTAATAGTAATGCTGGCTGGCGTAGTTCTCCCATCCAATCTGCTGCAGGTTATGTGCACGGACTTGTTTCTAATGCTGAATGGACCGGTGTGCCACTCAGACTTTTATTAAATGAATGTGGTGTCCAGCCGAAAGCGAAATGGGCGATAGCAGAAGCCGCCGATGGTGCCGCACTCAATGTCAGCGTTCCTATTGAAAAACTAATGAACGATGCAATATTGGCGCTGTATCAGAATGGCGAACGCCTGCGACCGGAAAATGGTTATCCTGTCCGGTTGTTGCTGCCTGGTTGGGAAGGCATCGTCAATGTGAAATGGCTAAGGCAATTAACATTAGTTGAAGAGCCTGCGATGACCCGTGATGAAACGGCTCAGTACACTGACTTATTACCTAGCGGTAAAGCTAGGCAATTCAGTTTTCCCATGCAAGCCAAGTCTCTTATTACCAGCCCTTCAGTTGGTATGACACTGCCGGATAATCCAGGTATTTACCAAGTTACTGGGCTTGCCTGGTCGGGTAATGGCAAAATCAGCAAAGTCGATGTCTCAGCTGATGGTGGTAAAACCTGGGTGGAAGCTGAGCTCCAGGCCCCAATTCTGGATAAAGCCTTCACCCGCTTTAGTCTGCCATGGCAGTGGCAAGGTCAATACGCCGTATTACAAAGCAGGGCAACGGATGAAACAGGTTATCAGCAACCGACTCGTGAAGCGCTTATCACCGAACGTGGAGACAACAGTTTTTTCCACTACAACGCTATTGTCAGTTGGGAAGTTAATGAAGACGGTCAGATTAGTCATATCTATCTTTAATAGATATCTCATCTTTGTTTTACTATTTCCTGCGACACTTGTCGCCGAGCCACTCTTTCAGCCTTTGGGCAAAAATGCTGAACAAGCATCGCAGCAATCAGCATGGAACCTCACTATTACACCGGATGGAAAAAACTTACCCGCAGGGCATGGTAATGCACAGCAAGGGGAGCAACTGTTTAAACAACACTGTGCAAGCTGTCATGGGTTTGGTGCTATAGGCGCCAGCGCAATGCCTCTGGTCGGAGATGTCGGTTCATTAACCGAGGAGTATCCAGAGAAAACGGTAAACAGTTATTGGCCTTATGCAACAACACTTTACGACTATATTCGTCGTGCGATGCCACCATCAGCCCCTTTTTCTCTAACAAGTAATGAAATCTACGCACTTTGCGCTTATATTTTAAATCAGGATGATATACTTAAGAACGATGTGGAACTCAATGAAGTCACACTACCTCAGGTAAAGATGCCTAATCGGGATGGGTTTTCTCCCGTCTATCCAAACAAACGCTGAAATAATTTAAGGATCTGTCTATGAGCCCACGTTACGCATGTACTGCTAACCCCGCCCCAGAATTATTCAATACCGAAAAGCTAGGGATGAATAGCGATGCTCTTATCAAAGATTTCAAACGTTATTACGGTACACACTTAGCTCAGGATAAAGGTTGTGCTTCAGGTCATTACCTCTACTCATCATTGGCACTGACATTAAGAGACCGGCTGTTCAACCGCATGAAGCATACTAAGCACACCTATGCAGAAAAGCAGTGTAAACATGCTTATTATCTGTCAATGGAATTTCTGATGGGTAGAGCCATGGGCAATGCGGTTCTAAACCTCGGTTTAGAAAAAGAAACGACCAAAGCACTCAATGAACTCCATTTAAACTTTGAAGATTTAATCGAAATGGAACACGACGCTGGGCTCGGCAATGGCGGTCTCGGACGATTAGCTGCTTGCTTTATAGATAGTTGTGCCACCTTACAACTCCCCGTTACAGGCTATGGTCTGCGTTATGAATATGGCATGTTCCAGCAACGTATCGAAAACGGTTTTCAGGTGGAAAAACCTGATCACTGGTTACAGGATGGTAATCCATGGGAACTGGAACGTCCGGAATTTACCCAACGGGTTAAATTTGGCGGTCACACCGAATATCACCCAACCGACAGTGGTGATATGAAAGTCCACTGGGTCAACACAAATGATGTACTGGCTATCCCTTTTGATCTGCCCATTCCCGGTTATCAAAATGGCACAGTTAACGTGCTGCGTTTATGGAAAGCCGGTGCCACCGATGAGTTTAACCTGGAAGACTTCAACTCAGGCTCTTATACCGAAGCGGTTGCTGCCAAAAATGAAGCTGAAAATATCAGCATGGTGCTTTACCCCAATGATGCCAGTGAGAATGGTAAAGAACTTCGTCTGCGCCAACAGTACTTCTTAGCCTCAGCCAGTCTGCAGGACATCCTCGATTATTGGGTCACGACACATGGTGAATCCTTCGATAATTTTGCTGAGAAAAATTGTTTCCAATTAAATGACACCCACCCGACTGTGGCTGTTGCCGAATTGATGCGCCTGTTAATGGATGAACATGGATTAGGCTGGGAGAAAGCATGGGAAATTACTTCCAGCACCATGGCCTACACCAACCATACCCTGTTACCAGAAGCATTAGAGCGCTGGCCAGTCAATATGTTTGGTCGTCTGTTACCACGTATTTTGGAAATTATTTACGAAATTAATGCTCGTTTCCTACGTGAAGTCGCCACTCGTTGGCCTGGAGACAAAGCACGCCTTGCACGCATGTCTATTATTGAAGAAGGCGGTGAAAAACAAGTTCGCATGGCGCATCTGGCCATCGTCGGTAGCTTCTCCATCAATGGCGTCGCGGCCTTACACTCAGAGTTACTGAAAAAAGGCTTATTCCACGACTTTTACGAACTCTGGCCACATAAATTCAATAACAAAACCAATGGTGTGACACAACGCCGCTGGCTCGCCTGGTGTAATCCAGACTTAAGTGAACTCATCACAGACACCATTGGTGATAACTGGATTACCCAGCTGACTGAACTGAAAAAACTGGAAGCCTATGCCCATGACAAGGCTTTCCAAAAGAAATGGCATGCCGCTAAACTTGCCAATAAACAACGTTTAGCAAAATTAGTAAATGATAGCTGTGGCGTGGAGTTCAATCCTGAAGCTATGTTTGATATTCAGGTAAAACGCATTCATGAATACAAACGTCAGCTACTTAATATTCTGCATGTTATTCACCTTTATGACCGTATCAAACGCGGCGATACCAAAAATATGACGCCACGCTGCGTACTGTTTGGTGGCAAAGCAGCACCGGGTTATGTCATGGCAAAACGCATCATCAAACTGATTAATAATGTTGCCAGCACAGTGAATAATGATCCGGATGTGGGCGATCTGTTAAAAGTCGTCTTTTTGCCAAACTATCAAGTTTCAGCGATGGAAGTGATTTGCCCAGCGGCTGATTTATCAGAACAGATCTCTACCGCCGGTAAAGAAGCCTCTGGTACAGGCAATATGAAATTTATGATGAACGGCGCGATGACTATTGGAACACTGGATGGGGCCAATATTGAAATCCGTGATGAAGCCGGCGCTGAAAACTTCTTTCTGTTCGGTCTGACTGAAGACGAAGTCACTGAGCTCAAGCCCACCTACAATCCACGGTTTATTATTGATAATGATGCCGATCTGAAACGCGTCGTCAACTTGTTGGAATCAGGCCACTTTAACCAATGTGAAGAAGGTGCTTTTGATGACATTATTGCTGCTTTCACCAGCCCCAATGACCCATGGATGACGGTTGCAGACTTCCATAGCTATGTGGAAGCCCAGCAACGTGCAGCCGAAGTCTATCAAGACAAAGAACGCTGGATAGCAATGAGCATTATGAACAGTGCTAACAGTGGTATGTTCTCTACCGACAGAACCATGGAAGAGTACAACAACGATATCTGGAAATTAGAAAAAATTAATCCACGGTTTTAATTTTGAGCGGCCAAGAGGGTGTTAACGACTCTCTTGGCTAAACACCTCTTGAGCCGTAGCAGATTGTCAGCAAAGTCCGTATAATCTTCGGCTCAACTTCACGCGCCTGTAGCTCAGTTGGATAGAGTACCAGTTTCCGAAGCTGGGGGTCACAGGTTCGATTCCTGTCAGGCGCGCCACTTTTAAACAAAAAACATTCAAGCACCCTCTTCCTCATTATCTGTGGACGTGACAAACGTTCTCATATCAAAAGCTGGGAAACTTGCCCGAAAATCTGGGGTAATTATCAGCTGCTCAATATCATCTAAACATTTTTAATACGCTCTCCAACAATAAGGAGAGAGAAATGAATGTTTTGTTATTGGGTGCTGTCGCCATGATTGCAGCCTTGATTTTATCTGCATGGTTAATGACATTTGCTCGCTGGTTCCCTATAAAAGGGATTGATGGCGACTTTTTAGTGGATTATAAAACCATGATAAGAGCGCATGTTGACTATGCGCTTATGGCATTGTTTAGTTTGGGTTTCTACGGTGCAGCTTCAGGCGCCAATATTGAGCTATCAAAGATCGCGTGCCTTTGCATTGCTGTTGGTGGATTTACCAATCCGACGATTTTTGTCATCGCTGCCTTTGATACCGACTTCTGGAATAAAGCTATTTGGAAAATTTTCTCCGCGCTCAGCTTTATTGTTACAACAATTGGTTTTGTATGGATTGCCTACAGCTTTCTGATGTTCGCTATTTAGCAACAGATTGTTACGTATAAATCGTTCTAATGTTGTAATAGAGCGCCTATATATGGCGCTCTTTTTAATCTAACCTCATATTTTTATATTCATTTTATGAAACGGTATGCATTCCAGAAAATGAAATATATAAAATGTAGGCTACTAAAATAGCATCTACTTTATTAATTTTATTAAGAATTCAGCGTTAACCCTCTATCTCAATATAAAAATTTCTGACTAAGTTTGCTTTTGTCATAAATCTTTAACTTAAGGTCGTTACTCTTATCGAGTTAAAGATTTTTATTGCTTAATTAACTAGTCAGGAGTTTCTATGAAACTATTTGCAAAAAATGCAAAGTCAGTCTTTCTTATTACTGCACTTGTTGGTGCTATGTCATCAACTGTCGCCCATGCCGAACTGAAATTAAATGGTTCTGGTGCCAGCTTCCCTGCTCCACTTTATAACAAATGGTTCAAGGACTACAGCAAACAAACTGATGGTGTACGTATTGACTATCAATCAAAAGGTAGTGGTGCAGGTATCCAAGACTTTATCAATGAAACTGTTGATTTTGCTGCTAGTGACGCAGCAATGAAAGACAGTGAAATTGAACAAGTTAAAAAAGGCGCTATTTTATTGCCAATGACTGCCGGTGAAGTTGTTCTGTCATACAACTTAGATGGCATCAAAGAATTGAAACTGCCTCGTGACGTTTATCCTGAAATTTTCATGGGTAAAATCACAAACTGGAATGATCCAAAAATCCAAGCAGCTAACCCTGGCGTAAAACTCCCTGATGAAAAAATCACTGTCGTTGTTCGTTCTGATTCAAGTGGCACTAGCTTTGTATTTACTAACCACTTATCAGCGATCAACAGCGAATTCAAAGAAGCAGTAGGTGGTTCTAAATCTCCGAACTGGCCAAGTGCAGGCACCATTGTTAAAGCGCCTAAAAATGACGGTGTAACAGCCACAATCAAACAAACTCCAGGTGCAATTGGTTATATCGAATATGGTTTTGCCAAACTAACTAAAATGCCAACCGCTGTTCTTGAAAACCAAAAAGGTAAATTTGTGAGTGCAGGTAGCGAAAGTGGTGCTGCAGCATTAGCGACTACACCTTTCCCATCAACAACTCTGCCAGGAAGCGATGTGCCAGACTTACGCGGATGGGCAACGGATCCAGCAGGTGATGACGCCTACCCAATCGCAACATTTACTTGGTTACTTGTCTACAAAAATCAAGACGATGATAAAGCAAAAGCCATGCGTGACTTGATTGAATACATGGTAACGAAAGGTCAAGAATCATCTGAATCTATGGGCTATATCCCATTACCAGAAAACGTTGTTGAGAAAGTTCGCAACGCTGCAAAAATGATTCAGTAATCAGGCAGTTGAAGACTCAGATTAAAATGCTGCAAGGACGTTTGACCTTGCAGCATTTTCTCTGTTTTAAAGACAGCATAAAACACGTTTCAAATACGAATGAATAATTGATAGGAACGCACATGGTTTACGATCCATTTAAAGAGGCAAGCAGTGATAAAACACTGTCTGCACCACCATCTACCACTGATTATTTAAAAGACTCTGTATTCCGTTCTTTTGCTTATTTTTGCGCCTTATCCATTATTCTTTTGGTCGCCTATATCATTTTTGAATTAGGCTCACAGGCATTACCTGCCATTAAAACACACGGCCTTGGTTTTATTACCGGCACCACCTGGGATACTAATGAAGGTGTGTTTGGTGTATTGCCAGAAATCTGGGGCACATTATATAGCTCGTTTTTGGCACTACTCCTTGGTGGCTCTTTAGGTGTGGCAATTGCTATTTTCTTAACCCAGAGCTTTGTTCACGCTAAATTCGAAATGATTTTTAGAACGATCATCGAATTATTAGCTGCTATTCCTTCTGTTGTTTACGGTTTGTGGGGTATCTATGTGCTTATCCCATTAATCAGACCCGGCGCGCAGTGGTTACATGAGACATTGGGCTGGTTTCCATTATTTGGTACAGATCTTAGCGGACCAGGTCTCGCGCCCGCCGCCCTGGTTTTAGCCATTATGATTCTACCCACCGTGGCAGCTATCTCTGCCGATGCTTTCCGTCGCATTCCTTATAAAGTGAAAGAAGCGGCTTATGGCATGGGTGCAACAAAATGGGAAGTGATCTTAAAAGTCATGTTACCTACCGCCTCGTCCGGCATCTTGGCTGGTCTGGTACTGGGGTTTGGACGTGCTTTAGGGGAAACGATGGCGCTCGCAATGTTGATTGGTAACGTTAACAACATCAACTTATCGCTGTTTGCCCCGGCAAATACCCTAGCCTCACTTCTTGCATCAACCTTCCCTGAAGCGGGTCAAATTGAAATCCAGGCATTGATGTATGCGGCATTAGTTCTATTACTCATCACATTCATCGTAAATGTCGCGGGCCTTGCTGTGCAGCAATACACCATGCGTAAATTTGAGGGTAAAAAATGAGTCAATTACAAATGGAAGAGCCAGTATTACCTCCCAGAATTGAATTACCGGCGCTGGAAAAAAATCTTTTTGAGGTGAGAGCCTTAAAAAATTACTTCCTGACTTCTATGGTCTGGGTATTGGCGGTACTCGCCAGCATCCCCTTATTTTCAGTGATTTATATGCTGATTGTTCAGGGTGGCGCAAGACTGGATATGGAAGCGATTACCGCCTTACCACCAGCTGGGTTTGAAATGGGCGGTGGTTTTGGTAACGCGATTGTCGGTACTTTAACCATGGTCGGCATTGCCTCAGCCATCAGTATTCCGATTGGTATCATGGCTGCGCTTTATTTATCCATACTGAACCCTTCAAGCAAAATCGCAACTCTGTCACGCTTTTTAGCCAAAGTATTGACTGGCTTCCCTTCGATTCTAGCAGGTGTGTTTGTCTATGCCGTGATTGTTATTACCACAGGTACATACTCGGCTTGGGCAGGTGGTGTGGCATTAGCTGTTTTGATGTTACCAACAGTCACATTGGCCGCTGAAGAAGCCATGAAACAAGTGCCACAAAAAATGAAAGATGCGGCATTTGGAATGGGCTGTACACGTACTCAAGTGATTTTGAAAGTCGTGTTGCCAACGGCTTTACCAGGCATTCTGACCGGTGTGATATTGGCTGTTGCTGGTGCAGCCGGTGAGTCAGCTCCATTACTCTTTACAGCCTTATTTAGTAATTACTACATGGCTGAGTTGGCTGAGCCGACCGCTTCTCTATCCATTCTGATTTACAACTTTTCTGGCATGCCATTTGAAAATCAGCTTGAATTAGCTTGGGCAGCCTCACTGGTACTTGTCTTACTTGTGCTGTTTTTCAATATTCTGGCCCGCGTTGTCGGCAGATCGAAATTTAAAGAATAACGGAAGGAAAATCTATGAACATGCAAACCGATACCGGTGAATTCATTGCTAAAAAGTACGAGCCAAAAGGCCCGGTTGTTTTAGACTGCCATGTAAAAAACATTTACTACGGTGATTTCAGAGCGGTCAGAGACACCACGATTCCTATTGAGAAAAATAAAGTCACTGGCTTTATTGGTCCCTCAGGTTGCGGTAAGAGTACAGTTCTACGCAGCATGAACCGGATGAATGACCTCATCGACTCATTCCGTTTTGAAGGCCACATCCAATATCACAAGCACGATATTTACAGCAAAAAAGTGGATGCTGTAATCGTAAGACGTTATATCGGTATGGTCTTTCAGTTGCCTAATCCCTTCTCGATGAGCATTTATGACAATGTCGCATTTGGTCTGAGATTAAATGGTTATAAAGGTGATGAAGAAGAGATGGTGGTCAAAGCACTTAAACGTGCAGCTATTTGGAATGACGTTAAAGATAAACTGAAAAATAGCGGTTTATCACTATCAGGTGGTCAGCAACAACGTTTGTGTATTGCCAGAGCCATTGCGACAGAACCTGATGTTTTATTAATGGATGAACCTTGTTCTGCACTGGATCCGATTGCTACGCGTCAGATCGAAGAACTGATGGTGGAATTAAAACAGCATTACAGTGTGGCCTTAGTCACGCACAATATGCAGCAAGCGACACGCGTGGCTGATACAACCGCGTTCTTAGGTGTGGATATTTCACAAGGTGGCCGTACGGGTTATCTGGTGGAAATGGATGAAACTAAGAAGATTTTTGAAGACCCTCAGCAGTTGTTAACTAAGCAATACGTGCGAGGTGAGTTTAGTTAAGCTAAACCGTTATTATGGGGTCATCATCATTTAATGCAGTTCACAATGCTACGCACGATCTGACAAGCAATATCGCTCGACTGGATATTGCTGCTGTCAGGTCACGTCTGCTTAATACGAAAAAAAACTTCGATAAAATTAATGAAACACTCAGTGTAAAAAGAACGCCGCCTTCAACAGAAGTGATTGAAAACCTGGTCGCAGGTTACGCCAAGATCGACTTTTATCTGGCTAATGGTATAGAACTTTTCGCTATGGGTAACTCACACCTGTTGTTAGAGTTGAACCATATTGTGCTTTACCACACTTCATCAATATCTAAACAAGAGTCTCAACATCAGTTTGAGGCAACAAAAGCCCACTTTTATGCAGCTCGCAATGGCGGAATTGGTCAACTCATGGATTGGTTAGCCTTAAATCAACATACCAATATCTGGAAGCGAACAGCGGGATTATTTACCAATATTTTGAGTCAGCCACAGCTGTTTCTGGAAGGAAATCACCGTACAGGCTCGTTAATCATGAGCTACCTACTCATGAGAGAAGGATATCAGCCATTTGTATTGTCTTATGATAATGCCAGACATTTTTTTGAGCCTGCCGAACTGACAAAAAAACGTCGCAAGAAATCATTAGTCGACGATTTTATTTATCTGCCAAAACAAACACGCAAATTTGCCAAACTGCTGAAAGATGAGCAAAAAAGACAATCTTTCCTGCAAACTTGACTAGTGATAACGCGTGTTAGATTTTTTTTCTTTTAATTCGCCCCGGTTAGCTTCGATAATTTTTTGAAATTTCTCGGGATCTTTGCGAAGAATATCAATGTATTCTGTCACCAACTCGTGCCAGTTATTACCGCCATGGATAGAAAACTTCTCTAAAGCCAGCAACAGAAACTTGGCCGCTACTCTGAGTTGTTTGCTATCTGCCTCACCATACCAATCGAGTAACTCTTCATAGAGCGCCTCAATTTTTTCCAGAGGCGTGAACTCTACAATCATATCTTGAGAATCTTTTTTACTCATATTAGCGGCTTTTATTTCTTGAATGGTTCAAATGGATAGAGGTCGCGTTAGCTGGCTCATTCTGAATTAAGCAGACTGAACACCAGAGAAATCAGCCTTTAGTATATGTATTATATCGAAATATCCGTGACCGAATCTGAATAAAATCAGGCTAAATCATCTCAGCATCACTTTGTCTTTTACAGTTAAAACACTAACTAAACAAACACTTTACGATCATTACCGCTCAACAGATTCAAAGTAGAAAAAACAACGTTGTATAGAAACTGTCCACTTGTCTGAGATTCCAGACAGCATTTATTTATGGAAACAAGTGCAATTAATTCCTTTTTTTGACTGTTAGTCTTTCCCAACCCCTCGGGGATTATCAAACATGATTTTGTGTTTGGTAAATGATGACTTATAGAAAAGCCCTATGTTTTTTTATACGTCAGCGTTTGGTACAGGAGTGGCGACTTCAGCTTCCGCCACTCCTTTATCTTAAGTTTGAAGGGAAAATTTATGAAAAAAACGACAATATCTCTGGCACTGATGTCAGTGGCTCTGCCTATTACAAGTTATGCAGATGAATTGCTTTCTATGCAAAAAAACCCAAATGAATGGGTAATGTCAGCAGGTAACTACGCCAACCACCGTTATAGTGAATTGACAGATATTAATAAAGATAACGTCAAAGATCTGAATATGGCCTGGTCATTTTCTACAGGCGTATTAAGAGGTCATGAAGGTAATTCACTTGTTATTGGCGATACCTTATATATTCATACGCCATTTCCAAACATTGTGTATGCATTAGATTTGAACAATGACGGTGCTATCAAATGGAAATACGAACCAAAACAAAACTACGATGATACCGTGCCGGTTATGTGCTGTGACGTCATCAATCGTGGTTTAGCTTACGGTGACGGCAAAATCTTCCTTAATCAGGCGGATACCACATTGGTAGCACTTGATGCTAAAACGGGTGAAGTCGTTTGGTCTGATAAACGCGATGATCCTAAAGTAGGTGCAACTAACACCGGTGTGGCTCATGTATTTAAAGACAAAATCGTAGTGGGTATCTCTGGTGGTGAGTTTGGTGTTCGTGGTTATGTTCAGACTTATGATTTAAATGGTAAGTCTTTATATAAAGCCTACAGCACAGGTCCTGATGCAGAAATGTTAGTGGATCCAGAGAAAACAACTTCAATGCTGAAACCTATCGGTGAAAACTCATCTTTAAAAACATGGCAAGGTGATCAGTGGAAAATTGGTGGTGGTACCACTTGGGGTTGGTATTCTTATGATCCTGATCTCAATCTGTTCTACTACGGTACGGGTAATCCATCGACATGGAACCCATTACAACGGCCTGGTGATAATAAATGGACCATGTCATTGTTTGCCCGTGATTTAGATACTGGCATGGCTAAATGGGTTTACCAAATGACGCCACATGATGAGTGGGATTACGATGGTGTAAACGAAGTCATTCTGGCCGATCAGAAAGTTAAAGGCAAAATGTACAAAACAGCGGTTCACTTTGACCGTAACGGCTTTGGCTACACCATGGATCGTGCATCAGGTGAGTTATTAGTGGCTAACAAATTTGATCCCTCTGTTAACTGGGCAAATAGCGTTAATCTGAAAACAGGTTTACCTGATCGTAATAAACAGTACTCACCAGAATATAACGGTGAAGACACAAGCACGACGGGAATTTGCCCGGCAGCACATGGTGCTAAGGACCAACAACCTGCCGCGTATTCACCAAAAACCGGCTTGTTCTATGTACCTACCAATCATATTTGTATGGATCTGGAACCGTTCCAAGTGGAATATTTAGCCGGTCAACCGTATGTTGGTGCTGAAGTAAATATGTTCGCCGCTGAAAAAGACAATATGGGTAACTTTATTGCCTGGGATGCTCGCGAAGGTAAAATCGTCTGGTCAGATAAAGAAAGATTCTCTGTATGGTCAGGCGCACTGGCGACGGCCGGTGATGTTGTCTTCTACGGTACATTGGAAGGCTACCTAAAAGCAGTAGATGCGCAAACTGGCCGTGAATTATGGCGCTTCAAAACCCCATCAGGCATTGTAGGTAACGTGAACACTTACAAACATGATGGCAAACAGTACATCGCTGTATTGTCAGGTATTGGTGGCTGGGCAGGTATTGGTATGACCAATAACCTGGAAAATGATACTGATGGCTTAGGCGCTGTAGGTGCCTATAAATCTCTATCAAGCTGGACTTCATTAGGCGGCGTTCTGAGCGTATTCAGCTTATAAAATGCCAGCGTAGTAATACAAAGCTCGACACAGTGCAAAAAACTCCGGTGATAGAAATATCATCGGAGTTTTTTTATGTGTATCTGTTTATTTTATCTTCGTGCCAAATAAAGATTCTGTTACCGCTCTATTCACTCTCTAATCCCTTTTTAAGTTCATTTTCTTAAGGCAAAAAAAAGCCCTCATCAGAAAACTGAAAGGGCGAAGGGAAAACCAATGAAAGCCGTAAAGCTGGTATCAATAATAGAGAAATAAAGGCTCTCTCAACATAGGAAAAACTCCCTTTATCTCTCAGTAAACTCATTTTAAGGCTTTCAGACAACCGTTCTTATCCTATCCAAGCCCGAACCTTCCCACTCATTTATCGACAACAGCAGAATTATCCACTCACGCAACAAGAACCTCTTTTTGAATATACAAAAACAACAAAGATAAAGAGGAAAATGATTGCCATAGTATCTATATTAAAATGCAATATTTAAGACAAGCATGCTGAAGCTTCTCACGTCAGATAAAAAAAAGGCCCTGCAAGCAGGGCCTTTTCTACATCAATTGATGCTGTCTTGTTTTATTCGTTTACAACGAAGTCAACACGACGGTTTTTCGCTCTTCCAGCTTCTGTATCGTTGGTGGCAACTGGGAATTTTTCGCCCATACCGACTGGAATCAGGTAGCTACCGTTAATACCACGTGAAGTCAGGTAATCAACAACAGACTGTGCACGTTCTTGTGACAGTTTTTGGTTGTAAGCTTCACTACCGATGCTATCAGTGTGGCCTTCAACACGGACTTCAACAACACTGTCAGTATCTTTCAGAACAGCTACCGCTTCTTCAAGAATTTGTTTCGCATCATCAGTCAAAGTTGCTTTATCAAATGCGAAGTTAACACCTTCTAAAGACAATACTTTTTCACCTGCTAATGGGCAACCATCTTGGTCAACGATAACGCCTTTCGGTGTGTTAGGGCACAGATCTTTATAATCAGGCACTGCATCACCATCAGAGTCTAACGCACAACCTACACGGTCAACAGTGACACCAGGAGGAGTTTGTTGGCACATATCAATACCGTCATAAACACCGTCTTTATCAGTGTCATATGCGCAGCCATTTTGGTCGACTAAAGCACCTGGAGGTGGTTCTACAGCACAGACAGGTTTTTCAACAGCTGCCACTTCTTGTTCTTCATCACCGTTCGGGCAGAGTAATAGCGCTAACATTGAACCGACAACTGCGCCACCAGCAGAAGCATCAGAGTCACCAACAGCAGCACCAGCAGCACCACCAGCTAAAGCACCACCAACTGCACACATAATGTTTTGGTTAGTTGTTTTCGGGTTACCCGCACAACCAGCCAGCAATGCTATTGCAAAAGCTGCTGACAGGAGTTTTGTTAATTTCATATTGCCTTCCTTTTCCGTAGAAAAATAAACGAACACGTCTTAAAATTGATTTGCTCAATACCGAGTGTGGTACTTTCGCTACATATTAAACCAGTATTTGCCTGACGTCTAATAGATCTTATAAGTCATAGGGTGAACTCTGTGTCAAAAAAACAACAATCACATACGCCCTATCACATCTTCGGGTTCAGCTTGTAATGACAAACTGGAAACTGAACTATCTTTGGCTAATTCGCCGGACTCCATGCCTAGCTTGATCATTAAGCGTACTTCATTGGCTGAATCGGCATTACGTAAAGCTTCTTCGTAGCTAATATCACCTGCTTTATATAAATCATAGACAGCTTGATCGAACGTCTGCATCCCAAGCTCTTTAGAACGTTTCATTACTTCTTTGATTTCATAAATCTTGCCTTTCTCAATCAAATCAGCAATCAGCGGCGTATTAAGAAGTACTTCAACCGCAACAGCCCTGCCCGAGCCATCCTTTTTAGGAATGAGTCTCTGAGCAATAACCGCTTTAAGATTTAATGAAAGATCCAAAAATAATTGTTGATGACGCTCTTCAGGGAAAAAGTTGATAATCCTATCCATTGCCTGATTCGCATTATTAGCGTGTAAGGTGGATAAACAAAGATGGCCGGTTTCTGCAAAGGCCACACCGTAATCCATGGTCTCACGTGTACGTATCTCACCAATCATGATGACATCCGGCGCCTGACGCAGTGAATTGCGTAAAGCCACTTCATACGAATCAGTATCAATCCCCACTTCCCTTTGTGTCACCACACATCCGGCATGCTTATGATCAAACTCAATAGGATCTTCAATCGTCAGAATGTGGCCTGTACTGTTTTGATTGCGATAACCGATCATCGCCGCCAATGTGGTTGACTTACCACTGCCTGTCGCCCCGACAAATATCACTAAGCCACGTTTTGTCATCGATAATTCTTTGATGACCTGAGGCACATGAATTTCTTCAATGGTAGGAATTTCATCTTTGATACGGCGCATGACCATAGCAATTTTATTTCGCTGGTAAAGCGCGCTGATACGAAAGCGACCTGCACCTTTAGTCTCCAGTGCATAATTACACTCTTTTTCACGTTCAAATGTTTTTTTCTGAGCATCTGACATCGTGCTCAGTACTAAATCTCTGGCCTCATCATCCTGCAGTGCTTCCTGAGAGAGCGTTGCCATTCGGCCATTCACTTTCAAGGTAACCGGGCGGCCAGCGGTAATAAATACATCTGAGGCATCATGTTTCACAGCGGCTTTTAGTATCGTGACAATTTCCATATCACACTCCTCTAACGGAATAAGTCTTTATTAACAGCACGTGGTAATGCCTCTTGTTTGGTGACCTTTTGTCGTCTGACTAAATCCTGCAAACACTGATCTAAGGTTTGCATTCCAATAGCGCCGCCCGTCTGAATAGCCGAGTACATCTGCGGTACTTTGTCTTCTCGAATCAGGTTTCTGATAGCCGGAGTACCAATCATAATTTCATGTGCAGCGATGCGTCCGCCTCCCACTTTCTTCATCAATGTCTGGGAAATAACGGCACGCAATGATTCTGACAACATGGAGCGCACCATGTCTTTTTCCGCAGCAGGGAAAACATCAATAATCCGGTCAATAGTTTTGGCTGCCGAAGATGTATGTAAGGTACCAAACACCAAATGCCCGGTTTCTGCGGCTGTCAGCGCCAGTCTGATTGTCTCCAGATCACGTAACTCACCGACCAGGATAATATCCGGATCTTCACGCAGCGCACTTCGAAGTGCTTCACTAAAGCCATGTGTATCACGATGCACTTCACGCTGATTAATCAAACATTTTTTACTTTGATGCACAAATTCGATTGGGTCTTCAATCGTCAGAATATGTTCATTATCTTTTTCATTTCGATAATTAATCATGCCGGCCAACGTAGTGGACTTACCTGAACCTGTAGGCCCGGTGACCAACACAATACCGCGATGATTATCCGCGATGGTTTTAAAAATATCGGGAGCGCCCAGTTCTTCCAGACTGAGTACTTTTGATGGAATCGTTCTGAAAACGGCAGCAGCACCACGGTTCTGATTAAACGCATTAACACGAAAACGCGCCAGCCCCGGCACTTCAAATGAAAAATCAGCCTCAAGAAATTCTTCAAAATCCTTACGCTGTTTATCATTCATAATGTCATAAATCATCGCGTGGACATCTTTATGTTCCATCGCCGGCAGATTAATGCGCTTGATATCACCATCCACACGAATCATTGGCGGCTCACCTGACGAAACATGTAAATCCGAAGCATTGTTTTTTGCGCTGAACGCAAGCAATTCAGTAATATCCATCAACGATTCCTATGCGGTTTGGTGTAGTCTAGTTAATTCAAAATTTAAGCAATGAGTATAAAGGTATCGCGCCCTTATGAGGCTTGCAACATGACAGATGTAAAAAAACGTTTCCAACAAATTCATCACGAAATAAGCACATCGGTATCAGCGGCAAAACGTGATCCACAATCGGTGCAGTTACTGGCTGTTAGCAAAACATGGCCAGCCGATGCCCTGCGTGAAGTAGCCGCATTAGGCCAACGCCAGTTTGGTGAAAATTACCTGCAGGAAGCCTTAGATAAAATTGACGCTTTAGCCGATCTTGATTTGGAGTGGCATTTCATTGGTCCTATCCAATCAAATAAAACCCGTGATATCGCCGGGCATTTTGACTGGGTTCAGAGTGTCGACAGAGAAAAAATTGCACGGCGCCTAGATGAACACAGACCTGACTCACTGGCACCACTCAATGTCTGCATACAGATCAATATTGACGAAGAAGAGACCAAGTCCGGTACCAGCCCAGAAAAGTTACTGACGTTAGCTGACTACATTGCAACACTCGATAAGCTCAATCTAAGAGGACTGATGGTGATTCCCTCGCCCAAAAACTCCGTCGCCGATGAAAAAGACAGCTTCTCACGTGCTTATGAACTTTTTCAGCAATTACGTCAGAAATACCCGCAGGTAGATACCTTATCTATGGGAATGACAGCAGACATGTCTACAGCCATCGCTTCTGGCAGTACAATGGTACGCATTGGTACAGCATTATTTGGACAACGTGAGAAACGTTAGCTCCTCAATGCGACAGACTCAGACGATAATACATACAAGGTGAACAAATGAAACAATGCACGATCGCATTTATTGGTGGCGGCAATATGGCGCGTAGCCTGATTGGTGGCCTGATAAGCAACCAGTTTACTGCAGAAAACATTCACGTTTCGGATGCGAATACCGAAGCTTTGGATAATTTATCCTCACGCTACAATGTAAAAACCTTTACTGATAATCTCGCCGCAATTGCCGATGCAGATGTCATCATCCTGGCTGTGAAACCGCAACAGCTGCAATCGGTTATTCGTCAAATAGCACCCGCATGGCAGCAGGATAAATTACTCATCTCCATCGCTGCTGGAATCAGGTTAAATGACATTTCTCGCTGGTTAGACTTTGAAGGTGCTGCTATCGTCAGAGCTATGCCAAATACACCCTCGCTGGTTCAGGCAGGCGCTACCGCACTCTGTGCCAATGACTATGTGACATCTGCACAACATGAGCTGGCTGAATCCATGCTTAGAGCTGTTGGTCTGGCATTATGGATTAGTGATGAAAAACAGATGGATGCCGTAACCGCCTTATCTGGCAGCGGACCAGCCTATTTCTTCCTGGTACTTGAAGCCCTGCAAACAGCAGGAATGGAGTTAGGTCTTCCAGAAGAAACTGCCAGATTATTAGCACTGGAAACCAGTTTCGGTGCTGCTAAAATGGCACTGGAAAGTGATGAATCGGCCTGCGTGCTTCGTCAGCGAGTCACCTCACCAGGTGGCACAACAGAACGTGCCCTAGATGTGTTTGAACAAGGTGATTTGCGAGGCTTGTTTAAACAAGCACTCACAGCGGCAGCGCAGCGGGCTGATGAACTGGCTGAACAATTAGGACAAGACTATGACTAGTAGTTATATCAGTAATCCGCTTATTTTTCTTATCGATACCCTCATCTATTTATACATGGTTGTTGTTGCGCTGCGCTTGATTATGCAGTGGGCCCACTGGGAGTATCACAATCCTATGGTGCAGTTTATTATCAAACTCACCCAGGTACCGGTGAAGTTTCTTCGCCGTTTTATTCCTGCCGCAGGTCGTTGGGATACGGCCACTCTGGTATTACTGATTGTTGTAGCACTGATAAAAATCATTGCCGTTGGCATGCTCGCTGGCGTATTACCCAAAGGTCTTTTCTGGCTGACAATACTCTTTGCAGAACTCTTTCAGCTGTTTATCAATATTTTCACCGTCAGCATCATCATCGAAGTGATATTAAGCTGGGTCACGCCCGCAGGAAGTTATAATCCGGTGGCGCCCTTAGTCGGTAAGATGAATGCTCCCTTACTTCGCCCAGTTAGAAGAACCATTCCGCCTGTTGCAGGTGTAGACTTATCTCCACTGTTTGTATTACTGGGATTACAAGTTTTATCGATGTTAGTCATGCCGCTATTAGCAGGTCGCTATATATGATCCAGATTGCGCTGCAACGGCAGTCTGATTAGACTTAACGCTTTTTTACGGGAATCAACCATATATGCCGGAATCTATACCAGCTGACTCTGTTGGTCTGGTGAAACCATCGACAATTCATATCGATACGCCACTTCAGCTTGACTGTGGTAAGACACTACCAAGTTATGACTTAGTCTATGAAACCTATGGCTCATTGAATGAGAATGGCAGCAATGCTGTATTGATTTGTCACGCCCTTTCAGGTGATCACCACGCCGCCGGTTTCCATACGATGGAAGATCGCAAACCCGGTTGGTGGGATACGGCTATCGGTCCCGGCAAGGCGATTGATACCAACCATTTTTATGTGGTGTGTCTGAACAATCTGGGTGGTTGTAAAGGCTCCACCGGTCCAAACACGATTAATCCTGAAACGGGCGAGTTATATGGCCCTGACTTTCCTATCGTTACCGTGCCTGACTGGGTTCGAAGTCAGGCGATGCTTGCTGATCGACTAGGCATTCAGCAATGGGCAGCCGTCATTGGTGGCAGCCTCGGTGGCATGCAAGCTTTGCAGTGGTCAATCAGCCTGCCCGAGCGTGTTCGTCATGCTATCGTCATTGCCGCCGCCCCTAAACTATCAGCACAAAATATTGCCTTTAATGAAGTCGCCAGAACCGCGATAAAATCTGATCCTGATTTCCACGATGGTTATTATATAAAACATAACACCTTGCCACGTCAGGGACTTGGACTCGCACGTATGCTGGGGCATATCACCTATCTTTCAGATGAAGCAATGGGTGAAAAGTTTGGCCGTGAATTACGTAATGGTGCTATTCAATATGGCTATGATGTTGAGTTTCAAATCGAAAGTTATTTACGTTACCAAAGCACCAGCTTCGTTGAACGCTTTGACGCAAATACCTATTTATTAATGACTAAAGCACTGGATTATTTTGATCCTGCCCAGGCGTTTAACGATGATCTTGTCGCTACCGTTGCGAATATTCAGGCTAAGTCGCTTATCATCTCATTTACCAGTGACTGGCGCTTCTCACCTGAACGCTCAAAAGAAATCGTCAACGCCATGCTGGCTGCCGGTAAATCCGTCTGTTATGCCGAAATTGAAGCTCACCAGGGCCATGATGCGTTTTTAATGCCCATACCTCGCTATTTGGAAATCTTTGGCACCTATATGCAACAAATTGCTGCGGAAGGAGTGAAATAATGGCCTTACGTGTCGATCAGCAAATCATCAGTGACTGGATTCCTGATGGCGCCAAAGTGCTGGATTTAGGTTGTGGTAACGGTAGCCTGCTTAAACATCTGCAACAAAGAAACATCACCGGCTATGGCTTAGAAATCGATAACAGTAAATTTGCTGAATGTATCGAAGCTGGGATCAATGTTATCCAGGCAGATCTGGATGAAGGTTTAGCGCAGTTTGCTGATCAGAGTTTTGACTTTGTTATCTTGTCACAAACCTTACAAGCGATTCAGCGCCCTGACTTTTTATTGCAGGAAATCGTTCGTGTTGGCAAAAATGGCATTATCGGTTTCCCTAACTTTGGTCACTGGCAATGCCGTGTGCAATTAGCACTAGGTGGAAAAATGCCGGTCTCCAAAACACTTCCGAATGCCTGGTTTGAAACACCAAATATTCACTTATGCACAATCCAAGACTTTGAGAACCTTTGTGCTGATCATCAACTCAAGGTTCATAACAGAAGCATTGTTAACCACAACAATAAAGACAGCTTAGGAATACGATGTCTGCCTAACTTATTTGGTCAGGTCGCGATTTACCGAGTTCAAAAACAACATGATTAAACAATATCAAAAAGAATTTATCGAGTTTGCCATTGCCACAGGTGTTTTGCGGTTTGGTTCATTTACACTGAAATCTGGTCGTCAAAGCCCCTATTTCTTTAACAGCGGCTTGTTTAATAGCGGTGCCAGTCTGGCAAAACTCGGTCGGTTTTATGCTCAAACCATTGCTGACTCTGGACTTGAGTTTGATGTGTTATTTGGACCTGCCTACAAAGGCATACCACTAGCCTCTACCACCGTGGTCGCCTTAGCCGATCAGCATAATCAAGATATGCCTTATGTCTTCAATCGAAAGGAAATCAAGGATCATGGCGAAGGTGGTCAACTGGTTGGCGCTGAACTGAAAGGCAAAGTCCTTATTATCGATGATGTTATCTCCGCCGGCACCTCAGTCAGAGAGTCTGTTGAGATAATCCGTGCCGCTGGCGCAGAACCCGCCGGTGTTATTATCGCTTTAGACAGACAAGAACGCGGTCAGGGTGAGCTTTCTGCCATACAAGAAGTTCAGGCCGAACATAATATTCCTGTATTGAATATCATTTCTCTGAACGACCTTTTAGGCTACCTTAAAGATAGCCCTGATTTTGGCGAGTATTTACCAGCAGTCACCGCATATCGCGAACAATTTGGTGTAGCCTGAACATCAGCCGTAAATTAATTTCGCGGATATAAACAAAGTCACAATTTCAAAAGCACGTTTAATCCAGCGGTTACCGTGTTTTATTGCCAGATGGGATCCGAGATAACCGCCCAATAAAGAGCCAAGTAGTAATGCGGGAAGCCAGTCCCAACGAATATCCCCCAGCAGTCCTAATGTGATAGCGCCTGCGCCATTCCAAAACAGACCGACCATTATCAGCGTGTAGGCAACTGCACGCTGATAATCCATACCAAACCACCCTACCAGCCATAGTGTCACGAAAAGTCCCGTACCTGAGGTTAGAGAGCCATTTAAGAAGCCTATCAGGAACAAGACCATTCCACCGCTAACACAGCCGATCCAGTCTCGGTGTACAGGTTCATAGTTTTGCCCTAACTGTGGTTTCAAAATTGAGTAAATTCCCAAGCCACCAGTCAATATTCCCAGCGCTATCTCTGCCATACGATCGGGAATGAGCAAAATAATATTTCCTCCCAGCACAACTCCAGGCAACCCTGTCAATAACATTAAAACAACAAACTGTCGTTCCAAACGACTTGTTTTCAAATATCGCAAAACAGCTCCAACACCCAAAGCGACGCTGGCCACTTTATGGGTTGCTAAAGCCACAGAAAAACTTAAACCAAGGAAGATTAAAACGGGAAATTGAATAAGGCCGGCACCACCACCTGAGAAGGCAGAAAAAGTATTGGCTACCAATGAGACCAAAAACAAGATAAATTGATCAAGAAAATTCAATTGTTGACTCCAATCACGCAGACAAGATCATGATACGTAAACTACCCCTGTTGATATTTTGCTCTATATTCAGCCTTTCAGTCAGTGCAGGTCAGTTGTATCGCTTTCCTGATGAGAACGGTGTCATGACTCTCAGCACAACATTACCATCAGCCGCATCGCAAAAAGGCTACGATATTATTGATGCTGAAACCATGCGGCTGATTGAACGCGTTCCCGCAGCCTTAACTGAGCAGGAACTACTCGAGCAGGCCGCCAAACAAAAAGTCGAAGAAGAAGCACGTATACAAGCAGAAGAACAGGCCAAACAGGCAGAAGAAGCTCGACAGGCACAACAATCTTACGATAAAACCTTACTGATTACTTATCGTTCTGAAGCAGATCTTATTCGCGCTCGTGATAGTGATATTGCTTATAGGCAAGAACAAATTGCTATGCATCAACAAAAACTCCCTGAGCTCAAACAATATCTCTATGAACTACAAAATGAAGCCGCTCAGCGTGAGCTAAGTGGGGCGAAAGTCACCGCCAATATGCAAAAACGCCTAGATGCAGCTAAAGAGGAAATTCAAGTCAGACAACAAGCTATTACCGAACTTAAAGCAGAAATTACAGAGTTACAGTCGAAGTATCAGCACGATCTTGAACGTCTTAATTACCTGCTTAAACGTAAACAGTAACTAGACTAAGGTATCTAAAACAGATAATAACTGCTGATTTTCACCCGCTGTACCGATAGAGATTCTTAAAAACTGATTAATTCTCGGCTTAGTGAAGTGTCTGACGATAATGCCTTCTTTTCTGAGCCCGGCAGCAATTTCTACAGCATCTACCTGCTTGTGTGAAGCAAAAACAAAGTTTGCAGCAGATGGCAGGACATCAAATCCCAACTCCTCAAGACCTGCTACCACTTTATTCCGCTCATCGATCACCGCTTGGCAGGTTTCATTGAAATAAGCTTTATCATTCATTGCAGCAACACCAGCTGCAGAAGCCAGGCTGTCAACAGGATAAGAATTAAAACTATCTTTAACTCTGATTAATCCTTCAATAAGATCAGCTTGACCAATCGCATAGCCAACTCTCATTCCAGCCAGCGAGCGTGATTTTGACATGGTCTGCACGATTAACAGGTTGGGATAATCTTTTACCAGACTAACCGCAGACTCACCACCAAAATCAATATAGGCCTCATCTATTACCACAACAGACTCAGTATTGTTCTGTAACAGTCGTTCGATTTCAGACAGTGCTAATAAGCAGCCTGTTGGCGCGTTGGGATTGGGAAAAATAATCCCGCCATTGATGCGATCATAATCATCAACATTAATACTAAAATCATGACTAAGTGGAACAGTGTCATAGCTTATCTGATAAAGCTGACAATACACCGGGTAGAAGCTGTAGCTGATATCTGGGAATAGAATAGGTGCTTCTTGTCTGAAGAATGCATTAAAAACATGCCCAAGCACTTCATCAGAACCATTTCCAACAAATACCCAAGCAGCATCAATCCGATAAAAATCAGCAATCGCTTGGCGTAGCTCGGCCGATGTAGGATCCGGATATAAACGTAAGCGATCACTTGCCGCCATGCGAATAGCCTCAATCACTTTTGGTGATGGGCCATAGGGATTCTCGTTGGTGTTGAGTTTAGTCAAATTGGCCAGTTTAGGTTGTTCACCTGGCACATAAGGGTCTAACTCATTAACAAAACCGCTCCAAAAGCGACTCATGATTAATCCTTAAGACGATATTCTGCTGAACGAGCATGAGCTGTAAGACTTTCACCACGCGCTAAAACCGAGGCGATCTGACCTAAACTCTGTGCGCCTTGTGCAGATACCTGAATCAAACTGGAACGTTTTTGGAAGTCATACACACCCAGCGGCGAACTGAATCTTGCTGTTCTTGATGTCGGTAATACGTGGTTAGGTCCCGCACAATAATCACCCAAAGCCTCAGGTGTATAGCGGCCTAAGAAAATAGCACCTGCATGACGGATTTTCTTTGCCATTTCCATCGGTTCATCGACAGATAATTCTAAGTGTTCAGCGGCGATAAAGTTGGCAACCTCAACAGCCACATCCATATCGTCAACGTGAATAAGCGCTGCACGATTTTTGAGTGATGTGGAGATAATCTCTTTACGTTCCATGGTCGGCAAAAGCTTAGCAATTGAAACTTTGACTTTTTCCAGGAAATCGGCATCAGGCGATATCAATATCGATTGAGCATCTTCATCATGTTCTGCCTGTGAAAACAGGTCCATGGCAATCCAGTCAGGATCGGTTTTACCATCACAAATCACCAAAATCTCAGAAGGTCCGGCAATCATATCAATACCAACGGTACCAAAAACCATGCCTTTTGCAGTAGCCACGAAGATGTTACCCGGCCCCACAATCTTATCCACCTGTGGAATAGTTTCTGTACCGTAGGCCAGTGCAGCTACAGCCTGAGCACCACCCACAGCAAAGATACGATCGACGCCTGCAACGGCTGCCGCTGCCAGTACTAACTCGTTGACTTCACCATTCGGTGTCGGCACCACCATAATTAGCTCTTGTACCCCAGCCACTTTTGCCGGAATCGCATTCATTAATACAGAGGATGGATAAGCGGCTTTACCACCTGGTACATAGAGTCCAGCCCGGTCTAAAGGTGTCACCTGTTGTCCAAGCAAAGTACCGTCTTCTTCCTTATAGCTCCACGAACTCTGTTTTTGATGGTCATGATATTGACGCACACGCTGTGCTGCTGCTTCAAGCGCTTGTCTTTGTTCTGCCGGAATATTTTCTAATGCTGCTTTTGCTCGCTCCAGAGAAATCTCAAGATCAGACATTTTTTCAGCAGTGACATGATCAAAACGACGGCTATACTCGAGCACGGCTTCATCACCACGTGATTTCACCTCTGCAAGTATTTCCTTAACAATGTCTGTTACTTTGTCATCTGATACACCTTCCCAGGCAAGAATTTCTTCAAGGGAAGACCAGAAATCAGCTTGTGATGCACTGAGCTGTTTTAATTCAATCATTGTTTTGTTCTCTAACCGCGTCTCTAATGTGTTCAATAAAAGATTGCATTCGTTTATGTTTCATTTTCATCGATGCTTTATTGACCACTAATCTAGAACTTATATCCGCAATATGTTCCATCGGAATCAAACCGTTAGCACGTAAGGTGTTACCTGTATCGACTACGTCAACGATTCGGTCTGCCAGGCCAACCAACGGAGCCAGCTCCATTGAACCATAGAGCTTGATAATTTCAACTTGCTCGCCTTTTTCAGCATAGAAACGGCGAGTACTCTCAACAAATTTGGTGGCTACACGCAATCTACCAGAGCTCGGCTCAACATCGGGCTTACCCGCAGTCATTAATTTACAGCGCGCGATTTTCAAATCAACAGGTTCATATAGTTCAGCGTGCGGATGTTCCATTAGAACATCTTTACCCGCCACACCAATATCGGCACCGCCGTATTCAACATAGGTAGGCACATCAGAAGCCCTGACAATAATTAATTTTACATCAGGCAGGTTGGTATCAAGAATCAGTTTACGACTGGTTTCAGGATCATCAACGGGCACAATTCCTGCTGCTGCAAGTAAAGGTAAGGTTTCTTTGAAAATGCGTCCTTTTGATAAAGCAAGCGTCAACGTATCAGACATTATCTGACCTCGCAGAGCTCGGAATACGACGAATCTTCGCGCCTAACTGCTGCAACTTCTCTTCAATACATTCGTAGCCACGATCGATGTGGTAAATACGCTCTACTACCGTTTCACCCTCGGCAACCAAAGCAGCAAGAACCAGACAGGCAGATGCCCGTAAATCAGTCGCCATTACCGGTGCTCCCGTCAGATAATCACGGCCTTTGCACACCACAGTATTGCCTTCAATTTGTAAATTAGCCCCCATTCGTTGCATTTCTTGCACATGCATAAAGCGGTTTTCAAAAACCGTTTCAACAATAGTGGCCTGGCCTTCAGCAATACTATTCAACGCAGTGAACTGAGCCTGCATATCCGTTGGGAAAGCTGGATATGGTGCTGTTCTAATATTCACAGCTTTAGGTCTATTGCCATGCATGTCGAGAGAAATCCAGTCATCACCGACGCTGATGGATGCCCCAGCCTCTTCAAGCTTTAACAAAACAGACTCTAATTGATTGGCATCAGTATCTTTTAACTTGACTCGTCCACGGGTCAATGCGGCTGCAACGAGATAAGTACCTGTTTCAATGCGGTCTGGTAATATCTGATATTTGGTACCTGATAATGACTTAACACCCTCAATCACAAGTGTGGCGGTTCCGATGCCAGATATTTTTGCCCCCATTTGATTCAGATAATTGGCTAGATCGACGACTTCTGGCTCTCTGGCTGCATTTTCAATGGTGGTAGTACCTTGCGCTAAAGTGGCCGCCATCATCAGATTCTCAGTACCGGTAACGGTAACCTGATCCATGAAAATATGCGCCCCTTTCAACCCCTTACCACTTGTGGCACGGATATAACCATTTTCAACACGTATGTCTGCACCCATTTGCTGTAAGCCACGCAGATGTAGATCGACCGGACGTGAACCAATCGCGCAGCCACCAGGAAGTGATACGTCTGCTTTGCCATATTTTGCTAATAACGGCCCAAGCACCAGAATAGAAGCTCGCATGGTTTTGACAAGATCATAGGCCGCTTCGGTGTCAGTCAAGGTAGTTGGGTCAATAACAACACCAGACCGTTCATCAACGGTAAGTGTGACCCCCATGCGACCGAGTAACTCAAGTGTAGTGGTAATATCATGCAAATGTGGCACATTACCGATACGCACAGCAGAGTCAGCCAGTAATGCCCCCATTAAAATGGGTAATGCAGCATTCTTAGCACCTGATATACGTATTTCACCGTCTAGTGCTACACCGCCACTAATAATCAATTTGTCCATAACAGTCTTTGTATTGTCTACTGCTAGGCCGCAGAAGTTTTTAATGATAGAGCGTGAATTTCACCACTGGTAAATTTATCTCCCAGCGTTTCTTTCACCATTTTATGTTGTTGTACTAAAGTTTTACCTGCAAAAGATGGACTGACGACGCGAGCATCAAAGTGCTGTCCATCATCACCAAATACCTGTACTTCGGCATCAGGTAATCCGGCTTCAATCATTTGTTTAATATCAGATGCTTTCATGAGTTTATAGCTTTCAAATTTATTTTAGTGGCAGCAATTCATCTAAGCCAGATGCTTTAGCAATAGCGTCCATCTGTTCAGGTAAATGCTTGAATGCGATTGATTTCTTGGCTTTTTTAGCCGCTCTCATCCAATCTACTAGTAAAGCCAAACCTGCGCTGTCAGCCTGAGTGACATGTTGTAAATCAATTTCAATGTCGTTTACCGCATCGAAGACACCTTTTGATTCTGTTAAAGCAATCTTTGCTGACTCAAGTGTCATCTCTCCGGTCACTACAAAACGCTTAGAGTGCTCTTCGTATTTGATAGCAAACAATTCGCTCATGATTTTAATTTTGCATTACGGTCAGCTAAATCACTGATCAGATTATCAACACCTTTGTTACGAATCTGTGTAGCAAAGCTTGAGCGGTAATTTGTGACTAAACTTACGCCATCAATTTTCACGTCATAAACTTTCCATGCATTGTCATCATTTTCATACAACGCCAATGACATAGGAATCGGAGGACCTGCTGGTTGAACGACTTCCATAGGCACAGTCACCCGTTTTCTGGAGACATCATCACGGAAAGGTAACAAGCGGATTTCTTCATTTGTATATTCAAGCATAGCGGTTGAATAGGTTCTGATAAGTAGCAGTCGGAACTCTTCAACGAATTTAACTCGTTGTTCATTATCTAGCTGGCGCCAGTTTTTACCCAAAGCCAGTTTGGACATTTTTTCAAAATCAAAATACGGCATAAGAATTTGTTCGACTAACGAGTAAATCTTATCCGGGTTGTGGTTTAGCTCAGCTTTATTATCTTTCAGTGCTTTTAACATTTCATCGGATGCATTTTTAACCAATGCTTGAGGCACAGGCATACTATCCGCCGAAACCGTTAAACTTGTTGCAAGAAAAAAGCCTGCCATCAGAGACAAAATATATTTGCTTATCATTTTCGTGTTCATTTATTCGTTGCCTTCAGCTTTACTGTATAAAAACTGGCCGATAACTTGTTCAAGAACCAGTGCTGGTTGAGTAAGTGTTATGACATCGCCATTTTTTAAAGATTCATCTTCAGCACCAGCAACCAGACCAATGTATTGCTCACCTAATAATCCAGCAGTGTAGATACTGGCTGATGTATCGAGCGGAATATTATCAAACTGGGGATAAATATTAAGTGTGACTTTGGCATCAAATGTCTTTGGGTCAAGACTGATATCAGCAACACGTCCGACTCTCACTCCTGCCATCGTGACCGGTGAGCGAACTTTTAAACCACCAATATTTCCAAACTCAGCTGTTACCTGGTATCCCTTTTCTTCCGTTAAGTCACCGAGGTTGCTCACTTTCATTGCCAGCATAAATAACGCAGCAATACCCGCCGCGACAAACATTCCAACAGTAATTTCAGTACTCTTACTCTGCATCATTCTCTCTAATCTCCAAACATCAACGCAGTCAGTACAAAGTCCAGTCCCAAGATAGCAAAGGCTGAATGTACTACTGTACGAGTTGTCGCTCTACCAACACCTTCTGACGTTGGCACCGCATCATACCCTTCAAATAAGGCAATCCATGTAACAACAAGACCAAATACGACACTTTTGATCACGCCATTAAAAATATCTTCAAATAAGTCTGTTTTGGCCTGCATCTGAGACCAGAAAGCGCCATCATCAACGCCGAGCAAGCCATGACCGACCAAAAAGCCTCCCAACACACCCACAGCACTAAAAATGGCAGCGAGTAAAGGCATCGAGATAATCCCAGCCAAGAAACGGGGAGCAATAATTCGCTTTATTGGGTCAACAGCCATCATTTCCATACCTGACAACTGTTCTGTACTTTTCATCAGGCCTATTTCGGCAGTCAGTGCAGAACCTGCACGACCAGCGAACAATAGAGCACTGACTACAGGTCCGAGCTCTCTTACCAGAGACAGAGAAACCATGACACCAAGTGACTCTTCTGCACCAAAATCGACAAGCGTATTATACCCTTGCAGTCCGAGTACCATACCGACAAATAAACCAGAAACCAGGATCAGCATCACCGAAAGAACACCGATCGAAAATAACTGCTGTATAACGAGCGAAAACCTCAAAAACAGACCAGGTATGCCTGCTAACATCGCCACTAATAATAGGTGGGCACGTCCAAGACGTTCGAATGAGCCGAGTCCCCATCGTCCAAGACTTCGAATATAGTTTATCATGCATTATCCTCAGGATTGAGTAAGTCCTCAGCGAAGTCGGGGCCAGCGTAATGAAATGGAACTGGGCCGTCCGGCAATCCCTGCATGAACTGCTGAACCCATTGTGAGCCCGAACGTTTCAACTGCACAGGAGAACCGTGTTCGATAATTTTACCCCCTGACATAAGGTAAATATAGTCAGCAATTTCAGCTGTTTCAGCCACGTCATGAGAGACAACAATACTGGTTAATTTCATGGCATCGTTAATACGATGAATCAGATTAACGAGAGTTCCCATAGAGATAGGGTCCTGGCCTGTAAATGGTTCGTCGTACATGATCATCATAGGCTCCAGCGCAACAGCCCGAGCTAACGCTACACGTCTGGCCATACCACCAGATAACTCGTTTGGTGAAAGATGACGGGCATTACGAAGCCCTACGGCCTGTAACTTCATCAACACCAAGTCGCGTATCATCGATTCCGGCAGGTTGGTATGTTCACGTAGCGGAAATGCGACGTTATCAAAAACATTAATATCCGTTAATAGGGCACCGCTTTGAAATAGCATGCCCATACGTTTACGAAGCTCATAGAGCTCAGAGTGAGATAACTTATGAACATCCTGTCCATCGACTTCTATCGTTCCCTTATCTGGGCGTAACTGACCACCAATCAGCTTTAGTAAAGTGGTCTTACCGGTGCCACTTGGTCCCATGATAGCTGTAACCTTACCACGCTGAATGTCGATGTTTACGCCATCAAAAATGACTCGGTCACCACGATAAAAGTGCAAGTCCCTGATTTTTATCAGTGGCACAGGCTTCTCCGCTTGTCTAGTAGAATATAAAGGTCGTTAATTTTCATTAATATGCGTGACTAAGTCAAATATCCTTGTGGAAAATGTTAAATAGTTCCGATACAGTGTGCAGTCCAACTTATGGTGATACGTGTTCGATGACATTTGTTCAGACTGTGTTCAGGATGGCTTTGTTAACGTCACTGTCGGATTTATTGAAAAACGGAGATAGAAATAATGAAAAAAATATTACAGTTTTTTGCCATTACACTTGCTGTATTACCGATGATTGCAAGTGCACATGGTCCAACAAGACAATCTGTTAAAGAATCTGTCTTTATCAATGCTTCACCAGAAAAAGTATGGGCCGTGTTAAGCGACTTTACCGCAATTGATAAATGGCACCCAGCTGTGGCAAGTGTTGAAATGCTAAGTGATAACGAACGTAAATTAACACTGAAAGGTGAAGGTCATCCAACCATCACTGAAAAATTAGAAAAGCTTGATAACGACAAAATGATGATGATCTACAAAATCGAAAAAATGAGCGTTATCAAAACAATTACATATAACAGCAAAGACACACCTTACTACACTCTGCCTGTAAATAACTATAAATCTTGGTTATCAGTCAAAGCGAAAGATGGTGGTTCTGAAGTCACTTGGAAAGGTAAATTCTATCGTTCATTCATGGATAACCCTCCAGTACCAGAAGGTCAAAGTGATGAAGATGCTGTTAATGCCGTTAAAGGTGTTTACACATCAGGTCTGAACAACCTGAAAGCGATGCTGGAAAAATAATTCCATCATGTGGTTTCAAAATGCTCAAAAGGCGACTCTTCTCAGGGTCGCCTTTTTTCTTTCATTCTGCTTCATTCTAACTAGCTGTGCTGATGATAAGCCAGAGTATGCGCTGATTACCAATCAACTATCGAGTAATGTCAGCGTCATCGATCTCAGCACACAGACCGTTATCAAAACCATTCCTGTCGGTGAACACCCAGCTGGTATTAGTGTCAGCCCATATCATGATATGGCTTTTGTCACTAATCCAGACGGACAAACGATTTCTGTGCTTGATTTAAAGTCGCTTACTGAACTCCGTCAGATAAAAGTCGGGCCTGGACCTGTTGGTGTGACATCTTCTAAGGATGGTAAACGCGTCTATGTAGCAGACTGGTACGAAAATAATATTCGAATTATTAATCCTGACTCGGGAGAGTTAATCGATACGATTGCAGTTGGAAAGTCTCCTGCTGGTCTTGTCAGTGATGGAAAACGTCAGCGGCTATATGTGGCTAATCGCGATGATAACAGTGTGTCATTCATTGACCTCAACAATGACGAGGTCACCCACACCGTCGATGTAGGTAATTCGCCATTTGGAGTGGCCATTTCACCTGATGGCTCTCGTGTTTATAGTGTCAACGTTGAAAGTAGTGATGTCACTGCCATTGATACTAAAACAGCCAAAGTCATCCAAACTATTCCTGTCGGAGAATGGCCTTATTGCGCGGTTGTTAGTCGTGATAATAAAAAGCTGTATGTCATCAATCAGGATGAGGCGACCATCTCTGTAGTCGATACCACTTCTTTCAACATTACCAATACTATTGAGATTGAAGATACACCTGAAGGTATAGATATTAGTGCCGATGGTTCACAGCTCTATGCGGTAAACTGGGGAAATAATACCGTTTCTGTAATTGATACAAAAACAGAAAAAGTCATTAATTCCATTGAGACAGGCAAGGGGCCTCGCTCCTTTGGACAGTTTATTACCACCGTTGAATAATGAACTAGATAGTCTCGTGGCAGTGACTTCAGCAGCACTGCCACGAGCAAAACTTCTCGAAACAAAACTTTCTGTGCCTATTAAGGTACTTGATAAGTCATTTGTACAACTATTGGTTGAAGAGCAGCGATTGAGTTTGCAGGTGCCTGATATCGGTAAGCCTGTTTTTATCAATTTCAGCTCAGGCAAATATGATCATCGCCGTAAATTCGGTGGTGGCAAAGGACAGCCATTAGCCAAAGCCGTTGGTATGAAACAAGGACATACCCCCAAAATTATTGATGCCACAGCTGGCTTTGCCAGAGATGCTTTTGTATTAGCCTCTTTAGGAAGTACAGTCACGATGCTTGAGCAAAGTCCAGTGATAAGTTTGCTGATTGAGGATGCATTACAACAAGAAGAGATGGAAGATGAGGTGAGACACATCACTCAGCGAATGACTATCCATCATGCCAATGCCATCGATTTTTTATCGACTGTACAGGAACGTCCTGATGTCATTTATATGGATCCCATGTACCCCAGCCGGGATAAATCGGCCTTAGTGAAAAAAGAGATGCAGGCGCTACACCAGCTTATCGGACCAGATACAAATAGTGAAGAATTACTCTCGGTAGCGAGACAGGTAGCTCTGCGTCGAGTTGTGGTGAAACGTCCCAAAGGCGCTGAGTTTGTTGGCAATCAGAAACCGAGCGCCAGTATTCAGAGTAAAAATACCCGCTACGATCTCTACGTCAATAGCTAGATTATTTCTGCCGAGCCTGCTTATCCATAGCTCTGAGTCGCTCTAATTTCTCTGCTATTTTTATTTCAAGGCCACGATTAACCGGTTGATAATATTCCCGCTCACGCATTGAATCGGGGAAATAGGTTTCCCCAATAGCATAAGCATCAGGCTCATCATGTGCATAACGATACTCTCTGCCATAGCCCAGCTCTTTCATCAATTTGGTGGGCGCATTACGTAAATGTACCGGTACTTCAGCCGAGCCATGGGTTTTGGCATCATGCATAGCGGCTTTAAAAGCGGTATATACCGCATTACTTTTGGGTGCACAGGCAAGATAAACAACTGCTTGGGCGATGGCCAATTCACCTTCTGGACTACCCAGCTTGTCAAAACTTTCCCAGGCATCCAGCGCAATGCGTAAGCCTCGGGGATCGGCATTACCAATATCTTCAGCTGCCATTCTGACCACTCTGCGCATCAGGTATACAGGATCACAACCACCATCCAACATGCGACATAACCAATAGAGAGCCGCATCAGGTGCTGAGCCACGCACGGATTTGTGCAAGGCTGAAATTTGATCGTAAAAAGCTTCACCCCCTTTATCAAAACGTCGAATCGTCCCGGATAAGACTTCAGCAAGGTCATGCTCATCCACCGCTTTTTGACCTTTGCTATCAGCCAAATCCACGGCTATTTCAAGTAGATTTAACACTCTGCGACCATCACCATCTGCCGTTTGTGCTAACTGATCACGTAATGACTCGCCAACTTCGATGCCTCTGTCAGCAAGTCCCAACTCCTCATCTGACATTGCCCGGTCAATGATTTGGCGTAAATCCTCAGCTTCTAATGATTTAAGCACATAGACCCTAGCACGGGATAACAAAGCGTTATTTAATTCAAAAGAAGGATTTTCTGTGGTGGCACCAATAAAGGTGAACGTACCATCTTCAACATAAGGTAAAAAAGCATCTTGCTGCGATTTATTAAAGCGATGTACCTCGTCCACAAACAACATGGTTCTGCGGCCACGCTCCTGCAATAACTGTTGAGCGCGTGCAACGGCGGCTCTTACTTCTTTCACCCCAGCTAACACTGCCGAAATGGTAATAAACTCAGCATCACAATAACCTGCAATAAGTTTAGCTAAGGTAGTTTTACCTGTTCCGGGTGGGCCCCAAAAAATCATGGAATGAGGATGACCAGAAGCAATTGCCTGACGCAGCGGCTTACCTGCACCCAGCAAATGTGTCTGTCCAATATACTGGTCAAGCGTCTTTGGACGCATGCGATCCGCAAGAGGCCGTCCAGCTAAGTCATCAACTTGATCAAACAAACTCACTGCTGCGCTTCACCTACAATGTCTATGCCTTCGGGTGCACTAAATTTAAAAGTATCTTTTTTAAACTGCGGATTAATCTTCACCTGGCTGAACATTAAGCGAGTTCTTTGATCAAAGCTATCACGCATGATCATTTGCTGTAACTCATCTTTATTAAAGGCCAGCATCACAGACTGAAAGTTACTGCCGCTCTGTTTAGGTGTTAACTCTACCCAGCTTAGACCATCATCAGATTTGAGGTTACGAATATTGTAGCTATCTTCAGGTAAAGCCTGCCCCGATAATAAGGTAGCCGGTGTATCTTCCAAGGCCTCGTTTTGTGCCTTAACCGTGACTTGTTCTAAATCAACATCATAGAACCAGACATTCTGGCCATCAGCAACGATATGCTGTGGGTATGGGTCATTGTAATCCCAACGAAATTTACCCGGTCTTGCCAATTGGAATTCGCCCTGAGCCTGTTCAACTAAATTACCATCTGGATCCAGAACGGTTTGCTCAAAATGGGCCTGAAATGTATTCACTTGTTTAACAAAATGATCAAGCTTTTCTGTGCCGCTCATATCTGCCATGGCAACAACAGGAAGCAACAATAGCAAAAAGCCTTGTGCTAAATTTTTTATGGTCATTCAATGACTCCGAAAGATAAATTGCATGTTCTACTGACTCTGGATTGCCAGTCTGGTTCCTGAATTAGTCGCGTGGCGGTGGTGCCAGAACTTCACGACTACCATTACCCTGCATGGCGGATACAACCCCAGCCGCTTCCATCGCCTCGACGATTCGAGCTGCACGGTTATAACCAATTTTCAACCTGCGTTGAATACCTGAAACCGATGCCCGGCGACTTTCCACCACTATCTGCACGGCCTGATCATAGAGAGGATCTGACTCAGCATCACTTGGATCACCAATCGCACTATCGCCGTCATCACTGCTCTGATCCTGAGTGATTTCTTCAAGATAATTGGGTTGTGAGTTTTTCTTTAAATGCTCGACCACGTTATGTACTTCATGATCATCAACAAACGCTCCATGAACACGTTCAGGAAGTCCGCTACCTGGCGGTAAGTAGAGCATATCGCCCTGCCCTAAAAGTTGCTCAGCGCCCATTTGGTCAAGAATCGTACGTGAGTCAATTCGCGATGACACCTGGAATGCCATCCGTGTTGGAATATTGGCTTTAATCAAGCCGGTAATAACATCCACAGAAGGTCTTTGTGTTGCCAGAATAAGGTGAATACCGGAAGCCCGTGCTTTTTGCGCCAAGCGTGCAATCAATTCTTCGACTTGTTTACCGACCACCATCATCATGTCAGCAAGCTCATCAATGATCACCACAATAAACGGTAATGGCTCTAAGGTAGGTCCTACCTCACCGGGCTCAACATCAATGGTCGGATCTTTAATCGGTTCACCACGTTCAATCGCATCTCTGACTTTTTTGTTGTAACCAGCAATATTTCGCACACCCAAAGCAGCCATTAATGGGTAACGACGTTCCATTTCAGCCACACACCAACGCAAGGCATTAGCGGCTTCTTTCATATCGGTCACGACAGGCGCTAATAAATGCGGAATATCTTCATAGATAGATAATTCCAGCATTTTCGGATCGACCATGATCATACGCACATCATCAGGAGTGGCTTTATATAACAAACTCAGAATCATGGCGTTCACGGCGACTGATTTACCCGACCCTGTTGTCCCCGCCACCAATAAATGCGGCATTTTTTCTAAGTTAGCGACTACCGGACGGCCGGCAATATCTTTACCCAAGGCCATCATCAGCATTGACTTGCTATTTTCATACTCTTCACAGGACAGAATTTCACGCAGGCGAACAATTTCCCGACTCTCATTAGGGATTTCTAAGCCCACCACTGGTTTGCCTGGAATCACTTCAACAATCCGAACACTACTGATGGAAAGTGCTCTCGCTAAGTCTTTCGCAAGTCCACTGATGCGGCTGACTTTAATACCTGGAGCGGGCTGCAATTCAAAGCGGGTCACCACCGGCCCTGGCTGAACTTCAACAACCTGAACTTCCACGCCAAAGTCTTTCAGTTTTAACTCAACCTGACGTGACATCGCCTGCAATACTTCTTCACTATAGGCCTGCTTACTGGGTTGAGCCATATCCAATAAAGCCAGTGCCGGCATGCCTGGCGCATCAGGCGTTTCGAATAAAGGCACTTGTTTTTCTTTTTCTTCGCGTTTGCTTGGCTCTTTTTTGTCTATGACAGGCTCAATACGTACTTTTGCCTTATGCTGTAACTTTTCTTTCTGCTGCAAGAAGGTTTCTTCGCGTTTTTGACGAGTGCGCTTAGCATCCAGTTCTTCTCTGATTTCACGTAACCAGCGGGCCACGTGAATTGCGACGACCATCGCCATAGCACCGAGCTTATCAATGACCATCAACCAAGACAGTCCGGTAAAAAGCGTGACCCCTGTCAGTAACACCGCCAGCAATAATAAACTGGTACCAGAAGCACCAAACACTGACTCAAATCCATGCCCAACGACTTCACCTAGTACACCACCAGCACCCAAGGGTAATAACGCGGCATAGTCAGTCAAACTCAAACTTGAGAGGCCACTGGCGGCAGCTAAAGCCATTAATAACCCCACCATTTTTAATACCCAGAAATGCAACGCATCTTCGGTATCAGCACGTTTACCCCAGCTAAATAATAACCAACCACTGAAGCCAATCATCAATGGCGATAAATAGGCAGGAAAACCAAAGCCATACAGCAACGCATCGGCTAACCACGCACCAACAATGCCACCACTATTGGCAATAACATCATCGGTTCCGGTAGTTGACCAGCCTGGATCAGTCGGTTGGTAAGACCATAAAGACAACAGTAAGTATGCCGCTATTGCGACTGACAAAATCAGTGCTGCCTCACGCAGACGGAAGCCGACTGCGCCAGAGTTGAGTTCTTGTTTCTGCTTGTCATTTACACGTGTCGACTGTGTCACTGTGATATTTCCAACCCTGCCAATAAATTAACGCTTGATTTTAACACAGCTTTTGAAGTTAGATGCTTGTCCAAAATCATTGCAATGGTTACTCTAACCATAGATATCTTATAACTCTCTTGGAGGCACCTCTTATGGCTGACAGCAAACACTGTCGTTTACTGATTTTAGGCTCTGGTCCTGCGGGCTACACTGCTGCGGTTTATGCAGCCAGAGCAGCATTAGAGCCCGTATTGATTACCGGCATTGAACAAGGTGGACAATTAACCACGACCACCGATGTTGATAACTGGCCGGGTGATGATGAAGGTGTCCAGGGACCAGAACTCATGCAGCGTATGCAACGTCACGCTGAACGTTTCGGTACGGATATCATCTTTGATCATATCCACACGACTGATTTATCTCAGCGTCCATTTCGTTTGATTGGTGACGCGGGTGAATATACAGCCGATGCCTTAATCATCGCGACAGGCGCCTCTGCAAAATACTTAGGTATGGAGTCTGAAGAAGCGTTTAAAGGTCGTGGTGTTTCTGCTTGTGCAACTTGTGATGGTTTCTTCTACAAGGGTCAGCATGTCGCTGTTGTTGGTGGCGGCAATACGGCTGTTGAAGAAGCGTTATATCTGTCGAATATTGCCTCAAAAGTTACCGTTATTCACCGTCGTGACTCATTCCGTTCCGAAAAGATTTTATCAAATAAACTACTGAAAAAAGCGGAAGAAGGTAATGTCGAAATCTTATGGAACCATACACTGGATGAAGTATTAGGTAACGATTCTGGTGTGACCGGCATCCGGGTGAAAAGTACAGAAGATGGTTCAACTCAGGAAGTCCCGGTTCTCGGTGTGTTTATTGCGATTGGTCATCAACCTAACACCGGCATATTCAAAGGCCAGTTAGAGATGGAACATGATTACATCATTCTCAAAAAAGGCACTCAAACCAGTGTCCCTGGCGTGTTTGCTGCTGGCGATGTATCCGATCCTATTTATCGTCAGGCGATTACATCTGCTGGCGCCGGCTGCATGGCAGCATTAGATGCAGAACGCTTTTTAGATAATGATTAAATAATACGATTAGGGGGCTTAACCAGCCCCCTTTTTCATGAGGGAATAACATGAAATATCAGCATATTTTGATTGCAACGGACTTTTCAAAACAAAAAGATATGATCTGTGCAAAAGCGCGTGAACTCGCTGAACAGCATCAGGCAAACCTCAGCATCTGCCATATTATTGAAGACTTTCCTCTGACCGACTTTGCTTATGAACCAATGATAAGCGTCGATATCGATATGCGTGATGCCCTATTGGAATCTGGTAAAAAACAACTGGCGACGCTGGCTGAAAGTTTATCGATTCCTGCAGGTCAGCAGTGGGTTGAATTAGGCACGCCAGGACATGACATCGTCCGTGTTGCTGACGAAAATAATGTTGATCTGATTATTGTTGGTTCACATGGTCGACATGGCTTTAAGCGTCTTTTGGGCTCAACAGCTAATGCGGTACTTCATCACGCTCACTGTGATGTGCTCGCTGTCAGACTTAAGGACGACTAATCGTTGAAACCATCCAACCTGTTGAGCACGGTAAAATTACCGGGCTTTATGAGCTTTATTGCCGTGGCTTTTATCAATGCGATGGTTGATCTGGGTCATAAGATTATTATTCAAAATACCATTTTCAAAATTTATGATGATCAAACGCAGGTTGCGCTGACTGCCGTTGTTAACGGACTTATTCTTTTACCCTTCATTTTTTTATTTACACCGGCAGGCTTTCTGTCAGATCGCTTTTCCAAACCCTTTATCATGAGAATCTCGGCTTTCTCAGCCATCATCATTACCCTGTTAATTACATTGGCTTACTATCAGGGATGGTTTGTTTTCGCCTTTTTCATGACATTGATACTTGCCATCCAGAGTGCAATTTATTCTCCAGCAAAGTATGGCTATATCCGACAACTGGGCGGTGATGCTCACTTATCTCCTGCCAATGGTTTTATTCAGGCAACCACGATTGTTGCTATCTTAACCGGGATTATTGTTTTCACCGTATTGTTTGAATGGCTCCTGCTCGATCAGACCTATCATAATGAAGCCACCTTAATCAGACACATCGCTCCTGCCGGTTGGCTTTTAGTTATTTTATCTGTTGTGGAATGGCGCTTAGCTTGTCGCTTAGCTGATATCAATGTTTCATATAGTTCACATCAATTTCCCTGGAAAGATTACGTAAAAGGTCATTTGCTGAAAACCAATGTGAAACACCTAAAAACAAATTCCATTATTTGGTACTCCGTGCTGGGCTTATCGTTTTTCTGGGGTATTTCACAAACCTTTCTCGCCGTATTCCCCGCCTTTGCAAAAATCGTCCTGGCTGAAAATAACACGATGATTATTCAAGGACTACTGGCTTGCTCTGGCATCGGCATCGTTGTCGGCTCTATGGCCGCTGGAGCCGGAGAAAAAGGCCATATCAAAACATCTTTTATCCCTGTAGGTGCTGTCGGGATGAGTATCATTCTTTTTATTATTCCTGCATTACATACTGTCTCGGAATTTGCGGCGGCGATTTTTAGCTTTGGGCTTTTTGGTGGCCTGTTTATTATTCCGTTAAATGCGCTTATTCAGTTGCATTCCCCCGAGCAACATTTGGGTACCATACTAGCCGGTAATAATTGGGTACAGAACATTGTGATGACCGCATGTCTTGTCATTACTTTCCTCGCAGCTCAAGCCATGTTGTCCAGTAAATTGATATTAATGGCTTTGCCCATCATCACATCACTGTTGGCTTGTTTCGTGTGGCAACGCAGTAAACAAGCACGATATACTTGATTTAATTAGAGAATTAGTGAATTCTCTTGAACAGTTGCCTATATGGATACCAGCACGTGAGTAAAACATTGTCGTTTCCCCCCGTCTATAAACACGAGTTTCAACAGGCCTCAGAAAACTTACGCCAAAGTCTATTACTGGCGAACCGCCACAAAACCCCCATCACCCCTGTGAACTATGCGGTTTGGTATGAATACGTCTCGGGCGATAATCAGGCTTTGATGAACAGCATTGATACTCGTTTAAAGAAAAATGAAGCAATTACCCCAGAAGTCACGCAATATCTTTATGAAAAATATGTATTAATGGGCATGCCTGAACGGCTTAATAATACTAATAATGGCTTAAAACTCGTTGTTGATAATACTTTGGAAAACCTGAGTAAGGTGGAAGCAACCGCTTCTCAATGCAGCCAGGGTTTAACGCAAAGCCAGGCACAACTCGAAACCTGTAATGATATTGATGAACTCAAAACGCTGGTCAACCAGATCCTGATAAACACACAACAGATTAGCAGCAGCAGTGGCGAACTGAAGAGTGAGTTAACACGCTCAACGGAAGAGATTATGAAACTGCGGCAAGAATTGGAAAGCGTAAAAGAAATGGCGAGAACAGATAGTCTGACCGGACTATTAAATCGTGGCGCCTTTGACAATAAGCTTCAGTATTTATGCAGCAAAGGTTACAGTTTCTCGCTTGTGTTATTTGATATCGATAATTTTAAACGCTTAAATGACAGCTTTGGGCACCTATTGGGTGATAAGGTGCTACAGTTTTTCGCTTCTCTATTAAAAAATCAGTGTAATGATATTCATTTGGCCGCACGTTTCGGAGGGGAAGAAATGGCTATGATATTCATGCATTCCAGTCTCGAAGAGACGTTTATGATTACAGAGAGTATTCGTGAAAAATTTTCTGAAAGCCGCCTGAAGAAAAAAGGCAGTGATGAATCTATTGGTCAGGTAACCGTTTCAGCAGGCATCAGTAGCTACCAAGACAAGGATAGCCCGATTAGTTTGATTGAACGCGCCGATCAAGCACTTTATCGCTCGAAAACGGGTGGTCGTAATCAGGTAAATTTTATTTAAAATGGTAAAACGTCGAATTTAAATAATCGACCACAGTGCGTTTTTGTTGTTCAGTCCATGTGACATCAGCCGCTTTGACACAATAAGATACCCTTTTCTCAAGTCCCGCCAGAGTTTTCACTGTCTTATCGGTTCGACTGTAGAGCTGATAAGGATCCCCTCCTCCAAGGGAAGCATGACACTGCAAACAAGCAGTATCATGCAACTGTTTACCATCAGCAAACACAATACTGCTTAATAATAGTCCGCTAGCAAAGACAATTATTTTTTGCCACATCTCAGGCAGAATTCGTTTGTAAGTGAGCGATCCGCATTGCTGCAGGAGGATGCGAGTCATAAACAGCAGAAACCAGCGGGTCAGGTGTTAAGGTACTGGCATTTTCTTTATATAAAGCGACTAGTGCAGCAATCAAATCATCCGCACTAGATACTGAGGCGGCATAGGCATCTGCTTCGTACTCATATTTACGAGACAGTGAAGTCATCAGCGGATGTAAGAAGAACATAAATACCGGAATAACTAACATGAACAAGGCCAAAGCCATGGCATTTGATTGCTGGCTGACACCTAAGCCTTGATAAAACCATGTCTGATTAGATGCCCAGCCAAGAAGCGCCAGGCCGATCAGACTAATCACAGCCATAACTACCATATTTTTCACCACATGCTTACGACGGAAATGACCTAATTCATGGGCAAGAACCGCTTCGATCTGATCTTCATTCAGCGTGTTAAGTAAAGTATCAAAAAAGACGATACGTTTATTACTCCCCAACCCTGTGAAGTAAGCATTGCCATGACCACTGCGGCGTGAGCCATCCATCACAAAAATACCCTGGCTTTTAAAACCGCATCGCGCTAATAGATTTTCTACCCGTTGCTGTAAAGCAGCGTCATCCAGCGGTGTAAATTTATTAAACAGCGGTGCAATAAAAGCGGGATAAGCCCACATCATAAATAAGGCGAAACCAATCCATGCCGCCCATAGATATAACCACCATAACTCACCGGTGCTTTGCATCATCCACAGTGCCACCCAAATCAGTAAAGCGCCCATGATCAGCGTTAATAGTGTTTGTTTAATAAAATCTGAAAAAAACAATGCGGGTGTATTGCGGTTAAAGCCAAATTTATCTTCTAAAACAAAGGTTCTGTAATAAGAAAAAGGTAAATCTAATAACGATCCGATAACAATAAAGCTCAATAAAAACAGAACGCCTGTCAGCATCGATGACAATCCCAGACCATCCCAGGCATTAGAAAGTAATGCCAGACCACCGCCAAATGTCCAGGCCAGGAGAATAATCACGCCATAGATATTTTCTTTGCGTCCAAACCGACCTTTCGCCACGGTGTAGTCTGCGGCTTTTTGGTGAGCACTCAGACTGATTTGATCCTCAAACGCTTTAGGAACCTTATCACGATGGGCCTGAACGTGTTTACCTTGCCGCATTGATAACCAGAGTTCCGTTGCCGTCATCAAAAACAAAGCCGCTAAAAATATCCAGCTAAATTCGTTCATAAATTTATGTCCAATTTGAATCTTTATAAAATGTCATGCAGAGTAGCCTTTGATACAATCTGTGGCAAGTTAGTTCAATCAGTCTAAACCCAACTCAACAAAAAGACGGAGATCATGGCCAAAAGTAAAAATAATCTCATCTGGATCGACCTGGAAATGACCGGTCTTGATACCAATAATGACTATATCATTGAAATTGCCACCATTGTGACAGATGCACAACTCAATGTCTTAGCTGAAGGCCCTATTTTAGCCATTCATCAGGATGATGCCATATTAAATGGTATGGATGAATGGAATACTCGCCAACATGGCAAATCTGGTCTGGTTGAACGTGTTCGCAACAGCTCGCTCAACGAGGCTGAAGCCGAACAACAAACCATCGAGTTTCTGAAGAAATACGTTCCTGCCGGTGTCTCACCCATGTGTGGCAACAGTATCTGCCAGGATCGTCGCTTTCTGGCCCGTTGCATGCCAGAGCTGGAAGCCTATTTTCACTACCGTAATCTTGATGTGAGCAGCCTGAAAGAACTGGCTCGTCGTTGGGCGCCGAAAGTCGAAAAGAGTTTCAAAAAACGGTCTTCCCACCTGGCAATGGATGATATCAAAGACTCCATTCGTGAGCTGGAACACTACCGAGAACATTTCATCAAGCTTCCCGAAGCCGAATAAACACAGTTCACATTGATTTCACAGATAGCGCGACAAGCTATCTGTGAAATTATTTAGTGAACTATTGTGACCCATAATAAAGCCACTCTTCCTCGTAAAACCTGCCCTGTCTGCCAACGTCCTTTTAGCTGGCGTAAGAAATGGCAACGCGACTGGGACAATGTTATTTATTGCTCACAACGCTGTCGTCGTCATCCTCGCTCATCACTATTAGCCTATGACTAAACTGAGCAGTTTCCCCGAACATATGATTCTGTTGGACTGTGAGACCACAGGTGGTCGCGCCAGTCACGATCGCATTACAGAAATAGGTTTGATCGAAGTTATTGATGGTGAAGTGAAGGATAAATGGCAAAGCTTAATTAATCCTCAGCGGCCGATTCCTCCCTGGATAAGCAAAATCACCGGAATTGATGATGCGATGGTGATTGATTCACCCACATTTGATGAGATTGCCAGTGAATTGTACGAACGATTGCAAGGCACGATTCTGGTCGCCCATAACGCACGTTTTGACTACAGTTTTTTGAAGCAAGAGTTCAAACGTGCTGGTTATGATTATTCTGCAAAAACCTTATGCTCTGTAAAACTGAGCCGGCGGGTCTATCCACAGCATCAGGGCCATAGTCTGGATAAAATCATCCAGCGTCATCAGATTGCTATTCCTGACAGACACCGCGCCATGGCCGATACCGATGCCATCCTGTCTTATTTCACAATTATTCAGCAACAAGTTGATGAAATACTGATACAACAGAGCATCGCCGAGATATTAAAACGCCCCAGTCTGCCCAGTCATTTAGATAATCAGCTCATACAAAAATTGCCAGAAAGTCCAGGGGTATATCAGTTTTATGACGAAAGTGGCGCACTCCTCTACATTGGAAAATCCGTCAATATCAGAGAACGTGTGCTCAGTCACTTTTCTGCCGATCACAGACATCATAAAGAACTGGATATCAGTCAGCAGTTGCATCATATTGACTGGATAGAAACACCCTCCGACTTTGGCGCGCAGTTGCTGGAAAACAGTTATATCAAACAAACTTCACCGCGTTATAACCGTCGCCAGACGAAGATAAAAAAACTGTACCAAATCAGCAGAACAATTAACAAAGAAGGTTATGCTGAATTAGATGTCATTCTGGCCGATATGACAGCTGCCTCTGATATCACTAGCAAATACGGTTTATTTCGCAGTAAAAAACAGGCTCAAACAAAATTACTGGCCTTAATTATGCAATATAAATTGTGTCAACGTCTCTGCCATATTGAAAAGAAATCGTCAGGCAGCTGTTTTGCTTACCAACTAAAAAAATGCCTGGGAGCGTGTTGTGCTAAAGAGCCAGCACAGCGCTATAACATGCGTGTTGATATGGCCTTGAGTCATATCAAAAATCAACAATGGCCTTGGTCAACGGCCATCATCGTTGCAGAACAATCAACATCAACACAGTCTGATGTCACTCACTATCATCTTATCGACCAATGGTGTTATTTGGGGCAAGTGGATAAACAAAGTGAGCCACAAACCTATTTAACGAATCAGCAGGGCCCGATATTCTTTGATATCGATACCTACAAGATTTTATTACGGTTTTTGACTCCTGCTAAAGCCGCTAACTTTCCTTATCTGACAATTCATCCCCTGGAACATCAATCACCTATCATCATGGATGGTTGGGGTTAACGGTCATGAGACTCAATCTTATTCTGGGTGATCAACTTAACTGGGACAGTCTCATCTGGCAGGGTATTGATCAGGAAAATGATATTTTCTGGATGGCCGAAATATCGCAAGCCTCACTGCAGCCACCCTCCAACAAACAACGTAGCGTAGTGTTCCTGTCAGCCATGCGCCACTTTGCCGAAGACATACAGAAAAAACATTTTCAGTTGCTTTATTCCCCCATTACCGATGATTTAAGCTCGTTTACTAATGCCCTCAAAAAAACCTTTACTGAACATAAGATAGACCGAGTTCGCTGCGTGATCCCCGGTGATTATCTGGTGATGCAGGAAATTGAACACGCGGTTAAGCAGCATCAGCTAGAGATAGACTGGTTAGAAGACGTACACTTTATCGCTAAACGCGGAGAATTCAGTCACTGGTTAAAACAACGTAAAAAGCCCACTATGGAATACTGGTATCGGCATTTGCGAGAGTCACGCCAAATCTTGATAGATAATGGCAAACCACTGGGCGGCCAATGGAATTTTGATAAATCAAACCGGCAAAGTTTTTCCAAACAAGGTCCCGATGTCATTAACGAAAGTCCTAATTACAGCATTGATGAGATCACACAAGATGTCATCAATACGATAAAAAAAGACTTCTCTCAACTGCCCGGTAATATCGATACTTTTAACTGGCCAGTGACCCGTCGCCAGGCCTTGATTCAACTACGGCATTTTATTGATCATTACCTGCCTTTTTTTGGTGATTACCAGGATGCCATGTGGACTGAACAGCCTTTTTTGTATCATGCCCGACTCTCCGCCAGCCTGAACCTTAAATTACTACAACCGCAGGAAGTTATTCAGGCCGCTGAACAAGCCTATAAAAATGACAAAGCCCCGCTTAATGCCGTTGAAGGCTTTATTCGACAAATACTGGGTTGGCGTGAATATATTAGGGGGCTGTACTGGGCATATAGAAAAGACTGGCTTCAGTTTAATGCACTCAACGCCGAGCGTGATTTACCCGATTTCTATTGGACAGCAGACACCGATATGCAGTGTTTGCATCAAGCCGTAAAACAAGTGCTTGATCATGGTTATGGTCACCATATTCAAAGGCTAATGGTGACAGGTTTATTTGCCTTGCTTTGGCAAGTTGACCCGAAACACATTCATCACTGGTACCTTGGCATGTATGCGGATGCGGTCAGTTGGGTCGAGGTGCCGAATACGATCGGTATGAGCCAATATGCGGATGGCGGCATCGTTGGCAGTAAGCCTTATATTGCCAGTGGCGCTTATATCAACCGCATGTCGAATTATTGCCAGCATTGTCCGTTTGATCCGAAACAAGCTTCTGGTGATAAAGCCTGTCCTTTTACTACACTGTATTGGTATTTTATTGATCAACATAATGAGCTTATCAGCCATAACCCTCGGCTTGCGATGCAAGCGAAAAACTGGGCAAGAAAATCAAACAGCGAACAACAAGCCATCCGTGAGCGCGCCGTCTGGCTATTTCAACATCTCGATACAATAAATAAGGAAACCTAATGTCAGCATCACAATTAGTCTGGTTAAGAAATGATCTGCGTTTAGATGATAATCCAGCTATTGCACAGGCGCAGCAGCTTGGCGATATTCAGGTTCTTTTTATTGCCACCGCCAAACAATGGCGACAACATGATGAGTCTGATGCCAAATTAGGTCTGAGAGCTGCCTCACTCAATGATATTTGTCAGAATCTTGCCAAGAAAGGCATAGCGTTCACGCTGATAGAGGTCGATTATTTTGTAGATGTAGCAGATGCTTTACTGGCTTTTTGCCAGCAAAATAAAATTGAGGCGGTTTGGTTTCAGCAGGAAACAGCACTGGATGAATGTAAACGTGATGAACAGGTAAGTCACACATTATTAGAAAACCATGTCGAATGCCATGCGCTAGAGTCAGATTTACTGGTGCCGGTGCCGGTGCTTACTCAAAAGGAGGAACCTTATAAGGTATTTACCCCCTATTACCGAAGCTGGCGAATTCTTCTTGAAGACCGAGCCCGATCACCTTATGACGAACCTGCCAAACAAGGTAAAGCCATTGAGGTAAAAATCCTCAATCCTGACTGGGCTGGCAAATACCGTGACGATTTATGGCTCAATCAAGAAGCTGAAATCCTGCAAAAGCTTCAGCAGTTTTGTCAGAAAAAACTCAAAGCCTATCCGAACAAACGCGATTATCCCGCGATGCCAGCAACAAGTACTCTGTCACCTTATTTAACGCTGGGGCGAATCGGTCCAAGACGTTTACTACATACCATTCAATATTCTTGTGCAGAGCAAAACCTGCATTGGCAGGATAATGACTGGTTACGAGAGCTCGCCTGGCGCGACTTTTACCGGCAATTACTGATCCACTTTCCTGAGCTGAATAAAGAAAAACCCTTCAAGCCAGAAACAGAAAATCTGGTGTGGAATGATAGTGAGTCAGCATATAAGGCCTGGTGTGAAGGCAAGACGGGCTTTCCCATTGTCGATGCTGCCATGCGTCAATTAAATCAAACTGGCTGGATGCATAACCGTTTACGAATGATCGCCGCCAGCTTTTTAACCAAACTCTTATTTATTGACTGGCGTCACGGTGAAAAATATTTTATGCAAACCCTTATTGATGGTGAATTTGCTGCGAATAATGGTGGCTGGCAATGGAGTGCATCCACTGGCTGTGATGCGGCACCGTATTTCAGAGTCTTTAATCCTCAGAGACAATCAGAAAAATTTGATCCTGATGGCGAATTTATCCGGCGGTTCGTGCCAGAACTAAAGTCACTTTCTGCAAAACAAATACATTCGCCAACGTCAGCACAGCGAAAAGAGCTCAGTTATCCAGAGCCAGTTGTGGATTATAAAAAAGCCAGACAAGAAGCGATCTCAGCGTTTGACTCATTAAAGTAACTGCTAAACGTTCACTCTAAGTATTTGATATTCGCTTGATTTAACATATGATTCGCTTATGTTCTATGGTAAATCAGACGGTTATATTGATCCAGCTCTGCCGAAGCTGGATCCAAAAGCACTAACCCAATTACAACAACAAGCGGCGAAGGATCTGGCAAAACGTACCATTCCTGGTGGTTTAATTGTATTGCTAGCCCTGCTTATTTCAGCGTATTACTCTCCCATCATTGATGATGCCCCGCTTTTTACCTACGTCTTATTCGCTTTTATGGGTATCGTTTTTTTATGCCGCCTGTATGTTGTCCTTTCATTTTTAAAACAACCGCAAGCACTGGATAAATGGCTAAAACAACTGTTTGCTGTCTTTTTTGTTTCCGCGACCACATGGGGTGTTTATGTCGCGGTATGCCTTTATCTCTATCAAACCTTGTTCACCAATATGGTGATTCTGATGTTTACCATTGGGATTGGAGCCGGTGCATTAACTAGTTTATTTATATGGAAACGTCTCGCCCAGATGTATTTGTGCATGATGTTTCTACCTATCATTTTGTCCACAGTGCTTAAATGGAACTTAAGCACCATCAGCATATTGTTTGGGCTCGGTTCATATATGATTTTTTTGCTGGTACAGGCAACCCGTGCTAGCGCAGAGTACTGGCAGTCACTCTACTTAACCAAAATTCTTCAGCAACAAACTTCTGAGCTTATGATGGCAAAAGAGCAGGCTGAAACAGCCAATCGTGCCAAAACAGAGTTTTTATCCAGCATGAGTCATGAGTTAAGGACCCCCCTTAACGCCATATTAGGCTTCACTCAGCTACTTGCCACCGATCCTAAAACGCCTCTTCATTCTCAGCAGGCTGAAAGCCTGGATCATATTATGGTGGCAAGCAAACACTTACTAACATTAGTCAATCAAGTGCTCGATCTGGCAAAAGTCGAAAGTGGCCATCTGGATTTGACGCTCAAGCCGACAAATATTGGTGCCATCGTCGCCGATTGTATCTCGCTCGTAGACACTCTGGCTAAACAGAAGCAGATCCAGTTTGTGATCGCCGACGATCCGGCGGTATTTGTCTGTGCTGACCCCATGCGTTTAAAACAAATCCTAATCAATTTACTCAGCAATGCCATCAAATATAATCGTCAGGAAGGCCGTTTAATGCTCGAATACAAAAAGCAGACGGATTCACTTCGTGTGCTGGTTATTGACACCGGGCCAGGTATTTCCGATGAAAATCAGCGATTACTGTTTTCTAGTTTTTCTCGGTTGGGACAAGAAAATTCGACAACTGAAGGCAGTGGTGTAGGCCTGGTCATCACCAAAAAACTCATTGAGGCAATGGGTGGACGAATTGGTTACCAAAGTAAAGAACAGCTTGGCTCAACCTTTTGGTTTGAACTCCCATTAGCAACAACTGCCGAGTCCTGATCACTGCTTCAGCGCAACAACTAATAATTTCAGTTCTTCACTGATAGTCGTTAAACCTTTTCCAGACTGACCAATACCCTCAATATGTTGATTCACATCAATGGAGCTTGATTTAATCTGCTCTGCAGCTCTGGCAATATCATCAACCGTCGCCGTTTGCTGTTGTGTCGCCACAGCAATCGATGAATTCATTTGTGTGATGTTATCCATTGCAGAAACAACGGGAGCCATGGCGAGATTCGCTTCGTCAGTCTGTGCGGCGCATCGTTTCGCAGCGGAACTCTGGCGGCCAATAATATTTGTCGCCTCCGCACCTGAATTGGTGAGTTGCTCAATGATGGCTTTAATTTCTTCTGTCGACTCAGTAGTTCTCGATGCCAGCAATCGAACTTCATCTGCCACAACGGCAAAACCTCTGCCATGCTCACCAGCTCTGGCGGCCTCAATAGCAGCATTTAATGCCAATAAATTGGTTTGTTCTGCAACACTCTGAATCACTTCCAGTACAGAGTGAATATTTTGACTGTTTTGTTCCAAGCGATGAATAACGGCTTCTGCATCGAGTAGATCCTTAGCTAACTGTTGCGTTGCGTTTGATGCTTCGCTGAGTTTATGCCGGGCAGAATGTGTCGCCTCGTTTGCTTGCATCACATGCTCTGATGCATCTGTTGCGTTATTGGCGACCTCTTTAAAAGAGTATGACAACTGCATCACGGCAGTAGCCACTTGATCGGTACTATGCTGCTGTTGCTGTGTAAGAGTGGATGTCGCCTTAGATTCTTCTTGCAAAGATCGACTTGCATCAATCAATGTCTGAGCCTGATGATCTAATTTATCTATCAAGTCGCCGAGATAATGCTGCAGGTGAAGTGCTGCCTCGACCACTGAGTTGGTCTCAGCAAAAGCGAGTTCAGAGGTCAGACTCTGCTGATAATGACCATTGAGCATGGCTTTGAAAAAGGTGTCGAGTTTAAGCAAAAACCGCATCAGACGACTCTGCATGACAAACTGCAGACAAAGTGCCGGAACAATAAAGAGTCCAGCCAATAAAATCATCCATTGCAAACGCTGAGTGATATTAGCTTTTATCTGACCTATATGAGCTTCATACGTTGTCAGCCTTGCTTGAAACGCTAGCATTTTCTGATTTAACGCTTCTCTACTAACTGTCACTTGTTGTTGCATAGCCAAAGTATTGTTAAGTTCTTTTTCGTAACGCTGAGTCAGACTTTGCAATGACGCGATACTGAGATCACCTAATTCATCAGGTTCTTCTGGTATTAATGCTTCTTCATCGACTTCTGTGTAGACGCCAAACCGTTGCATCGCTTTTAATTGATTAATGAGGTCAGCAAAATGTTGATTTTCGTCTAATAAGCTTTTCTCAATCGCCTTATCCTGAGTCTCAAAATAACGTTGACGATAAAGTGAAATTTGATTCAGGCTATGCTCAAGCTCCACCAACACTTGAAGAAAATCAGCAACCTGTGATGCAGGGGTGGCTTCTGCTTTTTCCGCATATCGGTTCAAACTCAGCAAGTCACCGTTACGTTCGCGTTCATTATTCATCAATAAAGTTTGTGGATTAGCTGAAAGTTTGCCTGCAGAACGTACCTGCTGCACCTCTGCTTGTAATGCATCGATGCCTTCTTGAATCGCGCTATTATCTGACTCGCTTAACCAATCAAACTTCTTTGTTTTCATGATATCGAGCTGATTTTCCGCATCCTGTAATAAATTAGCCTGTCCTGATGCCAGGTAGCGCTCGAGCAAAATCCGTGTATCTATGTCAAAGGCATTGCGATACTGCTTGAATTCCTGAGTGATTTGGTAAGGTTTATCCAGTTGGTACCATCCCCATACGGCGACAGCAGATGACAGAATGAGTGCAAAAACAATAACAAAGGTAATCAGGCGGGAAACAAACGATAACTTCACTTAATTTCTCAGCAGTCAAAAAACATGCTGAGTTTAAAGCCCTTCAATGACAGCTTTATGACACTTGATGTCGCTGTAACGCCCAGTCAATGTGTTCCTGCACCATATCAGACACCTGATTTGAGCGGCTCTGTAATGCATCAATAACTGACTGGCTCGTTTTCGCATTACCTAAAGCAACCGCAATATTTCGTAACCAGCAATCATAGCCAATTCGCCGTATCGGGCTTCCTTCCAGACGAGATAAAAAGGTCTGCTCTGACCACATAAATAGGTCAACAAGCTGAGGCGCATCTAAGCCATCGCGGGGTAAATAGTCTGATTCAGTGGTGGCCTGTGCATATTTGTTCCAGGGACAAATCAATTGGCAGTCATCACAGCCATAAATTCGATTGCCCATTAAAGGTCGAAATTCTTCAGGTATGGCGCCACGTAACTCAATCGTTAAATAAGAAATACAGCGACGCGCATCCAGTTCATATGGGGCAACAATGGCTTGCGTTGGACAGATATCAATACAAGCTGAACAACTGCCACAATGAGCAGATACAGACTGCGTTGGTGGCAGCGGTAAATCGGTATAAATTTCGCCTAAAAAGAAGTAAGAACCGTGATCACGATTAAGTACATTGGTATGTTTTCCTATCCAGCCCAATCCAGCCTTTTCGGCAATCGCTTTTTCCATAACAGGCGCGCTATCTGTAAATACCCGATAGCCAAACTCGCCTACCTCTTTTTGAATATGTTCGGCCAGTTTTGCCAGACGTTTTCGCATCAATTTATGATAATCACGGCCAAGGGCATAACGTGATACAAACGCCTTCTCACTGTCATTAATCACCGACCATGGTTCGGCTGCTTCCCCTGGCCAATAATCCATTCTGACACTGATAACGCTGAGTGTTCCCTCAACTAACTGTGCTGGGTGTGTGCGCTTACTCCCATGCTTTTCCATAAAGGCCATCTCGCCATGAAAACCTTTTTCCAGCCAGTTCTGTAACTGCTTATCGGCTGCAGACAAGTCAAGATCACTGACGCCCAATGCCTGAAAACCAAGCGAGCGCGCCCAACGCTGCATACGCACAATAAAATCTTGCCAGTTGATATCGCTGTTTTGTTTGTCCATGAACCTATTATAAGCTGTCAGCATTGAATGACAGGACTCATCTTATGCACACACTGCCGGACAATTTATATACAGCAGCGCAAACCCGTGAAATTGATCGCAGCATCATTAAAGATCATCATATTAGCGGTAGCGAACTGATGTCGCGTGCAGCAAAAGCTGCTCTGGATATTTTGGTCAAAAGCTGGCCTCAGACCAAACATATCATCGTGCTGTGTGGTGGAGGTAATAATGGTGGTGATGGTTACGATCTCGCGCATCAAGCCATTAATCAGGGTTTCAATGTCGATGTTATCGAACTGGGTAATCCCGAGAAAATGCGTGAAGAAGCTTTTAAGGCAAGACAAGTTTTTTTAAGCACGGGGCAACAAGCACAACCATTTAATGGTGACATCAAGGACGCTGACGTCCTCGTTGATGCCTTATTTGGTACAGGCTTGGATCGACCTGTCGCGGGAGAGTATGCAAAAGCGATTGAAGCCGTGAATGCCAAGACCAATACACCGGTGTTATCTATCGACATCCCTTCCGGTCTGAATGCGGATACTGGAAAGATTATGGGAGTAGCGGTTCGGGCTGATGTTACTGTTAGTTTTTTAGGATTGAATCAAGGTTTGTTTACTGGGGATGGGCCTAATCTATGTGGCTGCATTTATTTTAATGATTTGGATGCACCGGATACGGTATACGAAACGATTCCTACTGCAACCAAACTGGCTCAGTTCGAGCATTATCAGTCGCTTCTAAGCCCGAGGGCACGCTCAGCCCACAAAGGAGACTTTGGGCATTTACTCGTTGTGGGCGGTAATCAGGGAATGTCAGGTGCAGCCAGGATTTGTGCAGAAGCTGGCGCGCGAACAGGGGCGGGGCTCATTAGCATTGCGACACACCCTGAACATGCCAACTGGTTAAATATTGACCGCCCGGAATTAATGGTTAAAGCCATTCATTCAGCTGATGACTTAACATCGCCATTAGCGAAAGCATCGGTGATAAGTTTTGGGCCGGGACTAAGCCAAAACACATGGTCTGAAAGCGTATTTAATACACTTATCAATACAGATAAGCCGATGGTCATTGATGCTGATGCCTTAAATTTATTAAGTCAGCATCCCCATAACAAGCCCAATTGGATACTCACGCCCCATCCAGGTGAAGCATCCAGGTTACTAGGCACCAACAGCAGTGAGATAGAAGCCGATCGCTTTCAGGCAGTTAAACAAATTCAACAAAAATATGGCGGTGTGGTCGTGCTTAAAGGCGCCGGCACACTGATGTGTGATGGTCAAACAACGCTAGTCTCAACTGCTGGCAACCCCGGTATGGCAAGCGGTGGTATGGGAGATGCCTTGACTGGCATTATCGGCGGATTACTCGCTCAGCAAATGTCACTCTTTGACGCCGCCAGCCTTGGTGTCATACTTCACGGTCTGGCAGCTGACAGAGCAGCAAAAGAACATGGAGAACGAGGATTACTGGCGTTAGACTTATTACCTCACCTCCGCCACCTGTTGAACTTAAAATAAGAAAACAACGTGCATAGATACCTTGACAACGAACAAGCTACGCTTGAGTTAGGCAGAGAACTCGCCTTAATTGCGCCAGCTCAGCTTTTTACTATCCATCTTGAAGGTGAACTCGGCGCCGGGAAAACCACCTTTACCCGCGGCTTTGTGCAGGCTTTAGGTCATCAGGGCAATGTCAAAAGTCCGACCTATACCCTTGTTGAGCATTATCAGCTCAATAACCGTGATATTTATCATTTTGATTTATACCGACTGAGTGACCCAGGTGAACTCGAGTTCATGGGCATTGATGACTATTTCCATACAAATGCCATTTCACTAATCGAATGGGCTCAGCGAGGTCAGGACTTTTTACCGCCCCCCGATCTGATGATTCAATTGACCTATCAATCCAAAGGAAGAGAGGTCGATATTCAAGCGATGACAGCTTTGGGTGAAGAAGTCTGTGGAAAACTTCACAAATAGTTCAACTTTCCTTTGTATCTCATTTATTTAGAAAGAAAACTTGATTTTAATTTTAAGCAAAGAGAAAATAACCACCAAGTGATCATAAGGGTGTTGAGATGGTCCGTCTCCTGCTAAGTTTTTTTCTACTATATGTTTCAGTGCCTGCTTGGGCTGATGCGATTCAAGGTCTTCGTGTATCTGCTGATAATCAGAGTGCCCGTTTAGTCTTTGATCTTGATAATAAAGTCAGCTACAAAGCGTTTACATTAGCTAATCCTGATCGTCTGGTCATCGACTTGAAAGGCTTTCAGCAACGCGACAAATTAACCATTCCATCGTTAATTAACACGCCGATTAAAGCCGTGCGTTATGCCGCTTATGATCAAAACACACTGCGCGTCGTATTGGATTTAGCACATGAGGTGCAATATCAGGTTCAGTCATTACCGCCACAAAAAGATTATCCAAATCGTTTAGTAGTCGATTTAAGCTATACCAATGCCCAACTCAAACAATCCATTGCTGCGGTCAAAGATGAAGCTTTGAATAAGCCTGCTGCCACCGTGACAAACAAAGTTGAGCAACAACAAAAAATCATTAAAACCAATAAAATTCTGCCGCGAAGGGACATCATTATTGCTATCGACCCCGGCCATGGCGGCCAGGATTCAGGCGCATTAGGTCCACATGGCACCAAAGAAAAAGACGTTGTCTTGTCTATTGCCAAGAAGCTTGCCTACCTGGTGGATAAAGAACCGGGAATGCGTTCTTACCTGACACGGGACAGTGATGTATTTATCAGCTTAAGACAACGTATTCGTCGCGCCCGCGAAAATGGCGCCGATATGTTTATTTCTATCCATGCTGACGCCTTTACTAACCGCAATGCCAGAGGTTCTTCGGTTTATGTGTTATCCAGCCGCGGTGCCAGTAGTGAGGCTGCTCAAATCCTTGCTGACCGCGAGAATGCAGCTGACCTAGCAGGTGGGATCAGTCTGGAAGATAAAGACGATTTATTAGCGTCAGTATTACTCGATCTTTCTCAAACAGCGAGTTTGGAAGGCAGTCTGGAAGTGGCTGAAACCGTATTATCCGGTCTAAAACGCGTAGGGCATGTACATAAAAAGCATGTAGAGTCAGCAGCCTTTGTGGTGCTCAAATCGCCTGATATCCCTTCTATTCTGGTTGAAACAGCGTTTATTTCTAATCCGGAAGAAGAACAGAAACTGAAAAATGCTAACCATCAAAATAAACTAGCTCATGCGATGATGGTCGGTATTCGTAATTATTTTCAAAAAAATCCCCTGCCAGGAACTAGTATGCCACAGCAACATATCGTGAGCCGTGGTGATACCCTAAGCATGATTGCTCAGCGCTATCAGGTCAAAATGGCAGACATTAAATCAGTCAATAATCTGGCCTCATCCGAAATTCAAATTGGTGATGTGTTAAAAATCCCCTAAACCTCTTTGCATCCATACGTTAAACTCTAGCGTATGAACGAAACCAGAATTCACGCTCTCCCACTTCATCTTGCCAATCAGATTGCTGCTGGTGAAGTCGTTGAGCGTCCAGCTTCCGTACTTAAAGAACTTGTTGAAAACAGTATTGATGCTGGTGCAAGCCAGATTGATATCATCATTGAAGGCGCTGGAAGCCAGCTGATTAAAGTCACCGATAACGGTGTAGGCATTCACCCTGAAGACTTGGCTTTAGCCTTAAGTCGCCACGCCACCAGCAAACTTCATAGCAGCGAACAACTCAGCGTAATTGGTAGCTTAGGCTTTCGTGGTGAAGCATTACCCAGTATCGCTTCAGTGACACGCTTGAGCCTGATATCCAAGCAAGCTGAACATGACTGTGCCTGGCAAGTGCGTTCAGATCAATTACAACCAGAGCCGGCAGCTCATCCAAATGGAACAAGCGTTAGCGTAGCTGAACTCTTTTTTAATTTACCAGCACGACGTCGTTTTCTGCGAAGCAATAAAACCGAGCTTCATCATCTCATTACTACGTTTTATCGACTCGCCTTGAGTCGCTTTGATATTGGTTTCAGTGCCCGTTTTGATGAACAAACCTCTATCAAATTACCCGCACTCAAATCCGCCGATACGTACTCGCAAAGACTGGCAAAAATCTGTGGTCAGGCTTTTGTTCGTGATGCCAATTATCTTGAACAATCTTTTGAAGATATTCATTTATCTGGCTGGGTCAGTAAAGCTTCTGCGCACCGGGCTCAAACCGATGTACAATATTTTTTCATCAATGGCCGGGTTATCAAGGACCGGGTCATTAATCATGCTATTCGTCAGGCCTATGGGGACTTGCTGCCATCTGGCCGTCAGGCAGCTTATGTTTTATATCTGACCATGCCTCTAGACCGTGTTGACGTTAATGTACATCCAACCAAACATGAAGTTCGTTTCAGAGATGCGCGTTTAATTCACGGCCCTATCAACAAGGCTATTCAGGAGGCCATCCATGAAACGGTGGAAAAAACTGATTCTCAGACAGAATTAAACTTACCGGAAACTAGACAGGTCAATGAACAGGTTTCAGGATATCAGGCAGAAAAATCATCACGGCAGTCCGCTATAAGAGTTAACAGCTTAGCTCATACTATTGATTGGTCAGCAGCCTCGATATTACATGGTCGTTTTATTGTTATTAATAGCCCGGAACCAGCACTGATTGATCTGCAACAGGCGGATAAACGTATTCGTCAGCAACAATTCAAACAGGCTATTCAGGACAATAATCTGACTTCCAGACCGATTTTAGTTCCTATCCGTTTCCCTCTATCCGCTTCAGACATCGATAAGTTTCAACATTTTAAAACCCGTTTATCTTCGTATGGTATTGAGTTTGAAACGGATAACGAATCACTCACCATTAAACGTATTCCATTTCTTTTATCGCAGGTCGCCTTACCTGATTTAGTTAAACGGCTGACAACAATACTTGATAAAGAAAATAATGATAATGAGCAACTGCTAATCGATGAATTAATACGCTTATTGCCAGAGAGCCCAATCCATAGCCTGGAACAGGCAAAACCCATTATCGAATCCGTGTTAAGTAATAACATCGATAAAACAGGCTGCTATCGTAAACTTGATTCTAGCTTACTGACTGGCTTATTCTCGTCTTCATAATAATGACACCACTCCAGAGAGAAATATCATGGCTAAGTCTGCTCGTTCAGCTCCGTCCCTTGTCCCGGCTATTCTTGCCTTAATCGTACTGGTCGGATTAGCTTATTTACTTTTTGCTGATTTACAGCCTTCTCGCACGGAACATACGGTTTCGCCCCCAATTGAACTTGAAGATCCGCAAATAGAAGAAGTCACCATCGAACCTGTCGCACCCTCAGCAGATCAACAGGCGATTACCGAGAAAGAAGCTGAACAATTTGTGGATCATCTGGGCAGTAAAGCTGTTACTCTGGATGACAAGCAAGGCGAGTTTGTCCGTAAAGACGGCACCATTGTTATTCCGAAAGTAGAAAAACGCGACACAACCATTGGCCAGTTACTTGCCGATAAAAGTCTCAGCCCTGATACCCCTGTCACCATTGAATACACCGAAACCGAAAAACAACAGACAACATTACAAGCTCTTGATGACAGTACCGAAGATAAAAACACGATTGTCACCATAGAAAAAGCGGATGGCAGTAAGCAACAAAGTCCTTTGATAGATTTAATTCACGACACTAATGTAGATAAAAATGCACAAATTACCGTGATTAACGAACAAATCATTCAGAAAAAAACCACCATTGGTCAATTATCACAATCTGACATATCACCTAAGCAGGCAATTCACGCAGAAATTGATCGAGGTTCTATCGAGTTATCAGTGAATGATATTGTTAAGTCGGGTGGATTGGATGATAACGCATTGTTTTACCTTCACCGTGTCACCGAAGCAGATCGCCAGGGATTATGGGGCATTATTCAGTCAGGTTTGATCCAGCGTTTTCGCGAAGGTTTGACGCTTGAAGGCATAGGCATTAACAAAAACATGGTCAGAGTCACCATCCCCGCTGATGCCGATGAACCATTACCTACTGGTTTAAGCTCGTTTCTTGGCAAGATACTGAATAATAAAGTGGAATCCAGCTATATCTATAACTACACCACCAGCACGATGGGACATAACCCGGATCTTATTTATCCTGGCCAGCAACTGATTTTGATTCACTTCTCCAATGATGAGCTGAAACAAATCTATCAGTTCTTTGCTGACCAACGAAACGAACAAGCACAGACGTTTGCCATTCACTAATGATTTTAGAAATCTTATTTTTTGTCCTTGTGTTGCTGATTATTGGTGTGGCCTTTTTAATCCCGTTTGACTAAATTGTGTTCACACCTGACTGGCTTTCTTTGTCAGCTTTAAATTGCCCATAGCGCAACATAACGCTTGGCAGTACTAATAAATTCAATATCGTCGATGAAATCAAACCACCGATGATAATACTCGCCATCGGTCCCATGATTTCCCGTCCGGGACTATCCGAGTTCATTGCAATCGGTAACATTGCCAGCGCTGTCACTAAAGCAGTAATCAGAATTGACGGTAAACGCTCCTGAGCACCACGAATAGCCGTATCCAGATTCCACTCTGCCCCTTCTTGTTTCACCATATATTGATAATGTGAGACCAGCATAATGGCATTACGCAGAGTGATACCAAAAAGCGTGACGAAGCCGACTAATGAACCAATGGACAACACACCATTCGTTAATACAACAGCTAAAACGCCACCGACAAGCGAAAACGGCAGGTTGATCAACACTAGCAACATATTACGAAAACTTTGCAATGCCACAAACAGCAACAGTAAAACACCCACACCAGCTAAAGTGGAGTGAACAATCAAGTCCTCACGTGACTCAGCTTGTGCTACTGCGGCACCGGTAAATTCTGGGTAGATATCTGCTGTAAACGCTACTTCATTATGGACTCGCTGTTTCAGCTCAGCAAAGAAAGAGCTTAAATCACGATTGGTGACATTAGCAGTGACCGTCTGCAAACGTTGTGACCCACGATGCTGAATCATATGACGTCCAGATACCTGCTGAATAGTCGCAATGTCCTGCAAACGTAACATTACCCCATCTGGCGTCTGAATCGGTAATTCTCTTAATTGCTGAGGCTGTCTACGTAATTTCTCAGGCAAGACCACAACCACATTAAACACCTGATTGCCTTCATATACTTGACCCACCACAGCGCCATCAAAGCCTGTTTTGACTGCTCGCATCACCTGAGCAGGACGTAAGCCCCAATAGGCTAGTTTATCTAAATCCAGACGAACCTCGAGCTGTGGCTCTCCAGGTGGTGCACGCAATTGCACATCTGTTGCGCCATCAATATCCCTGATAACTTTTGCTACTTCTTGCGCAGTCTGGTCTAGGGCATCCAGATCTTTACCATAAATATTCACCACAATCGGTGAGGTATAACCAGAAATAGTTTCATCTATACGTTCGGTTAAGAACGTATTCACTTCTGAATTCACACCAGGAAACGTTTCTAAAATCTCACGAATTTGGTCAAGAACCCGCTGCTGTGATGGTCCATCCATCGGTTCCAGATCCACTTCATACTCACTGTAGTGCGTGCCAAAGGTATCGGCACCACGCTCTGCCCGTCCAGCCCATTGCGAAGTTGACCGAACACCAGGTATTTCTGACACCCGCTGCTCAATTCGGCCACCGATTCGCAAGGACTCTTCTATTGATGTGCCTGGTACGCTGGCTGTATGAATAATGTAATGACCTTCTCTTAGCTCGGGTAAGAAACTGCCACCTAAGAACGGTAATATCGCTAATCCCGCCAAGCAAAAGCCCATCACAGCAACTAATGTCATTCTCGGAAAGCGGCTGATTGATGACAGAACACGCCCATAAACAGGCTTTATCATTCTGACCAGTGGAGGCTCATCATGGCTGACATCTCCTGCACGGGTCAGCAAGATATGGCAAAGCGCCGGGGTTACCGTTAATGCCACCGCTAATGAGGCAAAAATAGCCAGAATATAGGCTTCACCCAACGGCTCAAACATTCGTCCGGCAACCCCACTCAAGGTCAATAAGGGCACAAATACCAGCATCACAATAAAGCTGGCATAGACGACGGAACTCCGTACCTCCATCGACGCTTGATACACCACTTCCATCGCAGGTTTTGGCTTCGCGAGTAGCGCGTTTTGTCGTAAGCGACGAAAGATATTCTCAGTATCAATGATGGCGTCATCCACCACTTCACCCAGCGCAATCGCCAGGCCACCCAACACCATAATATTGATGTTGATGCCAAACTCTAACAGCACAATCATGGCCGTAAATAAGGACAGTGGAATGGCTGTCATCGAAATAACAGCGGTACGGATATTAAATAAAAACAAAATCAGCACCAGCATGACCAGCCCACCACCGACCATCAGATGCTCTTGAATATTATGCAAGGAGGTCTGGATGTAATTAGCAGGCCGGAATAAGTCATCATGCAAGACCACACCTTCCGCAGCAAAGCCATCTTTGAACTCATCTAAAGCCGCTTCAATACCTTCAGTCACCGCCAGCGTATTGGCTTTGTACTGACCAATCACCATTAGAACAACAGCAGGTTTACCACCAATAGCTGCACCGCCGATTGTGGGCGCTGGAGCTTCTTTCACTGCTGCAATATCACCCAGCCGTAAAACAGTATTTCCCTGTTTTCTGACAACAACTTTGGCTAGCTGCTTGGCATTAAGTGGTTGTCCGCTGACTTGAATGGTCATCCGCTGATTCTGATTTTCAATAAATCCCGTGCCCATAATGCCGGTGGCTTGTTGCGCCACAGTCATCACTTCATCGAGCGAAATGCCATATTTCGCTAATTTGCTGGGGTCAATTTGAATTTGCAATTGGCGTTCATGGCCACCAAACACATTGATATCTGCCACACCATCAACACTCAACAACCGCGGAGAAAGCGTCCAGTCAACAAGTGAGCGCAGTGTCATTAAGTCTTGTGAGTCCGAGGTCAGACCAATGGTCATAATTGTGCCCGACGAGGACTCTAACGGCACCATTAAGGGTGACCCAACACCTGAAGGCAGAGCGTCTTTCAAGCCTAACAAGCGTTCAGACACTAACTGTCTGTCCAGATAAATATCTGTACTGTCGTAAAACGTCAGAATCAGTACCGAAAGGCTGGGAATAGATTGTGAGCGGATAGACTCCATACCCACCAGCCCACCCAAGGCATTTTCTAAAGGCTGGGTCACCAACACTTCGACTTGCTCAGCCGTCAGCCCCTGAGCTTCTGTTTGAATAATGACTTGTTTGGGGGCAAATTCTGGAAAGATATCCAGGCTGGAATTAGATAGCTTATATATGCCATAGATCAACAGCATAGAGGCTAACGCCACTACCACACCCCGAAAGCGTACTGAGAAAGCAACGACTTTAGACAACATAGAGCTACACCTCAGTCAGCAGACAATTACAGAAGACGTGTTTAATCATCATCGTCCTCATCATGAATCTGCCAGCGGAACTCTTCGGATAACAACATTTGTGCGCCTGATATCACCAGTTGATTTCCTTCTTCAAACTCATCCTGAATAAAAATGCCACCAGCGACGAGCTTGCCATCACTCAAAGGAATGCGTTTATAGCTGGTGTCATCCAGCTGGATATACGCCCATGGTTGTCCTGAATACCAGACGATCGCTTCATCCGGAATGTGGAAACCAGAATCAGGATCACTATTTTCCGGAATCCAGGCATCCAAACGCATCCCGAGACGAAGCTTGCCGGTCGCAATCCGGAAGTAATAGGTTTCACCCTGGATTTGTTTTGCACTGATATAGGCTGGGGAGACGAAATAGGCTTTTCTTGCTGATGCACGATCCCCTGCACGTGAAACCCGAATCACATTCACATCGGCTGGTAAAGACGATTCCATCGGCAGGGTTACCATCAATAATGTGTCATGACGGTTGATTAGTCTCTCCAGCTCTTTGGACGATTTATCCATGACCCAGTTAGCTATGGATTCGCCCCAACTCTGTATCAGCTCTGTTTTTGCATCTTCCAGTTGAAACTCCGCAGAGTCGAGATTGGCTTTTGCCTCACGCCAACTGGTTTCTGCATAAATCACATTTTTACTGGCTACACTTCCGGTGCCCTTAGCCAACTTTTTCAACCTTTCCCACTCGAGTCGATCTGCATTTTCAGTCACCTTTGCGATGGTGACAGCCGAACGAAGCTGATTGAGTCGTGAGCGCCATTGAATCAGCTCACGAATATCCACCACTTCGGCATAGGCTTTAAATTCAGGGAACAATAAGCTCTTAGTCAACTTAATCGTTTCAATACCAGTATAAGGAGCTGTTTCCTCGTCTAGTTTGACAATCAGAGGTAGATTTACATCATCGTCTTGTTCAATCTCGTCATCGTCGTCATCACTATCCGCCTGGTGCTGACTGGAAACAAACGTTTTAAATCGCTCAGTCCAGGATGTATCCGATAAAAATCCCACTACAATAAACGTAAGAGCAGCCAGAATTATCAACGACCAGAACCATTTTTTACTTGATGCCGACATTCAGTTATCCATTGAATAATCAATAAAAATAGCTGGTCATTAGAGCATGCCCCTCATCACTGGACAAGTCCGGAAGAGAATTAATGATGATTTCCCCTTGACATCATTACTGTCAGAGGGTTTAATACGCACCCTTATCGGCTCGATAGCTCAGTTGGTAGAGCAAGGGATTGAAAATCCCTGTGTCCCTGGTTCGATTCCAGGTCGAGCCACCATGAATTCTAAAGAACCCAGATTTCTGAAAAGAAGCTGGGTTTTTTATTGCCTGTTATTTCTGTTGTATATTTTCCACAACAAATTATCGTTTTATACCCAGCCCCTTAGACCGCAATTTATCAATACATTCGTTAACAGATATCAGAATACCTGTGGTAAAAAAAACACAGAAATGTGATTTTCTCGGCAAAATAAAAAAAATTGTTGTAAAAGTGTTGCAATAGATTTTTTTATATGCAAAATAGCTAACAACCGAGACAAACTCCGGTTACGAGAGAGACTTAAAGTAATCTGTTAACAATTAGAAGGTGAAACAGAATGAAATTATTAAAAAAATCAACACTGGCTACATTAGTCGGTGCAGCAGCATTAACAGCTGCTGGTGCAGCTAACGCGACAATCGTTGTCGGTGGTGAAAACGGCTACGAATTCAGCGTTGACGGTAACATCAACCAATTCTTCATTGCTAGCGATCAAGATAGCGCAAGTGCCAGTGCTAACCGCGATCAAGATAACCAACAAGTAGCTAACGGTCTGTTACCTACATTCTTTGGTTTCAATGTTGCAATGCCTGAAATCAATGGTCTTAAAGTAGCAGCACGTGTTTCTATCTCACCATCAACAAACAATGGTAGCTATGTAAACTCTGATGCAGCTATGGAACAACGTGAAGCGTTTGCAACAGTAGACGGTTCATTCGGTCAAATCATGTTAGGTAAAGGCTTAGGTCTTTATTCTGCTAACAACATCCTGTTAGACCAAACTTTATACGGTGTGGGTGCAACAGGCTTAACAGCTGCTGGTGATCAAAACACTGGACAAACATCCTTAGGTCGTATCGGTTACGGTTATGAGTATGCTAACTGGCGTTCACAAATCCGTTATACCACACCTGATATGAACGGCTTTAAAGCTGCTGTTGCAGTAATGGATTCTGATGATTTCTTGACTGCTAAAGTGGTAAACTCATCTACCACATCTAATCAGTTCGAAAAAGACGCTCGTTATGAAGCATCTTTAAGCTATGCAACAGCATTTGACGGCGGTTCTATGAAACTGTGGTTAGATGGAATGACTCAAGACGTTCGTTACAGCAATGCAACAGGTAGTGAAAAATCTGACGCATACACCGTTGGTGGTCAGTTAGTATTCGGTGGCATTGAAGCTGTTGCTGCATACTACGACAGCAAAGGCCAAGGCGTTAACGGTTTAGGAACTGGCGCGTTTACGGCTGACAACAAAGCTCGTGAAGGTGATGGTTACTATGCACAGTTAGGTTACCGTTTTGGTGGTCAAACTTTTGTTGCTGCATCATACGGTGAATCAACATTAGACAGAGATAGCGCTAACACAGTTGCTGGTGGTGTTGCTGACTTAGATACTAACTCTATGACAACCATTGGTATCTACCATGATGTTACAGCTAACCTGAAACTGGTTGCTGAATACTCAAAAATCGAAACTGAATACTACATTCAGTCTTCTGATGACGAAGTTGATGTATTATCACTGGGTGGTTTCATCAGCTGGTAAGCTAATCTGAAACAATTCACTTGAATTGATTCAAAGCTTAATAAAAGAGCCTCAACCTTCGGGTTGGGGCTTTTTTTTTATCGCTATCATTCTCATTATTCAATACATCCCTCCCTATATCTGCTGGGTATTCGGGCTATTAACTTCATCAGATGAAGATTAACTCGCCCAATTTTGGGGCTTATTGATGCGCTGATGATTCTTTTTAGTGCAAAAGAATAAAACCAACCTTCTTTTTGCATCGCCTTCAAAATAAAAAATTAACAGTCTCCAATCATCCTTTTATTCTTTTAATACACTGTTATCCATTCGCAAAGCACCGTCTATCGGGCTTATCCAGTCATTTTTATTAATTCATCAATAAGCCAATGTTCTTCTCTTACATCCCTGCCCCCACGTGCTGGCATACATAGTGCAACTGTCAGTATTACCAAATTGGTAAATCGTAATACTAACCGGGGTATCTAAAAATGAAAAAAAGACTATTTCTCTCTCTTTTTGCAGGTTTCTTACTCGCAGGAAATGCTAACGCTGAACCATTGAAAATTGGCTACAGTGACTGGCCAGGCTGGGTTGCTTGGGAAATTGCTATTGAAAAGCACATGTTCGAAAAAGTCGGCGTGGATGTGCAGTTTGAATGGTTTGATTATGTGGCCAGTATGGATGCTTTTGCTGCAGGTCAGTTAGATGCGGTCACCATGACCAATGGTGATGCTCTGGTAACAGGCGCAACTGGTGCACAGAATGTGATGATTTTGATTAATGATTACAGCAATGGCAACGATATGATTGTTGGCGCACCTGGCATTAATTCCATCACCGATCTGAAAGGTAAAAAAGTCGGTGTTGAACTGGGTTTTGTTGATCATTTATTGCTTCTAAATGGCTTGGAAAAAGCCGGTATGACAGAAAGTGATGTTGAGTTAGTCAATGTCCCGACCAATGAAACACCACAAGTATTGGCATCAGGCCAAGTTGATGCCATCGGTGCTTGGCAACCAAACTCCGGACAGGCTTTGCAACTGGTTCCAGGTTCTAAACCCATCTACACCAGTGCTGATGAACCAGGCCTTATCTATGATGTGCTCGCGGTATCACCATCAAGCTTAGCGGCTCACAAAGATGAATGGAAAAAAGTCATTGAAGCCTGGTATATGGCCGTTGATTACTTAAATGACCCTAAAACACGTGATGATGCAATCAGCATCATGGCTGCGCGAGTTGGTGTCGAACCTGAGGTTTATAAAGCCTTTATCGATGGCACAAAGATTTTGACCAAAGAAGAAGCACAGGCCTTTATGAAAAAAGCGGATGGTTTTGGTTCTTTGTATGGCTCAACTGAAATTGCAGACCAGTTTAATGTTGACAATAAAGTCTATGCAGATAAACAGACTGTCGAAAATTATATTGATCCATCCCTTTTATTAGGCGAGTAAACCGTTAACGGGTACCGGCATTTCTGTCGGTACCTCTCTCCTCCTGATTTTTTTATGTCATGACCAGGCAGGGGATCGTGTTGTCTGAAAATAGCAAAGGTACTGTTTATGTCACTCTTTTCAGTTAATAAACCGCTTGAACCACGTAGTCGTAAGTTGGTGACTATCAGCAGTTTTGTATTACCTATTCTTATCTGGTGTCTAGTCAGTTATGTACCGTTCATCTGGCATCCGGAAGTAGAAATCACCACACCAGGCTCAGTGAACTATTTCCGTGAAGGTATGTTGGTCGATAAAACGGTTTTTAATGCCGAACGTGACAAAGCTTCTGCAGCAGGTAAAGCCATACCAGAAGGTATACCTGCCAACCCAATTTATTTACCTGCACCTCATGAGGTATTAACCGCTTTCTATACATCATTTACTACCGAGCCCAAACGCAGCAGTGAGCTTTGGTTACATGAAAGTCTTTGGAGCAGTATTCAGGTTATTTTTTATGGCTTTCTACTGTCGTCGATCATTGGCATACCGTTAGGCATCCTGGCTGGTACCTATGACTTCTTCTCTCGATTATTTGAGCCCTTTATCGAATTCTTTCGCTATTTACCTGCCCCTGCTTTTGGTGCCTTAGCGGTGGCGATTCTGGGAATTTATCAGGCCCCCAAAATAGCGATTATTTTTATCGGTACCTTTTTTCAACAAGTACTCATCGTAGCAAATACCACCCGTAAGCTGGACCCGGCTTTACTTGAAGCAGGTCAAACCTTGGGAGCCAACAATCGCTCCATGCTGTTTCGCATTGTGCTACCAGGCATTTTGCCGGATCTGTATCGGGATACTCGCATTCTGCTCGGCTGGGCCTGGACTTACCTGATTGTGGCCGAGTTGATCGGTACCAGCTCAGGCATCACCTGGTTTATCACTCAGCAAGCTCGTTACAAAAACTTCGACAATGTGTTTGCCGCCATCATGATGATCGGCATTTTAGGCCTCACCATTGACTTACTACTCGCATGGTTTGGCCGTCGTCTTTTCCCATGGCAAAAAGCAAATTAGGAGCCCGATATGAGTGAATCAAACTTACCCGATTATCGCGTTCAGTCAGAGGCTGTCCGGGATCGTTTCGCCCGCATCAAAAAGCGTCCGGTGACGATGGAAGTTGCGGGATTAAGCAAAACATTCCAAAGCCGACATGGCACTGTTACTGCCCTGAAAGACATTAACCTGACTATCCATAAACGTGAATTTGTCTGCGTCATTGGACCATCAGGCTGTGGTAAATCGACTTTAATTCGAATTCTGGCGGGCCTTGAACAAGCCACCGAAGGCGAAGTAAGACTGGATGGAAAAGTGGTTGATAAACCGGGGCCAGAGCGAGGCATGGTATTCCAGGGTTACACCTTGTTCCCATGGCTAACCGTCAAGAAAAATATCATGTTCGGTCTGATTGAATCTGGCTATGACAAAGGTACTGCAGAAGCCGAAGCCAGACAGTGGATCGAGTTAATTGGCTTGTCACGCTTTGAGAACAGCTATCCACATCAACTCTCTGGCGGTATGAAACAACGAGTGGCGATTGCCAGAGCATTAGCCAATAAACCCAAAGTGCTGTTGATGGATGAGCCCTTTGGTGCACTTGATGCACAAACACGCAGCAAAATGCAGGCTTACCTGATGGAGATATGGAAAAACATCGATGTCACGGTGTTTTTTATCACCCATGATTTAGATGAAGCCATTTACTTGGCTGATCGCATTCTGGTGCTGAAAGCGAATCCAGGCGAAGTACAAGAAGTCATTGAAGTCGCCGTTCCACAACCGAGGCATCCGGAACAATTTTTATCCCCTGAATTTATCGCTACCAAAAAACGTTTGGAGGAACTGATTCATCCTCCCAAACAGGATGATGATGACGATCATCTGAATCTTGTTCGCATGGTGCCGGTAAATGATGAAGTTGGGAGTGTTTTCTAATGTATGAATTAGCACAAATGACCTGGGAAGAAGTCGCAGAAGCTGTCAAAAGTGGCGTGGATACGGCTTTACTTCCAGTTGGCGCAACTGAACAGCATGGACCACATATGGGTTGCGGTATGGACTCAGCCATTGCTGACACCTTGTGTAAAGAAGTCGCAAAACAAACACCTGTCATTTTATTACCGACACAACCCTATGGTTGCTCAATCGGCCACTCAAAACGCTGGCCCGGCACCATGGCACTTAATCCTAAAACACTGATTGATGTTATTTCAGATATCGGTGATTGGGTGGCGTCTTCAGGTATTAAACGGTTGTTACTTATCAATGGCCATGTGACAAATGCTGCACCGCTTCGCTGTGCGCTGGAAATGCTCAGAGCACGTCATGACGACTTAATGATCGGCCTTGTGCATACCGCTCAAATTTCAGAACGGGTACGTAAAGCCCATCATGACGATGCGGAAGACTGGCACGCCAATCAGGCTGAAACAGCCTTGATGATGGCTTTACATCCCGAGTTAGTGCGTGAGGATAAATTACTCGACGCTGACGATCCGGACCGAACCGATGGCTGCGTATTCAGCCATCCTGTCAATCGCACCAGCTTAAATGGTGTGACAGGCAAACCATCCACAGCAACCAAAGCGGATGGTGAAGCACTTTTTTCATGGATGTGTGAAGACTTATCTCAACTGGTGACGAGAGCAATTAAGGAACAACCGCCGCTTGATCAAAGCTACCACCAGTCTCTCTTATAAACCGTTAACCAAAGAAGGGTAATCTCATGATTAACATCAAAACTGATGATGAAATCAAAAAAATACAAGAAGAGTTAAAAAGCAAAGGCGTGAAATACTGCATGGGCACCTATGTGGATATCCACGGTGTTCCTAAAGGTAAAGTCGTGCCGCTCTCTCATTTACATCATATGGCGCATGGCTCAGAACTCTACACTGGTTATGCCGTGGATGGCTTGGGCCAACAACCTAATGACGATGAAATCGCTTCTGTGCCGGATCTTGATCACATCATTCAAATGCCATGGCAGCCTGAAATAGCCTGGATGCCAGCCGATAATACGCTTTACAAAAAGCCGTATATGCTGAGTACTCGTGTGTTACTTAAGTCGGTACTCGAGCAAGCAAAAGAGCTGGGTTATGGCATGAATCTGGGTATTGAAGCAGAAGTTTATCTGGTGAAGAAAAATGCCGACGGGACTTTATCAGTTCCCGATCCTGATGACAAATTGAAAAAGCCATGTTACGACACTCGTGCTTTTTTAAGTAATTTCAGTTGGTTAGATAAAATGGCCACCAGCATTGACGATCTCGGTTGGGGACTTTATTCCTTCGATCATGAAGATGCCAATGCTCAGTTCGAGTTCGATTTTAACTATGCTGATGCCGTTACCAGTTGCGACCGCTTTACTTTCTTGAAGATGATGGCAAAAGAATATGCCAAACAGGAAGATCTGTTAGCCACATTCATGCCTAAACCTTTCTCGAACAAAACAGGCACGGGCGCCCACTTCAATATGTCGCTTTATGATCTGGAAACAGGAGCCAATCTGTTCCAGTGCAAACCTGAAGAAGATGAGCACGGCTTGGGCTTAACCAAATTAGGTTATCAATTCATCGCCGGTGTTTTAAAACATGGTCCTGCTTTGTGTGCAGTGTTTGCCCCCACAGTGAATTCATACAAACGTTTGGTTCGCCAAGGTGATATGCCTTACTTCACCTGGGCACCGGTCTTTAACTCATTTGGTTCCAATAACCGTACTAATTCGGTTCGTGTTCCTATGGGCGGTGGCCGTTGTGAATCTCGTAATGCGGATGGCGCTGTCAATCCATACCTTGCAGCTGCCTTAGTTTTAGCTGCTGGCCTGGAAGGCATCAAAGAAGGTCTTGATCCTGGCAAACCTCAGGAACGTAATTTGTATGAATTAACCGAGGCGGAACGTGAAGAATTAGGTATTCAGTTCTTACCAAGAACGCTTGACGAAGCGATTCAGGCATTCGCTGCCGATCCCTTTGTAGAAGAAGTATTGGGTAGTGAGTTGAGAAACGAGTTTATTCGCTATAAACAAGCCGAGTGGAATGAATATCACACGGTGGTTAGCGCATGGGAAGTTGAACGCTACAGTCATTTATTTTAGACAGAGCAAGGTATCACCCCGGCCAAAAGCTGGGGTGATAGCCTTATATCACTAAACAATAATGATGACATACGCCAGGAGTTCGTATGAGCAAAGAAAAAGTCAGCCGTATCAGCATATCCTTACCAGAAAGTCTGTTAGAAGGTTTGGATGAGATGGTCAGCAAGCGTGGTTTTGAAAGTCGCTCTCAAGCGATTTGTGACATGATCAACTTACAAATTAATGAGCACCGTGCTCAACAAGGCGATACCGTGATGACGGGTACGGTTAATCTGGTTTATAACCATTCAGTGCCAGGTTTGCAAAAGCGTCTCCATGATCTCCAATATGAATATATTGACGAAGTGATTAGCAATCTCAATGTCAATTTAACCCATACCAACACACTGTCGGTCATTCTGGTACAAGGTCCAGCTAATCGACTGAACATGATCGCTGACAAAATGATTACGTTACGTGGTGTTGTCTACGGCCGACTATTATTGAACGCCGATATAATTCCCCCGATCCACCCTCTACCACCCAAACAAACTTAAAGCTATTGTTACTCTCGTTGTCAGTTGACCGAATGCTATGGATTCAGTAGTTTTATATTTTGCAATAAAATCACTGGCCAAAACATGACTGATACAAGCTTTCTCCCACCGCTCATCGCAGCGATTCAATCTGAAATTATTAACAATGAAGCAGAAATCTCTGCACTGGATCGTGCAATAGGTGATGGTGACCATGTCACCAATCTGTTACGTGGACTTGAAGCTGTTGCTAAACTGAATGATGAACTGGTGCAGCTTGATTGGTCAGCGGCCTTGATGAAAATTGGCATGACACTCATGTCCACCATGGGCGGAGCCTCAGGATCATTACTCGGCTCAATGTTTGTCAGTATGGGAAAAGCGGCCAAAGAGCAGGAACTGGACCTAAATGGAATGACAGCTATTTATTCGGCGGGTGTTGAATCCATAAAAGCCCGAGGCAAGGCCGATATCGGTGAAAAAACCATGCTGGATACCCTGATTCCAGTGATGCAATCATTGCAAAGCGATACCGAACAAAATGCAGATAAAACGACTGTTTTAAGCAATATTAAAACTGCTGCTACACAAGGCATGCAATCGACCAAAGATATGCTGGCAACCAAGGGAAGAGCATCATTTTTGGGTGAGCGCGCCCGCGGCCACATCGACGCAGGCGCCAGAACTTCTCAGTTAATTCTCTGTGTTATTGCTGACGAACTCAGCAAAATTTAAATCCCCCAACGTAATGCTGCAGTATGAACAGGTGCATCCCAATATTGCAGCATTTCATCGTCCATCAGCGTTAAGGTAATTGAGCAACCCGCCATATCCAGTGACGTAGTGTAATTTCCGACCAGTGATCGAACAATTTTTATACCACGCTCTTCAAAAAACTGTGCCGCCAAATCATAAACCAGATAAAGCTCCATTAATGGTGTCGCACCAAAACCATTGATATGCAGTAAAACGCGTTGATCTTTTGTTGGTTTTAACTCTTCATCAATCGCTTTAGCGAGTATGTGAACAAGATCATCGGCCGTGGTCAGACTCATCACCTCTCGTCCGCGTTCTCCATGAATACCAACGCCCATTTCGACTTCATTATCCGAGATATCAAATGTAGGCTGCCCTAACGCTGGCACGGTACAACTGGTCAAAGCCACCCCCATAGAGGCAGTTGAATTGACGACTTTGTCACCAAGCTGTTTACAGGCAGCTAAATCTGCCCCGGCTTCTGCTGCAGCGCCGACGATTTTTTCAACAATCAACGTGCCAGCCACACCTCGGCGTCCAGTACTATGATTCTTAGGTAAAGACACATCATCATTCACCAGCACTGTTTCATGGGGGCAATCCAACATTTCAGCGGCAATCTCAAAGTTCATCACATCGCCAGCATAATTTTTAACGATAAATAAAACACCCGCGCCATTTTCTACTTCTTGTGCCGCCATCAGCATTTGGTCGGGTGTTGGAGAGGTAAACACTTGCCCAGGACAAGCGGCATCTAACATGCCTTTTCCCACCAACCCAGTATGCAATGGTTCATGGCCAGCGCCACCGCCAGAGATTAAAGCCACTTTGTTTTCATGCTTATTTTTTCGAGTGACATAATGGGGCTGATGATTGAATTGAATAATATTGCTATGCGCTCTGGCAAAACCATTCAAACTTTCTTCAAGAACACTTTCCACACCATTAATCAATTTTTTCATCTCTCGCTTCCTTTTTTGTTTTCTTTAATTTTCCAGGGCTTTTGTTAATGCTGCCAAATCATCCAAAATCCATGTTGGCTCATAATCAACCTGCTTAACATCCTCAGCCGAAGACACACCGGTTAAAACCAGCACGCTACGGATTCCCGCATTAACGGCTCCCAGAATATCGGTATTAAGACGGTCACCAATGGCAATGGTGGTGTCTTTTGTCGTGCCTAAAATTTTTAATGCCTGTTCATACAAGATAGGTTCGGGCTTACCAATAGATATCGGTTTCACGCCGGTGACTGACTCCAGCGCAGCTAACACGCCACCATTACCCATCACTTCACCAAGCTCGGTAGGCAAAGTGGAGTCCGAATTTGTCGCATAAAAAGCCGCGCCTGCATTAATATTTAATGTCGCTGTTGCCAACTTATCCCACGTTAATGTGCGATCAAGTCCGGATACAACAATATCCGCTGTTCGACCCGTGATTCCTTTTTCAGGCTGGTCTACTTCATACAAATCGGTCAGTACAAAGTCATTTTCCAATAAGGGTTGTTTTAACCCGTCTTCACCAATAACAAATACACGTTTTTTATCAGCGGGTAAGTGTTCGCATAAATAGCTGACAGTGGCCATGCTGGAAGTTAGAATTTCCTTAGCATCAACTTTTATATTCATTGAGGCTAACTTTTCGATATATTGTTGCTGAGTCAAGCTGGCATTATTAGTCGCTAATACAAAGGGAATATTCCGTTTTCTGAGCAACTGGAAAAAATCTCCTAAGCCCGACATCGCTTTATTGCCATGCCAGAGCACCCCATCCATATCAATAATTAACCCAGCCACATTGTCTAAACAGACCGCAGATTCTGTATTCAAAATATATCCTCGCAACTATACAATCTGGTCACAGAGAGTCGCATAATGCAAATCATTGTGTCTAGTGATAAAAATGTTGATAAATGTCGAGATTGAGTCAAAAATTGACAGCATCTGTTGATCTGCTTTATAGTCTGCGAGCGTATTTTCAACGTAATAACTCATAAATTAAATTAATTAGGAGCATGTCAGCATGGCAAAAGCACTTATTCAAATGGCACTGGATTCTCTGGATTTCGATCAAACAATCGCGCTTGCAGAGCAAGTTGCTCCTTACGTCGATATCTTAGAAATTGGTACACCTTGCATCAAGTACAACGGTCTTGAACTGGTTACTGCACTGAAAAGCAAATTCCCTAACAACCTGATCCTGGTTGACCTGAAAACAATGGACGCTGGTGAATACGAAGCAACTCCATTCTACGAAGCAGGTGCTGACATCTGTACAGTATTAGGTGTTTCTGACAAAGCGACAATGGGCGGCGTAATCAAAGCAGCTAACGCTAACAACGCTGAAGCTCAAATCGACTTAATCAGTGTTAAAGACAAAAAAGCAGTTGCTACTGAAGCAGCTCGTAACGGTGCTCAAATCATCGGTGTTCACACTGGTCTTGATGCTCAAGCAGCAGGTCAAACACCTTTCGCTGATCTGAAAGACATCGCTAGCTTAAACTTAGGTGTTCGCATTTCAGTTGCTGGTGGTTTGAACAAAAACACTATTCAAGACACTGTTCGCGCTGGCGCGACAATTGTTGTTGTTGGTGCAGCAATCTACGGTGCGGATTCTCCAGCTGAAGCAGCTAAAGAGTTACGTGCTTTAGTTGACGCAGCATAAGCACTAGCATCGCGTAAAGCAGAAAATAGAAACGAGTGGTCGATGACCGCTCGTTTTTTTTCATGCTCGCCAGGTTAATTTATTAATTTAAATAATCAGGTAAGATAGTGGTCATTGGTTGTTGATAATAATTATGATTTTAATTGACCAATTTCAAATTCATATGGATTAATCATATTGCTTGTCGACTTCTAGCACTTTTGCTTGAGTTTTCCCGACTTGCCACGATTAGTCTAAAATAGTAATTTACCCGTTGCACCAACCTCGTTATGTTGGGCAGATGGGGTTAAAATGTAACAGGGGTATAATATTATGAGTGACAAAGGTTTTTTTGCATCAGTTTGTGGATTTTTTAAAAGCCTGTTTTCATCTAGTCCAAGTCCTGCACCAACAAGCAGCGCTAAGCAAAGCCCAGCAACAAAAACAGTAAATGATGGTTTGACAGGTGTTGAACGCTATATCAGAAACCAAGCAAATAGCGGTTCAAAACTGACTGGTGTTGAAAAATATATTAGAAATAAAACCACATCTGTAAAAGTGTTAACAGGTGTTGAGCAATATATTCGTAATAAAGCACAAGCAAAACCAATGACAGGTGTTGAACGTTATATTCAAAACAAAGGTTAAACCTGACCTTACACACCAAGATTTATGGCAAAGCCGGGCAACATCCCGGCTTTGCCGACATAATAATCAATAAAATCAACCATACAGTCAGCGCTAGATGCGATGGCTGTTAATTTTTAACTTAAAAATTAAAGGTACGAAACATGGCTACTTTACTTGATCAGCTTAAGGAAATGACCGTTGTTGTCGCCGATACTGGTGATATTCAAGCTATCGAAAAATTTACACCTCGTGATGCTACAACTAACCCTTCACTGATTACTGCTGCAGCGCAAATGCCACAATACCAAGGTATTGTTGATGATACATTGAAAGCAGCTCGTGAAACATTAGGTGCTGACGCGCCTGCATCAGAAGTGGTTTCACTCGCATTTGATCGTTTAGCAGTTTCATTTGGTCTGAAAATTCTGGATATCGTTCCAGGTCGTGTATCTACAGAAGTTGATGCTCGTCTGTCTTTTGACACCGAAGCAACTATTGCTAAAGGCCGTGACCTGATTGCTCAATACGAAGCAGCTGGTGTTTCACGTGAGCGTATTCTGATCAAAATCGCAGCAACCTGGGAAGGTGTTATGGCTGCTAAAGTACTGGAAGAAGAAGGTATTCACACTAACCTGACTCTGGTATTTGGTCTGCACCAAGCTGTTGCTTGTGGTGAAAATGGTATCCAACTGATTTCACCTTTCGTAGGTCGTATTCTTGACTGGTACAAAAAAGACACTGGTCGTGATTCTTACGAACCTGCAGAAGATCCAGGTGTTGTTTCTGTTACTCAAATCTACAACTACTTCAAGAAATTCGGTTTAGAAACTGAAGTAATGGGTGCGAGCTTCCGTAACGTTGGTGAAATCACTGAATTAGCAGGTGTTGATCTTCTGACTATTTCTCCTGCATTACTGGACGAATTACACTCAACTGAAGGTGACTTACCACGTAAGTTAAATGTTGAAGATGCCAAAGCATCAGATGTTGAACGCATCGATATGACAGAAGATACATTCAAAGCAATGCATGCTGCTGATCCGATGGCAACTGAAAAATTACAAGAAGGTATTGATGGTTTTGCTAAAGCACTTGAAACTCTTGAAGAGTTGCTGGCTAACCGTCTTGCAGAACTGGAAAGCTAATTCATCAGAATTAAATTTCCCCGTATTCAGCCCACTCCATTTGTGAGTGGGCCAGAATGCAGCAGGGTCAGTGAAATTGACTTGTCACTGATTTCTGCATATAGTCCCGCTTCACCTAAGCAAGCGTGATAACAATAATTTTTACTATAAATTAGGAGTATGTAACATGGCTGAAATCCAAATGGCTCTTGACTCATTGGACTTTGACGCAACAATGGCTCTGGCTGAACAAGTAGCGCCATATGTCGATATCCTTGAAATCGGTACACCTTGTATTAAATACAACGGTCTGAAACTGGTTAAAGCATTGAAAGCAGCTCACCCAGACAAAAAAATTCTGGTTGACCTGAAAACAATGGACGCTGGTGAATACGAAGCAACTCCTTTCTTTGAAGCTGGTGGTGATATCACTACAGTTTTAGGTGCTTCTGACATGGCTACAATGAAAGGCGTTATCAAAGCAGCTAACGCTAACAACGCTGAAGCTCAAATCGATTTAATCGGTGTTGAAGATAAAGCTGCTGTAGCTAAAGAAGCTGCTGCTAACGGTGCACACATCATCGGTGTTCACACTGGTCTTGACGCACAAGCTGCAGGTCAAACACCTTTTGAAGATCTGAAAACTATCGCTGGTTTAGGTCTGAACGTTAAAGTTTCTGTTGCTGGTGGTATCAACAAAGATACAATCCAAAGCACAGTTCAAGCTGGTGCTGACATCGTTGTTGTTGGTGCGGCTATCTACGGCGCTCCATCTCCAGCTGAATCTGCAAAAGAACTGCGTGCATTAGTTGACGCAGCATAAGGATTAGAAAAATGACAATGCATCGTGATCTAGTTGTAAACAAAATCACTGATATTTTAGGGGCTACTGACAGTTCTCTTGAAGCTGAATTCGTTGCTATGTGTGATGATGCTAAACGCATCTTCATTACTGGTGCCGGACGTTCACGTCTTGTTGGTAACTTCCTGGGTATGAGGTTGATGCATAGTGGTTACACCGTATACGTTCAAGGTGAAATCAGCACACCTAGCATCCGTGAAGGCGATTTATTAATCGTTATCTCTGGCTCAGGTGAAACAACTCAGTTGGTTTCATTCGCGAACAAAGCTAAATCAGAGAACGCTAAAGTAGTATTAATCTGCTCAAAAGCAAGTTCAACGATTGGTGATATAGCGGACAAAACAATTCAAATTGGTAACGACGATAGCTTTGCTCCTACTAAGGGCATGCCTATGGGTACTATGTTTGAATTATCGACATTGATTTTCTTGGAAGCCATCGTTTCTCATCTTATCCATGAGAAAGGTATTCCCGAGGAAGAAATGCGATACAGACACGCTAATATGGAATAATCACTTTTCCTTAGCAGTAAAACAAAGAAACGGGTAACTTTCGGGTTACCCGTTTTTTTATGTCTACAGTTCAGATAGAGCTTACATCTCTGACGCTGTATAATGCTCTGATACTTATAACTCACTAATCGGTTTTAATAGAGATATGTCAGCAAAAACACTTTACGATAAGCTTTGGGATCAACATGTCGTTCGCTCTGAATCAGATGGCACCACAGCTCTACTCTATATTGATCGCCATCTTGTTCATGAAGTGACATCACCGCAAGCCTTTGAAGGCCTGCGTTTAGCTGACCGTAAACCCTATCGCCTAAACTCTATTTTAGCGACACCGGATCATAACGTTCCTACTTCACATCGCGAGCAGGGTATTGCTGATCCTATTTCACGTTTGCAAGTAGATACGCTCGATAGCAACTGTGTCGAATTCGGTATCACTGAATTTGGATTAAATGATTTACGACAAGGTATTGTGCATGTTGTTGGCCCCGAGCAAGGCGCAACGCTTCCAGGTATGACGGTGGTTTGTGGTGACTCTCACACTTCAACACACGGTGCTTTTGGTGCTTTAGCTTTTGGTATTGGTACTTCCGAAGTTGAGCACGTTATGGCAACCCAATGTCTGATTCAGCGTAAATCTAAAAATATGCAAGTCCGCGTTGAAGGTCAGGTTAAACCCGGCATCACAGCGAAAGACATTGTCCTTGCTATCATTGGAGAAATTGGCACTGCAGGTGGTACAGGCTATGCCATCGAATTTGCCGGTGAAGCGATTCAGGCCTTGAGCATGGAAGGTCGCATGACCGTCTGTAATATGACCATTGAAGCTGGCGCCCGCGCAGGTATGATTGCGGTCGACGACACTACCATTAATTATCTGAAAGACCGCCCTTTTTCACCATCTGATGAAAACTGGGAGAAAGCGGTTAAAGCATGGCGTGAATTACACTCTGATGATGGCGCCCATTTTGATAAAGTCGTCGTACTGAAAGCAGAAGATATCAAACCTCAAGTCACATGGGGCACGTCGCCGGAAATGGTTGTATCGGTTGATTCGGCTATTCCAGATCCCATCAAGGAATCAGACGCAGTAAAACGCAACGGCATGGAAAAAGCGCTTAAATATATGGGCCTGCAAGCTAATCAAGCGATTACGGACATTTATCTGGACCGAGTGTTTATTGGTTCTTGCACAAATTCACGTATCGAAGACTTACGTGAGGCAGCTGAGGCCATCCAAGGCGGAAAGGTCGCTGCCAGCGTTAAACAAGCCATGGTTGTTCCAGGCTCAGGTTTAGTCAAACAACAAGCTGAGCAAGAAGGTTTAGATAAAATCTTTATCGAAGCGGGATTTGAATGGCGTGATCCTGGCTGTTCAATGTGCCTGGCCATGAATGCGGATCGTCTGGAAGCTGGTGAACATTGCGCCTCGACATCTAACCGTAATTTTGAAGGTCGTCAGGGTCAAGGTGGCAGAACGCACCTAGTCAGTCCAGCGATGGCAGCCGCAGCCGCAATTGCTGGTCACTTTGTTGATATTACACAAAACGTATGATTGATTACCTCGCTGTTCAATCAGAATTAAATACTTTTCGTGATTTTTTACGATGGTCAACATCCCGCTTCAATGAAGCGGGATTATTTTTTGGTCATGGTAATGAAGACGCTTTTAATGAGGCATCGCAGCTCATACTGAGTGTTTTACACTTGCCTGTCGACGCCTTGCCTGAGGTTTTTTTAGACGCCAGACTAACCCAAGATGAAAAGCGTGCATTGCTTATTGCCATTGAAAAACGCGTTAAAAAGCGTATTCCCTTACCTTACCTGACAAATGAAGCCTGGTTTGCTGGCCTACCATTCTTTGTCGATGAACGTGTTCTTATCCCCCGCTCGCCTTTTGCGGAGCTGATAGAAGCGCAATTCCAGCCATGGCTTACTGAACCTGACTCGGTATTCACTATTTTGGATATGTGTACAGGAAGTGCTTGTATTGCTATTGCGTTAGCTATGGCTTTTGAACAAGCGGAAGTGACAGCGAGTGATATCAGCACAGATGCCCTTGCTGTAGCAGAAATAAACCGCAAGAAACATGGATTAGAAGAACACTTAAACCTTATTCAGTCAGATATCTGGCAAGCTTTTCCAACTGACGCACAATACGATTTGATCGTGAGCAATCCCCCTTACGTTGGGGCTGACGAAATGGCCTCTATTCCAGAGGAGTACCGGCATGAACCGACCTCGGCTCTCGAAGCAGAAGATAATGGGCTGGCTTTAGTAGAAAAAATCCTGCTTGGAGCCTCAGAGCACATGACCGACCAAGGTTTATTATTCGTCGAAGTGGGCAATACGGATTTGGCAGTCGATGATAAGTGGCCTGATATCGCGTTTACTTGGCTTGAACTAGAAAATGGTGGTCACGGCATATTCATGCTGGATAAAGCCGCATGTGAACTATTTAAGCAGCGTTATGGCTAATCATTATCACTTAATTCAGGCACGACCTCAGTCTCTACATAAACTCTGACACAATTTCGACCCGCCATTTTAGCCTGATACATGGCTTTATCTGCTAACTCGAATAAGCTATTAAGATTATCGTTGTCTGCTTGTCTTAATTGGGCAATGCCAATACTTACCGTTACTTCTAAATTGGCAGGTTTTAATTTATTAAGGCGCTGTACCATTCGTTCCATCATATTTTTTGCCGATACCAAATCACACTCAGGCAATAAAAGCACCAACTCATCTCCTGCCCATCTGGCAACCAGATCCACGTCACGTACATGGCGTTTCATCCATGAACCCAGCTCAGATAACATCTGGTCTCCCCGCTCAAATCCATGATGCTCATTAATATCTTTCAGATGATCGATATCAATGACAGCAAGAGATAAGCAACGATTAAACCGATAAGCCTCACTGAAATATTTACTCGCGAACTCTCTCAAAGCGTGCCGATTAAACAATCCCGTCGTTTCATCCAGCATGGCAAGACTATGCAGAGACTTTTGTTGTGTACGAAGCTCTTGGGTTGTTTGATAGCTGGTTATATGATTGAACACGCGTTGTCTCAGTTCTTCTCGCACAATCGGTTTTGACACATAATCATTAACACCGAGATGGAATAATTCGATCTTACGGGACATATTATCGAAACCTGATGTAGCGATAATCGGCACATTGCTATATTCACTCTGCATACGCCGGATTTTACGCACTAAGGTGATACCACTCATACTGCCTTCGAGCATAATATCGGTGATAACCAGATCGTAGTCCCCACCTTTAAATGCTTCCCATGCACTCTCAGCATAGTTATAAGCATCTACATCAAGCCCCATATCTGTTAATAAGTCGATGATAATGGTTTGTAAAACCCGGGAATCTTCAATAAATAACACCCGACCACTTAATTGTCGCGACTCTCGCTGGCTCAGACGAGATAGATAAGTATCCATTTCAGCCATATCATTTTTGCTGAAAATATCGGTAGCACCAGCCAATAAGGCTTGTTTAAGAATTTTAGAATTGTCATGTTCTGTTAAGACCAGCAAAGTGGCAAAATCATAACCACTTAGTGCTCTTAGCTGACTACAGAATTCACTACTGGCATAGTCGGGCAAGTTATCAGAGCAACAAACTAAACGATACCTCGCTTGAGCAGCCTTGCCTAAGCCATCAGCTCCGCTCTCTGCTGTCTCAACATTAAAACCAGCAGACTCTAATAAATCGATCATATGCTCACAAAACATTGGTGAGCTATCTATAACTAACGCGTTTAGCATATTTCTCTAAATTCCCGAGTAATACAAATTAATCCATTAATTTTTTATGCAACGTTACCATCAAATGCACGCCTTCGCGAGTAAGCGCTTAGTAAAAGTTGTTCTTAGGTAAAACCCTCGTGGATTCATCAAGATAGTTTCGCCTGAAATATCGGAGCTTTTTGCCAATATACGACTATGAGCCGCTTTCGGTCTAACCTGTAAATACTGGCCTTCCCTTGCCGTTAGCTCTGACTGTTCACCTAGCGCTAGTCGGTCCATTAATTCTTCCCAGTCGGCCTTTAAAATTTCTTCTTCAATCTGATCTGGCTGCCATAACCAACCCGCGCCGATATAGCGTTCAGCAAGTGGAATGGACGACTCCGCCTCAACCGGAAGCCAAAGCACATGTGATAGCTTTCGCTTGACCCAGCTTTCCTGCCATGTCAGCGCTTCGTATTCACTCAATGACACCGTACAAACATAAGTCGACTCTTTAGGTTCACCATGCGCATTTAATGGTAATGTTTTCAGCTCAATACCTAGTGCAATAAAGTCTGGCTCTGCCTGATTGCCCGCATCAGCACCAAGATAGGATTCTAATAACTGACCCACCCAGCCTTTATTTCTCAACAAATCTGCAGGCACACGGCACCCCACTTCTTGAGCAATCTGTCCTATGCTTTTTCCAGCTATGTGATGACAACGTTGCATCAGGTCATCGATTGATTGTGGAGCAGAATTTCTAACCATCGTTTTACCAAATTTTCATCTTGCTGCAGGCATGATAACCTAGCCACCTTTATCACGCTTGAGAGAGACAGTGAAAGCATTATCTATCAAGAATCTAAGTAAAACGTATCGTAACGGATTGCATGCATTAAAGAACATTAATCTCGATGTAGAACAGGGTGATTTTTTTGCATTACTCGGTCCCAATGGTGCGGGCAAGTCAACCACTATCGGAGTCATCACCTCTTTAGTGACAAAAAGCTCGGGGTCTATTCAGGTCTTTGATACGGATCTAGACATCGATGCTGAGCAGGCCAAAAGCTATATAGGACTGGTTCCGCAAGAATTCAATTTCAATGGCTTTGAGCAGGTAAAGCATATTCTGGTTGCGCAGGCAGGTTATTATGGGATGCCCGCCAGCGAGGCAGAACCCAGAGCGGATGAACTCCTCAAACAACTTGGATTATGGGAAAAGAGACATACGCCATCTCGGTCACTGTCTGGCGGTATGAAACGTCGCCTGATGATAGCCCGCGCTCTGGTTCACAATCCACGTCTGTTGATTCTGGATGAACCGACCGCAGGTGTTGATATTGAACTGCGTCGCTCCATGTGGACATTTCTCAGAAAGATTAATGCCGAAGGCACCACTATTATTCTAACTACTCACTATCTGGAAGAAGCCGAGAGCCTTTGTCGTAATATTGCGATCATTGATAAAGGCCAGATTATCGAAAATACGGATATGAAATCTTTGCTTAACCGCCTGGATAAAGAAACCTTTGTATTAGATCTCAAAAAGCCTTTGCTGGACACATTCCAGCTAGATGGATTGGATTACCAACAAATTGATAACACCACCATAGAGATTGAGCTCTACCGAGGCGAATCGTTAAACAGTGTTTTTGAGCAATTAACTAGCAAAGGTATCGAAGTCACCAGTATGAAAAATAAAGTGAATCGTCTGGAAGAATTATTTCTCAACCTCGTTGAGAAGTCGGAGTAACAGCTATGACACCATCTCGTCATCAAAGACACTGGGTCGCATTTTCTACCTTACTAAACCGCGAAATCCGCCGCTTTTTTAGAATATGGCCGCAGACGATTTTGCCACCAGCGATTACTATGACCCTGTATTTCATCATTTTCGGCAATCTGATAGGCAGTCGGATTGGTGAAATGGGTGGCTTCACTTATATGGAATATATCGTACCCGGTATTATCATGATGGCGGTGATCAATAATGCCTATTCAAATGTCGCCTCATCCTTCTTCAGTGCTAAATTCCAGAATCATATTGAAGAACTGATTGTGGCACCGATTCCAAATTACTTGATTCTGGCTGGCTATGTGGCTGGCGGTACAGCTCGCGGATTATGTGTCGGACTTATCGTCACGCTAGTTTCACTTTTCTTTACGCATCTGCCGGTTGAACATATTTTCATTACCATCAGCATGGTGTTTCTGAGTGCGATTTTATTTGCATTAGGTGGATTTATTAATGCCGTTTATGCACGCAGTTTTGATGAAATTGCCATCATCCCAACCTTCATTCTGACCCCATTGACTTATCTAGGCGGCGTGTTTTATTCCATCGATTTACTGCCAGACTTTTGGCAGCATGTTTCACTGTTAAACCCCATTTTATATATGGTGAATGCTTTCCGCTACGGCATGTTAGGTATTTCAGATATCCCTATCATGGCAGCATTTAGCATTATTATGCTATTTATAGTGGCGTTAACCGCATATGCCTTATATCTGTTGAAAAAAGGCACCGGGCTTAGAAACTAAACGTTATCGACCAGGCTTAGCGCTTGTTGAAGTGTATGAATGCCAGCATCGGGCAAATGGGCATTCTCACTTAAGTGCCGGCGCCAGCGACGGGCTCCAGGCTGGCCCTGAAATAAACCCAATAAATGCCGGGTGATTGATTTCAGTGGTCGGCCCTGTTTCATTCTTTGCTCGATATAAGGCAACATCTTTTCAATCACTTCATGCCTGCTCAATATACGGTCAGAACGCTGGTTAAAAATAACGTTATCCACGTCAGCTAGCAGATAGGGATCATGATAAATCGCCCGTCCAACCATTGTGCCATCGACATGTTTCAGATGTTCCTGAACCTCCATCAAACTATGAATACCGCCATTGATATCAATATGTAGCTCGGGATAGTCCTTTTTGACTTGATAAACGCGCTCATAATCCAGTGGCGGCACATCACGATTTTCTTTTGGACTTAATCCTTTGAGCCATGCCTTGCGCGCATGCAGAATGAAAGTTTCACAACCGGCTGCTGACACAGCATCAATAAAATCGGTCAGAAATTGATAACTATCCTGTTCATCAATCCCGAGTCGGGTTTTAACAGTGACGGGAATACTCACGGCATTTTTCATCGCAGCCACACCCTCCGCCACTAATTGAGGTTCAGCCATTAAACACGCGCCAAAACTGCCTGACTGAACACGGTCGCTTGGGCAACCAACATTCAGATTAATTTCACTATAACCCGCATCCTCCCCCATTTTTGCACACTCAGCTAAAGCAGCAGGAGCAGAACCACCAAGTTGCAAAGCGAGAGGATATTCCGTTGCATCATGAGCTAAAAATCGTTGTCTATCGCCATGAATCAACGCCCCGGTAGTCACCATTTCCGTATAAAGTAATGTATGTTTCGAAATGAGCCGTAACAGATAACGAAAATCACGGTCGGTCCAATCCAGCATCGGCGCAACAGATAATTTTCTAGATTCTATAAAAGATAATGATGATGACATGATTCAATTAACGTAGATTAATGGGACATTTTCTCAAATCAGCACGCAAAAATCTGCTTATAACGATTATTTATGACACACACACATCCTGATGGCTTTCATTACACCATTATTCGCAGTTCACGACGAAAGAGTATGGCGCTTGTTATCAAGCAAGGTGAGGTCATTGTGCGGATACCAGCGAAACTTGCAGTCAGCACCGCACAGCATTTTGTAGACAAAAAAAGTTATTGGATAAAACAAAAGCTTCAGCAACGGCCAGTAACACAAGAAAAAGTTTATGCCGATGGGGAGTCATTTTTATTTTTAGGCGAAACCTATGAATTAAAAATTCATAACTCCAGCGCTGAAAATACAATCAAGCAAGAAGACAATGTCATACAACTCTATACAAAGAAAAAAGATATGACAGCAGATGGCATTAGCCGCCAGCTGGAAAAGTGGTACCGACAGCAAGCCAATACAATCCTGACATCACGATTTTTTCAATTGGCTGAAGCTCATCAATTCTCTCCTAAAAGCCTTATCGTCAAAACATACAAAGCCCGCTGGGGAAGCTGCTACCGTTCAGGTGAAATTCAGCTCAATTGGAAGCTCATCATGGCGCCTGAGGAAGTGATCGCGTACGTCATCCTGCATGAACTTTGTCACCTTCATCATCACAATCACTCAGCGTCTTTTTGGCAGTTGGTGGCTGATGTTTGTCCCACATTTAGAGAGCACAAGCTGTGGCTGAGACAAAATGGAGACAAATTAACCCTTTAGGCCACGCGTTGTGACGATTTTGTGAAGATAATTAAGCTTGAAAAATTCTCTATATAGATTAATATGTCCTTTCGAATAAGGAACGCTGCAACAGGTCATTCACCTGCTAGGCTTATTCAATACTCAATTATTTAAACTGCGTTCATTATTAACAGGTAACTGATAGTAATGAGCGAGATTTATTCCCCCTCAAATAGCACAACTATCATTACCACAATCTCATTGTAATGAGGAAGTTGACTATGAGTAGCAATTATCTTTTCACTTCTGAATCTGTATCGGAAGGGCATCCAGACAAAGTTGCCGATCAAATTTCAGATGCCATCCTGGATGAAATTCTTCGTCAGGATCCCCATGCTCGCGTTGCTTGCGAAACCTTAGTAAAAACTGGCACCGCCATTGTTGCAGGTGAAATCAGCACATCGGCATGGGTCGATCTGGAAGATGTCGTTCGTAAAACGATCACAGATATCGGTTATAACAGCTCAGATGTTGGTTTTGATGGTCAGACCTGTGCAGTTATGTCTTTGATCGGTAAACAATCTTCTGATATCGCTATGGGTGTAGACAGAGATACCGAAGAAAATCAGGGTGCTGGCGATCAGGGGCTGATGTTTGGTTATGCCAGCAATGAAACTGACGTTTTAATGCCAGCGCCTATTACCTACGCACATCGTTTGGTCAAACGCCAATCTGAAGTTCGCAAAAATGGCGAATTGAGCTGGTTGCGTCCGGATGCGAAAAGTCAGGTCACATTTGTTTACCAAGATGGCAAGCCAGTTGGTATTGATGCTGTTGTCTTATCAACACAGCACAGCCCAGATATCTCACAAGCGGATCTACATGAAGCCGTCATGGAAAGCATTATCAAACCGACACTGCCTGCTGAATGGTTGTCTGCCAAAACAAAAATCCATATCAATCCTACCGGCCAATTCATCATCGGTGGTCCTGTTGGTGACTGTGGTCTGACAGGAAGAAAAATCATTGTCGATACCTACGGTGGTATGGCTCGTCATGGTGGTGGGGCTTTCTCTGGCAAAGATCCATCAAAAGTCGATCGCAGTGCCGCTTATGCAGGCCGTTATGTGGCGAAAAATATCGTTGCAGCCGGTTTAGCAGATCGCTGTGAGATTCAGGTGTCTTATGCAATTGGTGTTGCCGACCCAACATCGATTAGTGTTGAGACATTCGGTACCGGAAAAATTTCTCAAGAGAAACTGGTCGCGCTGGTACGTGAACACTTTGATTTACGTCCGGTTGGCTTAATTAAGATGCTTGATTTAATCAAACCGATCTATCAACCAACAGCAGCATACGGTCACTTTGGTCGTGAAGATGTTGATTTTAGTTGGGAAAGAACGGATATGGCAGATGTATTACGCGATGCTGCCGGTTTATAAAAGAATTTGAGGAAATTAACGATGGAATCACCAATAGAAAACTTAACACCTGACTACAAAGTTGCAGACATCAGCCTGGCTAAATGGGGTCATCAAGAAATTAAAATTGCTGAAAGCGAAATGCCAGGATTAATGGCTTTACGTGAAGAATATGCAGGCCAAGCACCTCTGAAAGGTGCACGCATTGCAGGCTGCTTACACATGACAATTCAGACCGCTGTGTTAATTGAAACACTGGTTGAGCTCGGCGCTGAAGTTCGCTGGTCATCATGCAATATTTTCTCTACACAAGACCATGCTGCAGCGGCTATTGCCGATCAGGGTATTCCGGTATTTGCCTGGAAAGGTGAAACAGAAGAAGAAGCGGTCTGGTGTATCGAACAAACGATTATGGGGCCAGACAACTGGCGTCCTAATATGATTCTGGATGATGGCGGTGACTTAACCCAAATCATGCATGATAAATATCCAGAATTATTAAACGACGTTAAAGGTCTGTCAGAAGAAACCACTACAGGCGTTCACCGTCTGTATGAAATGATGAAAGCAGGTACATTAAAAGTGCCAGCCATCAATGTGAACGACTCCGTGACCAAATCTAAATTTGATAATTTATACGGCTGTCGTGAGTCATTACTCGATGGTATCAAACGTGCCACTGACGTGATGATCGCTGGTAAAATCTGTGTTGTTTTAGGTTACGGTGATGTTGGTAAAGGCTGTGCTCAAGCGTTCCGTGGAATGGGGGCGACCGTTTTTGTAACTGAAATTGATCCGATCTGTGCTCTACAAGCCAGCATGGAAGGCTACCGCATTGTCTCTATGGATGATGTCGCTGCTATGGGTGATATCTTTGTCACAACTACCGGCAATATCGACGTTATCAATCACGGTCATATGCTGAAGATGAAAAACGAAGCGATCGTTTGTAACATCGGTCACTTTGATTCTGAAATTGATGTCGCTTCATTACGTAAATACGAATGGGAAAATATTAAACCTCAGGTAGACCATGTCATTTTCCCTGACGGCAAACGTATTATTCTGCTTGCAGAAGGTCGTCTGGTTAACCTGGGTTGTGCAACGGGTCATCCAAGTTTTGTGATGTCTGCTTCATTCACCAATCAGGTCATGGCACAAATTGAACTCTGGCAAAACGCTGACAATTATGAAAATAAAGTCTACGTTCTACCGAAGAAACTGGATGAAAAAGTCGCACAACTGCACTTAGGTCGAATTGGTGCCAACCTCACCACGTTGACTGATGCACAAGCGAAATATCTGGGACTGGAAAAAACAGGTCCGTTCAAGCCTGAACATTACAGATATTAATCTTTTATCAATGCAAAACTGGGCTGATTTATCAGCCCAGTTTTCTAATTTAAGTTACTGATATGGCAAAAAATCTCACACTGAGTTGCGAATTCTTCCCACCCAAAACTGAAAAAGGCATTGCTAACTTAAGCGCTGTCAGAGAAAAGCTTGTGCCACTAAAGCCTGAGTTTTTTTCCGTCACCTTTGGTGCTGGTGGCTCGACACAAGACAACACTATGGATGCGGTAATAGACATCCAAAATCAGCATGCAGTGACTAATATTGATGCAGCTCCCCATCTTTCTTGTGTGGGCTCTTCCGCTGAACGTATCCGTACTCTCCTTGATACCTATCGCAATAATGATATCCATCGTATCGTCGCACTTCGTGGTGATTTGCCTTCAGGTATGCAAGCACCCGGTGACTTTCGTTATGCCAATGAGCTGGTTGAGTTTATCCGTGCAGAGACGGGAGACTTTTTCACCATTGAAGTAGCCGCCTATCCTGAAGTTCATCCACAAGCTCAATCTGCAGAGGATGACCTGATTAATTTCAAACGAAAAGTCGATGCAGGCGCAAATAGTGCTATCACACAGTATTTTTACAATATTGATGCTTACCGCTATTTTGTTGATAACTGTCAGAAACATGGCATAGACATCCCGATTATTCCCGGTATTATGCCCATTAATAATTTCACCCAACTAGCTCGATTTTCAGCGAATTGTGGTGCAGAAATCCCGCGCTGGTTACGTAAAAAACTTGAAGCATTTTATGATGATAGCGCTTCAATGAATGCTTTCACTGTTGATTTTTTGACCGACTTTACTCAGCAGCTAATCGATCTCGGTGTACCCGGCATTCATTTTTACACGATGAATAAAGTTGACCCGACTCTAACTATTTGTGATCGTTTAGGGCTGATTAAATAAATCTTGAGTTAAGATTTTGTATGTAGCTGTAGGCAATGGCACAAGACTTGCGGTAACATATTTACATGGTCGTAAAAACACATAAAAAATTCTCGTGAAACCCTCATTACAGCTGCGTGTAGGCCAGAGTCTATCGATGACTCCGCAATTACAGCAAGCCATTCGTTTGCTGCAATTGTCGTCGCTTGAGTTACAGACAGAAATTCAGGAAGCGCTGGAGAGCAATCCTCTACTCGAAGTGGAAGAAGACTTTGAGTTCGATGAGAACGCACGTAAACCAAGCACTGAAGATCAAACAAGTCGTGAAATCAGTGAACTTGAGAATCAAAACATTCCTGAAGATCTGCCCGTCGATAGTCAATGGGAAGATACCTACGATTATCAGCCTATTAGCACCAATAACAGCAATGTTATCCATGATGGTGATATGGAAAGGGAAAATCAGGACGAAAGTACCGATTCACTGCAGCAACATCTGCTCTGGCAAATGCGGCTGACTCACTTCACAGAAATTGAAGAAGCCATCGCGACAACTATCATTGACTCGATTGAAGATGATGGTTACCTCAAAACATCATTGGAAGAGATTCAAGCGAGTTTAGGTGAAGAGTTTGCTGAAATAGAGCTGGATGAAATCGAAACAGTACTGCATCGTATTCAGCACTTTGATCCGGTCGGAGTGGCAGCTCGTGATTTACGCGAGTGTTTGCTAATACAACTTCGCGTTTATGAAGAATCAGGTTTACCTCATATTGATTTGATGAAAGAGCTTATCGATAAACATCTCGATACTTTGGCCAAACGTGATTACGCCCAAATCAAACGTGCTCTGAAAGTTTCAGATGATGAACTCACCGAACTGGTTCGCTCTATCCAGCTGTTAAATCCTCGCCCCGGCAGTCAAATTCAAACAGATACCACGGAATATATTGTTCCAGATGTCTATGCAAGAAAGCTTAAGGGCCAATGGGTGCTCTCACTCAATCCCGACAATGCACCGCGTTTACAAATTGCCGAACATTATGCGCAACTCATTAATCGGGCCGATAACAGCGCAGAAAATACCTATCTGAAAAATAATCTGCAGGAAGCACGTTGGTTTTTAAAAAGCTTACAAAGTCGCAATGAAACCCTATTAAAAGTCACCGAAGCGATCATCGAAAGACAGAAAGATTTTCTCGACTTTGGTGAAGAAGCAATGAAACCGCTAGTTTTAGCTGATATTGCTGAAACTGTAGAAATGCATGAATCCACAATTTCCCGTGTAACAACCCGCAAATACCTCCATACACCGAGAGGAATTTTTGAACTGAAATACTTTTTCTCCAGTCATGTCAGCACAGATGCCGGCGGAGAATGTTCAGCTACAGCTATTCGCGCTATCATCAAGAAACTGGTTGCTGCAGAAAATCCACGGAAACCATTGAGCGACAGTAAAATTGCCGATATCCTCGGAGAACAAGGCATTAATGTCGCCAGACGGACAATTGCAAAATATCGTGAAACGTTGGCAATAGCGCCATCGAATGAGCGAAAACGACTGGTGTGAACCAGTTATCATCACTCAATAAGGAGTCCATCATTATGCAGTTAAATTTAAGCGGACAACATATCGAAATCACTGACAGCTTACGCGATCACGTCAACAAAAAATTCGAAAAATTGACTCGCCATTTTGATCACATGACCAATGTTCATGTTGTGTTATCAGTAGAAAAACAACGTCAGAAAGCAGAAGCCACAGTTCATGTAAGTGGTGCTGATTTGTTCGCCTCAGATGAAAATGAAAACATGTACTCTGCTATTGAGAATTTGGTGGCTAAACTTGATCGCCAAATCATCAAGCATAAAGATAAAATCACCGATCATCATCAATCTGTCGGTGCCGATATGAAGCACAACGTCAACTAAACGAGATTTTTTTATGCTAATTGCCGCATTATTGGTTAATGCTGACAGTATCAGCTTTCATGACAATGCCACGAGCAAAAAGAAAGTACTGGAAAACTTAAGCCAAAAGTTAGCCAGTAATACTAACGCGACAACAGCAGAAAAAATATTCCAGGTCTTATTAGAACGTGAACGGCTCGGAAGTACGGGCCTCGGTAAGGGCGTGGCTATCCCCCACGCCCGGGTTCCGGGCTTAACGCATACTATTGCTGCTATGCTGACACTGGAAACGCCAGTGCCATTTGAGTCTGTCGATAATCAACCCATCGATATTGCTTTTGGTTTACTCGTACCGGAAGAAGATACAGATCATCACCTACAGCATTTATCACGTCTTGTTACTCTATTTCGTGATCCTGATATCTGCCAGAAGTTGCGTAACGCAACCAGCGCCGAACAAATTTTCGAACTACTCCTTTCTATCGACGAAGATTAACCATGGTCCAAGCAATACAAACCAACTCACACTATGGAGTAATGGTTTGTGTCAATGGCTCAGGCGTACTGATTAGCGGTTCCCCCGGCATAGGGAAAAGTAGTCTGGCTTTGCAGTTAATCATTGAAGGTCATCAATTAATCGCTGATGATGTGATTGACCTCACTATTGAAAAAAATCAACTTATCGGTCGTTCTCCCTCACTATTAAAAAACCTGCTTAATACGCGTGAACTTGGCACTATTAATATCGAACACCTGTTTGGTTCAGCACATGTCTCTGATTATGCTTCGCTCCACTATCAGCTCATCCTGCATGAAAAATTAACACTGGACAGTCAGCTGGAAGGCAACCAAAGCAATCAGACTATTCTTGGTATTAATATTCCGACATTGCATTTGTCGATATCTAATCCGGTACCCGTGATCATTCGCCTGTTAACCTGGTTAAACATGCAACAGTCAACAAATGATGCCAATGAACAGTTAAAATATCGCCAACAACAGCAAATTCAGCAGTGATGATTTCACATTAACTTGATGACATGCGGTATATCTATTACATTCATTACCGTTACAAGACAGAGGCTGAGCCGATTTGTCTATATACAGCTTTGGCTGTTTTTTTAGAGAGCTAATATGACCGTAGGCATTTTACTTGTTTCGCACAATAACATCGGGACAGAGCTGATTAACACTGCACGCCAGATGTTATCTTGTTGCCCGCTTCCCACCAAAGTGATTTCAATCCAGACCAAAGATAATCCTGAAGCCATCCGTTTGGAAATGGATGAAGATTTAAAAAAACTTGATCAAGGTCACGGTATTCTCATACTGACTGACATGTTTGGCTCAACGCCAAGTAATATAGCCTGTGCAGTTTCTGACAGAACAGATATCCGTGTTGTTTCAGGCTTAAACCTACCCATGTTGATACGCGTTTTAAACTACCCAGCCCTAAATTTAGAAGAACTTGAAATCAAAGCCCTGAGTGGTGGCCAAGAAGGTGTAGTTCGCTGTCATCACACAGGCTATTCAAGAAAATGATGACAAAAACATTCACAATTATTAATAAACTCGGCTTACATGCACGAGCAGCAGCTAAATTTGTCACTACTGCTTCCGCTTATGATGCGGAGATTACCGTTACCAGAGAAAACAGAACCGTTAATGGTAAAAGCATTATGGGTGTGATGATGTTAGCTGCGGCAAAAGGATCACAAATCATTGTGACCGCTGAAGGTGATGATGCTGAACAGGCTTTACAAGGATTAGATACTCTCATTAATGATTTTTTTGGAGAAGGTGAATGACGCTTGAGCTACAAGGAATTGGCGTCTCTCGCGGCATTGCTATGGGCCGAGCCCATATTCTTTTTCACAATCAGCCTGATGTCCGTGAATATTTAATCCCCGCTTTTGCAATAGAGCAAGAAGTCGACCGTTTTCTCGATGCCATTGATCAGGCAAGACAACAGTTAAAATCCATTCGTAATCATATCCCGGCCAATGCGCCTGCTGACGTGACATCATTCATTGATACCCATTTATTGATGTTGAATGACTCATCACTAAATAAGATTCCAGTAGATATGATCCGTCAGCGCCGCTGTAATGCCGAATGGGCCTTGCAGTTGCAACGTGATGCATTGATTAACGTTTTTAATGAGATGGATGATCCCTATCTGCGTACACGTCGAGATGACGTTGATCATGTGGTCAATCGTATTCACCGTATTCTGGCTGATCAGGAAGTCGCGGATCATGAAATTCCAGATGGTCGGCTAAAAGGCCATATTATTATTGCAGAAGACCTGACGCCAGCAGACACTGTGCTTATGCAGCACCAAGGTATTGTTGCCTTCGTGACAGAGCATGGTGGTGCGACTTCTCACACCACCATTCTGGCAAGAAGTCTGGGCATCCCGGCTATCGTGGGTGTCGAGTCTGTTCGTCGTTATGTTCAGGATAATGAACCGCTGATTGTTGACGGTGAGACTGGAGTTATGTTGCTGGGGGCAGATGAACGCACACAGTATGAATATGAAGGCCGTTTAATTGCTTTTCGTGAGCATATCTCATCGCTTAGTCGCTATAAGTCTCAACCCACAAAAACACGAGATGGTAAATCAGTCACATTGTTAGCCAATGCTGAGTTACCGGAAGATGTAACCACAATCAGCAGCGCCGGTGCGCAAGGTATTGGACTGTATCGTACCGAGTTTTTGTACATGAACCGCCTGTCACCACCAGAGGAAGAAGAGCAGTTATCGGCCTATCGCGATGTGGTTGAAGGCATGAATAATCAACCGGTGACAATTCGAACATTCGATTTGGGGGCAGACAAAACCGTTGATGGTGGGCGTAACCTCAATCAAACTGTAGTGACTAACCCAGCTTTGGGTATGCGCGCCATTCGATTATGCCTGAGCCAACCAGCCATGTTCCGCACCCAACTGCGCGCAATCCTTCGCGCTTCTGCTTTTGGCAAAATCAAAATCATGTTCCCGATGATTTCCACCATGAATGAACTAGTCCAAGCTAAGAATCTGCTTGAGCAATGTAAGCAGGAACTGGATAAAGAGCATCTTGAATATGATCATCATATTGAAGTGGGCGCCATGATCGAAATTCCGGCAAGCGCGGTTTGTGCAGAAATATTTGCGCAACAGGTCGACTTTCTCTCTATTGGTACCAATGACTTAATCCAGTACACACTGGCCATTGACCGTATTGATGATCATGTTAACTATCTTTATGACCCGTTGCACCCAGCTGTATTACGTCTGATATATATGACGTTGCAGGCGGGCAAACTGCATAATGTGGATGTGTCCATGTGTGGTGAAATGGCAGGTGACCCTCGCTATACAAGACTTCTGCTGGCTATGGGTTTGGAAAACTTCAGTATGCATCCCAATGCCATACTCGAAGTAAAACAGGTAATCAATGAAACCAACTTGAATGAACTCCCCGTTAACACATTGGATATTATGAATACCAGTGACCCACTAGAGCTGGATTTATTGCTTGAAAAAATTAACGGTCCTTCCCACTAAATAATGAGCCTGTGCTGACACCAAATCGTATATTCTTGGTGTCAGCACTCATCATAGAAAAACCTCTGAATACCCCTAGTTTCTTTGCTCACGAAGCATTTCACGCTATTCAGCAAGTGGCAAGCAAGCTAGAATAAGCACTAATCACAATCCTAAAAACCTCCGTTGTTGAGAACTGGATATGTCTGAGCTGGACCACGATCACGCCCTGAATCAATCTATTAATGCTTTATCTGATGCCCTGCAAAGTGGACGTTTTGTCAGAATGCGTAGGTTATTAGCAGGACTACATCCAGCCGAAACAGCGCATCTTCTTGAATCTTTACCTCCTAATGAGCGGAAAATCTGCTGGCCATTAATTAATCCTGACTTACGTGGTGAAGTCTTGTCATATATCGGTGAGGAAGTCCGTACCGATCTGATGACAGATATGGACACCGCCGATCTGATTAATGCCACCGAAGATCTTGATGCCGATGATATCGCCGATATTCTGCAAGATCTCCCGGATCATGTCGTCCATGAAGTGTTGCGTGCGATGGATATTCAACACCGGCGTCGTGTTGAAGCTGTTTTAGCCTACGATGAAGAAAGTGCCGGTGGTCTGATGAATACAGACGTCACCACAGTACGTACGGATATCACACTCGAGGTTGTTTTACGCTATCTGCGCATGCTGGGTGAATTACCTGAAAATACTGATAGTTTGTATGTGGTTGATCATAATGATCATTACCTGGGCACATTGCGTTTATCACAAGTGGTAAGCCGAAACCGTTCACTTCTGGTAAGTGAAGTGATGTCGCACCAGGTTGATCCGATTCCAGCAAATATGACGGATAGGGATGTCGCCAGACGATTTGAAAAACATGATCTGATTTCCGCGCCTGTTGTCGATAAAGATAATCGCTTACTCGGTCGTATCACTATTGATGATGTCGTTGACGTTATCCGTGATGACGCAGAACATTCGATGCTGAGCATGGCAGGTTTGGGGGAAGATGAAGACACCTTCGCCACCGTCAAACGCAGTGTTCATCGCCGCTCGGTGTGGCTTGCCGTAAACTTACTGACAGCATTTCTCGCGTCATGGGTTATTGGTTTATTTGAAACCACAATACAAAAACAAGTGGCCCTTGCAGTCCTAATGCCCATTGTTGCCAGTATGGGTGGCATAGCCGGAAGCCAGACCTTAACATTGGTTATTCGCTCTATGGCATTGGGCCAACTGAATAGCAACAATGAACGCTGGTTATTGCGCAAAGAGATGCTGGTTGGTGCGACAAATGGCTTGATATGGGCCACAGCTATCGCGATAGTCACCGTGATCTGGTTTAATAGCGTGTCTTTAGGACTACTTATTGGTACTGCCATCATTATTAATTTAGTGGCAGCAGCCCTTGCTGGCGTAACTATACCGTTGGGGTTGAAGCGAATAGGTATTGATCCAGCCTTATCAGGCAGCGTACTACTCACCACTGTGACGGATGTGGTCGGTTTTATGGCCTTTTTAGGCTTCGCCAAATTATTTATTGTTTAATCTTCACTCGAAAGCGGAACGAGATATGTCAGGTAATACCTTTGGAAAACTCTTCACTGTTACCACCTTTGGCGAGAGTCATGGCCCGGCTTTAGGTTGTATCGTTGATGGCTGCCCTCCCGGACTAGAATTAACTGAAGCAGATTTACAAAGCGATCTGGATCGTCGTCGTCCAGGTAAAACTCGTCATGAAACGCAACGCCGCGAACCCGATCAGGTCAAAATTCTGTCTGGGGTTTTTGAAGGTAAGACAACTGGTACACCCATTGGTATGTTGATTGAAAATGTGGATCAACGCTCCAAAGATTACGGCAACATCATGCATCAGTTCAGACCGGCTCATGCTGATTACACCTATCACCAAAAATATGGTGTGCGTGATTATCGTGGCGGTGGTCGTTCTTCTGCCAGAGAGACGGCCATGCGTGTCGCCGCTGGTGGTATTGCAAAGAAATATCTTCGTCAGCGTTATGGTATTGAAATAAATGCTTATTTATCGCAACTCGGTCCTATAAAAACAGAAAAGTTAGACTGGTCGTATATAGAGAAAAGTGCCTTTTTCTCACCGGACCCAGATAAAGAAACTGAACTCGAGGCTTATATGGATGCCTTACGTAAAGAAGGCAACTCGGTAGGCGCCAGAATCAATATTGTTGCTCGCCATGTACCGGTTGGACTTGGAGAGCCGATTTTTGACCGTATTGATGCGGATATCGCTCACGCTATGATGAGCATTAATGCCGTCAAAGGTGTTGAGATTGGTGCCGGCTTTGATTCCGTGACGCAAAAAGGCACTGAACATCGTGATGAAATTACTGCTGAAGGTTTTCTCAGTAATCATGCGGGCGGCACGCTCGGTGGTATTACCAGTGGTCAGGATTTACTTGTCAGCATCGCGTTGAAACCCACTTCCAGTCTGCGATTACCAGGCCGAAGTGTTGACACACAAGGTAATGCCATTGAAGTTGTGACGAAAGGTCGCCATGATCCGTGTGTTGGTATTCGAGCGACACCTATAGCAGAAGCTATGCTGGCATTAGTTTTAATGGATCATGTGTTGAGACATCGTGCTCAAAATATGGACGTCACTACTGACACCCCGATCATTCCTTCTCAGGCTTAACTCACTCAGGTGCCTTTATCTCAATTGCCATACTGGCGCCTGTCCGGCTTTTATTTTTTTTATTTTGCTTGTCTTGGCATCTTAGTACCGTACTGGAGCCTTTACCTGAAATGGGAAGGCTTTAGTCCAAGCCAGATCGGTGAGTTAACAGCAATCCTTATGGGCTCAAGGATTATCGCGCCTAATATCTGGGGCTGGCTAGCCGATCATTATGGCCGCCGCATGAGAATTGTGAGACTTGCCAGTTTTGCAACTATCATCGTCTTCGCCGCCATATTTGTTGACCAATCTTACCTCGGTGTCGCATTGATTCTGATGCTGTTTAGCTTCTTTTGGAACGCGTCATTACCCCAGGTTGAAGTCACCACTCTGCAACATCTCGGCGAACACAGTCACCATTACAGCAAAATTCGTTTATGGGGTTCCATCGGCTTTATTGTCATTGTCATGGTGTTGGGTAATTTACTTGAGCACTTTGAGCCGAAGATTATTCCTATCGCATTATTAATCAGCATTGCAGGTATATGGCTATTCAGCCTCACCGTGCCTGAATCATCAGACACTTCAGAGCACACCACCATCTCATTAAAAACCATACTGAAGCGACCCAGTGTTATTGCTTTTTTACTGATCTGCTTATTAATGCAGGCCAGTCACGGCCCTTACTACACGTTTTATACCATCTATCTTGAGCAGTACCATTACAGTAGTGGCCTCATTGGACAGCTATGGGCGCTGGGCGTCATATCTGAAGTGATTATTTTTCTTGTGATGCATCGTTGGTTGCCTAAGTTTGGATTGCGTAACGTCTTTATGGCCAGTCTGTTATTAACGTCATTACGCTGGCTGTTAATAGCTGTGTTTCCGCAAAACCTGCCTGCACTGATTATGGCTCAGTTTTTACATGCAGCCAGCTACGGCAGTTTTCATGCCTCAGCTATTGCCTGGGTTCATCGTCATTTTATTGGCAACACACAAGGCAGAGGACAAGCGCTGTATAGCAGCGCAAGTTTTGGGATTGGCGGCGTCATTGGTAGCTTATTCAGCGGCTATTTATGGGATAGTCCTGGCGCGGCCTGGACATTCATCATAGCCAGCGTACTTAGCTTTTTAGGCTTTATTGTTGCTTATAGATGGCTAAAAGAAACAGATAGCATCCTGACATAAGTAGGATTTGAGCTAATATTTATCTGGATTTGTTCTTTCTTTCATCGAAAACAATACTTATACTTACAGACTGGGAATTTAACGTAACACAGATAGCAGGTACGTCCGTTGTCTCCTGACCAGGTGAAGTATGCATTTCTCGATTAAGAAAGGGCTAGATTTGCCCATTTCGGGGAAACCCGAACAAACTATCTACGATGGCAATAAAGTCAATTCGGTAGCCATATTGGGCAATGAATATGTAGGTATGAGGCCTACGATGATGGTTGAAGAAGGCCAGAAGGTCAAACTCGGACAACCATTATTTACTGATAAGAAAAACCCTGGCGTGCAGTTCACCTCTCCAGGTGCAGGAACAGTCAAAGCCATTAACCGCGGCGCCAAGCGCGCATTACAATCAGTCGTCATTGATTTGGAAGGTGACGATGAGATCACATTCAAGCAGTACGATTTAAACAAGCTCGACAATCTGAAAAGATCAGATATCACCAAAAACTTAATTGACTCCGGTTTATGGTTAGCATTCCGCAACCGCCCGTATAGTCGCTCTCCAGCTGTTGATGCCGTACCACATGCCATTTTTGTCACAGCCATTGATACCAATCCTCTTGCTGCTGACCCAAGCATTATCATTAACGAACACGCTGAAGATTTTAAACACGGTCTAACCATCCTCAGCCAACTGACAGAAGGCAAAGTCTATGTCTGTCAGGCCCCTGATACGGCCCTCCCGGTTAACCAGAAAAGTAATATTGAAGTGCATACTTTCTCAGGCCCACACCCCGCTGGTTTAGCTGGAACACATATTCATCTGCTTGATCCTGTCAACGCCAGTAAATCAGTATGGACAATTGGATATCAGGACGTGATAGCGATTGGCAAACTTTTCACTACGGGTCGTCTTTGGGTTGAGCGCATTATTGCTTTTGCTGGACCTTTAGTGAATAAACCACGATTGATACGTACACGTTTAGGCGCAAGTACCCAGGACCTTGTATTGGGTGAAGTACAAAATATTCCATCACGTATCGTTTCTGGTTCGGTTTTGCATGGCCATACAGCCAATAACTGGGCAGCCTACTTAGGCAGATTTCATAATCAAATTTCAGTGATCGCAGAAGGTATTGAACGAGAATTACTAGGTTGGATTCGTCCAGGTGGTAAAGGTAAGTTTTCTTCACTCAATGTTTTCTTTTCCAGCATTCTTGGCCAAAAAGAAGTGGCTCTGACCACATCACAAAATGGCAGCCCCAGAGCGATGGTACCTGTTGGTGTATTTGAGCGTGTTATGCCACTGGATATTTTACCAACACAGTTACTCCGTTCATTGCTGGTCAAAGATACCGATACAGCACAAGCGCTTGGTTGTTTAGAGCTTGATGAAGAAGATTTGTCATTATGCTCCTTTGTCTGTTCAGGCAAATATGACTATGGCCCTGCACTCAGATCAAACTTGACACAAATTGAGATAGAAGGATAGTTGATGGCACGCTTAAGACGTTTTCTTGATCGTATCGAGCCACAATTTCAAAAAGGCGGCCCATACGAAAAGTATTTCGCGTTATATGAGATGGTGGATACCTTTATATATTCACCCGCTGATGTAACACGAGGTTCTCCTCATGTGCGTGACGCCATCGATCTAAAACGGGTAATGAGTTATGTCGTCGTAGCGACATTCCCCGTCTTATTATTGATGCTTTGGAATACTGGTTTTCAGGCGAATAATGCGATCAGCCAAATGGGTATGACAGGCCTGGATGGCTGGCGTAACTGGATAATGAGTACGCTGGGTATAGCATATGACCCTAACAGTTTATTCGCCAATATGTTTCATGGCTTACTTTACTTTTTACCCATGTATATAACGACATTGGTCGCTGGTGGTATTTTTGAAGTCATCTTTGCCGCCGTAAGAAACCATGAAGTTAATGAAGGTTTCTTAGTCAGTTCCATGCTGTATACATTAACGTTACCGCCATCTACACCATTATGGATGGTCGCACTCGGTATTATTTTTGGTGTCGTTCTTGGTAAAGAAGTCTTCGGTGGTACTGGTAAAAACTTCCTTAACCCTGCCCTGACTGGTCGCGCATTTCTTTATTTCGCTTATCCTGCAGCAATGTCAGGGGACGCAGTGTGGACTGCAGTTGATGGCTACACTGGAGCGACGCCTCTTGCTCTGGCCGCATCAGGTGGTATCGAGGCGGTGAAAGAAGCTGGTTACAGCTGGTCACAAACCTTCTTTGGAATGATGCCAGGCTCGCTGGGTGAGACATCCACATTAGCGATACTTATCGGTGCAGCATTTCTAATTTATACCCGAGTGGCTAACTTCAGAATCATTCTGGGTGTATTCCTTGGTATGGTTGCTACCTCATTATTATTCAACCTGATTGGCAGTGATACCAATCCGATGTTTAGTGTTCCATGGTATTGGCATTTAACCATGGGCGGCCTTGCATTCGGTATGGTCTTTATGGCGACTGATCCGGTCTCTGCGGCGATGACAAATAAAGGGCGCTGGATATATGGTGCATTGATTGGTTTTATGGCGGTGATGATCCGTGTTGTGAACCCGGCCTTCCCTGAAGGTATTATGCTAGCCATATTATTTGGCAATATTTTCGCGCCCCTGATCGACTATTTTGTTGTTCAGGCCAATATCAAACGCAGAATGAAGCGAACTTAATATCATGGCTGAAACTAATACAAAAAAAGGATTGTTAGGTGGATTACTCAACTTGCCTAATGATGATCCGAAAAAAACTCTTTTTATTGCTATTCTGTTGTGTCTGATTTGTTCAGTGATGGTTTCGACAGCGGCTGTTTATTTACGTCCCATACAGGACGACAATAAAAAAGACGATATAAAGAAGAATATTCTTGCTGTCACAGGAATGAGTAATCAAGCTGGTACTGTTGATGAAATTTTTAGTCAGTTTGAAGTTAAGCTGGTCGACTTGAGTACAGGTACTTATGCTGACAATAACATCGACCCTGTCAGTTATGACCAGCGTGCAGCATCAGCTGATCCACAAATGAGTATCAATATAGACGACAAAGATGATATAGCCAGCATCGGTCGACGCGCCAACTATGCTCCTGTGTATATACTGAAAGAAGGCGATGCGATTAAACAAGTCGTACTGCCCGTTCATGGCTATGGTCTATGGTCCACTTTATATGGATTTTTAGCATTGGAAGGTGACTTCAATACGGTTCGTGGTTTACGTTTTTACGAACAGGCGGAAACACCGGGACTTGGTGGTGAAGTTGATAACCCTAAATGGCGTGCTCAGTGGGCTGGCAAGAAAATTTTTGATGCTGATGGTAATGTCGAAATTCGTGTGATTCGTGGTCATGTTGAGCCAAATACGGCTAACGCCGAATACAAGGTAGACGGCTTATCAGGAGCGACCTTAACCAGTAATGGTGTCACCAACCTTCTACAGTTCTGGTTAGGCGATCAGGGGTTTGGGCCTTACCTGAAAAAAATGCATTCTGAATTGGGGAAATAACTTATGGCAAGCCAAGCAAAAAATAATGTTATCGATCCTCTCATTGATAACAATCCAATTACACTTCAAGTTCTTGGTATTTGTTCTGCATTAGCAGTCACTACCAATATGATGTCCGCACTTATCATGTCATTGGCTTTGACCACGGTTACAGCCTTCTCGAGTGCCTGTATCAGTGCTATCCGTAAACATATTCCGAGTAGTATTCGGATTATTGTGCAAATGACGATCATTGCTTCGCTGGTCATTATTGTTGACCAGATTCTCAAAGCCTATGCATTTGAGGCCAGCAAACAACTGTCGGTCTTCGTCGGCTTGATTATCACCAACTGTATCGTATTAGGCCGTGCTGAAGCTTACGCAATGAAAAACCCGCCCATGCTGAGTTTCCTGGATGGGATTGGTAATGGCTTAGGTTATAGCCTTATTCTTATGTTAGTTGCTTTCTGTCGTGAACTCTTAGGCGCAGGAAAATTATTTGGCTACCAAGTGATTCCAGTCGCCAATGATGGTGGTTGGTATATACCTAACGGATTAATGCTCTTACCACCAAGTGCCTTCTTTGTCATTGGTCTGCTGATCTGGGCTGTGCGTAGCTGGAAAAAAGAACAGGTCGAAGCGCCAGACTATCAAATTCACCAAGTTCATCGTACGGAGGTATTGTAGATGGAACATTATCTAAGCCTGTTCGTACGCTCAATTTTTATTGAGAACCTGGCTTTATCATTCTTTTTAGGTATGTGTACCTTTCTTGCCGTATCGAAAAAAATTGAAACAGCCCTTGGTCTTGGTATTGCCGTCATCATGGTTCAAGCCATTACAGTCCCAGCAAATAACTTAATCTACCAATACCTACTTAAAGATGGTGCACTTGCCTGGGCAGGTTTACCTGATGTTGATTTAAGCTTTCTTGGTCTTATCAGCTACATTGGTGTTATTGCTGCGATGGTACAGATTCTTGAAATGGCCATGGATAAATATGCTCCAGCCTTGTACAACGCATTGGGTATATTCTTGCCGTTAATCACGGTGAACTGTGCCATTCTGGGCGGAACCTTGTTCATGGTTGAACGTGACTACAACTTATCTGAAAGTGCTGTTTATGGTGTTGGTAGTGGTCTTGGCTGGGCAATGGCGATTACCGCTATCGCTGGCATACGTGAAAAACTCAAATATTCAGATGTACCTGATGGGCTGCAAGGATTAGGGATTACCTTTATCACTGCAGGTCTCATGGCACTTGGTTTTATGGCATTTTCTGGGATTCAATTGTGATGGAAATCGTACTCGGCATCGTACTATTTACCCTTATCATCATGGCCTTGGTATTTTTAATACTTGGGGCACGTTCAAGATTAGTCTCAACTGGTGATATTGAAATTGTCATCAATGAGGAAAAAACCATCAAAACTAAAGCCGGCAGTAAATTGTTAGGTGCTCTTGCTGATGCAGATCTATTTGTGTCATCAGCTTGCGGCGGCGGCGGTACTTGTGGGCAATGTAAAGTTAAAATCTTTGAGGGTGGTGGCTCAATCCTGCCAACAGAAGAGTCACATATCACCAAGCGTGAAGCAGCAGAGGGTGACCGCTTATCCTGTCAGGTTGCCGTTAAACAGAACATGAAAATTGAAGTCCCCGAAGAAGTTTTCGGTGTAAAAAAATGGGATTGTACTGTTCGCTCTAACCACAATGTTGCTACGTTTATTAAAGAATTAGTACTGGAATTACCTGTTGGTGAAAATGTAAATTTCCGTGCAGGTGGTTTTATTCAGATTGAGTGCCCACCTCATACCGTTGAATACAAAAGTTTTGATGTAGAAGATGAGTATAGGGGCGATTGGGATCGCTTTGATATGTGGCGTTATAAATCCGTTGTAAAAGAGGATGTTATCCGCGCATATTCTATGGCGAACTATCCTGAAGAAGAAGGCATTATCATGCTGAATGTGCGGATCGCTTCCCCGCCGCCAGACAACGATGATATTCCACCAGGTCAAATGTCATCGTATATATTCAACTTAAAACCAGGTGATAAAGTTACTATCTCAGGACCTTTTGGTGAATTCTTTGCCAAAGATACTGATAAAGAAATGGTCTTTATCGGTGGTGGTGCAGGTATGGCACCGATGCGTTCACATATTTTCGATCAGCTTCGTAGAATTAAAACCGACCGTAAGATCAGCTTCTGGTACGGTGCTCGTAGCTTGCGTGAAATGTTCTACACTGAAGATTTTGATGAACTCGCTGCTGAAAATGACAACTTTACCTGGAATGTGGCGCTATCGGATCCATTGCCAGAAGATAACTGGCAGGGTTACACTGGCTTCATTCATAATGTACTGTATGAAAACTATCTTAAAGATCATCCCGCTCCAGAAGACTGTGAATTCTATATGTGTGGACCGCCAATGATGAACGCTGCAGTAATCAGAATGCTAGAAGATCTTGGAGTAGAGAGAGAGAACATATTCCTGGATGACTTTGGGGGTTAGATGACAACTTTTATCGCCGCATTTGTTCTGTTACTTGTTGTTGTTGCTGCAATGGCAATAGGCGTGTTGTTTGGTCGTTCAGCCATTAAAGGTAGTTGTGGTGGTCTCAATCAAGTTGGCTTAAGTGGAAGTTGTGGTGGAGCTTGCTCAGCCCAGGAAAGGGATGAATGTGCAAAACGGAAAGCCCAACAACAATAACGCATATTGAGGAGAGCTAAATATGTTAGCGCCGTTAAAAGTCAAAGATCATATGAATGGTACTAAAATTACCTTCACACCGGATATGGATATTCTGCGGGCGATCAATCAATTAGTAGAGTTCAAGTTGTCTGGTGCTCCTGTCATCGATCATCATGGCAATCTGATTGGCTTTTTATCTGAAAAAGATTGTATGAAAGTAGCTTTAAATGCGGCTTACCAAGGGGAAGCTGCAGGACAAGTTGGAGAGTTTATGAACACGACATGTGCAACAGTCGATGTTGATGACTCTATTATTGACGTTGCTCAGACGTTTCTCAGTACTGCATATAAGTGTTTACCTGTCATCAAAGATAATCGTTTAGTTGGTTCAATTACCAGACAAAATATTTTACGTGCATTGCAAACCTCCTCAAATATCGAGAGCAGCAAGAAACCTGCAAAGCAATCAACTAAACAACAGATTCACGTTACTACAAAATAAACACGACGCTCAGCGAATTTTGCTAGCTAAAGCCTCAACAGCATTGGAGAAACATATGCAACTGATGTTTCGTGCTAATAATATTTTAGAAGCTCATATTGTAGCTGGCTTGTTGAAAAGCCATGACATTGACTGTCACGTTGGTGGCCACTATTTACAAGGCGCTGTCGGTGATCTTCCAGCCACTGATTTCGCTCATGTGTTCGTTGAGCAAAGTAAAGTGAATCTTGCACAGTCAATTATTAACGATTACGAAAATAACATTCTCTAGCTTACGACACGCCTCTGATTGATAGATTTCATGTAAGCTTTTTGATCAGCATAAAGAAGCGAAAACACATTATGATTTACAACAGCATTCTCGATACCATCGGCAATACACCAGTAGTCAAACTCAACAACATAGCTCCAGCCCACGTTGATATGTATGTAAAAGTTGAGTCGTTTAACCCGATGGGTTCCGTCAAAGATCGTTTGGCATATGCTGTCATTAATGATGCAGAAAAACGTGGGGTACTGAAACCGGGTCAAACAGTCGTTGAAGCCACTTCAGGCAATACCGGTATTGCTCTCGCGATGGTATGTGCGGCGAAAGGCTATCCCTTTGTTGCTACCATGGTCGAAACCTTTTCCGTGGAACGTCGTAAGATTATGCGGGCCCTTGGAGCTAAGGTCATTTTGACCCCAGCAGCTGAAAGTGGCAAAGGCATGGTCAAAAAAGCTGAACAGCTTGCTGAAAAGTATGGTTGGTTTCTAGCCAGGCAATTCGAGAACCCAGCGAACCCAGCCTATCATCGAAATACTACAGGACCAGAAATTCTGTCTGATTTTGCAGGTAAACCTCTTGACTACTGGGTATCTGGCTGGGGAACCGGTGGTACCTTAACAGGTGCAGGTGAAATGATTAAAGCTGCACGCCCAGAAACAAAAATTATCGCAACTGAACCTGCCGCTGCTTCCATGCTGGCAGGTAATGCATGGGCCCCACATAAAATCCAAGGTTGGACACCAGACTTTATTCCTGATGTATTAAATCGTGACATCTATGATGAACTCTATCCTGTGACAGATGAAGAAGCTAAAAATTGGGCACAACGTCTTGCTCGAGAAGAAGGTATTTTCGTTGGCTTATCATGCGGCGGCACCTTAGCAGCGGCCATGAAGGTAGCTGAAAAAGCCAAGCCTGGAAGTACTATTTTGGCCATGTTACCTGATACGGGAGAACGTTATCTTTCCACATACCTTTTTGAGGGTATGAACGAAGGCTCAGATGATAAGTGGTTGGCTAGCTTGGGTTAAGCTAGCCAAAGCATCTTCTTCAATCCAAAACATCAGCAAGTGCCATTGACCAGCAACAAAGATGGTCAGCACCAGAAATAATATAGCTTTTCACATTATCCAGTTTTTGCATGTGAGCTAAATAAGAGCTTAATACCGAGCCAGGCACCACATTGTCACGCTCACCAATGAGGTGAATTTGTCTCACCCCCTCAAGAGAGCCGCTGAAATCTACCGGGTTCAATGAGCCGATTAAAGGGGCAATCTCATTAAACTCAGTCCAGCGCTTGTGATCAAGATTGCCAGCGACGGTAACAAGCAAGTCAATATCATCACGTTGTGCAGCAATAATCGTTGCAATAGCTCCACCACCTGAAAATCCGATAAGCCGAACTCGACTCGCTTGATAACGAATTTTCATTACTGTAATGGCTCTACTGATAGAGTCAATCACAGCCCGCGAATAGCGGTGTGATGTCAATAAAGCTTTGTCACAATTGGTGAATTGTTGACGGGAAAAATACTGGCAAGGTCTGGCAATATAAACGCTATTACCACCAATAAATTCAGCTAATTCGAATGCTGTACCAGGCGCGCCATCACCTTCGAGAAAGATATTGAGTGTGTCCGCAGCTCTCAGTTCTGGTGGGGCTAAGCCCATCAATGTATATGCACCGCCAGATAAAATAATACGGTTCCATGTTGCCGAGGTATCACTAACCGCCACTTTAGAGCTGAGTAGAAGCAAAACTATTATTAACAGTTTCATAGAGGCCTCCCTATCACAGGTGTCAGATAATGTCCTGCATAACAGATGCCAGCTTATAACTCAGTGACCGAAAGCCTCATATAGACTAGAATCGGCGATGTAAGCCCTTAAATCAATTAGTTACAATTCATCTTATGCGCTACATTTTAGTGCATAGACCTTATCCACTCTTATTTATAGGGCGTAATATCACCATTTTCATATCGTGATTATCGGCAACTCGCAAAGTAAATTGCTCATAGAAACACTCAATACCATGTTGGAAAAAGCCTCTTTCCCCCCCCTCTCTAGGTAATACATGCTGCTTGCTCCAGGCTTTTTTAAAGTCTTCAGATAGTGCAGTGAGTTCATCTACCAATGCCAAATGCACCTTATCGTAATGCCAGTCGACACTATCTGCTCGGTACTCAGCCACTAAGCGCTCTGCACGTTGTTGCCAATCACTAATTAGTGTTTTAGCTACAGGGTCCAAAAATAAAAATCGTAGTAAATTTTTATTTTTGTCGGTATTGAGCTATCCACCAAACAATTTTTTGCATTCATCATTCCAAGCGACCAGATCCCAGTGACGATCCATGACATATGTTGGTGCGGATACTGTTTCAGTTAGCATTAACAAATGCTGTTTTAGTTGTGGCGATAGCTGTGTTATTTCATCTTTATCTAATTGATTGGCTAATTTAAATAAATAATGACGTTCTGCGTGAGATAGTTTTAGTGTTTGCGCCAATCTTGCTAATAACTGGGCTGACACAGAAGTTGTCCTACCCTGCTCTAACCATGTGTACCAAGTCGTGCTTATGTCGCTTAATTGTGCAACTTCTTCTCTTCTAAGTCCTGGCGTTCGTCTTCTTCCTTTCTTTATACCGAATTGCTCAGGTGATGTTCTTTCTCTTGCCGATTTCAAAAATGCACCCAAACTATTATCGCGATTATTACTCACTGCTCCACCCATTAATTTAAATCATTACCTATCAGTTCTTATAATAGGATAAATGCCAATCTAGTAACACCATAATGAGACGTATATGCTTTGTTTTCTACAAAATGGAGACAGAAAATGACTACACATTACCAAAGCGTAGGAAAGCAATTTGATCCTCAAGCGACTGAATATTTAACAAGCCAAGTACATAGTCAAGGACCTGATTTATCTTTTGCAAAAGTACTTATCGAACATCATCACACAGACATAAAATCAGCCGTTGATATTGGCTGTGGTGCAGGCCATCTTAGTTACACGCTTGCGCCATTAGTAGATAATGTCACTGCAACAGACTCATCACGTGCGATGCTAAATATCGTCAAGGAACAGGCTCGCTCAAAAGACTTTATTAATCTTGAAGCAAAACAATGTCGAGCCGAAGAACTAGATCACCATTTCTCTGACATAGATCTGGTTTGTAGCCGTTACAGTGCTCATCACTGGTCGGATTTTAATTCTGCGATTGAGCAGATAGGAAATATAGTCAGAAAAGGTGGCTATTTGCTTATTATCGATATTGAGGGCGACACAAATAAAATTGTCGACACGCACTCACAAACTATCGAGTATCTACGTGATCCATCACATGTACGAAATCGCGATCATACTGAATGGCGAGAAGTAATTGAAAATGCCGGCTTCACCATTGAAAAATATAAAAGCTGGTCAACCAGGCTGGAATTTGACTCATGGGTAACCAGAATGAACACACCAGCAGATAAAGTGGGCATACTTAAGCAATTACAGTTAGATGCTAACCAGGAAGTAAAGCAAGCATTATCAATAGAGAAAGATGGTAGCTTTACCACTCAAACTGGACTTTACTGGGCAAAAAAACAATAAACCATCAAATAACGGTTATAAATAACATGATCAATAAACCAACAATCCAGCACTATGATCCTGATAAAGAGTATTTCTTTATTGAGGGGTGTTATATAAATGAGTTATCTAATCATGCATCAGATCCAGATGTGTCTATTGCTCGTGCCAGAGTCAGGCCTGGAGTAACGACACAGTGGCATCATTTAAACCAAACAACTGAGCGTTATGTAATTCTAGAAGGTCATGGTATCGTTGAAATAGGCGAAGAGCTATCACAAGTTATATCAACTGGCGATGTAGTTATTATTCCCCCTTTAACAAGGCAGCGTATAAGTAATAACGGTAAAGACGATCTGATATTTTTAGCTATCTGCTCACCACGGTTTACTGAATCAAACTATACTGGGCTCAGCTAGGAAGGGATTATCCATTTTTTCGTCGAGAATAAGCTAACACATCTCTAATGAATCGTTTATCACTACTTGTAAGGCGTTTACTCTGACGATAATAGAGTAAAAAACGTAAACGCTGTGTTCTGGATAAATAAACTGATGCATGTTTATCCAGACTAGCAATATCCTTAACTTTACGTTTTGAAAGAAAAGTGCCGAACCAAAAACAACCAGATGGGCAATCAATAAGAAACAGCTTTGGCTGATCACTATTCTGCTGTATGAGCAAATTTCGTAAGAATAAATCGTTATGACAAAACTGATGCTCATGGAGAATACGCGCCATCTCAGCAACCTGCTTTATCACTTGACTCAGCCAAGCCTTATTTTTAAATAACTCGGGTGAATTACGGGAAATATCTTCAAGATTAGAGCTGTTGTTCACAGCTAAAGTAACTAATGCACCCTTAAGCGTATGTGAAAAGTGATAGCGCTCACCATAGGCAATCACCGCTGCAGCATGGAGCCCCCATCTTAAGAAACGCTTTTGATTACGAATTTCCATCCGCAAACGTGAATAGCCTAAGTGACTTCTAAGCCCCTTAGTTCTAAAATAGCGTTTAATATAAAAGCCTGTACCCTCTATATTAAATCGCATTACTTCACTTTGTTTTCCCTTAGAAATGATTGTCGCTTGATAGTCGAATATACTTTCTAATGGTGGGAAATAATCTAAGAACTTTGTCGCGATTTCAGTATTACTCGCAGACCAGACTTCTTTAATCAATGCTCGCCAATCCTCTACTCTTTAAATCAACACTTATTCTGCTGATTTATAGTGGTTATAGGTAAAGGCATTAATGAGCTTTACGCACAGACAGAATTTGTTGTTATTTTACCTCAGATAGAGACATTTTTTATTTATTAGTGATAAATACAACAAATTACGATGATTTAAAGTGATTTACCTTCTTTAATGGCTGACAAAGCGCTGACAATCCTTTGCAACATCATCTATCAAAGGCTGGATTTGCTTAATTACCTCCTGCTTTTCATCGGTATTGACACTTTGGTCATAACGGGTAAAGACGGTATAGTGAAAATAATCTGTTGAAGTAAACGGAAAGGTAATTTTGTGGCTGTTATCTATAACAGAAAGATAATTATAGTTACCAACAACCAGATACGGCAGTGATAAGTTTAAATCGCCTGCAAGCGCATATTTATCAGCATTTGTTGTCACCCCTAGTTTCTCCATCAACGTAGCAGGAATCTGGATATGAGAGGTTGTATGTCGTATATGTTCTGGCTTGGTACCTGGAATAGATAATATAAGCGGGACATGGATTTGTTGCTCAGGAAACATTTCATTATGTCCATGGCCCCAATGTCCATTTTCCATGAATTCTTCACCATGATCGCCAGTGAATAAAATAATCGTATTCTCTAATAGCTTGCTTTCATCTAGATAATTCAGCAATCGCCCTACTTCAGCATCGATGGTGTGCGCAGCATTGATATACCGATTGTGGATTTGCACAATATTATCTCTTAGATTGAGATCTGCATAGTTCATATCTTTGAGATAATCTTTCCTGATAGCCATTGATTCAGGAAATGCATAAGGGGCATGTGTGGACTCAAAAAACATAAAGCTATAAAAAGGTTTATTTTTGTTGCGTGTATCGATATTACTGATGACGTGACTAATATTCTGATGATCACGAGCCCATGGTTCCCCATCTTTTAATTCTTCCATCACAGATTCAGGCATATTATGAAAAACCGTATCACGTAACTCTGGATAATCAAAACTCTGACTCGTATGCAAATCAAACTGATAGCCTTTATCACGCAAGACATTCAGCAGCACAGGCGAAATCTTCTGCTGCTGAAAACCATACCAGTATGGTGCATCAATGCCATAAAACATCGATAGCAATCCCATCCTTGTCCGATTACCGCCACTGTAATGATTATCAAATGTAAGTGCTTTTTGAGACAACTTCCATAAATTAGGTGTTATTTCTGGATCGAGTAAATCCCAACGAAATGACTCTGCAACAAGCATAATAATGTTCGGATATGTTGCTAATTGTTCTGTTGCAATCTTCTCCAGTGGATAATGTATTTTGCCATGTGCCAGTCTCAGCTTTTTAAGCCCACCTTGTTCAATACCCATGTTTTTGAAAAAGCTATGGGCACTCGATTTTAGATGGAAGGGAATAACACTAGAGACTTGGATAAAGTCGTCGTTGCCCGTATAAATACTGTAAGCGTAAACACTTTCTTCTAATGGGGCCAGCAGTAATAAGATCACTAAAGCGCTTATATAAACACGTCGTGAAACTGTGAAACTGGCTCGATGTGCCAATTTTCCAGATAGCCACATCAATAAATACGTCGATACAATAATAGCGATAATTTCAGTAGCTATAGTCACCTTGGTCGAGCTCGTAGCCCCTAGTGCATCAATACCACCTGGGGTTATTATCAGATTCCACACAAATCCGTTAAAGTGATATTCATAAAGCGTATAAATTTCATAGTCTACATATAATGCCAGAAATATTACTGATGTCAGTATCCAGGCAACTTGCCTACTGATGAGCAGCCACTTTTTCTCATAACGTTTGTTAAAAAATGCCACGAGATCTATCAGTTTTGTGATCACTAAGGCAGGCAATAAATACAAGAAGGCATATATTGCAGATGAGAAAAATAAATAGCCATTTAACCAGTTGCTATCAGTTTTTGCATATGGCCAAAATAAGCAGGTGATACAAAATAAAGTCAGGTAACTAACAACAAAAAACAATCTAACTTGGCGGGCGTGATTCAGCATAGTAACAGTCCATAAATAATGCTCGTTACGATAATGGACTTTGCTTAACAAGATATTAAGTAGTTTAGATGAGCTGAACAAAGCACCTTTTCAGTTATCATCGTCTCAGCACAAATTATCTGAAAGGTTCAATAAAGCTCAATATTGCAGCAGTCATCGATCAGCTTGGCAGATTACGAGACAATAAAAAGGCCACTCTAATAGAGGATGACCTTTTCTATTATCTAAAAGCCTCTCGGTGACCTACTTTATCGCCTACATCCATGTAGTCGCCCCTTCGGGCTCGCTTCGCTCATTCAACATCGCTCCTGCGATGTTGTCACTTCGTTCAAGTAGGTCACACTTTCTAAATGTCAAATAATAAAAAAGCCCATCCGATTGGATGGGCTTCTTTTGTATTAAAGCCTGGCAGTGACCTACTTTCACATGGGAACTCCCACACTATCATCGGCGCTAAGTCGTTTCACTTCTGAGTTCGGGATGGGATCAGGTGGTGCCAACTCGCTATGGCCGCCAGGCATAAC